>Ga0164243_10000338_pt1 | contig 95382 bp, 87 predicted proteins | sample OricompcompostOP_FD_108781 | JGI IMG/M metagenome (GOLD analysis project Ga0164243, IMG submission 108781) | Organic Plus compost microbial communities from Emeryville, California, USA - Original compost - Organic plus compost (OP) | ecosystem: Engineered > Solid waste > Mixed feedstock >... | reverse complement strand
CCGCTAGGGCGCGCAATCTCCAGAGCATGCGGAGCGGTGGCCGAGTGGTCGAAGGCGCTCGCCTGGAAAGTGAGTATACGGCAAAACCGTATCGAGGGTTCGAATCCCTCCCGCTCCGCCATTATGTCAATAAAATCAACAACTTATCGGCCATTCGTGGCCGCTGTCCGCTATAATGTCCACCTTCGACATGCCCACATTGACGGGCAGGCCGGGCCGATCCGATGCCCTTCGCCGTATTCGACGATGTTGACCACCACGGCAACTCCCAATAGCGTCTCCATACCGAACTGCCGGTAAGAGTTCCCGCGTTCGTGAGGGCGCGGGCGGGTTCATGACCCGACCTTTCCTCTTACGTCGGTGGGGGCTTAAGGCGACCTTTGCGGTCGCCTTTTGCTTGTTAGGGGGCATTGATTGGTTTCGCACGGAAGTCTTGGTTGTGTTCGCTGTTGGTCCGGCGATTCCGATACGGTTCAGGAATGCGGACCATTTCGACTTGTGCGTGATCCGGGCCATTGGGGCGCGACCGATCCGCATACGCTCGTATTGGGTATCAGCAAGGGCAACACTCAATCCAAGGCGTTCGCGACCGAACCCTTTGAAGCCGTCGCCTTCAAAGGCATTCGGCATCGCATTCTAGAAGTCTTTCGGGCCGTGGGATTGCTACACGGCGAAACTGCGGCGAATTTCGAACGGCGCTTCGCCGCGACGGAACGCGATTACGCCTTCGCAAGCGTTGTCCGCTGTTCGATCACTGGCATGGACCGGAAGAAGGGCATTCATACGGCAGACAGTCCGAACGTCCTGCCTGCGTTTAGGCGCGATAGTGTGGGCAGTAAATTCGTTGAAAGTTGTGTCGATCAGCATCTAGTCCGACTGTCGCCACGAACACGGCTAGTCCTTTTGTTGGGTAACACGGACGCATACATTGATGCGCTTCGTGATGTGATCTCTCGCCGACGCGCGGCGATTACGTCCATCAACCCTGTTGCCTATGAATCCGATGGTGTGTGCTTTGTGCATTTGGCGCATCCTTCAAAGGGAAATGGTCATTTCGGGAAATTCGTTCGCGGCGAAGGCGTTTCGGGAATGAAGCGCGATTGGGCGCGAGAGGCATTGGCGCAGTACTGAAGCTCTTGAGCCGCATCGCACCGGACTTTGCGCTGAATCAGATCGCTAAGGCTTCCGGACTGTAGTCGCGTGTGGTCGGCCCTGGCTGCTGGCGTGAGAGGTCCAATCATAGAGAGTCTTAGCGGAACTTAGGTGGCATGGCGTAGAGGTAGTGCCCATCTTTATCGCTTCAGGCCTGAACAACTGTACCTCCGCGCGATATCGGCCGCACCGCAGCCTGTTGCCGACCGATCGTTGCGGCGCTATGGTGGCCAGTGTCGGAAAAGGCAGACTTGGTTTGGTAAGCCCAAGTCCTTTCGGTGACGAAAGCTCTGGTCTTTGGCCTCGCGGCCGAGATCCCCACGACGAACAGAGGGCGCTTCTTTGGCGTCCCGTCGTTCGTCCGTGTGGTTCTCAATTCCGAGGAACGCTCCGGTCGGACATCGACACGGGAGCAGTTCATGCACAATTATCCTCCGGCTTCCTATGACGTCATTATTGCCGGTGCAGGCCCGGTCGGCTTGTTCCTTGCCTGCGAGTTGCGCCTCGCCGGACTCTCGGTATTGGTGCTGGAACAATCGGAAAGCCCGCACTTGCCGTTAAAGCGTCTTCCCTTTGGGTTGCGCGGCCTTTCGGTGCCGACGATCGAAGCCTTCGATCGGCGCGGCATGTTGGATGACATTACGGCGTCACAGCCTGCAAAGGCAAAGAATGGCGGCGTCCATGCCCGCGCGCATTGGATGGAGCAAGCGCGCCGTCTCGGCGGCCATTTCGCGGGTATTCAGTTTTTCGAGGATAAGATCGACGCCGCGAAATGGCCCTGGCGTCTGCCAGGCCGGGCCCCCGCCAGCATCGCGGTCGAGATGGAGCATCTTGAAACGGTCTTGGCCGTGCGCGCGAGGGCCATGGGGGCCGAGATCAGGCGCGGCGCCGGCGTTGAGAACTTCGACCAGTTGGATGAAGGCGTGGCCGTTCGCGCCAGCGGTGAGATTTTCCGAGGACGTTGGCTTGTCGGTTGTGACGGCGGGCGCAGCACGGTGCGCAAGGCCGGCGGCTTCGCGCTCAACGGCACGCCCCCCGAGTTCACGGGCTATTCGGTCCAGATCGAGATGGCCGACCCGGACAGGCTCAAGCCGGGTCGGCACTATACGCCGACCGGTATGTACACCTTTCAAAAGCCGGGCACCGTCGCGATGGTCGATTTCGACGGTGGCGCGTTCCATCGCACCCAACCCATCACGCGCGATCATGTGCAGGCGGTGTTGCGGAAAATCTCCGGCACCGACGTTGACGTGACGGCCCTTGAGCTTGCTACCACCTGGACGGATCGCGCCTGTCAGGCGGCAGTTTACCGCAAAGGCCAGGTTCTGCTGGCGGGCGATGCCGCGCACATCCATTCCCCCTTGGGCGGGCAAGGCCTGAATCTCGGGTTAGGCGATGCGATGAATCTCGGCTGGAAGCTCGCCGCCACCGTTCGCGGCGACGCGCCAGACGGTCTGCTCGACAGCTATTTTGCCGAGCGGTATCCGGTTGGCGCGCAAATCCTCGACTGGTCGCGCGCTCAGGTCGCGCTCATGCGGCCAAGCCCGGCCACGCGCGCGCTCGAAGCGATCATCCGCGATCTGATCGACACAAGCGACGGTGCGACATATTTCGCCGAGCGGGTATGGGGTGTTTCTCTCCGTTACGATCTGGGCGGCAGTCATCCGCTGGTGGGCCGCAGCGTTCCCGATTTCGGGCTGGCCGACGGCAGGAAGGTCGGTGCGCTTCTCAGAACGGGAAAAGGCCTGCTTCTGGATTTTGACGCTCGCGCACCGCTTGCAGCGATCGCCGGCCGGTGGAGTGATCGACTCTCCTATATTGCCGGTGACGCCAGGGATCGTCTGGGCCTGAGCGCCGTGCTCGTGCGACCGGACGGTTTCGTCGCATGGGCCAGCGATACGGGCCACGATGCCGAAGACGCCGCCCTCGCCCTGTCACGATGGTTCGGTCGGCCGATCGGGTAATCCATCAGCCCCGAAATATCCAAGGCTATGTGGGCAGGCCAATCGGTCTCCAATTCCATCCATTTTGGGCAAAGGAGAGCCACAGCGCACATTAGGTGGCTATATGATCACCGGTGCGCCCGAGATCACCGGTGATGTCGTGGTCATCGGCAATGCGGGCGCCGAATATGATACGCGCGGCTATGTCACGGCCTATGATGTCAAGACCGGTGCCCGGAAGTGGCGCTTCTTCACCATCCTCCACGACCCGGCGACAGGCCCTCAGGAAAATGCGGACCTTGAAGCGACGCTCAGGACCTGGGGGCCGGACAGCCGTTGGGATCTCGGCGGCGGCACGGCCTGGGATGCGATCAATCATGATGCCCGGTTCGATACGGTCTATGTCGGGGTCGGAAATGGCGGGCCCTATCCCGCATGGGTCCGGTCCCCGGGCAGCGGCGATAATCTGTTCCCCTCGTCGATCGTCGCCCTGGATCGAAAAACCGGACGCGTGAAATGGCATTATCAGGAGACACCGAGCGACAGCTGGGATTTCACGGCGACGCAGCCGATGATCCTGACCGACATGGTCGTGGACGGCCGGAACCGTCCGGTGATCGTGCATGCCCCCAAGAACGGCTTTCTGTTCGTGATCGATCGGGAGACGGGAAAACCATTGCGGATCAATCCGCTGGTCCGGGTGAACTGGGCGAGCGGATATGATCTCAAGACCGGCCGGGGCGCGGCTCACGCCGGAAGGCGCGCAGTATAAGGACGGCCCCAGGATCGTGTTCCCGTCCTCGACGGGTGCGCGCAACTGGTATCCGGGCGCTTACGATCCCGGCCGCAAGCTCTATTTCGCTTCGGTTCTGGACATGGGCAATCTTATGTTCGTGACCAGCGATGCACCGCCGCATCGGCCCAGGACCCTGACGACAGCTGCCGCTCTGATCTTCACTCCGGATCTCGTCGCCGCCCTGCAGACACTTCCGCCGCAGGTTCGCGCGCAGGTGGAGAAGCTTCCGGAAATGAAATGGGTCCGCGACAAGCCGGCCTTTTCGGAAATCCGCGCGATCGACCCGTTGACCGGCAAGACACGCTGGGCGGTTCCCACGGCGGGATGGCAGGATCGCGGCGGCGTGCTCGCGACGAACGGGGGCTGATATTCCACGGCTCGGTGGCAGGCCAGTTCATGGCTCGCAGCGGTCTGCTCAAGTCGATCGATACCGGCTCGTCGCTCCTTGCTGCGCCGATGACCTACCGTGTCAAAGGGGTGCAATATGTCGCGATCACCACCGGCTGGGGCGGTGGGGGCTGGCCATATGTTCCGCGCTATGCGGCCGCTTATCGCTACGCCAACAACAACCGGATTCTCGTCTTCAAGCTTGGTGGCGGGCCTGTGCCGAAGCCATCTGCCCTGCCGCCACTGACGGTCGCACCCGCACCGCCTGCCAGGCCGCCGGCGTCACGCCTGCCGTGATCGCACGAGGCGCCAAACTGTTCATCGCGAACTGCACCTTGCGCCACTCGAACATGCCGCGATCCATTTCTCCGGATCTGCGTCGCATGTCCCCCGAGACTCACGGGGCGTTCGACAGGATCGTTCTGGAAGGGCTCTATCTGCCGGCGGGCATGCCGCGTTGGGACGACGCCTTGTCCAAGGCGGATACGGATGCCATTCACGCTTATCCCATCGCTCTCCAGACGTCGGTCCGCGAACGCGAGCTCAAGCTCCAACGGGCGGGCAAGCCTCTCGACGAGCGCGCGCTGATGGTGCTGTCGAATTTTTAGATGTTTGGTCCGGGGATTTGATGGTGCGGGTTTGATGTGAAGCGCTGGGGTTCTTTTGTCTAACATTTGCATGGGAGGGCCCACTCCTAACCCCTCCCGCAAGCGCGAGGGGGACAATGTCTACGCCTGCGCTCGGACCGCAAGCGGCATCATCGCCAAAAAAGGCTTCAGAGCGCTTCGATCCGGGCCTTGATCTCGTTGATGCGCGCCGTTTCCTGCCGGACCACCGTCACCGGGACGAGATGGGCGCCATTTTTGAGATCCCGGCAGACCAGCGCTTCGCCTTCGATCGCCTGCGCGCCGTCCACCACCAGCAGCCGGAACTGTGCGATGCGCTGCAATGCGCCGTCGATTTCGGCGATGACGGTCAGGGCCTGCTTGTCATGGCGGTCGCGCATCGCGACCAGCGCGCGCAACTCCGCGAGCAGCTTCTGGATGGTCGGCCGCGCCCGTCCGCCCACGGCGCGCACATCGCCGAATGCCTGGCGCATCGCCATCAGCTTTTCCGCCGTGGCACATTCGAGCCGACCCCAGGCGAGCACGAGCTCGCCGATCGCCTGCAGCAGAGATATGTCTTGAGAGTCCTGCGGTTTGCCGCTGCCGGCCATGGCGTCGTCCTGGAAAAGGCCCGGCTGATGGGGCGGTTCGCCGGCCGGCGTGGGATTACCGGCCGGCGTTCCGTCGTCGACCGGTGTGGGAAGGCCGATCGAAGCAGAAGTTCGGTTGGAATCGTGCAACGCCTGTGTCCGGACAATAGAGATGCGACATGGCCCGGAGGTGGGAGCACCGAGCCAATTGATCCCGCATCAAGTCCTTAGACTATCGCGTCCCGATTCTCTAACCCGCCCTCTGTTGAGGCGGTGTGTGTAGTATATGACGCAAAAATGACGAAGATGCACCTAAAAAGTGATCCAAAAAGGGACAGGACTACTGAAAACGTGCGAAAAGAGCGACGAGGCGTTCCCATGGTCAAAAATCGATCGCAATTCCTTTGCGTTCCCAGTCGCCATAGCGCGTCGGATCGGGGAATTCCTCGCTCGAAGGGGGTACCGATGTTGATTCGGCGGGCTCCGGAAGAGGCGGATTCTTGGAGAGATAGGCGGGTGGCTTGAGATGATCTGGGCGCTGTCCCATGGGCATTCCGGCTCCGGCCGCGCGAGATGCGCCGGCCCGCTATTTCTAGCCACGCTCGCCACGCAAGAGCAAGTGGCGGCCGGCCGGGCTGGCGGAATCCGGCGCCGGAGCCTGTCATGAGCGGGGGAAAAGCGCGCCCTTCGCGTCATCGCGTCCAGCCCGAGCCGGCCGGACTGCCGGCCCGGCGGGCGGCGCTGCGCCTGCTCGATGCGGTGCTGCGGCGTGGCCAGGCACTCGAACAGGCCCTCGAAAGCGCCGCGCGCGATCTCGCCTTGCCCGCCGACCGCGCGCTCGCCCATTCGATCGCGGCCCTCACCCTGCGCCGCCTGCCCGATATCGACGCGCTGATCGACGGCGCCACGCGGCAGCGCCTGCCCGAGGACGCCAAGGCCCGCATGGTGCTGCGCATGGCGCTCGCCCAGGCGCTGCTCATGGAGACGCCGCCTCATGCCGCCGTCGCCACCGCCCTGCCGCTGGTCGATGGCGGTCCGCGCAAGCTGGTGCATGGCGTGCTGGGCGCGTTGCTGCGCGCCGGGGCGGCGCTGCCTGCCCGCGCGCGCCTGCCGGACGATGTCGCCGCGCGCTGGAGCGCGGCCTGGGGCGCGTCGATGGTCGAGGCCGCCGGCATCGCGATCGGCCGGCGCCCGCCGCTCGACATCAGCCTGCGCGACATGACGGCCACGGCCGACTGGGCGACGCGGCTCGGCGGCGTCTCGCTCGCGCCCGGTCATGTCCGCCTGCCCGCCGACAGCGACGTGACCGCCCTGCCAGGCTTCGGGGAGGGCGCCTGGTGGGTGCAGGACCTCGCCGCCTCGCTGCCCGCCCGGTTGCTCGGCCCCGGCGACGGGCGGACCGTGCTCGATCTGTGCGCCGCGCCCGGCGGCAAGACCCTGCAACTCGCCGCTACGGGCTGGCGCGTGACCGCCATCGATCTCTCCGAGCGCCGGATCGAGCGCCTGTCCGGCCATCTCGCCCGCACCGGCCTCCAGGCCGAAATGATCGTCGCCGATATCCTGGCATGGACACCGCCCGCGCCGGTCGAGGCGATCCTGCTCGATGCGCCATGCAGCGCCACCGGCATCTTCCGCCGCCATCCCGATGTGCTCTATCGCGCCGGCCCGCGCCAGATCGCCGAGATGGCGGCGCTGCAGGCGCGGATGCTCGACCGGGCGGCGGACTGGCTCAAGCCGGGTGGCCGGCTCCTCTATGCGACCTGCTCGCTGGAGCCCGAGGAAGGCGAGGCGCAGATCGCGGCCTTCCTCGCCCGCCGCCCCGACCTCGACCCCGCCGAACCCGTCACGGCGACACTGCCGTCCGGCGTCACGCTCACCGCGCCGGGCCAGTTGCGGACGCTGCCCGGGCTGCTGGCGGACGAAGGCGGGATGGACGGCTTTTTCATGGCCCATCTGTCCCGTTCCGAATCAGCCTGACTCATCACGGTAAAACCATCCACAACTTTATCCACCCGCCGGTTGCGCTGGCCGAATCGCAAGGGTAAGCGAGGAACCCATGGTGCAACCCGTGCGTATCGCGCCTTCAATCCTGTCGGCTGATTTCGCCCGCCTCGGCGAGGAGGTGCGCGCGGTCGACGAAGCCGGCGCCGACTGGATCCATGTCGATGTCATGGACGGCCATTTCGTGCCCAATATCACGATCGGGCCGATGGTCGTGAAGGCCCTGCGCCCGCACACCGCCAAGCCGCTCGACGTGCATCTGATGATCGCGCCGGTGGACGGCTTCCTCAATGCCTTCGCCGAGGCGGGCGCCGATATCCTCACCGTGCATCCCGAGGCCGGGCCGCATATCCATCGCACCGTCCAGCGCATCAAGGCGCTGGGCCGGAAGGCGGGCGTCTCGCTCAATCCGGGCACGCCGGCCAAGCTGCTCGACTATCTGATCGACGAGATCGACCTGGTGCTGGTGATGAGCGTCAATCCCGGCTTCGGCGGGCAGAGCTTCATCGAGAGCCAGCTGCGCAAGATCGAGGCGGTGCGCAAGATGATCGACAAGTCGGGCCGCGACATCGCGCTGGAGGTGGATGGCGGCATCGATGCCGAGACCGCGCCGCGCGCCATCGCCGCGGGCGCCGACACGCTGGTCGCGGGCACCGCGACCTTCCGCGGCGGTCCTTCCGCCTATGCCGAGAATATCCGGAGGTTGCGCGGCCCATGAGCACTCGCCCCCGACCCGCTCCCCATATCCCCGAGCCCGTCGAGGACGACGGCATCGAGCAGGGCAAGCGGCTCATCCGCCTGTCCGACGACCGCGGTCTCAGCCTCGCCCAGCGTGTCGCCAATCATTTCTACCGCATGACCTGGGGCACGCCGCTCCACACGATGCGCCTCAAGGGCAAATATCCGCTCAAGCTGCTCGCCGTGCCGGACGATGCGATCCCCGGCGATCCGCGCGCGGGCAAGGCATTGCGGGCGGGCTATTATCTCTTCCGGGGCATGAAGCAGCCGGTCGTTACGCTGGACTGGATGAGGATCGATCAGCCCGAGGCGTTCGTCGACTATCTGCACGGGTTCCGCTGGCTGCGCGATCTGGCGGCCGCGACCAGCCGCGACAATGCGGTGCCGGTCGCCGAGGCGCAGATGCGCGGCTGGCTGGAGGCTCATGCCGAGACGCCCAGCGAACCCGCCTGGCGTCCCGACAATGCCGCCTGGCGCCTGCTCCACTGGACGGCCTATTCGCCGCTGATCCTGTCGAGCGGCGATCTCGTCTACCGCAGCCTGGTGCTGAACAGCATCGCCCGCACCGCCCGCCATCTGGACCGCACCGCCGACAAGGCGCCCGTGGGCCTCGCGCGCGTGACCGCCTGGGCCGGCATCGTCGCGGCGAGTCTGTTGCTGCCCGGCGGCGAACCGCGCCGGGTGTTCGGCGAGGCGGGCCTCAGGCGCGCGCTCGAGGGCGCCTTCTATGCCGATGGCGGCATCATCTCGCGCTCGCCGATCGAGCAGATGGACGCCGTGACGCTGCTCGCCATGCTGCGCGCCGTCTATGATGTGCGGCGCGAGGACATGCCCGCCTTCCTCGCGCAGAGCCTGGAGCGCATCGTGGCCGCCCTGCTCGGCATCCTGCACGGTGACGGCGCGCCCGGAAGCTGGCAGGGCGCCGCGCCGATCGACCCGGCGCGCATCACCACGATCGTCGCCGCCTCGGGCGTGCGCACCCGGCCGCTGCGCCATGCGCGCGATTGGGGCTATCAGCGCCTGTCGGCCGGTCAGACCGTCGTCCAGCTCGACGCGGCGCCGCCGCCGGTCGCCCGCCTCGCCCGATGCGGTTGCGCTTCGACCGGCGCCTTCGAGATGTCGGACGGGCCGGTGCGCGTCATCGTCAATTGCGGCGGCGCCGCGCTGGCCGGCGCCAGCCTGCCCGCCGATCTCGCACAAGGCCTGCGCACCACCGCCGCGCACAGCACGCTGGTCCTGGACGACAGCAATTCGACCGCGATCCTGCCCGACGGCTCGCTCGGCAAGGGCGTGTCGGAAGTCGAGCTGGACCGGCACGAGCTGGAGCAGGGCAGCCGGCTGGAAGTCGCGCATGACGGCTATGCGCGGCGCCTGGGCTTCATGCACAGGCGGCTGCTGATGCTGAGCGCCGAGGGCCGCGAGCTGCGCGGCGAGGATGTGCTGCTGCCGGCGGAGAAACGGCGGAAAGCCGTGTCCTGCCCGCTCGCCATCCGCTTCCATCTCGGCGTCGATATCGAGCCCACGCTGACGGCCGACAAGCAGGGCGCGCTGCTGCGCCTGCCCAACGGCACGCTCTGGCAGTTCCGCGTCGGCGCGGGCGAGCTCGGCGTCGAGGACAGTCTCTGGGTGGACGGCGAGGGCCGGCCGCACCCCACGCAACAGCTCGTCGTCCATGGCATGGCGGATGCGAGCGGCACCAGCATCGGCTGGCTGCTCAAGAAATCGGGATAGGGCGAGACATGACAGACGTGACGATCAGGCGGGCACTGCTTTCAGTGTCCGACAAGACGGGGCTTTCCGAGCTGGGCGCAGCCCTCGCGCGGCACGGCGTGGAGCTGGTCTCGACCGGCGGCACGGCCGGGGCATTGCGCGATGCCGGCCTCGCCGTGCGCGACATCTCGGACCTGACCGGCTTTCCCGAGATGATGGACGGGCGCGTCAAGACCCTGCATCCCAAGGTGCATGGTGGCCTGCTCGCCGTGCGCGACAATGCGGAGCATGTGGCGGCGATGGACGCGCATGGGATCGGCGCGATCGACCTCGTCGTGGTCAATCTCTATCCTTTCGCCCAGACCGTTGCGCGCGGCGCGGTCCGGGACGAGATCATCGAGAATATCGACATTGGCGGGCCCTCCATGGTCCGCTCGGCGGCGAAGAACCATGCCAGCGTCACCATCGTCACCGATCCGGCCGACTATGCGCGCCTGATCGAGGAGATGGATGCCAGGGGCGGCGCCACCAGCTATGATTTCCGCCGCCTGTGCGCCGCCAAGGCCTATGCCGCGACGGCGCAATATGATTCGATGATCGCCAGCTGGTTCGCTTTCGCCGACCAGGGCACCATGTTCCCGGAGAGCCTCACCGTGCCGGTCAGGCTCGGCCAGTCGCTGCGCTATGGCGAGAATCCGCACCAGCAGGCGGCGCTCTATCTGCCCGCCTTCGCGCCCGGCGGCACGCTGGCGGACCACAGGCAGGTGCAGGGCAAGGCGCTTTCCTACAACAACCTCAACGATGCCGATGCGGCGCTGGAGCTGGTCAGCGAGTTCCGCGACGGGCCGCCCACCGTCGTCATCGTCAAGCACGCCAATCCCTGCGGCGTGGCGACCGGCGAGACGCTGATCGAGGCCTATCGCAATGCCTTCGAGTGCGACAGCGTCTCGGCCTTCGGCGGCATCATCGCCGTCAACCGGCCGCTCGACGGACCCACGGCGGAAGCGATCAGCGAGATCTTCACCGAGGTCGTCGCCGCGCCGGACGCGGATGAGGCCGCCAGGGCCGTGTTCGCCAGGAAGAAGAATCTGCGTCTCATCCTCACCGGCCCGCTGCCCGATCCGGCGCGCGGCGGCATGACGCTCAAGACGATCGCCGGCGGCGTGCTGGTCCAGTCGCGCGACAATGGCCATGTGACGCGCGACCAGCTCAAGGTCGTGACGAAGCGCGCGCCAACCGAGCGGGAGCTGGCCGACTGCCTGTTCGCCTGGACGGTCGCCAAGCATGTGAAGTCCAACGCCATTGTCTATGCCAGGGACGGCGTGACCGCCGGCATCGGCGCCGGCCAGATGAACCGCCGCGACAGCGCCCGCATCGCCGCCATCAAGGCGAAGGAAGCGGCCGAGACCTTCGGCTGGTCGCAGCCGCGCACCATCGACAGCGCCGTTGCCTCGGACGCCTTCTTCCCCTTCCCGGACGGCCTGCTTGCGGCGGCCGAGGCCGGCGCGAGCGCGGTGATCCAGCCGGGCGGCTCGGTGAAGGACGATGAAGTGATCGCCGCCGCCGATGCGGCCGGGCTGGCGATGGTCTTCACCGGGATGCGCCATTTCCGCCATTGAGGCCGCGCGGCGTTTTTCCCGTCCGACCAATGGCGTAGCGCAGTCAGCGCCTGTTCATGCGCAAATGCCCAACCGGCGCGGATCGGCTGAGAGCGGAACGACAGATGCAGGCCATTGCCTTCGATCCTCCCGCGCGCGGTGCGAGCCGGCCCTGATGGCGTCGGCGGCCTATCGGCGTCCGGCGCAGGGCGAGGAGAAGCGCAAGCTCGGCCCGCTTGCGCTGACCGTCGCGCTGCATGCGATCATCGTCCTGCTGCTGTTCCTGCACAGGGACTTCGTGCCGGTCGGCCAGGTGCAGGAAAGCCTCAAGACCTTCTTCCTGCCTGCCGGTCGGGACGAGCGCGCGGAGCATGGCGACGCCAGCAAGCGGCCGCACGAGACCCGCGCCGGCAAGGAGGCGCAGGCGGAAAAGCCGGTGCCCAAGGTGCGGCCGCCGGTCACGCCGCCGCCGGTGCGCGTGCCGGAAGCGCCCGTCGTCCCTTCGCTGCTGACGATGAGCAGCGCCGACTATGCCGCCACCGACATCAGCGGCATCAAATCCTCCCGCGAGCCGGCCGGCGATCAGGGCAACAGCGTCGCGACCTACGGCCCCGGCGAGGGGCCCGGCGGCGCCATCCTCTACAATCCCGACTGGTATCGGCGTCCGACCAATGCCGAACTCGCCTTCTACCTGCCCGAGCGCCGCCCCGCGCGAGGCTGGGGGCTGATCGCCTGCAAGACGGTCGAGCATTTCCATGTGGACGATTGCCAGACGCTTGGCGAATTCCCGCTCGGTTCGGGTTTCGGGCGGGCGGTCCGCGAGGCGGCGTGGCAGTTCCTGGTGCGCCCGCCGCGCATCAACGGGCGCCCGCAGATCGGCGCCTGGGTTCGCATCCGGATCACCTATGGAGAAGTCGCCGAGCCCGAATGAGGGCGACACGGGCGCGGTAGGGGCGCGGTGTGACTGTGAATGGCGTGGGATTCGGATTTCCTACCTCCGGCCCGTTTCTGCCATTTCATTCCCGTTCGCCCTGAGCGAAGTCGAAGGGCCGCACTGAGCGGAGCGAAGTGGTTTCGCCTGCGGCTCAGCTGAGCCCTTCGACTTCGCTCAGGGCGAACGGGGCTTTTATTGCCATGTCGACTTCCCCACCCCAAAGCCGAAAATCATCACGACATCCCAATCCCTTTCCTTTCATTGACTTGAAATCGCCCAGTGATAATCCTTCACCGGGGAGAGCATCCGCTCCAGGGGAGGACGGACCATGAAAAATGCCAATAGTCTGGTCGCCGAGCTGATCGGCACATTCTGGCTCGTATTCGGTGGATGCGGCAGCGCGATCTTCGCCGCCGCCTTTCCGGACGTCGGCATCGGCCTGCTCGGCGTCAGCTTCGCATTCGGCCTCACCGTGCTGACCATGGCCTATGCGGTCGGCCATGTCTCGGGCGGTCATTTCAATCCCGCCGTGACGGTCGGCCTGTGGGCCGGCGGGCGTTTCGAGGCGGGCAAGGTCGTGCCTTACATCATCGCGCAGGTGCTCGGCGCCATCCTCGCGGCCGGCGCGCTCTACCTGATCGCCAGCGGCAAGGGCGACGGCACGGTGACGAGCCTTGCGTCCAACGGCGTCGGCGCCCATTCGCCGGGCGGCTATTCGCTGGCGGCCGGTTTCACGGCGGAAGTGCTGCTCACCGCCTTCTTCCTGTTCGTCATCATGGGTTCGACGCATGGCCGCGCGCCGGCCGGCTTCGCGCCCATCGCGATCGGCCTCTGCCTGACGCTCATCCACCTGATCTCGATCCCGATCACCAACACCTCGGTCAATCCGGCCCGCAGCACGGGCCCGGCGCTGTTCGAGGGCGGCATCGCCCTGCAGCAGCTCTGGATCTTCTGGGTGGCTCCGCTGATCGGCGGCGCGGTCGGCGGCTGGCTGTACCGCACCGCGGTCGCCGAGGATTATGGCCCCGATCTGGTCGACGTCGAAGGGCGCAAACCGGACTGACCGGCACGCCCGGCCACGGCAACGGCCGGAGCATCGTCGGCTCAATCGGATACCAGGCCGCGCAGGAACAGCCAGACGCGCGTGCGCCACGGCGGTTTCGATCGCAGGCTCAGACCGCGTGCGCGGGCGGCACGGGCGAGGTCGCGCGCCAGCGAGCGGAGCTGCCGGTCGTTCAGCGCCACAGACACCTTGTGATATCGATGGTCCCTATAGTCCGCGGCGCTGTGGACCACCTGCAACGTCATGACGATGCCGTGGCGCGACGACTGGCGCGCCCAGCCGACCAGGGCGCCGGAAATGTCGGCGCCGATATCCGTTCGTTCCGTCGTCCGATCCTGCGCCATGATGATATGCCCGCCCCCGAAGACTCTCTTCCCCGCCCGCACTTTTCTTGATTTCCGGGCGAGGCTCAACACCTGTGCCGGGCCGGCGCCGGCAAGCGCTGATCGCAAATGGCACATCTTTGCCCGCCCTGCTCCGATTGGACCATGGACCGCGCCCGGATCGCTAAGATTCATGCGCATTCTCTATTGCGCGACGCACAATATTTGCGTTGACTGGCGCGATGCTGAAGGCCGCCCTCTATCACCGCACTGCCTATCACTACAGCCGGCCCATCCGGCTGGGGCCGCAGATCGTGCGGCTGCGGCCGGCGCCGCACAGCCGCACCAGGATCCCCAACTATGCGCTGCGCATCGAGCCGGACAATCACTTCATCAACTGGCAGCAGGATCCGCACGGCAACTGGCAGGCGCGGCTGGTCTTTCCCGAGCCGGTCGACCGCTTCGTGGTCGAGGTCGACCTGCTGGCCGATCTCGACGTCATCAATCCGTTCGACTTCTTCGTCGAGCCTTATGCGGAGGAGTATCCCTTCCGGTATGACGATGCGCTGGCCGGCGACCTCGCGGCCTATTTCGAGACCGAGCCGCAGGGCTCGCTGTTCGAGGCGCTGGTCGCGGGCCATGCCGGTCATGAAGGGCGCACCATCGATTTCCTCGTCGAGATCAATCGCCAGCTCCAGCAGCGTATCGGCTATGTGATCCGCATGGAGACGGGCGTGCAGACGCCCGAGGAGACGCTGCGGATCGGCACCGGCTCCTGCCGCGACAGCGCCTGGCTGCTGGTGCAGCTCCTGCGCCGGCTGGGTTTCGCCGCGCGCTTCGTCTCGGGCTATTCGATCCAGCTCGTCGCCGATGTCGAGCCGGTGGAGGGCCCCAAGGGCGTCAGCCGGGATGTGGTCGATCTCCATGCCTGGGCGGAAGTCTATGTGCCGGGCGCCGGCTGGATCGCGCTCGATGCGACCTCCGGCATGTTCGCGGGCGAAGGGCATATCCCGCTCTGCGCCGCGCCGCATTATCGCTCCGCCGCGCCGATCGAGGGGCTCGCCGAGCCGGCCGAGGTCGATTTCCGCTTCGAGATGCGCGTCTCGCGCATCGCCGAGGCGGTGCGCATCACCAAGCCCTTCACGGACGAGCGCTGGGCGGCCGTGCAGGCGCTGGGCGAGCGGGTGGACGCCGACCTCGCGGCGCAGGACGTGCGCCTCACCACTGGCGGGGAGCCCACTTTCGTCGCCGAGAATGGCGGTCAGGCGGATGAATGGAATGGCGGCGCCGTCGGCCCGACCAAGCAGGGCTATGCCGACAAGCTGGTCCGCGCGCTCAGGGAAAGATTCGCGCCCGGCGGCATGCTCCATCACGGCCAGGGCAAATGGTATCCGGGCGAGAGCCTGCCGCGCTGGGCCTATGCCGTCTACTGGCGCAAGGACGGCGTGCCGGTGTGGCGCGACGCCAGCCTGATCGCGCGTGAGGATGGCGGGGACAAGCCGCCGGCGACGGCGGAGATGGCCGAGCGCTTCATCGCTGCGCTGGCCGGCGGCCTGGGCGTCGGCCCGGACTATGTCGCGCCGGTCTTCGAGGATGAGGAGGAATGGGCGAGGAAGGAGGCCGAGCTTCCCGTCAACGTGACGCCGCAGGACAACAGGCTCGACGATATCGAGGCGCGCGAGCGGATGAAGAAGGCCTTCGGGCGCGGCCTTGCCCATCCGATCGGCTTCGCGCTGCCCATCCAGCGCTGGCAGGCGGCGCAGGCCGCGCCGCGCTGGATGAGCGAGGTGTGGAAAGTACGCAAGGGGCGGCTCCACGCAGTGCCGGGCGACAGCTCGCTCGGCTATCGCCTGCCGCTGGGCGCGCTGCCCTATGTGCCGCCGTCCGACTTCCCCTATATCCATCCGCGCGACACCAGCGAGCCGCGCGAACCGCTCGCCGACTTCCATGTGCAGCGGGCGGAGCGTGCGGCCGCGGACCCGCGCGAGCAGAGGATCGCGATGCGCGCCGAGGCGCCCGCGACCGCGCCGCAGGAACGCGTCGAGCAGCGGATCATCGAAGGCGCTGTGCGCACCGCGATCACGGTCGAGCCCCGGGCGCATTATCTGTCGGTGTTCCTGCCGCCGGTGCGGGCGCTGGAGGATTATCTGGAGCTGGTCGCCGAGGTGGAGATGGCGGCGTCCGCCCTGCAGGTGGAAGTGCGCATCGAGGGCTATGCCCCGCCGCCGGACCCGCGCCTGCAGGTGCTCAAGATCACGCCCGATCCCGGCGTCATCGAGGTCAATATCCAGCCCGTCTCGACCTGGGCCGAGACGGTGGACCTCACCGAGACGCTCTACGACCTCGCGCGCCAGCAGAAGCTCACCGCCGACAAGTTCATGATCGACGGGCGCGCGGTCGGCACCGGCGGGGGCAATCATATCGTGCTGGGCGGGCCGAGCCTCAATGATTCGCCCTTCATCCGCCGGCCGGATCTGCTCAAGAGCTTCGTGCTCTACTGGCAGCGCCATCCCTCGCTCTCCTATCTCTTCTCCGGCCTGTTCATCGGGCCGACCAGCCAGGCCCCGCGCATCGACGAGGCGCGCCATGACGGGCTCTACGAGCTGGAAGTGGCGCTGGCACAGGTGCCGAAACCGGGCGCCAAAGACTTCATGGGGGGCGACATGCCGCCGCCCTGGCTGGTCGATCGTCTGTTCCGCAACCTGCTGGTGGACGTCACCGGCAACACCCACCGCACCGAGATCTGCATCGACAAGCTGTTCTCGCCCGATGGCCCTACGGGGCGGCTCGGCCTGGTCGAGTTCCGCGGCTTCGAGATGCCGCCTGACGCGCGCATGAGCCTCGCCCAGCAATTGCTGCTGCGCGCGCTCACGGCGTGGTTCTGGCGCGAGCCGCAGGAGGGATCGCTGGTGCGCTGGGGCACGCGGCTGCACGATCGCTTCATGCTGCCGCATTTCGTCTGGGAGGATTTTCTCGACGTGCTCGGCGATCTGCGCCGCGCCGGCTATGATTTCGATCCCAACTGGTTCGAGGCGCAGCGCCAGTTCCGTTTCCCGGTCCATGGCGAGGTGCGCGCCGGCGGTGTGACGCTGGAGATCGCCCATGCGCTGGAGCCTTGGCATGTGCTAGGCGAGACCGGCGCGATCGGCGGCACGGTGCGCTATGTCGATTCCTCGACCGAGCGGCTGCAGGTACGCGCCGCCGGCCTGGTCGATGGCCGCCATGTGATCGCCTGCAACGGTCGCCGCCTGCCGATGACGCCCACTGGCGTCGCCGGCGAGGCGGTGGCGGGCGTGCGCTACAAGGCCTGGGCGCCGGCCGATTGCCTGCACCCGCGCCTGCCGGTCAATGCACCGCTCACTTTCGATGTGTTCGATCAATGGAGCGGCCGGTCGCTGGGCGGCTGCGTCTATCATGTCGCGCATCCGGGCGGCCGCAGCTATGATGACGTGCCGATCAATGCCTATGAGGCGGAAGCCCGGCGCAAGGCACGCTTCCAGGATCATGGCCATACGCCAGGGTCCATGGCGCTGCCGCCGGACGAGAAGACAGGAGAGTTCCCCTTGACCCTCGACCTGCGCAGGCCGGCCACATTGTGACCCAGCCGGGCAGCGACGTGATGGAGGCCGAAGCGCTCGCCCTTGCGCTGCGCCGCTATGTGCGCAGCGCCAGCCGCAGCGACCTCATGCTGAGCGCGGACGCCGATCCGGCGATGGCCTCGCGCTGGAAGGCGATGCTGGCCGAACTGGCGCAGCCGGCGCGCGGCGGCTTCGCGGGCCTCGAGGAACGCGCCGCGCAGCAGGTGCTCGATCTCGGCATGGCGTTCCGCCTCACCGGCGAGATGGAGGAGCGCGTCTGGCCGCTCAGCCCCATCCCCATGCTGCTGCCCGCCGGCCAGTGGCGCGCCGTCGAGGAAGGGCTTGCCCAGCGCGCCGACCTGTTTGAGGCGGTGCTGGCAGACATTTATGGGCCGGGCCGGCTGATCGCGGAGGCGAAGCTGCCGGCCGGCATCGTCACCGGCAGTCCGGACTATTGGCGGCAGATGCAGGGCGTGGCGCCGCCGCGCGGGCGCCGGCTGCAATTCTACGCCGCCGATCTCGCGCGCGGGCCCAATGGCGAATGGCGTGTGCTGGCGGACTATGTCCGCAATCCGGTCGGCGCGGGCTATGCGCTGGAGAATCGCCTCGCGATGACCCGCGCCACCGACGATGCGCTCGGCGCGATGGATTTCGCGCGGCTCGCGCCGTTCTTCGCGGATTTCCGGCAGGGCATGGCGGCGATCTGCCAGCGGTCCGATCCGCGCATCGCGCTGCTGTCCCAGGGCCGGTTCAACCAGAGCTATGCCGAGCAGGCGCATCTGGCACGCTATCTGGGCTTCCTGCTGGTCGAGGGCGATGACCTCACCGTGCGCGACCGGCAGCTCTATGTGCGCACCATCGAGGGCGTGAAGCGCGTCGATGCGGTCTGGCGGCGGATGGGCTCGGCGCTCATCGATCCGCTCGCCTTCGATGCGCGCTCGACGATCGGCGTGCCGGATCTGTTCGAGGCGATTCGCGGCGGCACGCTGGTCATGGCGAACTGGCCGGGCTCGGGCCTGGTGGAGACGCCGGCGCTGGCCGCCTTCCTGCCGCGACTCGCCAGATTGCTGCTGACCGAGCCCCTGCGCATCCCCAATGTCGCGACCTGGTGGTGCGGGCAGGAGTCCGAGCGGGCCTATGTGCGCGAGCATGTCGATGCCCTGGCGATCGGCTCCGCGTTCGGACGGCCGGTGCCGGCGATCCCGCATGGGCGCGCCCGGCTGGCCGCGCGGCTCACGCGGGACGAGCGCGCCGCCTTCCTCGCCGAGCTGGACCAGCGCGCCGTCGACTATGTCGGGCAGGAGCTGGTGCAGCTCTCGACGACGCCGGCGCTGGTGCATGGCGAGCTGCTGCCGCGCCCGTTCATCCTGCGCGCCTTCCTGGCGCGTGACGCGGGCGGCGGCTGGCGGGCGATGCCCGGCGGCTTCGCCCGGCTCGCGGCGCATGACGATATGCGCGCCGTGCTGATGGGCGAAGGCGACATGTCCGCCGATGTCTGCATCGTGCGGGATCAGCCCGAGCCGGCCCATGCGCCGCTGGAGCTGGGCGCGCCGGTCGCGATCCGCCGCGTCGCGGGCACGCTGCCGAGCAAGGCGGCGGACAATTTCTTCTGGCTCGCCCGCTATCTGGAGCGCGGCGAGATGGTGCTGCGCATGGTGCGCGCGCTGGTCGGCGGTAGCCTCGGCGTGGAGACCGGCTCGACGCTGGACCGCCCGACGCTCGACCGCGTGGCCGACACGCTGGTCGCCTGGGGCGCGGCGCGGGAACATGCGCTGGCGGCCGGCTCCAATGCACTGTGCGTCCATGCGCTGAGCGATCCCGGCATGCCGGGCAGCGTCCATGCGCTGCTCGGCGCGGCCGCGGCGATCGGGCGCGGCTTGCGCGAGCGGCTCGCCATCGATTTCTGGCGGCAGCTCAGCGCGCCGATCAATCCGGTCTCGCACGGGCCCACGCCGCTGCTGATCGCCCATGTCGCGCGGCTGCTCGATCGCTGCGCGGCGCTTGCCGGCCTGTCGGCGGAGAATATGGTGCGCGGCCATGGCTGGCGCTTCCTGGACATGGGCCGGCGGCTGGAGCGCGCCATCCATCTCTGCCGCCTCGCCCGCACCTTCGCACATGATGGTGCGACCGGTTCGGACCTCAACCTGCTGCTCGACCTGTGCGACAGCCAGATCAGCTTCCGCACCCGCTATCTCGCCGGCATGGCGCTGGCGCCGGTGCGCGACATGGTGCTGCTGGAGCCGGGCAATCCCCGCTCGCTCGCCTTTCAGGCAGACCGGCTGCTGGCGCATCTCGACGCCCTGCCGACGCTGCGCGATGACGGCATGCCCGAGCCGCCGGTCCAGCTCGCGACCGCCATCGCGGCGCGGCTGCGCGCGGTCGCGGCCGAGACCATCCGGGACGAGGATCTGGCGGCCCTCGAGCGGCAGCTGCTCGACCTCTCCAACCGGATCGACGACCGCTTCTTCCTCAAGGGCGAGGATGCGCCGCGCGCCTCGGGCATGACGCGGCTGGCATGAGGTACAAGGTCAGCCATATCATCCGGGTCGATTATGATCCGCCGGTGCATCTGGCTCATTTCAACCTGCGCCTGCATCCGATCGAATGGCCCGGCCAGCATGTCGAGGCGTTCGAGCTGACGATCGATCCCGCGCCGGACATGCGCGAGGAGCGGCCGGGCGCCTGGCCGTTGACACTCACTCGCATCGAGATCGTCAAGCCGGTGGCGACGCTGGAGGTTCGCTCCGCTTTCGTCGCCGAGGTGCGCGAGGCGGAGCTGGATCTGGGCGCCGCCGGCCCCGGCATCGCCGAGGTGGCGCGCGCGGCGCTGGCGGTCCGGGACATCGGCCCCTATGCGCCGGCCAGCTATCTCTTCCCCTCGCGGCTGCTGCCGATCGTGCCAGAGATCGCCGCATGGGCGCGGCCGCAACTGCCCCCCCAGGCGCCCTGCCTCTCCAGTGCGCTCGCGCTGGCGCGGTCGATCCAGGCGACGTTCCGCTATGATCTGGAGGCGACGGACGCCGACACGCCGGTGGCCGAGGCCTTCGCCATCCGCCGCGGCGTCTGCCAGGATTTCGCGCATGTGCTCATCGTCGCGCTGCGCTCCGTCGGGCTGCCGGCCGCCTATGTGAGCGGCTATCTGCGCACCTATCCGCCGGCCGGCCAGCCCCGGCTGGTGGGCGCTGACGCGATGCATGCCTGGGTGGCGCTCTGGTGCGGGGCGCAGCGCGGCTGGGTCGGCATCGATCCCACCAATGGCGTGCTGGCCGGGTCCGACCATCTCGTCGTCGCGCTCGGGCGCGACTATTCCGACATCTCGCCGATCGACGGGGTGTTCGTCGGCGGCGCGTCGCAGCGGACGTTCAATTCGGTGGACGTGTCGCCGATCGAGGGGCGGGCCGGCTGACATGAAAACGGCGCCGGAGGACCGGCGCCGATTCGGGCATCGCGATGGTGCCGGCGGCTCAGCCGAGCGTGGCGACGGCCTTGGTCAGGCGACCGAACTTGCGCGAAGCGGTGTTCTTGTGCAGCACGCCGCGCGCCACGCCCCGGGCCAGCTCCGGCTGCGCGACCTTGAGCGCGGCCTGCGCGGCTTCCTTGTCGCCCGCGACCACGGCCGCCTCGACCTTCTTCACGAGCGTGCGGATGCGGCTCATGCGGCTGCCGTTGATCTCGGCGCGGCGCGCGTTGCGACGGATGCGCTTCTTTGCCTGCGGCGTATTGGCCATGTCATTCCTCGAACTGACGAAAATCGTTGCTGATGCGCGGCGCGAATCTCCTGACGGAAATCCAGCGAGCCCGCGCGGAAGGCGGGCCATTAGCGGCGATCGGCCCGAACGTCAACCCGCCTTGTCATGTCCCCTGGCGCGGCCGGGCCGCTACATGCGGCGCACGGCGAAGGCGAGCGCGATCAGGAACGCGCCCCGGAACAGGAAGCTGATCCCCACGATGAGCGCCAGATAGGCGAGCGCGGCGGGGGGCGGGGCGAGCATCAGGATCAGGCCGAGCGCCAGGTCGATGAGGCCGAGAAACGCCCGCCACCAGCGGTCGGTGCGGAAGCGGAAGGCCGTGATGAGCTGAAAGACGCCCGAGACGAGCAGCCAGAAGCCGATCGCCCACAGCAGCGACAGGGCGCCCAGATAGGGCATGATGATGATTGCGATGCCGGCGGCGAGGGCGAGCAGGCCGAGGATCAGCTCGATCCAGCGGCCCCGCTGCGACAGGGCGGACAGTGCCGAGATGGTCGCGGCCACGCCGTAGAGCAGCAGCGCGATCGCCAGCAGGATGCCGGTCGCCAGCCCCGTGGCGAGCGGGTTGGTGAGCGCGATGAAGCCGATGGCGACCACGATGACGCCATATGCCAGGATCCATCCCCAGCCCTTGCTGGCCGTCGTCCTCGATGCTTCATCGGTCATGGCGCGTTCCCCCGCTCGGCCGGCGCGGGCGAGCCGCCCGAGTCGGCATCGTCGACCAGCATAGCGTTTTCTTCTGGATTGCGCATGGCGGCGAGGATGTTCCAGGTCGCGATGAACAGGGCGGCGATCACGGGGCCGATGACGATGCCGCTGAAGCCCAGCAGCTCGATGCCGCCCAGCGTGGTGATGAGCACGACATAATCGGGCAGGCGCGTGTCCCGCCCGACCAGGATGGGCCGCAGCAGATTGTCCACCATGCCGATGACGAGCACGCCGCAGAACACCAGGATCACGGCCTTGACGATGGCGCCGCTCAGGAACAGGTAGATGGCGACCGGCACCCAGATGAGCCCGGTGCCGATGGCCGGCAGCAGAGAGAAGAAGCCCATCAGCACGCCCCAGAGCAGGGCGCCGTCGACGCCGAGCGCCCAGAAGACGATGCCGCCGATCAACCCCTGCACGATCGCCACCACCACGCTGCCCTTGATCGTGGCGCGCACCACCTTGACGAACTGCTCGAACAGCGCCTCCTGCTGGGCGGTGCGCAGCGGCGTCGTCCGGGTGAGCTGCGCGGTCAGCATGGTCGCGTCGCGCAGCAGGAAGAAGGTGAGATAGAGCATCACGCCCAGCGCGACGACGAAGCTGAACGCGCTCTGGCCGATCGCCACCGCCTGCGCCGCCAGCGTGCGGAAGCTGGCGGCGAGCGCGCTGTTGAGCCGCTCCTGGGCGGCATCGAAGTCGCTGAGGCCGAACCGGTCCAGATAGGGCCGCGCCCAATCCGGCAGGCTGGCTTGGAGCTGGTTGAAGAGCATGGCGAAATCGATCTGCCCGGACTGGATGCGGGTGTAGAAGCGCGAAATCTCCTGGATGAGCGCCAGGCCCAGCAGGATCGCCGGCACGATGACCATGGCGGTGATGAGCAGCAAGGTGATGAGCGCGGCGCCGTTGCGCCGACGGGGCATCCGGCGCAGCAGCCGGTCGTTGATCGGCACGAACAGGATCGCCGCGATGACCGCCCAGAGAATGGCGGCGAAGAAAGGCTCGATCACCAGCGCAAAGGCGACCGTGATGACGAGCACGAAGGCGAGGAAGAACCCGTCCTCGACATGTGGCCCGCGGCGGTCCTGCGTTTTCATCGGCACTCCATCCGTCCCTTGGCGCGGCGAGGCCCGATCCGGGCCGGCCCCATGACATCATCCCAAATGCGCGGGAAAGGCAATCGGGTTCCCCGTCACCGGTCGCGATTGCATCCATGCGAGGGCGCTTCTTTGACGACGGCTCGCCATCCGGTTCCTGCCCTTGCGTCCCTTTCGGTTCGGGGTGGACGGAGAGGTTGTTACTGTTGAGCCCTACACAATCGGGAAGGGCGGTCCCGACAGCCCTTTTCGAGGTTGCTCGAACCGAACGGCGAGCAAGCCGGCATTCCACCGCAAACCGAGCCTCAAACCGATCCGCCACCCTACTCCGTTCGCCCTGAGCGAAGTCGAAGGGCCCTACTGAGCGGAGCGAAGCGGCTTCGCCTGCGGTTCAGCTTCAACCCCTCGGCTTCGCTCAGGGCGAACGGGGCCTGTATGTCCACGCCCATCTTGATCCAGACGGACCCAGGCGCTCGACCCCAGCCCAGCCCCGCCGCGCTGTCAGCCGAACCTCGCCGCCCATTCCTCCGGCTTGAAACCCAGAAGAAGCGCGCCGGCGCCCGTCACCACCGGGCGTTTGATGGTCGAGGGGTTGGCCACCATCAGGGCGATGGCCCTGGCTTCGTCCAGATCGGCCTTGTCGGCCTCCGGCAGCTTGCGGAATGTCGTGCCGGCGCGGTTGAGCAGCTTTTCCCAGCCGATCTGCAATGTCCATCCGGCCAGCTCGTCCGCGCGCGGCGGCACTTTCTTGTAGTCGCGGAAGTCATAGGCGATGCCCTTGCCATCCAGCCAGCCACGCGCCTTCTTGACTGTGTCGCAATTGGGAATGCCGTGCAGGGTGATGCTCATGCGAGAGGCCAATGGTCCGTGTCATGATCGGGATGCTGGTGGTTGCTGGCGCGGATCAGCGGCGCTTCCTCGACCATGTCGTCCTCGGTCGCGCCTTCGTCCGGCAACGCCAGCAGGCCGTCCATGAAGGCATAGCGGCCTTCCATGCCGACCTGCACGTGCGGCGGCGCCAGCGTGGGATCATCGAGCGAGCCGATCGTGAGGCCGGTGCGCGTGCCGCCGATGCTGCGATAGAAGAGCGGCGTGCCGCACCGCGCGCAGAAGCCGCGCTCGGCAAGATCGGACGAGGCGAAGACGGCGGGCTCGCCGCGCGTCCAGACGAGCCGGTCGTTGGGCGCGCCGACCAGCGCGGCGAAGAAATTGCCGACCGCCTTCTGGCACATGCGGCAATGGCAGATATGCGCATTGTCCATGAGCTGGCTGGAGGCATAGCGCACCGCGCCGCACTGGCAGCCGCCCGTCACCGTGATGTCGAGCCGCTTCATGCCGGCTCCTCCTCGATGGTCTCGAACTTGTCCGCCAGGGTCAGCCGGTCGAGGATGGCGGCGGTCTCGTCGCGCACCTTGAGCATGATGCGCCGCAGCTCGCACTCCTCCTCGGGCACGCAATTCTTGCAGGGCTGGTGCGCATAGCGGCTGGCGCAGGGCACGAGGGCCAGCGCGCCGTCGGTGAGGCGGAAGATGTCGCCATAGCGTATGTCGATCGGCGGCAGGGCCAGCCAATAGCCGCCGTCCCGTCCGCGCCGCGTGGCGATGAGGCCGGCGCGGCTCATCTCGGAGAGGATGACGGTGAGGAACTTGGCCGGGATGTTCTGTGCGGTCGCGATCTCGGCGAGCTGGATCGGCCCCTCGCCATAGTGGCGTGCGAGGTGCTGAAGCGCGCGGATCGAGTATCGCGTGCGTTGCGAGAGCATAGTCTCTCTATTGGGCAGAGAATGTCCGCGCGCAAGGGGGAAGGCGGCGGCGCGATGCAAAGCCGCGCTCCTGGAAGCATGGAATAGCCGGTTCCGGATTTCATTCCCGTTCGCCCTGAGCGAAGTCGAAGGGCACTACTGAGCGGAGCGAAGGGAACTTCGCCTGCGGCTCAGCCAAACCCACTTCGCTCAGGGCGAACGGGGCTTTGTTGCAATGTGAACTCCCCATCGGAGGCCCACATCAAACGATGCTCAGGCTGCGGCCTTGCGCCGCTCCGCCAGTTCGTCGTTCAGCATCTCGGCGAGCAGGAAGGCCAGCTCCAGGCTCTGCGCCGCATTGAGGCGCGGGTCGCAATGAGTGTGGTAGCGGTCGGCCAGGCTCTGCTCGGTGACGTCGATGGCGCCGCCGGTGCATTCGGTGACATTCTGTCCCGTCATCTCGGCATGGATGCCGCCGCCGAAGCTGCCCTCGGCGCGATGCACGGCGAAGAAGCCGCGCACCTCGGCGAGGATGCGCTCGAAGGGGCGCGTCTTGTAGCCGTTCGCCGCCTTGATGACATTGCCGTGCATCGGGTCGCAGGACCAGACCACCGGATGCCCCTCGCGCAGCACGGCGCGCACCAGCGGCGGCAGGCCGGCCTCGATCTTGTCATGGCCGTAGCGCGTGATGAGCGTCATCCGCCCCGGCTCGCGCGCCGGGTTGAGCGTGTCGAGCAGGCGCAGCAGCGTGTCGGCATCGAGGGTCGGGCCGACCTTCATGCCGATCGGATTGCCGATGCCGCGCAGATATTCGACATGGGCGGAGCCGACGAACCGCGTGCGGTCGCCGATCCAGAGCATGTGCGCGCTGGTGTCGTACCAGTCGCCGGTCAGCGAATCCTGCCGGGTGAGCGCCTGCTCGAAGGGTAGCAGCAGCGCCTCGTGGCTGGTGTAGAAGCTGGTGCCGCCAAGCTGCGGCACGGTCTCGGGGCTGAGGCCGCAAGCCTTCATGAAGGCCAACGTCTCGCCGATCCGGTCGGCCATCTCGGAGAATTTCCTCGCCCAGGGGCTGCGGCCCATGAAATCGAGCATCCAGCCGTGGACACGGTCGAGGCTCGCATAGCCGCCGGTCGAGAAGGCGCGCAGCAGGTTGAGCGTGGCGGCCGACTGGTTGTAGGCGCGCACCATGCGCTGCGGATCGGGCTCGCGCGCTTCCGGCGTGAAGGCGATGTCGTTCACATTGTCGCCGCGATAGCTGGGCAGCTCGACGCCGTTCACCGTCTCGGTCGGTGCCGAGCGCGGCTTGGCGAACTGGCCCGCCATGCGGCCGACCTTCACCACCGGCAGCGAGCTGGCGAAAGTCAGGACCACCGCCATCTGCAGCAGCACGCGGAACGTGTCACGGATGTTGTTCGGATGGAACTCGGCGAAGGATTCGGCGCAGTCGCCGCCCTGCAGCAGGAAAGCCTCGCCGGTCGCCACCTTCGCCAGATCGGCCTGGAGGTGCCGCGCCTCGCCCGCGAAGACGAGCGGCGGAAAGCTGCCGAGCTGCGTCTCGGCAGCGGCGAGCGCCGTCGCGTCGCGATAGACGGGCATCTGCAGCCCTTCATGATCCCGCCAGCTCGCGGGTGTCCAGTTCGCCGCCATGATTCCAGAACTCCATGCGCCCGCGCGGCGGATGCAGCACGCTGCGGACGGGGAGATGCCCCTACGCTCTCAGGGTTGCTGAGGCAAGGTCATTACCCCTTTTGGCGCGGTCCAAGCACGGCTTTATGCCCCGACTTGGGGCAAGCGGACAAGTTTGTTCCGGGCCGGGGAGGGCTCCAGGCCTCCGGTGAGGCCGTGAATGGACATATCCCCCGCCTGCGGGAGGGGTGCGTTGCAGCTCAGCCAGCCCATATGCCATGCAGCATGGCAGTAATACTACTCAGGGCCTCTATAATGATGTTCTGTACATCACTTGTCCTGCTCTGTATATCATCCCCATGATGACTGCCGCGCAGATGCGCGCCGCGCGCGCCTTGCTGGGGATCGACCAGAAGCAGCTGGCCGGCCTCTCCGGCGTTTCGCTGCCCACCGTCCAGCGCATGGAGGCCAGCGACGGCAATGTCCGGGGGAATGTCGACAGTCTGGTCAAGGTGATCGAGGCGTTGAACGGCGCCGGGGTCGAGCTGATCGGCGACGATGCGCCCAGCCTGGAGGGCGGGCGCGGCGTGCGCCTGCGGGTCCCTGCGCGGAGGAACGAGCAATGAGCGCGCGGGCGGTCCAGCCGAGCTTCGCCGAGCTCTACATGCCCAAGCTGGTGACGGTGCTGCGCGAGGGCTATGATCTCGCCGGCCTCAAGGCGGACGCGCTGGCCGGGCTGACCGTCGCCATCGTTGCGCTGCCGCTGTCCATGGCCATCGCCATCGCCTCGGGGGTCGGTCCGGAAAGGGGACTCTACACGGCGATCGCGGGCGGCTTCGTCGTGTCGCTGCTCGGCGGCAGCCGGTTCCAGATCGGTGGGCCGGCCGGCGCCTTCATCGTGCTCGTCGCGGCGACCGTGGCGAAGCATGGGCCAGATGGCCTGCTGCTCGCCACTTTCCTCTCGGGCCTCATGCTGATGGCGGCCGGCTGGCTACGGCTCGGCACTTTCGTCAAGTTCATTCCCTATCCGGTGACGGTGGGCTTCACCGCCGGCATCGGCGTCATCATCTTCGCCAGTCAGATCAAGGACCTGCTCGGCCTCACCCTGTCCGGCCCGGAGCCGGGCGAGCTGATCCCCAAGCTCGAGACGCTGGCGCTCGCCCTGCCGACAGTGAACGGCGCGGCCGTGGGGATCGCGCTCGTCTCGATCGCGATCATCATCGCTTGCAAGCTCTGGCGGCCGCACTGGCCGGGCTTCCTCATCGCCGTGGCCGTGACCGCCCTCTTGGCCTGGGCGCTGCACTTGCCTGTCGAGACGATCGGCTCGCGCTTCGGCGGCATTCCGCGCGCCTTGCCCGCGCCGCACCTGCCTGATCTCTCGCCCGCCCGCATCGCGGCGCTGCTTCCCGCCGCCCTGTCCTTCACATTGCTCGGCGCCATCGAGAGCCTGCTCTCGGCCGTGGTGGCGGACAGCATGAGCGGCGGACGGCACCGCTCCAATTGCGAGCTGGTGGCGCAGGGCGCGGCCAATATGACGAGCGCGCTGTTCGGCGGCATCTGCGTGACCGGCACGATCGCCCGCACCGCGACCAATGTCCGCTCCGGCGCGCGCGGGCCGGTCTCGGGCATGTTGCACGCGCTGTTCCTGCTCGGCTTCATCCTCATCGCCGCGCCGCTCGCCAGCTACATCCCGCTTGCCGGACTGGCCGGGCTGCTCGCCACCGTCTGCTGGAACATGATCGAGCGCAACGAGATCGCCGCGCTGTTCCGCGCCTCGCGCGGAGCGGCGCTGGTGCTGGTGGTGACCTTCCTGGTCGTCATCTTCCGTGATCTGAGCCTCGGCATCCTGGTGGGCTTCGCGCTCGGCGCGCTGGTCATCCTGCATCGCCTCGCGCAGAGCGTGGAGATCGAGAGCGGCGCGCCGCTCATCGAGGGCGACCGGGCGGACAGCGACAATGGCCGCCCCGCGATCGGCGCGGACATCGCCAGCGATCCGGACATCGCCTTCTGCCGCATCTCCGGCGCCTTCTTCTTCGGCTCGGCCGGCATCGTCGGCGCGACGCTGGATCGCCTCGGCGAGCATCCGCGCGCCTATGTGGTCGATCTTTCGGGCGTGGCGATGCTCGATTCGACGGGCGCCGCTACCATCGAGGGCTTCCTGCGCAAGATCGAGCGGCGCGGGGCGCGGCTCTACATCAGCGGCGCGCTGCCGGCCGTGCGGCGCGTACTGTTCGCGCACGGCGTGAAGCCCCCGCACGCGCGCTACCGCGCCACGCCGCAGGAAGCGCTCGACGCGGCGCGCGAGGCGATCGGCGCGGCGGGCGAGACGGTGCACTGAGGCGGGAGAGCCGCATTTTCTCTCCTCTCCTCTGAAGAGGGGCTAAGGCGCGCTAATAGCCCCGGCCGATATCCACCACATGCTCCAGCGGCTCGCCGGCGAGATAGTGCCGGAGATTCTTGAGGAAGCGCTTGGCGCCGCGCTGGAAGGCGGTGGTCTGGCTCTGGCCGGAGAGGTGCATGGTGATGAGCGTGTTGGGTGCGCGCCATAGCGGATGATCGGCAGGCAGCGGCTCGGGCGTGGTGACGTCCAGGAAGGCGCCGGCGACCTTGCCGGATTCGAGCGCGGCGACGAGTGCGTCCTGGTCGATAAGCGAGCCGCGCGCGATGTTCACGATCCGCACGCCGGGCTTCATCGCGGCCAGCTCCCCGGCGCCGATCATGGCGCGGGTCTCGCTGGTGGCCGGGGCGGCGAGGATGACGAAGTCGAACGCGCCGAGGCGGGCACGCCAGTCGTCCGGGCCGATGATGTCGGGATCATTGTCGGGGCCGCGGCGCACGCCGGTCACTTCGGTGCCGAAGGCCTTGAGGCGGGTGCCGATCCCGCTGCCGATCTCCCCATAGCCGATGATGAGCGCGGTCGCGCCCAGCATCTCGAAATCGCCGGGCGCTCCCCGGATCCATTCCTGCCGGTCGAAGGCGCGGACCACCTGGTCCAGCCGCTTGGCGAGCGCCAGCGCGCCCATCACGGCGAATTCTGCGATAACGTCCGGCATCAGCCCGGCGCCGTTGGTGAAGATCTGGCCGCGCTCCACGAACAGTTGCGTCGGCATGGCGTCGAGGCCGACGCCGACCGTGTTGATCCATTTCGCATTGGCCGCGGCGGCCGGGGCCTTGAAGAAGATGCCGTCCGAATAGTCGTCGAACCAGCCGATCTCCGCTTCGGGCGCCAGCGCGAGCGCTTCCTCGAGTCCCGTGAAGCCTTTCACGGCGACGCCCTCCGGCAGCAGTGCTTCGAGCTGCGCGCGGTAGCGCTCGGGAAAGACGATGAGGGGCTTATGTGCCATTGTCCAGTCTCCATTCCCAGCCCAGCGGATCGCCGTCCATCACCTCGACGCCGGCGGCGATGAGCGACTCGCGGATGGCGTCCGATGTCGCGAAATCCTTCGCGGCGCGCGCCGCCTTGCGCTTCTCCAGCGCGGCCTCGATCTCGGTCTCGGAGATCGTCGCGTCCTTGGGACGGATACGCAAGTCGGCACGGGCGAGATCGAGCAGGCCGAGGCCGAGCACCGCGTCCATCGCCGCGACGAGCGCACGCTTCTCCTCGGCCGGCACTTTCTTCATCGCCACTGCCTCATCGAACAGGGTGAGGGCGACAGGAGTGTTGAGATCGTCGCTGATCGCCGCGTCGAACCCGGCCATGAGAGGCGCGAGCTTCGGATGGCGGACAGCATCGGCGGGCGCCACGGCGCGGAGCGGCGCGACTGCCATCACCATCCGCTTGAGCCGCGTCAGCGCGGCGCCGAGATTGTCCCAGCTGAACTCCAGCTCCGAGCGATAATGGGCCTGGAGGCAGAGCAGCCGATAGGCGAGCGGATGATAGCCGCGATCGATGAGCAGCTGCAGGCGCAAGAACTCGCCCGCCGACTTGCTCATCTTGCCGGCGCGATCGATGAGGAAGTTGTTGTGCATCCACAGACGCGCGCCGCTGTGCTGCGCGCAATCCAGCCCGCCATGATGCGCGTCATAGCCCTGGATCGCCTGGTTCTGGGCAATCTCGTTGGGGTGGTGGATCTCGCGATGGTCGATGCCGCCGGTGTGGATGTCGAATGGCAGGCCGAGCAGCTCCCGGCTCATCACCGAACATTCGAGATGCCAGCCGGGCGCACCGCGGCCCCAGGGCGAGTCCCATTCCATCTGGCGCGTCTCGCCGGGCGGTGTCCGGCGCCAGATCGCGAAATCGGCGGGATGACGCTTGCCCTCGACCGGATCGATGCGGCTCTCGCCTTCATCGGTGGCCGTGCGGGCGAGACGGCCATAATCGGCGACGGTGCTGGTGTCGAAATAGAGGCCGCTCTCCAGCAGGTAGCAATGCGCGTCCGCGATCGATTTCGCGAAGTCGATCATCTGCGGCACATAGTCGGTGGCGATCGACCAGTGCGCCGGCTGGCGGATGTTGAGCGCTTTCACATCGGCCCAATAGGCCTCTGTGTAATGGTGCGCGATATCCCAGATGGACTGGGCCCGCTCGGCCGCCATCTTCTCCATCTTGTCCTCGCCGGCATCGGCATCGTCGGTGAGATGGCCGACGTCGGTGATGTTGATCACATGCGTGAGCCGGTAGCCCTTGAAGCTGAGCGTGCGCCCCAGCGTGTCGGCGAACACATAGGCGCGCATATTGCCGACATGGGGATAGTTGTAGACCGTCGGCCCGCAGGTATAGACGCGCGCCTCGCCGGGATGGACGGGCTCGAACGGCTCGATCTGGCGCGTCAGGCTGTTGAACAGCCGCAAGGGGACAGTCTCGGTCATGGCGTCGCATCTGAGCGGACAGCGCGCGCGGGTCAACTCCCGCGTGGGGATGAAGGCAGCGCGGCTTCGGGAGGGGAGCGCCACACGACGCTCCCCAACCCCTTCCGCCGTCAGACGAAAGCGAGACGGGTGCGCGAGCGGCGCAGCACGCTTCCCACGATGCCGAGGCCCGCGATCATCATCGCCCAGCTTGCCGGTTCGGGGACGACCGGCGTGGGCGTATCGTCGATGAGGCGGACGTCGAAGGCGATGTTGGCGAGGCCCGCATCATAACTGTCCGGGCCCCAAACCAGCTTGATGCCGTCGCTGAAATAGAGGGCATCGAGCGCGAGCGTGCCGTGGCCCGGATAGAGGGTGGGCAGTGCGCCAGCATCGATGACGGTGCCCCCGAGCGACTCGATGCTGTAGTTCAGCGTCTGGCAGCTCGTGCGGTTCAGGTAGCAGCCGAAATCGAAGCCGAGCAGCGCGACTTCATAGCCGGCGGCGGGGGTGAAGATGATCTCGCCCTGAAAGCCCGTGGCGTCGGTGCCGGCCCAGATGACGTTGGGCAGATCGCCATAGCCGGTGCCCCAGTATTTGACGAACGGCTGGGCGGTCTCGCCGGTGGAGACGAGCACGGTCCGATAGGACAGGTCGATCACGCCGGCGGTGTCGCCATAATCCTGACCGATCTGCAAGCCGTTGCTGCAGGCTTGGTCTCCGTCCGCGCCGCAGATGGCGCCGGTGAAATCGAGGATGGTCACGGCCGCGCCGGCCATGCCGGCTGGCATGAGCGCGCCGGCAGCGGCCAGCGCGATGGTGGCGAACGTCTTGATACGCATATGCTTCTCCCACGGTGATCCGGCGGCGCAACGGAAGCGCCGCCTTCATCATGCAAGCGGGGAAACGGAGGAAAAAGGATCAGCGCTGGCGCGGCGACCTGTCCCGGAACGGGATTGAGCGCAAAGAGCGCCGCTCAGCCCTTGGGCGCCAGCACCATCAGCATCTGGCGGCCTTCGAGGCGCGGATAGGATTCGACCTTGGCGACCTCGGCGGTGTTCTCGGCGACGCGCTGGAGCAGCTGCATGCCGAGCTGCTGGTGCGCCATCTCGCGGCCGCGGAAGCGCAGCGTGACCTTCACCTTGTCACCTTCCTCGATGAAGTCGAACACCTTCTTCATCTTGGTGTCATAGTCATGGTCGTCGATGTTCGGACGCATCTTGATCTCCTTGATCTCCTGCGTCCTCTGGGTCTTGCGGGCGATATTGGCCTTTTTCTGCGCCTCATATTTATATTTGCCGATGTCGAGGAACTTGCAGACGGGCGGATCGGCATTGGGCGAGACTTCGACGAGGTCGAGGCCGGCATCGGCGGCCTGCTCGATGGCCTCGCGCGTGAACATCACGCCGAGATTCTCGCCATTCTCGTCAATCACGCGCACCTTGGGCACGTTGATGAATTCATTGTAGCGGGGGCCGTTCATCGGCGGCGGCGGCGCCATGGGGCGGCGCATCATAGGGGGACGTATAGTGCGGACTCCTTCGTGTGGATAAGCTGGTCCTTTAACTTAATGGTTTTTGGGCGCAACGAAAAGGGGCGCCCGGCGCGGAATTGCGACACTGCGGCGCGATAGCCACAGTCGATGCCGCGCCGGCGCGGCTGGACTTGCCGCCTGCGCTGGCGCACCATGCGCCGGGCAGCTTGCCCAAGCAACCGGAGAGACAGCGCCATGCCAGCCACGGACATACGCGCCGCGTCCGGCGTGGCGGGCGAGATGGTGGGGCGGCGTCTGCCGGGTGCCCGCGCCTCCAACGAGCTGCGCGCCCTGCTGATCGGCAGCCGCATCGATACGCGGCAGTTGCCCCAGTTCATCGAGGCCGACCAGCTTGCCGACGGTGCGGGTGGTGCGGTCTTCGTGTTCCGCTATGGCGTCGTCGCGCTGTTCGGCGTGCCAGCGCAGACCGAACGGCAGATCATCGACCGGCTGCGCCCGCATGTGGTCGAGCCGGCGGAGAGCTTCGAGATCGAGACCGTCCTTATCGACGTCACCGACGAGGTGGAGGAGCAGGTGCTGGACGACGGACGCCTCGTCCTGCGCGATGCGAGCATCGAACGGCTGATCCTCACCGCCACCGTGCTGGCGCGCAGCGTGGTGCTGGCGCGCGACGAGACCCAGGTGTTCGCCGCCTTCGACCGGATCGATCCGCTGGTGCAGACGATGCGGATGGAAGGGCGCGCCGGCTTGCCGATCCGGCAGGTGATGCGCCAGATCGGCGAGATACTGGCCACGCGCCATCGCCTCGTCGGCCGCGCGCAGATCAGCGAGAAGCCGGACCTGCTCTGGGACCATCCGGTGCTGGAACGGCTCTATGCGCGCCTTGACGCCGAATATGAGCTGGGCGAGCGCGCCGCGGTGATCGACCGCAAGCTCGATACGCTCGGCGATACGGCGGAAGTGCTGCTGGACCTGGTGCAGGAGAAGCGCTCGGTGCGGCTGGAGCTGGCCATCATCGCCCTGATCGCCTTCGAGATCGCGCTGACGCTCTATGAGAAGCTGGTGGGATAGAGGGCATCTCGTTCAGATTGCTTCAGTGCTCCTGCGAAAGCGGGAGCCCAGGGCGCGCAAAGACAATCCTATCCGGCCTGGGCAGCACTATTCTCTCCAGTGCGGGGCCGCCCTGTTCGGCCCGAAGCGGACCAGCCACACATCCGGCGGCGCGCCGAAGCGGATGGGCAAGCCGCTGGTGCCCACGCCGGCGCCGACGAAGATCGTCTTGCCCGCGTCATGAATCTCCCCGCAGGCGAAGCGCCGGCCATAGCGCGACATGGTGACGATCGGGCCGATCGGCGGCGGCGAGACCTGCCCGCAATGGGTATGGCCCGCGAAGATCGCCGCCACTGGCTCCTTCAGCTTGGGAATGACGTCGGGCGTGTGCGTGAACAGCAGGCGGACGCCCGGACCGAGGGCCGCCATGGCGCGCAGCGTCGCCGGCAGATTGTCGTGATGCGTATATTCATCGTCCACTCCGCCGACGATGAAGGGACCACGCCGGATCGCCCGATTGGCGAGCAGCGGGATGCCGTGCGCGGTGAAGGCACGGCGGAAGCCGGCCGGATCGGACCAGTGATCATGATTGCCGAGCACGGCGGCGACACCGAATGTCGCGCGCAGCCCGGCCAGCGCCGCCACGGTCTGCTCGGCGCCATAGGGCTGGCCGGCCCGCTGCCGTTCGCTCAGGAAATCGCCGGCGAGCAGCACGAGATCGGGCTTCACCTCATTCAGTTGGCGGACGATGCCGGCGAGGCGTTCGGGCGGCATCTCCGGGGCATGGACATGCGTGTCCGAGATGAGCAGCACGGTGCGACTCGGTTCGCCGGCCGGCCAGCCCGGCACCGGCACATAGGCCTCGCGCACGGTCGGCGGCTGCCGCGCTTCCCACCAGGCGAAGGCGAGCAGCGCGAGGCCGGCCAGCAGGCCCGCGCCAAGCAGGCCGAGCAGCCAGCGGATCAACCGCACCGGCCGCCGACCGCTCACCGCAGGTCCGGCGGCGTCGCTTCGCTGATGAGCTGGGCGATCAGATCATCCACCGGCATCACTTTCTGATGCTCGTCCGAGCCGAGGCGGCGCAGTGCGACCGTGCCTTCCTCTGCCTCGCGGCGCCCCACGACCAGCAGGTTGGGCACCTTGGCGAGGCTGTGCTCGCGCACCTTGTAGTTGATCTTCTCGTTGCGCAGGTCGGTCTCGACGCGCAGGCCCGCCGCCGCCATCTTCGCGGCGACCTCCTGCGCATAGCTGTCCGCATCGGAGACGATCGTCGCGACGACCGCCTGCACCGGCGCCAGCCACATCGGGAACTTGCCGGCATGATGCTCGATCAGGATGCCGATGAAGCGCTCATAGCTGCCCAGGATCGCGCGGTGGAGCATGATCGGGCGGTGGCGCTCGCCATCCTCGCCGACATAGGAGGCGTCCAGCCGCTCGGGCAGCACCGTGTCGGTCTGGATCGTGCCGACCTGCCAGGTGCGGCCGATCGCGTCGGTCAGATGGAACTCCAGCTTGGGCGCATAGAAGGCGCCTTCGCCGGGCAGTTCCTCCCAGCCCATCTCCGGCGTGTTGCGGCCCGTGGCGGCGACGGCATCGCGCAGCGACTGCTCGGACCAGTCCCACATCTCGTCTGTGCCGTAGCGCTGCTCGGGGCGCAGGGCGAGCTTGATGGCATAGTCGGGGAAGCCGAGATCCTTGTAGACGATATCGAGCAGGTCGCAGAAGCGCGAGACCTCATCGACCAACTGGTCCTCGCGGCAGAAGATATGCGCATCGTCCTGCGTGAACTGGCGCACGCGCATCAGGCCGTGCAGCGCGCCGTGCGGCTCGTTGCGGTGGCAGCAGCCCATCTCGGCCATGCGCAGCGGCAGGTCGCGATAGCTTTTGATGCCCTGGCGGAAGATCAGCACATGCGCCGGGCAGTTCATCGGCTTGAGCGCCATCCACTCGGCCTTGTCCGAGATGACCGGGCCTTCGTCCGTCGTGTTCGGCACCTCGTCGGGAATGACGAACATATTCTCGCGATATTTGCCCCAGTGGCCGGACTGCTCCCATTGGCGCGCGTCCATGATCTGCGGTGTCTTCACTTCCTGATAGCCCGCCGCATCCAGCCGCCGGCGCATATAGGCTTCGAGCTGGCGCCAGATGATATAGCCCCTGGGATGCCAGAAGACCGAGCCATGCGCTTCCTGCTGGAGGTGGAACAAATCCATCTCCTGGCCGATCTTGCGATGGTCGCGCCGGGCGGCTTCTTCCAGCCTCAGCAGATGCGCATCGAGCTGCTTCTTGTTGAGCCAGCCCGTGCCGTAGATGCGCGAGAGCTGCGCATTCTTCTGGTCGCCGCGCCAATAGGCGCCGGAGACGCGCATCAGCTTGAACGCCTGCGGGTCCAGCTTGCCGGTGGAGGCGAGATGGGGGCCACGGCACATGTCCAGCCAGTCGTCGCCGGACCAGTAGACCGTCAGTTCCTCGCCTTCGGGTAGCTCCTCGGCCCATTCGGCCTTGAAGCTCTCGCCCTGTTTCGACCAGCGCTCGATGAGCTGCGCCCGCGACCAGACCTCCCGGCGCAGCGGCTTGTCGGCCAGGATGATCTCGCGCATCTTCGCCTCGATCAGCGGCAGGTCGTCCTCGGTGAACGGGCCGTGATCGGCGGGCGGAGCGACGTCATAGTAGAAGCCGTCGTCCGTCGCCGGGCCGAAGGTGATCTGCGTGCCGGGGAACAGCGCCTGCACCGCCTCGGCCAGCACATGCGCATAATCGTGGCGGACCAGCTCCAGTGCCTCGGCTTCGTCCTTCGCCGTGACCAGCGCAAGGCTCGCATCGGTATCCAGCGGACGGGTGATGTCGCGCAGCTCGTCGTCCACCTTGGCGGCCAGCGCCGCCTTGGCGAGGCCCGGGCCGATGGCGGCGGCGATCTCCGCCGGCGTGGTGCCGCGCGGCACCTCGCGGCTGGAGCCGTCGGGGAGCGTGATCTTCACGAGTTGCGTCATCGATGTTTCCGTCCGTCCTTGCGCCTCGCGCTTAGGCAAGCGCGGCGAGATTGAAAAGGGGCGAGGCGTGGGTGATTGCGGCCCGGTCCGCCCGCCGCGATGCGGGGCCCCGGTCGCCGCGTCAGCTCAGGACGCGCGTGCCGAGGCCCCCGCTAGTCGTGCGGGTGGCGGTCGCGGTCATCGTCAGGGCGCGCGGACTCGGCATGGCGCCGCTCATAGCAGCGCTGCGCCGGCTTGTCAGTACGAAGCATGGCATCCATGACATAATGACAATGAAACTTGACATCGCGACGCGAATCGTCAATGTTCCTTGACATAACATCAAGGGAACTTGATCGTGATGCTGATCCTCAAAGCCATTGTCTGGGTGCTCCTGCGGTTGCCCGTCATCGCGGCCCGCACGGCGCTGATGCCCGGCCTCATTTTCACGGCCCTGACGGCCGGCCGGTGCTGCGACGCCGCACGAGAAGGCGCCTGACCATGGCTGGCTCCCTCAAGAACCCAGCCTATCGCCGCTATCTGCTGCGCACCATCCCGGTCGCTATCGGCTATATCGCGGCAGTGCTGCTCGCCTCCTGGCTGATCCCGGACCATGCGCCGGCCACGCCGCTGACGATTGCCATCGCGCTGGTGCCGGGGCTGGTCGTGCTCGGCTGGGTCTGGGCGATGGCCCGGCTGCTCATCGAGCTGGACGATGAATATCTGCGCCTGCTCGAGGTCCGCAAGATTCTCGTGGCGACCGGCGTCACGCTCGCCGTCACCAGCATCTGGGGCATATTGGAGCTCTATACGGACGTGCCGCGTCTGCCGGTGTTCTTCGTCTTCCCGCTCTGGTGCCTCGGACTGTTCGTCGGTCAGCTGGTCAATCGGCTCACCCTCGGCGATGGAGGCTGCAGGTGAGGAACCGCCTCAAGGTCCTGCGCGCCGAGCGGGACTGGACGCAGGGCGACCTCGCCGAACGGCTTCAAATCAGCCGGCAGAGCGTCAATGCGATCGAAACCGGCAAATATGATCCCTCGCTGCCGCTCGCCTTCAAGATCGCCGATCTGTTCGGCCTGGCGATCGAGCAGATTTTCCGGCGCGACTGATCTCCAACTTTTCCAACGGAAGGACAGACTGCCATGATTCCGTTTCTTCGCATCGGCTTCGCCACGCTGGCGATGGCCACCATGCCCTCCATCCTCGCCCATCCCGCCCGCGCCGAAACACCGGTGGCGCCCGTCGAGGCCTTCGATCGCTTCACGGTCGAGACGGTCGGGACGAGGGGGCCGGACGTGATCCTGATCCCCGGCCTCGCCACGCCGCGCGAGGTGTTCCGCCCGCTGGCCGAACGGCTCAAGGGCAAGGCGCGCCTGCATCTCGTCGAGTTGCGCGGCTTCGCGGCGGGTGATCCGGGGCCGAATGCGCAGGGTGGCGCGATCGCGGGCCTGATCGACGGGCTGGCCACCTATATCGAGACCCATCATCTGGAGCATGCGCTGGTGATCGGCCATTCGCTGGGCGGCCTCGCCGCGCTGGAGCTGGCCGAGCGGCATCCGGCCGGCCTCGACCGGGCGATGATCGTCGAGGCGCTGCCCTATTCGGGCATCATGGTCGGCGGGCCATCCGCCACGGTGGAATCGATCACGCCGCAAGCGACGACGATGCGCGACGGCATGCTCGCGGCCGCCGCGGCCGGGCGGGCGATGCCGGCCGCGACCAACCTGGCGCTGAGCGATGCGGGCAAGGCGAAGATCACGCAATGGGCGACCGCCGTCGACCTGCGGTCGGTCGCCCACGCGGTCTATGACGACCTGACCATGGATGCGCGGCCGGGGCTCGCCTCGCTGCAGGTGCCGATCACCATCGTCTATGCCTGGGACGGCCAGCGATTGACGGCGGAACAGGCGGACCAGCTCTACAAGGCGGTCTATGCGACGGTCCCGCATGCGACCTTGGTGCCGGTGGCGCAGAGCGGCCATTTCGTGATGCTCGACCAGCCCGAGGCGTTCGACCGCGCGGTGGATGCGTTCCTCGCGCTGCCCTGAGCATCATGCTCTGCCTGCCCGGGAAGCCTCAGCGCGCGCCGAACACCACCAGATAGCCCATCGGAATCACGTCGCGCATCCGGCGGCCAAGTGGCGCCAGCGGCGCGAAGGCGAGGCCGGTGACATGGTGCATGATCCAGGCCGGCAGCGGAAAGCGCTGCGTATGGACGGTCTTGGTCAGGAGATCGCGCACTACGTCCAGCCCGCCGCCATAGACGCGCTCCTCGATCATCTCGAAACCATGGCGGGCGGCGAAATCGCGCAGCTTGTGGATCGTGTAGCGATGATGATCGTGCGGCTCCTCGTGCAGCCAGTAGAGGAAAGGCACGCCGATGATCGCCCGGCCGCCCGGGCGCAGCACGCGGCGGACCTCGGCGATCAGGCGATCGGGGTCGCGCATATGCTCCAGCACGTCGGTGAGCAGCACCGTGTCGAGCGAGCCGGAGGGGAGCACGAGCGGCTCGGCAAGGTCCTGCTCGATATCGGGCGTGACCAGCCGGTGCGGGCTGGTGGGCCAGTCGATCCAGAGCATGGATTCGACATGCGGGGCATAGACGCCGGCAAGCGGCGCATTGCCGCAGCCCAGGTCCGCCAGCGCGCCATGGGCATGGGCGCGGATCGCGGCGACATAGGCAGCGAGCGCCAGATCGGCGGACAGGCGCGAGCCGATGCCGACATGGTCCGTCGCGCTGCGCCAGCGTCCGCCCTTCTCGATGAACTTGCTCGGCCGCCAGTTGCGCGCCTCGAGCGCGAGAAGGCCGCCGCTTGTCCGTCCTGTCCGTGCGTCCATGAGCTCCCGGCCGAGTCGAGCCCGCATCGTCCGGGCAAGCATTCATAGCGCGGAAACGCGCCGTTCACAGCGCGGAAAGGAGACAGGCCGTGTCACGCTTCTCACCATTCCCGCGAAAACGGGGAAGCCGTTAACCGAACCGGGACATGACCCGGCAACCCGCCTGCTTGACAGGCGCCCGGCGGGCCGGCTCTATGCGCCGGGGATTCGATCGGGGGGAGCGTCCGCATGGACGAGCAGGGCGCGCACGCATTCAGCTTTCACGGCAATTGGCGGGACTATGCGCCGATCGCCTTCACCAACCTGCTGCTGACCATCGTCACGCTCGGCATCTACCGCTTCTGGGCGACGACGCGCACACGGCGCTATCTGTGGAGCCAGACCCAGTTCATCGACGAGCGGCTGGAATGGACCGGGACGGGCCTGGAGCTGTTCATCGGTTTCCTGATCGTGCTCCTCCTGTTCGGCGTGCCCATCCTGTTCCTGCAGTTCGGGATGCAGGCGATGATCTTCCAGGGCTATGCCGGCGCGGCGGGGGTGCTGGCCCTCCTCGCCTTCGCCTTCATCTTCTATCTGAGCGGCATCGCGCGGTTCCGCATGGTGCGCTACCGGCTGAGCCGCACCTGGTGGCATGGCATCCGGGGCGGCTCGGACGACAAGGGCTGGGCCTATGGCTGGTCCTATGTCTGGCGCTATCTCGTGTCGGCCATCGCGCTCTATCTGCCGGTGCCCTGGGCGATGATGTCGCTGTGGAACCAGCGCTGGTCGAAGATGAGCTTCGGCCCCTATGAATTCCGGGCGGACGCCTCGTCGGCAAGCGTCTACTGGCGCTTCCTGCTGTTCTACCTGCTGCCGATCCTGATCGTCGTGCTGTTCTTCGGGCTCATGAGCATGATGTCGAGGAATGGCGCCCTTTTCCCGACTCACGAAGGCGACCCGATCGATCCGCGCGCCGCGGGACTGATCGGCCTCTTCGCCCTGCTTGTCTATGTCGGTCTCGGCCTCGTCGCGCTGGTCTATTATGCCAAGTTCTTCCGTGTCGCGATCGGCGGCCTGTCGCTCTCCACGCTGGATTTCCATTTCGATGCGCGCACCAGGGACTGGTTCAAGCTCATCCTGGGCGATATCGCGCTGGTGGTGCTGACGCTGGGCATCGGCATCATCTTCCTGAGCTACCGGCACTGGAAATTCTTCGTGACCTTCCTCGATGCGTCCGGCGAGATCCGCCTGTCCGAGCTGACCCAGTCGACCACGCGGGCGCCGGGCCAGGGCGAGGGGCTGGCGGATGCGTTCGACATCGGGGCCATCTAGGCGCTAGGCTCGGGTCATGACGAGCGCGGGCCCGGACGCAGGCATCTGGCACTATGACGGCGTGAGCGCGACGCGCCATCATCCGCGCCTCGACTGGAGCGCAGACGGCTTCTCGCTCGACTGGGGCGCCGGGCGGAGCGGCCCGCATCCATGGGGTGCGCTGGTGCCGATCGACGGGACGGGCGGGCGCTCGGTCTATGGCCTGCGCGGCGAGAGCGGCTGGCGGCTGGGCTTCGCCGGACCCCCGCCGGCGGATTTCGCCGTCCATCTGCCGCTGCCGGCGCGCTATGGGCGCTGGATCGACCGCATCGGCCTGTGGCGGGCGATCGGCCTGTTCACGGTCATCGCGGCGGGCGTCGTCTTCCTGGTGCTGAGCGCGCCGGGCTGGATCGCGCCCTATATCCCGCGCAGCTGGGAGGATCGGCTGGGCGATGCGATCGTCGGCGATTTCGGCGGGCGGCTGTGCGAGACGCCGGCGAGCGGCGCGGCGCTGGAGAAGCTGCGCCGCGCGCTCGGGCCGGATGTGCCGATCCGCAGCATCGCCATCGCCAATGTCGGGATGGTCAATGCCATCACCCTGCCCGGCGGGCGCATCCTGCTGTTCGATGATCTCGTCTCCGAGGCGAAGTCGCCGGACGAGCTGGCGGGCGTGCTGGCGCATGAGATCGGTCATGTGCGCAATCGCGACACGATGACCGCGCTGGTCCGGCAGCTCGGCCTCAGCGTGCTGCTCGGCGGCTTCAACGGCCAGGTGGGCGGCATGGTGAACGGCCTGCTGGCGATGAGCTATTCGCGCGAGGCGGAGCGGGCGGCGGACCGCTACTCGATCGATGCGCTGCGCGCGGCGAACATCTCGCCGCTGCCGACCGCCGCTTTCTTCGACCGGCTCGGCAGCCTGGCGGGCGGCGAGAGGCTCGAGCGCGCGACGAGCTGGATGGCGTCGCATCCCGTCTCCGCCGAGCGCAAGGCCGCATTCGAGCGCTCGGCGGTCAAGGGACATCGCTACGCGCCCGCGTTGACCGCCGAGGAATGGAAGGCGCTCGTCGATGCCTGCACGGACGATCCCGATGTGCGGAAGAAGGGCGATTTCTTCTGAAGGATGCGCGGAATGGTTGAACCGCCAAGCCTTCACGCATATATGCAGGCGACCAAACGACATTGGCTTTCGCCTTTGGATCGAACCCCCGTCACGGCAATGACGGGGGTTCAATCGTTTGGGGAGCGCGCGGCAACGCGCCCCCCGCCCGTCGGCTCTATTTGAGGCGCGTCACGTCCACCACCTTCAGAATGAGGGTGGCGAATGCGAACAGAACCCCAAGGAAGAGACACAAGTCACCAAACGACATTGGACTTTCCTCCTTTGGTTCGACGGCGAATTTGCCGCCGTGAACTGTCATAGGAGTTGCTTCCGGATGCTGCTACGGACGGCCGCATATGTTCCAGGTCGAAGTGCCTGCTCCCGAAATCGACCATCAGGCGTTATGATCGCGTGATGACCGACGCCATCTCCGCCCCCGCCTTCCTTGCCCGGCCGGACGGCCTGCGCCTCGCCTATCGCCATCGCGCCGGCGCGGGGCCGACCATCGTGTTCCTGCCCGGCTACATGTCCGACATGCTGGGCGGCAAGGCGCAGGCGCTGGATGATTGGGCGGCGCGGGAAGGTCGCGCGATGCTGCGGCTCGACTATGCCGGTTGCGGCGAAAGCGAGGGTGCCTTCGAGGATGGGACGCTGGCGAGCTGGCGGGACGATGCGCGGGCGGTGATCGACGCCATCGTGCCCGAGGGGCCATTGCTGCTGGTCGGCTCGTCCATGGGCGGCTGGCTGGCGCTGCTGCTGGCGCAGGAGCTGGGCGACCGGGTGGCCGGGCTGGTCGGCATCGCCGCCGCGCCGGACTTCACCGAATGGGGCTTCGACGAGGCGCAGAAAGCGGCGATGCGGCGCGACGGGCGGATCGAGGAGCCGTCGCCCTATGGCGAGCAGCCCTATGTGACCACGCTCGCCTTCTGGGAATCGGGTCAGGCGCTGCGGCTGCTCGAGGGGCCGGTCGCGCTCGACTGCCCGGTGCGTCTGCTGCAGGGGCAGGCCGACCCGGACGTGCCTTGGCGCACGGCGCTGCGCCTTGCCGACGCGCTTCGTTCAGCCGATGTGCAGACGATCCTCGTCAAGGACGGCGACCATCGCCTCTCGCGCCCGCAGGACATCGCCCTGCTGATCGCGACGGTGGCCGGCCTCACGGAGTCCTGATCCGACCATGTCCATCCTTCTCGCCCTGGCGCTCGCGCAAGGCGCGCAGCTCGCGCAACTCGGCACCAACAATGGCGCGTCGGGCTATGATCCCGAGATCGAGGCACTGCTGCGTCATCGCGACGAGCGAGCGCGCACCCAGGCCGGGCAGGATCGGGCGCCGCCGTCGGCGCAACCCGACAGTGGCGACGATCGCGATACCCTCGCCGCAGTGGTGCCGCCGGCCGTGGCGACGCGGCTGGCCGGCTGCCTTGCCAAGGCCAATGCCGATCCCGCCGAAGGGCTGGCCGAGGCGCGCGCATGGCGCGGCGAGAATGGCGGAGCCTATGCGGGCCAGTGCGAGGGCTATGCGCTCGGCAAGGCCGGCCGCTGGCCCGATGCGGTCTCGGCCTTCGAGGCCGGCGCGGCGACGCCGGGCATCGATGCGGTGACGCGGGCGCGGCTCTGGTCGCAGGCCGGCAATGCCGCATTGCTTGGCGGCGACACGGCGCGGGCCTTGCGCGCTTTCGACGAATCGTTGCGGCAGCCATTGCCGGCGACGCTGGAGACCGGCGAGATCCATCTCGACCGGGCCCGGGCGCGCGTGGCGAGCGGCGACCAGCCCGGTGCGCGGGGCGATCTCGATCAGGCGATCGTGATGGCGCAGGCGGACCCGATGGCCTGGCTGCTCTCGGCGACGCTGGCGCGGCGGATGAACGACCTGCCGCTCGCCCGCGCACATATCCAGGAAGCCGCGCGCCGGGCCGGCAACGATGCCGCCGTGGCGCTGGAGCAGGGCGTGATCGACGCACTCTCGGGCGACCGCGACGATGCCGCCCGCGCCGCCTTTAGCCGCGCGAAGGAACTGGCCGCGCCGGGCAGCGACATCGCGACGCAGGCGGACGACTATCTTGCGCAACTTGGCGGCGCGGCCCAGCCGGCCGACACGGCGCCTCCGCCACAGCAGGGGGAGGGGCGGTAAGCGACGGGGCACGGTCGCTCCGTCGCAGCCTTCACCCTTCCCATTCGGCGTTGCCGAGCCGCCCTTCCCTCATTCGCGCCGAGGGGGCTGCTATGAGATTGTAAGCAGACATGACGAAAAAACACCGTTCGCCCTGAGCGAAGTCGAAGGGCCGGCTGAGCCGCAGGCGAAGCACTTCGTTCCACTCAGTGTGGCCCTTCGACTTTGCTCAGGGCGAACGGAAATGAAAGGTCTGCAATCTCGGATTGCAAGCCGGCGGCGATGAAGCCCTGCACCTGCAAGCGATCCAACCACCAGAACCCACCCAGGATCGGCAGCCCTCCACCCCTCAATCCAGGTAGAAATCCACCGTCGTCACCACCCGCACCTTCTTGTAGGGCGTGTCGGCCGCGCCATAGCCGCCGGACTGTTCGCCGTCGCGCGGGTCGATGGAGAAATAGCCCTGGGTGGCGCTCTTGATGCCGCCCACGCCCGTCCCCGAATCCTGCGCGAACTGCTCGGCCGCCTTGCGCGCGTCCTTGGTGGCCTCGGCGACCATCTGCGGCTTGATGTCGTTGAGCCGGGTGAAGCTGTAGCTCATCGCCGAACCTTCCTGCAGCGTGACGCCGCGCCGCACCAGGTCGAACTGGTTGGCCACCGCCTTCTGCGCGCGCGGGATGTCCGTCGTGCGCAGCTGCATGCGCTGGGTGATGGTGATCGTGTTGACGCCGTTGTTCATATATTGGTTCACGCCCGCGCCGGTTGGCGTGAGCGTGTCGTCGGGGAAGCCGAGGCTGCGGAAATAATCCCGCAGCGCCGCCGTGTTGCGCTCGATCTCGGCGCGCACTGCGGCCAGGTCCGTGCCGGTGGCGGAATAGGCGATGGTCCAGGTGGCGAGGTCGGCGGTCACGTCCCGTTCGGCAAGGCCGCGCACCGTGACCGACCGATCGGCTGCATGGGCCCGGCGCAGCCCGTCGCCCAGCAGATAACCGCCCACGACCATGCCGCCCGCCAGCACCACCGCGCCGGCGAGCGCGATCCGGTTGATGTCCTGCGTCCAGCCCATTGCCGATTCCTCCCTTTTCCCCAAGCGCCGCCGAGCTTATCTCAGCAGGGACTCATTATCACCGCTGAGATGAACCGTTGCTTACGGGCGACGAACGGAGTGACGATCCATGCCCAAATATCTCCACACCATGATCCGCGTGACCGATATCGACGCGACCTTGCGCTTCTTCGAATTGCTCGGCCTCAAGGAAGTGCGCCGCTTTGACAATGAGAAGGGCCGCTTCACCTTGGTGTTCGTGGCCGCGCCCGGTGACGAGGATGCGCAGGTGGAACTCACCTACAACTGGCCGCCCGAGGACGGCAGCGCGGCGGAGACCTATGCGGGCGGGCGCAATTTCGGCCATCTCGCCTATCGGGTGGAGAATATCTACGAGACCTGCCAGCGGCTCATGGAGGGCGGCGTCACCATCAACCGCCCGCCGCGCGACGGCCACATGGCCTTCGTCCGCACGCCCGATGGCATCTCGGTCGAGCTGCTGCAGGACGGGCAGCTGGAACCGGCCGAGCCCTGGGCCTCCATGCCCAATGTCGGCGTCTGGTAGGGCGCTCATGCCCGGCCTGCTGCTCGACATCGACGTGCCGGACGTTGCATCGCGTCATAGGCCCCACCCGGATCAGACGAAACCGGTGCTCCCGCGGAAGCAGGAGCCCAGGGCATATGGGCGGGGCGCTGCCGCCCTGGACTCCTGCCTTCGCAGGAGCACAAGCAGGTCCTGTTCGAGCAGGCGAGACACCATGAAGGGCCTTGCGAAGGCGGGAACCCGGAGGGTCGGCGATCGGTCCGACTGCTCTGAACCGCCGCCTTCGCGCGCAACGAATCTCGGGAGCGATACGCGATGACCGGCTGGCCAGTCGCCTGCGAGGCGTTTCTCGCCATGACCGGCGCCACCGTGCCCATCGTGCAGGCGCCGATGGCCGGAGCGGGCGGCACGGCGCTGGCCATCGCGGCGATGCGCGGCGGGGCAGTCGGTTCGCTGCCGGCGGCCATGCTTTCGGCCGACCAGTTGCGCGCGCAGGTCGCGGAGGTGCGGGCGGCGGTCGATGGGCCGCTCAACCTCAACTTCTTCTGCCATCATCTCCCCGATCCGCCCGACGAGACGGCATGGCTGGCGCTGCTCGCGCCCTATTTCGCCGAGGAAGGCGTGGCGCCGGGCGAACCGCCGCCGCTGCGCCGGCCGTTCGACGATGTCATGTGCGTGGTCGTCGAGGCCGTGCGGCCGGCGCTGGTGAGCTTCCATTTCGGCCTGCCCGGGGCGGCGCTGCTGGATCGGGTCCGCGCGGCGGGCGTGCGCATCCTCGCCAGTGCCACGACGGCGGCGGAGGCGCATTGGTTGGCGGACCGGGGCTGCGATGCCGTCATCCTGCAAGGCGCGGAGGCGGGCGGCCATGCGGGCTGGTTCCTGGGTGAGCGGCACCGGCCGACACCGCTCGCCGCCCTGCTGTGCGACCGGCCGGACCTGCCGGTGATCGCCGCCGGCGGGATCGTCGACGGCGCGGACATGGCGGCCGCCTTGCAAGCGGGCGCAAGCGCCGTGCAGATCGGCACGGCCTATCTGGCGACGCCGCAGAGCCTGATTTCGCCCGCCTTCCGCGCCCTGCTGGGCACGCCGCAGTCGGCGGACGCCGCCTTCACCAACCTGCTCTCGGGCCGTGAGGCGCGCGGCATCCGCAATCGGCTGATGCGCGATCTCGGGCCGCTTCGCGCGGAAGCGCCGGCCTTCCCCTATGCGTCCAACGCGCTGGCGCCGCTCCGGGCGAAGGCGGAAGCGGCGGGACGCGGCGACTATTCGCCGCTATGGGCCGGCACGGGCGCGCCGCGTGTCGCGCCGAGCGATGCGGAAGCCCTGACGCACCGGATCGCGCGCGATGCGCTCATCAATCTGGAGGAAGCCGATGGCGGAGCTTGAGATCGTTCGGGTGCCGGTGCTCAGCGACAATTATGTCTGGCTGGTGCATGATCCCGCGAGCAGGGAGACACTGGCCGTTGATCCCTCGGTCGCCGAGCCGGTGCTGGCGGCGGCGCAGGCGCGTGGCTGGCGGATCGGCCAGATCTGGAACACGCACTGGCATGGCGATCATATCGGCGGCAATGCCGGCATCGTCGCGGCGACGGGCGCGAGCGTGACGGCGCCCGCGGCCGAGCTGGCGAAGATCCCCGGCGTCGATCGTCCGGTGGGGGAAGGCGACCGGGTGCGGCTGGGCGATCATGAGGCTCTCGTGATGGCCGTGCCGGCGCACACCGCGGGGCACATCGCCTATCATTTCGCGCAGGACGGCATCGTCTTCGTGGGCGACACCATGTTCGCCATGGGCTGCGGCCGGCTGTTCGAGGGCACGGCGGCGCAGATGTATGCGAACATGCGCCGCTTCGAGGCCCTGCCGGACGAGACGCAGGTCTATTGCGCGCATGAATATACGCTCTCGAACGGGCGCTATGCCGAGCGCGCCGAGCCGGACAATGCGGTCGTGCGGGCGCGGCTGGCGCAGGTGGAGGCGATGCGGGCGCAGGGGCAGGCGACCGTGCCCACCACCATCGCGCTCGAACGGGCGACCAACCCCTTCATGCGCGCCGCGAGCGTCGCGGAACTGGCGCGCCGGCGCGCCGAAAAGGACCGGGGCTGAGCCGCGCTACGGGCTTCGCGATTATGGGGCGATCGGATGATCTGGTTCCTGCCCTTGCGTCCTCTTCGGTTCGGGTCAACGGAAAGGTTGTAACAGTTGAGCCCTGCGCCGTCGGGAAGGGTGTTCTCGACAGCCGGTTCGACTGCGCGATTGCTCAGGAACCTATATAAGAACCGTTCGCCCTGAGCGAAGTCGAAGGGCTTGGCTGAGCCGCAGGCGAAGCCCACTTCGCTCCGCTCAGTAGCGCCCTTCGACTTCGCTCAGGGCGAACGGGACAGATATGTCCACTCCCCGCCCCAGAGCCGCGATCCGAACCGCCGACGCAGCGCGTTCAGTGGCCAGTCAGGCTATCTGTGGCATGGGATGCGAGTCTGCGTGGACTCTGCTATGTTCACGATCATCATCATGGCGGGGCGAGAGGAGAAGCACATATGAGATGGATCATGCTCGCGGCCCTGGCATTGCCGATGGCCGCCTGTGCCCAGACCACCAACAACAGCGAGACCGAGCTCGGCACGCGCGAGGCGCGCGATCTGGCGAAGGCGATCGAGGGCAAGGTGCCGGGCGAGCCGGTGTCCTGCGTCAATGCCGATCGCGGCGGCGCCAACCTGCGGCCGATCGGCGATCACACGCTGATCTACAAGGTCAGCAACGACCTCGTCTATCGCAACAATCTCCAGGGCGCCTGCCGTGGCCTCGCGCAGGGCGACACGCTGGTGCTCAACCGGACGACCAGCCAATATTGCCGCGGCGACATCGCGCGGGTCGTCAACCTGCCGAGCGGCATGCCGAGCGGCAGCTGCGCGCTGGGCGATTTCATCCCCTATCGCACGCCGGGGGCCGGCAACCGCTGAGATCGTCGGCCCGCTGGCGGGCGTGACCGTTCAAATGATGGAAGCAGTGCGCCTGCGAAGGCAGGAGCCCAGGGCTCCTATGGATGGAATGCATAGCGGCAGCGTCCGGCCCGAACAGCGCGGCCGCCTCAATCCTCCGTTCTCGCGCCATAAAGCGCATCCAGCCGGTCCTGATAGCGCGCGCGGATGACGTGGCGGCGGATCGACTGCTTGGGCGTCAGCATCTCGTTCTCGATGGTGAAGGGCTCGTCGGCGAGCGCGAACCGGCGGACCTTCTCGATTATCGAGAGCTCGGCATTCACGCGGTCGACGGCCGCGCGGATGGCGGCATGGAAGGCGGGGTCGCCGCTCAGCGCGGCGAGATCGGCGGGCTTGCCATTGGCATGCGCCCATTCCGTCATCCATTCCGGATTGGGCACGATGAGCGCGACGATGTTCGGCCGCCGGTCGCCATGGACCATCACCTGGCCGATCTCGGGCTGCAGGGTGAGCATGCCCTCCAGCTTCTGGGGCGCGACATTGTCGCCCTTGTCGTTGACGATCAGGTCCTTCTTGCGGTCGGTGATCTTGAGGCGGCCCTGCGCGTCGAGCTCGCCGATGTCGCCCGTGTGCAGCCAGCCGTCGCGGATGGTGCGCGCGGTCTCGGCCTCGTTGTTCCAATAGCCCTTCATCACCAGCTCGCCGCGCACCAGTATCTCGCCATCGTCGGCGATGCGCAGCGCCACCCCCTTGAGCGGCGGCCCGACCGTGTCCATGCGCAGGCCCACGGAGGGGCGGTTGCAGCTGATGACCGGTCCGGCCTCGGTCTGCCCATAGCCCTGCAGCAGGGTGAGCCCGAGCGACTGGAAGAAGATGCCGACATCCGGGTTGAGCGGCGCGCCGCCCGAGACCAGCGCCTTCATGCGCCCGCCGAAGCGCGCGCGGATCTTCGGCGCCAGAGTGCGCTGGAGCAGCTTCTCCACGGCCCGGTCGAGGATGGAGAGCCGTTCGCCCGCCGCCCGCTTGCCGCCGACGCGCAGCATCTGCGCCAGCATGGCGGCAGGCAGCCTGCCTTGCTTCTCGATCGCCTTGGTGACGCGCGCGCGCAGCAGCTCGAACAGGCGGGGGACGACCACCATGATGGTCGGCCGCGCCTCGGCGATGTTGGTGGCCAGCTTCTCCAGGCTCTCGGCATAGTAGATCTGACCGCCCAGGCCGATCGGCAGGAACTGGCCGCCCGAATGCTCATAGGCATGGCTGATCGGCAGGAAGGAGAGGAACACTTCGTCCGCCCAGCCGAAATCATTGGCGATGATGTCCACGGCGCCCTCGACATTGGCGAGGATCGAGCCGTGATGCTGGATGACGCCGCGTGGCGCCCCGCCGGTGCCGCTGGTGTAGATGAGGCAGGCGACGTCGTCGCGCGTGGCGGTCTGCGCGGCGGCGCAGGCCTCGATGTCCGCGGGATGGGTGCGGATCAGCGTGTCCCAGTCATGCAGCGCGAAGCCGGAGCTCTGCATCGCCTTCTGCGGCTCCATCGCGATGGCGATCTCGATGCGCGACTGGAGGACGGCGGGGATCAGCGCCTTGGCGATCCGTGCATTGGAGAAGATGACCGCCCGCGCGCCGCTGTTCGAGATGATATGGGCATGGTCGCGCGTCGTGTTGGTGATATAGGTCGGCACGGTGATCGCGCCGGCGGCCATGATGGCGAGATCGGCGATGCAGAATTCCGGCCGGTTCTCGCTGACGAGCATCACCCGGTCGCCGGGCATGATGCCGAGCGCCTTCAGTGCCTCGGCCAGCGCCGCGACCTGCCCCGCCGCCTCGCGCCAGCCGATCGAGCGCCAGGTCTCGTCCCGCTTGCGCCACAGGAAGGGCTTGTCGCCCTGCTCGGCAGCGCGGATGAAGAACATCGTCGTCAGATTGGGAAAGGTCTCGAACGCGCGCAAACAGGCTCTCCAGGGTCGGACGGCGCCGTCTCACGCAGCGCCTGAACGGGCTTCTATAGATAGGCCTTTCCGTAAGGGCCAGCCCGGGCGTTGTCCGGTGGGATGTTGCATTTCGGCCTCCCGCTTGTGGGAGGGGTCGGGAGAGTGGGCCCTCCAACGCTGCGTCAGAAAACCCACCCCCTAACCCTTCCCTGCCACTGTCCCCTTGCGCCGACCGGCATGAGATCGCAGTGTCGACCCACACGACACCCGGTCCGGGGTGCGCTCCATCAATGGGGGTCGCTTATCCATGACGATGTTCCGTCGCCTTCTCGCCATCCTGCCGGCCGTGGCGCTCGCCGCCTGCTCCGTGGCAGGCACGGCGCCGCCGCGGCCGGAAAGCCCGCAGGCTGCTGCCCCGGCTCATCGGGAGATATTCGTCGTCGCGGCCAATCCGCTGGCGGCGGAGGCAGGCATGGCGGTGCTGCGCCGCGGCGGCAGCGCGGTGGACGCGGCGATCGCGATCCAGGCGATGCTCTCGCTGGTCGAGCCGCAGAGCACCGGCATGGGCGGCGGTGCCTTCATGACCTTCCTCGACGGCGCGACCGGCGAGGTCAGCGTCTATGACGGCCGCGAGACGGCGCCGGCCGGCGCGACCGAGAATCTCTTCATGGGAGAGGACGGCCGGCCGCTGCCTTTCCCGACGGCGGTGCTGAGCGGCCGGTCGACGGGCATACCGGGCGCGGTGAAGATGCTGGCCATGGCGCATGGCGAGCATGGCAAGCTCCCTTGGAACAGCCTGTTCGGCGACGCCGAGCAGACGGCGCGCGAGGGCTTCGTCATCTCGCCCCGGCTGGGCCGCTTCCTGGCGATCGGCGCCTTCCCGCAGCTCGGCGCGCCGGACGTGCGCGCTTATTTCGGCGCGGGCGACGGCACGCTCAAGAAGACCGGCGACCGGCTGGTCAATGCCCCCTATGCCGAATTCCTGCAGCGTCTGGCGGCGCAGGGGCCGGACGCGCTCTACAAGGGGCAGACCGCCCGGCGCATCGTCGACCGGCTGCATGAGGGCGAGCTGGCGAGCAGCATGACGCTGGCCGATCTGGAAGCCTATGCGCCGGTCAAGCGCGCCGCGCTGTGCGACGGCTGGCGGGTCTATCGGGTCTGCGTACCGCCGCCGCCCTCGAGCGGTGTCGGCTTCCTCGAACTGCTCGCGCTGCTGGAGCGGACCGACATCGCGACGCGGGGCCCCGACGATCCGCAGGCCTGGTTCGAGTTCGCGCAGGCGAGCCGCATCATGTATGCCGACCGCGATCGCTATGTCGGCGACGGGGCGTTCGTCGATGTGCCGATCCAGGGCCTGCTCGATCCGGCCTATGTCGCGGCGCGGGCCCAGCTGATCGGCGAGCGCGCCGGTCCGCCGCCCGAGGCCGGCAATCCCCCCGGCGCCGCGCTTGCGGGGCGCGACGGGACGCATGAGGCCGGCGGCACCTCGCATTTCATCGTCGGCGATGCGGATGGCAATGTCGTCTCCATGACCACCACGGTCGAATCCATCTTCGGATCGGGCCGGATGGTCGACGGCTTCTTCCTCAACAACCAGCTCACGGACTTCTCCTTCGTGCCGCGCGACGCGCAGGGGCGGCTCGTCGCCAATGCGGTCGCGCCGGGCAAGCGGCCGCGCTCCTCGATGGTGCCGCTCATCATGCTCGATCGCGAGGGGCATTTCGCCGGCGCCATGGGCTCGGCCGGCGGCAATTCGATCCTCGCCTATGTCGGCAAGTCGCTGATCGCGGCGGTGGATTGGGGCCTGCCGACGCAGGAGGCGCTGACGCTTCCCAATCTGGTCGCGCGCGGTCCGGCCTTTCGCGGCGAGGTGGACAAGTTCCCGCCGGCCGTGATCGAAGGGCTCAAGGCGCGCGGCATCGATCTGCAGCCCGGCGAGGGCGAGGATTCGGGCGTGCACGGCGTCATCGTCCGCAATGGCCATATCGATGGCGGCTATGATCCCCGGCGCGAAGGGCGCGTGCTCGTCGAGCCGGCGCCCTGATTGGAGGCCATCCAAATCATGGACGGCGCTCCTGTCTTCGCAGGAGCACATGATGGTCCCATTTGGGGCGGCTCGGTTGCAGCAGCAGCCCAGCTTTTCCCAGCGTCACTTCGCATCGACGCCAACTGCCTCGCCGATGCCTGTGAAACCATCTCGCCTCAACAGTGCAGCGAGGCCTTTGTTGATGCGCGCGGGCAGATAAGGCCCCTCATAGATCAGCGCCGAATAGATCTGGATCAGCCCAGCGCCCGCCCGGATGCGAGCATAGGCCTGCGCCGCATCGGCGATTCCGCCCGCGCCGACCAGCAGCAGGGCGTCGCCCAAGCGCCGGCGGAAATCGCGCAGCCGCGCCAGCGCCAGATCATGCAGCGGCGCGCCGGAGAGGCCGCCCGTCTCGTTCCTGAAGACTGAGCGGAGTGGGGGCCGGCTGATCGTCGTGTTGCTGATGATGAGCCCGTCGATCCGGTGCGCCAGCGCGAGCCCGGCGATGTCGTCAATGTCCGCGGGCTCGAGATCGGGCGCCACCTTGAGCAGGATCGGCGGACCATCCGCGCCCCGCGCGGCCATGACGCGCTCCAGCAGTGCGTCGAGCGCGCCCTTGTCCTGCAGCGCGCGCAGGCCCGGCGTGTTGGGCGAGGAGATGTTGACAGTGAGATAGTCGGCGAGCGGCGCCATGGCGCACACGCCGGTCTCATAGTCGGCGATGCGGTCTGCCGCGTCCTTGTTGGCGCCGATATTGATGCCGATCGGGAGCGGTGCGCGCCCGCGTGCCGTCAGGCGTGTCCGGGCAGTTGCCTGACCTGCATTGTTGAAGCCCATCCTGTTGATGATCGCCTCGTCCTGCACGAGCCGGAACAGGCGCGGGCGCGGATTGCCTGGCTGGGGCAGCGGCGTCAGGGTGCCCAGCTCGGCGAAGCCGAAGCCGAAGGCCGCCATGCGATGCGCCACATGCCCGTCCTTGTCGAGGCCCGCCGCCAGACCGATGGGGCTCGCGAAGGTGCGGCCGAACAGGGTCTGGGCAAGGATCGGGTCTGGCCGGGCCGCCCGCGGCCATGGGAGACGCAGTGCCGCCAGTGCCGCATGGTGCGCTGTTTCGGCGTCGAGGCGGAAGAGGAACGGACGAGCCAGCCGGTACATGCGCGGCCTATGCCAGCGCCCGCTTTCGCGGTCAAAAAGCGCGGATGACCAGCGCGTTCGGCATTGCGCAAGCCGCGCGTTTGCGGCGCAAAAAAACGGCACATGACGATTCCGTCCAATCATCGCCCTGTGAGTCGCTCTAAACGAATCCCGCGACCCGAAGGGCTCTCAGTCGTCCGGCTCAGAGACCTTGAACTTTAGCGGTCTGACCGGCGTTCCGCCGGCCAGACCGCTTTTTTCGTTCACATTCCGGCCATTTCATGCCTATAACGCCCTGTTGAAAAGGGGGCGGCAAGAGCCGAAACAGCCATTCGCCCGTCCTGCTCGACCTGGGCCGTGCAATTGTCGTGCCGGCTCCTTTCGTCCGTGGAGATGGTCGGGACCGCTGATGCGTCACATATTCTCCGTCGCCGACGCGGCCAATATGGTGGCCCTGAGCTACTTCGTGCCGCCGGCGGACCTCGCCGAATATTTCGGCGCCATGTATCTCTTCACCGTCGACCAGCCGCGCATCGCTGACCATACCCGCGCCGATTTCGCGCAGGTCCGTTTCATGCTGGCCGGTTCGGGAACCTATCATTTCAGCGATGGGCGCGCGATCAGGACGCCGGACGCCTGTCTGCTGGGGCCCACCAGCATGGCGACCCATTTCGACATCGTCGGACCCATCCAGGTGGTGGGGGCGACCGTCCTGCCGCTCGGCTGGGCTGCGCTGCGTGCGGGCGATGCCGATCAGGTGACGGATGACCTGATCGATCTGGGGGATTCGACGCCGGCCTGGCACGATATATTGCTGCAGCTGCGGTCGATCGACGATCCGCGCAAGGCGGAGGATGTCTTCTGGACCTTCCTGCGCAGTCAGCTGCATCCGGTCACGGCGGCCGAGCGGCGTTTCGTCGGCGAGACGGATCGCTGGCTGGCGGACGAGCAGTCGCCGCGGGTCGAGGCGCTGCAGGAAGCGACCGGCCTTTCGGCGCGGCAGCTGGCACGCTGGTGCAACCGGCTCTATGGCGCGCCGCCCAAATATCTCGCGCGCAAATATCGGGCGCTGCGCTGCGCCCAGGTGCTGGCCCGCGAGGAGCTGGACTGGCAGGATGTGGGCGGGGATGCTTTCTACGACCAGTCGCACTTCATCCGCGAGATCAAGCATTTCACCGGCCTGACGCCGACCGAGCTGCGCGAGCGTGCCAGCATCGTCATCCGCCTTTCGATGAATCGCGCGAACCTGGAGGGCGAAGTTTCCCGGCTGAGCCGGATCAGCTGAGCCATTCCCGCCGTTGCGTCGGTGCAACGGCCGGCGAGGACTGGCCTCGGGCATCGCATTTACCGGTTGATTTCATGGCCGGGCCGCACCATGTGCCGAATCAGACCAATTTAGTCCGATTTGAGAGTCGTTCGCAGATGCGCCTGTCCAGCCTTGCCGATTATGCCGTGCTGATGATGCGGACGGCCGCCGGTCATTGCGGCGGCGCGCGCCATAATGCCGCCAGCCTTGCGCTGGAGGCGGGCATTCCGGTGCCGACCGCGCAGAAGCTGGCCAGCCTGCTGGGCCGCGCCGGCCTCATCAAGGCCACGCGCGGCAGCGGCGGCGGCATCAAGCTCGCCCGGCCGGCCGCTGCGATCACGCTGGCGGACATCATCGAGGCGGTCGACGGGCCCATCGCGCTCACCGCCTGCCTCGACGCGGACGGCACCGACTGCTGCGCGCTGGAGCGCCCCTGCGCGATCCGGCCGCACTGGATTGGCGTCAACGCGCTGGTGCGCGAGACGCTGGCCGGCGTGACGCTGGCGCAGCTGGCCGTCCAGCCCGAGACGACAGCGGCCACCGGCGCGGCTTTCGCCCTGGCTTCGCCCGCGGCGCGTCATGGGGAGGCCCTGGCATGACACCGTCCGTGAAGCAGGACGAGGAGATGACCGTGCGCAATGCCGAGGCGCTCGCCGCCGCGCGCAGGGCCAGCGACTATGAGTGGGGCTTTGTCTCCGACATCGAGCAGGAATTCGCGCCCAAGGGTCTGTCCGAAGAGACGATCCAGTTCATTTCGGCCAAGAAGGACGAACCGGACTGGATGCTCGACTGGCGGCTCAAGGCCTATCGCCACTGGCTCACCATGACGCCGCCCGATTGGGCCAAGCTGGACGTGCCGCCGATCGACTATCAGGACGCCTATTATTACGCGGCGCCGAAGAAAAAGGCCGAGCTGACCAGCCTGGATGAGCTCGACCCCGAGATTCGCCGCACCTATGAGAAGCTCGGCATCCCGATCGAGGAACAGAAGGTGCTCGCCAATGTCGCGGGCGCACGCAGGGTCGCGGTCGATGCTGTGTTCGACAGCGTCTCGGTCGCCACCACCTTCCGCAAGGAGCTGGAGGAAGCCGGTGTCATCTTCCGCTCGATCAGCGAAGCGATCCGCGAATTTCCCGATCTGGTACGGCGCTGGCTCGGCAAGGTCGTGCCGATGCACGACAATTATTTCGCGGCGCTCAACTGCGCGGTCTTCTCGGACGGCACCTTCGTATACATCCCCGAGGGCGTGCGCTGCCCCATGGAGCTGAGCACCTATTTCCGCATCAATGCAGAGAATACCGGCCAGTTCGAGCGCACGCTGATCGTTGCCGACAAGGGCGCCTATGTCTCCTATCTGGAAGGCTGCACCGCCCCCCAGCGCGACGAGAACCAGCTCCACGCCGCAGTAGTTGAGCTTGTTGTGCTCGATGATGCCGAAATCAAATATTCGACCGTGCAGAATTGGTACCCCGGCGACGCCGAGGGGCGCGGCGGCATCTATAATTTCGTCACCAAGCGCGCGCTCTGCCAGGGCCGCAACAGCAAGGTGAGCTGGACGCAGGTGGAGACCGGCAGCGCCATCACCTGGAAATATCCGAGTTGCGTGCTCAATGGCGAGAACAGCGTCGGCGAATTCTATTCGGTGGCGGTGACCAACAACCGCCAGCAAGCCGACACCGGCACAAAGATGATCCACAATGGCAAGGGCACGCGCTCGACCATCGTCTCCAAGGGGATCAGCGCCGGGCGCTCCAACGGCACCTATCGCGGTCTCGTGCGCATGGCCGCCAATGCCGAGGGCGCGCGCAACTTCACCCAGTGCGATTCGCTGCTGCTGGGCGACCAGTGCGGCGCGCACACCGTGCCCTATATCGAGGTGAAGAACCCCAGCGCCATCGTCGAGCATGAGGCGACGACCAGCAAGATCAGCGACGATCAGCTCTTCTACGCCATGCAGCGCGGGCTGGATCAGGAAAGCGCCGTGAGCCTGATCGTCAACGGCTTCGCACGCGAGGTGCTGCAGCAACTCCCGATGGAGTTCGCGGTGGAAGCGCAGAAGCTGCTGGGGATTTCGCTGGAGGGGTCGGTTGGCTGACGGTTTTTCTGGAACGACGGTCACGCGATGGGCCTGCTCGACTCCTATGAGGACGCGATCGCGGCGCATAACCGGGCATGGGCGGCTGATATTTTGGCAAAGGTCGGGCTTCGCTGCGACCGCGCAGAGATGCACTGGTCGCTGGAACACGGAATGAATGATGCTCAAGATTGAAAACCTCCACGCCACCGTCGCCGACAAGCCCATCCTCAAGGGCCTGTCGCTCACCATCAATGCGGGCGAGATCCATGCGATCATGGGTCCGAACGGCGCGGGCAAGTCGACGCTCGCCTATACGCTGGGCGGGCGGCCGGGCTATGAGGTGACGGGCGGCAGCGCGACCTTCGAGGGCGCGGACCTGCTGGACATGGAGCCGCACGAGCGCGCAGCGGCAGGTCTGTTCCTGGGCTTCCAGTATCCGGTCGAAATACCCGGCGTCTCCAATGTGCAGTTCCTGCGCGAGGCGCTGAACAGCCAGCGCAAGGCGCGTGGCGAGGAGCCGCTGTCGGCCGCCGACTTCCTGCGGCTGGCGCGCGAGAAGGCGGGCCTGCTCGGCATGGACATGGAGATGCTCAAGCGCCCGGTGAATGTCGGCTTCTCCGGCGGCGAGAAGAAACGTGCCGAAATGGTTCAGATGGGCATTCTCGATCCCAAGCTCGCCATTCTCGACGAGACCGACAGCGGGCTGGATATCGACGCGCTCAAGACCGTCGGCGCCGGCATCAACGCCATCATGCGAGCGCCGGACAAGGCGGTGCTGCTCATCACCCATTATCAACGGCTGCTCGACTATGTGCAGCCGGATTTCGTGCATATCCTGGCCGATGGCCGCATCGTGCGCTCGGGCGGGCCGGAGCTGGCGCTGGCGCTGGAGCGCGAGGGCTATGCGGAGGTGATCGCGGCATGAACGCGGCGCTGCCCCTGCCCACCCGCAAGGACGAGGCGTGGCGCTACAGCGACGTCGAGGCCGCCGCGCGCATCTGGTCCGTCGACGAGCCAAAACGGTTGGTCGTCGCGCCCGGCGAGGCGCTGACGCTGGCGGTGCTGCAGGACGCGGGCGCGGCGCTGGTGCTCGACCATGTCGTCGAGATCGGAGCCGGCGGATCGCTGGACGTGCATCTGCTGAACCTGGGCGGCACGCTCGGCCGCGTGACCTTCGACGTCGCGCTGGCGCAGGGCGCGCATTTCGGCCTCAAGGCGGCGCTGCTCGGCGGCGAGGCGCAGACGCTGGAGTTGGTGACCACCGTACGCCATAAAGCGCCGGATGCGACCAGCGACCAGCTTGTCCGCGCCATCGCGGCGGGCCGGGCGACGACCAACTATCTCGGCCAGATCCAGGTCGCGCGTGGGGCGCAGAAGACCGACGCGGCGCAGAGCTTCAAGGCGATGCTGCTGGATCGCACCGCCGCCGCCAATGCCAAGCCGGAACTGGAGATCTTCGCCGACGACGTCAAATGCGCGCATGGCGCCAGCGTCGGCGAGTTGGACAAGGCGGCGCTCTTCTACATGGCCTCGCGCGGCCTGCCGCCGGCGCGGGCGAAGGCGCTGCTGCTGGAGGCGTTCATCGCCGGGCTGTTCGACGACATGGGCGACGAGGCGGAACGCGCGCGCTTCCTCGACGCCGCCCGCAGCAAGCTGGAGGCGCTGGGATGAGCGACATCGCAAAAATCCTCCCCGAGCTTGTCTCGGGGAGGGGGACCGCTGGCGACGCCGGTGGTGGAGGGGCCGCGGCGTTGCGCGCCGGCTCCGCTGTGGCCGCCCCTCCACCGTCCTTCGGAGGGTCCCCCTCCCCGAGTGAACTCGGGGAGGATCTCAGGGCGGACTTTCCCGGTCTTATCACGGCCGACGGCCGGCCCTGGCATTATCTCGACACCGCCGCCACGGCGCAGAAGCCGCGGCAGGTGATCGACGCGACTCTGCGCGCCATGGGCGCCGACTATGCGACGGTGCATCGCGGCGTCTATGCGCGCTCGGCGGATATGACGCTCGCCTATGAGGCGGCCCGGCGGCGCGTGGCGCGGTTCGTCAATGCGCCTTCCTCGGACGAAATCGTGTTCGTGCGCGGCGCGACCGAGGGTATCAATCTCGTGACGCAGAGCTGGGGCGGCACGCATCTCCGGCCCGGCGACCGAATCCTGCTCTCGCAGCTCGAGCATCACAGCAACATCGTGCCCTGGCAGCTCATCGCCGAGCGGACGGGCGCGAAGATCGACATCGTGCCGCTGACGGCGGACGGGCGCATCGACCTCGACGCCATGGCGGCAATGATCGGCCCCGCGCACCGGATCGTGGCGCTCGCCCATGTCTCCAACGTGCTGGGCAGCGTGCTGGACGTGGCACGGGCGGCCGAGATCGCCCATGGCGCGGGCGCGCTGCTGCTGGTGGACGGCTGCCAGGCGGCGCCGCGCATGGCGGTGGACGTGGCGGCGCTCGGCTGCGATTTCTATCTCTTCTCGGGTCACAAGATCTATGGTCCGACCGGCATCGGCATACTCTGGGCGCGCGCCGGGATCCTCGCCGCCATGCCGCCTTATCATGGCGGCGGCGCGATGATCGACAAGGTGACGTTCGAGCGCACCAGCTATGCCCCGCCGCCAGCTCGGTTCGAGGCGGGCACGCCGGCGATCGTCGAGACGATCGGCCTCGCGGCGGCACTCGATTATGTCGATGCGATCGGCCTCACGCGGATCGCCGCGCATGAGGAGGCGCTGGTGCGGCACACGCGCGAGGCGCTGGGGCAGATCAACTCGGTACGGCTGCTGGGGCCGGAGGACAGCGCCGGCATCGTCTCCTTCGTCATGGACGGGGTTCATCCGCACGATATCGGCACCATATTGGACGAGAGCGATGTGGCGATCCGCGCCGGACATCATTGCGCGCAGCCGCTGATGACGCATCTGGGCGTGGAGGCGACGGCGCGGGTGAGCTTCGGGCTCTACAATGACGAAAGCGATATCGAGGCGCTGCTCAAGGGCCTGGATCGCGTGAGGGCGATATTCGGATGAACGAGGACAAGATCAGGATCGAGGAAGTGGAGAGCGTCGCTTCGCCGCCGCGCGCGCGCGTGGACGATGCCGAGACACCGCGCGAGACGGTCGAGCGCAAGCGCGATTATCTGGAAGGCTTCCTCAAGCAGCAGCCGCGCGACGTGCCGGCAGTCGAGCCGGGCGGCGCGACCTATGAGGCGATCATCGAGGCGCTGAAGGACATTTACGATCCCGAGATCCCGGTGAACATCTATGACCTCGGGCTGATCTATGGCGTCGAGGTGACGCAGGACGGCCATGCCGCCATCACCATGACGCTGACCACGCCGCATTGCCCGGTGGCCGAGTCCATGCCGGGTGAGGTGGAGTTGCGCGTGGGATCGGTGCCGGGCGTGGGCACGGTCGACGTCAATCTCGTCTGGGACCCGCCCTGGGACCCGCAGAAGATGAGCGACGAGGCCAAGCTGGAGCTTGGGATGCTGTAAAATGTCGCCAAAGACATTATTTTTGGCGAAGAAAAGGACAAGTTATCCCTGTTCCGTTCGCCCTGAGCTTGTCGAAGGGCTGTTCTTTTCTTCAGGACAGGGCTCAAGCGAACGGTGCGGATACAGAGGTTAGAGAGATGAACGCGACCACGACCACCACCCGCGCCCGGCCCGCCGCCGTCACGCTGACGCCGGCGGCGCAGCAGCGCGTCGCCGATCTCATGGCGCGGGCGCCGGAGGGCGCGATCGGCGTCAAGCTCTCGACGCCGCGCCGGGGCTGCTCGGGGCTCGCTTATTCGGTCGATTATGTGACGCAGGCGGGCCAGTTCGACGAGCGGATCGAGACGCCGGGCGGCACCTTCTTCATCGATGCCGCTTCCGTGCTCTATCTGATCGGATCGACCATGGACTGGCGCGAGGATGATTTCACCGCCGGCTTCGTGTTCGAGAATCCGAATGCGAAGGGCAGCTGCGGCTGCGGCGAGAGCTTCACGGTCTGAGGGCAGTCTTCGCTCAATCCCCCGCCAGCGCCAGCAAGGCGAAGGTCGCGAGCCAGTGCTCGCCCATATAGTCGCCCGCGACATGCGGAAGGCTGGCGGCGAGATGATCCTGGGTGGTCCGTTCGACCAGCGGTTCGAGCGGATGCGGCGCGAGGGCTGCGCCGACTGCCCGCCAGCACCACACGCGGCTGAGGTTGAGGCCGTCCAGGTGCGCGATCTTGCCGTCGCTTCGGTCCGAGACGGTGACGGGCACGAACAGCGTGTGCGGCCGCGCCTGCGCGGCTCCGGGCAGAAAGGCGCCGAACCAGTCGGCGAAGGCCTCGCGCGGCAACACGCGGCTCATCAGCAGCGCCTCGCACAAAGCGGGTGAGAGGAACTCGTCGCCGCCCGGCTCCCAGGCCTGGCAATCCCGGTCGTTCAGGAACCAGTCTCGGGCGCGTATCTCGATCAGTGCCTTGAGGCCCGCATCATGCGTCGCCGCCCAGCGATGCGCGAGCGTCAGCGCGAAGGCGATGTTGAAATGCGTGCCGACGCGCAGCGGATAGGTGAGCTTGGGCAGGAAGGCCGTGAACCGCGCCGCGAAGGCCCGGGCGAGCGGCTCCAGCGCGGCGGCCCAAGGTGCGTCGTGCTCCATCAGCTCGCCATGCAGGGCAAGCAGCCAAGCCCAGCCATAAGGCCGCTCGAAGCCCGCCGCATTGGGCCGCTCCAGATAGGCCAGCTCGCCGGCCACCTTCTCCGGCACCAGCATGGTGTCGGCGCGGGCGCGGATATCCACCGCCTCGGCCATGTCCGGGAAGAGGCGTGCGAGACGCATCACCTGCCACCAGCCATGCACGCAGCTGTGCCAGTCGAAGCTGCCGTGGAAGATGGGATGATGCTCGATCGGCGGCCGGGCGTCCTCCGGCCCGTTCAACACCAGATCCATCTTGAAGGGATATTGCCGGCCGAGATGACCGAGCGTCAGCCGGGCGAAGCGGGCGGCAGTGTCCTGATCGAGCTGCGTCATGGGAAAGCGAACCAGTAGATGAAGAGGATGTTGACCGCCAGCAGCGGCAGCGCGGTGCCGATCTGGCGGCGGATGACGCCATAATCGTCCTTCAGCTCCAGCAGGGCGGCGGGGACGAGATTGAAGTTGGCGGCCATGGGCGTCATCAGCGTGCCGCAGAAGCCGGCGAGCATGCCGATGGCGCTGACGATCGCTGGATTGCCATGATAGCCGGTGATGAGCAGCGGCATGCCGACCGCTGCGAACATCACCGGGAAGGCAGCGAAGGCATTGCCCATCACGATGGTGAAGAGCGCCATGCCGAGCCCGAAGGCGATCACCGCGCCGATCAGGCTTCCCTCCGGGATGCCGAGCCGGATGATGGTGCCCACCGCTTCGCCCATGCCGGCGATCGCAAAGACCGCGCCGAGGCTGGCGAGCATCTGCGGCAGGATGGCGGCCCAGCCAACGTGGTCCATCAGCCGCCGGCCCTGCTGCAGCGGCAGCGACGGCGGCGCGCGCAGCAGGGCAAGGCCGGTGGCGAGCGCCAATAGCACGCCGAGCGCGAGACTGATGAGCGTCGCTTGCTTGACGTCGATCAGCGCGGGCAGCTCCTTGAAGAGGAAAGTGCCGATGAGCGCGGTTGCCGGGATGATGAGCGCGATGAGGAACAGGCGGTTGCCGTGCATTGCCGCCCGCTCGGCGCGAAGCACAGGCGCGACTTCGCCCCGCGTGCCGCGTCCGAGGCCGATGCCGCCGATCGCGACCAGCGCGAGCACGAGCAGCCCGTTGCCGAAATCGCCCAGCAGGTCGCCGGCCCACATGCTGGTGGCCATGAGGCCCCAGAAGAGGGCGTTGCGCAGGCGGCGCGGATTGCTCCTGTCCACCAGGCCGAGCAGCGCGAAGGCAGCAAAGGCGGCGCCGGCGAGCATGTAGACCCATTCGAGCGTGATCATTCGGCGCCTTCCGCTGTGCGGCGCGCATTGAGCCGGCGGTCGAGACGCCAGAGCCGGAAGCCATGGATGAGGAAGGCGGCGATCGCGGTCGGGATCGCCCAGACGGAGAGCTGGAGCGGCTGCACGATGATGCCATATTGCTCCAGCAGCCCCTTGATGAGCAGGATGGAGCCGATGGCGAGGAAGATGTCCTCGCCGAAGAATAGGCCCACATTGTCCGTGGCGGCGGACCAGGCCTTGATTTGTTCGCGCTCCGCCTCGGGCAGGTCCCCCGCCTGCGCTTCGGCTGCCGCCAATGCCATGGGCGCGACCAGCGGGCGGACGGTCTGCGGATGGCCTGCGACCGAGGTGAGGCCCAGCGCGGCGGTGATCTGGCGCAGCAGCATATAGCCGGTGAGCAGCCGGCCGACCGTGGCGCCGCGCAGCCCATCGATCAGGGCCCGCGCCCGTTCGCGCAGGCCATGGGCTTCGAGCAGGCCGATGACCGGCAGGACGATCCAGATGATGCTGACATAGCGCGTGTCGTTGAACGCCCTGCCGAAAGCGGAGATGATGGCGACGAGGTCCAGCCCCGCGGCAAGGCCGGTCGCAAGCGCGGCGGCCATGATGACCAGCAGCGGATTGAAGCGGAGCATGAAGCCCACGACGATGACGGCAATGCCGAGCAGGACCCACATGCGAACCCCTTCCCCCTCTTCAGCCGTTCGTCTCGAGCGAAGGGTCGAGCTTGTCGAGACCCGAAGTCGAGGCCGCTGTTCTCGGCGACCTTCTTGACAGGCTCGAAGGCCGCTCGAACCGAACGGTGGTGCTAGAGGCCGGCAGCATCATTCCTCCCCATATCCCCCGCCGCCCGGCGTCTCGATCACGAACACATCGCCGGCCGCCAGTTCGGCCGTGGCGGTGGCGCCCAGCATTTCGATCGAGCCATCCGCCCGTTCCACCCGATTGATTCCCGGCGCTCCCGGCATGCCGCCCTCCAGCCCGAACGGTGGTATGGCACGCCGGTTGGAAAGGATGCCGGCCGTCATGGCCCCCAGGAAGCGGATGTGCCGCACCGCGCCGTCGCCGCCGCGATGCTTGCCCGCACCGCCCGAACCGCGCCGGATCGCAAATTGCTCCAGAAGCACCGGGAAGCGTGTCTCCAATATCTCGGGATCGGTGAGGCGGCTGTTGGTCATGTGGGTCTGAACTGCGGCCGTGCCGTCGAAATCCGGCCCCGCGCCCGATCCGCCAGCGATCGTCTCATAATATTGGTGGCGCGCATCACCGAAGGTGAAGTTGTTCATCGTGCCCTGCGCCCCGGCCATGGCGTGCAGGGCGCCGAACAGCGCGTCGGTCACCACCTGACTGGTCTCGACATTGCCGGCGACCACGGCGGCGGGATGACGCGGGTTCAGCATCGAACCCTCGGGCACGATCAGAGTCACCGGGCGCAGGCAGCCCTCGTTCATGGGGATGGGATCGTCCAGCATGGTGCGCAGCACATAGAGGGCGGCGGCGCGCACCACGGGGAGCGGCGCGTTGAAATTGTCGGCCAGTTGCGGGCTGGAACCGGTGAAGTCGAACGTGGCGGCCCGCGCCGCCGTATCGACGGTTACGCGCACGCACACCTCGGCGCCATTATCCATGGCGTAGCGAAACGCGCCATCCTTGAGCCGCGCGATCAAGCGCCGCACCGCTTCCTCGGCCTGTGCCTGGCAATGGCCCATATAGGCTGCGACCACATCACGCCCCTGCTCGGCGCTGATCCGGCGCAGCTCGCTCGCCCCCTTGGTGCAGGCGGCGACCTGTGCCTTCAGGTCCGCGATATTCTGCGTCACGTTGCGCGAGGGCCAGCGGCCCGAGCCGAGCAGCGCGGCGACCTCGCTCTCCAGGAAGCGCCCGTTCGCCACGATCAGCACATTGTCGATGAGGACGCCCTCCTCCTCCACGCTCCTGCTGCCCGGTGGCATGGAGCCGGGCGTGATGCCGCCGATATCGGCATGATGCCCACGCGCCGCGACGAAATAGGCGGGCGCTTCGTCCGTCTCCTCGACGAACACCGGCATGATGACGGTGATGTCCGGCAGATGCGTGCCGCCCTCATAAGGCGCGTTGAGCGCATAGGCATCGCCCGGACGCAGCCCGCGCCCGTCGCGCCTGTCCCCGCGCCGGCGTAATATGGCGCGCACGCTCTCGCCCATCGAGCCCAGATGCACCGGCATGTGCGGCGCATTGGCGACCAGATTGCCGTCCGCGTCGAACAGCGCGCAGGAGAAGTCCAGCCGCTCGCGGATGTTGACCGAGGAAGCGCTGTGCTGGAGCGCGGCGCCCATCTCCTCGGCAATGGCCATGAACAGCCCGCCCATGATCTCCAGCCGCACCGGATCGACCTGCGTGCCGGCCGCCTGTGCCACGGCGCGCGGCGCATGGCGCTCGAGGATGAGATTGGCCTGCGCATCGACCAGTGCCCGCCAGCCCGGCTCGACGATGGTCGTGGAGACCGGATCGACGATGATCGCCGGCCCGTCCACAGCGAAACCGGCGGCGAGACCGGCGCGCTCATAGAGTGGCGCGTCTCGCATCTCGCCGGCCATGAAGCAGCGCACGCGCTCGGCCGGCGGAGCGGATCGTGCCGGCAGGGCGGGTGCGAAGGCAGCGTCGGCCCCGCCCGGCAGCACGGCCTCGACGCGGATCATCTCGGCGATGAGCGGTGCATCGCCGAGGAAGCCGAAGCGCTCGCGATAGGCGATCTCGAACGCCGCGCGCATGGCGTCCAGCGATCCATGCGGCACCTCGAACAGGCTGTCGGTGCCGGCGAGGCGGAGATGCACGCCGGCCTCCCGGACCAGCGCGCCGGTGGCGCCCTGTGCGTGCAGGGCCGCCTCCGCCGTATCGCCCAGCGCTTCGATCTCCGCGTCCAGCGCCGGTATGGCGTCGTCGTCGAGCGGCAGTGCCAGCGTGCGCTCGCGCACCTCGCGACGGTCGGCAAGGCCCATGCCATAGGCGGAGAGCACGCCGGCGAGCGGGTGGATCATCACCCGGTCCATGCCCAGCGCGTCGGCGACAAGGCAGGCATGCTGGCCACCAGCGCCACCGAAGCAGGCGAGCGTATAGCGCGAGACATCATGGCCGCGCTGGACCGAGATGGTCTTGATGGCATTGGCCATATTGGCGACGGCGATGGCGAGGAAGCCCTCGGCCGCCTGCTCGGCGCTGAGCCTGCGCCCGGTTGCGGCCTCGACTTGCACCACCAGCGCCTCGAGGCGGGCGCGCACGATATCCCGATCCAGCGGCTGGTCGCCATTGAGTCCGAACACATGCGGGAAGTGCGTCGGCACGATCTTGCCCAGCATCACGTTGCAGTCGGTGACGGTGAGCGGGCCGCCGCGTCGGTAGCAGGCCGGGCCGGGCACCGCGCCGGCCGATTCCGGGCCGACGAAGAAGCGCGTGCCGTCGAAGCCGCAGATCGAGCCGCCGCCGGCCGCGACGGTGTGGATGCGCATCATCGGCGCGCGGATGCGGGCGCCGGCCACCATCGTCTCGCTGTCCCGCTCATAATGGCCGGCGAGATGGGAGACATCCGTGGAGGTGCCGCCCATGTCGAAGCCGATCACATGATCGAAACCTGCCGCCAGCGCCGTGCGCGCCATTCCGACGATGCCGCCGGCCGGGCCGGAGAGGATGGCGTCCTTGCCCCGGAAGGCGTCGGCAGCGGTGAGGCCGCCATGGGACTGCATGAAGAGCGTGTCCACCGCCCCGCCTGCCTCACCGCGCAGCCCTTCCACATAGGCACGCAGTACCGGCGAGAGATAGGCGTCGACCAGCGTCGTGTCGCCCCGCCCGATCAGCTTGATGAGCGGCGCGACCTCATGGCTCACCGAAACCTGCGTGAAGCCGATCTCTCGCGCGATCGCCGCCAGCCGCACCTCATGGGCGGGATAGCGATAGCCGTGCATGAGGACGATGGCGACCGAACGCAGGCCGGCATCGTAAGCGGACTGCAAATCCGCGCGGGCCTGCGCCTCGTCCAGTGGTAGCAATATCTCGCCGTCGGTCCTTACCCGTTCGGCCACCTCGATCACGCGTGCATGAACCGGCTCGGGCTTCACGATATGGCGGGCGAACAGCTCCGGCCGCTCCTGATAGCCGATGCGCAGCGCATCGCCGAAGCCGCGCGTGATGGTGAGCGCGGTCGGTGCGCCCTTATGCTCCAGCAGTGCATTGGTGGCGACGGTCGTGCCGACGCGCAGATCAGCAGGCGGCAACGGTCCTTCGGGAACGCCCATGATCCGGCGCATCGCTGCGACGGCGGCGTCGCGATAGCGCTCGGGGTCCTCGGAGAGCAGCTTGGCGGTGGTGATCGTCCCGTCCGGCGCGCGGGCGACGACATCGGTGAAGGTGCCGCCCCGATCCACCCAGAACTGCCAGCGCGCTTCAGCCATCAGGCGGGCTCGGCCCTCGCTTCGCCAGCGCGGTCCAGCGCGAACTCCACGCGCCGCGCCGCCGGATCGGCGGCCGCCAGCCGCACCAAAATCTCGTCGCCGGGCATGAGGCCATCGGTCGGAAGCTGCGCGACCACCGGGGCGCCGCGCAGCTGGATGCGCGCGCCGCGCCGGTCGGTCTCGGTCACGACGGCCTCGAAGCGCTCGCCGATCCGGTTCTGCAGCATCACCGCCTCAGCCAGATCGATGACGGCATGGTCGATCCTTCCGGCGAGGGATTCGGCGCGCGCCATCACCTTGGGCAAGCGCTCGAAAGCATCGGCCACGCTCTCCGGGATCGCCTGGCCGGAGGCGATCGCCAGCGCCGCCTGCACCACATAGCGGTCCGCGAGGCGGCGCAGCGGCGCGGTGGCATGGGCATAGGGCGCGGCCATGGCGGCGTGCCAAGGGATCACGCCATCCGTGAAGGGCTGGTAGCGCGCGCCCGATCCGCTGCGGTGGATGGCCTGGGCGAAGGCGGCCTGGCGCGGATCCTGCGGATCGAGCAGCCGCTCGAACTGGGTGAGCGTGGCGCCGTGCGGCCAGGCGAGCCCATAGGCGCGCGCGACGTTGCGCAGCCGGGATATGTCGCGATCGTCGGGGCCGGCCATCACCCGGAACAATCCAGTGCGATGATTGAGCAGGGCCGTCGCCACCGCCATGTTGCAGGCGAGCGAGAGCGCGGCATTATGGTCCTCGGCCAGGCTGCGCGGGCGGAAGCGCAGCATGAAGCGGCCCTGCGCGTCGCGCTCCACTTCCTGCTCGGGCACGTCGATGCGGGTCGCGCCGCGCCGCTGCTCGGCGAGTGTCATGCGCCGGGCGAAGTCCGGGAAGCCGGAGGGCAGGTCGGCCGCTGCCACGTCCGCATAGGCGAGCTTGGCGCGGCTGCGGATAAGCGCGCGCTCGACGCCATCCAGACGGGGCGTCCCCTCGGGATCGAGCCGGACGGTGAACAGCACGCAGGGCCGTGTCCCGTCCGGCAGCAGGCTGGCGGCGCCCTCGCTGAGGATCGGCGGATAAAGGCTGACGCGGCCGTCCGGCAGATATTGGGTGGTGCCGCGTGTCCAGGCTTCCTGGTCGACCGGATCGCCGTCGCGGACGAACCAGGCGACGTCGGCGATCGCATAATGGAGGATGAGGTCGCTGCCGCTCTCGTCGATGGCGAAGGCCTGGTCGAGATCGGTCGCGCCGACGGGATCGAGCGTCACGAACGGCATGCCGGTGCGGTCGACATGCGCGTCCGGCGTGCGCGTGGCGGCGGCTTCGGCGGCGGCGAGCACCTCGGGCGGAAAGCTGGCGGGCAGCTTCATCTCGATGCGCAGTGCATCCAGCCCATGGGCCAGCACATGACGGGGATCGGCGAGGCTCCGCATCGGACCGGGCGCGCCTCAGGCCGTCCGCACGGCGCGTTCGAGTGCGGTGACGTTCGTCCGCTCGCCCGCGACATCGCGTGCCATGACGCGATACAGCGCCGCCATGCCTCGGAACATCTCGGCGCCGGCCGGGTCATGCTCGCCGAGAAAGGCGGAGATTTCCTCCATTTCCGCGACCCAGCGATAGGCCTTGGGGAACATGCCGGGAATCTGCTGCTCGAACCGCTCGAGCAGATCGGGCATGAAATGTGCCATCTCGACATGGAGCGCCTCACCACAGCCATGCCGCTCCGCAGCGAGCAGCATGGCGGTGCCGAGGCCAATCAGTCCCTTGTTGATGCCGGCGAAGCACATCTTGACCGTCGATGCCGCGCCGATGCCGCCGTCGAGCCGCTTGGCCGGGCAGGCATCCGTCGCGAGCGCCATCGCCTGGTCCGCCGCCTCGCCGGAAAGCAGCAGCGTGGTGAATTGGCCCTGCGGCCGCGGCGGTGGGCCAAGGATGGCGCCGTCGACCATGGCACAGCCGGCTGTCGCGAGCCGGGCGGCGAGCGTCCGCTTGGTCGCCGGGCTCAGCGCATTGGCGTCCACGAACACCGGCTTGGCTTGGCGGGCGGCGATATGCGGCAGCATCCGCTCGACGAACGCGCCGGCATTGGCCGGAGGCATGACCGAGAGGATGATGTCGCAGCCGGCAAGCTCGGGATCATCGGCATGGGCCAGGCCGGCGTCCGCAGCCCGGGCACGCGAGTCATCGCTGCGATCGGCGAGCGAAGTCAGCACCTCATGGCCGGCTTCGACCAGCCGCGCGCCAATCGCCGCGCCCATGGCGCCGGGCGAGACCAGCGCGATGCGCCGGATTCCGGGATTGTTCGCCATGGCGAGAAACTCCTGACACTGGTTGATGCCGCTGCTCCGCATCCGGCATAGCAGCGGCGAGCCTCGGGACGCCAGCCCCGGTGCGTTCAATCCCGCGAGGCCGGGTCGCCGATCATGTGGATGAGCATCCGTTCGAGCGCCTCGGCGGCGCGGGGTGCGTGCGGGGATCGGGCGATGATGCGCAGCATCGGCTCGAGCCGTGGACCCATGCGGGTGAAGCGTCCGCTGGCGATATCCGGGCCGATCTCCTCCTCGAGCAGGATGGCGAGCGCCAGCCCGTCCTCCACTAGGTTCTGGATCACGTCGCTGAATTCGACGAAGCGGATCGGCCGGCGTCGGTGCATCCCGCCCTGCGCAAGCTGCATCTCGATCCATGGCTCGGCGCCCTTGGCATAGCTCGGCAGGAGGATGGGCGTCTCGTCCAGCGCCGGTTCGCCCCTGGCAATGCGCGCCGCGATGGTCGGCGATGCGACCAGCGCAAGCGGAACCGCCTGGAGGATATGCATGTTGGGCAGGTCTGGCGGCCGATCGGCGGAGCCGACCACGAGATCGACCTCGCCGGCATTGAGCGCGGCATGCCAGGCCGCAGCGGGAAGCCCGGGACGCAGCGTGACGTCCAGGTTCGGCAACTCGCGAAAGATGCGGGCGAGCAGCGGCTTCACATAGGCGTCCCGCACGCGCGCGGTGACCGCCAGCCGCACGGTCGTCCGCTCGTCGAATGTCGGGACCGGTTCCTGGCGCAGCGAATCGCTGGCCGACAACAGGCCGACCGCGCGCTCGAGCAGTTCCTCCCCTGCCCGGGTCAGCAGCGCGGTGGTGCCGCGGCGGCGATCGAACAGGCGCTGGCCGAGATGATTCTCCAGCGTGCGGATATGGTCGCTGACGGCGGGCTGGGAGATGCCGAACCGGTCCGCCGTGAGGGCAAAACTCCCCGATTGCGCAGCGGACACGAAAATGTCGAGCTGTCGCAACGTGAAGCTGTTGGGTCGACCCCGTGCCCCCATGCCGCACCTGACGAGGTTAAATGAAGTTAAAGCTTATGACAGCGATAAGCCATTCATCGCTTGCTTTGGCAAGCCGCGAATGTCCCTATGCCGCCCGAAGCGACAAGAGCGCGGCGCCCGTCAGAGAAGGCGATTTGGGGAGGTGGGAAATATGCGGCGGCTGGCTGCGGCGCGGTCCAACATGATCGATGCCCTGGCTTCCGCGCATCCGGCCTCCGCCTCGCCTGATGGGTTCCGCAGCGAGGGTTGCGCGGTTTTTCTCGTCGCCGGACAACGACAAGCAGAGGCTGACGGGTCGCACGGGGCCGCGTCGAGAATTTTCTCGGCGCGGCCTTTTCCGTTTCTCGATTCCGCCTGTGTTTCAGAAGCGCTTGCTGACCGTCACGCCGAAGGTCCGCGGATCGCCCGGCTGGCCGACGATCAGGCCGGTGCTGCCGGACTGAGCGGAAAGCAACTCGAAATAATTCCGGTCGAAGGCATTGCGGACCCAGGCGAACAGGTTGAGATCGTCGCCCTGCCGGTAGCCCAGCCGGAAATTATGCAGCGCATAGCCTGGCACCCAGGTGTAGAGCGAGGGTGACGGGTTGGACGAGAAGCGCGTGCGGAAGCTCGCGTCATAGCCAAGATAGACCTCGCCATTGCCGACCGGCACATCATATTCGCCGCCCCAGGCCAGCGAGAAGCGTGAGATGCCGGGCAGGCGCTGGCCGGAGATATCGCAGAAGCTGGGGCTCACGCCGCCCGGTGTGCCGGGCGCGCTCGGTACTGGTCCCGAGCTACCGCCGGAGAGCTCGGGCGGACAGGGTGCGTCCTCGAAATCGACATATTTGGCATCGGTGAAGGCGCCGTTGAAATAGGCGCGGAACCGGTCCGTGGGCCGGATGCTCGAATCCAGTTCGATGCCGCGCGAGCGGACCTTGCCGGCATTCGCGAGATAGCCGCGAATGACGCCGAGCTGGCCGTTGGTGACAGTTGCCTGATAGTCCTTCACCTCGGTCCAGAAGGCCGCGAGGTTGAAGGTGACGCGCCGGTCCCAGAACTGGGTCTTGATGCCGACCTCATAATTGTTGACGTCCTCGGGGCGCACCGTCTGGGTGCTGAGGATCGGGTTGTTGTTCGCGTCCAGCGGCAGGCCCGAGAGGTTGATGCCGCCCGACTTGAAGCTCTTCGCATAGGTCGCGTAGACATGCACGTCCCGCGTCACGTCGTAGGAGACGGTGAAGTCGCCGGAGACGTTCCAGTCGCTGAACTCGGGATCGTAACTCTGCGGCGCCAGCACGCCGCGCTGGTCCGAGGTCAGCTCGGTGCTGCCCGAGCCGGTCGTGACCACCGCGACATAGGAGCCGCTCTTCTTGTCATAGTTGAGCCGCAGGCCGGGCTGGATGTGCAGGCCCTCGATCGGCTGCCAGTTGAGCTTGCCGAACACGGCGAAGCTCTGGTTGCTGAAATGGATGTCGTTGGTGCTGGTGAGGCCGTCGAGCACGCTCGGATCGCAGGCCGCGGTGGTCGGCGTGGCGCAGCCGCTGGAGCCGGGTGGCACATTGCCGGGGTTGAGCAGCCAGCGGCTCGCCGCCGGCCCCTGGACCTGGGACCCCTGCGTGTCGATCTTCTGCCAGAAATAGAAGGCACCGACCGTATATTGCAGCGGCCCGTCGCTGTTCGAGGCGAGGCGCACTTCCTGGGTGAACTGCTTCTGTTGCGAGGGGTTCTGCGAGACGGTGGTGATCGGCAGGCCGATGAAGTCGCGGTCGTTGGCCGGCTGCCAGTCCCAGTAGCGCCAGGCGGTGACGGAAGTGAGCGTCGCGAAATCGAGATCCCAGTTGGCGACCAGTGAGACGCCGCCCATTTCCTGCCGGCTGTTGAGCTCGGCATCCAGATCGGTCACGCGATCGAACGGATCCTTGCTGGGCGGCGTGTAGCCGAATGCGGCGGCAAGCGCGTCATACTGGCGGTTGAGCGGCCGCTGCGTGGCGCCGACCCGCGCATAATATTGCACGCAGCACATCGGGTTCTGCACGTTGAAGTCGCCGAACAGCGTCAGGTCGAGCGTGTCGGTGGCCTTCCAGAGCAGCTGGCCGCGCACCGTCGCATTGTCGAGCCGGTGCAGATGCTCGTCGGTTGCTTCATTGTAGATGGTGCCACGCCGATGAGTGAGCGAGGTGGAGAGGCGGATCGCGAGCTTGTCCTCGATCAGCGGTCCCGAGACCGAGCCCTTGAACTGGAGGAAGTCGTAGTTGCCGACGCTCGCTTCGGCCTGGCCCTCGAAGTTGAAGCTCGGCGGGCGCGTGGTGATGTTGACGGCGCCGGCGGTCGTGTTCTTGCCGTAGAGCGTGCCTTGCGGGCCGCGCAGAACCTCGACGCGCTCGACATCGACGAAATCGAAGGTCGAAGCGCCGACGCGGCCGACATAGACGCCGTCCAGATAGAAGCCGACGCCCTGTTCGAGACCATCATTGGTGAGGCCGAACGGCGCGCCGAGGCCGCGGATGTTGATCGCCGAGTTGCGCGGGTTGGACGAATAGAATTGCAGCGCCGGCTGCTGCTGCTGGAGGCGGTTGAGATTGAACGCGCCGGTGCGCGTGAGATCCTGCCCGCCCACGATGGACATGGCGATCGGAACATCCTGAGCGCGTTCCGCGCGGCGGCGAGCGGTCACGAGGATGTCGCCAGGATTATTCTCCGCCTGCGGCGCGCCGGACTCATCGGCGGGCGCTTCGTCTTGCGCATAAGTGGGTGCGGAAAGGGCGAGAATGGCAGCGAGCGCGCTGCCGGACGATATGGACCTGCGGAGCATGATGGTTCCCCTTGTGCAACAGAATGTTGCCTCCGGAGGTCCGGTCGGCATCAAGGCTATGGGATTGGTTTGCGAATGTGACGGGCCCTGTGCGGGCCGGGCGATCAGGCGGTCAGCCGAGTCTTCTCGGTGACCTCGATCTGCACGAGCCGCCCTTCATGGACCGTCAGATGGATCGCGCCGAACTTGAGGCGATCCAGAGCTTCGGCAATCAGGGCAAGAGGTCCGGTCAATCGCGTGTCCGCCAGGTCGGGCGACGGTGTCGTCGTCGTGGAGCGTGTCATTGGTTCCTCCTCGTGGGGTGACCGAAACGAATCACCAGTGGGCCGAGGATAATTCAATCAAATCGATTGACAATAGAGTCTGCGACAAATTCTTCTATTTTGGAAGACAAGCCGAGGTTGGGCCGAATCGAACCACGATAGGCGCGTCGTTACGATCAGCGGGATTGGCTGGGCGCCGGCATCAGCCCGGTTACGCGGCGCCGCGCGAAGCGCCAGCGGCCATCTTCGCGCACCAACTCGTCCGTGTAGCGCGCCATCATCGCGATCACCGGGCGACCGTCCTCGCCCGGCACCATGTAGAAGGACATGGCGCTCGCATGAGCCCGGTCGGGTCCGTCGAAGTCGACCAGTTCGTTGAAGAAGACATGATATTTGGGTCCGGCGATGCCGAGCGGACTGGCTTCGAAGATCCGGCGCATCATCGCGGCGGCTTCCGCGCCGCCATGCGCCTGCGCGCCGGTTCCCGCGGCATAGACTCCGTCCCGGGCGAACAAGGCGCCGAAGCCGTCAAAATCGTGCGCGTCCAGCGTGCTGCCATAGGCCATGAGCAGCGCATGGATCTCGGCACGGTCGACGGTTTCGTCGCGCTGGGCAGCTGCCGGAACGGCCAGCGCGAGCAGGAGCGCGCCAGCCGGGACGAGGCCGGCCCAAGGGCTCATCATTGCCTGTCGGCCGTGCACTGCGTGGCCCATTCCTCCGGGGGCGGCAATATATCGTCGGCGATGCGGCGCGCGATCAACCAGCGGCCATCGGCTCGGACCAGCATGTCCGTGTAGAGGCCGGCGAGCGCGGGCTGCGGGCCGCCGTCCGAGCCGCGCCGAACGAACAGATAGCGCGACGTTGCGGTCGCGCGGTCGCCCTCCACGTCCACGCGCGCATTGCTGAGGAGATGGAACTCGGTCCGGTTCTCGGAACCCGGCGGCCCGAGCAGGTCGACAAGCATCGCGCGGATCGCGGCGCGCCCCTTGTGATGGCCGACGCCGCCGATCCACTCGCCATTGGGCGCGAACAGCATCGCATATCGCTCATAATCCCGCGCATCGAGGAAGGCAGCATAATCATCGAGCAGCCGGTGGATCGCGAGCTGATCCTCGATCCGCTGCAGCCGTTCCTCCACTGATCCAGTCGTCTCCATGGCTCCACTTTCCCGGCGTCCTGCCGGCTTCGTTCAGTCGATCAGCACGGCGCCCGTCGACATCGGCTGGACGTCGCGCTGATAGATGCCGAGATAGCCTTCTGCCTTCTTCGGCCCCTTGGCCTCGGCGGTGCGCTGCGCGAGCGTCTCGGCGTCGACGCGCAGCTCGATCGCCCGGTTGGTCACGTCGATCCGGATGAGATCGCCGTCGTGGATGAGGCCGATCGGCCCGCCTACCGCGGCCTCGGGCGCTACCTCGGCGACTGTCAGGCCCTTGAGACAAAGGCCGGAGAGCTGGCCGTCGGTGATGAAGGCGGTCTCGCGGGCGATGCCGGCCGCATCGATGGCGAACAGCACGAGCGAGCCGCCGCCCATCGCCGGGCCGCCCTTGAGGCCCTGGCCGCGCAGGACGAGCACGTCGCCGGCCTTGATCTCCTTCTTCTCGATGGCATCGAGTGCCAGCGCGGTGCTCTCGAACACGCGGGCGGGACCTTCGAAATATTCGGGCCGCGTCCCGTCGCGGATACCCAGCTTCACCACCGCGCTTTCCGGCGCAAGGCTGCCTTTCAGGATGGCGATCGAGGGGCCTTGCGAGACGGGATTGTCAAGCGGCCGGATGATCTCCGGATCGATCACCGTCAGGCTCTCCAGATTCCGCTCCAGCGTCTTGCCGGTGCAGGTGAGCGCCCCCGTGTCGATAAGCGGTGCGATCTGCTTGAGGATCGCGGCCGCGCCACCGGCGTCCTCGAACTGCTCGATGCGCACCTCGCCATTGGGGCGGACGGCCGAAAGCACGGGCACCTTGCGGCCGATCTCGTCCCACAGGGCGAAGATGTCGACATCGACCTGTGCTTCCACCGCCACGGCCTGGAGATGCTTGATCGCGTTGATCGATCCGGAGACGGCGAGCACGGTGGCGATGGCGTTGCGGAAGGCGGCCTGCGTCAGGATCCGGCGCGGTGTCAGCCCCTCATGCACCATCTCCACGATGCGCTCGCCCGCATTGCGCGCGAAACCCCGCATCTTGGGGCTGTCGGCGCGCACCGGCGCGGAGCCGGGCAGGCACAGGCCGAGCGCCTCGACCACGCAGTGCATGGTGTTGGCCGTCGCCATGCCGGCGCACACGCCCGGTCCGCGCACAGCCTGGCGGATCATCTCCTGCTCGTCATGTGGGAAGGGTTTGCCGAAGCGGGTGGCGATGGTGCCGGACCAGAGATCCTCCAGGTCGACATGTTCATCGCCGATCATGCCGCTCGCCTGATAGCCGCCGATCACGAGGATGGTCGGGATATCGAGCCGGCCGGCCGCCATCATATGTCCCGGCGGGGTCTTGTCGCAGCTGGTTAGGCAGATCATGCCGTCCAGCACGGCGGCCTCGACCTGCGCCTCGATGTCGTTGGTGATGAGATCGCGCGCAGAGAGGATATAGCTGCCCGAGCGGCCGGCACCGGTGATGAAGTCCGATGGCGCCGTGGTGCGTACCTCGAAGGGTATGCCGCCCGCCGCGCGGACCGCCTCCTTGACGATCTTCGCGATGCCGTCGAGATGCGCATAGCAGACGGCAAGCTCCGAGGACGAGTTCACCACCGCGATCTTGGGCTTGAGCATATCCTCTTCGGTGAGGCCGAGCGCATACCAGTGCGAACGGCGTGAAGGGGAATCGGCGCCAAGGCTGCGCAATGCGGGCATGAGCAACTCCTCTCCAGAGCGGAAAGATACTTAGCATGATATCTATTCGCTGAATAGCGGATTCGATGGCGCGCCAATGTCTTGCGACGCGAAGCTGTGAGTCGGCCGTTGATGATGTCCGTCACTCGGCCCGGCGATCCGAACCTTTCATGCGCAATGCTCTTGCGGCGTAATAATTCCGATTATAATAACTACCACATTAGATTTCGCCTGCCATGGCCGCTGCGAGGCTGGCCGTGACGGCGCGGGACTCGGTTCCGCGCGCTTCGGAGGATCCGCGCGCAGGGACCGCATGCGCAAGGTTGCGAAGACAACCGGTTGAAAATGACCAGAAACAGGGAGAGATGACATGCCTGCCACCTTGAGTTTCATGCAGTTCGACCGCCATCTGAGCCTGGCCGCCCTCGCCACGGCGCTGGCCTTCTGCACGCCGGTCGCGGCGCTCGCGCAGGATGTCGAGCCGGCCCCGCCGGCTGAGGCGCCCGCCGAGGATGCAGCGTCTGCCGAGGCGCCCACGCAGGACGGGGACCAGACGATCGTCGTCACCGGCTCGCGCATCGCGCGCTCGGGCTTCAACACGCCGACGCCGGTGACGGTGATGGGGGCGGAGCGGCTGCAGCAGCTCGGCGTCACCAATGTGGCGGAAGGTCTCAACCAGCTCCCCAGCTTCCGCGCCTCCAGCTCGCCGGCCAACGTGCAGTCCTTCGGCGGCAATGTCGGCGCCCGTGTGCTCGATCTGCGTGCGCTTGGCGCGCCGCGCACCCTCGTCCTCGTCGACGGCCGCCGCTTCGTGCCGAGCACCGGCGAGGGCACGGTGGACATCAACCTCATCCCCTCGGGCCTCATCCAGCGCACCGAGGTGGTGACTGGCGGCGCCTCGGCCGTCTATGGCTCGGACGCGGTCGCCGGCGTGGTCAACTTCATCCTCGACCGCAAGTTCACCGGGCTCAAGGCTGAGCTGCAGTCCGGCTTTTCGCAGCGCGGCGACGACGTCAACTGGTATGGCAGCGTGACCGGTGGCTTCGATGTCGGCGATCGCGGCCATTTCGTCATCTCCGGCGAGTATGAAAGCAGCGGCGGCTTGGGCGATTGTTACCAGGCGCGCGACTGGTGCGCGCAGGAAGTCTCGATCGTCGGCAATACGCCAGCCGGCACCCGCGGCATGCCCTCCAGCATCATCACTAACCAGGTCCATGTCTCGACCATGTCGCCGACCGGGCTCATCAACCGCTCGCTCGACGCTGCCGGCCGGCCAGTGTTCGCCAATGTGGCGCAGGATCCGCTGCGCGGCATCACCTTCACGCAGGACGGCCAGCCGCGTCCCTTCGACTATGGTGATTTCGCCGGCGTGCTGTTCATGATCGGCGGCGAAGGCTACGGCCGGAACCCGTTCCTTTCCAGCCTGCTGCTCAAGGTGCCGGTGGAGCGCCAGACGCTCTATGCCGGATTCACCTACGAGCTGTCCGACAGCACGAACTTCTATCTGGACGCCTCCTACGGCCATGTCTGGGGCAAGACGCTCTCCTCCACCTACCGCGACTTCAACGGGTCGCTCATCGGCAACATCAAGGTCGACAATCCGTTTATTCCCGAGGCGGTGCATGACGTGATGGTCGAGAACGGCATCGCCCAGCTCCAGGTCGGCCGTTCGAGCTTCGATCTCGGCAGCCCGGTCGCGATCTCGACCACCGATACGGTCCGCGTGGTCGCGGGGCTGGACGGGCAGTTCGGCGCCGGCTGGAAGTGGGACGTCTATTATCAATATGGCCGGACCGTGTTCCACCAGGACATGTACAACAACCCGATCAATGCCCGGATGCGCAATGCGGTGGACGCAGTGCGCGACGGCAGCGGCAACATTGTCTGCCGGATCAACGCCGATGCCGATCCCACCAATGACGATCCGGCCTGCGCGCCGTTCAATATCTTCGGCGAATATCAGTACAGTCAGGCCGCTCGCAACTATGTGACCGGCTCGGGCTTCCAGCGGACGGTCAACACCCAGCATGTCGTCGCGGCGAATATCAGCGGCGACCTGTTCAGCATCACCAGCCGGCCGGTTGCCGTCTCGATCGGCGGTGAATGGCGCCGCAACGAGATTGCTGGTCAGACCGATCCGATCTCGGCCGATCTCGGCTTCTGGGTGCTCAATGGCCAGGCGGTCTCCGGCAAGCAGTCGGTGAAGGAAGGCTATGGCGAACTGGTCGTGCCGCTGCTCGCCGACATGCCGCTGGTCAGCAATCTCGAGCTCAATGGCGCCTTCCGCTACACCGACTATAGCGACAGCGGCAGCGTCGAGACCTGGAAGGTCGGCGCGATCTACGAGCCGGTACCGGGCCTGCGCCTGCGCGTCACCCAGTCACGCGACATCCGCGCGCCCAATCTCACCGAGCTGCACGGGCCGCAGCAGAAGAGCACGATCGGCCTCACCGATCCGCAGACCGGCCTGCAGGCCAATCCGGTGGTCATCCGCAGCGCCAACCCGGACCTGAAGCCCGAGAAGGCGGACAGCTTCACCGCCGGCGTCATCATCACGCCGCGCGGCGACAGCTTCCTCTCGCGCACGCGGCTCTCCGTCGACTATTACGACATCCGGGTGAAGGAGGCGATCAGTCAGCTCGGCGCGCAGACCATCGTCCAGCGCTGCTTCAACGGGGCGACCGAGCTCTGTCCGCTCATCACGCGCGACGCCAATGACAATGTCGTGCAGGTGATCGACATCCTGCTCAACGCGGCGCAGGTGAAAACGCGCGGCATCGACGTCGAGTTCGACTATCGCCAGCCGCTCGGCAATCTGGGCGATCTCGACTTCCGGCTGCTCAGCACCATCTATCTCGACCTCATCACGGTCGACAGCGCCGGTGCGCAGGAACGGGCTGGTCAGACCGGATCGCGTGCCGGCGCGCTGCTCGGCGTGCCGGATTATGTGATCGACGGCACCATGGCCTATACCAAGGGGCCTGCGACGGTGACTTTCCATGGGCGTTACATCCCGAGCGGCCTGTTCAATGTCGCTTTCATCGGGCCGGACGATCCCAACTATTCGATCACCCTGCCGACCAGCGTGAACAACAACCGAGTGCCGGGGCGCTTCTATCTCGATCTGGCGGCGAGCTATCGCATCACGCTGCGCTCCGGGCAGGAACTGGAGCTATTCGGCGCGATCAACAATCTGTTCGATCGCGATCCGCCGGCTATCCCGAGCGGCAATCTGGGCACCAACCAGGTGCTGTTCGATCCGGTCGGCCGGGCGTTCAAGCTCGGCGCGCGGATCAAGCTCGGCGGGGCGTGATCTGCCTATAGCCTTGTCGGCGAGGCTTGTTTGAGGTTCTGGCCGTCCCGCTCTGATCCCGCGAAGTCTTGCGCAGTCCAGAACCATCCCAGTGCTCCTGCGAAAGCAGGAGCATATGGGCTTGTGGTGCGCCGTTTGACCTGAGCCTGTCGAGGGGCTTCTTTCCTGAATCAGCTTTACTTGAGAAAGAAGAAGGAAGGCCTTTCGACCGGCTCGGGGCGAACGGGGAAATTGGAGGACGGCCCGTCTCGCATTTGCGAGCGAATATTGCCGATTTTGTCCGAATAGGACAGCCTCAACAGCTTCACGGGCTCAAACGTCCAGATTGGCTACGTTCAGCGCATTGTCCTGGATGAACTCGCGGCGCGGTTCGACCACGTCGCCCATGAGGCGGGTGAAGATCTCGTCAGCGACGTCCGCTTGGTCGATGCCGACGCGCAGCATTGAGCGGTTGTCGGGATCGAGCGTGGTTTCCCAGAGCTGCTCGGCGTTCATCTCGCCCAGGCCCTTGTAGCGCTGGATCGAGAGACCCTTGCGGCCGGCGGCGAGCACCGCTTCGAGCAGCTCGGACGGCCGGGTGACGATCGTGCCGCGTGCGCTCGCGGCCGGGGAAGCGGCAGGCAGTTCATCCCCGTCCCCCGTCTCCGCAGCCGTCTCGGCCGCTTGTTGCGCGGCGGCGCCGCGCGCGCTGATCAGGCGGCTGGCCTGCACATAGACATCGGCCTGCTCGCGGGCGAGCGTGTCCAGCTTGCGTGCCTCGGCCGAGGTGAGAAACGCGGCCTCGATGATATGATGATCGGTGACGCCTTGGACGAGGCGCTCCAGATGATAGCCGCCTTCTTCGGAGAGGCGGCCGATCCAGCTGCCCTCGCTGTCCGCAGTGTCGAGCCAGGCGGTGGCGCGGGCGATGGTGTCCGCGCGGGCTTCGCCGGAAAGGTCGGGCGAAAGCGCGCCGGCCAGCGCCAGCGCTTCCACGATTGCGCTGTCATAGCGACGCGGCACATAGCGCATGAGCGCCCGCATCCGCCGGGCATGGTCGATGAGGCCGCGCAGGTCCGCGCCCGAGCGCTGGCCGCCGGCCGTCTCCAGCAGCAGCGTGTCGACGCCATTGTCGACCAGATACTGGTCCATCGCCGCCTCGTCCTTGAGATAGACCTCGGAGCGGCCGCGTGTCGCCTTGTAGAGCGGCGGCTGGGCGATATAGAGATGCCCCGCCTCGATGATCTGCGGCATCTGCCGGTAGAAGAAGGTGAGCAGCAGCGTGCGGATGTGCGCACCGTCCACATCGGCGTCGGTCATGATGACGATCTTGTGGTAGCGCAGCTTCTCCAGGTTGAAGTCGTCGCGGATGCCGGTGCCCATCGCCTGGATGAGCGTGCCGATCTCGCGCGAACCTAGCATGCGGTCGAAGCGGGCGCGCTCCACGTTGAGGATCTTACCACGCAAGGGCAGGATCGCCTGATTGTGCCGGTTGCGGCCGTTCTTGGCCGAGCCGCCGGCGGAATCGCCTTCCACGAGGAACAGCTCGGACTTGGCCGGATCGCGCTCCTGGCAGTCGGCGAGCTTGCCGGGCAGCGAAGCGATATCCATCACGCCCTTGCGGCGGGTCAGCTCGCGCGCCTTCTTGGCGGCCTCGCGCGCGGCGGCGGCGTCGATCACCTTCTGGACGATCGCCTTGGCATGCGCCGGGTTCTCCTCCAGCCACTCGGCCATCTTGTCGGCCATCAGGCTCTCGAGCGGCTGGCGCACCTCGGAGGAGACCAGCTTGTCCTTGGTCTGGCTGCTGAACTTGGGATCGGGCAGTTTCACCGAGACGATCGCGGTCAGCCCCTCGCGCATGTCCTCGCCGGTGAGGCCGATCTTCTCCTTCTTCAGCGCGCCCGACTTCTCCGCATAATTGTTGAGCGTGCGGGTGAGCGCGGCGCGGAAGGCGGCGAGATGCGTGCCGCCGTCACGCTGCGGGATGTTGTTGGTGAAGCAGAGGACGTTCTCATAGTATGAGTCGTTCCACTCCAGCGCGACGTCGATGGTGATGTCGTCACGCGTGCCGTTGATGGCGACCGGCTCGGGCATGAGCGAGGTCTTGTTGCGGTCGAGCCATTTGACGAAGGCCGCGATGCCGCCCTCATAATAGAGTTCGACTTCCTTCTTCTCCTCGTGCCGCGCGTCGGTGAGGATCAGGCGGACGCCGGAGTTGAGGAAGGCCAGCTCGCGATAGCGATGCTCCAGCTTCTCGAAATCGAACTCGGTGATCTTGAAGGTGGCGGGGCTGGGCAGGAAGGTGACGCGCGTGCCTTTGCGCTCGCCCGCCGGGCCGACGATCTTCAATGGCGCCTCGGCGTCGCCGTGACGGAAGCGCATATAATGCTCGTGACCATCGCGCCAGATGGTGAGGTCCAGCCATTCGGAGAGCGCGTTCACCACGCTGACGCCAACGCCATGCAGGCCGCCGGAAACCTTGTAGGCATTGTCGTCCGAGGTATTCTCGAACTTTCCGCCGGCATGGAGCTGAGTCATGATGACCTCGGCCGCAGAGACGCCTTCCTCCTTGTGGATGCCGGTCGGGATGCCGCGGCCATTGTCGGTCACGCTCACCGATCCATCCGGATTGAGCATGATGTCGATGCGGTCGCAATGGCCAGCCAGCGCCTCGTCGATGGCATTGTCGCTGACCTCGAACACCATATGGTGGAGGCCCGAGCCGTCATCGGTATCGCCGATATACATGCCGGGGCGCTTGCGCACGGCATCCAGGCCTTTCAGCACCTTGATGCTATCTGCGCCGTAGTCATTTCCGTTCTGCTGGGATGGGCTCTGCGTCTCTTCCGTCATATCGAGTATATAGGAACTGAACGGGTGTAACGGAAGCGAAATACGCCCTCGAAACCGGTGCTGGGAGCGCTCGAAAGGTTCTGAAGGTTCTGGAGAAAACGAAATTCATCGACCTTGCACCGGGGACCGCTCCTGCCGGCGTTGTGCGGCGGTGCGTCGAGCAGCTTCAATGGTGGAGATGGGTCGGCATGGCGCTACCATGGCATGCCGCGGCGGCTGTAGGACAAAGGATTGACAGCGAAGATTGCGCGGCGGGGGTACGCGGCATAGGTTCGGCGCATCTTTTGGAGACGGGCATGGCTGACGTTATCGGGACATTCGAGGACATCGTGGCGTTGGCGCCCAAGCATGAGGCGGTGTTGCGGGCGCTGCGCGCACTGGCCGTGCAGGTGCATCCCGATCATGTCGAGGTGGCGCGGCCCGGCGACCGGGCCGTGAGCTGGGGCTGGGGTCCCAAGAAGATGAGCGAGGCCTATGCCTATGCGCTGCCTTACAAGAACCATGTCAATCTGGGTTTCTATCGCGGTGCGGACTTGCCTGATCCGGAGGGTCGGCTCAAGGGGACTGGGAAGGCGATGCGCAATGTCTCGATCCGGAGTGCGGAGGAGGTTGCCGATCCGGCTCTGCGAGCGCTCATCGTCGCAGCGCGGGAAGAGCGGCGGGCAGCGCTGGGGCTGGGCATAGCCCGTTCCCTCGCCGGGAAGGAAGCGGGCTTCCAGCGCTCGGCCTGAAAGCTCAGGCTGCGCTTTTCTTGCCTTTGCTCTCCTGGTAGCGCTCGATGGCTTCCAGCGTGATCCGGCGCGCCTCGGCGGCATTGCCCCAGGTGCCGACGCGGACCCACTTCTCGGCTTCCAGATCCTTGTAGTGGGTGAAGAAATGCTCGATCTGCTGGAACACGATGTCCGGCAGATGCTCCTTCTCCGCTACGTTGGAATAATAGGGGAAGGTCTTGTCGTCGGGCACGCAGAGCAGCTTCTCGTCGCCGCCATGCTCGTCCTCGAGGTTCAGCACCGCGATCGGCCGGGCGCGCACCACGCAGCCGGGGATGAAGGGCGAGCGCGCGACGACCAGCGCGTCGAGCGGATCGCCGTCCGGCGAGAGGGTGTGCGGTACGAAGCCGTAATTGGCCGGATAGCGCATCGGCGTGTGCAGGATGCGGTCGACGAACAGCGCGCCCGAGCCCTTGTCGAATTCATATTTGACCGGCTCGCCCCCGGTGGGCACCTCGATGATGACGTTGAGGTTCTCCGGCGGATTCTCGCCGACGGGAATGAGTTCGATGTTCATGCAAGACTCGCTGCAAGAGGTTAACCGGCCGACGTGCCGGTCGCGCGAGGCGCCAGCAGCCGGTCCAGACTGGACTCACCCTCTCCGTCTTTTTCCAGGCGCGGATAGCGGATGCCGCCCGAATAATCGAGAGTGATCGTGCGGAAGCGCTTGTCCTGCTTGATGAGCAGCGAGACGGGGTGGTGTCCGTCCCTGGTGGCGGCGAGCGCCGAGCGCAGCAGGTCGGTCGAATATTCGGTCTCGTTGACCGCGACGATTTTCGCGCCGGTAGTGAGGCCGGCGCGGAAGGCCGGGCTGTCCCAGATGACGGTCTGCACGTCGCCATTCTGGTCGGCGATGAGGCCGGCGCCGAAGCTCTGGTCGATCGTCTTGTTGGCGGTCTCGCTTGCCTTGACCAGCGCATTGGGCGCGTCGCCATAGACGAGCTTGTAGCCGCCGAGGGTGAAGCCGATCTTGGTGACTTCCTGCGTCGGCTCGTCGATCCGCTGGCGGAAGAAGCCGGCCCAGTCATAGGGCTGGATCTGGTTCAGCGTATCGATCACATCCTGGCGGTTGTAGGTGAGCACGCCCCAGTCGCCGTCGTTCATGCCGAAGAAGGCGCGGGCGAAATCGTCGAGATTCTTCGTGCTGCCACTTTCCTTGGCGATGATGGCGCTGGCCTCCAGCCAGACCATCAGGCCCTCATTATAATAATCCTCGGAGCGCTGCCAGCTCGGCCAGGCCTTGGGACGGCGCTGGGACATTGTGGGATCGTTGGTCGTGTCCGCGACCGGGCGCCAGGTGCGGCCCTTGGCGAGATCGAGCCGGGCGGCGATGGCGGCAAGCGCGTCCAGCGCTTCGGCCTTGCTGAACAGGCCGGCGCGCGCCGAGAGGACATAGCCCCAGAACTGGGTCTGGCCCTCATAGACCCAGAGCAGCTCGTCCTGCATGGGCGTCGAGAAATCCGGGGTCCAGAGAATGTCCGAGCGGCGATATTTGCCATTCCAGCTGTGGGTATATTCATGCGCCAGCAGGTCGCGGCTGATGAGCTTGTCCCATTGGGTGAAATAGCCGGGCTTGGTGCCGTTCTCGCTCTCGCGGTGATGCTCCAGGCCGATGCTGCCGAGCGTGTCCGAGATGGAGAGCAGGAAATCATAATGATCATAATGCTGTGCGCCAAACAGCGAGACGGCCTGGGCGACCAGCGTGCGCAGCTTCTCGACCTGATCGGGCGTCGCGTTGAGTTCGGCGGGATTGTCGGCGAAGACCTGCAGGTCGACCTGCGGCGAGAGGGAAATGACCCGTCGGTGCTGGCCCGCATAGATCGGCGAATCGACCAGCGTCTCATAGTCGGTCTGCTCGAAGGTCACGACATTGCCGGACTGGCTGCCGCGCACCGCGCCGGCGGTCGACCAATCCTGGGGCAGGGTGACGCTCGCCTGGATGGGGATACGGCGGGTGTAGTAGCCGGCCGGATAGAGCGAGACGCTGTTCCATTGCAGGTTGAGCAGCGAATCGGTCATTACGATCCGGCCCTGATTGGCTGCGGTCGGGGCGAGGAACTGGAAGTTCGCGACGACCGTGTCGACGCCGTCCGGCACCGAGAGGTGGAAGGCGTAGACATTGATCGGATCGCGCTGCCAGGGGATGGTCTGCCCGCTCGCGGTGGTGAAGCGGATGCCGGCGATCTTGTCGATCGCGCCGGTCGGGCTGTGGTTGCCTGGCAACCATTGCGGGAAGAGCAGGGTCAGCGGGCCGGAACCCACGGGGATCGTCTCGCGGACCTGGATGACGCGGCGCGCGGTGTCGGTGGCGTCCACCTCCAGCTTGATGGGTCCCCTTGGCCAGGCGACATCGCGCGGCGCGGGTACGGTATCGATGATCGGCAGCGCGCTGGGCGCGGAACGCTCGACCGGATGCTGGGCAAGCGCGGACTGGCTGATCGCCAGGGCGAGAAGGGGCAGTGACATCAAGGCAGCTGGCGTGACGCGCATCGGGACACTCCTGATGGGGGAACGACCCTCATGGCGCGTTGCAGCACGGGCGTCCAGCCCTTCGGCCCGGCGCCGCGATCGTCGCGCAACCGCAATGGAACCGTGATGGGAAAAACACGCTGCATGGGCTTTTGGATGCTGTGTTCGGCGCACACTCTCAAGCCCCTCCTACAGGCCAGAGGTGGAACGCGTCTGCTTGCCGCCTAAAGCCGATTTTGAAACTGACCCGCTATTCCCGTTCGTGGAAAGACATGCTCCCCGGGGGCGGGGCCATTGCGTCGATTCTCTCCGACCTCGGCCGCCCCCTTCATGGGAGCCGAAATCCGGGTCGCCCACAAGGCTTCACTTGTGGCTTGGCCGACATGCGCTATGATGACAAAGTCCATTGGAGCGACCGGCGCAATGGCCGGCGCCGAGGGCGAGCAAGGAGAGGGCGCATGCATGTCGGCCTGGCAAGCGGCTTCGCGCATCAGCGCGGCAACGACTATCCGGATGTCCGGTTTATCCAGGAGGAGGTCGAAAATCTCGTCCTGGCCGAAGAGCTGGGCTTTGACTCGGTCTGGATCACCGAGCATCATTTCTCGGACTATTCCATGTCCAACGATCCGCTGCAGCTGCTCAGCTATATTGCCGGGCGGACCAAGCGGGTGAAGCTCGGCACGCAGGTCATCATCGTTCCTTGGCACGATCCGGTGCGACTGGCGGAAGCGATCATCAATCTCGACATCCTCTCGCGCGGGCGGGCGATCCTGGGCTTCGGCAATGGCCTCGCGCCGCACGAGTTCGAGGGATTGCGCATCGACCAGACCAAATCGCGCGAGCTGTACGGCGAGATCCTCGACCTGGTGATCCCGGCGATCGAGACCGGCATCATTAAAGGCGAGGGCAAGCATATCAGCCAGCCGCGCCGCGAATTGCGGCCGCGCCCCATGAAGAGCTTCGAGGGACGGAAATTCTGCGGCTCGCTCTCCGGCACATCGATGCACAACGCAGCGCGACTGCGCTTCGGCAACATGGTGCTGATGCTGCCGCAGCGCGGCCAGGAAACGCCGCCGGACAAATATGCCGAGATTTGGGCGCAGGTTCATGACGACGGCAGCACACCGCCGCCACCAATGGTGAGCGGCAATTACTATATCGACAAGAGCGCGGACTTTGCTGAGGCGCAGGGGCGCAAATATCTCGCCCACACGATGCGCGCGGCGATCCGCAACTATAGCCTCGACAAGCCCGGCACATTCGAGACCATGAAGGGCTATGAGAGCTATGAGAAGATGGTGCTGCAGCCCGAACAGATCGAGTCCTATGTCGAGAATTTCGCCAAGGGGGTAGTGACCGGCACGCCGCAGATGATCCTCGACCGGATGTGGGAGTTGAAGGCGATCTACAAGCCGCAGGGCTTCTTCCCGCACCTCCATTTCGGCGGGATGCCGCAGGACGAGGCCGTGAAGAATTTCCGCCTGTTCGCGGAGAAGGTGCTGCCTGAGCTGAAGAGCTGGGAAGCGGAGGCGTCCATCGATGACCGGTTCCTGGAGGCAGCGGAATAGGAAGCGCCGATCCCCCGCCCTTCGCCGTTCGGATGAGCCTGTCGAAGGGCCTTTCCTCTGCCAAGGGCTTCCTATTCCCTCGAAGGATAGCGCTCGAAAGCGGGCAGGGCGCCGATGCCTTCCATCCAACCGATGCGCTCGGCCACCTGCACCTGCAGCATCGGCACCAGAGCCTGGGGATCGTCCAGCGTGGCGGTCTGGATGTCGACCAGGCCGGGCAGCGCCGCTTCGTTGCGATAATAGAGGCCGGTGCCGCAGACCGGGCAGAAGCTGCGCCAGGCCGTGCCCGAGGAATTGAAGGCGCGCGGTTCGCCTTGCGTCAGGACGAAATGTTCGTCCGGGAAGGCGGCCCAGGCCACCATCGGCGCGCCGGCCGACTTGCGGCAATCGGCGCAATGGCACAGCGACACATGAGCCGGTGCGCCGCTCGCCTCATAGCGGACGGCGCCGCACTGGCAGCCGCCCATCAGTTTCAAGCCCATGCTTCATTCTCCCGTGATCGCTCATGGAACATAACAGGAACATGTGAAGTCCGCAATGCTGTTCCCTTGTTCGCCGATGTCCGCTAGAGGCGCGAGCCATGGCCAGGATCCAGACACCCAACGCCATTCGTGGCACTCAGGACATGCTCGGCGAGACGGCGGATCGCTTCACCCATGTGGTCGAGACGTTCGAGCGGGTGCGCAAGCTTTATGGGTTCAAGCGGGTCGAAGTACCGGTGTTCGAGCAGACGGCGGTCTTTTCGCGCTCGCTGGGCGAGACGACGGACGTGGTTTCCAAGGAGATGTACACGTTTGAGGATCGCGGCGGTGACTCGGTCACGCTGCGGCCGGAGTTCACCGCCGGCATCGCGCGGGCTTATATCACTGAGGGCTGGCAGCAGTTCGCGCCGCTCAAGGTGGCCACGCATGGCCCGCTGTTCCGCTATGAGCGGCCGCAGAGGGGGCGCTATCGCCAGTTCCACCAGCTCGACGCCGAGATCATCGGCGCGGCCGAGCCGCTGGCGGATGCGGAGTTGCTGATCTTCGCGGACCAGTTGCTCAAGGAGCTGGGCATCAGCGAGGGTGTGACGCTCACGCTCAACACGCTGGGCGATGCCGAGAGCCGTGAGGCATGGCGGGGGGCGCTGGTGGCGCATTTCGATGCGCATCGCGGCCAGCTCAGCAAGGAGAGCCTGGAGCGGCTGGAGAAGAACCCGCTCCGCATCCTCGACAGCAAGGACGAGGGCGACAAGGCGGTGGTCGCGAGCGCGCCGGATATCGACGCATATCTGACCGACGATGCGCGGGGCTTCTTCGAGAAGGTGACGGACGGGCTCAAGGCGGCTGGCGTGGCCTGGGAGCGCAATCCTCGGCTGGTGCGCGGGCTCGATTATTACCGCCATACCGCTTTCGAGTTCGTGACCGACCGGCTCGGCGCGCAGGGCACGGTGCTCGGTGGCGGGCGCTATGACGGGCTGATCGAGAATCTAGGCGGGCCGCATACGCCGTCGGTCGGCTGGGCAGCGGGGATCGAGCGGCTGGCGATGCTGGTAGAGGAAGGCGATGAGCCAGTTTCTCTATGGATATTGCCTTCGTCTCCGGAACTTATGGGTGTTGCGCATCGCGTCGCTGCAGCACTTCGATTCGCAGAAATAGCGTGCAAGGTGCCCCTTCAGTACAAGAGCTATCAGAAAGCTTTTGACCGGCTCAGGAGATCTGGCCGGTCTCATATCCTATCCGTCACTACCCAAGTAGTCGGAGGAAATCTGGACGATGACTATTTAGCTTATCTTCGACTTGCGGTCTTGACTGAGGCAATCGAGGGTGATGCAGTTAAAGATGAGATAAAGCGGGTTGCAATACCAATTGAGAATGCGATCCGCCGCCGTTTCCAAGTGCGTCAGGAAAGCGGCACAGCATTTGGCTGGGACATTTCGGAACTTCAATGACCACCATTCCCACCGATCGCCTATATTTCCCCCCTCCCTTCCAAGGCAGGAGATGGAGGTGGCTGACGCGCGTCAGCGCGTTCTTCCACGCCACCGTTTCGCAGATGCCGCTGCGCGGCAACCCCAGCCCTTCCCCCTCCTCTAGAGGGGAGGGGCTTATTGTTGAGGGTGGTGCGCGATGACCACCATCTCCCCCGATCGGATCGCCGCGATCCTTCGGCGACAGGCGGAAGTGCAGGCGCAGATGGCGCGGCCGGACCTTGCGCCGGAGGAATTCGTGCGGCTCTCCAAGGACTATGCCGAGCTGGAGCCGGTCGCCAGGGCGGCGGGCGAGGTGGAGGATTTGCGCGCGGAGCTGGCGGAGCTTGAAGCCATGCTCGCCGATCCCGAGATGAAGGGGATGGCGCAGGAGGAAATCGAATCGGTGCGCGCGCGGTTGCCGGAGGCCGAGCATCGCCTCGCCGTCGCCCTGCTGCCGCGCGATGCGGCCGACGAACGCGCCGCCATGCTGGAGATCCGCGCCGGCACCGGCGGCGACGAGGCCGCGCTGTTCGCCGGCGACCTGCTGCGCATGTATCAGCGTTATGCCGAGAGCCGGGGCTGGCGGGTCGAGATCATCTCGGCGAGCGCATCCGAGGCGGGCGGGTTCAAGGAAGTGATCGCCAGCGTCAATGGCGCGGGCGTGTTCGCGCGGCTCAAGTTCGAGAGCGGCGTGCATCGGGTGCAGCGCGTGCCCGTGACCGAGAGCGGCGGGCGCATCCACACCTCGGCGGCGACGGTGGCGGTGCTACCCGAGGCCGAGGATGTGGACGTGCAGATCAACGAGGCGACGGACCTGCGTATCGACGTCTATCGCTCCTCCGGCGCGGGCGGGCAGCATGTGAACACGACCGACTCGGCCGTGCGCATCACGCATCTGCCGACAGGGATCGTGGTGACGCAGCAGGACGAGAAATCGCAGCACAAGAACAAGGCCAAGGCCATGAAAGTACTGCGCGCACGGCTTTACGAGGCCGAGCGGGAGCGTGCGCAGAGCGAGCAGGCCGGCGCGCGGCGGGCGATGGTGGGCTCGGGGGATCGTTCGGAGCGCATCCGCACCTATAATTTTCCGCAGGGCCGCGTGACCGATCACCGCATCAACCTGACGCTCCACCGGTTGCCCGAGATCCTGGAAGGGCCGGGGCTCGACGAGATCATAGCAGCGCTGATCGCCGAGGACGAAGCCGAGCGGCTGGCGCAGCTCGACATGGCGGCGTGAAGCGCGATTCGACCCCGAAGGGCGCGCAGGTGCGCGCGCTGCATCCCCGGGAGGCGGGCGCGCTGGAGACCTGGCTGCGCAATGCCGCCACCCGGCTGGCTGCGGTCAGCGATACGCCGCGCCTCGATGCCGAGCTTCTGGCCGCACATGCCGCCGGACTAAGCCGGGAGGAGATGATCCTGTCGCTGCCGCGACTGGAGATACCCGAGAATGCCGACCTGCTGCTGCTCCGCCGGCTCGCGACCGAGCCGATCGCCTATATCATCGGGCAGCGCGACTTCTGGACGCTGACACTGCGCGTGACGGCGGACGTGCTGGTGCCCAGGCCGGACAGCGAGACGCTGATCGAGGCGGCGATCGACCGGTTCGAGGGCCGCGCGGCGCCGCGGCGGGTGCTCGACCTGGGCACGGGCTCGGGCGCGCTGCTGCTTGCGGCGCTGGATGTCTGGCGCGAGGCGACGGGCCTCGGCATCGATGCCTCGGCCGGCGCGATCGACGTGGCGCGCGACAATGCAGTGCGCTGCGACATGGCGGACCGCACCGAGTTCCGCCTCGGCGACTGGGGCAAGGGGCTCACCGAGCGGTTCGACCTCATCCTGTGCAATCCGCCCTATATTCGCGACGATGCGATGCTGCCGGCCGATGTGCGCGCGCACGAGCCGGCGAGTGCGTTGTTTGGCGGGCCCGACGGGCTTGCCGCCTATCGCGTGCTGGCGCAGCAACTGGGGCTGTTGCTGGCGCCGGGCGGGGCGGCGCTGTTCGAGATCGGGTTCGACCAAGGCGAGACGGCGGGTGTGCTGTTTCGCACGGCGGGCTTTGCTGTCGAGATCGTGCGCGACCTGGGCGGCCGCGCGCGGGCGCTTGTTGTGACTGCCGATCGATGCTGAGGGGAAGGGCATAGCCAGCCGCCAGCCCGATGCGCTTCATACTGCTTCCTTCACGTTCGCCCTTCGACTTCGCGCAGGGCGAACGGGTTTTGCCGTCATGTCAATTCGGCCGCTCAATTGGGTCATTCGACGCCTGGAATCGCAAACAATATATCTCCTGGCGGGAAAGACGGACGATATCCAGGCCGTCCTCGACCGTAGCCATACCTCTGTCCTGACGCCCGCAGGGATGCTCTCCGCCTCGGGCCAGAAGTCCCTTCCGCGCTTTTTTAGCGCTCGAATGCGATTTTCGCTTGGTTTCGGGCGCCAGAGACACTATCTGCGCTGGTGCAGGGCTGTTTCCATCCGCGCTGGTTGCCCGGATAGAAGGCCCGTTCCCACAGTTTTGGCGGTGTTCTGACATGGAGCCGTTAGCCGAAGCGCGGGGCGCGAGCGGAAGTTTTCCGTTCGGCCGACGTCGAGAGACAGGCTTTTGCCTTTCGGGCGGGAACGCCGGGTTTTAGTCGAGAGCATAGGGACGAACCTTTGATCAACAATCGTCAGGCCGGTCGCCGTCGCGGCCGGAACAATCCGCGCCAGAATGGCGGCGGCAATCGCGGCGGCGGGGATTCCGGCAACAGGATCGACAGCCGCGCGCGGGGCAATGCCGCGCAGCTGCTCGAGAAATATCGCAACATGGCGCGCGACGCGCAGATGGCGGGCGACCGGGTGAACGCGGAATATTATCTGCAGTTCGCCGATCATTATTTCCGCGTGCTCGCCGACAATCGTGCGCGCCAGGAGGAACAACAGCAGCGCTTCCGTCGCCATGACGAGGCCGAGCCGGACAGCGGCGACGAGGGTTTCGACCCGGTCGAGATCGCCGGCGGCGACGAGGCCGAGGAGCCTGCACCGCGCCGCGAACGTGCCGAGCGCCGCGAGCGGCCGGAGCGCCGGCCTCGCGCCGAGCGCGACCAGACGATCGCCAATGACGATGAGGATGGCGAGGAGGGCGACATCAGCCTGCCGGGCCTGCCGCCGTCGATCGCCCGCATCGAGCCGGTCGAGGACGAGCCTGCCGAGGAAGAGGCGGTCACGGTCGAGGAGCAGCCGGCCAAGCGCCGCCGCGGCCGTCGTCCCCGTCAGCCTGAAGCGGCCGAATAAGCACGCGCCTTCCGGCGATCAGCGCTCCTCTCCGTCGTCGAGCACCTGCTCGCTGACCCTGTCGATCACTTGGTCGTCATGGCCGGTGCCGCTGGAGAGGAACATCAGCCCCATCAGCAGCGCGGCCAGCATCATGGTCGCGAACACGCCGAAGATGACGAAGGCGATGAACAGCCAGGGCAGCGGTCCGCTCGTCCACCACAGGAAGGCGACGACAGCTAGCGCCACGGCGATCGACGCCGCCCCCATTGCCCACAGGATGCGGCGGAAGCGCGCCCAGGCGAATTGCGCCTGGGATTTGTCGTCGAGACCTGGGCCGGTGGTCATGGCGGCGGCCATATGGCCCTCGCTCCGGCCGATCAACAGGCTTTGACGTGCGCGCGGGGCAGGCGCATACTCCCGAACGATTAAGCGACCGCTCGCCGGTCTCCCCGCAGGATCCGGCCGGCAGCCGCGCAAACGGGAGAGAAGCATGACGGTCAAGGCATTTATCCGCGAGCATGCGCATGAGATCATCCAAGCGCGGCGCGGTGATCCGGTCTCACATGTCGTGACATTGCTCGCTGAGCGGCGCATCGGCTGCGTGCCAATCGTCGAGAACGGCGAGGTGCTCGGTATCTTCTCGGAACGCGACGTGGTCTACGGGCTGGCGCGCGAAGGCGCGGCGCTGCTCGACCGGCCGGTCGGTGAGGTGATGACGGCGCCAGCGGTGAGCATCGAATCGCATACGCCCATCCTGTCGGCCCTGTCGCTGATGACGCGGCGGCGCATCCGCCATCTGCCGATCGTGGACGATGGGCGCATGGTCGGCTTCGTCAGCATCGGCGACCTCGTCAAATCGCGCATTGACCGGATCGAATCGGAAGCCGAGGCGATGCGCAGCTATATTCAGAGCGCCTGAGGCAAGGCCTCGGGCGAATCCACGGGTGCCCGGCGGCGAATCACGAGCGCGAAGAGATCGCGGATGGTCTCGCGCGAGACGAGCGCGAGCAGGCCGACGAAGCTGGCGCCGCCGACCGCGACCAGCAGGGCGAGCCGGATCGGCGCGGCGAGCGGCGGCAGGAGATGGTCCGCACACAGCACGATGAGCGCCATGGCCGCCGCCGAGACGAAGCCCGGCGCGACGGCCCGCGCCAGTGTCGGCAGAGTGAGCCCCACCAGGCGGCCGGCAAGATGGGCGGTGACGATCGCGAAGACGGGATAGGCGGCGAGCCAGGCGGCCGCGAGGCCGATCGCGCCGAACCGGATGCCGACGAGGAAAGCCGCCGGCATGATGAGCGCGCCGATCATGGCGATCCGCGCCGAAAGGCCGGGACGACCCATCGCATTGCACAGCGTCGGGAACATGACCTGCAGCGCTAGGAACGGCATGGCGAGCGCCAGCACGCGTACGAAGGGCGCCATGGCGAGCCATTTGGCCCCGAACAACGTCTCGACCAGCGGCGCGGCGGTGGCAGCCATGCCCAGATAGAGCGGACAGGCGACCAGCATCAGCAGCCGCACCGCCTTGGCGAAGGAGCCGGCGACCCGGCTGCGATCCGCCTGCATGCGCGAATAGGCAGGGAAGGCAACGTCGTTGAGCGGCGGGATGAACTTGGAGACGAAGATCTGGGTGAGGAAGAGCGCCTCGGCATAGAGGCCGAGCATGTGCGGATCGAGCGTGCGGCCGCCGATGAACACGTCCGCCTGGCTCTGGATCAGGAAGAAGAGCTGCGAGCCGAGCAGCGAAATTGCATAGGCGATCATCGGGCCGGCGCCGCGGAAATCGAAGCTCGGCCAGACGAAGAAGCGAGTCGCGAGGAGATAGCCGATCGCCTTCACCCAGAAGCCGGCGATCGGCGCCCAGATGAGCGTCCACACGCCCCAGCCGGCCAGTGCGCCGCCGATCGCCATGGCGGCCGCCACGATGCCCGCGATCAGATTGACGAAGGCCGGGCGCCGGAAATCCAGGCTGCGGCCCATCAGCACCTCGGGCAGTGAGATGAAGGGCGTGGAGAGATAGATGAGCGCCTGCACGCGCAAGAGGTCCCCCACCATGGGCTGGCGATAATAGGCCGCCACCACCGGTGCGAGAATCAGCTGGCCGGCGGCGAGTCCCGCATTGAGGAGAATCATCAGGCCGAATGCCTGCCGCAGCTTGCGCGAGTCGATCGATTCGGATTGGACCAGCGCGCTGATCAGGCCGTAGCCATTGAGAAACATCATGAAATTCAGCACGACCTGGGTCATGGCGAAGAGGCCATAGTCGGCCGGATTGAGGATTCGGATCACCGCCAGAGTCGAGGCCCAGCTGAGGATCTGGGTCACGATCTGCCCGCCCGAACGCCAGAAAATGGCGCTGCGTACCTGATCCCCGAACCCGTCATGCGCGGCATCGGCATCCCGGGAAGCCAGCTTTTCCGCGCTTTTGTCCATCTGGTCCTGCGTCATGGGCTTCCCTCTAGCGGGAAGGAGCCAATATTATCTGAAATAAAATTGCAAAAAGTGTTTGACGGGTCGGAGAGCCACCCATATATGCCCCTTCACCGACGCGGTGATGCCACACGGTTCTCGCCGCGCCCGGTCGCCAACATAGCAGGACACCAGTCCCCCGGTACAAAAAATCGGGGAACCCTCGGTGTCCGCTTCTAATGTTGAGTGGCTCTTTGACATTGTCGGTTATGATGAAGGGACATGTGGGCGGCGGCCCCGGGTCCGACGGCTTCAAGGCGT
>Ga0164243_10000337_pt1 | contig 95551 bp, 84 predicted proteins | sample OricompcompostOP_FD_108781 | JGI IMG/M metagenome (GOLD analysis project Ga0164243, IMG submission 108781) | Organic Plus compost microbial communities from Emeryville, California, USA - Original compost - Organic plus compost (OP) | ecosystem: Engineered > Solid waste > Mixed feedstock >... | reverse complement strand
CGCAAACACAATCTGAGCTTCCGTAAATTTTGACTTCTTCATCGGTTAATTTTTCATTTTAAGTTATGAATAATTACCCCGTTTTTCTAATTTACATCGCTTCAGTTTTTAGGGAGGAGGTCAAGACCACTTTCTACACTTGCAATATAACTCCTGTCTAAGTCAGAAGAATAAGCTAAATCCTTTTGAGACATGTTCATTTGCTCCCGGATTTCTCTTATTCGTTTACCAACCTTTGACTTTATTTCCATAATACAAAAGTGGAAAAATGTAGACTATAAGCCAAAGACTATAAGTAACATTGTTAAAATATTTATGGATAACATAATATTATAACGTGTGCTCCTCGTAGCGAGGAGTAGCAGCGGATTATTCGCTATATTTTTTATTTATTTTTAATGGTGCTCATGAGGGCTTCGCCGTAGCCCGGCCCCGGTATGGGCTTTCGGGGGCGGTAAGCAATAGCCTGCTGCTGCCATGCGCCCATACCGGGGACACGCCCACCTGGTTTAAAACATAGCTGTTCCCGCCTATCCGCCCTTGCCCCTGCGCTACCACCAACGGCGGGGAAATTATCAAAGTATTATCATCCGTATAGCTATCTTTATACAACGGCAGCCGGGCGCCAGCCATCCCGGAACAAAGCAGCCCCGCCAACTGTTGTACCTGTACCAACCTTCGATACGTCCATCCGCAAAACCACCGCATATGCAAAAGATCATTCCCCATTTATGGTTCGACAAAGAAGCCCGCGACGCGGCCGTTTTCTATACCAATATATTTCCGCAGTCGGCCATCACGCATACTACCCTGCTGCGCAATACCCCATCCGGCGACTGCGACCTGATGAGCTTCCGCCTGTGGGACCAGGAGTTTATGGCCATCAGCGCCGGTCCGCTCTTTGCCTTCAACCCCTCCATATCCTTTATCGTCAATTACGATCCCGGCTTCTTCGGCTCGGGCGATCCGGAGCAGGAGGCCCGCCGGAGCCTGGACCAGGCCTGGAACAAGCTGTCGGAAGGCGGCAAGGTGCTGATGCCGCTGGACGCCTACCCTTTCAGCGCGCGCTATGGCTGGCTGCAGGACCGCTATGGCGTATCCTGGCAGCTGATGCTGACGGATCCCGCCGGTGAGCCGCGTCCGCCTATTGTGCCCTCGCTGCTATTTACCGGCAGCCGCTGTGGCCAGGCTGAGGAAGCGCTGCAGTTTTACTGCTCGGTATTCCGGCACTCGCGCATGGGCAATGTGCACCGCTATCCCGCCGGTATGCCGCCCGACAAGGAGGGCACGGTTATGTACGGCGACTGTAAGCTGGAGGATAAATGGCTGGCCGCCATGGACAGCGCCCATGAGCATGGCTTCGGCTTTAACGAGTCGGTATCTTTTATGATCACCTGCGCCGACCAGGAGGAGATCGATTATTACTGGGCGCAGCTCTCCGCCGTACCCGAAGCGGAGCAGTGCGGCTGGATCAAGGATAAATACGGCCTGTCCTGGCAGATCACCTCGGCCGATATCGAGACGCTGATGCGCGAGGGCGACCAGCAGCAGATCGACCGCATCACCCAGGCCCTGATGCCGATGAAGAAGCTGGACATCGCCCGGCTGATGGCGGCTGCGGCTAAGGGGGATTAGGGGTATGCCTGTATAGTCCGCCTGCCCTTGTTGGGCATTATCACCAACGGGCAAAAAGCTCAACCGCAACAAAGCGAAGCTTAGCTACAAGTATTTCTCAGACGACATAGCCGTAAAGCGGCTATATTTGTAGGCGTAGCCCTGCATTCCGGGCTTACGACCATAAGCTATGCTGACAAAGATCCACCCCAAATTGCCCATGCGTGATAAGGCTGTCACCAGTGATTATTATATTAAGGGCCTGGGCTTCCGCGAGCTGGGCGGCGTGCCCGGTTTTGACGATTACTTCATGATAGAAAAAGATGGCATTGAGCTTCATTTCTTTGCCTTCAAAACGCTGGACCCCCTGGAGAACTACGGGCAGGTGTATATCCGTACCAACGATGTCGATGGCCTGTACCAATCCATGCTGGATAAGGGTCTTGCCATACACCCGAACGGACCTTTGCAGGTAAAGCCCTGGGGACAAAAGGAATTTTCGATGCTGGACCCGGATCATAACCTGCTTACTTTCGGGCAGGGCGCATAAGCATTGCGTTGCCTGTTATCACCATTTATTTTACGCTTTAACTTTAGCCCATGAATGTAAAATTGTCCGAAGCGCAGAAGAAGGCCCGGATAAACCGGCCCGAAAGCATTGCCGCCATCATGCAGCAGATCCTGAAGCGCGAAAACCGCCTGGGCCGCAGCCAGGAGCACTTCTGGGTAGCGGGCCTGGACAATGCCAACAAGCTGCTCTTTATTGAGCTGATCGGCCTGGGCCGGCAAAACCGGGTGACGGCTAATCCGCCTGATGTTTTCCGTATGGCTATCTACAAGCTGGCCATGAAGCTGATACTGGTGCACAACCATCCCAGCGGTCAGATGCTGCCCTCGCCTGCCGATAAAGCCTTTACCGACCGCATCATCAAAGTGGGCGAGATCATCAATGTGGAAGTGCTCGACCATTTTATCATATCCGAGACCGAATACCTTTCCTTTGACGAGCTGGGCATTATGGATCAGCTCCGGGCTTCTGATACCTGGCGGGTGATCGAAAAAGACCAGCTGGAGATGCGCCAATGGAAACAGCAGCTGGAAGCGAAAAGGAACAAACATGAGAAAGCTATGGAAATAGCGAAAAAGCTAAAGGATAAAGGCATGGATGATGTGGAGATAAAACAGGTAACGGGACTTAAGCTGACGGATATTCGTAAGCTATAGCGCTGAGACAATAAAGAGGAAGCCGCAACATACATGTTGTGGCTTCCCGGTTTATATCGGCTGACTCATTAACAGGTAGCGGGATGATTTAAAAATCCAGTTCAGTCTTAACGAAATCTTTGACGCCTTCCGGGCCGGTAACAGAAAGAATTACCAGGTCATCTTCTACCAGCATATTAAAAGTAAAAAAATCGCAGCATTGACGTTCGGATTTAATAAAGGCCGTGATCTCATCGATCATTGCATCTGTGCCGGCAAAGGTATAGTAGTATCCATCATCAAGCTCCTTTTTATCTTTAAGCTTCGCTTTCAGCGATTGTATCACTTCGTTTTTCCGCTGTTGCATTTCGGGGCTGGTTAGCTTGCAAACAACAGGCTTTGTATTATCCTTCATAGCTGTATTTTTTTTTTGAGCAACAATCGTCCTTATAGCGCTCTTTCTTTTCCTGGGCATAGGTACAGGTTGTGCTTATCAGTACCACAGCCAGCGTAATCAATCTCATCATTTTATATTTTCAATCAAAGGTAAACCGTGGTGTATAGACGATGGTGTACATTTGTTATCAAAATTTTTTATGCTGATAGGGGAACTTTCAAAACGGACCGGCCTGACCAGGGACGCGATACGTTTTTATGAAAAGCAGGGACTGATAAAAGTTGCCAGAACGGAACGCAGGGTTAATAACTACAAGGAATATTCGGACGATACCTTACGCCGGTTATTATTGGTTAAGAAGATAAAATCTTACGGCTTTACGCTTAAGGAGTCGGCTGAGATAATCAATCTTATAGATGCCCGGCTGGATTCCTGTAAAAATATCGCTGATATGGCAGCAGACAAAATCAATAAGATCGAAGCGAAGATCAGGGAGCTGAAGGAACTGAGCGCTTTATTAAAAAACAGTATCGATCGCTGCTGTAGCGGGAGCGATGAATTTCCTGAAAATACTAAATGCGGTTTGTTTGATATAAATGCCTAGCAAATGGATATAATAATGTCAGTTGTTGTCCATAGTGGCCGGAATATGTGAAATAGGCGGTATTACAGATGGTGCAGCCGCGCCTATCGGTGTCTGTATCATTTACTATGGAAAGCAGGCCGCTTAATATTTACCCGGATATATAATCTTTTATTCATCCCGGTATCACCACCGATGTGTACAGGCTGTACAGCTGCCAGCCCAGGCGCTCATATAAGAGCCGGCCTTCTTCGGTAGCCACGAGGCAATTGGCTTTCCGGCCATAGGCCAGCGCTACCTGTTCCAGCTCCCGCATGAGCAGCATGGCCAGTCCTTTGCGGCGGTGACCGATAGCGGTATAGATGCGGTCGTACACGGCCAGGCCATCGCCCAGCACTACCCTGCCGCTGGCCGCCACCTCGCCGTCTTCTCGGTACAGGATGTCCAGCTTATAAGTTTCGCCATAGTGTTGTGTTGTCAGCGTATAGGTTTCGGGCAGCTTCGCCGTCTTTGTCTTCATCAGGCCGGGGCAATGCATCATATAGCCCTGCGGCTGCAATTGCCAGCGCGGGGGCAGCAGTCCGGCAAGCTTTGCCGGAGGGGCACATACTTTGAGATATATAAAAGGATCGTTAAGGGCATGGGCCAGGTCGCTGAAGTCGCGGTTGAGCCGGGGAAAGACATAGCGCGCCTGTTGTTCAGGATAGCCCACATCCACCTTGAAGCCCGAGCGGTAAGCCACCGGCATCGGCAGCTGTCGCGACAGCGACCAGCACCGGAGCCATTGCTCCACCATAGCTTTATCGATCGTAACCTTCATCTTTAAAAAGCGGGTATCCCTGTACAAATTTAAGATACTCCAGCCCGCCCGCTGCCATGCCTATTTCAAAAAAAAATAAAAAAATTTGCGTAGTTAAATAACTACACATACATTTGTAGTCAAATAGCTACATAATATGAACCTGAGACGAGACGTATTCCAGGCAATAGCCGATCCTACCAGGAGAGCCATCCTTACCCTGGTAGCTACGCAGGCCATGACGGCAGGGGCTATAGCCGCCAATTTCAGCACGGCACGGCCCACGGTATCGAAGCACCTGCAGATACTGACCGAATGTGAACTGCTGCAGCAGGAGCAGGCCGGCAGGGAAATTTATTATCACTTAAACCCGGATAAAATGAAAGAGATCGCCGACTTTATCGAACCCTTCCGCAATATGTGGGACGACCGCTTCAACAAGCTGGAAGCGGTTATGCAGCAAAGTCTTAAGAACATTAAAGGGAATAACACATCAAAACGTACACAATAAAAACAGCCATTCATGGAACGTAAAACAAAAGTACAGGCCGAAGAAGGCCGCCAGGACCTTATCATTACCCGCGAATTTGACCTGCCTGTAGCGCTGCTGTTCCGCGCGCACAGCGAGGCCGACATCGTATCGCAGTGGATGGGCACCAAAGTGCTGAAGCTCGAAAGCCGGAAGCACGGCAGCTGGGCATACGAGACCAGCGATCCGCAGGGAAAGGTGGTATTCCGCGCCAACGGCACTTTTCACGAGTTTGAGCCAAACAGGAAAATTACCCGCACCTTCGAGATGGAGAACGCCCCACTCGATGTGCAGCTGGAATTTCTCGAATTTGAACCCTTGGGCGAGGACCGCAGCCGGCTCACCATGCAGGTGATCTACCGCTCGGCCGCGCACCGGGAGCAGCAATTGAAAATGCCTTTTGCCTATGGCATCAATATGGCGCATGACCGCCTGCAGGAAGTCGCTGACCTTTTAAAATAAGCTATTATGTCAAAAAGAAACAAGATCATCTACTGGATCGCCACGCTGTGGCTCTCGCTGGGCATGACGGCCACCGGCCTTGTACAGCTGATGCGGATCAAGGAAGAAGCCGCTATGATGAACCACCTGGGCTACCCGCTTTATGTCCTGAGCCTGCTGGGTGTATGGAAGCTGCTGGGCGTGTTTGCGGTGCTGATGCCACGGCTGCCCTTGCTGAAGGAATGGGCTTATGCCGGCTTTTTCTTTGCCATGTCGGGCGCGGTGGTATCGCACCTGGCCGTGGGCGACCCGGCCAAAGACCTGTTTGGCCCGGTGCTGCTGCTGGTGCTGACGGGCCTGTCCTGGTATTTCCGCCCGGCGGACCGCAAGACCGCATAGGCTTTACAGCAGGGTTAAGCAATGCCGCTTTATTGCCTGGTATTGTTGGTGAAAGCACCAACAATGGCGAATGGCGAAAACATCAACATGGCGGAAAGAGACGGTATTGCAGAACAGCCGGGAACAGTTTTCTGGTGTTGTTGGTGAAAACACCAACAACGGGGAAAAGGGATGGTATTGCGGGAGCAGCAGGGAACAGTTTCCTAAACCTGCAATCATCCCACTATCCCTTTCCATCGCCGTTCTGTTTAAACCCTATTCTGGTCCTTGGCGGTAGTGGTGTGTTTTGTTGCCCGATCAGCTCGCGGAGCACGGCAAAGATATTTTCAATATCCCGGCTGTTGCCTTTGACCTCTTTTTCCAGGCGGGCCAGCTGCAGCAGGATGTCCTTATGCGTAACCGCGTATTCGCGCAGCCGGGTAAATACCCTGATAATACGGATATTCACCGCTATAGCAGTATCGCTATTCAAAATGCTGGATAACATGGCCACGCCCTGCTCGGTAAATACGATGGGCATATAACGGGTGCCGCCCCAACTTGAGGTCGCAAATTGCGACCTCAAGTTGTCTAACTCTTTCCGGGTAAGGGTAAACATGAAATCTTTCGGGAAGCGTTTGCTGTTGCGCTTGACCTGCTCTTTCAGGCGCTTTGTTTCCACGCCGTACAGCTCTGCCAGGTCGCGGTCCAGCATTACCTTCTGCCCACGTATTACATAAATTTGGTTGAGGATCTTTTGCTCAGCAACCAGCATTTCCAGTTCAGCCTTTTTTGCCATATTCTGTTTCTTTGGTGTATGGTTAAATAAATGGACAAGCAATAGTACATCCGTACAAATATAACATATAAATATTGTTAATTTAAAATTATACAGATTTAAGAACTATAGACGATCATTACAGAAAAATGATAGGAATAGGTAATTCCGCAGATACAATAATTGCAAGTGGTATCTTTGAAGCGCCGATAAACGTAAGCATAAAACAATGATCACCTTAATAAGAACCGACTCGGAGAATACCGACTTCCGCACGCTGGTAGCCGCCCTGGACCAGGACCTGCGCATACGCGATGGCGAGGATCATGCCTTCTTTGCCGCTTTTAACAAGATCGATGCCATCCGGCAGGTGGTGCTGGCCTATGCCGGCAATACCGCCGTAGGCTGCGGCGCAGTCAAACCATATGATGCGCAGACAATGGAAGTAAAAAGAATGTATGTACCGCCGGAGCACAGGGGGCAAGGTATAGCCGTGCAGGTGCTGCAGGAGCTGGAGCAATGGAGCCGCGAGCTGGGCTATACCGCCTGCATCCTGGAGACCGGGCAGAAACAGCCTGAGGCCATAAGGCTGTACCACAAATGCGGCTACGAGGTCGTCCCCAATTACGGGCAGTATATTGGAGTGGTCAGCAGCGTATGCTTTACCAAACAGCTGCATACCGCCTGATGTAATATGATTGATAGAACCAGAATATTCCAGACCTTATAGAGCAACAAATGACCCGTACAGAACCGATCATAGCCGTACAGAGCGTAGCTGCAAGCTCACGCTGGTACCAGCAATTGCTCGATTGTAAAAGCGCTCACGGCGGCGATACTTTCGAGATATTACAAGATAAAGACGGCACCGTCATCCTCTGCCTGCATCACTGGGGCGAGCATGAGCATCCCACCATGATAGGCCCGGGATTATCCGCCGGCAACGGGCTTATTCTCTTTTTCCGCGTGTCGGACCTGGACAAAGCCTGGGCCAACGCCAGCCACCTGGAAACAGGTATAGAGCAGGCACCGCATCATAATCCCAACTCGGGCAGGCAGCAGTTTACCCTGCGTGATCCCGATGGTTATTACCTGATCGTATCCGCTTAATAAAAAACGACGCAATGAGCACAAACAATATGAATCCCGCCGTAGACTGGTATTTTGAAAAGGAGCAATCCTGGCAGCAGGAAATACAGCAGCTGAGAAAGATCGTGCTCAGCTGCGGGCTGAATGAGGAGCTGAAATGGGGCTGCCCCTGCTATACCCTTGGCAAGAGTAATGTGGTGCTGATCCATGTATTTAAAGAATACTGTGCCTTGCTGTTCTTCAAAGGCGCCCTGCTGCAGGATACTGATGGCATCCTGGTGCAGCAGACCGAAAATGTACAGTCGGCCCGGCAGATACGCTTTACCGGTCTGAAAGAGATCGTATCGCTCGCGCCTGTACTGAAGACCTATATCTACCAGGCCATTGCCGTAGAAGAGGCCGGTCTGAAGGTAAAGCTGAAGCAGACCAAAGACTATGCGCTACCCGATGAGTTCCGGGAAAAGCTGGACAAGATGCCTGCGCTTAAAACCGCGTTTGAAGCGCTCACACCCGGCAGGCAACGGGCTTACCTCTTCTACTTCGGCCAGGCTAAGCAGTCAAAGACAAGAGCGGCGCGTATTGAAAAATATATTCCTCAGATCCTTGCCGGCAAAGGGCTGGACGATTAAGCGGGTTACAGCAAATATTATAGAAAAATCAGTAAACACAGGTTCATGAAAAAAGCAGGCTTACTAACGCTGATCATTGCAGCTTCATTTCTTTCGGGCTTTGCGGTTAAAGCGATGATGAGTGATGATACTACTGCGCCCCTGAAAACAGGAAGGGTAACGGGCATTGGCGGCATTTTCTTCAAATGTAAGGACCCAGGCAAAATGCGGGATTGGTACAGCAGGCACCTGGGCCTGAACACCAACTCTTATGGTGCGGTATTCGAATGGCGGCAGGGTGCCGACACCACGAAGAAGGGATTCACACAATGGAGCCCTTTTATAGAGACGACCCAATACTTCGCGCCATCGGCCAAAGATTTTATGATCAATTACCGGGTGGACAACCTGGAGGCGCTGCTGGCTGAACTGAAGCAGAATGGTGTGACCATAACGGACAGCGTCGAGACTTACGACTATGGCAAATTTGTACACATCCTGGACCTGGAAGGCAATAAGATTGAGCTTTGGGAGCCGGAAGATACCGTGTATGAAAACATGGGCAGACAAATGGGCAGCAAAACCACGAAATAACTACGCTGATAAAGAGATACATAAAAAAACTATGAAAAACAATAAAAAGGCATTACCTGCTTCGCAGGCATCGGAATTGCTGGGTATCCTAAAAGCCCGCTTCGAAAAGAATATAGCCCGGCATAAGGGGCTGAAATGGGATAAGGTACAGGCCGCGCTGGAAGCGCAGCCCGACAAGCTTTGGTCGCTGAACGAAATGGAAATAACCGGCGGCGAGCCTGATGTAGTAGGCCATGATAAAAAGACGGATGAGTATATCTTCTCCGACTGTTCGGCTGAAAGCCCTAAAGGCCGCCGGAGCCTCTGCTATGACCAGGAAGCCCTGGAGTCACGTAAGGAGCATAAGCCTAAGGACAGCGCTGTGCGCATGGCCGCCGATATGGGCATTGAATTGCTCACAGAAGCAGCGTACCGCGAGCTGCAGGAACTGGGCGCTTTCGACCTGAAAACATCCAGCTGGGTACAAACGCCTGAAACTATCCGCGAGCTGGGTGGCGCCCTGTTTTGCGACCGCCGGTACAATACGGTATTCCTGTACCACAATGGCGCAGAGTCGTACTATGCTGCCCGTGGCTTCCGCGGATCGCTGCGGGTATAGGCAGCGTCTCTGTAATAATCTTTGTTTTATTTCTCCGGCTGACATAGGGTTGTCACCCGGCGCCGGTAGCTTCGCGCTATGAATACACAAATATCCGCCATGTCTCAGAAAGATATCGAAACATTTTACCCCGAAAGCCGCGAGGCCTGGAGGCAATGGCTGCAGGAGCATCATAACAGCCGTCAATCGGTCTGGCTGATCTGCTATAAGCAAAAAGCAAAAGTGCCGACCGTTAGCTGGAGCGATACGGTGGATGAAGCCCTCTGCTTCGGCTGGATCGACAGTACCCGCGTATCGATCGATGAGGAGCGCTTCCGCCAGCTGTTCAGCCGCAGGAAACCCCGCAGCGTCTGGTCAAAGATCAACAAGGAAAAGGTTGCCCGGCTGACCAAAGCGGGTTTAATGATGCCGGCGGGTCAGCGTTGTATTGATATTGCGAAACAAAACGGTTCCTGGAATATCCTGGATGAGGTCGAAGAGCTTATTATTCCCGATGACCTGATGCAGGCCTTCAATACCCGGCCCGGTTCGGAAGCTTATTTTTCCGGCCTCAGCAAATCGGTACGCAAAATGATGCTGCAATGGCTTGCCCTGGCCAAACGCCCCGAAACCCGCCAGAACAGGATACAGGAAATTGCCGGCCGGGCGGGCGAAGGAAAAAAGCCCAAACAATTTTAAGCTACCAAGCTCCTTTCAGACAGATCGGGCAATAAGCGGCGACATGTTTTGAAACTATACAGGTCCCCGTATCATTAGGCGACTATTTCATTCGTTTGCTTCACCGTTCCAGGCAGCAACTCTTTGCTGTTGCTTTTCTCTTACCAGCGGTCATTTAGCGCTGTATCTTCCCGGAATAAAATAATCGCGCAGGCTTTCTTTAACAATCTGATTACAGGCTCTCAATCTGTATTTTCTTCTCCAAGGCGAATAAAATGTTAATTTTATATGATCATAATGCTGTATCCATAACCAAAAACGAATCAAATTGTTAATTTTTTTATTCTTGATTGGTATTTTTTAAGAAAATTTATCGAATTTGGTTACATTTTTCATAAAACATCCGCAATGTCTATTGTATTATGTTTTATGAAATATTAAATAATGAAAATTTACAGTATTTATGAAGCGTACATTTACTCTTAATTCAATCAAAAAGGGATTAGCAGCGATTATGTTGTCGGCCTGCTGGCAGCATGCCGCTGCTCAGGTATCCTCCTTCCCCTGGAATGAAGATTTCTCTACCTCTGATAGCTGGACGTTAAACAATGGCGATGAGACCAATCAGTGGTTTATTGGCAGTGCGGCCGGCAATCCGGCTGATGGTCTTTACATCAGTAATGATGATGGTGTTTCCAATGAGTTTGACAATGGTTCCTATTCGGTAGTACAGGCATATATTGATGTGTCTTTTCCCTCGGACATGCCTGCTATCTCTTTTTCCTTTGACTGGAAAGGCGTTGCGGAAGAATGCTGTGATTACCTACGCGTATGGTGGGTGCCGGATACCTATACGCCTACTGCCGGTACGCAGATAACGGCAAGCGCCAGCGGTGGTACACAATATGGCGGCAACTTTAATGATATGAGCGACTGGCAGACCGAAAACTTTGTCTTACCTGCAAGCTATGCCGGTACTACCAAAAGGCTGGTATTCGAATGGAAAAACGATGGTTCCGTAGGCGACGATCCGCCGGCAGCAGTGGATAATATCAATATCCTGGTAAGTTCCTGCTCCCAGCCCGTTGATCTTACGGTCGATAATGTAACAGAAGATGGCGCCATGCTTGGCTGGACGGAACCGGGATCGGCCACCGAATGGCTTATCGAATACGGTGAGGCGGGTTTTACCTTTGGTAGCGGCACCGTGGTAACAACAACGGACAATCCTTATGAGCTGACCGGCCTGGATCCTTCTACCGATTATTCTTTTTATGTAAGAAGCCTTTGCACGGATGACAGCAGTGCCTTATCGGGGCCCTTCTCCTTCAGCACGACCCAGATACCAGCTGAGCTCCCGTTTGAAGAAGACTGGAGCGGCGATAATAACTGGACGCTCCTGAACGGTACGCAGACAAATAAATGGTTTGTAGGCAGCGCTGCCGGCAACCCGGCAAACGGCTTATATATATCGGATGACGCCGGCGTAAGTCATACTTATTCGGTTGCTTCTTCTTCTGTTGTACAGGCCTACCGGGATATCAGTTTTCCTGCGGATGCTTATGAAAGCACATTGTCATTCGATTGGGAGGGCCTTGCGGAATCCTGCTGTGATTACCTGCGCGTATGGATCGTTCCCACCACATTTGTACCCACCCCCGGTACCCGGATAACCGCCGCTGCCAGCGGCGGCATACAATTTGGCGGAGACTTTAACGATGAGAGCGAATGGCAGACAGAAAGCTTTATCCTGCCCTCAAGCTATGCCGGCACTATCCAGAGACTGGTATTCGAATGGAGAAATGACGGCTCTGTAGGTGATGATCCGCCGGCAGCGGTAGATAACATCAGCATCATAGCGGCTCCTTGCCCGAGACCGGTAAATGTTACGGTCACCGATGTATCAGAGGACGAAGCAACAGTGAGCTGGACAGAACCAGGTTCGGCTACGGAATGGCATATTGAATATGGCGAGGATGGCTTTACACCCGGAACCGGAACTTTTGTAAGCGTGGATGATACGACCTATACCCTCACTGATCTTTTACCCAATACCGGGTATGATTTTTACGTATGGTCTGTATGCAGCAGTACCGACTCCAGTGAAATAGTAGGGCCGGCAAACATTATGACCCAACAGGTACCTGCTGAAATCCCTTTTAGTGAGGAATGGGATGGCGCTGTGAACTGGACAATCAACAATGGCGCGCAGACTAATAAATGGTATGTAGGGAATGCTACCGGTAACCCGGCAAACAGTGCTTATATCTCCAATGACGATGGCGATACGAATGCATATACCATCACATCGTCATCTGTAGTACAGGTGTACCGGGATATATCCATTCCTGCCGGTACTACCGGCATCACCTGTTCCTTCGATTGGAAAAGCGATGGCGAAGAAGATTATGATTACCTGAGAGTATGGGTGGTGCCTGTCACCTTTACACCTGTTGCCGGCACGCAGATAACGGCCTCTGCCAGCGATGGAACCCAGTATGGCGACAACTTCCAGGAAGCTACCGAATGGACAACGGAAACCTTCTCCTTTCCTGACAGCTATGCAGACCAGGTTATAAGGCTGGTATTCGAATGGCGGAATGACGGGTCCGTAGGCACGCAGCCTCCCGCGGCTATTGACAATATTGTCGTTACCGGTCTTATTCCTTGCCCTGAGCCAACAGATATCGCGGTAACTTCCGTTACGGCAACCGAGGCAGTTGTAAGCTGGGCAGCAGATGATGAAGCTTCTTCCTGGGAGATCAATTACGGCCCGGCCGGATTTACAGCGGGAACGGAAACGATCGTCAGCACTACGGAGAACCCGGATACAATTTCAGGCCTGATCCCGGCTACGACTTATGATGTTTATGTCAGGGCCAACTGCCCCAGCGGCTCCGTCAGCGACTGGGTAGGACCGGTTACCATCGTTACGGATTGCATCGTTCCGGAGATCACCTCCGTAACTGCGGATACCCTATGTGGCCCCGGCGCGGCAACCATAAGCGCAACCGCTACAACGGGCGCTTCAGTCGTATGGCTGAGTGACCTGGAAGCGACCACACCTGCTTATACCGGTGAGACCTATCCTATTGAGTCCGTTAGCGCAACTACCACTTATTATGCAGTAGCGACATTAAGCGCCGGCGAATGCCTGAGTGATCCCGAGCCGGTTACGGTAATTGTCAGCCCCGTTCCGGTAGTGGATCTGGGTAGTGATACTACTGTTTGCGAAGGGGTTGGATTTACCCTGAATGCGCCTGTTGCGGCAGGCTATGCCTATCTATGGAGTACAGGCGCTACCAGCTCCTCCGTTGAGGTAACCGAGGCCGGTAATTATTCTGTTACGGTAACCAATGCCGATAATTGCTCCGGCAGCGATGATGTCAATATCGGGCTCCTGCCACTGGCGAAAGTTGAAGGCTTTAATTTTGTGCCTTATTTCTCCGACGGAACATTGACGGTAGGATTTGAGCCGCTGGATCCGCAGTATGTCGAAAGCTATTACTGGGACTTTGGCGATGGTTATTATGCTACTGATGCTATGCCGGTACATGTTTTTGGAGAGAATTCTGCTTATAACGTAACGCTGATCGTGACCAACGGATGCGGCAGCGATACCGCTTCGCTGGAAATAAATGTGGATATGAATACCGGTGTGACGGCGGTCAGCCGTTCAACGGCCAACCTGAACCTCTACCCTAACCCATCGAACAATAAAATTACCATAGATAATAAAGACGGCTTAAAGCTGGGGGATATAATAATGTATAATATTACCGGCGCAGCAGTGTACCGTGGTAATGCAGGGGGAGCATCAAGTTTTGAATTAGCGGTAGGAAACCTTAGCTCCGGTATGTATTCTGTAAGTATCCAAACTGATAAAGGAATAGTAATAAGAAAGATACAGGTACTGCATTAACCCGTATCGACTTTGCATCGATGTAAAAGAGGCAGCACCGTAATGCTGCCTCTTGTGCGTATTACCGTCTTGGCCTATAAACCGGTTACCCGGAAGAGAAAAAAAGCGGCAATTTTGGCAGCGATGGCTTATCTTAGCCCCGTATATTAAATTTTCTGATTGCTTATGGGTTTATTTACACGAAAACCGCTTGCGAAATTAATTGCCGAAGCTGCTGATTCTGAAAAAGGACTAAAAAGAACATTAGGGCCTGGTGCGTTAGTAGCGTTGGGAATAGGCGCCATAATCGGGGCGGGCTTATTTGTGAGAACGGCTTCGGCGGCTGCACAAAATGCCGGACCATCGGTTGCGATAGGGTTTATTGTAGCAGCAATAGGTTGCGCCCTGGCCGGTTTGTGCTATGCAGAATTATCTTCTTCCATTCCCATTGCTGGAAGTGCTTATACCTACAGCTATGCCACTATGGGCGAGCTGGTTGCCTGGATCATCGGCTGGGATCTTATACTGGAATACGCGGTAGGCGCCGCCACCGTGGGGATTGCCTGGAGCGAATACCTGAATAACCTGCTGGTCAATGTACTTCACTGGAAAGCCATCCCCTATGAATGGTGTCACTCCCCTTTTGAACATAATATAGAAGGTGTGCGTGGCTTTATCAATATACCGGCCCTGGCTATAGTCACCTTACTGACCATGCTGCTGATCAAAGGCACCAAAGAATCGGCCCTGGTAAACGGTTTGATCGTAATTACAAAAGTTGCTATCGTTGTACTGTTTATTGTCATCGGCTGGGGATTTATAGTAGAAGCCAATCACACCCCTTATATTCCTGAACCTACAACCTATGTGGATCACCAGGGATTGAAGCACAGCTTCGGCGGCTTCTGGGGCATTATCGGCGCCGCGGGTGTGGTGTTCTTTGCCTTTATCGGATTTGATGCGGTAAGTACAGCCGCTCAGGAAGCTAAAAATCCCAAGAAAGATATGCCGATCGGCATTCTCGGTTCGCTGGCCATCTGCACCATCCTGTATGTATTGTTTGCCCACGTGCTGACCGGTGTGGCTACAACGGAAGATTTCCGTACCTCCGGTAAAGAAGCATCTGTTGCCTTTGCCATCCAGAAATATATGGTGGGCTATGGCTGGCTGGGCAAACTGGTAACCGTAGCTATCCTGGCCGGGTTTTCCTCCGTAATACTGGTGATGCTGCTGGGACAATCCAGGGTATTCTATTCCATGAGTAAAGACGGGCTGCTGCCTAAGATGTTCAGTGCGGTGCATCCCAAGTACCAGACGCCTTATAAGGCAAGCTGGTTTATCCTGATAATAGTAGGGCTCTTCGCCGCGTTTATTCCCGGAGATGTGGTCGGCGATATGACCAGCATCGGTACCTTGTTTGCTTTCATGCTGGTATGTGCTGCTGTTATTGTGTTAAGAAAGACCAATCCTGATCTTCCCCGCCAGTTCAAAACGCCGATGGTTCCCCTGGTTCCGATTCTGGGTATAATTGTCTGCGGACTGATGATACTCGGGCTGGGCTGGCCCAACTGGCTGCGCCTTTTTGCATGGCTGGCTATCGGGTTTATCATTTATTTCGGCTACAGCAAGAAACACAGTAAGCTGAATAAACCTGAAAACTGATAGATAAATAAAGCGCCCGGAAGGTCCGGGCGCTTTTATTTATAAAATAAATCAGGCTTTGGTCAAAGCGCTTTGTATACCATCAAAGTCAGGAACCTTTCCGGCATCTTCCAGCACTTCGGCATAGCGGATATTGCCTTCCGTATCGATCACAAATGCAGCACGTTTGGAAACGCCTTTCATTCCCAAAACGAAATTATCATAAAGAGCGCCGTAAGCGGCAGATACTTCTTTATTAAAATCGCTCAGCAGCGGAAAATTCAGTTCCTGCTCTTTCTTGAACTTATCCAGCGTAAATACAGAGTCAACGGAGATGGCCAGCACCTGTGCATTCAGGTTGTTGTATACTGTGATGTTGTCGCGCATGCCGCACAGCTCTGCAGTACACACACTGGTAAACGCAAGCGGAAAAAATAACAGCACGACATTTTTTCCTTTAAAGTCATTAAGACTTACTTCTTTTTTATCGCTGTCGTGCAGGGTAAAGCCCGGAGCCTGCTGGCCGATTTGTATGCTCATAATAGTTGTCAATTTTAAACAAAGATAAGGAAGCGTGGATTTTCCCGGTGTAAAGTTTCTATTTATTAGCTTTGCCGGGAATTATAGATTTTCAATAAGTGATATGAGCAAATTTCTTATAGTAGGACTAGGCAATATAGGAGCGGAATATGATGCGACAAGACATAATATAGGCTTTGATGTGGCGGATGCTTTTGTGATAAAGCACGGCGGCAGCTTCCGGACGGACAGACTGGCTTATGTAGCAGAATGTAAATGGAAAGGAAAGCAATTCGTGGTGATCAAGCCAACAACTTATATGAACCTGAGCGGGAAGGCGCTGAAATACTGGATGGATAAGGAGAAAATACCCCTGGAAAACGTGCTGGTCATCGTAGATGATCTCGCATTACCGCTGGAAACTTTACGGCTGCGCGCGTCGGGCAGTGATGCAGGGCATAACGGGTTGAAGGATATACAGGCAACATTAGGTACTACGCAGTATCCCCGCCTGCGTTTTGGTATTGGTAACGATTATCCCAAAGGAAGGCAGGTAGAATTTGTATTGGGTAAATGGGCTAAGAGCGAATTGCCGGTCATCCTGGAAAAGGTAGCGAGGTCGGTCGAGATCATTGAAAGCTTTGCCAGTACCGGCCTTGAAAGAACAATGAATGTTTACAATAAATAAAAGAGCTGGCTATGCCAGCTCTTTTATTTACACACTTCAGAACTATCAGAATGAAAATTGCGCCCTGCAGGTAAATATTCCGTCTTTAAGATCTTTATCATATCCGCTTAGGGAAGTCTTCTCGTTTATGGGATGTTCATACCACAGAACGATCTTAAGGTACTGGTTGATGTAGTGGATATAGCCTGCGCCAAAGGTATTATAGCGGATATCGGATGCAGTAAGCGCCCTGTCCTTGCTGATCTCTTTTCCCTTTACTTTTTTATTAGGGTCATACCAGTCATATTTCAGGACGATCTGGTGCCTCCAGCTGCCCAGGTGCTGCAGGAAATAGAAATAAGCGCCGTCAAACGTCCTGGTTGCAAGAGGGGCTATGCCTCCGGCATCTGTAGGTAAGGTGCCCGGAGTTATAGAGGAACCCAGTGTGCCTGTCTGGGTACCGCAGATGTATTCTGCCCGGAATTCTGTCTGTCCTTCCCTGTTAGGGAAGATGATCTGGAAATCTGCTCCATAATACTTTCTTGAAGCATTCCTGCCAATATTGCCTGCAAGAGAGTCGCTTGCCATTCTCCATATACCACCGGTTTCCTGCATCGTATAGAGCCGACTGTTCTGATTGGTAATAGCGCCGAAATAACCACTGATACCACCTGATATTTTAATGCCGCTGGACTTTATATTCTGTTTTTTTGAGCTGATACGGAATACCACGTCTTTATGACTATCGTATTCCTGCGGGCCGGTTAGTCCCTGTCCATTATATATACCCAGATCGATCGCAAACCATTTGAATTTTGAAGAAGCTTTACGGGGATTAAGGCTGAACATTATTCCCAGGTCACGTTCTGTACCCATCAGCGTCTGCGACATCCGGCCACGTTCCGGCGCTTCCCTGAAAACTGAAGATAAAAGTACTTCATGTCCAAAGGGACGGGCCATCATACCAGCGGAAAAGTGGAAGAGCTCAAATTTATTTTCATAATAACGGCCCCAGAAATCGCGGATATTTACGCCTCTTTCTGTACCATCGAACTGAAAAACGAAATATACAGAAGGCTTTCCTTCCGGTGTATAATGGGTAAAGTCTGTTCTTAGTCGTCCCCTCCTAAGCCGGAAGCGGTTATCGGAGTAAGGCCCCCAATCCCCTCCCTGGAACGTGTTTGGCGCTCCCTTGGATTCCGCATACTGGAACTGCGGCTGCAGGTATCCGCTAAAGCCCACTTGTCCGAATTTATTGTATAAGGACAACATATTCTTACCCATGCGGGTAGAGGTATCGATCATATCGGTGAGCAGCTTGCCGCTGTTGTTCAGTGATTGTATATCTGTTTTAAGGTTTTGTGCATTTGCGGCGTATACAGAAAGTGCGGCAAAGAGGAGTAACAACTTTTTCAAAATGACCAATTTTTTCGCGGGCAAAAGTATCATCACTCCTTTTTTAAAAAAAATAATAACTTAAATATAAAGATTGGATAACTATAAATAAATAATTAGATAATTATTTGGTAACAATTTGATAATATTAGAAAAAATAAGATTGAATTTGCTGAAAAGATGTTAAATTATTATTTTCGCACCCAAATTCACCATTCCCATGAAATATGCTTGTCTATTGTTGACGTTTATTGCTGCTTGTTTTATGTCTTATTCGCAAGATAATGACATAATAAATGATCCTCTGCTGCTAAAAAAATATCTTGCTCAATCCAGATTTGAAATTGACAGTTCAGCCCAGGCTGTTGTTTTGTATGAAAAAGGATTGGCCAATACGATCAGTAATTCTTTTACCTATACCGTTGAAAAAACAATAAAGATTATCGGTAAAGACGGCCTTAAAGAAGCCACCGTCGTTATTCCTGTAAATGAGAACAGCGTAGTCCGGAAAGTAAAAGGTGTAACCTATAATCTGGAAGGCATTGAAATAAGCGAGCAAAGAATAGAAAACTCAGAAATTATACGGGAGCAAGTTTCCGATGGAGTCTTCGTTGCAAAGTTCAATTTGCCTTCGGTTAAGGAGGGATCTGTAATATATTATACCTATATGATCGAAAGCTTTTCTTCGCTGTTTGTACCCGATTGGTATTTCCAGGGAGAATTTCCCAAGCTTTATTCAGAATATGAAATAGTGATACCAGCCTATATAGTGTACACCGCAATTGAACGGATAGGCAAGCCTAAAACAAAGGTGAAGAAACGGAGCGATCTTGAAAAGTGTGATGCCTGTGTATACATTTCAGAGGTCAGCAATTATGAAAATAACAATGTCTGGGTAAGAAGAAATGTTCCTGCATTTAAGGAAGAGCCTTTTATGCTGGCAAAGGACAATTACCTGGAAAGGCTTAAAGTGCAGGTTACAGCTACTTCCAGTGACGGTTACACGAAAGCGGTCATGAAAGATTGGGACCAGTTAAATAAGGATGTTTTCTTTAAAAATGAAAAATTGTGCGGGCAGGCATTTTCAGGTAACGGTTTTTTAGCTGATCAGACTGAACTGCTGCTTCGGGATAAAACGATCGAGCTGGATAAAGCGAGAGCAATATATAAGTATGTACGAGATAGCTTTTACAAGGTCAATACCAGCGACTATAATGCACAGAATATTAAGGATGTATTTAAGAAAAAAGAAGGTAATGCATTCGGCATAAATTTATTACTTACCGCAATGATGCGAAAGGCCGGTCTGAAAAGCGAGCCGGTGCTGCTGGCAACAAAAGACAAAGAATGTCTGAACTCCTTTTACGCGGACCCGAGTAACATAAATTATATTACTTCAAAAGTCAGGATAGATGGCAAAGACTATTTTCTGGATGCTTCTGAAAAATATCTTCCGTTTGGTCTTCTTGCACCTGATTGCTACAACGGTTTTGCCAGATCAGTAAATGAAAAAGGCAGCTCTCTATATATATCGCCTGACAGCATTACGGACAGGTCTGTAACCATTGCCAACATAATTCCGTCTTCTGAGGGTAAGCTGCTGGTTAAGGTTGACTACACACTGGGAAACGTCACCGGCTACTCACTCCGAAAAAAATGGCATAACGACAGCCTGATAGCGTATAAGGATATCGCGCAGAGAATGAGCAAAGGGAACGATAATTTTAAAATTATCAATAAGCGTATTGCTAACCTGGAAGACCCTGAAAAACCTCTTAAGATTTCGATAGAAGCTGAGATGAACTTTAAGGAAGACGTCCTTTATCTGGATCCTTATGTAGACAAGTTCTTTGAAAAAAATCCTTTTCCTTCCAATACCAGGATGTTTCCCATTACGATGGATTATAAACAGGATGCAACCTATGTCCTGATGTTCCAGCTGCCTTCAGGCTATACTCTCGACGACTACCCCAAGTCAGCCACAACAAAATTCGGGGAGGATGGCTTGATCGAAATGCAGAATATTATTAAATATGACAAAGAGAAAAATAATCTTCGTATTCAAAATCACTTTGCCAGGAAAGCCACCTATTTTGATGTTGAAGACTATGAATCGTTAAGGGAATTCTATGATCATATTATAGCGGAGCAGAATAAAAAGGTCGTGATCAAAAAACTCAACTAAACCCAGTATCATCATGAAATATTTCTTTATCATCGTTTCCTTCTTCACCGGTATTGAGCTATATGCAAAGTCAGGTATAAAATATCCGGTGTCGCAGATCAGCGACTCGTTAAAAAATAATGCGCATGCGGTAATACGTTATGATAATACGGAAGTAGAGATATTAGGTCTTGATGAAGTATGGAGTATGCACCGTTACGCTGTTACCATCCTGGACGAGGAAGGAAAATATATGGCTGATCTTATGGAACATTATAGTCTGTTATCAAAGATCAGCGATATACAGGGACACTTATATGATGTCAATGGTAAAGAACTGAAAAGCATGAAGTTGAAAGATATGGCCGATTTTTCATCATTTACCATGAGCTATGTTTTTCATGATGACAATCGTTATAAAAAGTTCTCTTTTAACCATAACCAATATCCTTATACGGTAGAGTTTGAAATTGAGCAACTGCTTAAAACAACCTTCTTTCTTCCTCGGTGGAGTCCTCAAATCGATCATGCGGTAGCTTTGGAAGAAGCTAACTTCACATTAACTTACCCCAATTCTTTCACGGTAAGAGAAAAAGAATACCTGATTTCCGGAAATGTGCAACGGGAAGAAAGAGCGGCGGATGAAAGAGTGATCAAAACCTGGCATTTAAGCAATATCAAGGCGTATGATTATCAACCATATTCAAGGCAGAGTAACTTCAGTACTCCTACTGTAGTACTTGGACCCGGCGATTTCCAGCTTATGGATTATACGGGAAATATGGATAGCTGGACAAACTTCGGGCTTTTTATGTATAAGCTTAATAAAGACAGGGACAGGCTACCGGAAGATAAGCGTTCTGTAATTAAAGCGCTGGCTGATAAGGAACCGGATACCAGGAAAAAGATACAGCTTCTTTATGAGTATATGCAGCAAAATACGCGCTATGTTGCCAATGAATATGGAATAGCGGGCTGGCAGACATTTGACGCTGAAAATGTGGGAAAAAATGGCTATGGCGATTGTAAAGGGCTCACCAACTATATGAAAGCTATTCTTAACGAAGCGGGCATTACATCTTATGCCGCTTTGATCTATGCTGGTGCAGAAGAACATTATAAGATCGATACAGAATTTCCTGCCAATAATTTTAACCATATGATACTTTGCGTCCCTTCCGGCAAAGATTCAATATGGATTGAATGCACCAGCCAGCAATTGCCAGCTGGATATCTTGGAAGTTTTACACAAAACAGATATGCTTTGCTGATTACGGAAAATGGCGGGGTGTTATGTAAAACCCCATCGTACGGCAAGGATAAAAGTTTTGTATTGAGGAATGCGACCGTCAGATATGAAGACCATAAAAAACAGCAGATAGTAAAGTTTAATAATAAATATAGTGGTATTTTCCAGGATGATCTGTTGCATAGCCTGAAAGTTCAGCCAGAGAGTAAAATAAAAGACGAGCTGAACAAAAAATTCTCATTCCCTACTTATAGTATAGCGGATTTCAACTACCAAATATCTCCGGCAACAGAATTGCCGTGCATTGAAGAAAATGTTACAGCTGTAGTTTCCGGTATTGTTACCGGTACGCAAAAAAGAACCTTTATTGACTTGTCATGGATAGGGAATCCAATGAAACATATTGCGCAGCAAAATAAAAGAACAGAACCGTTGGTACTGGAACAATCACTTAGGATTGTTGATACCATAACCATTATTATACCAGAGAATGTTTCACTTGAATCGATACCCAAACAGCAAATGGCTACTTATGTGTTTGCTTCTTATAATCTGGAGGTAATTAAATCGGATCGCAGCATTACTATGATACGTAGCTATGAACAAAATGAAGGAATATATGCGATAGATGATTTTGAACATTACCAGAAAATGTATGGTTTAATGGAGGCCGATAGAGCCAGATTGTCAGTTGTATTGCTAAATGAATGATCGTGTCCGGCAATACCGGAACACTTTAATCCATTTCCTTTATAAGGACAAAGCTATCTCCATAAGGCCTTGTTGCTTCCAGCAGGTTATCGAAGTAGGAAAAACCCTTGCTGATAAAGTAAGGCATGAATGTTTCGTACCGCTCCTGTAGTGAATTATTGGGAAATAAAAGCGCTTTCAGTTTGTAGATCCGCGCAAGCTCCTCTGCCATATTACGTTTCTCTGCACGCATCATCTTTTTTTCAATGATATCAACCTGATAACGCATTTTAGTGAGTGCGGCTTCCGCGCTTGAACGCAAGGTATCGTCTACAGCAACAGCTTTGTTCTTTATTTTATCAAACAGCTCTGACAGGTCCCGGCGAGCCTCTTCCAGTTCCAGGTCTTTGTTGCTATGCTTTTGCACAAAATATCTGGTTAGCTGCTCGGAGGGCCAGAACATTTCTTTATCTGAAAGTCCTGTTTTGGCTTGCAGGGAAACAGCATGTTTATCTGCCCATAAAAAGGACTGGCGTAAGATCAATGCGGGGAAGAAAGTATTGTAATGATGGAAAGTGGTTTTCAGCTGTAACCAGTATGCTACCTCGCTCCCCCCCCCGATAAAGGCTATATCCGGTAAAATGGTCTCCTGGAAAACCCCGCGTAATATTACATTAGGACTGAATCTTTCGGGATATTCTTCAACCTCTTTTATAAGGTCAGATTGATTCCAGCTGATATCTGTCTTTAATACCTGCCATTTGTCACCATTCCGTTCTATCCTTTCCCTTATGTCATCCTTAAGGTAGAATAGATTAATAGGTCTTGCAAATGCCTGGGCTTTATAATGTACATTCAGCTGCGCTGATACTTTTTCAACAAGATCATATGCGACAGGGGCAAGCAATTCCTGCTTCAGTACAGGTATAAATTCCTGCTTCAGCTTATGGTGATCGGGATCTATAACCACTACACCCATATGGCCCAGTAATGCATTCACGATATACCGGGTAGCGGCTGTAATTGTGGTATGACGCAGGTAAGCAGTTTCTATAATTTCTTTCAGCTCATCTGCATTTTTACCCGGCGGGCCTATCAGGGAAAACAGCTGTCTGATCAAATCATGAATATCATCAGTCTTCATACGGCCAACAGCTCCTCTCTGCTCCGTTTGCCATTTATATCTGATACCACCGTAACGAAACACACTTAGCTCATCAAAATCATTGTCTTCCGATCCTATATAAAATACCGGGACGAAATTATATTGTGCATATTTTGCCTGAAGATGCCTGGCCAGCTTTACCGTATGTATGATCTTATATACAAAGTACAGGTAGCCAGTCATTAAATTGGGCTGATGGGCCGTACAGATGGTAAAGGTATTATCGAGGCGCAGAGCTTCAATATTCGCTAATACTATATTTGGCAGATCATAGCCTGCGTATTGTTCTTTCAGGGTGTCGGCCAGCAGTGTTCTGTTTACAGGGAACCGCTTCCGGGCTTCAATAGCTTTTTTCAGGCCGTCGTCATCGGGAGAAAATTCAAAGAAGCCATTCAGCTGGCTTTTCTGATCCAGGTAATCCGTTACAAGATCAGAAAAAAAACCGGTATCACGATGTGGAATAGCGCTGATGCTACAGTCTGAAATCACGGGCAAACGATTTAAAAATACAGCCGCAAATATACGGGGAAAATCAGCGAGCTATAAATTCCGATAACATCCAAAGTTTAAATAACGATATAGAAAATACCAAAATGTGCTTAGCACAGATTTACTAAAGCTTTAGCTTCTCGTCTATCAGGTAATGGTTACGTTCAGGCGCATTTCTGACTATGAGCTCTGCAAGAAAACCAGATAAAAAAAACATACTACCTATTACCATACAGGTAAGGGCTATAAAAAACGGCGGACGGTTACTTAAAGAATAATCTGTAAATAGGAAACGGGCAGTGATCATGTATACAGTTAGGAGAAAACCAGAAAGGAAAACCAGCATACCCAGAAGCCCAAAAAAGTGCATTGGCTTTTTGCCGAATTTCCCGACAAACTGAACAGTCAGCAAATCAAGAAATCCATTAATAAAGCGGTTCCAGCCAAACTTAGAGACACCGTATTTGCGGGCCTGGTGCTGAACCACCTTCTCTCCTATTTTCCTGAATCCTGCATTTTTTGCTAAAACCGGTATATACCGGTGCATTTCTCCATACACTTCAACTGTTTTGACTACTTTATTGCTATAAGCCTTCAACCCGCAATTAAAATCATGCAGGTTGATACCGCTCATCCTCCTGGTAACAGAATTAAAAAACCTGGACGGGATATTTTTGGTTACTGCATTGTCATACCTTTTCTTCTTCCAGCCGCTTACGAGATCGAAACCCTGGCCCGTTATCATTTCATATAGTTCCGGTATCTCATCCGGACTATCCTGCAGATCAGCATCCATAGTTATGACTACCTCGCCGCAGGCTGCTTTAAAGCCTTCATTAAGCGCTGCACTCTTCCCGTAGTTTCTCTGGAATTTTATTCCTTTGACAGATGTATTATCCAATGCCAGCCGCTGGATCACCTTCCAGCTATTGTCGGTACTCCCGTCATCAATGAAAATGATCTCATAGCTTAATCTATGTGATTGTGCTACCCTGTCAATCCAGGCAGCCAGTTCCGGCAGGGACTCTTCCTCATTCAATAACGGAATTACAATAGAAATATGGGTCATATAAGGTAAACGCTGCTACAGCAGAATTATTTTAAAAACTCGTTTTCTGATCAAGATCTGCTTCTGACACCTGCTGAGGATTTTTTAGTATAAAGGCAATAATTATGCCGATAATAGCATCAAGTACAACAGAGCGTGCAAGGCCAAGTAATACGGTTCCCAACGTTGTACCCTTTTGCGCCTTTATACTTTTTACAAGCTCTTCCAATTGCTGGTTGGCTCTACCTGTCTGCTCACCCCATTTCCTGGTATTTTCCGCAAGCCTGTCAAAAAAACCTGGGTCTATATAAGTAAGGTAAATATAATTAAAGCCGGCATAAAAACATTCGGCAATAATGATTACCAGGAAGATTGTCTGGAATAGATCCTTGATATCAATATACCCGCCCAACTGCTTTTTCCTTGTAAATGCGGCAAAGATGCAAAGAACAATAAAAAGTATGTATGCTGCTGTTGCGGCAAGGCTGAAGGTCATAAGGCTTGCATCAAATAAACGGAATTTAATATAAAGGCAAAGCATATAGACTACTGCCGCTATAATACCGAATTTTATGCCTGTAGCTGAAGATTTTTTCCTGCTGATCATTTATTAGCCTTTAATAACGGTTCAGAGGATAAGCCTTTCCCCTGAGCTCACTCTCCATAAATGGTATATTGACTCCTCTGGTTTTTTTTCCTGATGCGCTTAAGGACCAGGTGGCCGTCATATTGAAAACCGTAATGGAGGCGGCGGCTCCTTTTTTAATATTAATTTCTGGAAGGTTCAATATTTTTCTTGGGTTAACCGATAGCAATTCAGACCATCTTTCCGGTGAAAGATGCGGCATTGCCTTCAGCAACATACTCCAGCATAATTCCTGGACAGCCATACCAGGATGTGTATATTCAAATTCCTTGGTTTTTGCATCCCAGTCCTGCGGACGGTGATGGGAAGCAATGCAGTCGATAGTCCCGTCTTCCAGGCCCCTCAGCAAAGCCTTACGGTCTGCTTCGGTCCGTAAAGGCGGATCTACTTTATACAGGCTGTCATAGTCAGACAGGGCATCATCTGTAAACAAGAGGTGGTATGGCGTAACTGAGCAGGAAACCCGGACGCCTTTCTTTTTAGCAGCTTTAATCAGGTTGACGGACTCTGCTGTGGTAATACCTGAAAAATGTATCCGGGAGCCGGTATACCTGGTCAGCTCTATATCCCGGTGAATCATTAACCCTTCGGCCATTGCCGGAATACCGCTCATGCCGAGCTTTACTGAATTAATGCCTTCGTTCATCAATCCCCCTGAAGAAAGCGTGGCATGCAAAGGAAGCTGTATGATAGTGCCATCGAAAGATTTTACATATTCCAGAGCCTTCAGCATCAGTTGCGCATTCTGCACCGGCTGCCATCCGTCGCTGAAGGCTATAGCGCCAGAATGATGCATATCCAGCATTTCCGCCAGGTCCTTACCTTCGGTATTTCTACTAATCGCGCCAAGCACATGCAGATTTACCTGACTGTTGCCGGCTTTACGCTGTACATATTCCAATACTGATTTTGTACCGATGACGGGTAAGGTATTAGGAACAATACATACATCAGTAAAACCGCCTGCTTTTGCTGCAGCAAGACCGGTATGAATGGTTTCCTTGTGCTCGTAACCAGGATCACAGTAGTCCGCCAGCATATCCACCCAACCGGGGGAAACATACAGGTCTTTGTCTTCTATAACTTCGCCGGCTTTTACTTTAATATTTTTTCCTATAGAATGGATCCGGCCATCCTCAATGAAAATATCATTTTTTTTGCCATTATGTGGCGAATGAGGATCGGCAATCGTAGCGTTTTTTATAAGGAGCGACATATCAGGACGCAAAAATATAAAAGCATGGGTAAAATCAACATAAATATTTTCGGCACCCCGAGGTCACATCACTCTGACAGTACTCCGGCAGCATCCTGTTTGACCCTGATATCTACCATATCGCCTTCCGTGATCCTGTTGGGCTCATTCAGCTCATTAAATGCCTCAGGCTGCTGCATATAAATAACGGCTGTAGTGGTGTCAGAAATACTGCCGTCAAATACTACTGTGTATTGCAGGTTGCTGCCGCTCAGCATTGCCAGCGCTTCGGGGTAAGACATGCCTATAAGATCGGGTACGGAAATCTGCTTGTTGCCAAGCCCATCGCCGATTACAAGGTCTATTTTACTTCCCTGGGGTATCATGGTGCCCGGAGGAATATCTTTACCATTATATATCTGTGCGAGTACTGATCCGCTTGCGATATCAGGCTTGTAGGTAGTATCACCCATGATCAGCTTGTTACTTTTCAGCAACATTTCTGCGCTTCTGTATGATAGATTAACCAGGTTAGGCATAGGTGTTTGGGGGGGGGCCTGCTTGTTAACGATCAGGAAGATGGTACGCCCCGTTTTAACTGTCATGCCGCTTTCCGGCTGCTGATCCATGATCGTCAGAGGTTTAGCTTCAGGGTCATAGGTAGAGTCGATGTCCACGTCAAAACCATCCTGCTCAAGAGCGCTTATTACTGCATTTAAAGGTTTGCCCACGAGTTCAGGTACTTTGCGTTCATCGCCATGGCCGGTGATCCAGCCCAGACTGGCAAAAAACAGAAAGTATAGTATTACACAAATACCCATTATCAATAACAGGTTTGCAATAAAAGTCTGACGGAATGGTTTCGACATCTATAATAATTTACTATAACCGGAAGTTTGCCGGTATTGGAATTCAGGAACCGATGGTTTCGGCGAGCAATTTACCATAAAAAGTTTTCAGGTCTGTTCCGCTGGCCCTTACCTGCTGCGGTACAATGCTGTTCTCACTTTGTCCGGGCATGGTATTAACTTCCAGGAAGTATAATTCGCCGGATTTTTTTTCCAGGATAAAATCCATCCGTACAACGCCGCGACAGTTGAGCCGGGCATAAATTGCCTGGGATTTATTATTGAGCTGCCGTAAAATATCTTCAGAAACCGGGGCCGGTGTGATCTCGTTGGTTACGCCCGGAGTATACTTGGCCTCATAGTCAAAGAATTCATTTTTGCTTACGATCTCTGTAGGCGGTAAGGTATATATCTGGCCCGCTATTTTGTAAACACCGATGGTCAGCTCACGGCCTTCAATAAATTCTTCTATCAATACTTCATTATCCTCTCCGAACGCCTTCTCAATTGCGGGTAGCAGCTGATCAACTTCTGTTACCTTGCTTACCCCCAGACTGGAGCCGCTTTCATTAGGTTTTACAAAGACAGGAAGTTTGATCTGCTCTAATATAGCGCCAATAGAATAAGGTACCTTTCTGAACAGGTGTACGGATTTTGCAATATTTACCACATCGAAGTCTTTCACCACCTTATTGCAGAAACTTTTGTTGAACGTAAGAGCAGATACAATAGCATTGCAGGTTGTATAAGGTATCTGCAGCATGTCCAGATACCCCTGGAGACGGCCATCTTCTCCCGGTGAACCATGCACGGCAATAAAGACCGCATCAAAATTTATTTTGCTGCCCTTCACCTGTATAGAGAAGTCATTTTTGTCTACCTCGCTTTTTGTTCCGTCCCTATCTTCATACCGCCAGCCTTCGCGGCTGATGATAATCTTATAAACATCATATTTTTCGGTGTCAAGGTTCCGCTGTATGGTTTCTGCAGTACCGATAGAGATTACATATTCACCGGAGTACCCGCCGGCCACGAGCGCAATTTTTTTCTTCATATATTTTAAAAGGTGCTGAACAGCGTGCCAAAGGTAACTATTTGATCGCTTTGTAATACAACGTAAAATATTTTGCAGAAAAAAAATTAACAAAATAATTTTGCGGCATGTTCACACCTGTTGTTCGTTTTATCCTGCTTATAATTTGTGGTCTGCTGGCTGTCTTATTTGCTTATATGAGTTCAGTACCGCTCATTATTCTTTGCTCGTTTTTCTCTGTTTTTCTTCTCTGGGGCTATTACAAACGCGGTACCGTGTTTCTTGCCCTGTCCAAGCTAAGGAAAAATGAATACGAAGCTGCGGAAAAAATAATTGCCCTGACATCATATCCGGATAAGCTTAGCCGTTCGCAAAAAGGATACTATTATTTTATTAGGGCTTTTACAGAGCGGGAAAAAGACAATTACCCTGAGGCTGAGCGTCTTTTCCTGCGGGCATTGGCGGAAGGATTGAAAACCGGACATGATAAGGCTATGTCACTGCTGGCGCTTGCCGACCTGGAAATGATAAAAGGCAATAAAGATGTAGCGCGTGATTATTTAAGCCAGATGAAAGATCTGAAGGTACACCCCTCGCTTATGCCTTCTATCCGGAGAATGCAGGAATTGATAGGAGGTATATAACAGAGCAAATTAAAGATACATATAAAATGCCCGTTGTTTATCAACGGGCATTTTATATTGTATGATGGCATTTGTATTAAATGACCGCTGCTTCCAGGTCGTAATCGAATGCCTTTGTTATTTTTACCTTTACAAAATCACCCACAGGCAGATCATTTTCGCTGTTTATAATTACCTCATTATCTACCTCTACACTATCAAATTCGGTGCGGGCTATATAACGGCCGGCTTCCATCTTATCAATAATCACCTTGAACTCTTTACCCACCAGTTCCTGGTTCTTTTCATAAGAAATCTCCTGCTGCACTTCCATGATTTCCCGGGCACGCGCTTCTTTCTCTTCTGCCGGGATCAGGTCTTCCAGCTCATAGGCCGTAGTATTTTCCTCATGCGAATAGGTAAATATCCCTACCCTTTCAAAACGTATTTCTTCCAGGAAAGATTTTAGCTCTTCCACATCTTCTCTTGTCTCTCCCGGGAAACCTGTGATCATGGTAGTACGTAGGGCCATACCAGGAACTTTTTCCCTTATGGCGGCAATCAGGTCATACATCTCGGCCTTGGTGATCTGTCGCTTCATTGCCTTCAGCATGGGATCGCTGCAATGCTGCAAAGGTATGTCCAGGTAATTGCATATGTTCTCCCTTTCTTTCATCACATCCAGTATTTCCATGGGGAATTTGGAGGGGTAGGCATAGTGCAAACGGATCCAGTGAAGACCGGGGATATCGCTGAGATGCTTCAGCAGGTCGGGCAACATTCTTTTTTTATAAATGTCCAGGCCATAATAGGTAAGCTCCTGTGCGATCAGCATTATCTCTTTTACGCCATTGGCAACAAGATGCTTCGCTTCACTTATTATCTCCTCAATAGTTTTGGATACATGGCCGCCACGCATCAGGGGTATAGCGCAAAAAGAGCAGGTACGGTTGCAGCCTTCCGATATTTTGAGGTAAGCATAATGCTTTGGCGTGCTCAGCATCCGCTCGCCCAGCAATTCCTTTTTAAAATCGGCATTCAGCTCCTTTAGGATAAAAGGAAGCTCAAGCGTGCCGAACCAGGCATCGACCTCAGGTATTTCCTTGGCAAGGTCTCCCCGGTAGCGTTCGCTCAGGCAACCGGTAACATATACTTTATCCAATTTTCCGGCTTCTTTATACGATACTTGTTCTAGGATCGTATTGATGGATTCTTCTTTGGCCTTATCTATAAAACCGCAGGTATTAACAACCACGATATTATGATCAAATTGCTCGTTCTCGTGTGCCACGGCTATTTCGTTAGCCCGCAGCTGACCGCTCAATACTTCGCTGTCAACCAGATTCTTGGAGCAACCGAGTGTAATAATATTTACTTTATTCTGTTTTAACGTCCTGCTTTTCATCCAGCCTGATTAAACGGCAAAGTTACTGTTTAGATCCGAGATATATAGCTATCCTACCAGCTCGCGGGCATTTTCAATAGCCGCTTCGGAAGGCTGCTCCCCGCCGATCATCTGGGCTATTGCCTTTACTCTTTCTTCCCTGTTCAGCAGCTTCACTTTTGTACTTACCTTATCATCGCTGCCCGAAGTTTTGTAAACAAAATAGTGCTGTGTGCCCTTACCGGCCACCTGCGGCTGATGGGTAATACACAATACCTGGTGATAATTGCTAAGCGAGCGTAGTAATATCCCTACCTGTTTTGCCGCTTCACCTGATATACCGGTATCTACCTCGTCAAAGATCAGCGTGGGCAGCTCCAGGGCTTTTGCGGTAAGTGTTTTTATGCAGAGCATGATCCGGCTCAGCTCTCCGCCGGAAGCCGACCGCTGTACCGGGGCAAACCTGCCGCTTTTGTTGGCGTCCAGGAGGAAAGATATTTCATCACATCCATATTCATGCAATCGTTCTGTTCCGGTAAGCTCAGCCTTGAACAAGGCATTGGGCATACCTACCAGCCTCAACAGCTCGTTTACCTGGTTGCTGAATGGTATTACGGCCGCTGATCTTTTTTCCTGTATGGCTTCTGCCAGCCCCGTCAGCTCCTGTTCCAGGCTGGTGATCTCTTCCTGCAGCCTGGTAAGGCTTGCATCTGTATTATTTCCGGCCAGCAGGTCGGATGCAAGCTGCTCCTGTATTGCCAGCAGATCTCCGGTATTCTGTACGTTGTGCTTTTTAAGCAGCCTGTAACCCATATCTATGCGTTCCTGCAGCTCCTGCAGGTGCTGGGGATCCAGGTCCACCTTTTCCTGCAGGGTTTCCATTTCTACAGCGATATCCTTCAGTTCCAGCAATGCACTTTCCATCCGCTGGGCGAGGCCGGCAGCCTCGGGCTGTACCTCAATGATGCTTCTTAATTGTTGTATCAGCTTTTTCAGCTCGTTATTGAGCGGTTCTTCCCCCTCTTCCATGGCTGTATACACCATTCTGAGGGTGGTCTTGATCTGCTCTGCATGGCTGAGCTGCTTCAGCGTTTTATCCGCATCCTCCAGCTCCTCCGGCTTCAATGCCGCTTGTTCCAGCTCATCAAAAAGAAATTGTTTATAATCAGCCTCCTTCTGCCAAGCCGATTGAAGTTCGGCTAATTGTTTATACTGTTGCTGAAGCTGCCTGTAGTGGTAAAATTTCTGCTGGTAGCCAGCGAGCAATTGCTGATTTTCAGCTATAGCATCGACCACTTCAAACATAAACTGGTTATGCTCAAAGGCGCGGTTGTCAAACTGGCGATGGAGATCTACCAATGCAGAAGTTAGTTCATTAAGTAATGTAAGATTTACCGGTGTGTCATTCACAAATGCACGGCTTTTGCCGGCAGCGCTGATCTCCCGTCTGATGATGGTTACTGCTTCTGCATCAATATCTTCTTTTTTTAATATATTATTGAAATTTCTGTTCTTTTGTGTATTGAAGTGAGCCTCCACGACACATTTTTGTTCCCTGTTGATCAGTACGGAGGTATCGGCACGCTCGCCAAGGATCAGCGACAGTGCACCAAGGATGATGGATTTACCGGCACCGGTCTCTCCTGTGATCACGTTCAGGGCTTTATCAAAGGAAATATCCAGCTCGTCAATGATAGCGTAGTTGCGTATGTATATTTTTTGCAGCATATAATCATAAAGATGACCGGGCAAATTTAGCGTTTATAAGGTTGTTTATTATTGATGGCCCGGTTGAAATGAAAAAGATAACCGGAAAAATATGCACTGAACAGATAAGTTTTAATCCCTTCACCAGGAATTTCATTAAATTTGCTCCTCTTTTCAAAAAAAATTATAACCAGTTATAATGTTTAACAGTTTAAGTGAACGTCTTGACTCCGCTTTTAAACAGCTTAAAGGCGAAGGACGTATTTCAGAGATAAATGTTGCCACTACTATCAAGGAGATCCGTCGCGCGCTGGTAGATGCCGATGTGAACTATAAAATTGCCAAGGATTTTACCGATAGGGTCAAAGATAAAGCTTTAGGTGAAAAGGTGCTGACGGCCGTTTCCCCGGGTCAGCTGATGGTCAAGATCGTTAAAGATGAGCTGGCAGAGCTGATGGGCGGTACTGAAACGGAGCTTGATCTCTCTGCAAAGCCGACCGTTATTCTTGTTGCAGGATTGCAGGGTTCGGGTAAAACCACATTCTCCGGAAAACTGGCTAATTACCTGAATACAAAAAAGCATAAAAAACCATTGCTTGTTGCTGCGGATATTTATCGCCCTGCGGCTATCAACCAGCTGCATGTGCTGGGTGAGCAGATAAAGGTGCCGGTATACAGCGAGCCGGAAAATAAAGATGCCGTTGCCATTGCGCAGAATGCCATAGCTCATGCCCGGCAGCAGGGTAATGGCGTGGTCATAATAGATACGGCAGGCCGTCTTGCAATTGATGAAGCAATGATGACCGAAGTAGCCAATATCAAAGCTGCGGTTAACCCCGGAGAGATACTTTTCGTAGTTGACTCCATGACCGGCCAGGATGCGGTAAATACGGCACAGGCTTTTAATGAGCGTCTTGACTTTACAGGAGTAGTGCTGACAAAGCTGGATGGTGATACCCGTGGCGGCGCGGCTTTGTCCATCAGGTATACGGTAGGCAAGCCTATCAAATTCGTGAGTATGGGCGAAAAGCTGGATACGCTGGATGTATTCTATCCTGAGCGTATGGCGCAGCGTATACTGGGTATGGGCGATATTATATCCCTGGTGGAGCGTGCGCAGGAGCAGTTTGATGAAGAAGAAGCGCGTAAGATCGAGAAAAAGATCCGGAGCAATAAATTCGATTTTGATGATTTCAAGACCCAATTGAACCAGATCAAGAAAATGGGTAGCATTAAGGATCTGCTGGGTATGATACCGGGAGTGGGTAAGGCTATTAAGGATATCGATATCAGCGATGATGCATTTAAAGGTATAGAGGCCATGATTGATTCCATGACGCCCCAGGAAAGAGCGCATCCGGAAGTAATAAGCCCTTCAAGAAGAAAAAGAATTGCTGCCGGGGCCGGAAAGGATATTGCAGAAATGAATGCTTTTATGAAGCAGTTTGAGCAGATGAGGGATATGATGAAGCAGATGAACAAATTCAAAGGCATGGGGCTGAACCTGCCAGGTATGCCGCAAATGCCTGGCAGAAGATAATATACATACTTAATTATAAAAAGCGGTTGCCGGTCATCCCTGCAACCGCTTTTTAATTGCTGAAGAATCGCTATTTATTTTTTAGAGATAAAAATGCACTACCAATATGCCCGATGATATCGCCGGCAGTCAATGCTTCTTCCGATAGCCTGCCTGCTGCGATATCTCCCGCTAATCCATGGATATATACCCCTAAAATAGCCGCTTCACCTGGTGTATATCCCTGCGCAAGAAGGGAGGTGACCATACCTGTCAGCACGTCTCCGCTGCCACCGGTCGCCATACCCGGGTTGCCGTTTGTATTGTACCAGCAGGCGCCTTCCGGAGTTATTACAGCAGTATGGTGTCCCTTAAGAATAATGTAAATATTATATTTCATCGCCTTCGTCCTTGCCAGCTCTGTCTGCAGCATGGTATTGCGCGCCGGGCCGAACAGGCGTTCAAATTCCTTCGGATGAGGGGTGAGAATAGAATCTTTGGGAAGATGATTCAGCCATTCGCTGTTGGCGGCAATTATATTTAATGCATCCGCATCCAGTACTACAGGCTTATCGCTCTCCGAAAGAAAGGCATGGAGTATTTTGCGCGTATCTTCATGAGTGCCCATTCCCGGTCCTATCCCAACAGTGACAGGATGATCGGGGAGTTCGATCCTGCTGATATGATCATTGCCTGCTTGTAAAAACATGGCTTCCGGCACGCAGGACTGTATGATATTGTACCCACAGCCGGGAGCCAGCACAAAGACCAGGCCGGCGCCGGCCCGCAATGCTGCCTCGGCACTAAGCGTAATGGCACCTATTTTACCATAGCTGCCCCCTATAAGCATTGCTTTGCCGAAAGTCCCTTTATGTGCAAATCTTGGTCTGGGGCGATATATAGCCCTTATGGTATCTTCATCAATTATATGGTACCGGGAGTGCGTATCTTCAATAAACCTTTCGTTCAGGCCTATATCCAGGATGTGCACCATCCCGGTAAACAAAGCGGCTTCTTCGTGGAGATAAGTACGTTTGTAAAACTGGAAGCTTAACGTATGGTCGGCCCTGAGTACAGGTGCGTTTATCTCCGGTAACCCGTCGGCGTATAAGCCGGTAGGAATGTCGATGGCGATCCTGGTATTAGGCAGCTCGTTTATCTCTGCAACAAATGAAGCCATCCAGCCTGTGAGAGGCCTGCTTAAACCTGTTCCCAGGATGGCGTCAATAAGAATGATATGTTGTGGCAGTTCCGTGACAAAAAGTCCTTCTTCCAGTATATGTACATTATCCGGGGCAAGCTGATGCAGAAGCTTGAAATTTTCCGAAGCATCCGGCGAGAATTGGCTGGTGTGACGTAATACAATTGCTTTCGCAGAGAAGCCTTCCTGCAGTAGCATCCGTGTGAGTGCAAGACCATCGCCGCCATTATCACCCATACCGCATAGTACCAGAACGGGCGTTCTGGGGTTAAACTGCTGCAGGATCCATTCACAGCATTTTCCTGCTGCCCGCTCCATAAGGGTATGAGCAGAGATGCCTTCACGTTGTATTGTGAAGGCATCGCATTCTTTTATCTGCCGTGCTGTAAATATTTTCATTGCAGCTAAGTTTTATTTACCCGGGAATATTTATTCAAATATAGCAAGATAATAATCTTTTTTGCCTTTCTGGATTAAAGCATATTTGTCATTTAACAGATGGCTTTCATTCAATTGAGTGTCTGAAGTACCAATTTTGACCTTGTTCACCCCGATCCCGCCATTCTGCAGCATTTTCCGCGCTTCCCCTTTTGAGGAGAATATAGCAGTATCGGCAAGGAACTGTATAAGGTCAACTCCTTCTTTTACCGCCTGTCTGCTAAAGCTTACCTGAGGCACGCCCTCCATTACTTCAAGCAGCTCGTTTTCGTTCAGCGCTGCAAGGACCTCAGTGGTATCTTTTGCGAACAGGATATTGCTTGCTTTCCGTGCAAAATCAAGATCTTCCTTGCTATGGACCATTAATGTCAACTCTTCAGCCAGCTTTTTTTGTAATACACGCTTTCCCAGATCCTTGTCGTGCTCTTCACATAATGCCTGTATCTCTTCCAGGGGAAGGAAAGTGAAAATACGAACCAGGTTCCCGGCATCTTCATCCGTTACATTAAGCCAGTATTGATAAAATCTGTATGGTGATGTTTTATTGCGATCCAGCCAGATATTTCCCGACTCTGTTTTCCCGAACTTGCCGCCATCCGCTTTCTTCAGTAGCGGGCAGGTAAAGGCGTATGCATCGCCCCCACCCTTACGGCGTATCAGTTCTGTACCGGTCACGATATTTCCCCATTGATCAGCGCCGCCGAACTGAAGTTTAATATCATGGTTCTTGTGCAGGTAGTAAAAATCGTATCCCTGGATCAGCTGGTAGGTAAATTCTGTAAAAGAAAGCCCGTATTCAAGGCGCTTCTGTACAGAATCCTTCGAGAGCATATAATTAACGGTAATATGCTTACCTATATCTCTTATAAAATCAAGGAATGTATAATCTTTTAGCCAGTCGTAATTATTTACCAGCTCGGCTTTGTTGGGTTTTGATGCATCAAAGTCCAGAAAGTGCTCCAATTGTCTGCGTATGCCGGCGATATTTTTATCCAGCGTTTCCCGGTCGAGCAGGTTACGCTCTGCTGATTTCCCGGTAGGGTCACCAATCATCCCGGTAGCTCCGCCGATCAGGGCATAAGGCTTATGTCCGGCACGTTGCATGTGCATAAGCAATATTATTGGTAACATGCTGCCAATATGCAGGCTGTCAGCAGTCGGGTCAAATCCGACATAACCGGCTGTCATTTCCTTTGCAAGTTGCTCTTCCGTACCCGGAATAATATCCTGTAGTAACCCTCGCTGCTGTAATTCCGGAATAAAGTTTCTGATCACGTTATTATATTATAAAAATTTAATGTACTTAATGTAAAATTATGAGAACGAATCATGTAAATTGCCAATGCTGCAAAAGTAACGGGCTTTTCACTAATTGGCAAGATTTTTGCATTATAGAAAATACTCTTTAAACTTTGCTAACTTCGCAGATCAGAAATTCATTGGTTTAACAATAATAAATTAATCTATGCGTTAAAGGGGACGATTAATTTACTTACCGGATATATATGAGGAAAAGTCTACTTATTGTAATCACCATTTCTTTTGTTCATCACCTGCATGCCCAGACGCGTATTTATGTAAATGAATACCTGAATATCGGTGTAGGGGCAAGAGGGCTCAGCATGTCCGGTGCTCAGGCTGCAAGCACTTCTGATGTCTATGCGGGTTATTGGAACCCCGCAGGTCTTGTTCAGATGGAGTCCGGCGTACAGGCAGGGTTAATGCATGCCGAGTATTTCGGTGGTATATCCAAATACGATTATGGCTCCGTAGCTGTTCCGCTAAAAGACAAAAACCGTGCTATTGGCATTTCTTTCATACGTTTTGCAACCGACAATATCCCTTATACGCTTGATTATGTAAGACCGGATGGCTCTTTTGACGAGTCGAAGCTGAAAGGCATTTCAGCCGGTGATTATGCAGCCCTTATATCCTACGCGCAGAAACTGAATCTTTTTAAAAACAAGCCGGAACTGGAAACAAGGATAGGCGCCAATGCCAAAATACTTTACAGGAATATTGGCAGCATGGCCAATGCCTGGGGGTTCGGACTGGACCTTGGATTGCAAATGAGCTATAAGCAATGGTGCTTCGGTCTTACCATGAAAGATATTACTACCAGCTATACGGCCTGGAGCTTTCATCTTACCGAAGCGGAAAAGAAGGTCTTTGGCGCTACGGGAAATGAGATACCGGTAAAATCCTATGAGGTAATGCTGCCAAGATTCAATTTCGGTGTTGCCAGGAACTGGGTAAAGCCGGGTAAAAATTTCCAGGTGCTGACAGAGCTTGGTTTTGATCTGACAACGGATGGTAAAAGGGCAACCATTATTTCTTCCAAATCGATAAGCGTCGATCCGAGGCTTGGTATAGAGGCCAGCTATAAGCATGCCATATTCATGAGAGCAGGTGTTAATAACTTTTACAGGGTATTCGATAATAAAGATACTACCAATACGCAAAAATATACTGTATTTCAACCGTCAGTAGGCGTAGGGTTCAAGATAAAAAGCTTTTCTGTAGATTATGCATTCACAAGCCTCCAGGTCCAGGACGCGCCGCTGATGTCCCATGTTGTATCGATAAGACTGGATATATCAAAAGCCAGGAAACCTGCTGATACAACAGAAAGCCCGGCTCCCTTACCGGCACAGCAACCTGCAACTCCGCCATCAGATACCAACAAAACAAAATGACCCGGATAAAGCCATTATTATGAAATACTTTTTTAGATACCTGCTCTTTTTCGGCATTCTTTTTTCTTCAGTTAAGGATCTGTATGCCCAGTATGGCAATGAATGGATCAACTATAGCAATACCTATTATAAATTTAAAATTGGTAAAGAAGGTATTTACCGGATCGGCAAAGCCCAGCTTGCTGATATAGGGATGGCTGCTGTCGAAGGCAGTAAGTTCGCAATAATCAGGGAGGGACAGGAAATTCCTATATATACATCTACAAGCGACGTTTTCAGCGATAATGATTTTATTGAATTTTACGGAAGAGGCGCGGATGGTAAAATGGATACAGGATTGTATCCTGATCCTGCTTATCAGCCATCTGATAAGTATAGTCTAATAAGCGATACCGCCTTTTATTTTATTACTCAAAACGATGGTGTTCATCCACGTATAGTTGATGAAGCAAATACCATACCGGCATCGCCGCCACCGGCATCACCTTATTTCTGGTTTGAAGGCGAAACCAATAATCCACCAAGAACTTTTGTTCCGGGCAAAAGCTATTCTTCTTCGGATGATTATCCATCACCAGTATTTGATCAGGCAGAAGGATATGTTTATTCCAGGAGACCTGCAGGTGGTGCGTTGTATAATCTTCCCGTTAATACTCCTAGAAGATACTATAGCACATCAATAAACGCAATTGTTCAATTAACTTTAGTTGGTAATTCAAGAAGCTCTACTCATAATACTCAAGTCTTTTTAAATGGTTCGCAAGTATGGGATACTACTTATGACAAATATGATGTAGTGCCTAAAAATATATTTTTTCCTTCAAGCAGCATCACGGGAAACTCGACAACAATAGGGTTCAAAGATCCCGCCAGTTATGGAGTAGGAGTCATATCAATTAAATACCCAAGATTGTTTAATATGGCTGGGGGAGCTATAACACTTCCTTTTTCTACTATGTCATCAGCAAGCGAACAGTATTTGAACTTTACTGGTGTTGCGTCTTTATACCCACATTACTTATATAACCTGGCAGATAAAAAGCGTTATACATCGGTGAGGTCGGGTACTTCCATCCTTTATTATTTACCATCTTCGGCTTCTGAGAAAGAAATGTATCTGATAGATTCATCCATCGTACCCTATATAACATCTTTTATACCGATTACATTTAAAAATTATACCGCTGCGGCTAACCAGGGAAACTATGTATTATTGACCAATGGATACTATGCCAATGCATCCCCGTCTTATATAAATGACTATAAAAGCTACCGGAGCAGCGTAACAGGAGGTGGTTATACTCCGGTCATTGTCGATGTTGATGATATCTATAACCAGTTCGGATACGGGTTTGAATACCATCCGATGGCGATAAAAAAATTCCTGCAGTATGCTTATGAAAACTGGCCGGTTAAGCCGGAATACCTGTTGATTGTCGGGAAAGGAATCCAGTATTATCGCTACCGTTCTTATCTGGCTAATCCGTCCGGTTTTGGCTTTGGCCCTCCGATACCTACCTGGGGGGATCCCGGATCAGATAACATTTTTGTTGATTTTGATAACAATACTGTTCCGGAAATAGCCGTAGGGAGGTTGTCTGCCTGGAACAATGAGGAAATAGGTAATTATCTGGAAAAGGTCAAATTGTATGAGCAGGCTATAAAGCCTGTAAGCAATCCGACACTGGAGAATACCTGGTGGAAGAAGAAAGCACTGCATATAGCCGGTGGAAGAGATATTGCGCTGCAGGCGACATGGCTGTTACCTACCCTTGCTGCCTGTGCTGATATATTTAAAGATACCTTAACCGGCGGTACTGTGACGACTATCGCAAAAAATACTACTGATCCTACAGGAGAGGTGAGCAATGCAAGTATTGATTCCTCTATAAATAGTGGCATAGGCCATATTACTTTTTTTGGACATGCGTCCGCTACCACTTTTGATTATAACCTGAACAATCCGGACGGCTATAATTCAAAACCGAGATTTCCCGTTTTCTATGCTTTTGGCTGTGATGTTTCACAGGTATATGCGCTCAATAAGACAATCGGGGAAAATTACCTTAACTCGGTAAACGGCGGTTCTATCGCGATGGTTGCTTCGGATAACCTCAGCTATGTAAATATCCTGAAGGATTACTACATGAAAAGCTTATACCAGCAGTTCTCCTTTAAGAATTACGGTAAAACCATAGGAAAACAGTTCCAGGCGAACCTGGCTTCAATCAGCAGCAGCTCGGTATCTGTAAATATCCATAAACAAAGTATTTTTATACAAGGTGATCCAGCATTAAGTATCTATAGTCCGGAAAAAGCTGATTATTATACAGAAGAGTCGGTGCTGTCAGCTTTTCCTACTGCTATTACAACATCGATAGATACCTTCGATCTTAAGGCTATAGTTTATAACCTTGCCAAAGCAACCGGAGACAGCGTCCTGATAACGTTGGAGCATACAAAAACCGGCTCTGCAACGGTATTGTTCAATGATTCGCTGAAGATGCCGGTACTAAATTCTGATACTGTCTACTTCAGGATACCTGTAAACAGGAATACCGATGTAGGGTTGAATAATTATACAGTTAAAATAAATGCCGACAGCAGGTATGATGAAATGTCATTCGCTAACAACCAGGCAACGCTTCAACTATTTATAGCAGACAATAGTCTCGTTCCGGTTTATCCTAAGGAGTTTGCCATTGTGCATAAACAGGGAGTCACGTTAAAAGCATCGGCCCTGAATCTGTTCAGCGGACCCGCCAACTATATTATGGAGCTGGATACGACGGTAAACTTTGACAGTCCTTTCAAGCAGACCCATAATGTAAGCAGTGCAGCGGGACTGATAAAGTGGACCCCCATTATTACTTTAAAAGATAGCACAGTATATTATTGGCGGACTACTATTGATCAGCTGGTTGATGGGAAATATCAGTGGGGTACCAGTTCTTTCATTTATCTGGCGAAGGGGTCTGATGGCTGGAACCAATCCCATTATTACCAATATAAAAGGGATGAACCGTATTATGGTATTCAGCTGCCGGCATCAAGCAGGAAATTCAGGTTTGCGCCTTATTCAAACACGCTTCTTGTCAATAACAGGGTCTATTATAATGCAAATGGTGATGGTTCAAATATAAGCGTATCCTTAAATGATGTAAATCTTGGCTCTACCGGCTGTAACCTGACCGGTACTATACAGATATCTGTTTTTGACTCCACTACCGGAAAACCCTGGGCTAACCCTCCCGAAGGTGTGGCAGGATCTATGCCGCAGTGCGATGGTAAAAACATGTACCAGTTTGAGTTTCCCTATGCGACACCGGAAGGAAGGAATAACGCTGCAAAATTCCTGGACAGCATCCCTGACAATAATTACATTGTAATTAAAAACTATACCAATGTAGGGCCTCCTAATAACTGGTGCCGTAAAGTCGTAGCGGACTGGGTAACGGATGCAGATATCTATGGTGCAGGTAATACTTTATATGATAAGTTGAAAGCACTGGGGTTTGACCTGATAGATTCCTTTACCACAAACCGTACTTTTATTTTTATCAGGAAAAAAGGAGTGGAGAGCAGCGCTTACCCGATTGTTCAGAAAATAAGTACAGATAGCCTGGATATCATCCGCCAGTTTTACTCCTTCGAGTCTTTCCCGGATACCGGGATTGTAAGAAGCACCATAATAGGTCCGGCACTGCAATGGGACACGCTTAGATGGTGCACCTCAGCAACAGAAACAGCCGACTCGCCATTTGTAAAAGTATATGGTATAAACAATGCGCTGGAAGAAACGCTTTTGTATAGCGGTGCCTCGAGAGATACATCGCTTGCATTCATCCCCGCGAATATTTATCCGAACCTGAGGCTGGAATGGAACAGCGTTGATAATATCAACCGTACCAGCGCCCACCTGAGCTACTGGCGTGTGCTGTATCATCCTGTTCCGGAAGCGGCACTGAATCCCCTGGCCCATTTCTCATTTAAGGATTCCCTGGCAGAAGGAGAAAAAGGGAAGCTCCGGCTGGCCATAGAAAACCTGACGCCTGTCCCGATGGACAGCATGCTTGTACGATACAAGCTAATCGATGCGAACAACGTCACACATACATTTGCAGAAAAGCGCTATCGCGAACTACCGGGAAATGATACCCTGATTGCCAGCCTGGATTTTGATGCCGCTGCCTACAAGGGCAATAATACCTTGTTTATAGAAGCCAATCCTGATAGAGATCAGCCGGAGCAATATCACCCCAATAACCTTGGGTATCTGTCTTTTCACATGGAAGGAGATTCTCTGAACCCCTTACTGGACGTGACCTTTGACGGCGTACACATTTTGGATAAGGATATCGTTTCAGCCAAACCGTTCATCAAAGCACTGTTAAGGGATGAAAATATTTACTCTGCCCTGAATGATACCTCTATGATGACGGTGTCGCTGATATACCCTGATCAGACCGCCCCGGTTAACTTTCCTTTTGACGGAACAATCTGTAAGTTTATTCCCGCTGATCTTTCCGATAGCCGGAAAAATGAATCAAGGATAGAATTTAAACCGAATCTGACACAGGATGGTGTATACAAACTTATCGTTTCAGGTAAGGACAAAGCGGGGAACCTTGCAGGCAAAACTCCTGCTTACGAAATCAATTTCACAGTAGAGAATAAGCCGACCATTACCAATCTGCTTAACTATCCTAACCCTTTCTCTACTTCTACAGCGTTCCTGTTTACCTTGACAGGTTCAGAGATACCTTCTCAATTCAAAATACAAATACTTACCGTAACAGGCAAAATCGTACGGGAAATAACAAAAGATGAGCTTGGACCGTTACATATAGGCCGGAACATCACGGAATATAAATGGGATGGAAAAGATGAATATGGCCAGGTACTGGGTAACGGAGTATACCTCTATCGTGTTATTACTTCTATAAGAGGAAAAGATGTAGAGCACAGGGCAAATTCAAGCGTAGATAAATATTTTAAAAACGGTTTTGGTAAAATGTATATCATGAGATAAGATAGTGATCAAAATAACCACCATGACCAAAAGTCCCTGTTCATACAGGGATTTTTATTTTTTGGTTATTTTCGCCCAGTTATTCAAGGCCGAATGAAACTCAGCAGATTCCATATTACAACTCTGATTGCTATTATTATACTGGTATATCTCATGGCCGGAGTGTACAATAGGAATTATTCATGGATGATACCTGCTGTGGTATTTTTACTGTACATTATTATCCTGGTAGCCGGAAGCATTTTTATCAGGTTAAATTTCTATCTTATATCCAGGAACAGATTAACCTTAAACCATATCCCGGAGAATGCCCGGAAGAAAGTAGCGATTACGTTTGATGACGGGCCTTCAGCTTATACCGGCATGATCCTGGACTTATTAAAAGCAGAAAATGTAACAGCTACCTTTTTCCTGATCGGGAAAAATATTATGGGAAACGAGCTTATTCTGAAGCGTATGCAGGAGGAGGGCCACAGTATAGGCAACCATAGTTATGGTCATGGCTTTAATTTTGACTGGCAAAGCAGCAGGGCAATGCAAGAGGAAATAGAAAAGACCAGCAGGATCATTTATCAAACTACAGGTAATCCCGTCACTTTATTCAGACCACCATATGGTGTAACCAATCCTAACCTTGCAAAAGCCATAAAACAAAGCGGTATGCAAAGCGTAGGCTGGTCCTTACGCTCAATGGATACTGTTGCAAAAAGCGAACAGAAATTATTGCATAAGATATTATCAAGGATAAAAGACGGCGATATAATCCTGATGCATGACAGCTGTTCAATAACTGCGGGTATCATGCCACAGTTAATTATGGAATTGAAACAGCGGAATTATGAATTTACAGCTCAGATAGAGTGATAAATTTAATATATTCTTATCTTTGTTAAAAAGTATTCAGGTATGAGAACGTTTTTAAAGATCCTGGGTATACTGGTTTTATTATTATCTGCTTATGTATTGATCGGTGGACTGCTACTGCCTAAAAGCTTCCACCTGGAAAAGAGCGTATCAATAAAAGCATCTAAAGATGTGATCTGGCAAAATGTGAGCATGTTTTCCAATTTCCGAAAATGGAGCCCGTGGAATGAATATGACCCGGATATGAAAGTAACTATTACCGGCACAGACGGCACTCCAGGGGCTGTATACGCGTGGGAAGGGAACAAGGATGTAGGTAGCGGTACCATGACCTATACAGCGGTTAACCCTCAAAACAATGTAAAGATAGATCTGAATTTTCTCAAACCGTTCAAAAGCCGGGCTAAGGTTGTTTTAAAATTAGATGATGAACCATCCAGCACGAAAGTTACCTGGGCATTCGATACGGAATTCGCCTACCCTTTTAATGCTTTGGTGCCTTTTATGGGCATGGAGAAAAATTTAGGGAATGATTTTTTGAAAGGGATGAATAACCTGAAACGGCTTTCGGAAAGCGGTACTGCTGCTGCAGGACGGCCATAGAATTATAAATCTTGCCTAATTTATTGGCCCTTTGACAAAAACATAGTCAAAGGGTTATTTTTTTATCTAATATTGCTCAATTTTTTGCTTTTTAAGTTATCGTAACAAACTTTTTAACCAATCAAAAAACTAACAGACAAACATTATGAGTAACACCTCCTCACGCCCTATTAAAAGACTGATGGTGGCTAACCGCGGTGAAATTGCCATACGCATATTACGTGCTGCTTCTGAGATGGGTATCCGTACGGTGGCGGTTTTTACTTACGAAGACCGTTATTCCCTGCATCGCTACAAAGCAGATGAGGCTTACCAGATAGGCAATGAAGATGATCCGCTGAAGCCCTATCTCGATATCGAAATGCTTATTAAAACCGCAAAGGACAATCATATTGATGCCATACACCCGGGCTATGGCTTCCTGAGCGAGAATGTCCGTTTCGCCAGGCGTTGCCGTGAGGAAGGTATTATTTTCGTTGGACCCGCGCCGGAAGTAATGGAGCAGCTGGGAGATAAAATTGCGGCAAAAAAAATCGCGCGGTCAATAAATGTTCCTGTTATCGAGGACAGTATGCTTGATCTTGACGATACAGAAAAAGCAGTATCTGAAGCTGAACGCATCGGCTTCCCGGTTATTCTTAAAGCTGCTGCAGGCGGTGGCGGGCGTGGGATGCGCGTAGTAAGAAAAAAAGAGGAGCTGGCTGCTTCCTTTACTGAAGCCAGAAGCGAGGCTCAGAAAGCCTTTGGAGACGGAACTATCTTTATTGAAAAATTTATTGACCAGCCTAAACATATAGAGGTGCAGCTCCTGGCCGATAACCATGGTACTATCGTACACCTGTATGAACGGGATTGTTCTGTACAGCGGCGCTTTCAGAAGGTAGTAGAAATTGCTCCTGCTCCTAATTTGCCCGATATAACCAAGCAGCAGGTATACGACTACGCGTTAAAAATAGCTCACGCTGTTAACTATAATAATGCCGGAACAGTTGAATTCCTGGTAGATAAAGACCATAATGTATATTTTATAGAAGTAAATCCGCGGATACAGGTAGAGCATACGGTTACCGAAGAAGTTACCGGGATCGATATTGTACGCAGCCAGATATTAATTGCGCAGGGCGTACCCTTAAATGATCCGTCCATATTCATCCAGAACCAGGAGGATATTAAGGTAAATGGTTTTGCCATTCAATGCAGGATCACGACAGAAGATCCTGAGAACAACTTTAAGCCGGATTACGGTACGCTGATCGCATACCGGAATGCCGGCGGTTTCGGTATCCGTCTTGATGAAGGCAGCGCCTATTCCGGGATGAAGATATCTCCCTTCTTCGATTCCATGATCGTAAAGGTAACGGCAACGGGCCGTACGCTGGCCGGCGCCGCTCAAAGGCTGCATCGCTCCCTGCGGGAGTTCAGGGTAAGAGGGGTAACTACCAATATACGTTTCCTGGAAAATGTAATTACCCATGAAATATTCCGTAAAGGCAACTGCACGGTAAACTTTATTGATACACACCCTGAGCTGTTCCAGTTTGAACGTCCCCAGGACAGGGCGACGAGGGTATTAAAATTCCTGGCTAATGTCAAGGTCAACGGGAATCCGGATGTAAAGAAGTGGGATCCTGCAGTAAAATTCCGTACAGCCGAGATACCGGCATTTGATGCCTTTAATTATCACCCGGAAGGTACCAAAGATAAATTAAACAAGTTGGGACGCGAGGGCTTTATCCAGTGGCTCAAGGAAGAAAAACCTGTCTTGTTTACGGATACTACTTACAGGGATGCCCATCAGTCCCTGGTAGCTACACGTGTCCGAAGCCGGGACATCCTGGCCGTAGCAGAAGGTTATGCCAGGAATCATCCTGAAATATTTTCCATGGAAGTATGGGGAGGCGCCACTTTTGATGTTGCGCTCCGGTTCCTGCATGAGTGTCCCTGGGAGCGGCTCCGCGAAATACGGAAAGCCATGCCCAATGTATTGCTGCAAATGCTGTTCCGTGGTTCCAATGCAGTTGGTTATTCAGCATATCCGGGAAATATCATCCAGCAGTTTATTGAGCAATCATGGGAAAACGGTGTGGATATATTCAGGATATTTGATTCCCTGAATAATATTGAATCGATGCTGCCTGCTATAAAGCATGTAGTAAAGAATACAGGCGGTATTGCACAGCCGGCTATCTGCTATACCGGCGATGTCATGCGTAAGGACAACAATAAATATAACCTTCAGTATTATGTCGATTTGGCCCGAAGGCTGGAAGATGCCGGCGCGCATATGCTGGCTATTAAAGATATGGCAGGTCTGTTAAAGCCACAGGCGGCGAGTACATTAATACAGGCATTGAAAAGCAATACTTCATTACCGATCGCCTTACATACGCATGATACTGCCGGCACACAGATCGCCACTTACCTGAACGCGATAAATGCCGGTGTGGATACCATTGACTGTTCTATTGCTTCTTTTAGCGGAACTACTGCTCAGCCTAACCTGAACTCAATGGTTGCCTTGCTGAAGGAACATGAGCGCGGAGGTAGCAGCAATCTCGAGAGCCTGAATGCCTATAGCAATTATTGGGAGGTAGTCAGAGAATATTATTACCCGTTTGAATCCGATCTTAAGTCTTCGACGGCGGAGGTATACGAGAACGAGATACCTGGCGGACAGTATTCTAACCTGAGACAACAGGCTGAAGCCATAGGGCTTGGCGGACAATTGTCGACCATTAAGCATAATTACAAAGTCGTTAACCAGCTATTCGGGGATATTGTAAAAGTTACGCCCAGTTCCAAAGTTGTAGGCGATATGGCGCTCTTTATGACCGCTAACAATCTTACCGAGCAGGATGTGCTGGACGAAAGTAAAAATCTCTCCTTCCCCGCATCAGTGGTAGGATTCTTTAGGGGTGAGCTGGGTGTTCCTTATGGCGGCTTCCCGGAAAAGCTGCGTAAAATCGTGCTTAAAAACGAGCTGCCGGAAAATGACCAGGCGGCACAGCAGCTGCCGGATGTTGACCTGGATACCGAAGTAAAGAAATTTTATGAAAAATACCCGGGTAGCAGTTTCCTGGACTTTCTTTCCTGGCAGATGTTCCCGAAGGTATATGATGAATATTATAATCACCAGTCTGAGTATGGTATTGTCGGCAATATTCCTACTACGGCATTCTTTTATCCATTAAAAAATGAGGAAGAATTGCTGATCGAGCTTGGAAAAGGTAAAACGATCCACATTAAACTTATTTACGTGTCTGATCCTGATGAGACAGGTCATCGTACTGTATCATTTGAGCTGAATGGTTATAACCGTACGATCAGGGTAAAGGATAATGCTGTATCCGCTGTCAAGCCAACCAATCAAAAAGTGGTCAATACAGATAAAGAAACCGGTGCACCGCTTCAGGGAAAATTATCTGTAGTACTTGTGAACGAAGGAGACAGCGTAAAAGCAGGCGCACCTTTGTTTGTTATTGAGGCGATGAAGATGGAGAGTACCGTAAGCGCGGCAAAAGAAGGTAAAGTGAAGCGCATTCATTTAACCGCCGGTACTATGGTTGACCAGAACGACCTGGTAATTGAAATGGAGTAGTTTCAAACATCAATATATAGCCTGTATAGCACAGGCTATATATTTTTTCTATGTAGTTGTCCGCCAATCGTTTACTAAATTCGCGCCGTTTTTATCATCAGCTTTGATTATGACCCGCGACTTCTTCAGGAGATTATCTGTATCCCTTCTTTTTTCATTATCTTTTGTTACACTTTCTGCCAGGGAACCAGGTACCAGCAGATGGAAAATAGTAAAAAACGGTAGCTTTTACTTTAGCTGGGGCTATAACAAGGAATGGTATTCACATTCCAGTCTCCATGTAAAACAGGCGGCTTTAGGCAATGACTATACCTTGGTCAGCGTGAAGGCACATGATCATCCGGGATGGAATGAAGGCCTTTTTTCCAAAGACCTTACTATACCCCAGTACAACTACAGGTTAGGATACTTTTTTAATGAAAAGCAGGACATGGCTTTCGAGATCAACTTTGATCATACCAAGTATATTATTGCCGACGGGCAGGATGTCAGGATAAAAGGGAAACTTAATAATGAAAATATAGACGGCAGGCTCCGGTTTTCGGAGGCAAATGGCTTTTCTTATTTCCTTAATAACGGCGCTAACTTTCTCCTGTTTAACCTGGTTAAGCGGTTTGATGTATATCATACCCTGAATAACCGCTTCAGATTGGATATTTTGTGCAAAGGCGGCATAGGGCCGGTTATTCCCCATGTCCAGAACACCTTGTTCGGAAAATCCAATAAACAGCATTTCCAGCTGGGTGGCTGGAATGCTGGTATAGAAACGGCCGTAAGGGCCACTATGATGAAGTATGTATACCTGGAATTTGCACAGAAAGGCGACTACGCACGCTACAGTGGGCTGGGTATTTATGAAGGCACTGCCCGGCAGTCATTTAAAACATACGAGCTTATCCTGAGCTTAGGCATTACATTTCCTACAGGCAAGCACAACAACCAGTTTGAAAAGGTAAAAAAGGCCATTTAAAAACAGATGGCTATTTTTGCACTAAATCATAACTTTTATTACAGACAATGAAATTAGCTACTTACTTGAATAAGGGCAAAGAGCAGGTTGCCTTCTACATTGATGGTAAATTGTATAATCTGAATGAAGCAGATAGCCGTTTGCCGCAAACTATAATGCCCATGCTGGAAGACTGGGAAGCGATGTCCGCTATAGCCCGCGTAACAGAAGAGAATATCAAAAACGGATCGCTGAAGATAGATAGCATTAATTTTAATACAGCACAGGTACTTGCTCCTGTACCCCGTCCTACTTCCTGCCGCGATGGGTATGCTTTCAGGCAACACGTTGCTGCGGCCCGCCGTAACAGGAAAGTAGAAATGATACCTGAGTTTGACCAATATCCTATATTTTACTTTACCAACCACAATGCCATCCAGGGCCCTGGTGAAATAGCCTGCATGCCCGACCATTTCGAGAAACTGGACTTCGAACTGGAGGCAGCTATAGTTGTAGGAAAAAAAGGCAGAAATATCACGGCGGCTGAGGCAGACAGCTATATTGCCGGCTACTGCATTATGAATGATATGAGTGCCCGCAGATTACAGATGGAGGAAATGCTGCTGAACCTGGGCCCTGCCAAAGGCAAGGACTTTTCAACGGTTATCGGTCCCTGGCTGGTGACACCAGATGAACTGGAACACCTGAAAATACCGGCGAAGGAGCATCATACGGGCAATAATTATAACCTTAAGATGACCTGTAAAGTAAATGGTATCGAAGTAAGCGCCGGTAATATGGGTGATATGGACTGGACATTTGCAGAGATACTGGAGCGTTGTGCCTATGGCGCCGATATTTTGCCCGGCGATGTGATCGGCAGCGGTACAGTTGGCACCGGCTGCTTTCTGGAACTGAACGGAACCGGTAAATTAAATAATCCTGATTACAAAGAGCAATGGCTGCAACCCGGAGATGAGGTGGTTATGGAAATAGACGGGCTGGGTACCTTATCCAATACCATTAAGAAGGAGGAAACGGACTTCTCTATACTCGCACTGAAGAAATAGGATACTGAAAATATGACCGCGCAGATCAACAGGGCTGCGCGGTATTTTTATCAGCAGATTGATCATTCGTAATTCTTTACCATTGCGCCGATTCTTTGTACAGAATATTTTTTTCCTGATACTGGTGAACCTTATCGTAAAGCCGGTATGGATATTTGGTATAGATCGTAATGTTCAGAATATGGTAGGACATGCCGGCTACGGTACCTACCAGGCGCTGTTCAACCTGAGCCTCATATTCCAGACACTGCTGGACTTTGGCCTGCAGAGCTATAATACACGTACGGTAGCACAATCGCCGGCGGCTATGAAAAAGCTGTTCCCGAATATTATTGCTACCAAGGCGATCCTCTCTTTTGTATACCTGTTTACAGTAATGGTTGCCGGTCTTTTGCTGGGATATCAAGGATTCAGGCTGGGTTTGCTTTTTGCCCTGTGCTTCGTACAGGTGCTCAACTCCCTGGTGCTTTACCTGCGGAGCAATGTATCGGCCATGCATCATTTTAAAGCAGACAGCATACTTTCTGTTATGGACCGGCTGTTTATGATCGGTATCTGCTCCGTATTGCTTTTTTATAGACCATTGTCAACACTGTTCCGGATTGAATGGTTTGTATATGCACAGATAGCTGCCTACCTGCTTACCTCGGTTGTGGCATTTATTATCTGCTACAGGCTTACAAAATTTGACTGGCAGCATTATGATTTCAAAAAGATACTGATCATCTGTAAAAAAAGCCTGCCTTATGCTACCCTTATCTTCCTTATGGCTGTCTATACGCGCTCTGATGCGTTTCTGCTGGAACGGATGCTGGTCCATTCCAGGCCGGAAGAAGCAGGCATATATGCGGCTGCATTCCGCCTGCTGGATGTGGTTAACAATGTAACGGGCGTATTATTTGCCGGCATGCTGCTTCCGATGTTTGGCGGGCTGCTGGCAAAGAGGGAGCCGGTACAGCCGTTGGTCAATATAAGCTTTAATATTATTCTTCCTGTGGGCATAGCTACTTCGGCAGCCGCATGGTTTTTAGGTACGGATATTATGCTTCATCTGTACAAAGGTGTTTCACCTTATGACGGAAAAGTATTGGGAATGCTGCTTTGCAGTTTCCCCTTTTATTGTATTACCAATGTATACTCGCCTTTGCTGACAGCAGACGGAAGGCTGGGCTTTCTCACAAGGATAACCCTTATCGCGGTTTGTATCAGTTTATTGCTGAACTTTTGGTTAATACCGAGGTACGGTGCTTATGGAACAGCGATAACCAGCGTTATTACCCAGGCGGCCGTTGCCATAATGAATGTATATGGCTCACACAAGGCCCGTTTCGGATTGAAGGCAGACCGGGGAGTGTTTTTCCGTTATGTACTTTTTATTTTACTGATTATTACAACCGGGTATCTCTTGCAGCCAGTTGCTATGAACCTGTTGTTGAAGCTGGTGATAATTGGTGCAAGTGCCGTGGCGGGCATATTTGCCTTTGGCCTGATCTCACTCAAGGGGCTGAAAGTTTTTATCAGTAGGGGGTAGGCTTATTTCATCAGTACAATATTGTCCGAATCGATTTTATTTTCAGCCAGGTAAGCGTCAATATCTGCTACGTCTTCAAGAGATCCTCCGGCTGAAATGGTATAGGTCCGGTATCCCCAGGTACGCAATAGTTCTACAGCCTGTTTATGGGCGACATTCTGTCTTTTTGCTTCCAGGTATTCCATAACAATAACAGGTGATTGGCTTTGAAGGTAGTTCTTACCTCCATTGATCACCTCATATTCAGCCCCTTCTACATCAATTTTAATGACGGCGGGATTAAATCCTTTTTCCTGCGCGATAATGTTGTCTATAGTAGTAGCATTTACCTCGACCTTTTTAGGGGGAGATTCCTTAAACCACCGCTCCTCCCGGAATTGCTCTACGTTTACCGAATTATATTCAGACTGCTGATTAGAAAACTCATAAAAGGAGAGCACTCTTTCCGTATCGGATACGGCTTTGTTGATAGCGACAATATTCCTGCCGGAAATGTTTTTCTGCAATAAGCTAAAAGTATTGCCAGCAGGCTCCAGGCATACGACCTTTCCTGTGTTACCAATCACAAAAGCCGCGAGTCGGGAGAAATATCCGTAATGTGCACCGATATCTAAAAAGTGGCTGCCTGCATGCAGCCGGTTAATCAGAAAAGCAGCCAGCCTTAATTCAGAATCATGGGTCTTGCCACCGGCAATATAAATATCGGTTGCGGAAGGAAGCGCTACCAGCATGTCCTCACCCCAGAACAGCCGCGCATTCTTAAATACTTCCTTCTTTTTATTCTTATAGATAAATTCCCTGTAGAGAACGGCAAACAGGTAAGGATATGGCCTGAATAGCAGCCTTGCCAGCTTATTCCCGCCAGCGATTCCGGCAAGTTTCCTCAGCTGCCTGTTCAGTATGTCTTTTGTTATCATTTTTACAACCGGCTTTTTCGGTATATAGTGATCAGCTTTTTGAAAATTGATTTATCATACCTGCCTGCCTGATGACAGGTATCCCTGTAGCAATATGGCTGCGCTCACCTCATCCACCAGCGCTTTGTTCTGGCGGTCTTTCTTTTTAAGACCGCTGTCAATAATAGCCTGGCTGGCCATTTTGGAAGTAAAGCGTTCATCAACAAGCTGGACAGGGATAGCAGGAAACAGCTTTATGAATTGACCATAGAATTTCTCGACCTTTTTGGTAATATCGGTATCCTTTCCGTCCAGGCCTAAGGGATAGCCGATGATGACCTTCTCCACCTCTTCTTTTGCGAAATACTGCTTCAGGTACCATACGAGCTGCTCTGTTTCCACTGTGGTCAACCCACTGGCAATTATTTTTAAAGGGTCGGTAACAGCAAGTCCTGTCCGCTTTTTACCATAGTCTATAGAGAGTATACGTGCCAATTGCTGCGTTTAAAGAGAAATTTATTACTTGAGATTAAAGACCAGCCCCATGCCTACCCCACCCTGGGGAACAATTACGGGACGCATCTGCATGCTTATATCCGGTGATATATCGAACCCTTTAAGATGCCCGCTTACAACAGCGTCCATCACCTGCAGGGTGTAGCCCAGGGCTGTAAGCAATCCTGTCAGATCAAGGTTACGGCGGTAATAATCGCGTGCAGCAATTAATTGCTGGGGATCGGGATACTCCGGATATTTCGAAACGAAATTTGGATCGCCACTGGCTCTGCCCGCGATTTCTTTACGGAAGCTGTTATAGTTATTCCGGTTATCAATAAAAAAATAAATGGCCGCGCCACATGCCGCATAGATAATAGGCATTTTCCAGTACTGGCGGTTATACAATTGCCCCATGCCGGGTATCAGTGCAGAATATAATCCTGATTTCTTGGGAATCAGCTGACGCTCCTTTTTAACTGTTGCAACTGTATCTGCCCATAAGGAATCGGTAACAGCCCTTTTTTGATTACTTTGTTGGCTGGTTGATCGCATGCCTACGCTGTCAGCCTGCTGTGCAAATGAAGCGGACAAGAATCCCGGTTGAAAGACCAGGAATAAAAAAGCAGCCAGAATCCTCATGTGCGGGCAAAGATAATTAATTTGTCAATGCCCGGTCTATTTTGCCGGCAGCTGTATCGTATAAGATCGCCCGGCTCTTATAGTAAGCTTCCGGTCACGCAGCCAGGGATTAAGCAGCTTAAGCATTTTGTAATTTGTGCCCTGCTGCTGTGCGTATAAAGCCAGGTTAGGGATACTTTCCGTTATGGTCATGCTTCTTGTATTTACCGGCTTATATGCGTCATTCCCCTCTACGATATACCCATATTTCTGGGCATTGCCCAGCAAAAGCTTCAGGGCCAGTATCCTGAATACATAACGGTTGGTTTCTTCGGGAAGCAGCAGGTCATAATAATTGCTGCTCATCTGGAAAGTGCTTTGCCCGTTAAACCCACCCATACCACAATTATAAGATGCCGCCGCAGCTGTCCAGGAGCCGAATTTGCCATAAGCTTCCTGCAGGTAGCGGCACGCTGCATCTGTTGCTTTCTCCAGGTGGTAGCGTTCATCTATCTCGTCATTTATCTCCAGCCCGTACCTGATCCCGGTTTCTTTCATAAACTGCCAGTAACCTACGGCTCCGGCCGGAGAGGTTGGGTTTTGCAAGGAGCTTTCTGCCACGCACAGGTATTTGAAGTCGTCTGGCAAGCCATTAGCCCTTAATTGTTTTTCAATCGCAGGGAATACACGTCCTGCAAGCTTAAGTATATAAAGTGTCGAGCCATGCATATAATAATTCATCAGCAGCTCCCGGTCCAGCCTGTCCCGGATCTCCCAGCGTTCCAACGGTACTTTTTCCCCTGCAAAGCTCATAGATGCAGGCAATTGTGTCGGATACCATTTATACATCAGCCTGTTGTCATCTACTATTACGGAAGCATCTTTGTCAGTACCAGGCCTGAAGGCAATTCCCGCTATGGCTCCGCCGCCGATCAAAATGCCCAATGATAATATTTTAAGATTACGGTAGTTCATGACAACAATGCATTTATATTTATGCTAAAGTTACAAATATCGCGCCAAAGATCATTCCCGGATTATCAACTTAGAATAAGAGATCAAAACAATAAGGCCGGAAGAATGTTCTTCCGGCCCTGCTATCTTATTGAAATTAAAATCGGCTGTTTATTCCATCTCGAATTTATATCCTACGCCTTTTACAGTGGTAATCAGGTCGATACCCACTTTCTGGCGTATCTTCCGGATATGCACATCGATCGTACGGTCTCCAACGATCACTTCCGTGCCCCACACTTTGTGCAATATCTCGTTGCGTAAAAATACACGACCAGGTTTGGAAGCCAGCAGGTTCAGCAATTCAAACTCTTTCTTGGCCAGCGTTATCTCCTCACCTTTATAGCTTACCGTAAATTTATAACGGTTGATTTCCAGGTCGCCGAATACCAGCTTGTTCTCATTCTCTTCATCTTTTTTGATCCTGCGCATAGCCGTGCGCAAGCGGGTCAGTAGCAATTCTGGTTTGATCGGCTTGGTAATATAATCATCCGCACCCAGCTTCAGGCCCTCGATTTCAGATTTTTCATCACTCAATGCAGTAAGGAAGATAATAATTGTCCCGTCAAGATCCTGGTTACGCCTTAATTCCTGGATAGTCTGGTGCCCGTCTTTTTCCGGCATCATTACATCCAGTAAAATAAGGTCGGGTCTGAATACGGATGCTTTGCGGATCGCTTCATTGCCATTGTTTGCGGAAGCTGTTTCATAACCCGCCTGCTTAAGGTTATAGATGATGAATTCGACAATATCCTGCTCATCATCAACCACTAAAATTTTCCCGGAGTTGGATTCCATAATTCGGCTTTGAATTTCGAGTGCAATATTACCGCTCTTAAGGCAAATATAACATTATGAAATTGTTACTTGAAAACCTGCAATAAATATCAGGATCGAATATGGTTTCATAGCCGTCAGCCTCAATTGCAAAGCGTCCTATAATAGCAGCCAGGCCGGGAAAATCCCGAGCCTGGTTATCCTCAATCTAAAGGTTCTGGTCAAAGTAGTCAGATATTTTCTGCATCAGGTGTACCCTGTCTTTGCCCAGAACATTATGCAGATGGCCGGGGTATACAAAATAATCCGGCTGTACTTTATTGTCCACACAGGCTTTGAGGAATTTGAGGGAATGCTGCCATACCACCACATCATCGCTGGTGCCATGTATCATAAGGAGCTTTCCCTGCAGGTTTTTTGTCTTGGTAAGCAGGTTAGCCCCTTCATATCCCTGCGGATTTTTCTGCGGTGAATCCATATAGCGTTCCGTGTACATGATCTCATACATGCGCCAGTCAATTACGGGACCCCCTGCCACTGCGCATTTGAATACACCCGGGTGGCGTAACATTAAGGATGTCGTCATAAAACCGCCAAAGCTCCATCCGTGTACACCAAGTCTCGTGGCATCGACAAAAGGCAGCGATTTCAGGTATGCCACGCCTTTTAGCTGATCTTCCATCTCTGCTGTACCCAGGTTCCTGAAAGTTGCCTGTTCAAATTTCAGGCCGCGGTTGCCGCTTCCCCTGCCATCCATGGTGAATACTATATAGCCTTTATGTGCCATGTATTCGTACCATAAATTGCCACTTTCGGGAAAGCCATTGGTAACCAGCTGTACATGCGGACCATTATAGAGATAGACAATTACCGGGTATTTCTTATGCTCGTCGAAATCAGCCGGGAGTATCATTTTCCCGTATAAGGGGGTACCGTCATTTGCCTGCAGCGCCACACTTTTAACTGTAGCACGCTCATAGCCGGCAAGCGGGTCGGGAGCCGTAAGAAGGGTATGCAATTTTTTTCCGGATGTTGCATAAAGATCAATATTTCTTGGAATATCGCTGCTCTGATAATGGTCAATGATGTATTTGCCATTGGTGCTAGCATCCGCATTATGAATACCGGCGGCCTGGTCTATCCTGCGTATCTTACCGCTGTACCAGTTAACAGCATAAATATGTTTTTCGAGCGGGGAATCTTTGGTACCCGTGATCAGCAGCTCGTCCCTTTCCCCGTTTATTCCCGCAAGTTCATTTACCAGCCAGTCGCCGGAAGTAACCTGGTTTAATAATTTACCGTCTGTATTGTACCTGTACAGGTGCATATACCCGCCGCGCTGGCTCCACCAGATAAATTCGTTATTGGTCCCGGGCAAAAAGGTAAGCTGATGCTGTGGTTCCACATATTTACTATCTGTCTCTTCAAACAGTGTTTTTATGAACTTTCCTGTCTTTGCCTCATATTTATTCAGCCACAGGTGGTCCTGGTCACGGTTCAGCAATGCAATAAAAACATACTTTTCATCCGGGCTCCAGGAAATACAGGTGAGATATTGGTCTTTAGGGGTTCCTGTTTCCATAAATACCGTCTGGCGGGTAATGGGGTTATATACACCCAGTGTTACCTGGTGGGACGAATCGCCGGCCATAGGATATTTTATGTCATGGCTCACTGCAGGTATGGTATTCCAGTCTGTAACAGGATAATCTGCTACCATTCTTTGATCCATCCGGTAGAAAGCAAGATAGTTCCCTTTCGGGGAGAAGAAGATACCTCCTTCGATGCCAAATTCGTTACGATGTACCGACTGGCCGTTCACAATATCTTTATCGGCATCGGCAGTAACGTTATGCAGGTTTCCGTAAGCATCTATGACAGCGAGGTTATTGTCCCTGGTAAAAGCGATCTGCCTGCTTCTTGTGTCTGCTGTAACATTTTCTGCGCCGGCCGGTAGTGTACGCCATTTTTTTATTTCCAGTCTGCCTGAAAAATAGCTGCCCAGGTAGTAATCATTCTCAATACAGAAATAAAAAGATGCGCTGTCAAGCCACTGGATAGCCGGTAGCGCTTTGAGGGAATCTTTATGAAAAAGATAATTGTTGATGCTTGCCAGCCTGATCACAGTATCTGTTTTCAAGGAAGGAAGGCTTGTCCGGATGATCGCTTGATCGTCAATAAGGCTGGTAAACGCATCTTTGCCGGGTATCCAGCCAAGCTGTTTCATGTTTTTCGGTGCAAGTGTGGTACGAATACCCAGCGTCGCCTCTTCAATCGTAAACTGCTTTTTTTGCGCAAAAGCGATTGCCTGTAATCCGGCAAATAATAGCAGGAAGGAAATTTTTTTCATCCGGAAGTTTATTTATATAACCTTTTAAAATGAAGTATTTTATAGTAAGGCTGCAAACTTCCGAATAATTAACCATATTTTTTATGTACTTTTGAAGCAGTTCAGTCCCCTGATACGGGGGATTTTTCATAGTACCCATTCCAACTATTGCACCAATGCCGAAAGTAACTTATAATAATAAAGGCGCTGTTTTCTTCCCGTCGCTAAAAAAAGCTGTTGAGGATTATTTCTCTGACCGGCAGCTTAAAAAGACCGGCAACTGGAAACTATACATAAAAACAGCGGTTTTATTTACCTTGGCTGTAGCAGCTTACCTTACACTGTTACTGGTGCCTATGCCCATATTGCCTGGTATCCTGCTGAGTACCGTATTCGGGATCATCCTGGCCGGGATAGGATTTGATGTAATGCACGATGCCTGTCATGGCAGCTATTCTACAAAAAAATGGGTCAATGAGCTTTTAGGTCTTTCCCTGAATGCATTGGGGGGCAATGCCTTTTTCTGGAAGCAGAAGCACAATATCATTCATCATACTTACACTAACGTTGATGGTATTGACGATGATATCGCGAAAAACCCGATCATGCGGATGTGCAGCACACAGCCCTGGGTGCCTGCGCATAGGTACCAGCATATATATGTTCCCTTTCTGTACACCCTCAGCTCTATTTTCTGGGTATTTATCCAGGATCCGATAAAATATGCCACGCAAAAAGTGTACAGGACAGCTCTTCCGAAAATGGATACCAAAGAACACATTATATTCTGGGTGAGCAAGCTGCTGTACCTTGTTGTCTATATTGCCATTCCCATACTGGCTGTTGGCTGGCTTCCCTGGCTTATCGGCTTTTTGTGCATGCATATGGCTTTGGGCTTTACCCTGACAATTGTGTTTCAGCTGGCACATGTGGTAGAAGAAACGGAGTTTGAGTTTGTAGATGAGACCTTAAACATTGAAAATGAATGGGCCATCCACCAGATAAAGACAACCGCTAACTTTTCACCGGGAAGTAAGATCATCTCCTGGTTTGTCGGCGGCCTTAACTTTCAGATAGAACATCATCTCTTCCCCCGCATCAGCCATATTCATTATCCGGCAATCAGTAAGATCGTGGAAGCCAAATGCCGGGAATTCGGCATCCGGTATAACAGCATTCCCAATATAATGAAGGCGGTAAATTCGCATTTCAGGTTCCTGAAGGAAATCGGCCGGCAACCGGTTCCTGTACGTGTTGCTCAGAAACCTTTACCCGAAGCTGCGATTTAATCCCCGCTATTGGCGGGTGCCTGCCTTATGGGTTATATATCTCATATGTTCTTTTTTGAACTGCCTGACCAGGAAATAGATTGCGGCACCGTCATCAGTCCAGCCTAATAGCGGAATAAAATCAGGCAGCAGATCAACCGGGCTTATGAGGTATATAAGCGTTACAGCCAGGATCAGCATAGTGGTTAGAGATAGCTTGTAATTACCGCTGAAAATATCTTTCATCATAGGCAGCCAGGCACGCCGGCTTCTGTAAAGCCTGTAGGCGTTGTGCGTATTGCTTATAATCCTTCTCATCCGTTCCGTTTCTTTGCCAAATTTAAATCAAAGAACAATAAGAATGAAAAAGCGACAGAAGGTTTAAAAATTATTGTCTGTTTTTTTATTGAAAACCAAACAGATATAATATCAAGTCAAAAAAAGTTAATGAATTTTTTGGCAATTTTCTACACTCCTTTTACCTTTGCGTCCCGATTGAAATCATATGTTGTAATAACATAGCAGGTCGGGCTAAAGATTTTCAAAAGAAAAACAGTACTACAATGTCTCTTAAACAACTGAGCTACAAAACCAAATCGGCTAACGACAGCATCGTTAAGCGCGACTGGTATCTGGCTGATGCCACTAATCAAACGCTGGGCCGTTTTGCCTCGAAAATTGCCGCAGTATTACGTGGTAAGAACAAAGCTTATTATACCCCCCATTTTGATTGCGGTGACTATGTGATCGTTATCAACTCCGGTAAGATCGTTTTAACCGGCAATAAGCTTGAAGATAAAGAGTATCAGCACTACACAGGTCATCCTGGCGGGCAGAAAATTGAGATGGCAAAGACGCTGATCAATCGCCGTCCCAACAATATGATCGAACGTGCCGTAAAAGGAATGCTTCCTAAAAACCGCCTTGGCCGCCAGATGGTAAAGAAACTGTTTGTTTATGAAGGAGCAGAGCATCCGCACAAAGCACAACAACCAAAAGAATTCAAATATTAACCCCTAAGCCCTTTTAGGGGCATATAATTTCTAATTAAATGGAAAAACAGAAAAATGCAGTAGGCCGTCGTAAAGAAGCTGTTGCCCGCGTTTATTTGAGCAAAGGTACCGGCGAGGTAAAAGTGAACGACAAAGAATACAAAGCCTACTTCCCGCTTATTTATTTGCAAAACCAGGTAGAATTACCTTTGAAGACTGTTGAAGTTGCTGATCAGTTTGATATTGTTGTAAATGTACAAGGTGGTGGTCCTAAAGGCCAGGCAGAAGCCATTAAGCTGGCCATTGCCCGCGCCCTTTGCGAGGTAAACGCCGATTATCGCCCTGCTTTGAAAAAACAAGGCCTTCTGCGTCGTGATCCACGTGTGGTTGAGCGTAAGAAATTCGGTAAAGCTAAAGCTCGTCGCAGCTTCCAGTTCTCTAAACGTTAATACACTACCCTGCTCTCCCAGGGGGGGCTCTGTACAACTTTTTAAAAACACATTCAATTTTCCAACAATGGAAGAAAATAAATCATTACATCAGCAGTTGCTGGAAGCAGGCGTTCACTTCGGACACCAAAAGAAAAAATGGAATCCCAAAATGCTTCCATATATCTTTACCGAGAAGAACGGCATTCATATCATTGACCTGAACAAAACTATCGACGGTCTTCAGGAAGCAGCAGCAGCATTGAAATCTATCGCAAAAAGCGGTAAGAAGATCATGTTCGTTGCCACTAAAAAGCAGGCAAAAGAAATCGTGGCCGAAGCGGCAGCAAAAGCTAACATGCCCTTTGTTACCGAGCGTTGGTTAGGTGGTATGCTTACCAACTTCCAGACTATCCGTAAGAGCGTTAAAAAGATGCAGAACATCGAAAAAATGCTGAACGACGGTACCCTGGACAGCGTAACCAAAAAAGAGCGTCTTACATTAGACCGCAGCAAGCAAAAGATGGAAAAAGTGCTGGGCGGTATCGCTCAGATGGGACGTACCCCTGCCGCTATTTTCATGGTGGATATCAGCCACGAGCACATTGCGCTTGCGGAAGCAAAACGTCTTGGCATTACTACATTTGCGATGGTGGATACAAACAGCGATCCTACGAAAGTTGACTTTTCCATCCCGTCAAATGATGATGCTACCAAATCTATTGCTATCATTACCAACTATCTGACAGCGGCTATCCTTGAAGGTATCGAAGAACGTGCCCAGAATAAGGAAGCTGAAGTGGAAGAGCAGGAAGAGGAGATCACAGAACGCATGCGTGGCCTGGATCTGGATGAGGAAGATAAGAAAGAAAAACGTAGTGGTGGTGCTGGTAAGCCAGGTGGTACAGGTGGTAACCGTCGCGGACCAGGCGGCAGCAACCGCGGACCAGGTGCTGGTGGCGGCGCACGCAGATCAGCTACGGGCGGACCGGCTAAGAGATAAGGATTAAAGTCCGAAAGAACTATGGCCTAAACGTTCAAGAATATATAAGCCGTCTCAGATGAGACGGCTTTTCTACATACTATTATCAGGCAGGTTGAATATTTTATCAGGCAAATAAAAATTATTTATTACCTGTAAAACATTAATATGTCGGCCAAATATTAATTTTGCTGCAGAAACAACATCATGAAGTTACTATTTGCTTCCAACAACCATAATAAGCTTAAAGAGATACAAAAGCTGATTGAGGGTAATATGGAAATTATTACGCTTAAAGAAGCCGGTATTTTTGAAGAGCTGCCGGAGCCGTTTCACACATTTAAAGAAAATGCCTGGTCGAAGGCCAGTTATGCAGCGAGCAAAACAGGGCTTCCCTGCTTTGCCGAAGATAGCGGGATTATTGCTAACGGTCTTGGCAATGAACCCGGGGTTTTCAGCGCCAGGTACGCGGGCGAACCTGCTGATGATGAACGGAATAATGCCAAGCTGTTAAGCCGGCTCCGGGGAAATGCCGATCGCTCCGCCTATTACCAGGCTACTATCTGCTTTATTTCAGCAGAAGAGATAGTGTATTTTGAAGGCAGGTGCCCAGGAGTTATTGCTGAAGAGCCTCGTGGTACGGGAGGCTTTGGTTATGACCCGCTGTTCTTGCCCGACGGCTATAAGCAAACCTTTGCAGAATTACCGATAGGCATAAAAAATAGCATAAGTCACAGAGGTAAGGCGGTTACCGCATTTATAGATTTTTTAAATTCCGGCAAACAGCTTTGAGATGAGGATAAGCTTATATGCAATGATAACCTTATTGTTATTCATTTGCTCCTGTAACCAAAGACCGGAGTCCAAAGCCAAACCTGAAGGCAAAAGCAGGAATGTAGTGCGGACGGAATCCGTTGATTCTGAAAAAGTCATTGATAATGAATATACGAAAATAGTACTAGGGCTTTGTGATCATATAGAATTCAAAGAGCTTCAATATACGACGGGCAACACTACCATTATCGGACTGGATATACAGCAGCCGCTGAACTGCTTTTTATTCGCATCCGAAATAAGCTGCGGATTTCCTGCCGGTAGCTGTGGCGATGATGTGCAGGTTATTATGAAGGACTCTGCTGGCTACCGCCAGGTGTTCTCTGTTTGCGGCTATGTTTACAACTCTTTGAGCGAAACGAACCAGGGAATCAAATCTTTTGTATATGGAACGAGTGATGGCTATAAGGTAAAGGCATCGTGGGACGGTAAAAAATTTGAAGAAACCATTCTGTCGATCAATAACCTGAATTATGCCTGTATTAAAGAAATAACACGGATAACCGGTATTATGGAATCTGATTTTATACCGGAAGATCCGACCAGTGAGGACCGGATGCACACAAGGGTGAGAACAGAAGCCGTTGATATCGGTAACGACAGAACATTAATTCTCTATACCGTGATGCTGCAGCAGGGAGCGAACTATTTCCTGTTTGATGCTATAAACGGCAGCGGAAAAGCCCGCCTTTTGCTGCATACAGCCAAAATTTCCTCCCTGCAGCCTGTTCCGAACCCATTAAAAGAATATCCGGACATTATTACCACATCAGATTTTAAAAGCACCGGGAATCCTGAAGATCATTTCGCAACACAGCTTTGGCGGTATGATAAATCCCTGAAAAAGTATAAACAGTCAAAAAAGTAATTTTTCTTTGTCATATTGAGTATTATCATTACCTTTGCGCACTTATTATTCCTGCATGATTAGAAACCATGCGCTAAAAATTAAAATACAATGAAAAAAGGTATTCATCCTGAAAATTATCGTTTTGTAGTGTTCAAAGACATGTCAAACGATCATGCGTTTCTTACCAAATCAACAGCCGTTACCAAAGAGACCATCGTATGGGAAGATGGTAAGGAATATCCCCTGGTGAAGGTCGAAATATCTAATACTTCGCATCCTTTCTATACCGGTAAATCTGTATTTGTGGATACTGCGGGCCGTATCGAAAAATTCAAAAAGCGTTACGCAAAAAAATAGTCAGCATTCAGTCTGTAAGCAAACACCGGTTTATGCCGGTGTTTTTTTATGATATTACCCGAACTGTATCTTTAACAGGTAACCGGCTCATACTTATTTACCCTGTTTTTTATAACGTATTTTTACTTCTGCTACACCATCATTCAGCATGCCTAATTTACGGGCCGCCTTTTTGCTCAGGTCAATGATCCTGCCTTTTACAAAGGGTCCCCTGTCATTGATCCGCACCTTTACCGTCCTGCCGTTTTTCATATTGGTCACCCTTACTTTTGTGCCGAAGGGTAATGTGGGATGAGCCGCAGTACGCCTGCCCTGCCGGAAACGCTCTCCGCTTGCTGTTTTCTTTCCTGAAAATGAATCCGCATAATAGGAAGCTTTACCGGTCTGGGTAACCTTGCGGCTGCAGGAAGAAAGTAGCAGGAACGCAGTCAGCATAAGCAGTAAAAGCCTGAAATATCCTTTCGTGGAGCATGTACGGTTGAGGTCCATGATCGCAAAGATAATCATCTGTAATTATCTGTAAGTGTGTCTGTAAAATCTGTGTAATCCTTTTTGGCTGCTGTATTCCGGCTAAAATTCTATAGTAAAAAACTCTGTTATTTTTATAATTTTTTTAAGCTATCTTTGCGCACTTATAAAAATTATTTACTGACACCAACAGATTACGTATGCAGCTAAAAGGATTGGTAAAAATCTTTACCGCAGCCCTTATCTTGTTTTCCCTTTGGAGACTGTCGTTTACCTTCATTGCCCATAGTGTAGAAAATAAAATTGAAGCCCAGGCTCAGAAAGCGGTCAACAGTACAGCTCCCGAGGCCAAAGGAGCCGAAAGAGAAGCATTGGTCGATGCTGCTTATCTCCATATTACGGACAGCATCAGGGGGGAGAATGTGTTCAACTTCCTGGGGGCCAAGTTTACCTACCAGGAAATAAAGGAAAAAGAGCTGCAGCTGGGACTGGACCTGCAGGGAGGTATGAGTGTTACTATGGAAGTAGGCCTGGATGATCTGGTGAAATCTATGTCCAACAATCCTCAAAGTCCTGTGTTGCTTAATGCTATTAAGGAAGCGGACAGGCTCAGGGGTAATACTGATGCCGATTTCGTTACATTGTTCGGCCAGGCTTTTCAAAAGCAAAACCCCGGCCAGAGCCTTGCCCAGCTGTTTACCAAACCTTCGCAGACGGCTATCAAGCTTTCTTCCAGCAATGACGAAGTGCTGCGCGTGATCCGCAATGAGGCCAACTCCGCTACAGAACGTACATTCAACGTTCTGCGTGCCCGTATTGATAAATTTGGTGTGGCGCAGCCATCCATTAACCTGAATAAAGACAAAGGGATTATTACTGTTGAGCTGGCGGGTGTTAAAGATCCTGAATCTGTTCGTCGTAACCTGCAGGCTTCTGCCAAGCTGGAATTCTGGGAAGTAGGCACTAACCTGGAAATGGCTCCTTACCTTATCAAAGCCAATACGGTGATCAGCAACTACCTTAAAGGTACCAAGACTATCGCGGCAAATGATACGACCGCCAAAACCGTTACAGATACTGCGCAGCAGGTTGCCGTATCAAAAGACACTGCTGCCGGTACTACCGGAAGCCTTTCCAGCCTGCTGAACGATTCAAACAACACAACAGCTGCAGCGTCTGCAAACGATTCGGCCAGAGAAGGAGAAGCAGGTCTGTTTACCTATATGATGCCCATGGCGAACGAGCAGGGGCAATTCCAGGATGCCAGCATTATCGGTATCGTTGCCAAGAAGAATGCTGATAAGGTAATGGAACTGCTGAACTTGGATATCGTGAAAAGCCAGTTCCCTTCCAACATTAAATTCCTTTACGGTGAAGTGCCCGGTGCTAAGCTTGACAAGAATGATGCGAAGGCGCCATTGGGGCTTTATGCGATCAAAACCGTACCGGGCAGCAATAAGGCCAAGCTGGAAGGCGATATGGTAAAAAGCGCCCGCTTCAATTACCAGGCACAGACAGGTACGCCCGAAATACAGCTGGAAATGAACCAGCAGGGTACGCTTATCTGGGCAAACCTTACCCAGGCGAATATCGGTAAGCCGATTGCTATTGCCCTGGACGATTATATTTATTCTGCACCGAATGTTATCAATAAGATCTCTGGCGGTAACTCTTCTATTACCGGTAACTTTACACCGAAAACCGGTACAGAGCTTGCCAATATCCTGGAAACCGGTAAGCTGGACGCTCCTGCAAGGATCGTTCAGGAACAGATTGTAGGGCCTACCCTCGGACAGGAATCCATTAGCGGAGGTATCAAATCGTTTGCTATTTCCTTCCTGGTGATCTTTGTGCTGATGATGATTTATTACAACTCTGCAGGTATCGTTGCCAATATTGCATTGATACTGAACCTGCTCTTCACCTTTGGTGTGCTGGCCAACCTGGGCGCCACACTTACCATGCCGGGTATTGCCGGTCTTGTGCTGGGAATAGGTATGGCTGTGGACGTTAATGTAATCATTTTTGAAAGAATTAAAGAAGAGCTGACAGCCGGCAAATCGTATGCGCAGGCGGTAGCTGACGGTTACCGCCGTTCCTATGCGCCGGTGCTGGACAGCCACGTTACCGGCCTGATCACTGCGGTGGTATTGTATACTTTCGGTATGGGCCCGATACTGGGTTTTGCCACCACGCAGATCCTGGCACTATTGCTCTCCCTGTTCTCGGGTATTCTGGTATCCCGCCTGATTACTGATATATATATGCGTCGCGGCCGCCACTTTAATTATTTTACCAAGCTCTCCAACTCTATCTTTAAAAAGGCGCACTTCAAGTTTATTGAGGCGCGGAAAATTACCTATGTGATCTCTGCCATCCTTGTACTTGCCGGCGTAGCTGCATTGTTCAATGGATTTGACTATGGCGTAGAGTTCGACGGAGGCCGCAGCTATACGATTAAGTTTGAGAAATCACATCCTACTGCAGAAGTACGTGAAAAACTACATAAGTACTTTGGCAAATATCCGGTAGTAAAAACGATCGGCACTGAAAACCAGCTGAACATCACTACGGATTATCTTATCGAAAAACCTGGCCGTGATGTGGATAACGAAGTGCTGAATAAGCTTTATACAGGTCTGAAAGCGGAAAAACTGATCGCTGATAATGTTGATCTCGCCACCTTTGCCAGCACCAAGTATATCCAGAAGCAGGATAAAGTGCTGCCTACCATATCAGATGACCTGAAGCGTGGCGCTATTTACGCGACCGTTATTTCCCTGATCGCCATCTTTATCTATATTTTTATCCGTTTCCGCAAATGGCAGTATTCCGTTGGTACCATCGTATCACTTATACATGATGCAGCTATTATGCTGGCTCTGTTCTCTTTCTTTAAGGACATTGTTCCTTTCTCCCTGGAGATTGATCAGCACTTCATCGCCGCTTTGCTTACGGTAATCGGGTTCTCAATGAATGATACGGTAATCGTATTTGACCGTATACGCGAATATTTCCGTAAGACGCCGAATGCCGATAAAAAAGAGGTGATCAACCGTGCGATCAATGATACATTGAGCCGTACCATCATGACTTCGGTAACGGTATTCCTGACCATTCTTATCCTCTTTATATTCGGGGGAGAGGCGCTGCGTGGCTTTGCATTCGCTATGCTTATAGGCGTACTGGCAGGTACTTACTCTTCTATATTCGTTGCTGCACCGATCCTCGTGGATATGGACAAAGGCGATTCGCTCCGTGTGGAAGAAGACAAGGAAGAACGCATCCGTGTACTAAAAGAGCAAGCTTAATTAAAATACCTTTTCAAAAAAAGCGGTTGTCGGAGGACAACCGCTTTTTTATTAATGACTTTAATAGGTGGTATGCTGCTTAGGATATTATCGGCGATTCCGAAGCTACCTGATGTCAGGCCAGCGACACTATTCAGCAGGTATTTATATTTCTTCCTTAATGTTTGCTGACTGAAAGCCTGCTAAGCGTCTCTCTTGTCACACCCAGGTACCGTGCTATCATTGACCGGGATACGCGCTGGAACAGCTGCGGATATTGCTCTAACAGCAGCTGGTATTTTTCTCCCGCCGAATGTTTCATCATAGATAAAACTCTTTTCTGCAGGGCTACATATCCGTTAAAAGCCTTTATCCCGTAGAACTGATGCATTGCCGGCAACTGCCTGCAGATACTGGTTTTACCGGCAAGGCTGAGTTCCAGTACCAGGCAGTCTTCCAGTGCCTGTACACAAAGTTCTCCGCTGCCCTGTACCTTATAAGCAGGATAATCCGACACCCACCAGTTTTCCATTGCAAACTGGATAATGTATTCCTTGCCATTATCATCATACATAAAGGTTTTGAGCAGACCTTCTACCACGAGGAATTCTGAAGTAACTCTCTGACCTTCCCGGATCAGGAAACCCTTCTTGCCAACCCGCCGCGGCTGAAAACAGCTTAAAATAATTGCAAACTCCTGATCGGTGAGCGGCAATATTTCCTCTATATGTTTACGCAGGAAAGAAGCATATTCCATCCCGTAAAAATACGAAACGGAATATGCTTTTAAGCAATGTATTGCAGGGCTTACTCTGACCGGGTCAGCGCATCTCTGATCGCTTCCCCTACTCCCTTCGCGGATTGCGGATTCTGCCCGGTTATTAAACGGCCGTCTGTTGTAACATGCGCTTTCCATGGTTCAGACTGCTCAAAAATACCGCCGCGTTCTTTCAGGCGGTCCTCCAGTAAAAAGGGAACTACATGGGTCAGCTTAACGATCTCTTCCTCTTCATTTGTAAATCCATTTACTTTTTTTCCGTCAACGAGGTATTTCCCGTTGCTGAGCCTTATATTTACCAGTCCTGCCGGACCATGGCATACTGCTGCGACAACACCGTTGTTTTCATAGATCTCTGCAGCAATCGCTGCAATTGCCATATCTCCCGGAAGGTCCCACATAGCGCCATGCCCGCCTGCAAAAAAAACTGCTTTGTAATCATCTGCCTTTACTTCGTCCGGCTTCATAGAATTGGAGATTTTTCTATGATAATACGGATCTTCCCAGAATTTCTTATTCACCTTATCTTCCAGGTCGAGGCCGTCTACAGGTGGATCACCGCCCTGCGGACTTACAAAGTCTATCTCATAGCCGGCTTCAGTCAATACTTCCCAGGGATGCGCTACCTCACCCAGGTAATAACCTGTTTTATCACCTATGCTTCCTTTCGTATCGTGGCTGGTTACCACAAATAAAATTTTCGGTTTCATTGTTATATTATTTTTAATTGTTTCTGATTGCTTCTTAACGGGATTTGTCCTGTTGCAGCCAGTGATTGCAAGAAGGAGGAATATTATTCCGGAAGCGATTAATCCTGATTGCATAACGTTATCCTTTTAGCAACAAACTGATGAGATAAATGTTCCAGATATTGCAGGCGATAATTTCCGACCCTGTCAGGTGTCGCATTTTTTTCCAGGTCATGGAAATGAAAACTTTCCAGGCCATGCATGCCTGTAAAGGCATTCATCCTGTGAAAACCAGACATAACACCTTTATCTACGCTGGTCTGATCAAAAAATTCTCCTGGCAGTGTAAAGGCTGTTTCCGGCGCATTCCAGGTTGTGGTAAGCATATAGTCTCTTCCATGTAAAGAACCACCGGTACCGTAGTTTAAATCAGGGTTTTCGCGCTTCCTGCCATCACTGTAATAAATACCTTTCCGGTGGCCGGCAGTGAATACCGTATCCAGGTATTCTTTGAACTTATGCGGTAATCCAAACCACCAAACCGGAGTATGATAAACAACAATATCAGCCCATACGAATTTCCGTACCTCTTCATCCGGATCATATGGATTATTAATATCTGTCAGCTGTACCTCAAAGCCATTCTCTTGTGTGAAGAATGCCTGGTCCCATGTCACCAGCAACTGGTTAAATTGGCCGCCGGAATGGGCAAATTTCTGTCCGCCGTTTATAATGAGTACTTTTTTCATAATAATGCAAAGTTCAGATGGCGAAGGCAGACAGACCTGTGAGGTATATCACAATTTTTACGGTTGGATCATAATGATGTGATCCGATACCGCAAGGGAAAATATGGGGTGTAAAAGCTGAAATTTCAGGCAGTGGCTGGCAAACAACGATTTACACGGAGCGAGTTGATGCAGCAGGAAGCAAAGCTCTGACGGTAGTTGCAGAAGCAGCGTTTTTAGGACAGGCAGAACCAAGGATCAAAGATGCTTTGCTATATCTGCCGGATCGATAGCATGATGGGAAACCGTATATACGGCTTTTTTATCCTTTATGATAATGATCTGCGGCGATTGGTGCGTAACGCCCAGCTCTTGTGCGATAAGATTGGAAACAGGTCTCAGCGCCAGCAGATCAAGATAATGAAACGCTGCTTTCCCATCGATCAAACCAAAGCCGTTTTTTAGCCGTTCTTTTGCGTGAGCGCTGATCCCGCAGGTAGTGCTGTCTTTAAAAATGATCTGTGGCTGATCTGCGGAACGTTCCAGCAGCGTATGAAAATCCTCTGCTGATTGTATGGTTATCCAGTTATTCATCCGGCAAAATTAAATCATCCGGCTTAATCGCCATCTATAGGTATATAGATATCGTTTTAGATCCGTCAGGGCCTTAAAATATAATGTGTTCTTCCGCAGCATGGCTAAATACTTTATTTCTTTATCTTGCAGCAAACAATTACATTATGCAATTCGGAAAAGTGGCTGATCCGGGCAGCGTGGATTTTACCTTGCCCAAAGATGCACCGGAAACGGCCAAAGTATTAAAGGAACATATTAACGATAAGCCGTTTGAAGTATATATTGGTTGTGCGAAATGGAATAAAAGTGATCTTAAAGGCTTTTACCCGAAAGGTACAAAGGATGAACTGACTTATTACGCCACACAATTCAACAGCATAGAGCTGAATGCTACCTTTTATGGTATGCCCGACTGGCAGCAGGTAGAGACATGGAAAAACAAAACACCGGAAGGCTTTCGGTTTTTTCCCAAGCTGACCAATACGATAAGTCATTTTAAACGGCTGATAGATGTGCAGCAGCCTGTAGAACAGTTCTGCAATGCGATTGCTGCCTTTGAAGAAAAGCTTGGTATGGCTTTCCTGCAGCTACATGATAATTTTAAGCCTAAGGACTTTGACCGGCTGAAGGGTGTGCTGGAGAACTTTCCCCAGGGCATCCCCTTAGGAGTTGAGGTACGTAACGAGGAATGGTTCGCTAACAGGGATGTGAGTAAAGCGTATGGGGCGTTGCTGGAAAAGCTTGGCATGGCCAATATTATAGTAGATACTGCAGGGCGGCGGGATATGCTGCATATGCGGCTGACAGGACCGGTAGCTTTTGTCCGCTATGTGGGCGCCAATCATCCAAGCGATATAGACCGGCTGGACGACTGGCTGTTACGGATTAAAAAGTGGCGGAAGGAAGGTTTACAAAAGCTGTATTTCTTTGTTCACCAGAATATTGAGCTGGAATCACCTTTGCTGGCTACTCATTTTATTGAAGGAGTAAATAAAGCGTTTAAGCTGGATATTAAGATACCGGCAAAGCAGGCAACGCAAAAATCTATGTTTGATTAATTAGCATGCAACTGATGTTATTGACCCAATATGCCGTTTCTGTATGGCTTTCCGGTCATACAGATGAAAAGGCACTCCAGGACTACCTTAGCAATGGGTTCGCAGCGGCTTCAGGTCTGGCAGAGCTGGATACCGATTTTATAGAGGCTTTATGCTATACGCCCCCGCTGCACCTGTTCGATATTATTGATAAAGTATCTTATGGTAAGTATTTCCGTAGCGAATGCGTTAAAATGCTTTATCCGCAACAGTTCAGCGCCTACAGCGCTGCGATATTTGTCTATGGACGCAAGAGCCTGCATAGTACAGTTAATGCCGCGGTCTTTAGGCCGGTTCGGTTCATTACCCTTCCGGGTGAGCTGTTTTATGCCGGTACTATACCTTTTGAAATACCGGAGGCTGAAAAATAAAACAGCCGTATCGCGCAAGATACGGCCGGGGACAGATCAAAGTATTATTATGCTTTTTTAGACTCTTTCTTTTTCTCTTCCTTTTGCTTGTCATCCTTATGACAAGCTTCAGTTTTGCCATCTTTCTTGCAGCAGTCTTTCGACTCGCTTTTGGCTGTTTTTTCATCTTTCTTGCAACATGTTTCTTTTTTCGCGCCTTCCTTTTTATTATCATGCGCGAATGATGTTCCGGCCATAATCACTAAGGCGCCGATCAATAATGTTACTTTTCTCATATCAGTATTAATTGTTATAGCCAAAGTTAACCAATGGATACCGGTAAACAAAATATTTATTCAGCCAGCGGTATCCTTATAAAGAAAGTAGTGCCCGCACCTTCTTCCGTTTCGAGCGCAATAGAACCATTGGACAATTCGACCATGTTTTTTGTCATTGATAATCCAAGGCCTGTTCCGGATGATTTTGTTGTAAAATAAGGCAGGAACAGCTTATTCCTTATTTCCGGCGGTATACCGGTCCCATTATCCTTAACCGTGATTACGGCATATCGCCCTTCCTGATAACAATGTATTTCTATGATTCCCTCCCTGTCCTCAGGGATCGCCTGTATAGCATTCTGAACAATATTGGTCAGTATCCTTATGAGATAGCTTTTATCAACCCATATATAGCTCTTTTTCAGAAGCGGGTGAAGTATAAGCCTGGCACGGGTATTGGTATGGTATAATACAGCCAGGGATTGTAAAATTTCGCCCACATCTATTTTTTCCGGGCTGGCTTCAGGTAATTTGGCAAAATTGGAAAACTCTGAGGCTATTATGGATAAATGTTCGATCTGCTCCAGCAATACTGCCGTAACCCTGGTTGTTAACGCAGGCACGTCTGCCCTGCCATTTTCTATGGATTGCTGTAAATACTGTATCTGCAGCTTCATAGGCGTCAACGGGTTTTTGATTTCATGGGCCACCTGTTTGGCTATTTCCCGCCAGGCGGCTTCACGTTCAGAGTTGGCAAGCCGCGTGGCCATCCCCTCTACCTTCTGGATCATGGCATTATATTCATTGACCAGCATACCGATCTCGTCCCTGTACGGCCATTGCAGCGGCTCGTTATGCCGTAGCCTTATATTCTTGAACTGGTTAATGAGGAGGTTAAAAGACCTGATGACATTGTTGGAAATCAATACTGCCGATATGCCGGATAGAAAAAATATAAAAGTATACAGATTGATCAGTACAGCCAGGATATTGGATATCTCATCGCTAAGCTCGGTTTGGGATGTATAATATGGCACGTTCACAAAGCCGAGTATGACACCCCGTTTATTCCTGACAGGAGTATAGCTGCTCTGGTAACGGAGGTTACCGGTTGTTTCAAGATGCGTATATTCTGTCCTGTTTTCCTTTGTCAGTATCTCGAATGCTTCCCGGTCCATCAAGCGCGGCAGGTATCCTTTCTGGTTGAAGTCCTGCTGGGAAGTCGCTTTTAATCCGCCCAGCGCGCCGTAAATATTTACAGCCACGTTCTGGTCATCCGCAAGCTCATTGAGCTTATAGCTGTAATCAGGCCGTTGGATATAAGCTGCAAACTGCTCCGGACTCATATCCGTGGCTGCTTCCTCAACCGATTTCATTACGGAACGGGTAATATAAATGACGGCGTTCTGGAGATTCTTCTGCTGGTTCTCCCGGTATCTGGAAACAAGGTAGGAAACAGTAATGATACCCAGGATAACAAAGGAGAGGAATACGGTGATCAGGATAGTAAAGTTGACTTTAGCGCGGATTGTAAGGTTAAATCTTCGCCAAAGTGCCATACCTTTTACCGGATTAAATATGACATGCCGAAGCACCAGGTAGCAGAGGCTGATAAATACGACAATGGCCAATATATAGCTAAAGAGGGAAATAGCGTTGATCAGCACACGTCTTTTATAAGCAACACAAATAGTATCTTCACCGGAAGCCTTGTAAAAGAGAACTGATTGATTCAGCCGTTCTTTAAAGTCAAAATCTTCGGTCATTGCTTTGCTGATGCTGTAAGGGAAATTATTATTTCCTGATTCGCTCACAAGACGCCCGTTCCTGTATATGGCAAAACTATACTTATCAAAATACTGCTGATCGGTGGGGTTATAGCTGCTTTTTAAATAGAGTGGGTCCGTTGTTTTACGGTAGTTCTGCTCGGCAGACAGGCTGATACCTATGTATCCCAGAGTATCCATATTTTCAAGAATAGGGATATCTGCCCTGTAAATATAGCCTGAAGGCGCTGCATCCAGGTAAACCAACCCGTTGGCAAAAATGTCTGCGTCGCGGCGCATACTGTCGGTCATACGTATTAACGCCAGATCAGCCGTATCAGCATTAAAGATGGGTTGTCTTTGCTTGTCATAAAAGTAAATGGAGGTCCTGTATTTTTTAAAAGGCGTGCTGAGATATTGATAATAAAGGTGCTTGCTCACACTATTCCTTTCTGATGCTGTCGGATCTTTAAGGAAATTATGGATCACCGAATCAGCGACTATTTTATCCTGGTTCTCGGTAAATGCGAACTCTGCAACAATATCCTGTTTTTGCTCCTGTTTCCGGGCAAATATTTTTCTCAGGTCCTTTTCTTTTGTATAATTGAAATAAAATACTTCTATCGTTATCCAGGAACAAATGACTGCAAACCAGATATATGCTTTGGAGCTATAAGCCAGTTCCGAAAAATAAGCCATAGGGCGCATCGGGAAACCAAGCCTGTCCAGTAAAAATATACCTGTAAGGGCAAGCATGATTACGGAGATGTGATATGCCGTAAACCTGGGAGTGTCCAGTTGTGCAATGACCAGAATACTTATGCCAATCAACAACAGGTACTTTGCCCACCTGTTTTCAGAAATGGTTTTGCATAATTCTATGTAGATGCATAGCAGCAGGATAAAGTTAAAGGTAATAACGGCAAATGCCAGTAGTCCAAGAAAGGTATAAATATTTATATTGGAAAAATCTGCAACTTCAAATGGTATTTTACTGTCGATAATAAGAAGATACATGTGCTGCGTCTGCTCATTGAAAATATCCTGTATGGTAACATAGCTCAGCAGCAAGACAAGGATAATGTTCAGGAATCTCTTTTTAAAGATGTTGATACGGTCCAATGGCACATTCAGCAACAGGTATCCCATTAGCCAGGCATCGGCTAATGCGTAAAGGAACAGATCGCCAAAGGATCTTACCTCCTCCCCCGAGCTGAGCAATTGTGGTGAGAAAAGCTCAGTATTCCTGATATCAAACGGCAGGGATTTTGCGGATCGGATCAGGTAAAAGACAATGGTAAGCGATATGGCGAGTAACAGCCAGCCGTAAACAGGATGTTTCTTTTTTCCCAGTTCAAGGCAGATGTTATGCAGCCAGGCAGCCAGGCATAATGCGGCGGCAAAAAAGAAAAAGCATAACCATACGCCCGGAACATGATACTTAATGGTGTCTCCGGGAAAGCTGACGAAAAAGACGGCATTTCCTTTGCTGTCGTGTATAGCAACAGTCCCTGTTCCCGGTTTATCCGTTACTTCTGTTCCTTCCGGAATAATACTGCCCGCTGTAAATTCCGATCTGAAATATTTGTTTTCTATTGAGTAATCTGTGGCAATAGGAATAAGCGTGAAGGCTGCTATCGTTGTATCATGTCCGGGAGAGGGCCAGTATTGCAGATAGTATATACCGTTATTTGACCGTATTAAACGGCCCTCTTTTATGCTTTCCGCATGTGCAAGATAATCAAATGGTACCGCCGTTATATTGCTGTTCCAGTAATAGGTACGTTTAAACCTGTAGATATGCAGCAAATAAAAATCAGGTGCGGCAGGTTCCCTGTTTATATGGATATCTTCATGGAAAAAAGCATGCCCGGAATAATCTCTTAATATGGCCTGCTCCCTTTTAATAAAATCATGTTCAATAAGCTTTGCAAGCTCGGCCGGCCGATAGCGGATCAGCTCAGACCTGTTGAGCAACGTTGCTCCAATCAGCAACAACGCAAACAGGATAAGCCATCCTGCAAAAGGCTTTTTCCGAAACAGTTGTTTCATAGCTTATTAGTGTTTATCCTGATCATCTGCAGGATAATGCAGGCCCTTAGCCTTATCCCAGAGCTGGTCCATTTCCTCCAATGTCATATCGTGCAGCTTAGCGCCCAGGTCTTCGGCCATCTGTTCCATTTGCTGGAAGCGTCTCATAAATTTCCTGTTGGTGCGTTCCAGCGCATTTTCCGGGTCGATATCCAGGAAACGTGCGTAATTAATAAGCGAAAACAGCAGGTCACCAAACTCTTCTTCCACTTCCTGCTGCGATCTGTCTGCTATAGCTTCTTTTAATTCCGAAAGCTCTTCTTCCACTTTTTCATATACCTGGTCCCTGCTATCCCATTCAAAACCTACCTGCTTCGCCTTATCCTGGAGGCGCAGGGCTTTGATAATTGCCGGCAGGGACCGCGGCACACCGCTTAATACTGATTTACGGCCTTCCCTGAGCTTTAGCTTTTCCCAGTTCTGCTTTACTTCAGCTTCATCTTTTACTTTGACGCTTTCGTATATATGCGGGTGTCTTGCTACCAGCTTATTGCAGACGGATTCTATAACATCGCCTATTTCAAACTCCCCCTGCTCTTTTCCTATTGTTGCATAAAAAACGATATGGAGGAGTATATCGCCAAGCTCTTCTTTTATACCCTGCCAGTTTTCATCTGTAATGGCGTCTGCAAGCTCATACAGCTCCTCAATGCTTTGTGGTCTTAATGATTGAATGGTTTGTTTCCTGTCCCAGGGACATTTGTTCCTGAGCTCCTGCATAATATGCTGCAGCCTTTCAAAGGACTGCTGGTAAGGTATATGATTCATGTGGACTGGTACTTAAAGATCAAGATTCGGTTGTTCCCCATTTAAAGCTCCCTGTTTCAATGCCAGCCAGCTGCAGCACGCGGTGCACAACAGTAAGCGCAGCTTCTTCCAGCGAGCGGGGCTTGCTGTAAAAGGAAGGTGCGGCAGGACAAATGATCCCGCCTGCTTCCGTTATCTTTTTCATATTATCGATATGCACCAGGTTATACGGTGTTTCCCTTATTACGCAGATCAGCTTTTTTCTTTCCTTCAGCATTACGTCCGCTCCTCTTGTTATAAGGTTGTCACTAATACCTGTGGCAATCCTGCCCAGAGTGCCCATACTGCAAGGACAGATGATCATCGCATCATAACCTGCGCTGCCGGAAGCGAAGGGTGCGTAGAAATCTCGCTTATCCCATACGTTAAATGGCATATCATTATAGGATTCATCTTCCAGTTCTTCTTTCCACACAGTTTTTGCATTATCGCTCCAGACAACCCCCACTTCCTTTATCTGGTCACCGGCCTGCTGCAATTGCTGTAACAATTGACGTGCATAGATCGATCCGCTCGCGCCGGTAATCGCTACCGCGATCTTTTTCATTTGATTGAATATATTGTTAATGCAACAAAACTAAGTTATCTAATCTGTAAATTGCAGCTTTCACGGTATATAAATATAATTATGCTCACTGCAAAAATAAAACACGCAGCTGCTTTGCTGGCCTTCTTTGCGGCAACATTTGCTGCCGCTTTTACAACTAATGCGGGAAAGATAAGCGACAGCGCAACGGCACAAAGCGAGGAAAGCAAAGAAATACATTGGATAACGTTCCAGGAAGCGGAGCAGAAGATGAAAGAAAAGCCAAAGAAGGTCCTGGTAGATTTTTATACTTCATGGTGTGGCTGGTGCAAGGTCATGGATAAGAAAACCTATAGCAATCCAGATGTTATTAAGTATATAAATGAAAATTTTTACGCGATAAAATTCAATGCCGAGCAAAGGGACCCGGTTACTTTCATGGGAAAAGAATGGACCTATGTGCCTGCGAATAAGGCGCATCAGCTGGCTATTGAAATGATGCAGGGCCGTTTGTCGTACCCTACCACGGTGGTACTGGAGGAAGGTTTTGCAAGCGCCAGCCCGATACCGGGTTACCTGGAAGTGCCGCAAATGGAGATGATCCTTAAATATCTTGGCGGTAATCACCAGAAAACGACTCCCTGGGCAGACTGGCAAAAGACTTTTAAAGGAGAATGGAAACAACTGGTAAAGTAAAATAACCGGGCATTCTTGTATATAAAAAGCGGCATTCTTAAAAAGAATGCCGCTTTTTTATTGATCCGGCCTTTACTCCAACGCCTGCAAGATATCTTCGAGTATGTCATCTTTATGTTCCAGGCCTACAGAGATACGGATAAGCCCTGGCGTAATATTGGCCGCCGTGCGCTCCGCTTCTGATAATTTGGCGTGCGTAGTGCTCGCCGGGTGGGAAGCAATGCTCCTGGTATCGCCAAGGTTGGCTGTCAGCGAGAGCATTTTTAGGGCATCAAGAAATGCGCGCCCGGCTTCCAGGCCTCCTTTCAGCTCGAAGCATACAATGCCTCCGCCATTTGTCATTTGCCTGGCAGCGATGGCATATTGCGGATGCGATGGTAAAAAAGGATATTTCAGCCAGCTTATTTTTGCATTATGCTCCAGCTGCTGTGCTATATACAAGGCATTGGATGCATGGCGCTCCATCCGTACATCCAGTGTTTCCAGGCTCTTGCTGAGCAGCCAGGCATTAAACGGGGACAGGGATGGCCCCATGCTTCTGCAGAAAAGATATATCTCATTTACCAGCTCCTTTTTCCCGGCTACAACGCCGGCAAGTACTCTTCCCTGTCCATCCAGCCATTTTGTGCCGGAATGGATAACCAGGTCTGCGCCAAATTTTATAGGTTGCTGTGCTATGGGAGTAGCAAAACAATTGTCCACCACAAAGATCAGGTTATGTTTCCTGGCGATACTGCCCAAAATTTCCAGGTCCAGGATATCCAGTCCGGGATTGGTAGGTGTCTCAATATAGATCATCCTGGTGTTTGGGCGGATCATCGATTCCCAGGTTTCCGGCTTATCTGCGGTAAAATAGGAATACTCAATACCATATTTAGGTAAATATTTGCTCAGCACAGTATGTGTGCTGCCAAAAATCGCGTTACAGCTCAATAAATGATCTCCCTGCTTCAGCAAAGCAAGAAAAGCAGAAGAAATTGCGCTCATGCCTGACGCGGTTGCATAAGCTGCCTCTGCCCCTTCCAGGGCGGCGATCTTGTCTGTAAATTCTGTTACGTTAGGATTTATAAATCTACTGTAAATGTTTGCATTACGTTCATCAGTAAAAGTTGCTCTCATATCCTCTGCACTGTCGAAACAAAAGCTACTGGTAAGGTATAAGGGTACAGAATGCTCCATTTCCTGTGTGCGGGCTGTCTGTATACGGATCGCTTTTGTTATATTTTTCATTATATATTGATTATGATATTTTTATGTTTTATAATTAAAGTTGTTAATTGACTTTGACCATATAATTTATTGAGCACCCTGCTTTGCGTAAGGTCTCAGCGACTGAGCAGTATTTGTCAATGGAGAGTGCCGCTGCTCTTTTCACCTTATCCTCATCCAGCGGTCCCTCCAAAAGAAAGGTCACATGCGCGTTTATCCATAAAGAAGGTGTCCTATCTTTCTCACGTTCACCTTTTACTATTAGTTTAAATAAAGTAAATTCCTGTCTTTGCTTTTCAAGAATAGATACCATGTCAATTCCGCTGCAGGTGCCCAGCGCCATCAGCAAGGCCTGCATCGGTCGTACCCCCGTGCTTACCGCTTTTTTCTGTTCCCGTTCCGTGCCATCAGGTATGGTCTGAAAATTTACTTCATTAGCTGCTTCGTCTGCCGCTGTAAATGTACGGCTGGCAATATCATAAACTATATTTATTTCAGGCATAAATGCATTTTGCTGTAAAATTAAGCTTCAAGCAATTACTTTTGCGCATTATTTTTAAGCGACTGATGCAGCATACTCTTTATCATAAAGAACTATTTTTACTGGAAAGCGGCGGCTATCTGCCTGACCTTACCATAAGCTATCATACCTATGGACAGCTGAATGAGCAAAAGGATAATGTAATATGGATATGTCATGCCCTTACTGCCAGCTCTGATGCCGCCGGCTGGTGGAACGGATTGGTTGGGGAGGGAAAGATATTTGATCCCCGGAGGCACTTTATCGTTTGTGCCAACATACTGGGAAGCTGTTATGGTACAACAGGGCCCTTAAGTGTGAACCGGGAAACGGGTATGCCTTTTTACAGTTCTTTCCCATTTATTACCATCAGGGATATGGTACAGGCGCACATCGTTTTGAGAAAAGCGCTGGGCATTGATCATATCAGTGTACTGGCCGGTGGAAGTATGGGGGGCTATCAATGCCTGGAATGGGCGCTTATGGAAAAGGAAAGAATTGGCCGGCTGTTCCTGCTGGCTACTTCAGCAGCGGAAAGTGCCTGGGGAATTGCCATACATACAGCGCAAAGGATGGCTATCGAAGCTGATGGGACTTTTTACTTAAAAGAGGAAAATGCCGGTAGCAAAGGACTTAAAGCAGCCAGGGCAATAGGGCTCATTACTTACAGAAATTATCATCTAATAAAAGAACAACAATCTGATAATGATAATAATAAGATTGATTTATTTAAAGTAAGTTCTTATTTAAATTACCAGGGAGATAAGCTCGTTAGCAGGTTCAATGCGCTGAGTTACTGGGTGCTGTCCAAGGCAATGGATACCCACAATATTTCCAGGAACAGGGAAAAAAGATTAGATGAAACTATTAAAATGATTAATAATCAAACGTTATTAATAGGTATATCAAGCGATATACTTTGTCCCCCGGAAGAGCAGAGAGCGTTAGCGGAAGCGCTGCCCTTTTGCCGGTATGAGGAGATCGCTTCACCTTACGGTCATGATGGTTTCCTGATCGAATCTGATAAGATCAGCCATATCTTCCTGGCCTGGCTGGATAACTGAAGATCCTATCCAAGTTTTCCACAGAAACCTGTTTTGGAACAAAATTTGCTGTTTGAATAATTTTATATTATCTTTGCGCTCCCTTTATTGGGAAAAACGTACGTGCAATTATTCTTTGGTTCCAGAAATTATTGATTTTTTAAGCTAACCTGCTTCAAAAAGGCCTCTTTTTGATGCGGGTGTTTTTTGTTTATACAAAAATCGGTGTAAATATATTATGTCAACAATCACAAAGCGCACTCAGTCCGGTCGTGTAAACTTCGCCAAAATCCACGATGTTGCCGATACACCGGACCTGCTTGCCATCCAGCTGCAATCTTTCAAAGATTTTTTCCAACTCGAGACGACGCCCGATAAACGTGATGTGGAAGGGCTGTTCCGTGTATTTAAGGAGAACTTCCCGATCTCTGACACACGTAACATTTTCGTACTGGAATTTCTTGACTATTTCATCGATCCGCCGCGCTACACCATCGAAGAGTGTATGGAGCGTGGCCTCACTTATTCAGTACCGCTTAAGGCAAAGCTGCGCCTGAGCTGTAATGATGAGGAGCACGTTGATTTTGAAACAATTGTTCAGGATGTGTTCCTGGGTAATATTCCATATATGACCCCACGCGGCACCTTCGTGATCAACGGGGCAGAGCGTGTGGTGGTATCTCAGCTGCATCGCTCACCGGGTGTGTTCTTCGGACAAAGCACTCACCCTAACGGTACTAAGATCTATTCTGCCCGTGTGATCCCTTTCAAGGGCGCATGGATGGAATTCGCTACGGATATAAACAATGTAATGTATGCCTATATCGACCGTAAGAAGAAATTCCCGGTCACTACATTGCTGCGCGCCATCGGTTATGAAACGGATAAGGATATCCTCGAACTGTTTGGCATGGCCGACCAGGTAAAAGCGGATAAAAAGACCCTGAGCGAAAATCTGGGACGTCGCCTGGCGGCACGCGTATTGCGTAGCTGGACAGAAGATTTCGTGGATGAAGACACCGGTGAGGTCGTTTCCATTGAACGTAATGAAGTGATCCTTGAGCGCGACAGCATCCTGGATGAAGAGCATATTGATATGATCTCAGGAATGGGCATTGATACCGTCTTTATCCAGAAAGAGGAGTTAAGCGGCGATTACTCCATTATCTATAACACTTTAAATAAAGATACTTCCAACTCTGAATTAGAAGCGGTACAGCATATCTACCGCCAGCTACGCGGCAGCGATGCGCCGGATGATGAAACAGCGCGCGGAATTATCGATAAGCTGTTCTTCTCCGATAAGCGTTACGACCTGGGTGAGGTTGGTCGCTATAAGATCAACCGGAAGCTGGAGATGGATATGGCGAATGATAAGAAGGTACTGACCAAGGAAGATATTATCGCCATCATCCGTTACCTCGTACGCCTGTCAAACGGTAAAGCGGAAATTGACGATATCGATCACCTCAGCAACCGTCGTGTACGTACTGTGGGTGAGCAATTGTATGCTCAGTTCGGCGTAGGTCTGGCCCGTATGGCCCGTACCATCCGCGAAAGAATGAATGTAAGGGACAACGAGGTATTTACCCCGATCGACCTGATCAATGCTCGTACGCTGAGCTCTGTTATTAATTCCTTCTTCGGTACTTCCCAGTTATCCCAGTTCCTTGACCAGACCAACCCGCTGTCTGAGATCACGCATAAGCGTCGTATCTCTGCCCTCGGGCCAGGCGGTCTGAGCCGTGAGCGTGCCGGCTTCGAGGTGCGTGACGTTCACTATTCCCACTATGGCCGTCTTTGTACTATTGAAACACCGGAAGGTCCGAACATCGGTCTGATATCCACACTTTGTGTGCATGCCAAGATCAATGATATGGGCTTTATCGAAACCCCGTACCGCAAGGTTAAGGATGGTAAAGTGGATCTGAAAAATGAAATTTACCTGAGCGCCGAAGAAGAAGACGAACTGAAAATTGCCCAGGCAAACGTTCCTTTGGACGCGGCCGGGAAATTTACAGAGGATAAAGTAAAATCGCGCCAGACAGGCGACTTCCCGATCCTGGAACCGCAGGAAGTGGAATACATGGACGTAGCGCCCAACCAGATCGTTGGTTTATCGGCCTCCCTGATCCCCTTCCTGGAGCATGATGATGCCAACCGTGCGCTGATGGGATCGAACATGCAGCGTCAGGCTGTACCGCTGATCCGCCCGCAGGCGCCGATCGTTGGTACCGGTCTTGAAGCTAAAGCTGCCCGCGACGCCCGTATCCAGATACATGCTGAAGGAACAGGTATCGTCGAGTATGTGGATGCAAATGAGATCCATGTCCGTTATGACCGCAGCGAGAAGCAAAGACTGGTTTCGTTCGAAGACGATCTGAAAGTTTACAGACTTACCAAATATAAAAAGACCAACCAGAGCACCAGCATTAACCTGAGCCCTGCTGTACGCAAAGGACAAAGGGTGACCGAAGGGGATTTCCTCACACAGGGTTATGCAACACAAAACGGTGAGCTGGCGCTTGGCCGTAACCTGAAAGTAGCCTTCATGCCCTGGAAGGGTTATAACTTCGAGGATGCGATCGTAATCAACGAAAAGGTAGTGCGCGAGGATCTGTTTACTTCAGTGCATATCGATGAATATGAGCTGGAGGTACGCGATACCAAGCTGGGTGAAGAAGAGCTGACTGCAGATATCCCGAATATCTCCGAAGAAGCGACAAAAGACCTGGATGAGAATGGTATTATCCGTATCGGTGCACATGTGAAGGAAGGCGATATTATGATCGGTAAGATCACACCTAAAGGCGAAAGCGATCCTACCCCTGAAGAAAAGCTCTTACGCGCGATCTTCGGTGATAAGGCTGGTGATGCCAAAGATGCATCGCTGAAAGCTTCCCCGTCCGTTGAAGGTGTGATCATTGACAAGAAGCTGTTCCAGAGAGCGAAGAAAGATAAGAACGCAAAAGTAAAAGAGAAGACAGAGCTGGAAAAGATTGAAAAAGTACACCAGCAGAATACCGAAGCTATCAAGAAGCTGTTGCTGGAGAAGCTGTCGCTGCTGTTGTCTGACAAATCTTCTGCGGGAGTAACCAATACTTATGGTGAACCGATCATCAGCAAGGGTGGTAAATTCTCTGCCAAGGTACTGAACTCTGTAGATTTCCAGAATGTGAACCCCTTGGGCTGGACTGGAGAAGCAGAGACTGACGATCTGGTAAACCAGCTGTTGCACAACTACAATATCAAGTACAACGAAGAACTCGGCCGCTATAAGCGTGAGAAATTCAACCTTTCTATAGGTGACGAGCTGCCAACCGGCGTACTCAAGCTGGCAAAAGTATACCTGGCTGTTAAGCGTAAGCTGAAGGTCGGTGATAAAATGGCCGGCCGTCACGGTAACAAGGGTATTGTGGCCAAGATCGTACGTGCTGAAGATATGCCGTTCCTGGAAGACGGAACACCGGTAGATATTGTTCTGAACCCGCTTGGGGTACCATCGCGTATGAACCTGGGACAGATCTATGAAACCATTCTCGGATGGGCTGGTGAAAAGCTGGGTATGCGTTTTGCAACGCCTATCTTCGACGGTGCTTCCGTTGATGAAATACGTAGCCATATTGAACAAGCAGGTCTGCCTTCATTCGGGCATACTTACCTGTACGATGGAGAAACCGGCGTTCGTTTCGACCAGAAAGCTACAGTGGGTATCATCTATATGATCAAGCTGCACCACATGGTGGACGATAAGATGCACGCCCGCTCTATCGGACCATACTCGCTTATTACACAGCAACCGCTGGGTGGTAAGGCCCAGTTTGGTGGTCAGCGTTTCGGTGAGATGGAGGTTTGGGCATTGGAAGCTTATGGCGCATCCAACATACTGCAGGAGCTGCTGACAATCAAATCGGATGATATCATCGGCCGTGCCAAAGCTTATGAAGCCATTGTAAAAGGTGACAATATACCGAAAGCAGGTATTCCGGAATCGTTCAATGTACTGGTGCACGAGCTTCGTGGCCTGGGTCTTGAGCTGACTTTTGAGAATGACTAATTAACGGTGTCGATAAACAGGCAGGGGCCGGGCATATGCCCGGCCCCTGCCTGTTTATATTAAAATAATCCGGAATTATGCACGGATAAACAGATATTGGCATTATATTTGACATATAATAAGTTGTTATCCGATACACAAAACGCTTTACCTTAACAATCAAATTCTAAAAATTATGAATCTGAAAAAAGCCGGTCTTTCCTTTGCCGTAATGGCGTCCTTATCTTTTTCGCTCGTTTCTTGCGGACCAAAGGATGAAGACATTAAAAAAAGCATCGAAGCAAAGCTCAGTAATGTACCCGGGGTGTCTGTCGAAGTAAAAGACGGTGTCGCTACTCTTTCCGGAGCGTTTATTGATGATGCAACAAAAACTGCAGTTGAAAATGATATCAAGGCAGTTAAAGGTGTAAAATCCGTGGTAGACAATGCAACTGTTACGCCACCTCCCGCGCCTGTGGTTATTTCTGCCGACGATCAGTTAAAGGCGACGGTAACCGAAGCGCTTAAAGAGTATAGCGGTCTGAGTGCCGAGGTAAAAGATGGTATCGTAACACTTACCGGGGAAGTAAAAAAAGCAGACCTGGTAAAGGTGATGCAGGCACTTAATGCGCTTAAGCCAAAGAAAATTGACAACAAAGCGACTATAAAATAATTTATCATCTAAAATCTTTCTTATAATGGCACTGCAAGATAAATACCAGACATTAATAGCCGCGGCTAACAGCGGCGGAGCAACCAACCTGCAGGTAAGGGAGCAGGATAACGTACTGTATATTGATGGTGAGGTTCCATCTGGTGAAGTAAAGGACCAGCTGTGGGCCGTTTATGATAAAATCGATCCTGATTTCCGTAGCGGTGACCTAGTTTTGAATATCAATGTAGCAGCAGCGGCGCCTTCTACCCGCCTAAAGGTCACAACGGAAAGCTCCAATCTTAATATCCGGAAAGGACCCGGTACCGATCAGCCCATTATCGGGAAGGCTGCCCATGAGTCCGTTGTTACTTTATTGAGTAAGTATAATGACAGCTGGGCGCTGATCAGAACAGATGCCGGAGAAGAGGGGTACTGTGCTACGCAATATCTTACCCAGGTATGAACTGAACAAAAGCCAGATTGAAATGCGGAGCTTACCGGCTCCGCATTTTTGTTTAAATAAGATTGCTGTTTTTTTTGAACTTTATGTTATAGGACAATAGATTATTTACGACTTTTGCAACGGAATAAAAATCTATGGCTAAGGAATTTAAAAGAATATTAGTTACGGCAGCCCTACCCTATGCAAATGGTCCTGTACATATCGGGCATCTTGCAGGATGTTACTTACCTGCTGATATATATGTCCGTTACCAAAGGGCTCAGAAGCGGGATGTGCAATTCATATGCGGCAGCGATGAACATGGAGTGCCCATAACGATCCGGGCAATGAAGGAAGGCGTTACTCCTCAGGATGTGGTGGACAAGTACCATGCACTTATAAAAGACAGCTTTGCCCAGATGGGCATTTCATTCGATATTTACTCACGGACGTCTAATAAGATTCACCACCAGACATCACAGGCTTTTTTCAGGAAATTATATGATGATAATGTTTTCGAGGAACGGGAAAGCGAGCAGTATTATGACGAGGAAAAGAAAATGTTCCTTGCTGACCGTTATATAATCGGGACCTGTCCTGTATGTGGTAACGAGAATGCTTATGGGGATCAGTGCGAAAAATGCGGCTCCAGCCTTTCGCCTGAACAGCTCATTAATCCCAGGAGCGCATTGAGCAATGCTATTCCTGTTAAGAAAACTACCAGGCATTGGTATTTCCCGCTGAACAAATACGAAGATTTCCTGAAGGAATGGATCGTTGAAGGGAAAAAGGAAGAGTGGAAGCCGAATGTTTACGGACAATGTAAAAGCTGGCTGGACAGCGGTTTGCAGCCCCGTGCCATGACACGTGACAGTAACTGGGGGGTGCCGGTTCCGCTGGAAGATGCTGAAGGAAAGGTACTTTATGTCTGGTTTGATGCGCCTATCGGCTATATCAGCGCTACCAAGGAGCTGATGCCGCAAAGCTGGGACACTTACTGGAAAAGCGAGGATACGAAGCTGGTGCATTTTATCGGTAAGGATAATATCGTTTTCCATTGTATCATTTTCCCTGCCATGCTTAAGGCACATGGTGGCTACGTACTCCCGGAGAACGTTCCTGCCAATGAATTCCTGAATATAGAAGGCGATAAAGTATCTACATCGCGTGACTGGGCCGTATGGATAAATGAGTATATACAGGACTTCCCGGATATGCAGGATACGCTGAGGTATGTATTATGTGCCAACGCCCCGGAAACAAAAGACAATGATTTTACCTGGAAGGATTTCCAGACAAGGCATAACAGCGAGCTCGTTGACATATTCGGCAATTTTATAAACCGGGCCATGGTACTGATGCATAAGCTTTGCGGAGGCAAGGTACCTGCATTTCATGATGAGGTCAAGGAAGAAAGAGACCTGGAGCTGATAAAAGAGATCATGGCTGCGAAGGGTAAAATAGAACAGTCGATCGAGAGCTATAAGTTCAGGGATGCTTTGTTTGAGGTAGTAGACCTGGCCAGAAAGGGAAACAAGTACCTTCAGGATGTTGCGCCATGGTCCTTGGCCAAGACTCCTGAGCTGCAACAGGAGAACCAGCAGAAGATTGATAACTGCCTGCATATTGCATTACAGCTGACAGCCAACCTTGCCATCCTGTCAAACCCGTTCCTGCCTTTTACGGCAAAAAAGATATGCCATATGCTTACTGTAGTGGACAAAATGCTGGAATGGCAAAATGCCGGTAAAATGGATCTTTTGCGGAAAGGATATCCTTTACGTGCCCCCGAGCTTCTTTTCAGAAAGATCGAGGAAACAGAAATCGAAGCTCAAAGACAAAAACTGGTACAGCGGGCAGCAGCAAAAGTTCAGTCCCCGGGACCTGTAGATAAAGAAACGGCTGCAGTGGTGCATAAAGAGGTAATCGCCTTTGATGATTTTACTAAGATCGAATTGCGTGCAGGGGTCATATTATCAGCTGAAAAAGTGAAAAAAGCAGATAAGCTATTGAAACTGGAAGTAGACCTCGGCTCCGAAAAAAGAACAATAGTTTCCGGGATCGCACAACATTATCAACCTACGGAAATAATCGGCAAACAGGTATCTGTCGTAGTTAATCTTGCTCCCAGAAATATGAAAGGAATAGAGAGCGCAGGTATGATATTGATGGCTGAAGATACAAACAGTAAGCTTATATTTGTTGCACCTGAACAGGGCATTACACCCGGAAGCGAAATAAGATAAAGAGTTGCTTTCGTTTTAAGATATTTAATTTTTATCACTGATATTATGAATAAAAAGACTATCTGGTGGGTATCGGGCATTATTGCCGGTATTATTATTTTATTGCTGGCATTGAAGGGCAGCGGAGTCCTGGGGGGTAATGACGGGATGAAGGTGGCAGTTGATACTGTGGCGGAGCGCACCATCATTGAAGTAGTAAGCGCCAGTGGGAAAATATATCCTGAGACGGAAGTGAAAATCAAACCGGATGTGAGTGGTGAAATTGTAGAGTTGCCTGTACAGGAGGGAGACTCTGTAAATAAAGGTCAGCTGCTGGTAAAAATAAACCCAAGCATCTATTCTTCGGTTGTTACCCAGGCTGAAGCCAGTATGAACCAGAGCCGTGCCAATGTATCGAATGCCCGGGAAATGGTGGCGCAATCAAAAGCCCAGATGGACAGGGCGAAAGCAAATTATGAGCGGAATAAACAGCTTTTTGAAAATAAGGTGATCAGCCGTGTAGAATATGAACAGATGGAAAGCGATTATCTTACCGCCAAAGCAAGCTATGAAGCTGCAAGAGCAAATGTCTCCGGCGGAAATTACGGGGTTGCCGGTGCAGAGGCCAACCTTACCCAGGCAAGGGAAAACCTGAGACGTACTACAATTACAGCGCCCACAACAGGTGTTATTTCACAGCTGCTTGTCAAGAAAGGAGAACGTGTTGTAGGTACTGCGCAAATGGATGGAACACAGATCCTGACCATTGCTGACATGGGGCGGATGGAGGTAAGAGTGGAAGTAAGTGAAACAGATATCAGCAAGATCAGCCTGAACGATACTGCCATTATTGATGTGGATGCCTACCGGAACAGGAAATTCAAAGGGATTGTTACAAAAATATCTGTATCAAGCGTCAGCGATAATTCACTTACGGCATCAACTGTAGCATCAGCGAGTACGGAAGTTACCAATTATACAGTACACATCCTGATATTACCTGAAACCTATGCCGGGTTACGTACTGAGCTGGGTAAAGGGAAATTTCCCTTCAAACCAGGCATGAGCGCAGGTGTTGAAATACAGACACGCCGGGAAGCGGCTGCCTTGTCCGTACCACTGATAGCCGTGACAACAAGGGACTGGCCTGATTCTATCAAGAAGAAGAAAGAGGCAGAGGCACAATTGTCCGGGAGCGATATCCGGCAGGTGATATTTGTTTACAATCCCCAAACCAGTCAGGCAGAGCTGAGGGATATTGAAACAGCCATGCAGGATAATGAATATATACAGGTGACCAAAGGCCTTAAAAAAGGCGAGGTTATTATTACTGCGCCCTACAGTACCGTAGCAAGAACATTAAAAGATAAAAGTAAGGTACACGTAGTTCCCAGAAAGGATCTTTGGGAGGTGAAAGATGAAAAAGATGCACAATAGTTCGGCGGATATTTTTGAACATACGATCCAGGATGAGGGCATAGAATTTCAGGATGATCATAACTTTACTATCTGATTTTGGCTTACAAGACAACTTTGTAGCTGTAGCAAGAGGTATATTGCTACAGGAGCTGCCCGATGCGCAACTGATAGATCTGAGTCACGAGGTACGTCCTTTTCACCTGTTGCAATGCAGCTATCTTTTAGCCAGTTCCTTCAGCAATTTTCCAAAGGGTACTGTCCATCTTTCACTCTTTGATACCATGCACCATCAGCCGGCGTACCTGCTGATAACCGAAATAAAAGGCCAGTTTATTATCAGCGCAGACAATGGTCTGCTGCCGCTTACTTTTAATCATAAATTACCACAGGTATATAACTCGGGAAAAATCCCCGCCAGTTACTCGGATTGGCTGCTACACGCAGCAGTATTTATCAGGGAGCTGAAAGAACATGCTTTTTCGTTTAACCATCTGGTCCCCTTTTCACCTGCTATCTATCCCATTAAGCTCAGGCCTATTATTAAAGACGATAGCGTGGAATGCCAGATAATACACATAGACAGGTACGAAAACGTTGTCCTCAATATCACGAAGGAAGAATTTGAAGAACAACGCAGGGGGCGGAATTTTTTATTGAAATTCCTCAGGAACGAATCCATTAATAAAATCAGCAGCAATTATTCAGACGTATTACCAGGAGAAAAGCTGTGCCTTTTCAATACTGCCGGTTATCTGGAAATAGCGGTCAACCGTGGTAATGCAGCCTCGTTGCTTGGTTTGCAGCTGCATAATGAAAAATCTTTAGTGTACCAGAATATCAAAATCGATTTTCAGTGATTATCAGGTTAGTAAAAATGACATTCAGAATGGATGCTGTTCAGGAATTCCGGGCATTATTCAGTGAAAGGAAGGAAAGAATCAGGAACTTTGAGGGCTGTACGCATCTGGAACTGCTGGAAGACAAAGAAAAGGGTAATGTTTACTTTACTTACAGCTACTGGGATAACGAAAAAGCGCTGGATAAATACAGGAACTCTGAGCTTTTTAAAGATACCTGGAAGCATACTAAGGCCTTATTCCTGGAAAAGGCAGAAGCCTGGACTGTGGAAAGGCAGGCAATGTTATAGTTTCTCTGTTGCCTTTTCATTAAAGAGGTTATATATTTGTAACGGTCATTACCAACCTAATACTTAAAACAGGAGTCTGCATTTAAAGATAACCTGGTATCGGATTTTTTAACCAAAAGAATTATAAAATGACCCGTTTCCGACTATTACTGATATTTTGTCTTACGGCATGTTTGCATAGCACACATATTACCTATGCCCAGGCGTCCGGATCTTTCGAAGCTAAAATTGCGGAAGTATATGGGGCATATCAATCGCAGCTGACCGAAGAACAGCTTGCGTGGATCAGCAATTGCCTGGGAAGGTGTTCGGTTTCAGAGCAACCTTATGTAGCAGGTGAAGCCTTGAAAAATCTTTCCGCCCTCAGCCTCAATAAAAAATTCGTCTCCACACTGGCATATGATACCGGGTACGATGCGGGGAATTTTAATCCCCTTAAATACAATATCAACTTCTTCCTTAAAAAAGATCAGTATTTCCGCATTTTTAATACCGGCTATGTGCTAAAAGTAAGCAAGAAATAACTTATTAAAGTCAAGGTAACATTCAAAGGCAGTCTTGAATTTAGTTTGTACCGCTAATCATTATCATCTGTCAGACAGAATGTATTATAATCTATTCTGCATGCCATTGTTGTATACATTATTTAATAAGTATCAGCATATGTACGCATTGCCGGCATTAGCTGAAGTTGTATTATTTTTTTGCTATCTTAGCCAACTTTAACAGCTGTTTGTCTGTCCTTTTATAGAGTGTATCCGGCATTTTTTGCAAAAATTACGAAAAAGTATGAAGCAACTTCTACCCTATTCTCCTGTAAAGATCATTTTGCTTGTATTTTGTATGGTTGCCGGTACTTATTGCAGCCATGCACAATGTCAGGATATTACCGCCGTTATTACCAGCACTTCGCCGGCAATAGATCCTGCGGATTCTGTAATTAAAATCTGTCAGGGACAAACGGTTTCTTTTTATGGGAATGCTACTTTTGAAACAACATCTACCGGTGCTGCCTATACCTGGAAGTTCGGTGACGGATCTACAGCTACAGGAACTTCTGCAACTTATACCTATATTAATGGTGGTGTGTTTGTGGTAGATTTTATTGCAACTGATTCGGCGGGTTGTACCAGTAAGAACTGCGGCTCAAGATTGGTTGTACAAGTATCTACGACACCTTCTTTTGATGGCACCTCGGGACCTGAAGAAATGTGTCTCCATGATCAGGCTACCCTGGTTGGCGTCGTTACGCCTTCTCCCGCTCACTATGAATGCGCTCCTCCGGTTTCAGATACAACTTTTTTACCTGATGGTACCGGTGTCTCCTATGAGACAAGCATAGAAGTAGATTGTTTTACCCCATGCGATACCATCAGCTCTGCAGACCAGATAGAAAGTATCTGCCTTAACATGGAGCACTCCTACATTGGCGATCTTATTACAACCATAACCTGTCCCTCAGGACAAACATCGCTGTTGTTTGACGGGAATAATAATGACTTTTTAAGCACCTATCTTGGTGAGCCTAATGACCCGGGAGCTGGTGATATGATTCCCGGTGTAGGATACGATTATTGTTTTTCCATGAGCGCGTCCTGGGGAAATATTAATGAGGAAAACGATGACGGAAACTGGGTGCTGGGTGTTGGCGATCCCCCAAGCCGTTCAATGACAAGCGGCACATACCAGCCTGAAGAGAGCTACGATAACCTGATCGGCTGTCCTTTGAACGGTACCTGGACCATTACTGTAACTGACGATCAGGGTGCAGATAATGGCTATATATTTTCTTGGGGTATTAACTTTAATCCCGACCTTTTCCCGCCTGATTATTCCTTTATACCGGAATATCCCTCAAGAGTCTGGAGCGGTCCGGGTATAATCATACCTGCTGGCAGCAACGCGCAGATCATACCTACTGCAGGCGGCCTTAATTGTTACACCTTTACCGCTACGGATAATTTTGGTTGTCCTTACGATACGACAGTGTGCGTTAATGTTATTGACCCGGGTAATCCCGGCAGGGACAGCAGCGCATTTGTTTGTGAGAATGCGGGCGGCATTAACGTATTTAATTACCTTGGCGGGTCACCAGAGTTGGGCGGTACCTGGACCGGACCAGGTATTTCCTCGATCGGTGTATTCAATCCCGAAGCCGCAGGTCCCGGTACTTATGAGTTTACCTACACCAAAGTTACCCCTGAAGGCTGCGATACGTCGGCTACTGTAACGCTCACTGTAGACAGCGCTTTTGTAGTTGATTTCAGCTATGACCTGCAAAAAGGTTGCATGGCCGATACTGTGGTTTTCAGCAATCTCACAGATGCTGCGGAGTTCCGCTGGAATTTTGATGATGGCAGCCTTTACGATTCAACAAAAAGTCCTGTTCACGTATTTACAGAACAGGGGGAATATGGCGTCTGGCTTATTGCCACAAATACAAATGTCTGTACTGACTCAATCCAGAAAATAATTGATACACGACACCCGCTCAGTGCGGCTTTTACCCAAAGCAGCGATTCCGTTTGCCAGTCGGCAGAGAACGCAATAGCATTCAGTGATAACTCGGTTGGTAATATCCAAAGCTGGCAATGGAGCTTTGGCGATGGTACCGCTTCCTCCGATCAGAATCCGGTCCATTATTACACCCTTTATGGCACACACCAGGTCCGCCTGATCATAACGGATGATATTCCTTGCAGTGATACTTCCTATAGTACCGTATACGTGGATTCTATTCCTTTTCTTAAACTGACAGCCGATGCAGATACCATCTGTAACGGGGACAGAATAAATTTCGACCTCGATTATCTGTATACTGCTACCGGTGTTACCTGGGACTTTGGCGATGGTACCAGTCTTAACAGGCCAGGAAATACAACTTACCATAGCTATGATGTCCCCGGAAGTTATGTTATCAACGTCAATGTCACACAACCTGTTTGCGAAGGGCTAAACGCAAGTACGACGGTTTTGGTTAAACCTTACCCTGTTGTTAACCTGGGCCCGGATACTTTTATATGTCCCAACGGAGTTCCGGTAGGTATTGCTTCAAAAGGCTTTCTTACTGATTCTCCCGATATCAGGTGGTTATGGAGCACTGGCGCTACCAGCCCGATATTGAGAGTAACGGAGCCAGGTATCTACAGGCTTACCGCCGATCTTGAGGGTTGTAAGACTACTGATGAAATCGAGGTTAAAAAGGATTGCTATACGGATATTCCGAACTCATTTACGCCAAACGGAGATGGCGTGAATGATTATTTCTACCCCCGCCAGTTGTTATCCAGGGGCGTGCTTTCATTCAGCATGACCATTTTTGACCGTTGGGGGCAAAAGGTTTTCGCCACCACTGCTGTTGACGGCCGTGGCTGGGATGGCCGTTTCAATGATAAGGATCAGCCTGTAGGCGTTTATATTTACCAGATAAATGTGGCTTTTAAGGACGGGGGAGCTGAGAACCACACCGGAAACGTAACACTTTTAAGATAATTGATAATCGCTTAATTTAAATATCAACCTGAAAACCATAAACTATAATATTTATCAATGCCTGGCATTCCAGGGGCTAAGTTGTTCACACAGCTTCTAAAAAAACTATGAAAAATAAACTTTACGGTTATTTAAAAGCTTCCTTATTATCTATTCCTTTGTTCGCTGCCACATCTGTAGAAGCACAGATGACTGATGACAACGTTTTTCTTAAAGGAAGATTTCTTGAAGTAGGTATTGCCCCTATCGGTGCTTTCGGGTCCAATACTGATGCACCGGAAGACTATCATCCTCGTCCGGGCGGATGGGGTGACCAGCTCGGATTTGTTTCCGATCCGGCAATGGATGGCTGGGAGGTAGGAGACCCGGCTTATGTAGGCGATTATTTTCTGCCCGGCGATCCCCAGGAGGGTTGGGATGTACAGATCAATGGCGTATGGAACCAGGCCTGGCGTGGGGCCGGCGGTGATGGTGATATGTTCAGAAGCAGTTCGGGATCACCAACACTGACAGGTGAAAATATCGACTATTATTCTGTAGGCACCAAACTTTACGGGGTCTGGGAAGGTTCCATGGCGACCGATCTGTATATCAGGCAAACTACCATCCTGGATACCAACAGGGTATTTTTTGTATGCCAGGTTGTATTGAAAAACACAGGCAGCTCTACCCTGGAAAACATTTATTACAACCGTACCGTGGACCCGGACAATGAATCAGCCATGGAAGGTGGCAGTGGTTCAACTACTTTTAATGAAGTGGTTTTTCAACCCGGCGGCGGCGATAATAAATGCCTGGTAACCGGTACCGGTCTCAGCTTTCCTGACTATTCTTATCTGGGTTTGGGAGCAGTTGATTGCCGGGCTAAATCTTATATAGTCAGCTCAGGTCTGAACCCGGACAGGATGGGAACCAGTCTGGACGAAATTTATGATGAAACGGCACCACCTATTTTCGGGCAGTCGTACTTATGGGACGAAGGAGATACACGAACAAATGATGTTGGCATAGGCCTTGTGTTTAATATAGGAGACCTTGCTCCCGGTGACAGCACTACTATTTCCTATGCTTATATCCTGCGTGAAGCTGACCTGGATTCCGCTTTCTCTACATTGGAAAAATCCTGGCTGGTAGACGGGGCGAGCATCAGCACCGAAGATTCTGTTGTAAAGTGTGCCGGGGGCACCATCAATATCAGTATAGAAGACGGTGGTACTTATGAATGGGGCGAATGGTATCCAACCGAT
>Ga0164243_10000336_pt1 | contig 95839 bp, 73 predicted proteins | sample OricompcompostOP_FD_108781 | JGI IMG/M metagenome (GOLD analysis project Ga0164243, IMG submission 108781) | Organic Plus compost microbial communities from Emeryville, California, USA - Original compost - Organic plus compost (OP) | ecosystem: Engineered > Solid waste > Mixed feedstock >... | reverse complement strand
TCAACAAACTCAAACGCTTCCGACGCATCGCCTTGCGATGTGAAAAGACCATCATCGCCTTCATGGGCTTCGTTCACCTCGCTTGCGCCATGATATGGTTACGATGAATGCAGACAACACCTAAGGCTCTCCCGCACCCCACAGGCGGGCTTCCCTTATCCAGCCCTTGCGGCCGCCGGTATCAAACTGGCACCAGCCATCGTCGCAATCGCCCAGCCTGCCGACGACGCCCGGCTCCGCATTCCACAGCAGCCGGCTGCTCTCGTCAGGTGCGGCGCGGATCGGCGCCAGACCCTTGCCGACGACCAGCGCGCTGCGCACCGGATTGAGCAGCCGTGCGACCACCCAGCCCTGAGCCCCGTCAGGGTCCTGGATCAGGCGCCAGCCTTCCTTGATCCGCAGCACCTTCACCGGCAGCTGCGCCCTGCGATAGACCCAGTCGATCCGGTAATCCTCGCTCGGGCCCACCCGCATGTTCACCTCCTCGGCTCGCAACGAGGCCCAATAAGGGGTTTCCCGATCCTGCGCCGCGGCAGGCACGGGCAGGAGCGCGAGAAGGAACAGCAGGACGGGAACGACAACGAAGCGCATGGTTGCAACATAGCCTTCCGCCCCACCCGGCATCAAGCGTGCAACCGCGCTTGACCCCGGCCGAGAGCACGCATAGCGGAGCATTCATGGCATTAGATAGCACAGCAACTATTCCGCGCCGCGTCGCCGGCAAGCCCCGCGTCATCGTCACGCGTCGTCTCCCCACCGTTGAGCCGCGCATGGCGGAACTGTTCGACGCGGTCCTGAGCCCGGGAGACCGGCAGCTCAGCCGCGACGAGCTTGTCGCCGCAATGCGGGATTGCGATGTCCTGGTGCCTTGCGTCACCGACAAGATCGACGGCGCGATGCTCGAAGCGGCGGGCGAAAGGATGCGTCTGATCGCCAATTTTGGTGCCGGCGTGGACCATCTGGACCTCGCCGCCTGCCATGCGCGGCGCATCATGGTGACCAACACCCCCGGCGTCTTCACCGAGGATACGGCGGACATCACCATGGCGCTGATCCTGGCCGCGACCCGCCGCATGTCGGAAGGCATCCGCATGGTGGCCGCGGGACAGTGGCAAGGCTGGTCGCCGTCCTCGATGCTCGGCCACACGTTGCGCGGCAAGGTGCTGGGCATCGTGGGCATGGGCCGCATCGGCCAGGCGCTGGCGCATCGCGCGCGCGCCTTCGGCATGCAGATCGTCTACAACAACCGCCGGCCATTGCCCGACGCGCTCGAAACGATCCTCGGCGCCCGCTACGAGCCCGATCTGGATGCCTTGACGGCACAGGCGGATTATCTCTCGCTCAACTGCCCTGCCACGCCGGAGACGCGCGGCCTGCTGAGCGCAGCGCGCATCGCGGCGATGAAGCCCGATTCCTACGTCATCAACAGCGGCCGCGGCGACCTGATCGACGAAGACGCGCTGATCGCAGCGCTGGAAAGCGGGCATCTGGCAGGCGCCGGGCTCGACGTGTTCCTCAACGAGCCGAACATCGACCCCCGCCTCGCAGCGCTGCCCAACGTGGTCGCCCTGCCCCATCTCGGCAGCGCCACGATCGAAGGACGCACGGCGGCGGGCGAGAAGATCATCGCCAATATCCAGAGCTGGGCCGATGGCCATTCGCCACCCGACCGCGTGGTCACCGGCCTCGATTGAGCGGGATGGTCGGGTGCGGTTTGCGGAGTTCCGAATTGCTTCGGAGCTTCCAGCCTGGCACGTCCGCTAAGGAACCACCCTCCGTTCGTGTCGAGCGAAGTCGAGACATGCTGGCACAGCGCTTGCCGTGCCTCGACTTCGCTCGACACGAACGGAGCAAGCCCGGGGGTCGGATAAGGTGCCGGAGCCCTGCCCGGCCGTTCAATCCCCCGTCAGGATGCGGTCGACCAGTTCCTTCACGGTCGGCGTGAAATTGTTCGAGTAGAACGGGTCCTGCTTGAAGCGATAGGCAGCGTGGCCGGCAAACATCAGGTTCTGCTCCACATCGCCGCCATGCGCGATGTCCTGCAGCGTCTTCTGGATGCAGAAGCTGCGGGGATCGGCCAAGCGGCCAGTGGTGAAATCGTCATGGTCCTTCCATGACGAGAAACCGCAATGCGACAGGCAGCCCATGCAATCGGCCTGATCCTGCCGGATTTCCCCACGCTCTTCGGGCGTGACGAAGACCACCGTGTCATCCGGCGTGCGGAGCGCTTCGGTGAAGCCCTGCGCGACCCAGGAGCGCGCGCGATCGAGATCCTTAGGGGCGACCCAGAAGTTCTTCCCCTTCACCCCGACGTCGAGCTGCACGGTATGTTCGCCCGCCTCGACGCGGGAATAGGGGATCTGGCGCTCCGAACGACCTTCCAGATTGCGCAGGAAGGGATTGCGCACGGCCGAGCTGTAGAAACCGGTGGGTGAGAAGCGGTGAAGCAGCACGTCACCCGGCTCGAGCGTGCGCAGCCGGTCCTTCCATTGCTGGGGGATCGGGCTCTCATGCGTAAGCAGCGGCCGCGTGCCGAACTGGAAGGCGATGCTGCCCAGTTCGGGATTGTCGATCCAGTGGTCCCATTCGCGCAGGAACCACACGCCGCCCGCCATCACGATCGGCACATCGTCGGAAACGCCTTCCGCACGCATGGTTTCGCGCAGCAGCTTCACCCGGGGATAAGGATCCTCGGGCTTGTTCGGGTCTTCAGCGTTGGAAAGGCCATTGTGGCCCCCGGCCAGCCACGGGTCTTCATAGACCACGGCGGCCATCAGTTCGGCAACCTTGTTGTAAGACCGCTTCCACAGCGCGCGGAAAGCGCGGGCGGAGCTGATGATCGGCAGGTAGTTCACGTTGAAGTGAGCGGCGATCTCCGCGAGCTTGTAGGGCATGCCTGCGCCGCAGGTGACGCCGGTCACCAGCCCGCGCGTCTTTTCCAGCACGCCTTCCAGAACGGCTTGCGCACCGCCCATTTCCCACAACACGTTGATGTTGATCGCGCCCTTGTCGCTTGCGATGTCATAGGCGCGGCGCACCTGCTCTACGGCGCCGTCGATCGCGTAGCGGATCAGCTGCTGGTGCCGCTCCTTGCGGGTGAGCTGCGTGTAGACCTGCGGAACGATCCGGCCTTCGGGGTCATACGAATCGGCATTGACCGCGCTCACGGTGCCGATCCCGCCCGCGGCCGCCCAGGCGCCCGAACTGGCATGATTGGTGGCCGCAACACCCCTGCCGCCTTCGATCAACGGCCAGACTTCGCGACCGCCATACTGGATCGGTCGTAACCCCTTGAAACTCATGTGCGTCCCTATACAGCGCCCTTCAGGCAGGTGCGTCCTTCTTAGCATCACCTGGCTGGCGGCAGGGTTCTATCTCATATGGCTCGGGTCTGTCGCCCACCGCTTCGAATTGCGCGTAATAGCCGGCTAGTTCCGGTTTACGGACAAATTCGACAAGACGAAAGCCCACTTGTCCAAATTCGCAGAAAAGCAGCCGGGGATCGATTCCGTGCTGGTCGGTCGGCCGGTCCACATCCACCACGATCACCTGCCCGCCCTTGCGCAGGGCCGGCCTCAGCCGCCACAGGAAGGCGTAGGGTTCCGTGACCTCGTGATACATGTGGACCAGGAAGATCCGGTCGAAGCTGTTCTGCGGCAGGCGCGGATCGTCTTCCGCGCCAAGCTTGATCGATACGTTATCGAGCCGCTCCCGTTCGACGCGGCTGCCGAGGCGCTTGATCGCCTCCTCGTCGATATCCTGGGCCAGGACGCGTCCGCGCGCGCCGACGCGGGCGGCAAGGCGCACGGTGTAATACCCCTCGCCCGCGCCGATATCGGCCACCGTCATGCCCTGCTGGATATTGGCGAGGTCCATCACCGTCTGCGCCTCGCGCCGGTCGTCCCGCGTGCGTTCGCTGCTCAGGCTGTTCACGCCGAGCGCGGAAACGGGGCGATAGGCGCGCGGAAATTCGCGCGAAGTGGCCAGTCGGTCGTCGTCATCTCCGCGCAACCGGTCGCATGCCGCAAGTTGCAGCGCCAAAACGGCCAGGATGATCGTACGCAGCATTTCCCGGCCCCTTAGACGCTCACCCGCTGCTTGGCAAAGCGCATGTTCGCCAGGCGGCAGACAGGCAGACCAGCCTCGGCCCCAGGCTCAGTCGACGTCTTCGATATCCACCTTCTCGCCCGTCACGCGCTGCGACAGGGCGGCGGAGATGAAATCGTCGAGATCACCGTCGAGCACGTCATCGGGGGAAGTGGAGGTCGTGCCTGTGCGCAGGTCCTTCACCATCTGATAGGGCTGAAGCACGTAGGAACGGATCTGGTGGCCCCACCCGATCTCGGTCTTGGCCTCGTATTCCCCGGACGCGGCCGCCTCGCGCTTGGCCAGTTCGGCCTCGTAAAGCCGGGCCTTCAGCATATTCATCGCGGTGGCGCGGTTCTTGTGCTGGGAACGGTCGTTCTGGCTCGCGACCACGATGCCGGTGGGAATATGCGTGATGCGGACTGCGGAATCGGTGGTGTTGACGTGCTGCCCGCCCGCCCCGGACGACCGATAGGTGTCGATCTTGAGATCGCCTTCGTTGATCTCGATGTCGATATCATCATCGATCACCGGATAGACCCACACGCTCGAAAAGCTGGTATGGCGCCGGGCCGAGCTGTCATAAGGGCTGATGCGGACGAGCCGATGCACGCCGCTCTCGGTCTTGGCGTAGCCATAGGCGTTCTCGCCCTTCACCAGCAGGGTGGCCGACTTGATGCCGGCCTGCTCGCCTGCGTGGTAATCGACCAGCTCGACCTTGTAGCCATGGCGTTCGGCCCAGCGGGTGTACATCCGCTGAAGCATCTCCGCCCAGTCCTGGCTCTCCGTGCCGCCCGCACCGGCATGGATCTCGATATAGGTGTCGTTCCCGTCTGCCTCGCCCGACAGCAATGCCTGAACCTTGTCCGCGTCAGCGCGTTCCGCCAGCTTTTCCAGCGCATCGAGCCCTTCCTTGATGGTCGGCTCGTCTTCCTCCGCTTCGCCCAGCTCGACGAACTCGACCGCGTCGGCCATCTCGCTGGTGATCGCCTTCACTGTGCCGACGGCGGATTCGAGCCGGCGCCTCTCGCGCATGACGGTCTCGGCTTCCCTCGGATTGTCCCACAGGGTCGGATCCTCGACCCGCGCGTTGAGCTCGTCGAGCCGGCGCAGGGCGCGGTCCCAGTCGAGCGACTGGCGCACCAGCGCCAACGCGGCTTCGATCCGGTCGATATGGGCCTGCCCTTCGGCACGCATGGCAATAGGTCTCCGCTGTATGAGGCGGCCCGCTTAGCGGAAGGCGGGGGATTGTAAAGGCGCGGGGATCACGCCCGCAGCGATCTATTTGCCGCCCTTGAGCTGCCTGACCTTAGCCAGCGTCAGGTTGACATGCTCGCGCCAATCCAGCTCCGAATGGGCAAGCTTGACCACCCCATCCTTGCCGATGACATAGCTGGTACGGTTGGACAGGCCGGTATCCTGCCCGTCCTTGCCGATGAAGGACACGTCATACTGGCGGATCAGCGCCTTGCTGGCAGTCGCCACGGGGAACTTGTCCCGACATTCTTCCGTGGAAAAGCGCTGGAGCGTCGGCAGATCATCCGCCGACAGGCCGATCACGGTGGCTCCGGCCTTCTGGAACTCACCCATGTTCTCGGCAAAGGCGTTGGCTTCCAGCGTGCAGCCCTGGGTGAAGGCCTTGGGGAAGAAATAGAGCACCACCGGGCCTTTCTTCAGCGCCTGCTGGAGATCGAATGAGAATGGCTTGCCGGCCAGGGCACCCTGGGTCCGGAACTCAGGCGCTTTGGTTCCCGCCTTCAATTCCGCCGAGGCGGAAGCCGGGACCATGGCGAGCAAGGCCGCGCCCGCCGCTGCGATCATGATGCGTCCGATCATCTCTCTTCTCCCTTTCGGTCAGTAGAGCCCGCCCTGCTCCTCCGCGAAGTTGCCGGGCGCCCGGTTATCGGAATTGCCCGCTGCCTGGGCCCGATCCGCGGCCTGCTGGCGGCGCCGAAGCTGGGCGATCACCATTTCGCGCATCTGGTCCACATCGTCCTGCAGCACCCCGCGCCGCGGCTCGGTGTCGGGCTTGAACGCCTCCCATATCACGCCTGCCTTGGGATCGTCACCCGGCCAGCCACCGAACACGCGCCGTCCGGTGATGCGGTCGATCCGCACCATCCGCACGCCAGCTGGGGCGGAGAAGGGCCGCCCGCTCCAGCGGTCACGGCTTTCCTTCACGAATTGCTTGAAGATCGGGGCGGCCAATGTCCCGCCCTGGGCATAGCCGCCGAGGTTACGGGGCGTATCGTAGCCCATATAGACCCCTGCCACGATGTCGGGCGAACCGCCGACGAACCACACATTGGTCGGCCCGCTGGTCGTGCCCGTCTTGCCGAAGAGCGGGAAGTCGAGATCGCGCAGCACCACCGCCGTGCCGCGCTGGACCACGCCGGTGAGCATGTGCACCACCTGGAAGGCCGTGCGCGGGTCCATCACCTGCTTGCCGACCTGCTTGAAGCGCGGCATCGCCTTCCCGTCCCATTCGGGCATGTTGCAACCGGTGCATTCGCGCTTGTCCGCACGCCAGATCACCTTGCCCCGCCGATCCTGCACGAAATCGATCGTCGTCGGCGCGTGCTGCATGCCGTGATTAACCAGCGATGCATAGGCGTTGACCATCTTGAGCACAGTGGTGTCCCCCGCCCCCAGGGCCACGGCGGGATAGGGCTTGTAATTGCCGATGCCCACGCGATCGATCGTCTTGACCACGTTTTCCATGCCCGAATCCATCGCGATATGGACGGTCATGAGGTTGCGGGACTGCTCCAGGCCCCAGCGCATCGTGTGCTCGCCCCCGCCCCGGCTGCCGCCGAAATTACGGAAGCACTTCTCACCCAGCACCGCACCCTGATAATAGCAATATTCGCCGTCCAGCACCATCGATGCGGGCGTCATGCCTTGATCCAGGCCGGTTGCATAAACAAAGGGCTTGATGGTGGAGCCGGGCTGCCGCTCGGCCTGGGTGGCGCGGTTGAAGGATCCGAGCCGTGCGTCGAACCCGCCCTGCATCGCCAGGATGCGCCCCGTGCTGGGATCCTGCGCCAGGAAACCGCCCGAAATCTCCGGCACGGTGCGCACCTTGTAGCCGCTGCCTTCCGGTGAGACTGCGATCACGTCACCCGCCTTGAGCTGGTCCGGAAGGCCGGTCAGCGGCGCTTCCTTGCCATCCGTAAAGCCCACCCGTGCGCTGTTGCCGCTCCGCCGGGTCACTACGCCGATCCGCCAGTCCTGATAGTTGATCGAGAGGAAGGCACTTTGCAGCTGGCCGCGCCAATTGCCATCATCCATGTCGATCCTGGCGATGGGGCCGCCCCAGCCCCGGCCGCCCTGATAGCGCAACAGGCCCGCACGCAGGGAGTCGGTGGCCGCCTTCTGCAGCTCGGGATCGAGCGAGGTCCGCACCCACAGGCCGCCGGCATAGACGCTGTTCGGCCCGTCTTCGGCTTGTTCGCCGAACTGGCCAATCAGCTGGCGGCGCACTTCCTCCATGAAATATCCCGCATCGACCTTGCGCGGAACCGCGCGCTGGCTGACCACGCCCAGGGGCATGGCCTTGGCGGCGTCCGCCTGCTGGCGATCGACGAAGCCGTTCTCCACCATCTGGTCGAGCACCCAGTTGCGCCGTTCGAGCGCGGCCTTCTCATATTGCGGCCGGCCGTAGCGTTCCGGCGCCTTGGGCAGGATCGCGAGGAAGGCGGCCTCGTGCAGCTGCAAATCGGCCACATCCTTGTCGAAATAGGCGCGGCTCGCCGCCTGCACGCCGAAGCTGCGCCGGCCGAGAGGAATTTCGTTGAGATAGAGTTCGAGGATCTGCTGCTTGGTCAGCACCTCCTCGATCCGGCGGGCGAGCAGCATTTCCTTGAGCTTGCGGGTGATCGAATATTCGTCGCCCACCAGGATGTTCTTCGCCACCTGCTGGGTGATGGTGGAACCGCCCCGGGCGCGCTGGCCGCTGCCGATCTTGCTGACATAATCGAACACCGCGCCGGCGAAGCCGGTGATGTCCACTCCGCCGTGAGTCCAGAAGGTCTTGTCCTCCGCCGCGAGATAGGCGTTGATCAGCGGTTCCGGGAAATCGCGGAATTGCAGCTGCACCCGCCGCTCGCGCGCATAGGAATCGATGATCTCCCCATCGATCCCGCGCACCATGGTGGGAAGCGGCGGCTCGTATTCCAGCAGCATCTCCGCATCGGGCAGGTTACGCGCGAGGAAGAACCAGCCCAGCAGATAGAGCAGCAGCAGCACGCCCAGGCCGGAGGAAACCCAGCGGAACCAGCGGTTCGCGCGCCAGTTCACCTTGAACCAAGCCAGCAGCCCCTGCGCATCGCGCCGGATCCGGTAGCGAATGGATTTCTGTGTCGATTGATCGGTTTCGCTCATGATCGGGCCGCGCCTTAGCACGCCCGCTCCACCCGATGCCAGAAGGAAGCGCCGTCCAAGGCCTTTCGGGAAGGGTACCTATGGCGTGGCGGCTCCTGAATTGCGGGCGAAATAGATGCGGATCGCACGCTCCATCGCATCGGCGAAGGCGGTCTTCCCTTCCGGAGAGGCCAGCCATTTCGCATCCTCCGGGTTGGTGATGAAGCCCGCTTCGAACAAGGCCGAAGGCACGTCCGGCGCGCGCAGGACCGCCAGCGCAGCGGAGCGGCGGGGATGCGGATGGAACACGATCTCCCCTCCCCCTTCCCGCACGACGAGGTCGGCGAATTGCGCCGACTGCTCTTGGGTGCGCCGCTGCGACAGGTCCACCAGGATCGCATTGACCATATCGCTCTGCCCCGCGAGCGGAACCCCGTTGATGCGATCCGCCGCGTTCTCGCGCGCGGCCAGCCTCGCTGCCGCTTCGTCCGAGGCTTTTTCCGACAGGGTATAGACCGAGGCGCCATGCACGCCGGCCTGCTCGTCCCCCGCCGAATCGGCATGGATGGACAGGAACAGGTCCGCGCCCAGCCTCCGGGCGATCTCGACCCGCTCCTGCAGGACCAGGAACGTATCATCGCTGCGCGTGAGCGCCACGCGGATGCCGCCGCGCTCCACGATCCTGTCCCGCAAGGCGAGAGCCAGGCCCAACGCCAGACGCTTTTCCTCGAAGCCTTCGCCCGTCGCGCCCGGATCGTGCCCGCCATGGCCGGCATCGATCACCACCAGCGGCCGGCGAGCATCCTGCGGGCCTTCGATCGCCGGCAGGCCGATCTGCCGGCCGGCATCGGGCAACTCGATCCGGATCACATAGGAACGCCCGAGATAGGGCACCGAAAGCGTGAGACCGAGCGCATAGAGCCCCGCCAGGATAGCTGCCGGAGCTAGGAACAGCAGCAGGAGCTGGAAACGCCACGCCATCGCGAAAGGGTTATGGTTAGCGCGGTGTAACGAACAAGCGAAATTTACCTTTTTGCGCAATAAGGTTGCCCGGTCCGGAACCCGGTGCTAGCTAGGCCTCCATCGGGGCAGGCCTGCCCGCGATGACCTCTCGAAACACAGTTGCCGCATCCGCGGCTCCCTGGAAGAGAGCGAATCCCCCGCAGCGCCTTCCCGGTCAATTCCCGGCTTCTTCACACAGGGTGCCGGGCCGCGTACAGGTTGATGCCGAAATGAGAAGCCATTGTCACCGTCGACCGCCGCAACCGCAAGGTTGTGTCGCGATGTCGTCGGGCCTGGCGGCGCGCAACACCCTTGAAATCTTCATCGGGCCGCGCATTTTCCTTTCCGCAGACACATTCCGCTTCGCCGGCAAGCCTTTGGTTTCCGGCGCATTTCCTATTTCCGGCAGTCGCGGGGCCCTCGGCTCCGTTGCTTCCGGGTTTCATGCATATGAGCGCACACGCATGGCGGCGCCCGCAAGGGTTGCCGGAACACGGTGCGCCTGGAGAATTCATAATGGCAACGCGCATGCTGATCGATGCGCGCCACCCGGAAGAAACGCGGGTGGCGGTGCTCAAGGGCAATCGTATTGAAGAGTTCGACTTTGAATCTGCCGAGCACAAGCAGATCAAGGGCAATATCTATCTCGCCAAGGTCACCCGGGTAGAACCCTCGCTGCAGGCCGCCTTCGTCGATTTCGGCGGAAACCGGCACGGCTTCCTGGCCTTCTCGGAAATCCATCCGGATTACTACCAGATCCCCAAGGAGGATCGCGAGGCGCTGCTGGCCGAAGAAGCCGCTGCGGCGGAGGAAGAGGCCGCCCTGCGCGCCGAGGATGACGACGAGGAGGAGGATGAAGGCGGCCAGGGCTTCGCCGAGGAGATGGCCGGCGACGAGGGCGTCGAGGAGATCGACACCTCGGAGAAGGATGAAGTAGCCACCATCGAGGACGGCCGGGTCGACGGCGAGTTCGAGGACGACGGCGATGCCGACGCCTCGGAAGAAATCGAGGAAGGCGAAGAAACCGGTCGTCGAGGACGGGGCCGCGGTCGCGGCCGGCGCCAGGGCCGCGAGGGTGGCCGCGCCAGGGCCAAGGAAGCGGAGGAGATCCGTGCCAAGCGGATGGCTCTGCGCCGCCGCTACAAGATCCAGGATGTCATCCACCGCCGCCAGGTGCTGCTCGTCCAGGTCGTGAAGGAAGAACGCGGCAACAAGGGCGCGGCGCTCACCACCTATCTCAGCCTCGCAGGCCGCTATTGCGTGCTCATGCCCAACTCCACCCATGGCGGCGGCATCTCGCGCAAGATCTCCAACGCGTCCGACCGCAAGCGGCTGAAGCAGATCGTCGCGGAGATGAAGCTGCCCAAGACCATGGGCTGCATCGTCCGCACCGCCGGCCTCCAGCGCACCAAGACCGAAATCCGGCGCGATTTCGATTATCTCGCACGCTTGTGGGACGAAATCCGCGAGAAGACGCTCGCTTCCACCGCGCCTACGCTGATCCATTCGGACAGCGACCTGGTGAAGCGCGCGATCCGCGACATCTACAATCGCGACATCGAGGAAGTCGTCGTCGAAGGGGAGGACGGCTACAAGGCAGCCCGCCAGTTCATGAAGCTGCTGATGCCGAGCCATGCCCGGCGGGTGAAGGCCTATGCCGATCCCGTCCCGCTGTTCCAGCGCTATGGCGCGGAAGACCAGCTTTCGGCGATGTACGACCCTGTCGTCCAGCTCAGGTCCGGCGGCTATCTGGTGATCAATCCCACCGAGGCGCTGGTTTCGATCGACATCAACTCCGGCCGCTCCACCAAGGAGCACGGGATCGAGCAGACCGCGCTCAGCACCAATCTCGAAGCGGCTCAGGAAATCGCACGCCAGCTGCGCCTGCGCGACATGGCGGGCTTGGTCGTGATCGACTTCATCGACATGGAGTACAACTCCAACATCCGCAAGGTCGAGCGGGCGATGAAGGATGCGCTCAAGCACGATCGGGCGCGGATCCAGGTGGGTCGCATCTCGGGCTTCGGCCTGATGGAGATGAGCCGCCAGCGTCTGCGCACAGGCGTGCTCGAAGCGACCACCCGCCCCTGCCCGCATTGCGACGGCACGGGCCTGGTCCGCACCGCCTCCAGCGCGGGCCTTTCCGCGCTGCGCCTGATCGAGGATGAGGCGGCCAAGGGCAAGGGCACGCTGATCACGCTTTACGCCAGCACGGAAGCGGCGGTCTACCTGCTCAACGCCAAGCGCACCGATCTGCTGGAGATCGAGCAGCGCTACGGCGTCACTGTTCAGGTGGTTCCCGAAGGCGAGGACGAAGGCGCGAAGATGCGCGTCACCAGCGGCGGCCCCCGCCCGACCTCGGTGCCTAAGTTCGAGCCCATCGTCGACGATTTCGAGGATGAGGACGAACCCGAGATCGAGGACGAGGAGGAAGAAGACGACGCCGAGGACGAGGACGGCGAGGCGCGCAACAGGAAGCGTCGCCGGCGCCGTCGTGGCGGCCGCGGACGCAAGCGCCATGATGAGTTCGACGGCGACGAGCCCGAGGACGGCGCCACCGAAGAAACGGATGACGAATCCGGCAAGGAGGAAGCCGGCGAGCATCCTTCGGAGGACGAGGACGGCACGCCGCGCAAGAAGCGCCGCCGCCGGGGTGGCCGCCGGCGCAAGCGGCGTGAGGATGGCTCGACTGAAGGTGACGCGGAAACCGAGGACGAAGCCGATGGCGGCGAGGATACTCTCGATGTCACGCCGATCGGCGAGATTTCCGAACAGGTCGCTGAGGATATCGCCATAGTCGCCGAGGCACCTGCCGAGGAGAAGCCCAAGCCGAGGCGCACGCGCCGCAAGAAGACCGAGGAGGCGGCCGAAGAGCAGGCTCCCGCAGCCGAGTCGGTCGCCGAAGCGGAACCCGCTCCGGAAGCCCTCGAACCGGACGCCAAACCCAAGCGGCGCAGCCGCAGCAGAAAGGCGCCCGAAGCGGCGGAGGTCGAGGCTCCCGTGGAAAGTGCGCCCCAGGCCGAGGAAGCACCCAAGCCCAAGCGTCGTTCACGCAAGAAGGCCGATGCGCCTGTCGAAGCCCAGGAAGCTCCCGTGGAGCTTGCGCCTGCGGAAACCCCCGCGGAACCTGTCGCCACGGAAACCACCGTGGCGGCGGCGGCCGAGCAGGAACCCGCGACCCAGCCGCGCCGCGGATGGTGGCAACGCACGTTCGGAGATTGATTTTCGGAAATCACTTCTCACCCCTCTGCCCTCCCTTTGGGGAGAAGGCAGAGGGGTGAGAAGACCGGGCACGATCTGACCGCTGGGCGTGACCTGACCGAATAAAATCCGCCCACAAACGGGGGTGAAGCACCCGCCTCAAGCCTTGCCCCGCAAGTCCAGATCTCGCGGCTGTCTCCTTTGGAGCAGAGAGTCAGCGAGGCTTGCTCACCCCGCCTTCACCGCCACGCCCCATTCCATAAAGCCGGCCCAGCGGGGCATCTTGTCCATATATTTGCTCGCCATCTGCTCCATCGTGAATCCCTGGTCCCTTACCGCTCCGGCGACCTCGCGGGTCAGATGGCAATTGCCGGCCAGGCGCTTCCACACCGGCTCTATCCGCCGCTGCCATGTGACAACGCCCACATCGGGCGCACGGCCATGCTCGAGGAACAGCAACCGGCCGCCGGGCTTCAATATGCGCCGCATTTCCTTCAATACCTGGGCCTGATCCCCCACCGAGCACAGAGTATAGGTGCAGACCACCGTGTCGAAGCTGCCGTCGCCGAAGGGGATCGCCTCACCCTTCCCTTCACGGATATCCGCTTCCCAGCCCTTCTCCCGCGCCGCCTTGCGCGCATCCTCGAGCAGGGCCGGCGAAGGATCGACCGCGGCGAAGCCAGTCACCCGGGCAGGATCGTAGAAGGGTTGGTTCATCCCGCCGCCCACGCCGAGTTCGAACACCTTGCCGCTGGCCAGGGGAATCACGCCGGCGCGCAGCTGGGCGATCCGCTCGTCTCCGCATCCCATGCGCACGATCTTCGGCACGATCGTCTGATCGTACCACCTGCCGAAACCCATAGCCCCTCCTTTCGCCCCCTTTTTCGCGGAGGCATTTTTTCCTGTCCTACAGGCTCGCGCGCTGGCAACAAGCTGGAACCCATGCAGCCGGTATCCCGCCACAATCGAGTCCTTCGATCAATGGCGGAAAAAAGATCGAATGGATTTTCATCCTGAACAATGTCACCTGCCCGAGCCCTCTCCGGCTCCACAGGTGCCCTTGCCCCGCACCGCACAATCGCTAGAGAGACCCCATCAAAGCAGGATCGGCATCGATGGCTACCTTCACCCTTCCCAAGAACAGCAAGATCACCGGCAAAGGCCGCGAGCACAAGGCGGACGGCGCCGCCCGGGTGAAGCGGTTCAAGATCTACCGCTACGATCCCGAAAGCGGCGAAAATCCGCATTATGATTTCTTCGAGATCGATCTCGACCAATGCGGGCCGATGGTGCTGGACGCGCTGATCAAGGTGAAGAACGAGGTCGATCCGACGCTGACCTTCCGCCGTTCCTGCCGCGAGGGGATCTGCGGTTCGTGCGCGATGAACATGAACGGAAAGAACGGCCTCGCCTGCACCACTGCAATCGAGGACCTCAAGGGCGACATTCGCATCACCCCCCTTCCCCACATGGAAGTGGTGAAGGACCTTGTGCCCGATTTCACCCATTTCTACGCGCAATATGCCTCGATCCGCCCTTGGCTGCAGACGGTCAGCCCCACGCCCAGCGGCAAGGAGCGGCTGCAATCGCCCCAGCAGCGCGAAAAGCTGGACGGGCTTTACGAGTGTATCCTGTGCGCATGCTGTTCCACCAGTTGCCCCAGCTATTGGTGGAACTCGGACAAGTTCCTGGGCCCTGCCATCCTGCTCCAGGCCTATCGCTGGCTGGCCGACAGCCGCGACGAGATGACCGGTGAGCGGCTGGACGAGTTGGAGGATCCCTTCCGCCTCTATCGCTGCCACACGATCATGAACTGCGCGAATGTCTGCCCCAAGGGGCTGAGCCCCGCGAAGGCGATCGCCGAAATCAAGAAGATGCAGGCCGAAAGGCAGGTCTGACCCAAGGGTTCCGCCACCCGATGTCCGGTATGCTGGCCCGTTACGAGGTGCTGCTCGCCGCCGGTGAGTTGCGCGCCGATCCCGAGCAGCACGCCGCCGCCGAGCGGCTCGATGCCTTGCAGCGCGAGTTGGAAGCCGGTGGCGGCAAGCCCGGCCTGTTCGGCAAGCTGCTCGGCAGGAAGGCCGATGCGCCGCGCGGGGTCTATATGTGGGGCGGCGTGGGGCGCGGGAAGTCCATGTTGATGGACCTGTTTCACGATACGCTCTCCATCACCGAAAAGCGCCGGGTGCATTTCCATGCCTTCATGCTGGAAGTGCACGCCCTGTTGCGGGAAGAGCGGAAGAAGGAAGCCGGTGATCCGATCCCCCCCGTGGCCGCGAGGCTCGCCGAAGGGCTGCGCGTGCTCGCTTTCGACGAGATGGTGGTCAATAACTCCGCCGACGCGATGATCATGAGCCGGTTGTTCCGCGCGCTGATCGAGGACGAGGAAGTGACGGTGGTGACGACCTCCAATCGCGCCCCTTCCGAGCTTTACAAGGACGGGCTCAACCGCGAGCATTTCCTGCCCTTCATCACCCTGATCGAGCGCGAACTGGACGTGCTGGAGCTGAACGGCCCGCTCGATTACCGGCTTCACCGCCTGGGCGGGATGGCCACATGGCATGTGCCGAACGGCCCGGAAGCGACCGCACAGGTGCGCGAGGCGTTCTTCCGCCTGACCGACTATGCGCCCGAAGATGCGGCCAACGTGCCTTCCGCCGAGCTGGATGTCGGCGGCGGACGGATGCTGTTCGTCCCCAAGAGCCTCAAGGGCGTGGCGGTGTTCAGCTTCAAGCGGCTGTGCGGAGAGCCACGCGGTGCGTCCGATTATCTCGCCATAGCGCGGGCCTATCACACGGTGATCATCGTCGGCATCCCGGTAATGGGGCCCGATCAGCGCAACGAAGCGGCGCGTTTCGTCACCCTGATCGACGCGCTGTACGAGCACCGGGTCAAGCTGCTCGCCACTGCCGATGCCGAGCCGGAAGGGCTCTATCGGGCCGGCGAAGGCAGTTTCGAATTCGAACGCACGGTGAGCCGGCTCAAGGAAATGCAGAGTGCAGATTATCTCGCCCAGGGGCACGGCCCGGACGACCGCCCGTCCACTTGAAACCGCCTCGCGGGACACTAAATGGGCGGCAATTCCGGCGGCAACACCCCGCCGATGTGAGTTGATCAATGATCGATATCCGACCTTTCGCTGGCCTGGCGCATCGCGACCATGGCTGGCTCGACACGCGTTATCATTTCAGCTTTTCCGACTATTACGACACGGACCGGATGGGCTGGGGCGCCCTGCGCGTCTGGAATGACGATGTGATCGCTGCGAAGGCAGGGTTTCCCCCTCATCCGCACAGCGACATGGAGATCATCACCTTTGTCCGCACGGGCGCCATCACGCATCAGGATTCGCTGGGCAACACCGGCCGCACTGCCGCGGGCGACGTCCAGGTGATGAGTGCGGGCAGCGGTGTCGTCCACGCGGAATACAATCTGGAGGACGAGGATACGAGCCTGTTCCAGATCTGGATCAAGCCCGACAGTGCGGGCGCCCCGCCCGATTGGGGGATGCGCGAATTCCCCCGCGGTGACAGGGCCGGCAAATGGGTCGTGCTCGCCAGCGGCGAACCGGAGCGGGACGGCGCGCTGCCGATCCGCAGCGACGCGAAGATCCTCGCCGCCAAGCTCTCCGCCGGCGACCGGATCGATTATGCGGCAAGCCCCTGGCGGCACCAATACATGGTGTCGGCAAGCGGCCGCATCCGGGTGAACGGCGAGGAAGCCGGCGCCAAGGACGGGATCGCGATCACCGATGTAGAGACGATCACGGTCGAAGCGATCGATGATGCCGAAGTCGTGATGGTGGACGCGCGCTGAAGCGCGGAGTTCTTCAAGCCGCTCTGGCCAGTCGCGCTTGCGCGGCCGCCAGGCGGCTCATCACCTTGAGGTCCTGCTCGCGCAATTGCAGCGCTGCATCCGCCCATAGCTCGGTGATGCGCTTCAATTCGCTGAGGCTGATCGGTGCAGCGATCCGCGATGCCTTGCGAGCATTGACGAGGCCGGCATGGCGCCGCTCGCTGCGGTCGATCAACTCGCGGCAGGCATTGAGCCCTTCGCCCGCCTCGGCCAGATGGTGGACGATGCCGTAATCGAACATCTGTTCGGCCGTGTAGGTCTCGTTCGACAGGATCAGCTTGTCCGCCAGCGCACTGCCGAGCTTGCGCGACAGGATCGCATGGGCGCCCATACCGGGGAACAGGCCGAACATCACTTCGGGCAGGCCGAAGGTCGCCCCCTTCTCCGCCACGATATAGTCGAAGGACAACAACGCTTCGAACCCGCCCCCAAGGGCCGCCCCTTCGACCAGCCCGACGGTTAGCATCGGCAGGTCGAGCGCATGCATGTTCCGGTGTAGGATTTCGACGCACTTGTAGCCATATTGCACCAGTCCGGCGCGGTTCCTGTCGCGAATGAACTGCTGGAACAGCTCCAGATCGCCGCCGAAACAAAACACCCCCGGGGCCCGGCTGCCCAACACGAGGAAGCGCAGCGGCACGCTGCCCGGCCCGAAATTATCGCCGATCAGCCTTTGCCAGTTCACGAAATCGGCCAGCATCCTCGGGGAGAAGCTGGGCCTTCCCACAGGCCGCATATAGGTCCACAGGGTCTGCCGCTTGCCTTCGTAGAGGCATTCCAACTCATTGAGATTGAACAGCTCTTCGGGAATTGCGAGGTGGCGAGCACTTTCTTCGACGAGATATTCCTCGCCTTCATCCAGAACCATCAATGGCTGCCCATCGGTATCGGAGCCACTTTCGGCCAGGTCGAGATTACTCGCCAGTCGATCCATAAAGCCCTCGCTTGCGACCTTGCCCCAACGCGGGATTGTTATGTTCTCCGCGGAAGTCCTTGAAGAATCTAAGTCATGGACGAGTCGCTTGGCAAACGATTTATTTACCATAATTGACGGCAGCGGTCCGAAGGCCGGACAGTGTCAGGGGCGAGCTCCGGGTATCGGTGGTTCGCTCAGGTCGAAGATCAGCCGGAAAGGCCGAGCTGGATCAGCGAGCGGTCGAGCATCAGCAATTGCCACAAGAGCCGCGAATGGTCCGCACGGCCGGTGATGTGCTCTTCAGCGATGCGGTTGATCCTGGCCGGATCGAACCACCCGGTGCGCGCAAGCGCTGCACTGGTTCCGATCGCCCGCGCCTCGCCCGCCAGCGGACCGCGCAGCCATTGCGCCACGGGGGTGACGAAGCCCTGCTTCGGGCGATACAGGATATTGTCCGGCAGGTAGCGGCGCATCGTGCGCTTCATCAGCCATTTGCCCTGCCCACCCCTGATCCGCATCCGCTCGGGCAGGCCGGCGGCGAATTCGATCAGGCGGTGATCGAGCAGCGGCTCCCGCGCTTCCAGGCTCACCGCCATGCTCGTCCGGTCCACTTTGGTCAGTATGTCGCCGGGCAGCCAGAATTTGAGATCGGCATATTGCGCCCGGTCGAGGCCCGAACGCGCGGGTGCATTGCGCATCGTCTCGACCAAGGCGTCCTCGGCGCGATAATCGCCGATCCTGCGCTTCAGATCGGGCGAGTAAAGCCTCATCCGCTGCGCCCGCGTGGTGACGCCGAGCGCGCTGGCATATCCTTCCTCGCCATCACTCGCGAGGGAGAGCAGCGTCGTCCGCGCTCGCAGGAAGCGGGGTGCCCAGTCGGCCTTGGGATAGATCGAGCCGAGCGCGCCCAGCAGCGGCCCGCGCAAGGCCGAGGGGAAGAAGGAGCGTATCTTCTCCTCATGCGCGTGGAATATCTGGCGGCGATAGCCGGCAAACGCCTCGTCCGCCCCATCTCCCGAGAGAGCGACGGTCACGCTTTCGCGCGCGAGCTGGCAGACGCGCCAGGTGGGCAGCGCGGAGGCATCGGCAAAAGGCTCGTCGAACATCGCCGCGAGCCGGCCGATCTCGGCAAAATCATCGGGAGAGACGGTGCGGCTGCGATGATCGGTCGCAAAGAGCGTGGCGACATCGCTGGCGTAGGAGGTTTCATCGAGCGAGGCGACATCGAACCCGATCGAACAGGTCCGCACCGGATCGCGGCTGGCCTCCGCCATCAGCGCCACCACGGTCGATGAATCGACTCCGCCGGACAAGAATGCCCCCAGCGGCACATCCGACACCATCCGCGACGTCACCGCCTCGCGCAGATGGTGGAGCAGTTCCACACCGAGATCGGCGTCGGAGCCCTTGCGCCTCTCGGCGAAGGAAATATCCCACCATTTCACCGGCGGCGGGGGCGCGGCATTGTGGCGCAGCAGGCGATAATGGCCGGCGGGCAGCTTCTCCACGCCCTTCAGCATCGAGCGGTGATCCGGCACGTAGCCCCAGGTGAGATAATCCTCGATCGCCAGCGGATCGACTTCACGCCGCAGCAACGGATGGGCCAGCAACCCCTTGAGCTCCGAAGCAAAGATGAGGGCCCCGTCACTGAGCTGCGCGGTGAAGAGCGGCTTCACTCCGAAGCGGTCCCGCGCGAGGAACAACGTGTGCTCCGCCAGATCGTAGAGCGCGAAGGCGAACATGCCGTGCAGGCGCGGCAGGCATTCCGTACCCCAGCGCTCCCAGGCCGCCAGGATCACTTCCGTATCCCCGTCCGTGCGGAATTGCGCGCCACTTGCCTCCAGCTCCCGGCGCAACTCGCGGAAATTGTAAATCTCGCCGTTGAACACTATGGCCGCGCGGCCGTCGGACGAGAGCATGGGCTGAGGCGAGCCGGCCAGGTCGATGATCGAGAGGCGGCGATGGCCCAGCCCCACCCCCTGTTCGGTCCACACTCCGGCCCCGTCAGGCCCGCGATGGGCCAGGGCGTCGCACATCCGTTCCACCCGTGCTGCATCCACGGGCTTGGGTGTCGAACAATGGAATATGCCCGCAATGCCGCACATGGAAGCCGCCGCTTAAGGCAGGCGCGCCATTTCGTCCATCCACGCGCCTGTCGGGCCGGTCGCTTTGCGAAACGCCTCGATGCTTTGCGCGGCAGGATGGCCGGGGCGTTCCTCGGCAGAAAGGATCAGCAGCATGGTGGGTCGCGAGCGCATCAGCAGCCGATCGCGCATATTCGCCAGCTTGAGCTCGCCATTGCTGCCGGTGAGGAGCCCGCCGGTACGGTAGAAGGTCGCCGCGAGGCGCACCACCCTGCCCTGCGCGAAGAGCAGCTCGGAAAAGGCATTGGGAATAGCGGGGCCGGGCTTCAGCCAGCGCCAATCAGTGCCGGGCACCAGGGCGCCTTCCCCGAAAGCGCCCGCTTCGCGCCCTTCCTCCTGCGAGGAATAGAGGGCGAAGAACACGTCCACTTCCTGCCCCGCCGCATTCTGATAGCGGCCGATAAGGCGATGTTCGGCCCCTTCGGCGCGCGGTTCCCACCAGACTTGCGGCGCATATTCCACGCGTTGCCAGCCATTTACCTGGGGCAGCTCGATCTGCGCGGGCAGCGAGGCCGAAAGGGTCTCCGCCCTCACCGCCCAGCCCGAGACGCCCAGGCCCAGCGCCGCGATGATGGCCAGCGCCAGCCAACCGTTGATCCGCAGGCCGCTCGCCTTCGCGAGGAAGGGCGATGCGGAGATCGCAGCGGCGTCCAGCATGGGATCATCCGCATCCCGGTCGAAGAACCGCCAGCTCAAGGCCAGCAGCGCCGCCATCACGATCCCGAAGAACACCCAGCCATAGAAAATGTGGTCGAAACCCTGCGCGAACTCGATCCCTTGCGACTGAGCGATATAGATCGTCCCCCAGGCACGCACGCCATTGGCCAGGATCGGCAGGATGACGGCCAGGGCCATGAACGCCGCGCGGCGGGGCCAGCTGCGAAAGCAGACATGCGCGACCAGCGTGCCGAGCGCGATCATCGCGATCAGGAACTTCACTCCGGAACAGGCCTCCGCAACCTCGAACAGGCCGGCGGGCGTATCGATGAACACGCCGTCGATCTGCGCGGGCACACCGCTCCAATGTGTGAGCGCAATGGTCAGCTTGGCGGTGATCAGCTGCAGCGCGGGGACCAGCTCGTCCCCGAACGGGACGAGGAAGGTCATGTAAGCCAGCGGGAAGACAAGACCCGCCGTGGTGCGGGGCCCGAGCAGCGCGATCGCCGCCCCCTGCATCGCCACCACGACGCCGAGTTGCCGCGCAAGGTTCAGCCCCGAGATCGCGCCAAGCAGCCAGAGAAGCAGCGCACCGGCCACGACCATCAGCCCTGGCCACCAGGCCGCAGGCGCGAGCTTCACCAGTTCGCGCGCGCGCAGCCAGACGAGCCAGACAAGGATCGCCGGAATCAGCAGGACGTGATTATAGGTCGAACTGTTCCACCACTGGCCCGCCATGTCGGCCCAATCGCTCGCGAAGAGCGCGCCGAGCCCTGCCCAGGCCAGCGCCAGGCGCAGCAGGGGCGCACGCCAGGCATGCGGTATCCGCGAGAGCGCAGTCTGGGCAGGCCCCGTGGGAAGCATGGCTTCAGGCGGCATCGCGATGGCCGCCCTTGCCCTTGGCCCTCTCCGGCGCGAAGCCGACGATGCGCGGCAATTCGGCGAGCATGGCCGGCCAGCTCTGGCGATCCAGCACGAACTGGCGAGCAGCCTTGCCCATCGCCTGCATCGCCCCGCGATTGGCGAGCAGCGCCAGCGTCCGGGCAGCCAGCGCCGCATCGCTTTCCTCGATCGCGAAATGGATGCCGTCTTCCGCCTCGATCCCGGTGGCCGCGCCGGGAGTCAGGATCACGGGCCGGGCCATCGCCATCGCCTCCAGCACCTTGTTCTGGACCCCCCGCGCGATGTCGAGCGGGGTCAGCGCGATATCGGCGGCGGCAAGGAACGGGCGGACATCGGGCACCGCACCCCACACGCGCACGCCCGCCTTCCCGTCCAGCACGGAAAGCGCCCGGACCGGCGCCCGGCCGACCACATGGAACTGCGCCTCGGGATGGATCTGGCGGATGGTGGGCAGGATGTTCTCGATCACCCGCAGCGCCGCCGCCACATTGGGCGCATAATCCATCTGGCCGGTGAAGACGAGATGCGGCCCCTTGCCGGCCGCCATGGATGGCTCGGGCTCGGTCTGGGCGGGATTGAAGAAATCGGCGTCGATCCCGTTGCGCAATGCCGAAACCTGCGCTTCAGACGGGCTCACAAGACGCGAGCGTAGCAATTCGGCTTCGGCCTCGCTCACCAGCAGGGTATGGCGCGCGCGCAGGGAGAGCCGCTCTTCCTCCGCGGCGAGGAGCCGCCCTTCGCGGGCGTCGACCCAGCGCATCGGCCAGGGCTTGCCCGACGCATAGGCTTCGAACTTGGCGGAATCGACATCCACCAGGTCCACCACCACCCTGCCTTCGAAGGAATGCGGGACATATTGCCCCATCTGGCCGGAAAACACGTAGATCGTGGCGATCGGCCGGCTGGCGAGAAGCTCCGCCACATAATGCTTGATGGCTGCATGGCGGAAGGCCGCCAGGCTCACCGGCTCACGATGCAGCAATGCCTCCATTCCCGCCACGGCGAGGTTCTTGTCGCGCTCGACCAGGCAATGGCTGGCGCAAAGCCGTGCGAGATCACCTTCATAGGCCCAGTCGCCCTCCGTATCGGCGAATGTCGCCACATGGACGGGTGCAATCTCCGCCAGCCGCTGCAGGATATGGTGCGAGCGGATCTTGTCCCCCCGATCGGGAGGGAAAGGCAGGCGATGCGCCAGAAAGAGGATCTCGCCGTTCATCCCAGCCCCCGCGCGATGATCGGGCCCAGCCGGTTGGTCAGGGAAAGGGGCAATTGCCGCCACAAGGCGATCCGCGCGGCGTGGCGGGCGCTATTGGGATCGGCGTCACGCTTCTCGGCGCCGGGCGCGGTCCAGCTCGCATAAGCCAGCGGCTGAGGCTCGAAGCCCCAGTTGCGCTTGAAATGATAGGCTCCGCTCCCGGTCTTGGAGCGTCCGAAATCGAACCGCGCACAGCCGCGCCGGCGCGCATGGCGCATCAGCTCGAAATACATCCGGTCATTGGCGCGCAGATTGCGTGCGGCGAAAGTGCCTCCGCCCCAATAAGGCAACACCGCCCCGTCGTGATACAGCGACAATACGCTGGCCACGGGGCGCCCTTGATGTCGGATCGTCAATATGTCGGCGTCCAGCGTCTCGAGCGCCGCGTCGAACAGGCTGCGAGGGAAAACCGGGGTGCCGAGATTGCGCACGCTTTCCGCATAGACCGCATAATGCGCCGCGCGATCCTCCTCGTCCCGCCCCACATCGACCGTGAGGTCGCGTTCGAGCCCTTTACGGACCTCGGCCCGCTGCTTGCGCGGGATGGCAAGCAGTTGCGCCTCGTCATCCGCCGCCAGATCGATCACGAAGCCGCAATGGCTGTCCGTCCGGATGTCCCACTGCTCGGGCGGGGGGCCGCCGCGCAATTCCACCGTCGGGCAGGAACAGCGGACGGCAAGCTCCTGCGCAGCCTGCGCCAGCGCGGCGATAGGAGCACCCTGCTCCGCAAGGATTCCCCCTCCAACGGCAAATCCGCTCGACACCAGCGCGCGGCCGAATATCGGCGAATGGACTTCGCTGAGGGGAAGCCAGCCGGTGATCGCGCCGCCTTGCTCGATGACAAGGCCAAGAGCGCGCTGTCCGGTGCCTCGCTCGACGGCGGAAAGCCAGGCGGGGCGATGGAATATCGTGCCGGCCTGTGCCGCCACGAAGCCTTCTATCCGCGCCGCTTCGTCGGGCTGGCGCAGATCGGCAAGGCGAACCTTTTCCATGGCGGGGGCAAAAGGCGCGTTCATGCCGCGAAATCGAGCGTCCGGGCCGCTTCGTGCCGGGCGATCTCGTCCATCCGGCCCCAGCGGAACTCGCGCAGGAGGCGATCCAGCTTGCCTGCCATCGCACCGAGCCTGCTGTAATGTCTCAGCCGCGAGCGGAGCGGCGCTTCGTGCACGCGCGGCTGGTCCGGATCGATTTCCCATGGATGGAAATAGAACACCGCCGGGCGTTCCTCCTGCCGATTGACCTGGCGGATCGCCCAGCGCGAAAAGCCGTAGGGTAGCACGCGGAAGAAGCCGCCCCCACCCGCCGCCAGCCGCCGGCCCGCGAATTCGGCCGTGGTGACCGGAATCTCGATCATCGGCGAACCGGGCACGGGATGGAAGGCGAAGCGCGGAGCCTCCCGCCAGCCGTAGTGATCGTGGGCAACCGGTGCGACGCTGGAACTGTAGGCATAGCCTTGCTCGGCAAGCTCGGCATGGGCCCAGGGCGTGCGCCGGTCGATCGAGAAGCTCGGTGCGCGATAGCCGCTGACCGCCTTGCCCGACGCATCCTCGATCTCGCGCTTGGCCTTGCGGATATCCTCCGAAAAACGCCAGCGATCCATGGTGAAGACGCGGGCATGATCCCAGCCATGGCTGGCCATCTCATGCCCGGCATCCGCGATCCGGCGGATCAGCGGACCATTGCGACGGGCCACCCAGCCCAGGGTGAAGAAGGTCCCCTTCACTCCCACCTCGTCGAACAGCTCCAGAATCGTATCCACATTGCGTTCGACCCGGCTGGCCAGCCCGTTCCATGTCCCACGCTCGATCACCTTCTCGAACGCACCGACCTGGAACCATTCCTCGACATCGACGGACAAGGCGTTGACCATCGCCTTGCCGCCTGGCTCCGTCGGATCGGGCTTACCGTCGCGCATGTCCCTTCCTCAGGCAGCGATCTGCGAACCGTCCTGGTCCTCGATCCATTCGATGAGAATGGTCAGCGTGTGGCGGATGGCCCGCTCCTGCTCGACCAGTCGGGATTCGAGCTGAACCATGCGTTCCTGCAACGCGGCGATATCCGGATCGGCGGCTCCGACCCGCTCTCCTTCGATCGCCTGTGAGAGCTCGACCACGGCCTGCTGCAGCTCGGCGATCTGCCCATCCCGCTCGGCAAGAGCGCTCTGAAGCAGCGCAGGGCCGGAATCGGAGAGAGGCCGGTCCTCGGCAACGGAGGCCGCGGGAGACGGCGGAGCAGCCGGCGGCGGCGCGGGCGCCGCATGGGGAAAGGCGTTGTCGCTTTCCATCTCGGTGACCACCGCCTGCAGCATGGCGGAATCGATCCGCGAGCGCTGCTCGACCGCGCCCAGCAGCAGCAGGCGATTGGCAATCTGGTTCACCTTGCGCGGAATGCCGCCGCTCGCCTTGTAGAGATCGGCGAAGACGCGCTGGTCGAAGGCGGGATTGCCCGTCCAGCCCACCAACTTGAGCCGATGGAGGATATAGGGCTCGATCTCGCTCGCATCCATCGCCTCGAGATGGTGAGCGGCGATCACGCGTTGGCGCAACTGCTCCAGCCCCGGATGGGTCTGAAGGGTCGTGCGGAACTCGGGCTGGCCGAGCAGCAACGTCTGCAACAGCGGGTGTGAGCCGAGCTGGAAGTTCGACAGCATCCGCAATTCTTCGAGCGCTTCGACCGAAAGGTTCTGCGATTCGTCCACCACCAGCAGGCAACGGCGGCCCGAACGCGCTTCCTCGTGCAGGAAGCTTTCGATCGCGCCCAGGGCCGAGGCCTTGTCATGCCCCGTGATCTCCAGCCCGAAGCTTTGTGCCACGACGTGGACGATCTCTTCGCCGCCGAGCTTGCTGGTCACCACCTGGCCCACCGTGAGCTGCGCCGGATCGATCGAGGCGACAAGATGGGCGACGAGAGTGGACTTGCCCGCCCCCACCTCGCCGGTGATCACGATGAAGCCTTCGCCCTGGGCCAAGCCGTAGCGCAGGTAAGACAGCGCCTTGCGATGCGTGCCGCTGGGGAAATAGAACGCAGGATCCGGCGTTAGCTGGAAGGGCTTACCGCTGAACCCGTAGAAATTATCGAACATCCAACTGCTCCCAGGCTCAGAATGAATAGCGCAGGCCGAGCAGGGCAGCCGCGCTCCAGATGTCTTCGAGATCCTCATCGCGGGTCAGCCCGTCAAGGCTGACGGCCGCCGTGGCCGCGAGCTTCGCAGTGAGGAGGCGATTGTAGGCTGCAGACGCGCCATAGCCCCTGGTGCTTCCCCCGAAATCGAAGCTGCTGTTGAACCAGGTGGCATAGACATTGGTCGAAAGGGTCGAACGCTCGTCCAGCCGGCCGCTGAGATAGGCGGCAAGCCAGACATTCTCGTCGACCAGACCATTCGCGGAGGCGAGCACCGTGCCTTCGGCCGCGATATATTTGCGCCGATCGTATCCGATGCCCACCCCGGCCCGCCAGCGTCCGAAATTCATGGCGTAGGACGCCGTCACGCCCCGCGCGCGGAAAGTGGAGGATCGCACCGCCCCGAGCACGCCACCGAGGCAGTTCCCGCCCTCGAGCGAAACGACGCAGGTGGAAAGATCACCCGAGATCGGATTGCGATTGACTTCGAAATCGGTCGGCAACCCGGCCAGCATGTTGTTCACCTGGCCGCCGAAGCCTGCAATATTGTCATAGACCGAGACATTGAGGCTGCTGCGCGAGTTGGGCTTGTAGGACAACGTGCCGTAATAGGTGGTCGACCCGTAGCGACGGCCGATATGGGCTTCCAGCTCGGTACGGCGGCTTGGGCGCCAGATCACGCCAACGTCCCAGATCAGCCCTTCCACATCGTAGGCCAGCTTGCGGGGCGCGTCGGGATCGGTCCGATAGCGTCCGTCCGAACCGATCACCGGATTGCCCAACTCGTCACGCAAGGCATCTCGCGCCGAGACTTCCACATCCTCGTAGCCCACCCCTCCCACAAGGGCGACATTGGGGCTGACGGGGACTGTGACGTCGCCTCGCACCCAGCGATTCGCGACGCGCTGGTCGAGATTGGAGATATCTTCCTGATACCAGCCCGCACCGACCCCGACGCCCACCGGCAACAGCTGGTTGGGGCGGCTGCCCACGCGCAGCTGGGCCATCTGGACCACGCTGTCATCGAACACGTCGACCGGATCGGCGCCCGGCGCCGTCACCAGCGCATCGGGCTCCTCGATCCGCGAATAGCCGATGCGATACTGGCCCTCGATCGATACGTCCCCCGCATCGGTCCTCAGAGAGGGGCCGGCATAGACCGAGTAGATATTGCTTTCCCCGCCATTGTCGATGATCGGGTTCTGGATCGCCGCGCCGTTGCCCTCGATCCGGCTGCGCGCCGCGAGCCCGCCCGCCTCGATCGTGAGCGCATGCGGAATGACAGCGGCGGAAGCGCGGGCGATGCCGCTGATCACGTCGCCATCGGGCGCATCGTCGCCCCAGCCGATCCGGCGCTCATAACGCAGCGACAAGGCTGCGGCGTTGTTGCGGCCCCTGATCGATGCATCCACTCCCGCGGCAATGCTGGTATAGGTCACCATGTCATCGCCGGGCGAAAGTTCCGCCACCAGCACCTGCGCAGCCTCGATATAAGGCTGCACGTCCAGCCGGTTATGCTGCTGCTCCTCGCCCTCGGCCCGATCCTGCGCGCTCACGGCCGCGGGCAGCGCGAGCACCGCCAGCGAAAGCGCCAAGCCGGCAATGGTCCGAAGCATGGTCACCCCCCGTAACCGTAATAGGAGCCGAAGCGGCGGCCGCTGGGGCTGAAGCGCGCATCGTTGAGCAGCAGCTTGATGTCCGGGCAGCTGGAGATCAGCGAAAGCGCGTCCTCGATGGCGCTCTGCCCGGTCGCATCCGCGCGAGCGACCAGCACCGCCTGCCCGCAATATTTCGCCAGCTCCGCTGCGGGAGAGGCCGCGAGAACCGGAGGAGAATCGAAGATCACGATCCGATTGGGCGCACCATCGGTGAGGCGTGCGAGCACTTTCGCGGTGCGGCTGCTGGCAAGATATTCGCTGTCGCGCGTCGTCTGGTTACCGGCAGGAAGTACCCACAGGCCGGGAATATCCGTGCCCAGCACGCAGCCTTCGACATGGATCGAAGGGTCGGCCAGTGCATCCATCAGGCCGGGACCGCCGGGAAGACCGAGCACCGAAAGCACCGAAGGCTTGGCGAAATCGGCATCGACCAGCAGCACTTCGCTGTCCTTCTCCGCCGCGATCGCCAAGGCGAGATTGGTGGCGCAGAACGTCTTCCCCTCGCCCGGAAGTGGGGAGCAGATCAGGACGAGTTGGGCCTTCCCGCCCGCTCCGGCGCGCTGGGCTTCACGCGCCGCGAGCAGCACCTGCCGCTTCACGATGCGGAATTCCTCCAGCAGGGTAGTGACCGCGCCTTCGGGATCGATCAGCCCCTGCTCCCGCAGATGAGCCCGTGAAATGGAATGGGGCACGCCCGAGAAACGCACCGGCTCCACGTCCGGCGCGGGCTCGACGGGAGTGGGCTCGGGAAGAGGAGCGGTCGTAACGTGCTCCTCCCGCGGCATGGCCGGAACCGGCGCAGCAGGTGCTTCCTTCGCAGGCGTGGCAGGCGCAGGCCGCTTACGGCGCGGAGCCGCATCGGCCAGATTGCCGGGAACCGGGGCGGGCTTGAAACCGCCGCCGAGACTGTCGAGGCCGAAGGCGTCGGCAGCGCGCTCGAACAGCGAGCCGCCCTCCTTGCTTTCGTTCGGATCCTCACCCTCGCCGGAGGGAAGCGGAATCTTGCTCTGGTCGGTCATGCCGCTCTCCTCAGGCCACCATGCCGCGCTGGATGAATTCCGCCGCCAGCAGGACGAGGAACAGGCCGGCCAGCCCACCCAGCCCAGCCGCGAACAGCTTCAGGCGTGCCTTACCCAGGGCGCGGCCTGCCTCGGTCGTAACGTGCGAGATCGTGCCGATCACCGGCAATTCGAACGTGTTTTCGAGCTTGCCCGACGTCGCGAAGGACGAACGCAGCTGGCCGATCGCCCAGCCGACCCCCGCCCCAGCGCCGAGGCCCACCACCAGGACGCCGAGCAGAAGCAGCGGGCGGTTGGGCGCCGATGGCTGGCGCGGTGTGGAGGGCGGATCGATCACTTCGAACTTGATCGCGCTGCGCTCGTTCTCCACCTGGCCGCGCAGGCGCAGCTGCTCGCGATCCTGCAGCAATTCGTCATACTGTTTGCGCAGCACATCGTAGTCGCGGCTGATCCGCTGTGCTTCGGCGGCAACGCCGGGCTCAAGCGCCTGGTTCGCGGTCACCTGGTTGATCTCGGATTGCAAGGCCGCCCGCCGCGATTGCAGCGCCTGGACATTCGCCTGCCGTTCCGCACGGATGGACTGCAGCGAGCTGTAGGCGGGGTTGGGCATGCCGGCCGGCGCGCCCTGCCGTGCCGCCTGCGTCCTCAGCGCATCGATCTGCTTCTCCAGTGCGACCACGTCGGGATGGCTGTCCGTGAGCCCGCGGGCGCGCATGTCCGAAAGATTGGCTTCGGCCTGCATCAGTGCGCCCTGCGCACCGCCCATCGCGCCAGGGACCATCATGGTCCGCGGCGTGCCGGCAAGCTGGCCATCCACCGCCGCAAGCGCGCTCTGCGCCGCGGCGAGGTCCGCGTCCACGCTGCGCATCTCCGCGCGGGTGGACTCGAGCTTCTGCGCAATCGAGGCCGCGCCGCCGATCATTTCGGGATGCTTGCCCTCGAACACCAGGCGGCGCTGCTCGGCCTCCTCCAACTGCTTCTGCCGGTCGGCGAGCTGCTGGTCGAGGAAGTCGATCGTCTCGCGCATTTCCCCGCGCGATCCGCCGAGATTGTCCTCCCGGAAGATGTCGATCAGTTTCTGGACGACATCCTGCGCGAGACGCGCGTTATCGCCGTCCGACAAATCGCTCCGGCCGCTGGTGGCGGTGATCTCGAACAGATTGTCTTCCGTGCTCTTGACGGTGATGTTCTGGGCGAGCTTCTCCACCGCGATCTCCATCTCGCGCGGGGAGGAAACTTCCTTCCCGATCCGGGTGGAACGCACGACCTTCTCGAGATTGACCGTGCTGGTCAGCGTCTGGGTGACCCGCTCGATATCCTTCTTGCGGCTGCTGGAGCCGATGCCGATCTGTTGCGCCAGCACATCGTCAAGCTGCACGAAGATGCGCGCACGGGATTCGTAGGCGTTGGGGAACATGGCCACGGCCAGCCAGCCGGCCAGGCACACGCCCCAGGCTACCGCCAGGGCCAGCCAGCGCCGGTTCCAGACCGCCCATAGCGCGACGCGGATTTCCTCAAGGATGGCGTTCATGCCCTGTCCGCCCCCCTCAAAACATGCTCTCGGGGATGATGATCACGTCGCCCGGCATGAGCAGGACATTCGCCTTGCTGTCCCCCTTCTTGAGCAGGTCGGACAGACGGAGCGCATATTCCTGCTGCTTGCCCGTCTCCTTGTCGAAGCGGACCAGCTTGGCGCGGTTTCCGCTGGCAAATTCGGAAAGGCCGCCCACCGCGATCATCGCGTCGAGCAGCGTCATATTGGCGCGATAAGGCAGCGAAGCCGGCTTCTCGGTCGCGCCGACGATCCGCACCTGCTGGCTGAATGTGCCGGCGAACTGATTGACGATCACCGAAACCAGCGGATCGTTGATATATTGCGAAAGCTGGAGACGGATGTCCTCCGCCAGCATCGAAGGGGTCTTGCCCACTGCCGGCATGTCCGAGACCAGCGGCGTGGTGATGCGCCCATCGGGCCGGACCTGGACCTTGGCCCCAAGTTCCGGATTGCGCCACACATGGATGGTCAGCTCGTCCAGCGGGCCGATCACATATTCCTCGCCCGGGCCTTCCTGCATCGCCACGAATTGCGCGGGCGCGAGCTGGGGATCGCCCCCCGTCGTCGAACAGCCGGCCAGCGCCGGGCCGACAAGCGCCGCCGCCAGGAAAGAGCGAAAGAGAAACTTCTTATGCATCGACGCGTCCTTGCGTGCCTTGCGGGGTCGGGCTCGGCCAGCTCACCTGCGCGTTCCGGGCCTCGACCTGTGGATCCGGGGTCGCTCTTTCACCGGAAAGGGTGAACATCTCGTTAGCCAAAGCCACGGAAGCGATGGCTTTTGCGGGGGTTATTTGGAGCTGTCCCGAAAAGGGACTGATACCTGCTGAACGTTAAATCAGCGTTTCGCGGGCTGGCCCTTGGCCGAGGAAGGCAGCCGGGCTCGCGCTTGCGCCATAAGCCCCGGCGCAGAATATCGCAATGAGATCGCCGATTTCCGCCCTCGGAAGCATCGCCTGGTCAGCCAGGCGATCGAGCGGCGTGCACAAACACCCGACCACGCTCACTTCTTCCTCCGCTTTCTCCGCGAAGCGTCCAGCAAGCGCGGCAGGATAGTTCCGGCGGACGACCGTGCCGAAATTCCCCGACGCGGCGAGCTGATGGTGCAATCCGCCGTCGGTGATGAGGAAGATATGCCCGTGGCTCTCCTTTCGATCGACGATGCGGGTCAGATAAACGCCCGCCTCGCCTACCAGATAGCGCCCCAGCTCGATACAGAATTCAGTTTTATCAAGTTGTTGAGGGAGACTCTCGAAGCGTATTCTCAATGCTGCACCGATCGCCGCCACATCCAGTGGAGCATCGCCGTGGAAATAGGGAATGCCGAAGCCTCCGCCCATATTGAGTCGTGGCAGGGGAACGCCGATCTCGGCCGACAGCTGCGCGGCCAGATCGAGCACATTGGCCTGCGTCTCGACGATAGCTTGCGCGTCCAGCGCCTGGCTTCCCGTGAAGATGTGGAAGCCCTGCCATTCGGCGCCCGCCGCAATCAGCTCGCGAGCCAGGGGCGGCACCCGGGCAGCGTCGAGGCCGAACGGCTTCGCCCCACCACCCATCTTCATGCCGGAGCCGCGCAATTCGAAATCGGGATTCACGCGGATCGCAAGCTTCGGCACTACCCGCAGCCTGTCGGCGATCGCCAGCGCCCGACGGGCTTCGTTCTCCGATTCGAGATTGAGGGTCACGCCGGCCGCGATCGCCTGTTCAAGCTCCTCATCACGCTTGCCCGGCCCGGCAAAGCTGATCGCACGTGCCTCGATCCCGGTTGCCAGAACCATCGCCAGTTCGCCGCCCGAAGCGATGTCGAACCCGTCGACCAGCCCCTTCATCTCCCCAAGCAGCGGAGCGAAGGGATTCGCCTTCACCGCATAGTGGATGCCGAGCCGCTCCGGCATGGCTGCGCGCAATCCGGCGATGCGGGATCGCAGATGCTCGCGCGAATAGACGAACAGGGGCGTTCCACCTGCCTGTTCAACCAGTTCGCTCGCCTTGTGCCCACCGATCGCGAGTTCGCCATCGATTGCTCCATAGCCGGCGGGAATAGGGCCCAGCGGTTTCATTTGCCCAGCTCCGCCGCCAGTTCTCCGGCCAGCGCGGTGCGGTCCAGCTTTCCGTTGGGATTGAGCGGCATCGCCTTGCGCCAATGGATCGCCTGCGGACGCATGAAATTGGGCAATTCCCTCGCCAGGATCTCGGCAAGCTCCTGTTTTGCGCCATCGATGCCCGGCGCGGCGCGGACGACGAGATGCACCGCCTGCCCCAACCGCTCATCGGCCACCCCCAACGCCGCGGCTTCGGCCACCAGGCCGGTCGCCAGGGCGGCATCTTCGACCTCCTGGGGGCTGATCCGATTGCCCGCGCTCTTGATCATCGCGTCCCGCCGCCCGACGAAATAGAGCAATCCATCCTCATCACGCTTCACCCGATCGCCCGACCAGACCGCAATGCCTCCATAATGCGACGATTGCGGCGCAGGCTTGAACCTTTCCGCCGTCCGCTCCGGATCGCGCCAATATCCTTGCGCGACCAGCGGACCGCAATGCACCAGTTCCCCTTCCTCGCCCGGAGCGGTCTCCCGGCCGTCTTCGCCGATCACCAGCACTTCGGCGAAAGGGATCGCCTTGCCCATCGAGGTGGGATGGCTTTCCACCAGCGCGGGATCGAGAAAGGTCGAACGGAACGCCTCGGTAAGGCCATACATCGGAAACAGCCGTGCGCCCGGAAACAGGGCGCGCAGCTTCGCCACCAGTTCTGGCGTCAGAGCGCCGCCGCTATTGGTCAGGCGGCGGACAGGCGCCACCGCCTCTGCCGGCCAATCGGCCTCCACCAGTTGCACCCACAGCGGCGGGACGGCCGCGATCGTCGTCACCCGATGGCGCGCGCAGGCCTTCACCACGTCCCGCGCGGTGAGATAGTCGAGCGGAACCACACTCGCGCCCGCGCGCCAGGCGCTGAGAAGCTGATTCTGGCCATAATCGAAGGATAAGGGAAGCACCCCCAGCACCACATCACCGGCATCGAGCCCCAGATAATGGGCCACGCTGACTGCGCCCAGCCACAGATTGGCATGGCTGAGCACCACCCCTTTGGGCAGTCCGGTCGATCCGCTGGTGTAGAGAATAGCCGCTATATCGCCCGGATCGGCAGTGGACGAAGGTAAGATGCCGCCGAAATTCTCCGCTTCCTGCCACAACTGCCGTTCCTCGCGCAGCAGGCACTCCGGCGGAACATCCGTCGTTTCGAGAGTTGCCAGTCGCCCCTGGTTGGCGATCAGCAGGCTGGCTCCGCTGTCGGCGAGTATATGCGCGACTTGCGCGCGTTTCAGCACCGGATTGATCGGCACGTGAACCAGCCCGGCGCGGGGTGCCGCCAGGGGAAGGAGGCAGGTCAGCTCATCTTTCCCTGCCCAACTGGCGATCCGGGCGCCGGTTTGGGGAACGAGTTTTCTTAACCACGCGCTAAGAAGCGAGATACGCGCTCTTAAGTCCTTGTAGCTAAGCACCCCGCTGCGCAGGATAAGCGCCGGCGCATCGTCGGCGCCGAAATCGGCGAGATGGTCGAGCGGCTGGGCGACAGGGTCGGGCGCGACAGGCATTTGGGCTCCGCATGGGCTCCGAAAGGAAAACCGGATCAGTGATCGCAGTCAGCTATCACGACAGAGTTAACGTCTTGCAATCCTTGCCGCTCGCAAGCGCGACGCCGTTCGAGCGCGCCGAATGGTTCAGCCTGCTGGCAGAGGAAGGCGGCCTGTCCCCGTTCGTGGTGCTGGCACAGGATGGAAGCGAGGCGATAGCCCTCCCGCTGATGCGCGAGGGCGGCGCGCTGGTCCCGCTTGCCAATTGGTACAGCTTCAGCTGGGGTCCGCTGGCGACGCCGGATGCCGATCGGCCCGCCCTGCTCACCGCGATCGCATGCGATCTCGCGCGCAAGACGCACCGCATCACCTTTGCGCCGATTCCGGAAGAGGACGAGGCCGCAAGCGGCCTTGCCGCCGCTTTCCGCGCCGGCGGCTGGGCGGTTCTCGAGGAGACCTGCGACACGAACCATATCCTGCGCGTCGAGGGCCGGAGCTACGAAGCCTATCTGGCCTCCCGCCCCGGACAATTGCGCACGACACTCAAGCGCAAGGCGAAGAAAGTGGAGGTTGGGGTGCTTTCCTGCTTCGATCCCGAGGTCTGGCGCGCTTACCAGGAGATCTACGCCAACAGCTGGAAGCCGGCGGAAGGCAAGCCCGCCATGCTCCGCCGCTTCGCCGAGCAGGAAGGAGCCGCCGGCCGCCTCCGCCTCGGCATCGCGCGTCACGAAGGTCGCGCGATCGCAGCCCAGTTCTGGACGGTGGAGAACGCCACTGCCTACATCCACAAACTCGCCCATGTGGAGGAAGCCGTCCCGCTCTCCGCCGGAACGGTCCTGACCGCCGCGATGTTCGCACAGGCAATCGACGGGGATCGGGTCGATCTGGTCGATTTCGGCACGGGCGACGATCCCTACAAGGGCATCTGGATGGAAGAGACGCGCCGGCGCATCCGGCTGGATTGCCATCGCCCGGGCCATCCCACCAGCTGGCCTCACCTAGCCAGGGCCACAGTGCGCAAACTTGCCTCCCGCCCCCGCGCTGTCTAGGGCATCGCCATCGTTCGACAATCCCGGGGGATAGAGGGGATCGCATGGATATTTCGACCGGCTTGCCGGAAACCGAGGCGGTACTGCGCAATATCCTGTGTGACGTGCTCGGCCTGGATCAGGAGCAGGTGGCCGGATTCACGGCCGATACCGGGCTGTTCGGGCAGCTTCCCGAACTCGATTCCATGGCGGTGGCCGGCTTGCTCACCGAGATGGAGGATCGGCTCGGCATCGTGATCGAGGATGACGAGATCGACGGCGACATGCTCGAAACCTATGGCGCCCTGCTCGCCTTTGCCGAGCGCAAGCGCGAAGAAGGCTGATCGGGCCCGATGATCGCCGCCTGGCGCAATCCCGCTGGCGGTGAGGAATATGCCTTCGCCTTCGATCGCGGCCGCACGCAGCGCCTGCTGGTGCTGCCGGCACTGTTCGACGAGGCGAACAAGACCCGCCATCTCATGACCCAGGTGATGCGGCGGCTGGATGAAGCGGGGGTCGACAGCTTCCTGCCCGACCTGCCCGGGTGCAACGAGAGCCTTGCGTCTCTCCAGGAACAGACGCTGGAAAGCTGGCGCGAAGCGTCGCATGCCGCCGCACGTTATTTCCGGGCGAACCGCGTGTTGACCATACGTGCCGGCGCGCTCCTCGCCCCATCCTCGCTTCCCGGATGGCGCTACGCTCCCACGGGAGGCGCCAACGCCTTGCGTACGCTACTGCGCGCCAGGACTCTCTCGGCGCGCGAAGCCGGCCGGAGCGAGAGCACCGAAAGCCTTCTGGAACAGGGCCTGGAGGAAGGGCTGGAGCTGGCCGGCTATCGCCTGGGCCCTGCGATGATCCGGCAATTGCACGCCGCCGGCCTGCCCGAAGGCGACGCGCTGGCCGACATCACGCAGGATATGATCGGCGGAAGCGGATTGTGGATGCGGGCCGAACCCGATTTCGACGCTGCCCAGGCCGATGCGCTCGCAGCCATTGTCGCGACGGGAATGGAATGAGCGCGCGGCGCCATATCGCCTTTTCCTGCCAGGGCCATCGGCTGGCCGGCACGCTCGACGACGCGCCGGGCCAAGTCGCCCTGCTGCTGGTTACGGGCGGTAACGAGACGCGAGCGGGGGCCTTTTCAGGCCAGGCTCATCTCGCGGCGCGGATCGCGGAAGCGGGCTATCCCGTGTTTCGTTACGATCGACGCGGTGTGGGCGACAGTGAAGGACCCAATTCCGGCTTTCGCGGCAGCCTGCCCGACATGGCGGCCGCTATCGATGCTTTGCGCCAGCATGCCCCCCAAGTCCGGCGGATAGCCGGCTTCGGCAATTGCGACGCCGCGGCCGCCCTTATGCTGATGCAGGGCGCGGGACTCGACGGGCTGATCCTGTCCAACCCCTGGACCGTGGAGGAAGGGGACGCCGCTCCACCTCCCCGCGCCGTTCGGGCCCGTTATGCCGCCAAGATGCGCAATCCTGGCGAGGTGATGCGGCTCCTGACCGGCAGGGTCTCGCTGAAGAAGCTCGCCAAGGGTATCGTGCAGGCCAGCCGCCCTGCCCCTGCTCCAACTACCCTGGCGGCCGAAATCGCGGCCGGCTTGGCGGGATTTCCCGGGCCCGTATCCATCCTGCTGGCGGACCGGGACCGGACCGCGCAGCTCTTCGAGCAGGGATGGTCGAAATCCGATCCTCGGGTCCTGCGATGCCCCGAGGCGAGCCACGCCTTCGTCGAGCCCGAGGCTCGCATCTGGCTGTCGGAACAACTGCTCGCCATGCTGCGGAGGCTGGAGGAAAGGCTCTGAGTTCCTCCCTCACCCTTTCACGAACAGGCTCGCCAGTTCGACATGGGTGGACCAGCGGAACTGGCCCACGGGCCGCAATTCCGCCAGGCGATAACCGCCATCGACGAGCATCCGCGCATCGCGCGCCCAGCTCGAAGGGTTGCAGCTGACATAGACCACGCGCGGAACCGCGCTGCGGGCGATCAGTCCCGCCTGCTCGCGTGCGCCGGCGCGTGGCGGATCGAGCAGGACGGCATCGAAACGATCGAGTTCCTCGACCTGCAGGGGATTGCGGAACAGGTCTCGATGCAGGGGATGGACCGGCCTTCCCGCCGCGCTGGCCGCCGCCTTGCAGGCCAGGTGCGCATCCCGCGCCGCTTCCGCCGCCAGCACCCTGGCTGGGCCGGAGAGAGCAAAAGCGAAGGTACCGAGGCCGGAAAACAGGTCCGCAACGGTCCGTGCTCCGGAGAGCCATGCCACCGCCGAGGCAACCAGAATCGCCTCACCGTCCTCGGTGGCCTGGAGGAAGGAGCCGGGCGGCAGGGGGACCGAAATGCCGGAAAGCGAAACGGTGACCGGCTCCGGCTCCCATCGGGTTTCCGGGCCATAGCCCTCATCCACCGTCAGGCGGGCGAAGCCGTTCCGGCGCGCGAAGTCCAGCAATCCTTCGGCTGCTTCCAGCCCGTCGAAGGTAAGCCCCTTCAACCCGCAATCGACACCCTGCTCGGCCAGGGTCAGGTCGATTTCCACCGCATATCGGCCCTTTTGCCGGGCCAGCAGACCCCGGATGCAGCCCAGAGCTTCGACCAGCTCGGGGCGGAGGACGGGACACTCGGAGAGGTCCACAATGCGGTGGGACCCCGCCTCGCGAAAGCCGATCAGAGGCCGCCCCCCGCCATTGATCGCATGGAGCGTCGCGCGGCGGCGGCTGCGCGGCGGGGAAAGATGGACCCCAGCCAGCGTGTCCGGCTCGATCCCCTGCCCCTGCGCCGCATGGAGCACCCGATCGGACACGAAGCCTGCCAGCGCCGCTTCGTCGAGATGCTGGAGCTGACATCCTCCGCACGCCCCGAAATGCCGGCAGGGCGGCGAGATATAGTGAGGACCGCGCTCGATCGCGCCATCGGCGAACACCCGGTCGCCGGGTGCGGCCAGCGGCACATGCCGGCCGCTCGCGGTCAGGCCATCACCCTTGGCGGCGACGCGCAGGATTTCCTCGCAATCGATCACAATGAAGCAGCGTAAGCGTTTGGAATATAGTGCACAAGATCGACCGAGGTGAAGGCAATCCCCGCCATGCGGGCCGCTTGCGCATGAAGCCACACGGCTTCGCGGGCCGCATCGAACGGATCGGCCGTGGCCCCCAGCCGACTGACGGCAAGGCCGGCCAGCACATCGCCTGTGCCGGCCGTCGAGAGCCAGCTCGACGCGGGAGGAGCAAGGACGATCCGGCCATCAGGCGCTGCGATATGCGTATCTGGCCCTTTCGCGATCACCACCATCCCGCTTGCCGCCAGCATGGCAGCCACTCCGCGCTTGCCGCCGGCGGAGATGGCGAAGGATCTCGCCAGCGCCGTCAGTTCGCCCTCGTGGGGAGTGAGGATCAGCGGCGCGGTGCGCGCTCCGAGCATCCCCGGCTCCAGCAGCATGAGCGCGTCCGCGTCGAGCACGGTGGGAATGTCGCGCGCGAGTGCAGCCGCGAGCTTTCCTCTCGCCGCTTCGTCCCGCCCGAGCCCCGGCCCGATGAGCAGGGCGGAAAGGCGCGGATCGTCGGCCGCGAAGGGATCGACCACCAGCTCGGCCGGTGTCGAAGCCGGAAGGCTATCCGCCACGAGCTTCACATATCCTGCACCGCCCCGCATCGCTGCCTCGCAGGCCAGCAGCGCAGCACCCGGCATGGCCCCCGCGATCACGGCGACGAGGCCGCGCGTATATTTGTGGGTGTCCGCCCTTGGGGCAGCGAGGCGCGGCTTTCCAAGCAGCATGGCGGCTTCAGACACAGGCGCAACGCCGATCCGCACCAGCCGGCGCTGCCCCATCCGGGCTGAGGCGGGCATGGTCCAATGGGCGAATTTCCACGCTCCCAGCGCAATGGTGAGATCGTAATCCGGCAATTCCGCATTGAGGGGAACTCCGGTGTCGCTTTCCACCCCGCTCGGCAGATCGACCGCGACATTGTGCACATGGCGGCCTGCCAACGCCTGAAGGAGGTCTACAAGGCCCTCATCCAGCGGCCGCGTGAGCCCGCTGCCGAACAGGCAATCGACCAGCACCGCGCCTTGCGGCAACTCGTCCTCCGTCCCGACCTGCCCGCGATAGGCGGCGCGTGCGTTGCTCGCGGCTTCCGTGGCGGGTGCGAGGGGTGCGATCACCGTCACCGTGAGGCCTCTGGCCCTTAGCTCCTCGGCGATCACATAGCCGTCCCCGCCGTTGTTTCCCGGCCCGCACAGCACAGTGACGGACCTGGGCCAGGCCAGGCGATAAATCCATTCGGCGGCGCCCTGCCCTGCGATGCGCATCAGCGCATCGACACTGCTGCCCGCATCGATGAGCGCCTCTTCGGCCGCGCGCATCTGCGCCACGGTGAGGATCTGGTCATTCGCCCCGCGCATCGCCCTTGACCGTCGCGGGGAAGCGATAGCGATCCTGGCCAACCTGCACATCGAGCCGCCCCTCGACCAGCTCGGCCTGAGCTTCCTCGGCACCGTCCGCCGTGGCGAGCCCGCGCCCGTCGGTCAGCACCTCGAACCGGCGGAACCCTCCATCCGGATGGCGCACGGTGAGCAGCAGCTTGCCGTCCTGCCGCACCCGCTCGACCGTGCAGGCGCGCTTGAATGAAGCAGACCCGCCGACCGCGCACTCGACCGTCTTGCCGTCATCCTTCGGCTTCTCGGCCTGCCTGCCGTCAGCAGAGCCCGTTTCGCTGCCGCATCCCGCGAGCACGAGCAGCATCGGAACGGCGCGCGCGGCACGAAACAGGGGCATTGCCATCCGGTCAGCCTTCCGTGCGGCTGGAGGCGCTGCGCAGCTGCGAAACGTCGCGCACGGCGCCGCGGGCAGCGCTGGTGGTCATCGCGGCATAGGCCTGGAGAGCGACGGAAACCTTGCGCTTGCGCGGCTTGGCCGGCTGCCAGGCATCCGCGCCCTTCGCCTCCATCGCGGCGCGGCGCGCGGCAAGCTCCGCCTCGGGAACGGCCAGCACGATGGTGCGGTTGGGGATGTCGATCTCGATCCGGTCGCCATCCTCGACCAGCCCGATCGCACCGCCTTCGGCCGCTTCCGGCGAGACGTGGCCGATGGAGAGCCCGGACGTCCCGCCCGAAAAACGGCCATCGGTGATGAGGGCACAGGCCGCACCGAGGCCCTTCGATTTCAGGTAGCTGGTGGGATAGAGCATCTCCTGCATGCCCGGCCCGCCGCGCGGCCCTTCATAGCGGATCACGACCACGTCGCCCGCTTGCACTTGCCCGGAGAGGATGGCGGTAACCGCCGCATCCTGGCTTTCATAGACCTTGGCGGGTCCGGCGAATGTCAGGATCGAATCGTCGACGCCAGCCGTCTTCACGATACAGCCGTCGAGCGCGATGTTGCCGGTGAGCACCGCAAGGCCGCCATCCTTGCTGAAGGCATGATCGGCGGAACGGATCACCCCGTTCTCCCGGTCGAGATCGAGTTCTTCCCACCGTCGGTCCTGGCTGAAGGCGACCTGGGTGGGCACGCCGCCCGGGGCAGCGCGGAAGAATTCGCGCACCTTGGGATTGTTGGTCAGCCGCACGTCCCAATCGGTCAGCGCGTCACCCATGGTCGGGCTGTGGACGGTGGGCAGCGCCGTGTGAAGCAAGTCGGCGCGGCTCAGTTCGCCCAGGATCGCCATGATCCCGCCCGCGCGGTGGACATCCTCCATATGCACGTCGGCCTTGGCCGGCGCGACCTTGCTGAGGCACGGCACGCGGCGCGAGAGCCGGTCGATGTCCGCCATGGTGAAATCGACCCCCGCCTCATGCGCGGCAGCGAGGAGATGCAGCACCGTGTTGGTCGACCCGCCCATCGCGATATCGAGCGACATCGCGTTCTCGAACGCCTCGAAAGTGGCGATCGAGCGGGGGAGGACACTGTCATCATCTTCATCATAGTACCGCGTAGAAAGCGTGACGATCAGCCGGCCGGCGCGCTCGAAAAGCTGCCGCCGATCGGCATGGGTGGCCAGGGTCGAGCCATTGCCCGGCAGCGAGAGGCCCAGCGCTTCGGTGAGGCAATTCATTGAATTTGCAGTAAACATTCCCGAGCACGAACCACAGGTCGGGCAGGCCGAACGTTCGATGCTGGCGACTTCCTCCTCGGTCACCTTCTCGTCCGCGGCCGCGACCATCGCGTCCACCAGATCGAGCGCGACTTCCTTGCCCCGCAGGACGACCTTACCGGCCTCCATCGGGCCGCCGGAGACGAACACCGTCGGGATGTTGATCCTCAGCGCCGCCATCAGCATGCCGGGCGTGATCTTGTCGCAATTGGAGATGCAGACCATCGCATCGGCGCAATGGGCGTTGACCATGTATTCCACGCTGTCCGCGATCAGATCGCGCGAAGGCAGGCTGTAGAGCATTCCGTCATGGCCCATCGCGATCCCGTCATCCACCGCGATGGTGTTGAATTCCTTGGCGACGCCGCCCGCCGCCTCGATCTCCCTCGCGACGAGTTGGCCGAGGTCCTTGAGGTGGACATGGCCCGGCACGAACTGGGTGAAGCTGTTGACCACCGCGATGATGGGCTTGCCGAAATCGCTGTCCTTCATGCCCGTCGCGCGCCACAGGCCGCGAGCACCGGCCATGTTGCGGCCGTGGGTGGTGGTGCGGGATCGATAGGCAGGCATCATGCAACTCCGGTGGGATCGTCGGGGGCCCCTACTTCAGCAGATCACGCAGCCGAAGCGGAAAAAGCGGGGTGTCAATCGGAAGTGGCCCTTTATCCTTCGAGCCGCAAGGCCACAATATTGCAGATTCGCGCCAGGCGATCCGCCCATTCGGCCTGGCCGGCGGCATCCGCGATCAGATCCTGCCTGACCTCGATATAGAGATAGGGCCGGTTTTCGCATTCCACATGGCGCTTGATCGCGGCGTTATAGACCTTTCCCGAATAGGGAAGCTGGTCGCCCACATGCAGCCCCTCTGCCTCCAGCAATGGAAGCGCCAGCCGCGCCCCGCGGTCGTCCCGGTCGTAGAGCAGCCCGCATTGCCAGGGGCGCCGGCCTTCGGGATCACAGGCGAGTTGTGGGGTGAAGCTGTGCAGGATCAGCGTGAGCGCCGGCGGGGTATCGTCCATGATCCGCTCCAGCGCGGCATGGAACGGGCGGTGGAAGCGGGCCAGCCTCGCTTCCCGATCGATCCCCAGATTGCCCGGGATGGCGCGCCCGTCACTCACTTCGGGAATGGCGGCAGGATCGTGCTCCTCGCGATTGGTGTCGCAGACGAGCCGGCTGACATTGCCCAGGAAAGCGGCCGTCCCTTCCCGCTCCGCCATCCGCTCCGCAATGCCGGCAACGCCGATGTCGATCGCGATGTGCTCGTTCATCAGCGCGGGATCGATGCGGAGCTCGATATCATCGGGCACACGGTTGGAAGCATGATCGGCCATGATCAGGATGCCGCCGAACCGGGGCGTTCCTACGAGCCTGTATGCGTCTTCGATCATCGGAGCCTGCCTTGCATCTGCCACCATCCGGGATGATCCCGCGCTAGCTTCTCCGCCGTGCGGCGCAAGACTTCCGGCGTTTCGAACAGCGCGAAACAGGTCGCCCCCGAGCCGGACATGCGTGCGAGCCAGGGACCGGCGGCCGAAAGCGCCGCCAGCACCTGCGCGATCGGCGGGCACAAGCGGATGGCCGGCGCTTCCAGGTCGTTGCGTCCTTCCCGCGCGATCTCCGCCGCGGCTCCGGCGGGGAGCGGGCCGCGATCGACGCCGTCCCACGCCTGGAACACCGGCCCGGTGGCCAGCGGGACACGCGGATTGACCAGCAGCACCGGCATGCCCGCCAGGTCGTTTTCCACCGGTTCGAGCTCCGTCCCGGTGCCGCGCCCGATACAGGTGAGGCTCTCCACGCAGGCGGGAACGTCCGCCCCCAGCCTTGCCGCCCGCTCGCGCCAGTCCGCAGGCAGGCCGTACATCCGCTCGACGATGCGGAACACGGCCCCGGCATCCGCCGATCCGCCGCCGAGCCCCGCCGCAACCGGAAGGTTCTTCTCCAGGGAAACGGCCAGCCCTTCCGTCCGAGGCAGCGCTCCCAGCGCAGCGGCGGCGATATTGCCTAACGGATCGGTCAACGCCCCGGCGAACTCGCCCGTTACCCGCAATTCGTCCCGCGCGGCGGGGTGCGCCGCCAATCGATCGCCCGTATCAACGAAGGCGAAGAGCGTCTCCAGCTCATGATAGCCGTCGTCCCTCCGCCGCCTGACATGCAGTGCAAGGTTGATCTTGGCATAGGCGGTTTCGGTGAGCATGCCGGGGCAATAGCGGTAGAATATCGACTTGTCCGCAGAAGCCTTTCTCCGTCACCCCAGCGAAAGCTGGGGTCTCGGGCGGCAATGCATGAAGGCTTGAGACCCCAGCTTTCGCTGGGGTGACGATGAGAGAGCAAGCAGCTCGATCCCTCTCCCCTCACATGTTCGGATAGTTCGGCCCGCCCCCGCCTTCCGGCGTTACCCATTCGATGTTCTGCAAGGGGTCCTTGATGTCGCAGGTCTTGCAGTGGACGCAGTTCTGGGCGTTGATCACCAGCCTCGGATCATCGTCCTCCAGCCCCACGAATTCATAGACCCCGGCCGGGCAATAGCGCGCTTCCGGCCCGGCATAGACCGGAAGGTTGATCTCGGTGGGGATCTTCGGGTCCTTCAGCAGCAGATGGCAGGGCTGGTCTTCCTCGTGATTGGTGTTGGACAGGAACACCGAGGAAAGCCGATCGAAGCTGATCACCCCGTCGGGCTTGGGATAGTCGATCGGTTTGTAGAGATCGGCGCGGCGGGTTTCCGAAGCGTCGGTGTGGTGCTTCATCGCGATCGGCAGGCGGATCTTCAGCGTGCGCAGCCACATGTCGATCCCGGCGACGATCGTGCCGATCACCCCGCCGAACTTCGCCACCGCCGGCTCGGCGTTCTTCACCAGCTCCAGCTCGTCCGCGATCCAGCTCGTCCGCACGGCCGCGTCGTATTCGGCCAGCTCGTCCTTCTCCCGCCCGGCGGCCAGCGCGACCGCGATGGCTTCGGCGGCGAGCATCCCGCTCTTCATCGCGGTGTGACTGCCCTTGATCCGCGGCACGTTGACGAAGCCTGCCGTGCAGCCGATCAGCGCCCCGCCGGGGAAGGCCAGCCTGGGCACCGATTGCCAGCCGCCTTCGTTGATCGCCCGCGCACCATAGGAGACACGCTTCCCGCCTTCCAGGATCGCGCGGATCGCCGGATGCTGCTTCCAGCGCTGGAATTCCTGGAACGGGCTGACATAGGGGTTGGCGTAATCGAGAGCGGTGACGAAGCCCAACGCCACCTGCCCGTTCGCCTGATGGTAGAGGAACCCGCCGCCCCAGGTGCCGCTTTCCGAAAGCGGCCAGCCCTGCGTGTGGATCACGCGGCCAGGCACATGCTTTTCGGGCGCGATATCCCACAATTCCTTCACGCCCAGGCCGTAGATCTGCGGCTGGCAGTCCCGCTCCAGGTCGAAGCGCGCCTTCAGCCGCTTGGTGAGGTGCCCGCGGGCGCCCTCCGCGAAGAGCGTGTATTTGCCGTGCAGTTCCATGCCCGGCTGGTAGTCCGGCTTGTGGCCGCCATCCCGGGCAACGCCCATATCCTGCGTGACGACGCCCATGACGTGCCCGGCATCGTCATACAGCACGTCCGCCGCGGGAAAGCCGGGGAATATCTCCACCCCCAGCGCCTCGGCCCGCTCCGCCAGCCAGCGGGCGAGATTGCCCAGCGAGCCGGTGTAGCAGCCATGGTTCGACATCAGCGGCGGCATCATCAGGTGAGGCAGGGAATATTTCCCGCCCCGCGTGAGGACCCAGTGCCAATTGTCGGTCACTTCCACCTCGGCCATCGGGCAGCCTTCGCTGCGCCAGTCGGGCAGCAATTCGTCCAGCGCGCGCGGATCGACCACCGCTCCTGAAAGGATATGCGCGCCGACCTCGGAGCCTTTCTCGAGGATGCACACCGTCGTTTCGGGCGCGAGCTGTTTGATCCGGATGGCCGCCGCCAGCCCCGCCACGCCCGCGCCGACGATCACCACGTCATAGGGCATCGATTCGCGTTCGCTCATTTCCCGGCGGGTCCTTGTCGTATCAGTGGGGTGTATCGGCTGGTGGGGACTTGAAAGCTCCCTGCGGGCAGGTCAAGACCTGCGCCCAGCTTATGGACCACGACGCCCCGCCTTCCCTGGCCGAACAGCTGGCCGCCGCGCAGGATTGGTGGCGCGAGGCAGGCGTCGATTGCCTGTTCGAGGACGAGCCGGTCCACTGGCTGCGCAGCGAGGCGGACGAGGCCGGCTTGGCGGCGGCCCAGGCACTTCCCGCAGCCCGGGCGGCCCCTTCCGCCCCGCCCCAGCCCTCGATCGGCGGCGATCCCTCCACCTGGCCGCAGGACCTTGCCGCTTTCGCCGCCTGGTGGCTGGCCGAGCCGAGCCTCGACCGGGGCGGAGCGCGCCCCCGCGTGCCGCCGCGCGGGCCGGCTGGCGCCAGGCTGATGGTCCTGGTCCCGGAACCCGAGGCGGAGGATGGCGAAAGGCTGCTGTCGGGCCCGCAAGGCAGGCTGCTGTCCAATTTCCTGCTCGCGGCCGGGGTTGCGGAGGAGGAGACCTACATCGCCGCCGGCCTGCCCCGCCACACGCCTCTGGCGGATATGGCCGCCCTGGCCGATGCGGGGCTCCAGGCCGTCACGCTTCACCACATTGCGCTGGCTGCGCCTGAGCGGCTGCTGATGTTCGGCCGAGGCGCCCTGCCGCTGATCGGCCACGACCCGGCGCAAAGCCCTGCAAATTTCCGAGAAATTAACCATCTAGGGAGGAAAGTTCCGTTATTGGTAAGCCGGAACCTTGAATTGCTGCTGCAACGGCCGGCAACGCGTTCGGGTTTCTGGCAGCGATGGCTGGATTGGACGGGTAGCTGACTTGACCATGGTTCGCATGACGAGCTTGGCGCTTGCCTTGCTGGCGGGGGGCATTTCCCTGGCTTTTTCGGTTCCGGCGGCAGCGAACAGCGCCGCCTATTTTCACGAGCGCATGCTGCGCAGCGATGTCCCCACCCTGCTTCCCCAGGCCGATCGGGAATATTACCGCGCGCTGTTCTCCGCCATCGATCGCGAGGATTGGAAGCAGGTCCAGGACATGCTGGACCAGCGCAAGGATGGGCCCCTGCACAAGGTGGCGCTGGCAGAATATTACCTCGCCGCCCGGTCGCCCAAGGTCGAGGCTCCGCAGATCGAGGAATGGCTGCGCGGCGGGCGCGAACTGCCACAGGCCGCCCAGCTGGCCCGGCTCGGCCTCAAGCGCGGGCTGACCGCCTTGCCCAACCTTCCGTTGGAGCAGAGCTTCTACCAGCAGCCTTCCACTCCCAAGCGCATCCGGCCGCGCTCGGTGGAGGACGGGACGATGCCGGCCGATATCCGCGCCGGCATCCTCGACCGCATCACCAAGGACGATCCCGACGGCGCGCGCCTGCTGCTCGACGGGATCGACGCCAATCTCAGCCGCGAGGCCCGCGCCGAATGGCGCCAGCGCATCGCCTGGAGCTATTACATCGAGAACCAGGACACCGCGGCGCTGGCGCTGGCCCAGACGGTTTCCGAAGGCAGCGGGCCGTGGGTGGCGGAAGGTGAATGGGTGGCCGGCCTCGCCGCCTGGCGGCTGGGCGACTGCCTTTCCGCCCTCCCAGCCTTCGAGCGCGCGGCCCAGGGAGCAGGCAATCCGGAGCTTGGCGCAGCCGGATGGTATTGGGCGAACCGTGCCGCCGTGCGCTGCCGCATGCCCGAACGCGCGAGCGACTATCTGCGCAAGGCCGCCCGGCTGGATGAGACGCTCTACGGCATGCTGGCCGCCGAGCAGCTCGGCATACCGTTGCCCCCGCGCTACGCCCAGGCGGATTTCAGCCAGAGCGACTGGCAGCGGCTGCAGGGCAAGGAAAATGTCCGCATCGCGATCGAGCTGGCGGAGATCGGCCGTGACGATCTGGCCAGCAAGACGCTGATCCATCAGGCGAAGATCGGCGATCCCCGCGATTACGAGGCCCTTTCACGGCTCGCGCGCGATCTCGGCCTTCCCGCTACGCAGCTCTACATGGCCTATAATGCGCCCGCTGGCGGCCAGCCCGACCCCTCCTCGCGCTATCCCGCGCCGAAATGGATGCCGGTGACCGGCTGGAAGGTCGATCCGGCGCTCGCCTATGCACATGCCTTGCAGGAATCGGCCTTCCGCACCTCTGCGGTCAGCCCGGCCAATGCCCGGGGCCTGATGCAGATCACGCCGATCACGGTGCGCGAACATGCCCCGGCGCTGCGAATGAACGCCGGCGCGGTCGATCTCACCGATCCCACCGTCAACCTCGCCTTCGGACAGCAGAACCTCGAGATGCTGCGCGACGCATCGGCCACGCAGGGCAAGCTGCCCAAGATCATGGCCGCCTACAATGCCGGCCTTTCGCCCGTCACCCGCTGGAACACCGAAGTGCGCGATGAAGGCGATCCGCTGCTTTATATGGAATCGATACCCTATTGGGAAACGCGCGGCTATGTCGCGATCGTGATGCGCAATTACTGGATGTACGAAAGGCAGGCGAACAGCGATTCGCCCAGCCGCCTTTCCCTGGCCCAGGGCGAATGGCCCGCCTTCCCGGAAGACCGTGACGGCGGCAGGGTCTGGCTCTCCGCCCAGCGCGGGAACCAGTAGATGGCGATCGATCCGGCACGCGAATTCAAGCCGATCAGCATCGCCCTCCTCACCGTATCCGACACCCGCGGGCCGGAGGAGGACACTTCGGGCGACATCCTGGCGGAACGGATCACCTCGGCCGGCCACCGCCTCGCCGCCCGCGCGATCGAGCGGGACGATGTGGCGATCATCACCACCCGCCTCAACAGCTGGATCGACGATGCCGGGATCGACGCGGTGGTGATCACCGGCGGCACCGGGCTCACCGGGCGGGACGTCACGCCCGAAGCGCTGGACCAAGTGAAGGAAAGGGACATTCCCGGCTTCGGCGAATTGTTCCGCTGGATCAGCTACCAGACAGTGGGCACCTCCACCGTCCAGTCCCGCGCTTGCGCGGTGCTCTCGCGGGGGACCTATATCTTCGCCCTGCCCGGCTCCAACGGCGCGGTGAAGGACGGGTGGGACGGTATCCTCGCCGAGCAGCTCGACAGCCGGAATCGCCCCTGCAACTTCGTCGAGTTGATGCCCCGGCTCCGGGAGAAATAGGCGGCCTTCCCTAATCGCGTGCGGGAGCGAGGCATTGTAGATGTTCCCATTATGTTCTATCCTGCCGCGATGGCCGACGGCAAACCCCCTCCCCTGCATGGACGCGGCGCGCAATCGGGCGAGCTTTCCCGCCGGTTCGACCTGCCCGCACGGGAGCAGGACGGCGACTGGCGGGACGAGGAAGAGCGGATCGACGGGCCCGCTGCCAGGCTCCGCACCACGGTGACGGAAGAGCATCCGCGCACCATCGTCACATTCAACACCTCGCCCGACATCAGCTTCGACCGTTCGATCAACGCCTATCGCGGCTGCGAGCATGGGTGTTCCTACTGCTTCGCCCGGCCCACCCATGCCTATCACGACCTCTCCCCCGGCCTCGATTTCGAGACGAAGCTGTTCGCCAAACCCGATGCGCCGCGGCTGCTGCGCGAGACGCTGGCCCGGAAGGGCTACCGGCCCGCTCCGATCGCGATGGGGACGAACACCGATCCCTACCAGCCGATCGAGGCGCGCTATCGCATCACGCGGCAATTGCTCGAAATCCTGCTGGAAACCCGCCATCCCACCAGTATCACCACCAAGTCCGACCGGGTGCTGCGCGATCTGGACCTGCTGGCGGAGCTGGCCCGCCACAGGCTGGTCCATGTCGCCGTGTCGGTGACGAGCCTCGATGCCCGGCTTTCCCGCAAGCTCGAACCGCGCGCGCCCACGCCTGCGAAGCGGATCGAGGCGCTGCGGCAGCTCGCCGCGGCGGGGATTCCCTCCTACGCCTCGGTCGCGCCGGTCATCCCGGCGATCACCGACCACGAGATCGAAGCGATCCTCCAGCAGGCGGGCCGCGCCGGAGTGAGGGGCGCAGGCTGGATCCTGATGCGCCTGCCGCATGAGGTGGCGCCGATCTTCCGCGAATGGCTGCAGGTCCATTTCCCCGACCGGGCGGAGAAGGTGATGGGGATCGTGCGCGCCATGCGCGGCGGGAAGGACAATCAGGGCGATTACTTCAAGCGCTTCCGCCCGGAAGGCCCCTGGGCCCAGCTGTTCCGCGATCGTTTTCGCCTGGCCTGCAAGCGCGCCGGCATCCCCGGCGAACGGATCGAGCTGGATTGCTCGCAATTCCGTCCGCCGCCGCGGGATGGGCAATTGAGCTTGTTGTAGCCCCTTCCCTCCCCCTACCGCCCGATGCGGAACACCGTTTCCGCATTGGTCTGCATCAGCATCTTCTTGTGCTCGGCCGGGATGTCGAGCACGTCGTAGGACGCCACTTCCTCGGCCGAGACCTGATAGGGATAATCCATCGCATAGAGCACGCGATCCGGCCCCAGCACATCGAGGCAGAACTTGATCGCCGGTTCCCACGCCACGCCACTGGTGGTGATCCAGATATTGTTGAGGAAATAGTGGGAGATCTTGTGCTTCAGCTTCACCGGAGGCTGCCCTCCGCGCAGGCCGGGCCGGCCGTCCGCATTGCTCTGCATCCAGTCGAAGCGGTAGAGCAGCAGCGGCAACGCTTCGCCCATATGGCCGATCACCAGCCGCAGCTTGGGGAACCGGTCGAAAGCGCCGGAGAAGATCAACCCCATCGTGTGCATCCACACCTCATGCGTGAAGCCCGCCAGCGCGCCGGTGAAGGCCCGGTCGTCATAGGGCTTCACCCAGCTGGTGGGCGGCGTGGTGGGATGGATGTAGAGCGCGGCGTCGTTGGCTTCCAGCGCCTCCAGGATCGGCCAGAATTGCGGCTCGTCCAGATAGCGGCCCTTGGTGTGCGAATTGATCACCGCACCCGCAAGGCCGAGCTCGTTCATGCCGCGCTCGATCTCCTTCACCGCGTTGGGCACATCTTGCGGGGCGAAGGAGAGGCAGCCGGAGAAACGATCGGGATATTTGCGGCAGGCTTCGGCCAGCCGATCGTTCGCCAGCGCGGCCAGCCCCGTGCCCACCGACCGCTCCAGCACCTGGATGCCGGGGGCGGTGAGGAGGAGAAGCTGCCGGTCGATCCCCAGTTCGTCCATCCGCGCGATCCGGCGTTCCCCGATATCGCACAGATCCTCCTGGATGCGCGGCATGCCGGCGAACATCGCCGCCATGCGGAGCGAGGCATCGTCGGGCGGGCAGGAGGAATTGAGCAGGTCCAACTGGGCCTGCGGGATTTCCGGGATGCTCCACGCCTCTTCGGTGGCGATGCGCTTGTAAGGCGCGTTGCGGTCGATCTCGCGGGCGGGATTGGCGAAGGGCGAGATTTCCGTGCCGTCGGCATTGCGCATGCTGCCCACGGCGTCCTGCTGCTGCTTGGTCATGATCGGTCTGGCTCCGGATGATGGTGGAGGAAAAGCGGCCCGTCGCCTCAGGCGGCGGGCGGCACGATCTTGAAGATGCGTTCCGCGTTCCCGGCAGCGACCTTGCGGCGCGCCTCTTCGGAAATGTCGGCGGAGCGTATCCAATCCGCGGCCTCATGCGTCTCCTGATACGGGTAATCCACCGCGAACATCACGGAATCCTCGCCCAGCACGTTCAGGTTGAACTGCAACGGCGGATCCCAGTTCACGCCGCTGGTGGTGATCGCAAAGTTGCGGCGGAAGGTCTCCGAAGGGGTGAGGCTCAGCTTCTTGCGCCGGGATTCCTCCCATTCGCCGGTCATGCGGTGCATGTAATCGATACGGTAGAACCAGTAGGGGATGCCCTCGCCCATATGGCCTAGCACGACCTTGAGATCGGGGAAGCGCTCGAACACGCCGCCGGTGATCAGGCGCAGGCCATGCAGCCCGGTTTCCGCGGCATAGCCCCAGATCGCATATTCCAGCTCATCCTGGCGAAAGGCCTCGATCATCAGGCTGTTGGGCGCGCGCGGGTGGATATAGAGCGGCTTGCCCGACGCCTCGATCGCTTCCAGGATCGGCCAGTATTTCTCTTCAGAGAGGAATTCATTGTCGGTGTGGCTGTTGATGACGACGCCGTTCAGCCCCTTGCCCATCACCACACGCTCGACTTCCTTCGCGGCCTCCGCCGGAGCCTGCGGAGGCACCGTGGCCAGGCCAGCGAAGCGCGTGGGATTGCGCTCGATCGCGGCGACCAGGAGATCGTTCGCTTCCTGAGCGACCGCAATAGCCGTGTCGCGGTCGAACATCTGCACGCCGGTAGACGTGAGCGACAGCACATGCATGTCGATCCCGGCCGCATCCATGATCGCGATGCGCTCCTCCTCCAGATCGAGCAGGCGGTCGGTCAGGAGCCCGCCGCCCGACATCCGCCGCCAGAGGTTGAGATCGGCGTCGTAGCCGCTCGAGCGGCCGATCAGGTCCTTGATGGCCTGCATTTGCGCGGGCGTGGCGAAGGCTTCCTCGGTGGCGATGATGCGCAGTTTCTGGTTGCTGTCGGTCATGTCTCTCTTCCGGAACAAGGATGCGTCAAAAGGCTGCGGCCGGCCGGCGCGATGCCGGCCGGCCGCCATTCGATCAGAACGTCTTCTTGACGCTCACGGCCCACTCGCGCGGGCGGCCGGGCTGGGCGCTGGCCACGCCGGCGCCGGCCAGCGACAGGTCGAACAAGGTCAGGTAGTAGTATTTGTCGCCGATATTGGTGACCTCCAGCGAGACCTCCAGGTCCTTCGGCTCGTTGGCCCAGGTCAGGCGCGCATTGGCCAGCGTGTAGGCCGGGATGCGGTTGGTCGCCTGGTTCGACGCATTGGTGTACATCGCGCCCTGGTAGGACGCATCGACGCGCGGCGTGAGCGTGCCGGCATTGCCCAGGTCGATCTCGTACTGGGCGCCGATGCTCCATTTCCATTCCGGAACGTAAGGCGGCCGATCCCCGTATTGCGGGCCGTTGGGCCGGTCGGGCCCGCCGGCAGAGGGGTCGATGGTCCCGTCCTTGTAGTCGAACTTCAGATAGCTGAGGGCCCCGTCGATCATCAGACCCTCGATCGGACGGAGCGAGGTCTCCAGTTCGAAGCCCTTGATCGTGGCGTCGCCCGCATTGGCGATCAGCGCGCAAGGCGCCGCCGGATAGCCCGAATCCGGGAACGGGCAGCTAGAAAGCGAAAGCTGGATGTCCGAATAATCGGAATAGAAGCCGGCCAGGTTGATGCGGGCCTTCCGGTCGAACAGGTCGCTCTTGATGCCGAGCTCGTAGGACTTGATCGTCTCGGGGCCGAAGGACTGCACCTGCGGCGGGAAGAACGGGCGCGGGTTGATCCCGCCGCCCTTGAAGCCCGTGGAGAACTGGGCGTAGGTCATCACTTCCGGGGTCCATTCATACTGGATGTTGGCCCGGTAATCGACGCGCTTCTTGTCATAGTTTCCGGTCTGCCTGTCCACGCTGCTGTTGGGCGTACCATCCGGATTCTTGCGGCTGAAAGTGTAGTCCTTGTGCTCTTCGGTGTAGCGGATGCCGCCAGTGAGGCTCAGCTTGTCGGTCGCATGCCAGGTGGTGTGCAGGAACGCCGCCTTGGTGTCGGCATTGACGGGGTCGTTACCGTAGAAATAAGTGCCGGCGGCGGTCGTGTAACGCAGGTTCTGGATCGTCGCATAGACCGACTTCTGGTCCATGTAGAACCCGCCCAGCGTATATTCGACATCGTCGTTGGACCCGAACGACCCGTTCAGGCGCAGCTCCTGGCTGAACGACCAGAAGGTGAGGTTGTTTGGCCCGCCGAGGCTGTGCGACATCGGCGAAAGATCGTCGTCATTGGTGAAGATCGAGGTGTAATCGCGATAGGCGGTGACCGAGGTCAGCGCCAGCCGGTCGCTCAGCTTCCAGTTGATCTGGCCCGAGAAGCCGTAACCCTCGAATTTCGTGCGCCCATCGGTGGACGTTGCGGTGCGGACGCCGGCGGAGCTTGGGGAAGCGTCCTGCAGCGTGTCGAAGGTCGCATAGTTGCAGTATTTGCCGCAGATGAAGCGGGAATCATAGGGAATGTCCGCCGCATAGGGATTGATGTCGCCCGTGCCGGTATAGTTGGCATAGGTCAGCACCGAGCCCGCCACATTGCGGTCATCATGCGTGTAGTCCCCGATCAGGGTGACGTCGATGTCCGGGGTGACTTCCCAGCGCAGCATGCCGCGAACCGCCTGGTAATTGACCTCGCCATCCTTCGCGATGAGGCAGTCCGCCCGGTTGGTCCTCGGCTCGATGCCGCCGACCGCCGGGTTGTTGGCGCTGCCTGGAGGATTGACGCAGCCGAAGTCCAGCCGGTCCACATAGCCTTCCTGCGACTTGGAGACGCCCGAGATGCGGCCGTAAAGCCCGTCCGCGATCGTGAAATCGCCCGAGGCGCGCAGATCAAGCCGGTTGCGACTGCCATAGGTCGCCTGGACATAGCCGCCATCGTCGCCGGTCGGCTTCTTCGAGTAGAGCTTGATCGCGCCGCCGATCGAATTGCGCCCGGCCAGGGTGCCCTGCGGGCCGCGCAGCACCTCCACCCGCTCGAGGTCGAGCAGGTCGAAGATCGAGCCGGTCAGCGTGGCGTAATAGACATCGTCGACATAGACGCCCACGCCTGGCTCCAGCGCCGGGTTGAAGTCGAACTGGCCGATCCCGCGGATCGAGGCACCCAGCGCCGGGCCGTAGGCGGCGCCTTGCGGCTTCAGCGTGACCGACGGAGCCTGGTTGGCGACTTCGCTGATATTGGTCTGGCTGCGCGCTTCCAGCATCTGCGACGAGACCGCGGTGATCGCCAGCGGGGTGCGCTGAAGATTCTGCTCGCGAAACTGCGCGGTGACGACGATCTCCTCGACGCCGGACGAAGAACTGCGCTCCGCAGGCTCCTCACCATCCTGCGCGTGGGCTGTGCCGGCAAGGCCGAGCCCGGCCGCAAGGGCGAGAAGGCTGGCGCCACCGGCCGGCAGGCTGCGCTTTGCGTTGTACATCCTCATGGTTTGTCCCTTTCCTCCTTGGGTCAATCGTTCGCGAGCCGGCGGCCCGCATTGGCAGCGATCACTTCGGCCATCCGCGCTGCGGAAGATGTGCTCCACCCGCCGATATGCGGAGTGATCAGAACATTGGGCAGGCCCCAGAAGCCGCTATCCCGCGGCAGAGGCTCCTGTCCGAAGACGTCGAGCCCGGCCCCGGCGATGGCCCCGTTGCGCAAGGCTTCCAGCAATGCCGCTTCGTCCACCACGTTGCCCCGCGCGATGTTGATCAGGGCGGCATCGGCCGGGAGGGCGTGGATAACCTCCGCCGAGACCAGCATACGCGAGGAAACGTCGAGCGCGGTCGCCACGATCAGGAAATCCGCCTCCCTCGCGGCGTTCGCCAATTCCTCGCGAGCCACGATCCGGTCGAAGCCCGCGATCGCGCGCGGGGAACGGCTGATGCCGGTCACCCGCATCTCGAAGGCACGGCACCGCGCTGCGATGGCCTGGGCGACATGGCCGGTGCCGACGATCACCGCATGCGAACCGGCAAGCCCCGGCTGCGGTGACGGGCGCCATTCCTTGCGTGCCTGCCGGGCAAGTATTCCGCGAAAGTCCCGCCGAAGGCCCAGCATGAACAGGAAGGCCAATTCGGCCATCTGAGGCCCCTGGATGCCCGCCATGGAGGTGACCTCGACCTTACCCAGGTCGAGCCCCTCCAGCGCCTCCAGGCCGCTCGTCAGCGCCTGCAGCCAGCGAAGCTTCCCCATCCGGTCTATCCGACCCTGGTCGAGCTGCCCCGGGAAAACGGCAAGTGCCTCGATCCCCGGCAGCTCCGCGTCGATCTCGGCCAGGGAATTCGCCGTCCGCACTTCCAGGCCGGGCAGCGAACGGTCCAGCTGGGCGGCGATCTCTTCGGCGAAGGGCGCGATGATATGCAGCGCCCTCATCGGCCAAGCCTCCCCTTCGCGTCCAGGCGGGCGAGGCCGAACAGCGCAAGCGCGACCAGCAGGGGAAAGCCGGCGATGATGAGGAACACCTGCGCGAGCGAGCTGCCGGACGCGAGCATCAGCCCGCCCATCGCGGGCATCGCGACACCGCCCAGCCTGCCCATGCCGAAGGCCCAGCCCACGCCCGACGCGCGGATGGCCGTGGGATAGGCCTGGGCGCAGATCGCGTTGAGGCCGCCCTGCCCGCCGGCTTGGCAATAACCCCACAAAAGAGTGACGATAACGAACCCCCAGCTTCCGAAGGGGACCAGACCCATGATGCCCAAAGCAACCGCATCGACCAGGAACAGCGCCACCAGCACCCGCGCACCGCCCAGCCGGTCCATCAGGAAGCCGACCGTGGTGGTCCCCGCCAGGCCGCCGACGAAGGAAAGCAGGGAATAGGCTGCGGATTCGCTGAGCGGGATATGGCTGAATTCGAGGAAGAACGCGGCCATCCAGGCGCCCAGCAGCGCAATAAGGCCGAGCGCGATGAAATAGGCCGACCATAGCAGGACCGTGGTGGGTGCCCGTCCATCGCCGAACATCGCCGGTATCCCGCCGGCCGACGGGCCTGCGGCAGCCCGCGCGGGCACGTCTTCCGTGCCGATGCGGAACCGTTCCACGCCCTGCAGGTCGATGCCTGGCTCGATCCGGCGCAACGCCGCCGCGATCCGGGGGTCGTGCGGATCGCGCCGGACCCGGAACTGCAGCGATTCATCGGTCACCAGCGCGAAAATCGGTGCGACCAGCAGGGGGATGATGCCGCCGATCCAGAAGCCGATCTCCCAGCCGTAATCGTCGAGCAGCCACATGGCGACCAGCGATCCGGCCGCTCCGCCGGCGGTGAAGCCGGTAAAGGCGATCGACACGAAGGATGCACGCCGATGAGGCGGCGCAAACTCGGTCAGCATCGCGGCCGCGTTGGGGATGATCCCGGCAAGGAACAACCCGGCGATCCCGCGCAGCACCGCGACCTGGAGCAGTGAATTCGCCCAGATGGGCGCCAGGGTCAGCAGCCCGAACGCAACGACGCAGGCCAGCAGCAGGGATTTGCGGCCATAGCGGTCCGACAATGGGCCGATGAGGAAAGAACCGATCGCAAGGCCGATCTGCTGCACCACGAATACCAGCGTAAGCCCCGCGATGGGCTCGCCGAAATCCTCCGCCATGGCGGGCGCGATGCGGCCGAGCATGAACACATCATAGCCGTCGAGCAGCATGATGAACGTCATCAGCACAAGCAGCGGCATTTGCGGCAGCAGGCGCTTCTGCCGATCGATCACGGCCTGGATATCGAAGCCGCCCTGCATCTCGGCCGTTACGGGATCAGTGGCCATCAGCACCGCCAATCGTCATTGTCGTCATCAAGCAGGGCGAGGCAGGATCTGAAGAAGAAATCGTAATGCGGCAGCGGGATGGCTCGCATCCGCTCCGCAGTCATCTCGGGGACGCCCGGCTGCGGAAAATGCAGCGCTGCGCCGCCTGCGGTTGCGAGCAATTGCGCCTGGCACGCCCGCTCCAGGTGATAGGCGGTGTGGAATGCTTCCCCGATGGAGCGCCCGGCCACCAGCACCCCATGGTTGCGCAGAATCATGACGTCCAGCTCGCCCATATCGGCAGCGATCCGCTCCCGCTCCTCCTCCCGCGTGGCGAAGCTTTCATATTCGTGGAAGGCGATATGGCCGTGGAACATCATCGCGTGCTGGGTAAGCGGCAGCAGGCCCTGCTCCTGCGCGGAGACGGCCATGCCTGCGGTGGTGTGGGAATGGATCACGCAGGCCACGTCGGCGCGCTTCATATGGACCGCCGAATGTATGTTGAAGCCGGCGGCATTGACCCGGACCGTTTCGGCCTGGGCCGGGTCGACGATCCGGCCTTCGGGATCGATGCGCACCAGCGCAGATGCGGTCATCCGTCCGAACAGATGCCCGAAAGGGTTGATCAGGAAATCATCCGTGCCCGGAATCCTGGCGCTGATGTGATTATAGATGAGGTCCGACATCCCGAACCGGTCTGCCAGGCGGTAAAGCGCGGCCAGGTCGCAGCGCACCTGCCATTCAGTATCCTCGAACGAGCCGTTCGCAAGCACGCTTGCCCGAGGCCTGACCTCTAGGGTCATAACCGCGCTCCTCATCCTCTTCCAATCCTGTTTGGATGCAGAATGGTCCGGACGATGTCAACTAGATAGATTTAAACCTATCTAGTGTCTTGCCATTTCGACGCCCGCAGCGCACCACTCGTCCATGAGCGAAAGACTGTCTGCCAAGAGCCTCTCCGCCCCGCCTCGCTGCCTCTTTCCGGACGGGTCGCCGGGAAACACTCCGATCACGGTGACCCGTCGGATATTGCTGGTGGCGCGGCGGTCGCGAAAGGCGCTCGATCAAGCCCTGCGCGATGCCGGGCACAGTCAAACGCGCTGGGAAATCCTCTATTCGCTCTCGATGGACAGGAACGATTCCACGCTGATGCAGGTGGCCGCGCGCCTCGGTCTCGAAGGCCCGAGCATCGTCTCCACGATGGAGAAGCTGGAGAAGGAAGGCTTCGTCGAACGGCGCAAGAATGTGAACGATCGCCGTTCCCGCCTGATCCGCCTGACCGAGAAAGGCAGGCAGGCGGTGAAGATGATGGAAGCGATTTCCGATCAGGAACGCGAAAGGCTGCTCGAAGGCGTGTCGGAAGCCGATCTCGAAGCGACGCTGCGCGTTCTCACCCGGATGCGCGACAATCTGTGGCGCCGGGGCATCCAGTCAGGCTGACCCCCCCCCCCGGCGGCATGGGCCGCGACCGCACCCGCCGGGCAACATCCGCGGCTAGGGGATCATCAGGCAACCAGCCTCAGATGGTTGGGCCCGCGCTTGGCGGTGAGCGAGATGTTGGCCACCCCTTCGATCGTCGCCAGGCGCTCCGCCAATTCGCCATCCAGAGCGAAATCGCGGCCAAGGCGGACCAGCGGATCCCTCCCCTGCCCGGTCCGCAGCCGTGCCAGCACCTCGCCGCAGCCCTCCGCGCCTTTGGGCAGCGCCAAGGCAAGCTCCTGCAGCGCGTCGGGCCGCTCCACATCCAGTGTGAGCTGCATCCGCGCCCCGCTGGTCACCTCGGCCAGCGGCCGCGCCCCGCGCACGGTGATGCGGGGCGGCTCGTCCGGGCTGGGGCTGTCCAGTTCCACCGTCAGCAGCACGCAGGCGCTGTCCGCCGCCCAGCGCTGGAACGGCTCGACCAGCGTCTCCTCGAAGCAGGCCGCGCTGAACTGGCCCGAGGAATCGGAGAAATCGGCCCGGACGAAATCCTTGCCTTTGCGCGTCTTACCTCGATTCACCCCTTCCACCATCGCGGCCATCACCGCCTGCATCCGGCCCCCGCCGGCGACGCCCGCTTCCATCAGGCCGGCATAGGAACGTGCCCCGTTGGCCGAGGCGATCGCGCGATATTGTTCCACCGGATGGGCGGCGAAATAGAAGCCGAAATTCTCCCGCTCCTTCGCCATGCTCTCGGTCTTCGACCAAGGCTCCGTCTCGACCAGGCGCAGCGAAGGTTCCGCATGATCCCCTCCACCGAACAGGCCAACCTGCCCGCTTTCCCGCTCGCGCACAGCGGCATCGGCGGTGGCGAGCAGGATGTCCGCATTGGCGAGCACCTTCGCCCGGTTGGGCTCGAGACAGTCGAACGCACCCGATCCGGCAAGGCCTTCCAACTGGCGGCGGTTCATCGAACCGGGCGGCAGGCGGCGAAATACATCCTCCAGGCTCACGAAAATGCCATTGGCTTCCCGCTCGGCGACCAGCGCCTCCATCGCCTTCTCGCCGACATTGCGGACGCCTGCCAGCGCATAACGCACCGCATAGCCGTCTTCGGTCTGCTCCACGGTGAACTCGGCTTCGGAACGGTTGATGTCCGGCCCGCGCAGCTCGATCCCGTTGCGCCGCGCATCGTCCACGAACACGGAAAGCTTTTCGGACTGGTGCATGTCGAAGCACATGGAGGCGGCGTAGAATTCCTCCGGATAATGCGTCTTCAACCAACCCGTCTGGTAGGCAAGCAGCGCATAGGCGGCCGCGTGGCTCTTGTTGAAGCCGTAGCCGGCGAACTTGTCGATCAAATCGAACAGCTCGTTTGCCTTCTTCGGCTCGATCCCGGACGCTTCCTTGCAGCCTTCGACGAAGCGGGCGCGCTGCGCATCCATCTCCGCCTGGATCTTCTTGCCCATCGCGCGGCGCAGCAGGTCCGCATCGCCCAGCGAATAGCCGGCAAGGATCTGCGCGGCCTGCATCACCTGTTCCTGATAGACGAAAATCCCATAGGTTTCCGCCAGGATGCTTTCCAGCTTGGGATGCGGATATTCGATCGGCACCTCGCCATTCTTGCGCTTGCCGAACAGCGGAATGTTATCCATCGGACCCGGTCGATAGAGTGAGACGAGCGCGATGATGTCGCCGAAATTGGTCGGCTTCACCGCCGCCAGCGTGCGGCGCATCCCTTCCGATTCCAGCTGGAACACGCCCACCGTGTCGCCCCGCTGGAGCAGCGCGTAGACTTGGGGATCGTCCCAGGGCAGCGTGTCCAGATCGACTTCGATCCCGCGCTTCTTCAGCAGGTCCACCGCCTTGCGCAGCACCGACAGGGTCTTGAGGCCGAGGAAATCGAACTTCACCAGACCGGAATCCTCGACATGCTTCATGTCGAACTGAGTCACCGGCATGTCCGAGCGCGGATCGCGATAAAGCGGGACAAGCTTGGCCAGCGGCCGATCCCCGATCACCACGCCGGCGGCATGGGTGGAACTGTTGCGCGGGAAGCCTTCGAGCTGCATCGCAAGGTCGATCAGCCGCTTCACGTCCGGATCGCTGTCATATTCGCGCTTGAAGTCGGCGACGCCGTTCAGCGCGCGGGGCAAGGTCCACGGATCGGTCGGGTGGTTGGGCACCATCTTGCACAGCCGGTCGACATGGCCGTAGCTCATCTGGAGGATACGGCCCGTGTCGCGCAGCACCGCGCGGGCCTTCAGCTTACCGAAGGTGATGATCTGCGCCACGTGGTCATGGCCATATTTGCGTTGGACGTAGCGGATCACCTCACCGCGCCGCGTTTCGCAGAAGTCGATGTCGAAGTCCGGCATCGAGACGCGTTCCGGGTTGAGGAAACGTTCGAACAGCAGGCCCAGCCTCAGCGGATCGAGATCGGTGATGGTCAGCGCCCAGGCCACCACCGAACCTGCGCCGGAGCCGCGCCCCGGGCCCACCGGAATGCCATTCTCCTTCGCCCATTTGATGAAGTCGGCAACGATCAGGAAATAGCCGCCGAAGCCCATGCGGTTGATGATGCCGATCTCGAATTCGAGCCGGTCCTCATACGCCTTCCGATCTTCAGGAGAGAGATCCTCGTAGATCGCCAGGCGGGCTGCGAGGCCGCGCCGCGCATCTTCAGCCATCATCCGCGCCTCCCCTTCCTTGTCGCCGGCGAGGCTGGGCAGGATGGGCTTGCGCTTGGGAGGCGCGAATGCACAGCGTTGGGCGATCACCAGCGTGTTGGCGGTCGCCTCCGGCACGTCGGCAAAGGCTTCCGCCATCGTCTCGGCCGGCTTCACATAGGCTTCGGGGCTCGACCGCGGACGATCGGCCGCATCGATATGGGTGGAATGGGCGATGCACAGCATCGCGTCATGCGCGGCATGGAAATGCGGGTCGGCGAAATTCGCGGGATTGGTGGCCACGAGCGGAAGGTCGTGGGAATAGGCGAGTTCCATCAGCGCCTCTTCCGCCGCGTCCTCCACCGCGTTGCCGCGGCGAGCCAGCTCGATATAGAGCCGGTCGGGAAACAGGCCTTCCATCCGCGCCGCATAATCCCGCGCCGCGTCTTCCCGTCTGTCGGCGAGCAGGCGGGCGAGCGCACCTTCCGACGCCCCGCTGAGCGCGATCAGCCCATCCGTATATCCCTGGAGGTCTTCGAGCTGGACATGCGGCTCCAGCTCCAGCGGCCGGTCGAGATGGGCGCGGCTCACCAGATGGCACAGATTGTTCCAGCCCCCTTCGTCCTGCGCGAAGAGCGGCAGGTAATCGACCTGCCTGCCATCCCCACCGGGGCGGGCGATGCCGAGCAGCGTGCCGATGATCGGCTGAACGCCCTGGTCACGGCAGGCCGCGGCGAAGGGCACGGTTCCGTAAAGCCCGTTGCGATCGCAGATCGCGATGGCGGGAAAACCCCGCTCCTTCGCCAGCCGCGCGATCGCCTTCGGGTCGATCGCCCCTTCCAGCATTGAAAAGGAAGAGAAGACCCGGAGAGGAACGAAAGGAGCGAAGGCCATGCGATAACGGTAGTCACGCTTGAGTGGCGATCAAGAGCGGCGTGGATGCGGCTGGGGAAAAAGGAGGTCCGTTCCCCGCGATGCCGAATGTCCCCGAAAGAGACGGCTTGCAAATCCTGCCGAAAAGCGTTCCAATCACCGGTCAATACAGGGGAGTTGGGTAATGTCCGAAAATCCGCTCACGTCAGGTAACGCCTCCTCGCTGGTCGATCGCGCCAAGTCGATCATCATGAGCCCAACCACCGAGTGGCCGAAAATCGCCGCGGAAACGACGAGCACGAAGGACGTATTCCTTTCCTACGCCGTTCCGCTCGCCGCGATCGGTCCGGTCTGCGGCCTGATCGGAGGCCAGATTTTCGGCTATGGCGCGCTCGGCTTCCATTATCGCCCCTCTCTGGTCGCCTCGATCAGCACCGCGATCACGACCTACGTGCTGTCGCTCGCCAGCCTGTTCGTCGTGGCCTTCATCGCCAATTTCCTCTCCTCCAAGTTTGGCGGAAGGGACAGTTTCGAGAAGGCGTTCAAGCTGTGCGCCTATTCCTTCACCGCCTCGTGGCTGGCGGGCGTGTTCCAGCTGGTGCCGATGCTGTCCATCCTCGGGCTGCTGGGGCTCTACAGCTTCTACCTGTTCTACACCGGCGTCACGCCACTGATGGCGGTGCCAGGGGACAAGGCGCTGAGCTATACGGCGGTGACGGTGGTCGCCGCGATCGTCATCTTCCTGATCGTCGGCGCGCTCGCCACCTCGATCACCGGCAGCTTCGCCGCCAGCACCATGGCCAGCATGGATAGCGGCGACAACGTGACCATGACCATCCCGGGCGTCGGCAAGATCGAGGGATCGAACGGCCAATCCACCATCGAAATGCCCGGCGTCGGCACCATTCGGGTCGATGAGAACAGCGGCACCACGACCATCCAGGGCAATATGGACGGCAGGGACTTCCACGCCGAGGTCCAGACCGAGGACTGATCTCCGCGCAGCCGGCCAACGGCAAGGTGCGCTATTCCAGCACTCCCTCATGCAGCCGGACGATGCGGTCCATCGCCAGGGCCAGCCGTTCATTATGCGTCGCGACCAGCGCGGCGCTGCCTTCGCCGCGCACCAGCCTGACGAATTCGGCGAGCACCCTGTCGGCGGTCGCCTCGTCCAGATTGCCGGTGGGCTCATCCGCCAGCACCACCTTGGGCCGGTTGGCGAGTGCGCGGGCCACAGCCACGCGCTGCTGCTCCCCGCCCGAAAGCTGGCTGGGGCGATGTTCGAGCCGCTGCTCCAGACCCAGCGCGCCGAGCAACTCGCGTGCCCGTTCCTGAGCCTCGGCCCGAGGACGCCCCGCGACGAGCTGCGGCAGGATCACATTCTCCTCGGCGGTGAAATCCGGCAGCAAATGATGGAACTGGTAGACGAAGCCGAGATAATCACGCCGCAAGGTCGTGCGCCGGTTGGCGGCCAGGGCGCTCGCCTCGATCCCGGCGATTTCGATCTGGCCGCCGAAGCCGCCTTCCAGCAGGCCCACGGCCTGCAGCATGGTCGACTTGCCGGAGCCCGAAGGGCCGAGCAGCGCCACGATCTCCCCCGGTTCGATCACCAGGTTCACCCCGCGCAGCACGTCTATCTTCACCCCCCCTTGGCTGAAGGAGCGGGTGAGGCCCGAAAGGCGAACGACCGGCTTCATCGGGATGCTACTCATAGCGCAGCACCTGCACCGGATCGGTGCTCGCGGCCTTGTAGGCGGGATAGAGGGTGAAGAGGAAGCTCAGCACCAGCGCCAGCACCGCGATCGCGGTGATCTCCACCGGATCGCTCCGGCTCGGCAGCTCGGTGAGGAAGCGGATCTGTGGGTCCCACAGGTTCTGCCCCGTGACGATCTCGAGCCCGCGGACGAAGGCCTGCCGGAAATAGAGGGTAACGAAGCCGAGCAGCAGCCCGGCAACCGTTCCGGCCGTGCCGATGGTGAGGCCGATGGTCATGAATATCTTCAGCAAACTCGCCCGAGTCGCGCCCATGGTTCTGAGGATGGCGATGTCCCGCGTCTTGGCGCGCACCAGCATGATCAGCGAGCTGAGGATATTGAACACCGCCACCAGCACGATGATCGAGAGCACCACGAACATCGCCACCCGCTCGATCGCCAGGGCTTCGAACAGGCTGGCGTTGATCGTCTTCCAGTCCGACACCACCGCCTGCCCGGCGAGCTTGCGGGCCAGCGGGGCCAGCGTCTGCGTGACCGTGTCGGGATTGGTCGTCTTCACCTCGATCATCCCGATCGAATCCCCCACCAGCAGCAGCGTCTGCGCCTCGCGCATCGGCATGACGACGAAGGCGTTGTCGTAATCATAGACGCCGACCTCGAAGATCGCCGCGACCTCGTAGCCGATCTGACGCGGGACGGTGCCGAACGGCGTCGCCCTGCCCTGCGGGTTGATGATGGTGATCGTATCGCCCACGCGTGCGCCGAGATTTTCCGCCAGCCGCGCGCCGATCGCCACCCTGCTCACCCCCGGCTGCAAGGCGGCGAGATTGCCGGCGACCTTGTTCTCCTCCAGCCGCGCGATGTCCTGCTGGGTGTTGCCGCGCACCAGGATCGCCTCGACCCGGCCGTTGAAGCTGGCGAGCAGCGGCTGCTCGATCAGCGGAGAGGCACGGACCACGCCCGGCGTCTCGCGGATGTCCTTGAGCACGCTCTGCCAGTTCTCCAGCCTGCCGCCATAGGCCTGCACGATCGCATGGCCGTTGAGCCCCACGATCTTGTCGAGCAACTCGGCGCGGAAGCCGTTCATCACGCTCATCACCACGACGAGCGCCCACACCCCCAGCATCACGCCGAACAGCGAGATGCCGGCGACCAGCGCGATGAACGCCTCGCCCCGCCCCGGCAGCATGTAGCGCTTGGCGATGGTCCATTCGAAAGGGGAGAGGATCAAGGGAAGCGGCTTTCCGTTGTTCGGATGATAAACCCGTGCGGCGGTGTAAGGGCACGGCGCAATCGAGGCAACCAGGTTTCGCTTCCGCCCGAGGGGAAGGAATGACGGGGAGAAAGCCGGAACGGAAAGAGGACTATAGCGCTTGCCAACGCGCTGTGGATGGACAGCCTTCCATCGTCACCCCAGCGAAAGCTGGGGTCTCGTGCCGGGACGCGCAAAAGGCCCGAGATGCCAGCTTTCGCTGGCATGGCGGAAGACAGGTATTTGCAAGCGATATGATCCCCCACGAAAAAGGCCGGCTCCTTACGGAACCGGCCCTTTTTGCACCGAGATGAAAGCGCGGATCAGGCGAGGCCGATCATCGCCTTCTTCTCCATGAATTCCTCCAGCCCGAACTTGCCGAATTCACGGCCGTTGCCGGACTGCTTGTAGCCGCCGAAGGGCGAGTTGAAGTCGAGCCCGCCGGCATTGACGAAGACGGAGCCGGCGCGGATCTTCAGCGCCACGTCCTTCGCCACCGAAGGATCGCCGGCGATGTAGCCGCCGAGGCCGTAAGGCGTGTCGTTGGCGATCTCGATCGCTTCCTCGACCGTGTCGTAGGGGATCACCACCAGCACCGGGCCGAAGATCTCCTCGCGCGCCGGAGTCATCTCGTTGGTCACGTCGCGCAGCACGGTGGGCTGCACGTAATAGCCCTTATCCTTGCCCGCCGGACGGCCGAGGCCGCCCACGGCCACCTTGGCGCCTTCCTCGATCCCCTTCTGGATCAGGCCCTGGATCTTCTCATATTGCGCGGCATTCACCACCGGGCCGATATGATCGCCTTCCTTGGCGGGATCGTCCACCGCCTTGGAGCCGAAGATTTCGGCCAGCTTGTCGATCGCCTCGTCATACTGGTCCCGGTGGACGAGGAAACGGGTCGGCGCCACGCAGCTCTGGCCGGAATTGAGCAGGATGCCGCCCGCGCCGCCCGGAAGGGCGAGATCGAGCGGCGCGCCCGGCAGGACGATGAAGGGCGACTTGCCCCCCAGTTCCTGATGCACGCGCTTGACCGTGTCGGCAGCGTTCTTCGCCACCTGGATGCCCGCGCGGGTCGAGCCGGTGAAGCTGATCATGTCGATGTCGGGATGCTGCGCCAGGGCCGTGCCCACACCCGGGCCGTCGCCCTGGACGAGGTTGAACACGCCGGCCGGAACGCCCGCCGCATCCAGCACCTCGGCGAAGATCTGGCCGGAACCCGGCGTCTGCTCCGAAGGCTTGAGGATCACCGCATTACCCGCCGCCAGCGCCGGGGCGACCTTGGCGACGATCTGGTTCATCGGCCAGTTCCACGGCGTGATCAGCGCGACGACGCCGATGGGTTCGAACTGGACGAAGTTCTGGCCGGTCGATTCGGTGAACTCGAAGCCTTCCAGCGCGGCGATGGTGGAAGCGAGATGGCCCATGCCCGAGCCGGCCTGGGCGGTGCTGGCGACCGAGATCGGGCAGCCCATTTCCTCGGAGATCGCCTTGGCGATGTCGGGAATGCGCTTGGCGTATTCCTCCTGGATGCGGGTCAGCAGGGCCAGGCGCTCTTCCTTGCTGGACTGTCCGAAGCTCGCGAACGCGGCCCGGGCAGCCTTCACCGCCTTGTCCACGTCGGCCGCCGTGCCCAGCACCACTTCGCTGACCGGTTCCTCGGTCGCCGGATTGATGACGGTCCTGGTAGAACCGCCTTCGCTCGCGACCCACTGGCCGCCGATATAGTGCTTGAGATATTCGTTCATGGGGACATCCTCACTCGGAACGGGAAACCGGTTTGCGCTCCCCCATATGGGATGCACTGGGCCTTTCGCCAGCCCTAAATTGATTTTGTCTTTTTCATGCAACGGCCTTGGATGCCGGCTTTCACCGGCAGGAGGGATCTCGTCATTGCGAGGAGGCGAAGCCGACGAAGCAATCCAGGGCCGTTGCATGGGATTCTGGATTGCCACGTCGGCTTCGCCTCCTCGCAATGACGGTTATTCCACTCCACCATCCGCTTCGCGACAGGAAGGAACAGGAGTGCTACCCGCCCCGCAGCAATTGCACGCCCCAGTCGCGCTCGAACAGATAGAGCAGCAATCGCGCCGCTTCCCCCCGCGGGCTCGACAGGCCGCCGTCGCGTTCGATCAGCAGGCGGGCGTCGTCATGCGCCAGGGGCAGCAGGCGCTGGATCTGCTCCAGCGTGGCGATGCGGAACGGGGTGTCGCCCGATTGCCGGGTGCCGAGCAGTTCCCCTCCTCCGCGCAGTTCCAGGTCCTCCTCGGCGATGCGGAACCCGTCCTGCGTCTCGCGCATCAGGGAGAGGCGCCTGCGCGCGATCTCGGACGTCATCTCGCCGCGCAGCAGCAGGCAGACCGATCTTTCGGAACCGCGCCCCACCCGCCCGCGCAACTGGTGGAGCTGGGCGAGGCCGAAGCGTTCCGCCTGCTCGATCACCATCAGCGTGGCGTTGGGCACGTCCACCCCAACCTCGATCACGGTGGTGGCGACCAGCAGCTTGGCATCGCCGGACGCGAAGCGTTCCATCGCGGCATCCTTCGCCTCAGGCCTGAGCTGCCCGTGCACCAGCACCACACCGTTCCCGAACCGCTCCCGCAGCACGGCGAAGCGCGCCTCGGCCGCGGCGAGATCGTCGGTCTCGCTCTCGCGCACCATCGGGCACACCCAATAGGCCTGCTGTCCGCCGGCGAGGTGGCGTTCGAGCCCGGCCACGACATCGGCAAGGCGATCCAGCGCGACCACCCGCGTATCGATCGGCTGCCGGCCCGGCGGCATCTCGTCGAGGCGCGAGACGTCCATCTCGCCATACTGGGCCAGCGTCAGCGTGCGAGGGATCGGGGTGGCGGTCATCGCCAGGCAATGCGGCGTCACCCTGCCCTTCTGGGTCAGCATCAGCCGTTGGCCCACGCCGAAGCGATGCTGTTCGTCGATCACCACCAGGCCGAGATTGCGATAGCTCACCGCTTCCTGGAAGATCGCATGGGTGCCGACGACGATGTCGATGCTGCCGTCCATCAGCCCCATCAGGATGCTCTCTCGCGCCCGGCCCTTGTCGCGCCCGGTGAGCAGCGCGATGGTGACGCCGGTGGGCGCCGCCAGCCGGCGCAGCGTCTCGAAATGCTGGCGGGCGAGGATCTCGGTCGGGGCGAGCAGCGCGGCCTGCGCCCCCGCTTCCACCGCGATCAGCATCGCTTCCAGCGCCACCATCGTCTTGCCCGAGCCGACATCGCCCTGGAGCAGGCGGAGCATGGGCGATGCCTGCGCCATGTCGCCTTCGATCTCGCCGATGGCGCGGCGCTGCGCCCCGGTGAGGGCGAAGGGCAGCTCCAGCCTGGCGCGCAGCGATCCGTCGCCCTTCAGCGGCTGGCCCTTGCGGCTGCGATTGGCGTCGCGCACCAGCATCAGCGCCAGCGAATTGGCCAGCAGCTCGTCATAAGCGAGCCGTTCCCGCGCATCGGCGTGCTCACCCTTGTGCGCCAGCGCCAGCGCGTCGCGCCAGGCGGGCCATTGGCGGCGCTCCATCAGCCCCGGCTCGATCCATTCGGCCAGCTCCGGCAGCCGCGTCAGCGCCTGCGCCACCAGCCCGGCCACACGCGGCTGGGTCAACCCTTCGGCGAGCGGATAGACCGGCTCCACCAGCTTGCCCACCAGCCCGCTGCTCTCGGCCTCGACATGGTCGGGATGGACGATCTGGAGCATCTGCCCATACTGGTCCAGCCGGCCCGCGATCCAGCGCCGCTCGCCCACCGGAAGCTGCTTGCGCGCGGTGTAGGATGCGCGGCCGAAATAGGTCAGCGCGCAGACATTGCCCAGCGCATCCTGCGCCAGCACGCGGAACGGGCCGCGCCCGGCGGAGGCGCGATGCTCGATCGGGGTGAGCGCCACCACGATCTGCTCCCCCACGCTTGCCTGGTCGAGATTGTCGACCGCATGGCGCAGCACGAAACGGTCAGGCAGATGGTAAGCGACATCCTTCACCCGCTCCAGCCCGAGCTTTTCCAGCGGCTTGCGCAGCTTCGGCCCCACGCCTTCCAGCGCGTCGACCTCGACGAAAAGGGGATTGAGCGTTTCAGGCCGCATGCCCGCGGTCATAGCGCCAATGCGGGAAGCTTCTCCAGTGCCTCGGTTCGAATCCTGCGCTGGCGGATCGAATGGGCCTCCTTTCTTCGTCGCCCTCCTTTCGTCATTCCCCCTCCTTCGTCATTCCCGCGAAGGCGGGAAACCAGTTCCGACGGTCGCAGCTGGATTCCCGCCTTCGCGGGAATGACGACAAGGAGGGGTGGCCCTTGCCTCTCCCTCCCGCCTCGCCTACCGCGCGCGGCATGGACCATGCAGTCCGCCTTTCCCGTGCGAAGTTCCGCGCCTGGCATCGCGGCACGCGGGAGGCCGACTACATGATCGGCGGCTTCTTCGACCGGTATCACGCCGAATGGGACGCGGCCGCCCTCACCTGGTTCGAAGCCCTGCTCGACGAGGACGATGTGGACGTCATGGCCTGGGCCTTGCAAGCGCAGCCCGTGCCCGAAACCTATGCGGGCCCCATGATGCAGGCCTTGCAGAAGCTCGATTATGTGAAGGTCTGACCGCGCGCGGCCGGACATTCGACATTCGCCCGCCCCGGCGCTAGGGGAACGGCCGACAATGATTGCCCGTTCACGCCGGGAAATGGCGCGAGCGGGTTCCTGCGCGTGCGCAACGAACACCGACCGACGAGAAAAATGCCCGATTTCCAACGCATACTGACCGCGAAGACGCCGCTCACCCTCGCCTCCGTGGCGCGCGGGGCACAGCCGCTCGTGCTGGCGGACCTCGCGCGCGCTTCCCATGGCCGCGCGGTGTTCGTCGCGCCTGACGAGGCGGCGATGCGCGCGGTGGCCGATGCGGCGGGCTTCTTCGCGCCCGAGCTGGACGTGATCGAGTTCCCGGCCTGGGACTGCCTGCCTTACGACCGGGCGAGCCCCGCCCTCTCGATCAGCGCCCAGCGGCTTTCGGGGCTTCATCGGCTCCAGCAGGGCAGAAAATCCTCCCAATTGCTCGTCACCACGGTCAACGCCCTGCTCCAGCGAGTGCTGACCCCGTTCCGCATCCGCGAATCCGTCCGTCTGCTGGAGCCCGGGATGCAGATCGGGCATGAGAGCCTGATCGCCCTGCTGCAGCGCCAGGGCTATTCGCGCACCGACACGGTGGCCGATGCGGGCGAGTTCGCGGTGCGCGGATCGGTGTTCGACATCTTCCCCTCGGGCCTCGACCAGGGCCTGCGGCTGGACTTCTTCGGCGACGAGCTGGAATCGCTCCGCCTGTTCGACCCGCATACCCAGCGCAGCACCGGCGTGCTGGATTCGCACCTGCTGCTCCCCGCCAGCGAGGCGCTGCTCGATGAGGAGACGATCAAGCGCTTCCGCGGCCGCTATCGCGAACGGTTCGGCGCGAACGCCACCGGGGACCCACTCTACCAAGCGGTGAGCGACGGGCGCCGGCTGGCGGGGATGGAGCATTGGCTGCCCCTGTTCGAGGAGAAGCTCTCCACCCTGTTCGATCACCTGTCGGCCGAGGACGTGATCGTGATCGATTCCGCCGCGCTCGGCGCGGCGGAGGAACGGCTGGGCGATGTCGAGGACTATCACGCCTCCCGCCTCCAGAGCGCCGGGCAGGCCGCCGGGAGCTATCGCCCGCTCGCCACCGATGCACTCTACCTCTCGCGCGGCGAATATGCCGAGCGCCTTGGCGGCTGGCCGGTGCATCGCAGCGACATCTTCGCCCAACCCGAAAGCGCGGAGGTGATCGATTTCGGTTTCTCCGGCGCGCGCGACTTCACTCCCGAGCGTGCCCGGGGCGAGAACGTCTATGAAGCGGCCGCCCGGCATCTGGCGGCGATCGGCAAGGCCGGGAAGAAGCCGCTGCTGGCCACCTATTCGCAAGGTTCGCGCGCGCGCATCTCCTCGATCCTGGCCGAGGCTGGCAGCGAGCCTCGTTTTGCCGAGAGCTGGCAGGAAGCGCTGGGCATGGCGGCCAAGGGCGGCCCTGTCGCCATGGTGCTGCCGCTCGAGAGCGGCTTCGCCAATGACGAGCTGGAGCTGCTGACCGAGCAGGACCTGCTGGGCGACCGTCTCGTCCGCCGCCGCAAGCGCCGCAAGGATGCCGACGCCTTCCTGGCCGAGCTTTCCGCGCTCAACGCCGGGGACCTGGTGGTCCATATCGATCACGGCATCGGCAAGTATCTCGGCCTCGAACCCATCGCGGTGGGCAAGAGCCAGCACGATTGCGTGATGCTGGAATATGCGGGCGGCGACAAGCTCTACATCCCGGTCGAGAATATCGACGTCCTCACTCGCTATGGCTCGTCGGAGGAAGCGCTTCCGCTCGACCGGCTGGGAGGGGAAGCCTGGCAGAAGCGCCGCGCCAGGCTCAAGGAACGCATCCAGGCGATCGCTGCCGAGCTGCTCCGCACCGCCGCAGCCCGCGCGCTGCGCAAGGCGCCGGTGCTCCAGCCCGAGGAATCGGGCTTCAACCAGTTCGTCGAGCGCTTCCCCTGGCAGGAGACCGACGACCAGGAACACGCCATCGCCGACGTGCTGGGCGATCTCGCCGAGGGCAGACCGATGGACCGGCTGGTCTGCGGCGATGTCGGCTTCGGCAAGACCGAAGTGGCCCTGCGCGCGGCCTTCGTGGCGGCGATGGAAGGCCAGCAAGTGGCGGTGATCGCACCCACCACCTTGCTCGCCCGCCAGCATTTCGAGAACTTCTCCGCCCGCTTCGACGGCTTCCCACTCAAGGTCGGCCGCCTGTCGCGCCTGGTCGGAGCGAACGAAGCGGCCGAGACCCGCAAGGGCCTGGTCGACGGCACGGCGGACATCGTGGTCGGCACCCACGCGATCCTGTCGAAGCAGGTCGAGTTCAAGCGGCTCGGCCTGGTCATCGTGGACGAGGAGCAACGCTTCGGGGTGAAGCACAAGGAGCGGATGAAGGAGATGAAGGCGGACGTTCACGTCCTCACCCTCACCGCCACGCCGATCCCCCGCACGCTGCAGATGGCGATGTCGGGCCTGCGCGAGCTCTCCACCATCCAGACCCCGCCGGTCGACCGCCTGGCGGTGCGGACCTATGTGATGGAATGGGACGAAATGGTGATGCGCGAGGCGCTGCTGCGCGAGCATCATCGCGGCGGGCAGAGCTTCATCGTCGTCCCCCGCATCGCCGACATGCCGGAGATCGAGGACTGGCTGCACAAGGCCGTGCCGGAAGTGAAGTTCATCGCCGCACACGGCCAGATGGCGGCCAGCGAAGTGGAAGAGCGGATGGCCGCCTTCTATGAACGGAAATACGACGTGCTGCTATCGACCACCATCGTTGAAAGCGGGCTCGACATTCCCAGCGCCAACACGATCATCATCCACCGGGCGGACCGCTTCGGCCTCGCCCAGCTCTACCAGCTTCGCGGCCGCGTAGGCCGCTCCAAGCTGCGCGCCTATGCCTATCTCACTTATCCGGCGGACATGCAGCTGTCCGAAGTGGCGGAAAAGCGGCTCAAGGTGCTGGGCGATCTCGACGGCCTGGGCGCCGGCTTCCAGCTCGCCAGCCACGATCTCGATATCCGCGGCGCGGGCAACCTGCTGGGCGACGAGCAATCGGGCCATATCCGCGAGGTCGGCTTCGAGCTCTACCAGTCGATGCTGGAAGACGCGATCCTGGCGGCCAAGGCGGGCGAGATGGGTCTGGAACGGGATGCCGGCGGCCTCAGCCCGCAGATCACCGTGGATGCGCCGATCATGATCCCGGAGGATTACGTGCCCGACCTGGCCGTGCGCATGGCGCTCTACCGCCGGCTCAACGATGCGGGCGAGAAGGCGGAGATCGAAGCGCTCGCCGCCGAGATGATCGACCGCTTCGGCCCGCTCCCGCCGCCGACCGAGAACCTCGTCCGGCTGATCGAGGTCAAGCGCCAGGCGATCGAGGCCAACATCGCCAAGATCGACGTGGGCGCGCGCGGCACGCTCGTCTCCTTCCACAAGGACCAGTTCCCCGATCCCGCCGGCCTGATCGCCTATGTCGAGCGGCTGCAGGGCACCGCCCGCCTGCGGCCGGACATGAAGCTGGTGATCGACCGCGCCTGGGGCGATCCGCGATCGCGCCTTAACGGGCTGCTCCAACTCACCAAGGGCCTCTCTGCGATCGTGCGCCGGGCGAAGAAGGCGGCAGGCTGAGATATCCGCACGGGGAGTGGTGCCCGATGGTGTCATTGCGGGGAGCCCCTGCGTCATTCCGGTCACCCCCTCTTTCGTCATTCCCGCGCAGGCGGGAATCCAGTTCCAGCGTTGCCACTGGATTCCCGCCTGCGCGGGAATGACGAAAAGGGGAGGCGGTTCTTCCTGTTCAGTTTCGGCATGCGCTCACCATCACCCACCCCTAGCCCGCAGACGCCAGGAACCTCTCCGCCCTCATCGGCTTCGCCCGCAGGAAGCCCTGATAGAAGGCGCAGCCTTCCCGGGCGACGAGGGCACGCTGGTCCTCGTTCTCGATCCCTTCGGCGATCACCGTGAGGTCCAGCGCGTGGGCCATGGCCACGATCCCGCGGAACACGGCCAGGTCGCGCGCATCGTTCACGATGTCGTCCACCATGGACCGGTCGAGCTTGATGTAATGGAGCGGCAGCACCTTGAGATAGCGGAAGTTGCAGAAACCCGCTCCGAAATCGTCGAGCGCGATGCGGATGCCCTGATCGACCAGCTTGCCCAGCGCGCGGGCGGAACGGTCGATATCGGTCAGCATGGTCTGCTCGGTGATCTCCAGCGTCAGGCGCTCGGGGTCGAAGCCGGCCATGCCCACGCCGGCGATCATGTCGTCGGCGAAGCTCCCCGCGGAGAGGTCCGCCGGGGTCACGTTGAGCGAAAGGCGCAGCCCTTCCGGCCATTTCGCCGCGGCGGTTAGGGCGTGGGCCGCGATATGGCGGGAAAGCTGGGCCACATGATCGGCACGCTCGGCAATCGCGAACAGAGCCCCGGCACCGATCCGGCCCAGTTCGGGATGCTGCCAGCGCGCCAGCGCTTCCGCGCCCACCAGCATATCCTCCGCCGTGGAGAATTGCGGCTGGAACAGGATCTCGATCTCGTCCCGGTCCAGAGCGGCGAGCAGGTCCGCCTCGAGCTGCAATCCGCTGCGCCCGGCGAAGCTCATTTCGCCATCGACCCAGAGCAGGCGGCGGCCCGTCTCGTGCTGTGCGCGTTCGAGCGTCTCGGCGAGCCGGCCGAACATCGCATCGGCGCTCTCGTCCCGCATGGCGCGCATCAGGGAGAAGCGAGGCCAGAGCCGCATCGTACCCTGCCCCACGGGATTGGCGATCGGGCGGGAGATGTTGTCCGCCAGCGCCTCGGCCAGCCATTGCCACCGCTCGCGGCTGCAGGGCTCGTTGGCAGCGAGCAGGAAATTGCCTCCGCCCATCCGCGCGACGATCCATTCGCCCTCGATCTCGTCCGCGGCGAAGCGCAGCATCCGCGCGGCCACGGCAACCAGGGCGCTATCGCCCGCCGCGGCGCCATAGGCGAGGTTGACCGTGTCGAACCGCCGCAGCCCCAGCATCATCGCATGGATCGGCGCCACGCCGTCCTCGCCCGTGTTGCTCTGCCAATCGGCGATACGCGCCCTCACCGCGTCGGCACCGAACAGCCCGGTCAGCGCGTCGCGTTCATCGTCGATAAGATCTGGAAGCCGTGTCGCCATCGCTGATTCATAGCGCAAAACCGTAAGAAAATCCTTCCTTTCCGTATCGATCCGCAGCGCGATTGCCAAAAGCCCCGCCCGCCCATAGGTTCGCCGGATCATGGCATCGCATGTGCAGGAAGCGGGGACAGGCAGGAAAGTGAGCCCGGGGCGGGAGTTCTCGGCGCTGGCCCTGGTCGCGTCCGACACCGATCGCGCGCAGGAAGCGGCGGCAGTCCTGGCCGAAGCGGCCGACTGGGTCCCGCTCGACCGGGCCGATGCGGTGGTGGTGCTGGGCGGCGACGGCTTCATGCTGCAGACCCTCCATCAGATGCTCGACGGGGGGCGCGTGATCCCGGCCTATGGGCTCAACCTGGGCACGGTCGGCTTCCTGATGAATCGGTTCAGGAGCGGGCGGAAGCTGCTCGAGCGAGTCAACAAGTCGCGTGCGATCGCGGTGGATCCGCTACGGATGGAAGCCATCACCCGCGCTGGGGAGACGATACGGTGCTGCGCGATCAACGAAATCTCGCTGCTGCGCGAAACCCGCCAGACGGCGAAGATCGAGGTCAGCGTGAACGAGCGCATCCGCATCGCGGAGCTTTCGTGCGACGGGGTGCTGCTGGCCACGCCCGCCGGCTCGACCGCCTACAACCTCTCGGCCAACGGGCCGATCCTGCCGCTCGATTCGAATGTGCTGGCCCTCACCCCGATCAGCCCGTTCCGCCCGCGGCGCTGGCGCGGCGCGATCCTGCCCGACCGGAGCCGGGTGACCTTCCGCGTGCTCGACCCGGACAAGCGCCCGGTGGCCGCCGTGGCCGACCAGCGCGAGATTCGCGACATCGCCGAAGTCCACATCGAGATCGCGCGCGACAAGGAGCTGACGCTGCTGTTCGACCCCGGCCACTCCCTGGACGAGCGGATCGTGGCGGAACAATTCCTGGCCTGAGGCCGAAGGAGCCGGCGATAGTGGAAAATGGCTCCCCGAGTAGGATTCGAACCTACGGCCATTCGATTAACAGTCGAATGCTCTACCGCTGAGCTATCGGGGAGCGGCCCCTGGCCGAAGCCGTGGGGCAGGGCTGGGCCTATATTGGCGCCGGCCGGCTTTGGCAAGCGGTGAACGCGGAAAATCTCGGATGGCGCTCAAGCTCGCCCGGCCTGAGGGGTGGCCCGCGGGGCGAGGCCCGCCACCTGCAGGGCCAGCGGCACGGCCAGCGCGATCATCACCGCCCCGGCATACCATGGCGCGTCATGGCCCACGCTCTCATAGATCAGGCCGAACAGCGGCGGCGCGACAATGCGGGAGAAGGCGTTGGACGCCATGATGAGCCCCATGATCGACCCCTGCCGCCCCTCCGGCGCGTTGCGCGAGATGAGCGCGCCTGCGGTGGGGAAGGCGAGGCTGTGGCCCATCATCAGCATACCCATCAGCGCTACCGCGATATAGGGTTCGCGCAGGATGGGCTGGAACAGCATCGAGCAGGCCAGCACCGCGAGGCCGGCGGTGATCACTCTCCCTTCGCCGAAGCGGGTCACCAGCGGATGCAGCAGGAAGAGCTGGATGAACAACCCGCCCAGCCCGATAGCGATGAAGGCGAAGCCGAGATCGCGCGCGGTCCAGCCGAAATTCGCTTCGCTCCACAGGCCATAGACCGCCTCCATAGAGGCAAAGGCGGCGATGCCGAGGAAGGAGATGACGAACAGCCGCAGCAGCAGCGGGCTCGTCATCACGAAATGGAAGCCTTCGCTGTATCTGGGCAGCGGGCGAGCCTTGCCGGCCGGCGGATTGACGTCGCGCAGCACGAGCAGGGACCAGACCGAGGTGATCGCCGAAAGCCCGGCCGCGACCAGGATCGGAAGGTGGAAGTCCGCCAGGCTCGATCCCGCCCCGGCGAACAGCCCGCCGATCACCGGGCCGAAGGCGAAGCCCATACTGAAGGAAGCGCCGAACATGCCCATCGCCTTGGCGCGCTTCTCCGGCGGGGAGGCATCGGCGATGAAGCCTTGCGCCACGCTCAGCGTGCCGCCGAAGAAGCCGTTCACTATGCGGATCAAGATCGCGATCCACAGGCTGGGGGCGAAGGCGAAGGCGATATAGGTCACCGCCGCCCCGGCGGTGGTCAGGGCCAGCACTGCGCGCCGGCCCCATTTATCGGACTGGCGGCCCCAGTAGATCTCGCCAAAGATGTTGCCGAAGCTGTAGGCGGCGAACAGCAGCGCGACCCCGAAAGGCCCGGCGCCGAACAGCGTGCCGTAGAACGGCAGCAGCGGCAATATCAGGCTGAAGCCCGCGATATTGATGAACACCGCGAACATCAGCGGCAACATGCGGCGATCCATCATCAACCTGTCCCCTGGAAAATCAGCCGCGATAACGCGGTTCGGGCAGGCCGGTGACGCCCAGCCCTTCGATCAGGAAGTTCATCCCGTCATCCGGATCGGCTGGCCGGCCCATGAAGCCGGGATCGATCGTGGGGACGAACAGGCGGTCCAGTTCGGACCCCATGAACATGCAGCTTGCCGGGATGTTCACCGGCATCGTCACCTCGCGGACCACCTGGCCTTCGGGCGAGAGGCACAGCACCACCCCGCCTTCGCAGATCGCGACCCAGATATTGCCGTCGGTGTCGACCGTCGCCCCGTCGGGGATCGGGCCATAGGCGGAGGTATCGAAGAATTCGCGGCGGCCGCTCGCCTCGCCCGTCCCGATGTCGTAATCATAGGCATAGATCATGTGCCGCAGGCTGTCCGCGTGATAGAGGACCTTGTCGTCCGGCGACCAGCAGGGACCGTTGCCCAGATGGATGTCGTCGTCGAGCTGGCGCAGCGAACCGTCGGTATCCAGCGACCAGAGCCCGCCCGCGGGCTCCTTCATCGCGCGATGGCTGGTGCCGAAGATGAAGCGCCCCGCCCGGTCCACCTTGCCGTCCGCCAGCTGGAGATCCGGCCTGGCAGGATCGAGCAGGGCAAAGGGTTCCACCGCGCCGGTCTCGAAGTCCAGCGTGTGGATACCGCTCACCAGCGCCACGATCGCCCCGCCGCCTTCACGCAGCGCCATCGAGCCGATCATGTCCGGCACGTCCCAACTGCGGTGATCGCCGCTTGCGGGATCCCAGCGGAAGACCTTCCGATCCACGATATCGATATAATAGAGTGCCTGCTCCTCGACATCCCAGACCGGCCCTTCGCCTACCTTGCATTTCGGCAGGCCGAGCTTCGTTATGCGCATGGTTCCTCTCCTGATAGGGGAACCATAACACTCGTTACGATTACGACAAGAGGGTTGCGCCTCGTATTCCTCCCTGTTCCCGCAGGGAATGGGGAGGGGGAGAATTACGCTCTTTCCCCTCCACCATGCTTCGCGTGGTCCCCCTCCCCATGCCTTCGGCATAGGGAGGATCAGGGGAAGCTATCGGCCCCTCAGGAAACGGCCCCGTGGCAATGCTTGTACTTGTTGCCCGAACCGCAGGGGCACGGCGCGTTGCGGCTGATTCCCATGCTGCGGTAGGGATCCTCCGTCGGCCCTTCGGCAAGGCCCGCCGCGGCGCGCGGGGAGCCGGCGAGCGAGCCCAGCACCGCTTCGTAGCCGCTCATCCGGCCCGCCTCGCCCTCGCCATCGTCGATGCCGGACAGCGGATCGATATGGCCGGTGAGGAACTCGGGCAGCTCCGGCAGGTCCTCCATCGGCGGCGGTGCGATCCGCAGTTCGCTGTTCATCAGGATGCGGGTGACGTCCTCGCGGATCGTCTCCAGCATCTTCTCGAACAGCCCGAAGGCCTCCTGCTTGTATTCGTTGATCGGCTGCTTCTGCGCATAGGCGCGCAGGAACACCACCTGGCGCAACGCATCGAGCGTGGCGAGGTGCTCCTTCCAGTGATGGTCGAGCCGATCGAGCAGCACGCTCTTTTCCACCTGGCGCCACATCGAAACGTCGGTGGCGGCCAGCTTCTCGTCCATCCTGCCATCGGCAAGGGCCACGAGCCGTTCCTCGATCAGCTCGGGCTCCAGCGCGCTTTCCTCCATCCAGTCGTCCAGCGGAGGCTGGATGCCGGTGAGCGAGGTGTATCGCTCCTTCAGCCCGGCGATGTCCCACTTCTCGGGATAGGAGCCGGGCGGACAGGCCTCGCCCACGATCGCGTTGATCGCGTCCTGCCGCATGTCGAGCACGACGTCGTCCACCGTCTCGCTGTCCATGATCTCGGCGCGCTGCTCGTAGATCACCTTGCGCTGGTCGTTCATCACATTGTCGTATTCGACGACCTGCTTGCGGATGTCGTAATTGCGCGCCTCGACCTTCTTCTGCGCGGTCTCGATCGCCTTGGAGAGCCATTTGGAGCCGATCGCCTCGCCATCGGCAAGGTTGGAGTTCATCATCCGGGCGAACAGCGTGTCGGGCCCGAAGATGCGCAGCAGGTCGTCCTCGAGGCAGAGATAGAACTTCGACAGGCCCGGGTCCCCCTGGCGCCCCGAGCGGCCGCGCAGCTGGTTGTCGATCCGGCGGCTCTCATGCCGTTCCGTGCCGATGACGCACAGGCCGCCCGCTTCGAGCACCTTCTGCTTCTCCTGCTCGATCTCGGCCTTGATCCGTGCGATCGCGGCGTCGCGCTCCGGCCCTTCGGGCATTTCCTTGAGCTCGTCCTCCACCCGGAATTCGAGATTGCCGCCGAGCTGGATGTCGGTGCCGCGGCCCGCCATGTTGGTAGCGATGGTGACGGCGCCGAGCCGGCCGGCCTGGGCCACGATATGCGCTTCCATCTCGTGGAAGCGGGCATTCAGCACATTGTGCTTCACCCCTTCCTTGCGCAGGAAGTCCGACAGCAGCTCCGACTTCTCGATCGAGACCGTGCCGACCAGCACCGGCTGGCCGATGCTGTTCTTCTCGCGGATCAGCCGGGCGATGGCCTGGAACTTGTCGGTGGTGTTCTTGTAGAACTCGTCTTCCTCGTCGATCCGCTGCACCGGCAGGTTGGTGGGGATCGTCACCACGCCCATCTTGTAGATGTCGTAGAATTCGGCCGCTTCGGTCGAAGCGGTGCCGGTCATGCCCGAAAGCTTGGGATACATGCGGAAATAGTTCTGGAAGGTGATCGAGGCCATCGTCTGGTTCTCGGGCTCGATCTTCACCCCTTCCTTGGCTTCCACTGCCTGGTGCAGGCCGTTGGACCAGCGCCGGCCGTCCATCATGCGGCCCGTGAATTCGTCGATGATGACGACCTTGCCGTCCTTCACGATGTAGTCCGTGTCGCGCTTGAACATGACATTCGCCTTGAGCGACTGGTCGAGGTGATGGACCACCTGCGTGTTCTCGACATCGTAGAGATTGCTGGTCTCGAGCAGGCCGTCGGCGAAAAGCATCTTCTCGACCTCTTCCACGCCTTCTTCGGTCAGCGTGATGTTCTTGGTCTTCTCGTCCGCCTCGTACCATTCGGCGGGAATCTGCTTCACGACGCTGTCGATCGCGACATAGAGCTCGGACTTGTCCTCGGTCGGCCCCGAGATGATCAGCGGCGTGCGCGCCTCGTCGATCAGGATCGAGTCCACCTCGTCGACGATCGCGTAATTGAACGGGCGCTGCACCATCTGGCTGCGCTCGTGCTTCATGTTGTCGCGCAGATAGTCGAAGCCGAACTCGTTGTTCGTGCCGTAGGTGATGTCGGAGAAATAGGCTTCGCGGCGCTGGTGCTCGTTGAGGTTCGGCACGATCACCCCGGTGGTGAGGCCGAGGAAGCCGTAGAGCTGGCCCATCCATTCCGCGTCGCGCCGGGCAAGATAGTCGTTCACGGTCACCACGTGGACGCCCTTGCCCTCGATCGCGTTGAGATAGGTGGCGAGCGTGGCCACCAGCGTCTTGCCTTCGCCGGTGCGCATCTCGGCGATCTCGCCGCGATGGAGCACGATGCCGCCGATCATCTGCACGTCGAAATGGCGCATGCCGAGCACGCGGCGCGAGGCTTCGCGCACGGTGGCGAAGGCTTCGGGCAGGATATCGTCCAGCGTCTGCCCGGCCGCGAGCTGTTCGCGGAACTTGACGGTCTGGGCGGAAAGCTCCTCGTCCGAAAGCGCCTCTATCTGCGGTTCGAGAGCGTTGATCGTGCGGACGATCTTGTCGAGCGACTTGACGTAACGATCGTTGGACGATCCGAAAATGGCCTTGGCAACGGCGCCGAGCATGGGCGTTTCCCTGTAATTCGTGGATTCTGGATGGAATCGGCGGCCGGCGCGCATCGGCGCGGCAGCCGGAAAGCTCTTATGGAATGGCCGGCGCTATTCGCGCGCGCGATCCGCCCCGAGCTGGACGGTGGGGATCACCACGGTGACCGCCGGCCGCGGGCAGGAAGGTCCATGCGCCTTGTGCCCGCCCAGCAGGTCCAGCGGGCCCTGCGGCAGCGCAAGCTGCCTGCCTTCGCAGACCGACGCCCGCTCCCCCGACGCTTCGAGCTGGATCTCCTCCAGCGCGGAGATGCGCGCATGGGCAGGGGCACCGATGGCGGTGAGCCCGGAGAGGATCGCAAGCAGGGTGAGCAGCCGGCGTAGCATGACCGGTTGCAGATAGGCATTGATGCGGCGATCGTCCACCGGATTTGTCGCTCCGGCATCCCCCGGCATCCGTCCGCACGCACGCAAAGCGCTTCAATCTGTCTCGATCAGGCTCTAGAGGGCTGCGCCATGGACCTCGACATCTCCCCGCTTGCCCAGCCCTTCCCCGCCATGCCGCAGATCGCCGGGGTGACGCCGCGCATCGCCCGCGCCGGCTATAAGGATTGGGGCCGCTGCGACCTGACCTATGTGGAGCTGGCCGAAGGGACCGCCGTGGCCGGCGTGTTCACCAGGAATGTCTGCTGCTCCTCCGAGGTGGAGCTGGGGCGCGAGAGCGCACGAGGCGGCCGTGCGCGGGCGCTGGTGGTCAATGCAGGCAATTCCAACGCCTTCACCGGCTATCGCGGGCGCGAGGCGGTGGAGCAGATCATGGGCCAGGTGGCGGCCCATCTCGGCTGCCCGCCGGCCGAGGTGTTCGTCTCCTCCACCGGGGTGATCGGCGTTCCCCTGCCGAAGGACAAGGCCGAGGCCGGCGTCGCAACGGCGCTCGCGGCCGAACCCTGCGGCTGGGAGGATGCCGCCGGCACCATCGCCACCACCGACACCTTCCCCAAGGGCGCCACGGCGCAGGCGGTGGTCGGCGGCAAGACCGTGACCCTCGCCGCGATCATCAAGGGCAGCGGCATGATAGCGCCCGACATGGCGACCATGCTGGGCTACATCTTTACCGACGCGGCGGTGGAGCCTGCCTTCCTCCAGCAGATGCTCTCGGCCGCGAATCAGGCGACCTTCAGCTGCATCACCGTGGACAGCGACACCTCGACCAGCGACACCGTGCTGGCCTTCGCCACCGGCAAGGCCGGAAACACCCCCCTGGCGAGCTTCGACAGCCCCGGCGCGGACGCCTTCGCCGCCGCGCTGCACGATGTCTGCCGCCAGCTCGCCCATCTGGTGGTGCGCGACGGCGAAGGCGCGCAGAAATTCATCACCGTGGACGTGACCGGCGCGGTGTCCGACGAAAGCGCGCGCCGGATCGGCCTCGCCATCGCCAATTCGCCCCTGGTGAAGACCGCGATCGCCGGGGAAGACGCCAATTGGGGCCGCGTGGTCATGGCGGTGGGCAAGGCAGGCGAGCCGGCGGACCGGGACCGGCTCTCGATCGGCTTCGGCGGCGTATGGGCCGCGAAGGACGGGCAACCGCTCGCCGATTATGACGAGGGGCCGGTGGCGGAGCATCTCAAGGGGCGGGAGATCGACATCGCGGTCGATCTCGGCCTCGGCGGCGGCCGGGCGACGGTGTGGACCTGCGATCTCACCCACGGCTACATCGCGATCAACGCGGATTACCGCTCGTGAGCGAAGCAACGCTGGACGACGCCGTCCACGCATTGATGCGCGATGTGTCCGAGCGCGCGATCCTGCCTCATTACCAGCGCCTCTCGGCCGACCAGATCGAAGCCAAGGCGGCTGACGATCTGGTGACCGTGGCGGACAAGCTTTCGGAAGAGATGCTGGCGGAAGGGCTGGCGAAGATCCTGCCGGACCTTGCTATCGTGGGCGAGGAAGCCGCCCATGCCGACCCTTCGATCATGGATCGGCTCTCCGGCGATTGCTGGATCGTCGATCCGGTGGACGGGACGAATAATTTCGCCGCCGGCAAGCCGCCCTTCGGCATCATTCTGGCCATGGCGTCGGCCGGGGAGACGCTGGCCGGCTGGATCTACGATCCTCTCACCGGGCGTTTCTGCCGCGCCCGCAAGGGCCAGGGTGCTTTCATAGGCGAAGAGCGGATCACCGCGCGCGGCACGGGCGAGGAGCCGCCCGTCGCGGCGATCTCACTGCTGTTCATGGACCCGGCCCAGCGCGAGGCGATGCGCACGCATATCGCCCCCCATTACCGGCTGGTGGACATCCCCCGCTGCGCCGCCGAGCAATATCCCCGGCTGGCGCTGGGCGAGAACGACATCGCCATCGTCGAACGCACCCTGCCCTGGGACCATGCGGCGGGGGTGCTGTTCCTCAACGAGGCGGGCGGAAAGGCGGCCCGGCCGGACGGTTCGCCCTATCGGGTGGACCAGCACGGCGTGACCGGGCTGATCTGCGCCGCCGGCGCCGAATTGTGGGAAGGGATGGCGGAGCGGCTTACAGCTCGCTCTGGAGCCACTGCTTGAGCTGGCTCTTCGGCGCGGCGCCGAGCTTCTGCGCCACCGGCTTGCCGCCTTTGTAGAGCACCATCAGCGGGATCGACTGGACGCCGATCTGCCCCGGAATCTCCGGGTTCTCCATGATGTCCATCTTGGCGATGGTGACCTGGCCGGCCAGCTCCTCGCTGATCTCCTCCAGCGCGGGCGCGATCATCTTGCACGGGCCGCACCAATCCGCCCAGAAATCGACCAGCACGGGAGTGTCGGAATTGAGGACGTCATCGGCGAAGCTGGCATCGGTGACGGCTTTGGTGGCCATGGTGAATCTCCTGATATCTTTGCGGGCAATTTAGGCAGGGCCGGCGCGAAGGCAACGGGCGCGGCGCGAAAGGATTACTCTGCTGGGGACAAGGCGGCTTTGTGCGCCGCGATCATCTCCGGCGGCAGCACGAACAATTGCGGCACCGCGGTGTAGAGCACCGCCGCCGAGACCTGCCGCCCCGGATAGATCGCCTCGAGCGCGGCGACATAGGCCGCCATCTGCCGCAGCGTCGAAAGCGGAATATCCTCCACCCCGTGCGGCGGGCGGGCGGCGCTCTTGAAATCGACCACCTGCACGCGGCCTTCCGCCACCAGCAGCCGGTCGGCGGTGCCGGCGATCACCTGCCCGCCGACCACCGCCGCCAGCGGCACTTCCGCGAGCGCGGCAGGCGAGAACAGCTCCGCCCATTCCTCCGCTTCCAGCACGCGCAGCGCCGAGCCGGCAATCTCCGCTCGTGCCGCCTCGTCGAGGTCGCGCGCCTGCCGATCGAGCCAGCGCCGCGCCGCATCGGCGCGATCGGAGGCGGGCAGCTCGGGCAGGCGCTCCAGCAGCTTGTGGACCAGCGTGCCCCGCCGGGCGGCGTCCTGCATCGCTCCGGGAGGCAGCGGCGGCGCGGGCGACTGGTCCTCCCCCGCCGAGGACGGGGCGAGCGGGCGCGGCGGGCGCGGTTCAGGGCCGACCGGGCGCAGGGCCCAGCCGGGAAGCTCCGGCCGCGGCTCCCCGCCCTGCCGACGGCCAACATCCACTGCCGGGGCCCGGCTGCCCAGTTCCCAGCGTGTGCCCCACAGCCAGTCCTCGATCCCGTCCTCGGGAAAGAGCGGGCGAAGCTGCGCGAGCCAGCTGTCGGGCGCGGGCGCGCCCTTGTCGCGCGGGCCGAGCGAGCCGCCGATGAACAGCGCCTCTTCCGCGCGGGTCATCGCAACATAGAGCAACCGCCAATGCTCCTCCCGCTCCTCGGCCGCCGCCTTCGCCTCGGCTTCGGCGATGCGGCCGATCCTCTCATCCTTCGTGAGGCCCGGCAGGGGCAAGACGCGCCCTGCCCCTCCGCCCGGCAGTTCCTCCGGCAGGGAAAGCCCGCCCGTGGGCGAAGCGTCGGGATTGCCCGCCGCATCGGCCAGGATCACGATGGGCGCCTGCAGCCCCTTCGATCCATGCACGGTCATCACCCGCACCAGCCCCTCGCTCGCCCCGGCCTCGCGCTTCAGCTCGCCTTCGCCCGCATCGAACCACTGGATGAAGCCCTGCAGGCTCGGCGTATGGGCGCTTGCATAGGCGAGAGCGGCGTTGAGCAGCTCGTCGATCGGATCGTTCGCCTCCCGCCCCAGCCGCGCCACCAGCGCCCTCCTGCCCTGCCAGGGGCCGACCAGCATCCAGTGCAGCAGCCCCTGGGGCGGCTCGTAATCGGCCAGGGCGAGCAATTGCCCCAGCCGCGCCAGCGCCGCGCGCGTGGCGGGGTCGGCGGAAGCGCGCAAGTGATCCCACAAGCGCACGCCCCGCCCTCGCCAGCCGCGTTCGAGCAGTTCCTGCTGACTCCAGCCGACCAGCGGCGAGACGAGCAGATTGGCGAGGTTGAGATCATCCAGCGGCTGCGCGGCGAAGCGCAGTGCCGCCATCAGGTCCTTCACCGCGAGCGGCGCGCCCAGCCGCAGCCGATCCACCCCCGCCACCGGCACGCCGCGCGCATGGAGGCGCGCCACGATCAGCCCGGCCAGCTCCTTGCGCTTGCGGACCAGCACCATGATGTCGCCCGGCCCGGCATTGCGCGGCTCGCCCTTGGCGAGCGGGAAGCCCGTGTCGAGCCATTCCCGCACCTGCCGCGCGATCCGGTCGGCCAGCAGCCGGTCCGGCCGGGAAATCCATGTCCGCGCGTCCTCGTCCTCGCCGGTATCGCCGTCCGGCGTGTCGACCGGCTGCCACAGCGCGACCAGGCCGGGGCGCCGATCGCCGATATGGGGTTCGGGCGGATCGGACAGGCCGAAGCGGGCATGGCCGATGGCCTCGATCGCCCGGTCGACGAAGCTGAGCACGCTCTGCGCCGTGCGGTAGGATCGGCCGAGGCCCAGGTCGAGCAACTCGCGCGCGTCGATCTCCTCCCGCAATTCCCGGGCGGCCTGGAAGGCGGCCGCCATCTTTTCGCGCACGCGGTGCCGCGCGCGGGAAAAGTTCTCCGGGCTGGTGCCCTGGAAGCGGAAGATCGCCTGCTTGTAATCGCCGACCACGAACAGCGTGCGCATCCTGTCGCCCGGGCGGCGCAGGCCGGCGAAGAACTCCCCGGTCAGCGCGTCGATGATCCGCCATTGCGCTTCGTTGGTGTCCTGCGCCTCGTCCACCAGGATGTGATCGAAGCGCCGGTCGAGCTTGTAGCGGATCCAGTCCGAAAGGTCGGACCGGGAGAGAAGGTCGGAAGCACGCCGGATCTGGTCGTCGAAATCGATCAGCCCCTCGCGCGCCTTGGCTTCGTCCCACGCCAGCGCGAACTTGCGGCCCAGGGCCAGTGCAGGCGCGAGCCATTCGGCCAGCGCGAGCAGGATCTGCAGCTCACGCACCCGGCCGATGCTGTCCGCCACCCGTGCGACATGATCCGCGTAACGCGGATCGATCTCGATCATCTTCGCGATGCTGCGCGGCTCGCCCTTCTGCGTGAAGAGCGCAGCTTGCAGATCCCCGATCCCCGCAGCCCGCTCCGCCGGGGCCTGCGCCAGCCATGTCGCGACCCGTGCGGCGGCCTCCTGCCCGGTCTTCGCGTTCCAGCCGGCCTGCGCCTGCATGCACAGGCGCAGCGACATCGTGTCGAACCGATCGTCGGCGCACAAGGCGGCCACATCCGCTTCGCCCGCATCCGCCGCCAGCCCCAGCAGGGCGTTCACCCGTTCGCGCAGGGGCGGAGTCCAGGCGCCGGGGCCGAACCAGGCGTCCCGCGCGCCAGCGCAGCGCATCAACCAGGCCTCGACCGCGTCGGGGCCCTTCCTCAGGCTGAGATCGGCCAGCGCATCCAGCGTCTCGGCATCGCCCTGCGCCTCGGCATCCAGCAGCATCTGGGCCAGCACCTCACGCACCAGCAGGTCGCGCTCGCGATCCTCCATCGCCCTGGTTCCGGGCGTCAGGCCGGCTTCTTCCGGAAAGGCGGAGAGCAGCCATTGGGAGAAGGCGTGGATCGTGTCGATCCTGAGCCCGCCGCCGGGGCAATCGAGCACGCTGGCGAACAGGGTGCGCGCCCGGTCCAGCTCGGCCTTGCCGAAGCCGGCGCCGATCGCCTTGAGGTCGCGCGCCAGCTCGGCCTCGTCCATCCGCACCCAGCCGGCCAGCACCTCGTTCACGCGCACCGCCATCTCCGCCGCGCCCGCCTTGGTGAAGGTGAGGCAGAGGATCTGCGACGGCTCCACCTCCGGCTGCAACAGCAGACGCAGCACCCGGGCGGACAGCACTTGCGTCTTGCCCGTGCCGGCCGAAGCGGAGAGCCACACCGTTTCCCCGGGGTCGACGGCGAGCACCTGGTTGTCCTTCAGCGGATGGACCTTGCCGCTCATGCGCCGCGATCCTCGCTCTCGTCCACGCGCGCCATCCATTCGTCGAGCCGCATGAGCTGGTCGTAATCGTCATAGCTCGGCAGGTCGGGATTGAGGCGGGCGGTGAACGGCTCGTCGCCCAGGATCCAGCGCGCGATCGCCTCGCGCAGATAGCGTTCGGTCTCGCTCAGGAATTCCTCGCGCGGGATGCCGGTGCGCTTCTGGCCTTCCTTCACCGGCTCCTGCCGGTAGCCGAAGCCCGTCTCGCTCCGGTCGCTGCGGCCGAAGGACCAGTATTCGAAGCGCGTCGGCTCGCCCGAGACCACCTCGCCCCGCTCGTCCCTGATCCCCCCTGCCCGCGCCATCAGCCCTACCAGGCCGAGTTGGAGCGCGAAGCCCTGCTCCACCATGCTGCCCGACGGGGGAGAGCCGGTCTTGTAGTCGACGATGGCCAGCTCGCCACCCGGCATGCGGTCGATCCGGTCGGCCCGGCCGCGGACGGTGACGCCCATCACTTCCATTCTGCCCCACGCCTCGACCGCGGCGACCTCCCGCTCCGGCTCCCGCACGATCTCGCTCTCGATCCAGCGCAGCGCCGCTTCAAGGCGCGGCCACCACAGGCGGCGCAGCAGCGGGTGGGCGCTGCGCTCGTCCAGCACCGCCCGGGCCGTGGCGAGCAGCGAGCCACCCCGCCGGTGCCAGCGCTCGAGGATCGCATGCGCCACCTCGCCCTGCCAGGCGGCGGAGGGCACGGCGTCCAGCTGATCGAGCCGGCGCAATTGCAGGATCGCGCCGGCATAGAACTGGTAGGGATCGCTCCGCAGCCGGTCGAGCGCAGTGACGCTGATGTCGACCTTGCGCTGTTCCGCATCGGGCATCGGCTGCGGCCTGGGATAGGCCGGGGCCGGTGGGGCATCGTCCAGCGCACGGGCCAGCCCGGGCGCTTCATCCTCCCGATGGCGCGGCAGCAGGTCCCCACCCAGCAGCGCCTCGACCCTGAGGAGAAAGCGCGAGGGGATCGCGGGGCCCGAGATGTCCCGCTCCGCGCGGCTCAGCACCACTTCCGGCGCGCCCAGGGCCCCGGCGAGATCATGGGCGGAAAGGCCGATGCGGAAATCCCCGCCCGGCACGCCCAGCGCGCGCAGCACCGGGGGGGCGAGCAAAGGGTCCTGCGCCGGCACCGGCGGCCAGACCCCTTCGTTGAGCCCGCCGCAGATCACCAGCTCCGCCCGGGTCATGCGCGATTCGAGCAGGCCGTAGATCGAGACGCGGGGATGGCCGCCCCAGGGAGGACGCACCGCGATCGCATCCATCCGGTCTCGCAGCACCGGCAGCAGGTCCGCCGGAGCAAGCATGGTGCCGACATCGCGCGCATGGAGCCGCAATTCCTCGATCATCGCGGAAAGCGCGCGCCCTTCCTCCCGCGCCCAGAGCGCGTCGCCGCACAGGGCCTCCCCCGCCAGGGCCAGCGCTTCGACCTGATCGGCCAGCAGGCCCTGCTCCTGCCCGGCAAGCTCCAGCAGCGGCGCGAGGACGGCGTCCACCCCGCACCACCATTCCGTGATGCCCGGGGCGCCCTTCTCCAGCTCCGCGACGATCTGCGCGATCGGCACCAGCCCGGGGGCGGGGCGCGGGCCGCGCAGCCTCAGTTCCAGCGCCCGCGCATGGTCGAGCCAGCGCGGCCGCCCTTCCCCCGCGCCGACCAGCGGATGGCCCAGCAGCGCCGCCAGGGGCACGGGCGCGGCCTGATCGGCGACGATCTCCGCCAGCAGGAGCACCACGCGCCCCGCCGCCGTCTGCGACAGGGGGCGGCCGGCCGTATCGTCCGCCGCGATGTTCCAGCGCCGCAGATGCGCGGCGACCCGGCCGGCCAGCCCCCGGTCCGGCGTGATCACCGCGATGCGCTTCTCCGGCTCCTCCAGCCCCTTGCGCACCAGCAGGGCGATGGCCTGGGCCTCCTCCTCGGGATTGGCGCTCTTCATCACCCGCACGCCCGCCAGGCTGCGCTGACCGGCGTCGAGGCCGACCCAGGCCCTGCTCGCCTCGGGCGGAAGGAACAGGCTGGAGATCGCGCGGCTGCGCGCAGGCGGCGCAGCCGAAGGGCCGGCGCGGTGCCACGGCTCCACCTCGCCGCGCGCGATCCCCATGCGGTTCAGCAGCAGCTTGAGGTGATATTGCGGATGGGTGGCGGCATCGCCGCGCGCGAAGGCCGGCCCGCCGGGCTCCTCCGGCGCTCCCGCCACGCCCAGCTCCTTCCATACCCCTTCGTCCATCGTCAGGTCGAGATCGGGCAGGATCACCGCACCTTCCGGTAGTTCGGACACCACGCGCAGCAATCGCGCCAGGGCAGGCGCCGCGCTGGTGACGCCGGCGGCGACGATCGGCGTGGCGGGCGGATCGTCGCGCCAGCGGCGCGCAGCGGCCCGGAACAGGCGGTTGCGCCGGGCAGCGGCATCCACTTCCCCCCGCTCCTCAAGCTCCGCGAGCCAGCGCGCCTGGACCCGGGCGAACAGGCGGATGCCGTCCTGCCACTGGCCGGCAAGATCGCCCAGCAGATCGAGCACGCGATCCCCCATAAGCTGCTCGGGGCCGATCTCCTCCGCCAGTAGCCGGTCCATCCCCCGCGCCAGTTCTGCCGCGAGCCGCAGCAGTGCTCCGCCCCTGGGCGCATCCGCGCCCTTTTCGAGCCGGATCAGCTCGGCGAGCCGCAGCCAGCGGCGGGTGGGATCGGCGGCGGGCGGGATCGGATTTTCCGCGCCGATCGGATCGAGCAGCGGGCCGAGCACCTCGTCCAGATCCAGATCGCCCACCACCGCCATGCGCGGCATCAGCAGCCCGCCCTGCCCTTCCGCGGCGCCGAAATGGCGGATGAAGGCCTCGCTCACGGTGCGCACCGCGCGGCGGCTGGGGAGCAGCAATGTCAGCCGGGCAAGGCCGAGATCGCCCCGCGAATAGCGCGGCGCCAGCCCCGCCACCAGCGCATCGGCGAAGCCGCGATGGGCCGCGATGGAATAGACCCGGGGGCCGGCCCGCTCAGCCACGCTGCAAGGCGGCTTCGGTGGGCGGGATCGCCCCCGGCTCGCCGACTTCGAACCATTCGCCCGCGAAGCACAGGCCGTAGAGCCGCCCTTCCTCTATCGCCCGGTTCCACAGCAGGTTGGTGGAGAACGATCCGTCCGGCGGATCGCGCAGCAGGCGATGCGAAACGAGTTGGACGCCGCTATAGATGAACGGCGCGATCCGGCCGGAGCGGCGGCGGCTGATCCGGCCCATCGCGTCCATGTGGAAATCACCCTTGCCGCGATAATTGAACGCGCCGGTATGCGGCACCACCAGCAGCAGCGCATCCATCTGCTCCGGGTTCCACGCTTCGGACAGCTCGCGGAACGCATCATACGGCCCTTCGAGCCAGATATTGTCGCTGTTCACGCTGAAGAACGGATCGGGCAGCAGCGGCAGCGCCTTGAGCATACCGCCGCCCGTTTCGAGCAGCTCGCCGCGCTCATCCGAGATCGCGACCTTGGGCACCTCGCGCTCCGCCAGATGGGCTTCGAGCGCATCGGCGAGGTAGTGGACATTGACCACCGCCTTCGCGATCCCTGCATCCGCCAGCCGGTCGAGCGCATGGTCGATCAATGGCTTGCCGGCCACGCGGACCATCGGCTTGGGCTGGCTCGCGGTGAGCGGGCGCATCCGCTTGCCGAGCCCGGCCGCCAGCACCATCGCGGTATCGGAGGCGAGCAGGCTCATCCCAGCCCTCCCCCGCGCAGGGCGCGGATCGCCTGGGGCACGTTCGCGTCGAACCAGCGGGCGACCGGCTCAAGCGCCGGATGGGTGAGATCGCGCTCCAGCGCTTCCCACACGCGTGGGATCAGGGCGAGATAGCGCGGCTTGCCGTCGCGCTTCCACAGCCGGGCGAAGATGCCCACGATCTTGGCGTTCCTCTGCGCGCCGAGCCTGGCGTAATCCGCCCCGAAATCCGACCCCGGATCGACCTGCGCGACATAATGCTCGAACATCCTGCGCTCCAGCACGGGCGAAACGTCGCGCCGGGCGTCCTGCAGCAGGGAGACGAGATCGTAGGCCGGATGACCGACCAGCGCGTCCTGGAAATCGATCAGCCCCTGCTCTCCCCCGGTGAGCAGCATGATGTTCTCGGCATGGTAATCCCGCAGCACGGTGACGCCGGGGACCTGCCGGGGAAGGAGCGGCGTGAGCACTTCCTCCCAAGCCTCGGCATAGCCGGCCATATCGGCCTCGATCCCGGCCGCCGGGCAATACCACTCGGGAAACAGCGCCGCCTCGCGCTGATAGACCGCCATGTCGTAAGGCGGGAACGGCCCCGGTGGGGAGCGGTGGAGCCGCACCAGCGCGTCGATCGCGGCGCGATAGGTCGCTTCTTCCGCCGCCGGATTCCGGTCCAGCCAGTCGCGCATCCGGTCCGTGCCGAAATCCTCCAGCAGCACAAGGCCGCGCTCCTTCTCCTGCGCGTAGATCACGGGGGCGCGATGGCCGTTCTGCGCCAGCCACTGGCCGACATCGAGGAATGGGCCCGGGTCTTCATGCGGGGGCGGTGCGTCCATCAGCATGGCGCTGCGCCCGTCGTCCCGGATGCGGAAATAGCGGCGGAACGAGGCATCGCCCACCAGCGGCTCGACCGCGGCGCCGGCCCAGCCCGCGCGAGAGAGGAAATCGTCGATACCTGCGGGCAGTTTCATGGCCAGCGCTCTAGCCAATCCTGCCCCGGTTGGACAACGGCCTTGCGCCCGCCATCCGCAATTTCGAGCATGATCGAAAGGCAGCCTGCCTCATGCGCGAAGCCGCCCGCATTCTCCGGCCATTCGGCGATCAGCGTCGCGCCTTCGCGATAATCGTCGAGCCCCAGCTCCTCCGCTTCCTCCGGCCGTTCCAGACGATAGAAATCGGCATGGACCAGCGGCAGTCGCACCGCGGGCGGATCATAGGTCTCGATGATGGTGAAGCTGGGCGACGGCACTTCGCCCCGGTGGCCCAGCGCGGCGATGATCGCGCGCGCCAGCGTGGTCTTGCCCGCGCCCAGCCCGCCCGACAACGCGACCACGTCACCCGCGCGCAGCCGCTGCGCGATCCGCGCTCCGAAGGAATCCATCGCGACGAGGTCGGGCAGGTCGACGATCACGGAAGGGTGATGCTCACCGTGGTGCCGGCGCCTTTCTCCGACACCACGTTCAGCCTGCCGCCATGCGCCTCGATCAGCTGGCGGGCGAGCGGCAGGCCCAGGCCCTGGCGGCGCTCAACCGCCTTGCCGTCGGCCGAGAGCTTGTAGCCGTCGAGCGCGCGGGCGACCTCGGAAGGCAGCATGCCCACGCCGTTGTCGGACACCACGATCCGGGCACCCTGCTTCGAGCGGGAGAGATCGACCAGGATCTTGCCCCCCTGCGGCGTGGCGGCAATGGCGTTGTCCAATATATGGCCCAGCGCCCGCCCGAGCTGCCGCTTGTCCGCCTGCGCCGTGCCTGCCGACCTGTCGCCCCGCAAGTCGAGGCTGAGCCCGGCCTTCACGATCGCGCTTTCGCGCTCGCGCACCACTGCCGTGACGAACGGGAACAGCTCGACCGGCCCCATGTCGAGCGGCAGCAGGCCGGCTTCGCTCTGCGAGAGGTCGAGCACGTTCTCGATCTGCTCCCCCAGCCGGGCCACCGAATCGACGATCGCCGCGACATAATCCTTGCCGAGATCGGACAATTCCCCCGCCACCCCGGTCTGGAGCAGCTCGGCGAAGCCTCCGATGGAAGTGAGCGGCGTGCGGAACTCGTAGGACATGTTGGCCAGGAAGCGGGTCTTCACCGAATCCGCTTCCTCCAGCGCGGCGTTGCGCTCCATCAGCGCGGCTTCCGCTTTCTGCGAATCCGTGATGTCGAGCACGGTGAGCAGGCCGTTCCCGTCGGGCAGGGGCACGCCGGCGAATTCCAGCGTCCTGCCATCCGCCAGCGCCACCCGTCCGCCTCGTTGGCGGCGGTCGAGCGTGGCCGCGCGCACCACATCGCCGATCGCTCGGGCCTGCTCCGGCCGGGCGAGCCGAGCGGCCACCTGCTCCAGCAGGGCCTCGACATGCGGGTGCTGGTCCAGCATCTCGCTGTCCAGCCCCCAATCGGCGGCGAAGCGCCGGTTCCAGAGCTGCAGCTTCCCGTCCGGCGCGAAGACGGCGAGCGATTCGAACAGGCTGTCGAATGTCGCGGTGCGGGTGCGCAGCAGCGTGTCGCGGGTGGCGGACAGGGCGAGCTGCTCGGTGCGGTCCTCCGCCACCACCACCAGCCCGCCATCGGGCATCGGCTGCGCGACGATGCGCAGATGCGTGCCGTCCGGCAGCGGCCAGGCTTCCTCCTGCGGCGATCCAGAGTTGAACCAGCCGGCCAGCTCACGCCGCCAGGCGGGGAAATCCCGATTCTCCGGCACGCGATGCGCATCCCGCGCGATGTCGAGGAACCGGTCGAAATGGGGCGGATCGACCATCACCGAGGCCGGAAGCGAGAAGATCCGCTGGAACGGCTGGTTCGCGAAGGACAGCATCCGCCGGTCGTCGAACTGGGCGACGCCCACGGAAAGCTGGTCCAGCATCGAGCGCTGTGCCTCGCGGAAGGCGCGGAAGGCGCGGGCCTGCACCTCCATGTCCTCGATATCGACCGCATAGCCCGCCACGCCTTCCTCGCCCAGCGGCAGGTCGCTCACCCGCAGGGCGCGGCGCTGGCCACCGATCGTGACGGACACGATCCGCTCGACCGGCCCGCTCCCGGCCCGAGCCCGCTCCGCCACCTGCGCGGCGGTGAGGCCGTCCACCGTCTCCACCAGCTCGACCTGCCCGGCGATCACGCTTTCGGCATCGGCCGCGCCCACGGCGGAGACATAGGCGGAATTGACCAGGCGCAGGCTCATATCCGGCCCGCGGAACCACATGGGCATCGGCGCCGCTTCGATCAGCCCCACCAATGCAGCGAAATCGGCGCGCGCCCGCGCCGTCTCGCTCCTCAGCCGGGCCAGCTCTTTCTGGCTGTCGGAAAAGTCGAAGAACCATACCAGCGCGGCGCCTCCCGGGGAGACCTGCGGATCGGCGAGATGGCCCTGGACCGCAAGGCTCCTGCTCGTCCCGCGCGGGGTCACGACCATGCGGAAGGGCGCTGCGGTCTTCTGCGCGCGGCGCACATTGGCGTCCAGCGCGGCGAGCTGCTCGGCAGCGAGCCCGCGCGAGCCTTCGTCCAGCTCGCTGAGATAGCCCGGCACCTTGTCCAGCCCGAGCCAGGCCGCCAGCCGGTCCGGCGCTTCGATCCGACCGTCGGCGCGGACCAGCAGCGGCACGGCCGGGCATTCGTCCACCATGCGGGAAAGGCGGCGCACCGCGCGGCGGGCGCTTTCGGCGCGATGCACACGCCGCTGGGCGGAAAGGATCAACAGGGCCGCGCCCAGCGTCCATGCCGCGAGCAGCAGGGCGATCAGGACCAGGGCGGTGGGATCGAGGGTCATTGCGTCTTCGCTATGCCCGGCGCGGCGCGATTACAATGACCGTCGGGCGCGGGGGACGGCCCTTGGCACGGCCGCCCCCTGCCCTCCGGCTCAATAACGGTAATGATCCGGCTTGAACGGCCCATGCTGCGGCACACCGATATAGTCGGCCTGCTGCTTGGAAAGCTGCGTGAGCCGGGCGCCGAGCTTTTCGAGATGAAGCGCGGCCACCTTCTCGTCCAGATGCTTGGGCAGCACGTGCACTTCCTTGCTGTAGTCGTGCCCGCGCTGGAACAGCTCGATCTGCGCCAGCACCTGGTTGGTGAAGGAGCAGCTCATCACGAAGCTCGGATGGCCGGTGGCGCAGCCCAGATTGACCAGGCGCCCCTTGGCCAGGACGATGATCTGCTTGCCGTCGGGGAAGGTGACCAGGTCCGTGCCGGGCTTCACTTCCTTCCACTGGTAGTTGTCGAGCGCGCTGATCTGGATCTCGCTGTCGAAATGGCCGATATTGCACACGATGCTCATCGGCTTCATCGCCTTCATGTGCTCGGCGGTGATGACGTCCTCATTGCCGGTGGCGGTGACGAAGATGTCGCAGCGCTGCACCGCCTCCTCCATGGTGACGACCTCGTAGCCTTCCATCGCCGCCTGCAGGGCGCAGATCGGATCGATCTCGGTCACCATCACCCGCGCGCCGCCATTGCGGAGCGAGGCCGCGCTGCCCTTGCCCACATCGCCGAAGCCGGCCACGCAGGCCACCTTGCCGGCCAGCATCACGTCGGTCGCCCGGCGGATGGCGTCGACCAGCGATTCCTTGCAGCCGTAGAGATTGTCGAATTTCGACTTGGTCACGCTGTCGTTCACGTTGATCGCGGGGAAAGGCAGCTTGCCGTTCTTGGCGATCTGGTAGAGCCGGTGGACGCCGGTGGTGGTCTCTTCCGAAACGCCCTTGATCGCCTGGACCGAGGCGGTGAGATAGCCCGGCTTCCTGGCGATGAATTCCTTCAGCGCGCGCTGGAACTCGATCTCCTCCGCATTGGCGGGCTCGGGCAGTTGTTCGCCCGCTTCCACCCGCGCGCCCCACAGGGCGAACATGGTCGCATCCCCGCCATCGTCGAGGATCAGGTTGGCGGTCTCATCCTCGCCCCAGTCGAAGATGCGGCCGACATAGTCCCAATATTCGGCCAGGGACTCGCCCTTGATCGCGAAGACGGGGATGCCCCGCGCCGCGATCGCGGCGGCGGCATGATCCTGGGTCGAGAAGATGTTGCAGGTGGCCCAGCGGACCTCCGCGCCCAGCTCCACCAGCGTCTCGATCAGCACCGCGGTCTGGACCGTCATGTGGAGCGAGCCGGTGATCCGCGCCCCGCGCAGCGGCTTGGCCGCGCCGAACTCGTCGCGAAGCGCCATCAGGCCGGGCATCTCGGTTTCGGCGATGGCGATCTCGTCACGGCCGTATTCGGCCAGCGAGATGTCCTTCACCATATAGTCGGTCGCGGGTTCCACAGCGGCTGTCGCCATCGGCATTTCTCCAGGGATTCGTGGCGCGCGGCCGCCGGTCGGGCGACTGGCGGGCGGGCGGCCTTCATGTGAACGCCGCCTTTAGCCGCGGAAGGGTCCGAAGGTAAAGTCCGGGCCTTGCGCAAAACACCCGTTGCGCGCCACCCCGCCGCGGGCCTATTCCGCTGCCAGGCTCGAGGAGCAGGAAAGGAAACATCTCATGACGATTTCAGTGGGCGACAAGCTGCCGGACGTGAAGCTGGTCAAGGCGACCGACCAGGGGCCCGAAGCGGTGCAGTCCGGCGAATATTTCGCGGGCAAGAAGGTGGCGCTGTTCGCCGTGCCGGGCGCCTTCACTCCCACCTGCTCGGCCAAGCACCTGCCGGGCTATGTCGAGAAGGCGGGCGATCTGAAGGCCAAGGGGATCGACGAGATCGTCTGCACCTCGGTCAACGACGCCTTCGTGATGGGCGCCTGGGGCAAGGCCTCCGGCTCCGACGACGTGACCCTGCTGGCGGACGGCAACGGCGATTTCGCATCGGCGGTCGGCCTCACCATGGACGGCAGCGGCTTCGGCATGGGCCAGCGCAGCCAGCGTTACTCCATGGTAATCAACGACGGCGTGGTCGAGGAGTTGAATGTGGAGGCTCCGGGCGATTTCAACGTCAGCTCGGCCGACCACATGCTCGGCCAGCTCTAAGGACCCGCTTCACCCCCATGCGTCATGCCAGCGCAAGCTGGCATCCCCTGCACCGGGGTGACGAGAGCCTCTCCCCTCGTCATTGCGAGGAGGCGAAGCCGACGAAGCAATCCAGGGCGGTTATGTGGGGCCCTGGATTGCCGCGGGGCCTCACGGCCCCTCGCAATGACAAAGGGGGGACGAAGCGGTGTGTGTGTGCGGGAAGCAGGCACACCCTCACCCCCGCTGGCGAATGCGGGGTAACGCCGGAAGGAAAGGCACGGGGATCGAACCGGTGCGTCCTGCGCCTGTGGGAGCAGGGTCTGCCCGC
>Ga0164243_10000332_pt1 | contig 96675 bp, 73 predicted proteins | sample OricompcompostOP_FD_108781 | JGI IMG/M metagenome (GOLD analysis project Ga0164243, IMG submission 108781) | Organic Plus compost microbial communities from Emeryville, California, USA - Original compost - Organic plus compost (OP) | ecosystem: Engineered > Solid waste > Mixed feedstock >... | reverse complement strand
TACCTCGGCGATGCAAATGCTCGTCGAGCTCTTTTCAAGTAGCGGGCCGAATCGCAGAAGGGGCGTGTGTCGGTCCGGTCGCGACGTGACGGTCGGGCTCGTCAGTAGGGGCGCGCGGGGGTCGAGCGCTTCACGAACACGACCCCGTCGAAATTCTCAGGAATCTGGACCATGGTCTCGAACTGCGCCGGGAGAAGCGAGATGTACGTCTCGGTGATGACGCGCATCGGGCGCGGCCCCTTGAGCCACCCGCCCGCCTTGTCATTCGGCAGCGACCGCATGTCCAGCCAGAAGCCCGCCGGATTCGCGCGAATGAACACGTCCTCGAAGGTGCCCGGCTCAGGCGGCATGATCTGGGCGTTCGAGATGTCCACCGGGCCCTGCTGCCGTCGGTTGCGCCCCGGCACGCGCGCACGGAGCACGCCGTCGCCGATCGTGAAGGCGATCGCACGATATCCGGTACCGAGCTTCGCGGTCAGCGGCACCGCGGTCTGAACCGTCGTGGAATCGAGCTTCATGCGCCCCATCTCCATGTCGCCGCCCCACAGCACGAGGCGCCCGCCCTGCCCCATCTGATCGAGCAGGAACAGCACATGTTCGGCGTTGCCGTCGTGGCGGGTCGGGTGGCTCAACCCGACCTTCACATGATGCTGAATCAGCCGCGCGGCCTGCTCGGCGAACGCAAGATCGGCCGCGTGGCGCGACCCCGAGCGCTGCCGCAGCGCGATCACACTGTCCATCGCCTCGGTCGTCGCCGGTCCGCATGACGCCCAGAACGTGCTGTCCGAGCTGCGTCCCTCGATCCCCCAATGCGCTCCCTCATTGATGGCGACGCACGAGTACTTCTGCGTCAGCCACGACTTGAGGCTCGCGCCGAGCACGGAATCGGGGAGCGTCGTGATGGCGCGGACGGCGCGCGCGGCCGACGGAATCTCGAAACCGTAGAAGCCGATCTGCTTCGCGGGATTCGCGCGGTTCCACTCGCGCAGCGCTTCGACGAGGGATGCGGTCTCCTGCGTCGCAATCCGTTGCGACTCGGGCGGATTCAGAGCGCGGAGCATTCTTCTGAGATCGCCAGGGCCTCCGCGGACGTAGCGATCGACGTCCATCGCGTCGGCCATCGACGCCTGGAGCGCGATGCCGCGCACGCCCGAGTCGGCGAGCGCGAACAGCGCGCGCCGCATGATGAGCGGGAATTCGTGCGTGCCTTCGGCGAGCTCGCTGAACCCGATGACGCGGGCGCCGGCGGTGAGCTCATAGATCTTCGCGCGTTCGCTCGCCGAACCTCTCGACGAATCGTCGGGGGTGAAGCCGGTCGCATGGGACTGCACCCACGTGACCGCCTCGACGGCGGAATCGCTCAGTTGGACCGGAGCCGGCGGCGGCGCCGGCGGAGTTTTGTTGCAAGCGGCGACGGCCGCGGTGCACAGGCAGATCGCGGCGAGAACGACCGGGCGGTTCGAAGTGCGCATGGTGATCGAATGGTGAGTGCCGAGCCTTCGTCAAGCAACACCCGACGCATCTCCTACCCCGACGTCGTCGGATTCGGAGAGCAACAGCTCCATCTCCCGCGCGGCGGCCGACGGCACGACGCGATCGCGCAGACGCAGCAGCGTCAGCGTTCGTCGCAGCTCGAGCTCCTCGACCCGTACGACGGCAAGCCGGCCGAGCGCGATCTGGTCGGCGGCGGCCGCGCGCGAGACAACGGCAAGTCCGAGTCCCGCGGCGACCGCCTGCTTCATCACCTCGGTCCCGCCGACGCGCATGATGTTGCGCAGCCGGACGCCATGCCGCGCGAGGGCGGCCTCGCTCACGTCGCGCGTCCCGGAACCGGGCTCACGGACGAGAAACTGCCGCTCGGCGAGCTCCTGCACGGCGACCGACGCGCGCCGCGCGAAACGGTCCTCGGGGTGGGCGATCACTACCAGCTCGTCCTCGCGCCAGGGGACGACGTCGACTCGCGGGTGTGAGACCGGTCCTTCGACCAGCGCGACGTCGATCTTCGACTCGAGCAGCAGGCGGAGGATGGTGCGCGTGTTGGCGCTCGCCGCGCGGATGCGGACCCGCGGATGCCGAAGGTGAAAGCGGCCGAGCACGGGCGGCAGGAAGTAGGTGGCGATGGTGGTGCTCGCGCCGATCCGCAGGAGCCCGCGCTTCAGTCCGCGGAGCTCGCGGAGCTCGCGTTCGGCCACCTGTTCGACGCCGAACAGCTCGCGGGCGCGTTCATATAGGAGACGCCCAGCTTCGGTCAGGCGGACGGAGCGCGCCGACCGGTCGATCAGCGTGAGCTGGAGTCCGTCCTCCAACTCCTTGAGAGACTTGGAGATGGCGGGCTGGCTGAGATTGAGGGCCGCAGCCGCGCGGGTGAATCCGCCGTGTTCGACGACGGACTTGAAGAGGCGGAGATGGTGGAGGTTGAGCACTCATAACAATACGTCATCATCTCATGAGAACAATGTACTGGATTCATGATGCCGCCCCGGCCATGGTTCGCTCATGCGAGTCCGTCCTGGAACCCTCGTCCCCGGCATCATCGCTTCCGTTCTCGTGTCGCTGGCGGCGATCGTCGTCGGCCGCGCCGAGGACGTGGTCTTCGGACGCGCCATCCTCGAGCCGCTGGTGCTGGCGATTCTCTTCGGCATGCTCGTCCGGGCTGCGCGCGGCGACGATCCGATCCTCGAGCCGGGCGTCCGGTTCGTCGCCAAGCCGGTGCTCGAGATCGCGGTCTTCCTGCTCGGCGCGACCATGGACGTCCCCCGCCTGTTCGCGTCGGGGCCGGCGCTTGCGCTGGGAATCGCGGGACTCGTCGTCGTCGCGCTCGGGACCGGCTACCTGATCGGACGACTGGCCGGACTGCCGCACAAGCTCGCGGTGCTCGTCGCATGCGGCAACGCGATCTGCGGCAACTCCGCGATCGCTGCCGTCGCCCCGGTGATCGACGCCGAACGACAGGATGTCGCCGCGTCGATCGCGCTCACCGCGGTGCTCGGCGTGCTCGTGGTCCTGGGCCTGCCGCTGCTCATCCTCCCACTGCACTACTCGAACTATCAGTACGGGGTGCTCGCCGGCCTCACCGTGTATGCGGTTCCGCAGGTGCTCGCCGCGGCGTTCGCGGTGAGCCCGCTGAGCGGTCAGGTGGCGACGGCCGTGAAGCTCGCGCGAGTGCTGATGCTCGGCCCGGTGGTCGTCGCGTTCTCGTTCCTGGGCAAGCGGTCGGTGCGGCCCGCGGACGGGAAGAAGGCGCCGCCGCCCGTTCCGCTCTTCGTCATCGGCTTCGTGGTGCTCGCCGCGCTGCGGTCGATGCACGTCATCCCCGACGCGACCGCTGACGCGGCGAAGCTGGTCGCGGGGTGGCTGACGATCGCCGCGATGGCGGCGCTCGGGCTCTCGGTCGACATCCGCACCGTGCGCCAGGTAGGCGCGCGCGTCGTAGTCGCGGTGGCCGGGTCGCTCACCGCGCTCATCATACTCGCGATCGTGTTGATTCGAGGGCTGTCGATTCACTGACCGGCAGCTCGCGCGGCCGGCCGGTGAATCGTGATTCAGCGTTTGCTGATCAACCGGCCGACTGGGCCGCCGGCGCGAGCTGCGACTGTTCCTTCGCCTTGAAGTACGCCGCGAGCATGACGCCGAGGATCTCGCCGCGGGCTTCCGTCGAGAACGGATAGTCGAAGACGGCCGCGCCGCGCGGCACATCGGGGCCGAGTGTCTCGGCGACCGCCTGCGTCACGACGACGGGTGCGCCGGCCGGAATCTCGGTGTGGCGCAACTGGTCGGCGACGATCGGCCGGAGGTTGGACATCCAGCGCGTGCTGTCGCAGGCATCGAGCAGCTTCTGCGCGTAGCGCTGGTCGGAGCCGATGAAGTACACCGGGCCGCGTCCAAGTTCGGCGCGGATCTGCGTGACGCCGTCGCGCCCGGCCGTAGCGACGACCACGGGCAGGTCGAACTGCTCGCCGAGCTTGCGGGCGTCGGCCGCGTGGAAGGTGGTGGTGACGATGAAGTCGGCGTGCTTGAGCCGCTCCGCCGCCACTTCCGGCTGGTCGGTCGTGTCGACCCAGGTGGTGGAGAGGCCGAATTCACCGCGGAGCTGGCTCGCCATCCAGAGGATCTGGTCGGCGTTGCACTCGTAGCATGCCGCCGTGAGCGGCTGCTGCGCGACGGCGCAGGTGAGGAGCGACCCGAGGGACTTGGGCGGCACACCGCGCGCGAAGCCGTGGAGGAACATCTCCGACATCCAGCGCGCCGAAGCGGGCGGATTGGCGCTCGGCTGGCGCTCTGGTGCGACATAGATGCCAGAGCGGGGGCGCATGACGACGAGGCCTTCCTGCTCCAGCTCGCGGTACGCCGCGAGCACCAGACGCTGATCGACGCCGAACTCGGTCGAGGCGGCGCGCAGGCTCGGGAGGCGATCGCCGGACTTGACGAGGCCAAGGTGGATGCCCCAGTGCACTCGGCGCCGGAGCATCGATGCGACGTCCGCTGACTTGAAGCGAGTCCCGCCGCGAACGCTACCTGTCCCTCTCGGGGACTCGAATTTTCTCACCGTCACTTTCCAGCACTTCTCACACGCAACTTCGATCTACGTCGAACGACCGACAACTGCGAACTAAGGGTTGAGCAGAATTGGGCGAGCGCCCACGACTGGTCCTCGCCCAAAGCTAATCGTTGGTACGGGGGGTGGCAGTCCGACGCGCGAGAAAAACGGTGCTGCGCCTGGGCGCGCGGCCGCGCGCATGAGAGCGCTACGGCCGCGTGCGAGTCAGGTGCGGACGAGTTTCTTGTAGGCCACCCGATGCGGCTGATCGGCGTCAGGGCCCTTCCGCTTGTGAAGATCCTCGATGTACGACTGATAATTCCCCTCGTGCCACACCACCTCGCTGTTCCCCTCGAACGCGAGAATGTGCGTCGCGATACGATCCAGGAACCAGCGATCGTGGGAGATGACCACCGCGCAGCCCGCGAAATCGATCAGCGCATCCTCGAGCGCGCGCAGCGTGTCGACATCGAGATCGTTCGTCGGCTCGTCGAGCAGCAGCAGGTTGCCGCCGGACATGAGCGTTTTCGCAAGGTGCAGGCGATTCCGCTCGCCGCCCGACAGATTCCCGACCTTCTTCTGCTGATCGGTGCCGCGAAAGTTGAAGCTCGAGAGATACGCGCGGCTGTTGAGCTCCTTCCTGCCGACCATGATCAGCTCCTTGCCGCCCGAGATCTCCTGCCACGCCGTCTTCTCGGCGTCCAGCGTGCGCGATTGATCGGTGTACGCGATCTGCACCGTCTCACCCACCTTGAGCGTTCCCGAATCGGGGTGCTCGGTGCCGACGATCATCTTGAACAGCGTGGTCTTGCCGGCTCCGTTGGGGCCGATGATGCCGACGATGCCGCCGCGCGGTAGATCGAACGAGAGTCCGTCGATGAGGATTTTCTCGCCGAACGCCTTCTTCACGTCGCGTGCGGTCACGACGTCGTTGCCGAGCCGCGGGGGCGGCGGAATGACGATCTCGTGCTGGAGGATCCGCTCCGCGGTCTCCTGCGCGGCCATCTCCTCGTACTTCTGCACGCGGGCCTTGTTCTTGGCCTGCCGCGCGCGCGGAGCGAGGCGCACCCACTCGAGTTCGCGCTCGAGCGTGCGCTGGCGCGCGGACTCGGTCTTCTCCTCCTGGGCGAGGCGCGTCTTCTTCTGCGCGAGCCAGGACGAGTAGTTGCCCTCGTACGGAATGCCGTGGCCGCGATCGAGCTCGAGAATCCACCCGGCGACGTTGTCGAGGAAGTAGCGATCGTGCGTGACCGCGATGACGGTGCCCTTGAAATCGTGCAGGAAGCGCTCGAGCCACGCGACGCTCTCTGCGTCGAGGTGGTTCGTCGGCTCGTCGAGAAGGAGGATGTCCGGCTCCTCGAGCAGCACGCGGCAGAGCGCCACGCGGCGACGCTCACCTCCAGACAGAGTCGTTACGTTTGCCTCCGCGGGAGGCAAACGCAGCGCGTCCATCGCGATCTCGATCTTGTTGTCGAGATTCCAGAGGTCGTGCGCGTCGATCTCCTCCTGCACGCGCGCCTGGCGCGCCAGCAGCTTGTCCATCGCCTCGTCGCTCATCGGCTCGGCGAAGGCCATGGAGATGTCCTGGAACTCCTGCAGCAGGTCGCGCTGCTTCTTGACCGCCAGCTCGACGTTGCCCTTCACGTCGAGATTCGGGTCGAGCTGCGGCTCCTGCGGGAGGTAGCCGATCCGCGTGCCGTCGGCGGCCCATGCCTCGCCCTGAAAGTCGGTGTCGACGCCCGCCATGATGCGCAGGAGCGACGACTTACCCGCGCCATTCGCGCCGAGGACGCCGATCTTGGCGCCGTAGTAGAAGGACAACCAGATTCCGCGAAGGATCTCCCGCGACGGCGGGACGACCTTCCGCAGGTCTTTCATGACGTAGATGAACGATGGAGGCGCCATGGCTCGATTCAAGGGTCCGGGTGCGCCGCGTAATGTAGCGACGGTGCTTCGGATGATTCGAACTTCAGGATCGACAATCTCTCGGACGATGCCCCCGCGGGCAGGACAGACGACGTGCGCCGCGCTCGGCGTCCTGCTCGCCCTGCATACCGCCGGCGCCGCCGCGCAGACGCCCACTCCAACGCTCCGCGGCCCCGGGATCAGCGTGGAGCTGTCGCCGGCCGACGGCCACCTCCTCGCGCTCGGCGACGGCTCGAGGGCGGCGCTCGCAGGCGCGGCCCGCGATTCGATCGGGCTGTGGTCGTTCGACCTGGCGCCGGGCGCGACGCCGGCAACGCTCGACGCCGCGCAGGCGAAGCGCTTCGAGTGGCATCGCCGAGGTGCAGATGGGCTGGAGCTCGTGTGGAGCGACTTCCCGGGCACGCCGGCGCCCCAGGCGCGCGTCACCGCGTCGGTCGAGCTTCGCCCTGATTCGACGGCCGCGTGGCGCATTCGCGTGGAAGGCATCGCGGGCGTGGCGGTCGATCAGGTGCACTACCCGCGTCTCACCGGCATCGCCCTGTCGCGGCCCGGGCTGGAGCTGGCGGTGCCGTCGTGGATGGGGCAGATCGCGCGCGACCCGCGCCGACTGCTGGCCGGCGACAGTGGGACGGGCCGTCGCCTGGAGTTCGTGTATCCCGGCGCGATGTCGATGCAGCTCGTCGCGCTGTCGGCTCCCACCGGCGGACTCTATTTCGCGAGCGACGATTCCGCGGCGTTTCGCAAGAGTTTCGCGCTCTGGGGGACGCGCGACGGCCAGGCGGGGTTCGATGTCGTGCACGTGCTCTCCAACCCGGGAAAGTCGAACAGCTACGCGCCCGCCTACGCGACGATCGTCGGCACGGTGCCCGGCGACTGGTTCTCCGCGGTGGAGCGCTACCGCGTCTGGGGCACGGCGCAGTACTGGGCACGCGAGAGTCGGTTGCACACGGGAGTGACGCCGGCTTGGCTTCGCGAGACCGGCATCTGGGAATGGAATCGCGGCCGCTCGGAGGCCGTTCTGGAGCCGGCCGCCGCGTTGGAGCGCGACGCGAAGCTGCCGGTGAGCGTGTTCTGGCACTGGTGGCACAATGGCCCGTACGACACGAGCTTCCCGGACTATCTGCCGCCGCGCGAAGGTGTCTCCTCGTTCGTCGACGCGGTGAAGCGCGCGCACGACGCCGGGTTGCACACGATCGTGTACATGAACCAGCGGCTCTGGTGCACCAACACGCCGAGTTGGACGCGCGAAGGCGCCGAGCGATGGGCGGTGCGCGAGCGGGACGGGAGCTTGCGCCTCGAGACGTACAACGTCTTCAATCCGCTCCCCTGCGCGACCATGGACATCGCGACGCCGTTCTGGCGGAACAAATACGCGGGCATCGCGGACACGGTCATTCAGCAATACGGCGTCGACGGCATCTACATGGACCAGGCGGTGCTCAGCCTCATCGACTGGAGCGCCGATCACGGCCATCCGGTCGGCGGCGGCAACTACTGGATGAACGGCTTTCGAGAACTCGCACGCGACCTCCGCCGGCGCAATGCCGGCCGCGCCGTGGGATTCGCCGGCGAGGGCGGCGGTGAGAGCTGGCTCCCCGACCTCGACGCGTTTCTCACGCTCCAGGTGAGCCAGGAGCGCTATGCGGACCCGGCGAGCGGCTGGGAAGTGATCCCGATGTTCCAGGCCGCGTATCATCCGTATGCGCTCACCTACGGGACCTACGGTTCGCTCACGCTGCCGCCGTACGACGAGCTCTGGCCCACGGAGAAGCGGCCTGCCACGGCCATGGAACTGCTCGATCCGAAGTACATCCGGCAGTTCTATCTCGAGCAGGCCCGCATGTTCGTGTGGGGCATGCAGCCCACGATCGCCAACTTCCTGCCGAACCAGTTGACCGAGCGGCGACACGCCATCGACTACCTCGAGCGGCTCGCGCGGCTCCGCTACGGCCTCCGGCCATTCTTCCTCGAGGGCACCTTCCTGCGCCCGCCGGCCGTCGACGCGCCGTCGTCCGACGTCCTGCTCTCCCGCATCTCGATCTACGCCGCGCGCCTCGGCGGCCCCACGGAGGCGCATCGCACATCGCAGGACGTGCTCGCGTCGGCGTGGCGTTCGCCCGACGGCCGCGTGGCGATCGCGCTCGCGAGCATCAGCGAGCAGCCGGCGGTCGTCCGGGTGACGCTACCCCGCGGCGCCTACGGGCTGAACGCGAGCGCACGCCTCGTTCGGCACGACGAAACGGGCACGCGCGATCTCGGAGCGCTCGGCGATCCGTCGCGGCCGATCGCGGTGTCGATGGGCGGACTGCAGGCGGTCGTCCTCGAGGTGAGGCCATGACGGCCAGCGCTCAGAGCGCCCGCTCCCAGATCTCGGCGTCGAGCTTCTTGCCAAAATTCTCATGCTGCTCGGTGCCGATGATCTCGAACCCTGCCGCCGCGTAGATCCGGCGCGCCGCGACCAGCTCGCTCTGCGTCCATAGCTGCACCTTCCTGTAGCCGGCCTTCCGCGAGAAGCGGATGACTTCCTGCACGAGGCGCCGTCCGATGCCCATGCCGCGCGCCTCGGGTTCGACGATCAGGAGCCGGAGCTGCGCGATCACCTTCGACTTTGCGACCACGAACACCGAGCCGAGAAAGCGGCCGTCGCGCTCGGCGATCCAGGCGCGCTCGCGTCTGGGGTCGAGATTCTCGATGAAGCCGGCGACGACCTTCGCCACCAGCGCCTCGAAGCGCTCGTCGTAGCCATACTCGGCGGCGTAGATCACGCCGTGGCGATGCACGATCATTCCGAGATCGCCCGGTCCGTGACGGCGTAGCGTGTAGTCCGGCTTCTCGCCATGAGGGTGAGGTGCCGTGCCACCTTCGCGCTCTCCGAGCGCCGCTTCGATCGTCGTCATCGCGGCGACCACGCGCGCCTGTTCGGCGTCGGAGAGATGAGCCATCATCTCCATGACCGCGGCGCGGGCGTCGCGCTCGAGCGGCGCGAACGCGCGCTTTCCAGCGGCGGTGAGCGCCAGGTGGCGGCGGCGGCGATCGGCGCCGTGGGTCGTTTCGATGAGCCCGCGCTTCTTGAAGGCGCGCAGCGTGCGGCTCAGGTATCCGCGATCGAGTCCGAGGTCGTTGCCGATCTCACTCGCCGTCGGGCTGTCGCGGTGCGCCAGCTCGTAGAGGACGCGCATCTCACCGAGCGAGAAGGCGCTGCCGAGGTGGGCGTCGCCGAGCGCGCCGATGCGTCGAGTGTAGAATCGGTTGAAGCGCCGTACGGCATCGGCGCGGTCCTCGGACGGGGTGGTCGATTTCGCCATGCCGAGAAGATCGGCCAGATAGTTGATTTAGGCAACTAGTTGTGGTGGGAGTCGGGAGCAGGGGGGCGCCGGATGGTGGGGGGTCGGGAGCAGAGGGGTGGGAGTGGCACTCTGGATCTTCGTCTGAACGCCCAAATCCACCCCTCTGTTCGCCGCGCCACCGCCGTAGTTTTCTCGCGTGGATCTCAACGCCCTTCTCCCAGACCTCTCAGGCAATCCGCTCAAGGCCCTGCCGCTGATCTTCGCGGGTGGTGTCCTGACCAGCCTGACTCCATGCATCTACCCGATGATCCCGATTACCGCGGCGATCGTCGGGGGCACATCGGTGAGCGAGGGCGCGAAGCCGCCGCGCTGGCGCCCTCTCGTACTCACGCTGATGTACGTCCTCGGGCTCGCGCTCGTCTACTCGGCGCTCGGGCTGTTCGCGGGGATGACGGGAACGCTCTTCGGCTCGGTGAGTACCAATCCCTGGCTGTACTTCGCGATGGCGAACCTGCTGCTGATCGCGGCGCTGGCGATGCTGGACGTGATCCCGGTGCGGGTGCCGAGCCGGTTGCTGGAGAAGGCGAGCACGGCGGGAACAGCGGGACGGGCGTCGGGTGCGTTTACCATGGGGGCGATGTCGGGCCTGGTTGCCGCGCCCTGCTCGGCGCCGGTGATGGCCGCGGTGCTCACGTGGGTGTCGTCGACCAAATCGGCGGGCCTCGGGTTTCTCTACCTGTTCGTGTTTTCGCTCGGCATGTGCACGCTGCTGGTGGTGGTCGGGCTGTCGTCTGGTGCGATCGCGCGGCTGCCGCGTGCCGGGATGTGGATGGTGTGGATCAAGCGCCTCTTCGCGTTCGTCATGATCGCGGTGGCGCAATACTACCTCGTCAAGATGGGGCAACTGCTTCTATGAGCACGAAGCTTGGTCGGACGGCGGCACGATGGGCGGCGGGCATCGGAATGGCCGTCGCGTTCACGGCAGCGCCGAGCGTCGCGCGCGGTCAGGACCTGGGGATCGAGGTGGGGTCGACCGCACCGTCGGCCAAGGTACACACGCTCGACGGGAAGGAAGCCGATCTCGCGCAGTACATCGGCAAGACGCCGGTCGTGATGGAATTCTGGGCGACGTGGTGCGAGAACTGTAAAGAGCTCGAGCCCACGCTGCTCGCCGCGGCGAAGAAGTACGGCACGCAGGTCAAGTTCGTCGGCGTTGCGGTGTCGGTGAATCAGTCGCCCGCGCGGGTGAAGGCGTTCGTCGAGAAGCACGGCATTCCCGGCGACCAGTACTTCGACACCAAGGGCGACGCGACGGGCGCATACGACGTGCCGGCGACGTCCTACGTCGTGGTGCTCAACAAGGCCGGTAAGGTCGTCTACACGGGGCTCGGCGGAAAGCAGGACCTCGAGACGGCCATCAAGAAGGCGCTCTAGCGCCATCGTCGAGGAGCGGCGCCGTTCCGCTCCTCGACGCTTTGCCCGTCACGCGGTGAGCGACCGCCCTACCTTCGCCAGGCCGTCCAGAACGTCGCGCAGATCGGCCTCGGTGGTACGCGGATTCATGATCGTCACGCGCAGCACGCGCCGCCCGCCGAGATTCGTCGCGGTGATCCAGCCCTCGCCGGACAGGTTGTAGCGCTCGCGCAGCTCCCGATTCACCCGATCCAGGGTCTCGTCGTCGAGCGCGCGATCTCCGACGTAGCGGAAGCACAGGATGTTGGACTCCGGCTCGTGCATCGCCACGAAGTCGGATCGTGACGCGATGTCGGCGTGAAATGCCCGCGTGAGATCGCAGAAGTAGTCGTGCATCTCGCCGAGGGCGCGCGCTCCGTAGCGCTGGAGCGCGACCCACACCTTCAGCACGTCCGCGCGGCGTGAGCACATGAAGCTGCGCGTCCCCTGATCCCACACCCGCTCGTTCTCGGAATTCTGAAACAGATACGGCGCACGCTGCGAGAACGCCGCGTCGAGGTCGCGCTCGTCGCGCACGAGCAGCATGCCGGCCTGCGACGGCAGGAGAAGCATCTTGTGTGGATCCCAGGCGATGGATCGCGCTCGCTCGATGCCGCGCAGCCTGGCGCGATGTCTGGCCGACAACAGCGCCGACCCGCCATGCGCCGCATCGACGTGCAGCCAGATCCCGTGCTCGTCGCACAGCGCGGCGATCGCCGCGATATCGTCGAACGATCCGGTCGCCGTCGATCCCGCCGTCGCGACGACGGCCATCACACGCCGACCGCGGCGTCCCATCTCGCCGAGCGCGCCGCGAAGCGCCTCGACATCCATGCGATGATCGTGTGATCGGATCGGCAACACGTTGCGCAGCCCGAGCCCCAGCTCGGCGGCGGCACGCGTCACGGCGTAGTGGGCGTGCTCCCCACACAGCAGCACCGGCGGGTCGGAGCCGACGCCGTTCGCCCACGCGTCGGGAAGCACCGCGCCGCGAGCGGCGAGCAGCGCGGTGAACGTCGCCTCGGTGCCGCCACTCGTGAGCGTGCCGCCCGCGTTCGCTCCCAGACCGGCGAGGTCCGCCATCCAGGCGATCACGCGATGCTCGAGCACCGTCATCGCCGGCGACATCTCGAACACGGCGAGCGACTGATTCAGCGCCGCCGTCACCGACTCCGTCCATACGGCGGCAGGCAGCGGCGCGGCGATCTGATGCCCGACGTAGCGCGGATGGAAGAGATGGTTCGACTCGGCGATGACGTCGGCGCGCAGGCGCGCGAGAATCTCGTCCAGACTCTTGCCGTCGGCCGGCAGTGGTTCGGCGAAGCGCGCGGCGAGACCGGCCGGCGTGTGCGGCGAGGACACTCGCCCGTCGCGACTCCGCGTCCGGGCGAAATACTCGGCGGCCAGTGCGACGAAGGCGCGTCCGACGGCGGCGTCGGCGTCCGATTCGATGGCGCTCAGGATGGAAGGCGGGAGCAACGGTTCGACTTGGAAGTGTGAAGATGACGGATGTGACGCGTGGACCATCATGACGGATGTGACGCGTGGACCATCATGGCGGCGTGCGCGGGACTAGGTCGTTCCCTGGCCATGCGCCAGCGGAAACTCGGCGATCTTCATCGTTCGCGTGAGATCGACGGCGCGATACGCCTGAATGGAATCGATCGTGAGCGGTTCGGTGAACCGAAAGCGCAGCAGCTCGCGCCGGCGCTCGCGATCGAGCTCGGGATAGAAGCTGAGCGTGAGATGCGGGCTGAAGGTGAATCGCGGCTGCTCGTAGGAGAAGCCGGCGGTTTTGATCCGTTCATGCAGCGCGCGAATCGGCCCGTTCGGATCGATCGGCCAGACGACGACGTTGCTCTGCATGAAGCGCATCGGCGGCTCGAGTCGCACGTTGAAGCGCGGTGTCGCGCGAGCGACCTGCTCGAGCGCAATCCGCACATCATCGTCCGAGGCCGACGGGTGAATCGGGCCCATGCCTGACGACCCCGCGATGGTGATGTGCGGTGGAAGCTCTCTCGCCATGCGGGGGTCGAACCGCTGTTGAATTTCGAGAACCCGCGCGGCGATCGGGCCGTGAAGCTCCGACATCACGATGATGCCGGGCTTCATTCGATGATGCGGTCAGCGGCGCCGCGGCGGCGCATGGCGGCCGACCGCGGGAACGAGCGAGAGTGAGACGTGGCCGGTTCCAGGTTTCCAGTTCGCACCGAGCAACCAGTCGTCGATGCGGTTGTCGGGATGAGTACGATGATAGCGCACCACCTTCATTCCGGCGAAGGTCCCGATGGCCGCGCCCATGATCACGTCGCTCGCCCAGTGACGATTGTTGTACATTCGCGAGAGACCGACGGCCGCGGCGCCGCCGTACAACACCGGCCCGATGAGGAAGTAGGTCGCGCTCGGCCAGTATGCGCTCGTCTCGGCGGTGACGGCACCCGCGGCGGCGAACGCCGTCGTCGAGTGACCCGACGGAAACGAACGGAAGTTGTCGCCGAGCCGCCAGCCGCGGCCCAACTGCCAGTCGTCGGGATTCGGGCCGGTGGTGTCGACGAACGGTCGCGCGCGTCCAAAGAAATCCTTCAGCACGGTGCCGGTGATCGAGCCGATCACCAGCGCTTCGGTTCCGTGCAGGCCGACGGCCGCGAGACGATCGTTGTCGGTCAGGCGCCCCACGCCGTACATCGTGACGCCGATGATCGGCGCACCCGGATCGGCGACGGTGCGCACGAACTTCGACAGCTTCTGATAGAGCCGCCGCTGCTGGCGATCCGGACGCTGCAGCGCGTGCGCCGCGCTCTTGTCGAGCGGACGGATGGCGAGCGTGCCGACGAGGAACGCGCTGCCGAGCACGGCGTCCTGCCAGGTGAAGAGTCGTCTCGACGACGAGTCCATCTGGCCCGCGAGTGGCGCAGCCGCCGGCGCGAGGAGCATCGCCACGGTCGTGCCGCCGAGCGCGAACGCACGCCCGCGTCGTACGATGCTGGCTCGATCAAAGAGTGATCTCACGTGAGCCCTCGAGATCCGAGAGAAACATCGCCTCGGCTTCGCGGCCGAGCGTCGCGTCCTCGATCACGGCATCGAGCTCGTAGTTGATCGCGACGCCGAGCGGGTTGAAGTCGGTCGAGCCGACGCGGACCCAGCGGCCGTCGACGACGCTCGTCTTGGCGTGCATCATCTCGCCCTGCCACTCCCAGATGCGGACGCCGTTCGTGAGCAGCCGTCTGTAGTAACGCCGCGCGAGAAACGACACCCATGGATGGTCGTTCCGGCTCGGCACGAGCACGCGGACGTCCACGCCGTCGCGCGCGGCGCCGTTGAGCGCTTCGACTTCGGACGGCGACGGTGTGAAGTAAGCGGTCGCGATCCAGATCGAACGCCGCGCCGAGATCGCCTGGATCTGGAGTGCTCGCGAGACGCGGAGACGCAACGGCTCGCCTTCGATGATGCCGACGAGCGCAGGTTGATCGGTGGCAGGATCGAGATGTGCGCCGCGCGCCGGCCGTCGAAGGAAGCGGTGCGATCCCCGCCGCTCCTCACCGGTCGCCCGGCTCCACATGTGATCGAACGCTCGCAGCATGTCGCCGCCCGCCTCGCCCTCGATGCGGACCGCCGTGTCGCGCCAGCGCGATCGATGCACCTTCTGCACGCCGGTCGTCCACTCGCGGCCGACGCCGAACCCGCCGGTGATGCCGACCCGACTGTCGACGACGAGCAGCTTGCGGTGGTCGCGCGGGACGAGGCCGAGCCATCGGCGAAAGCCGGGCGGGCTGAACACCGCCATCTCGACGCCGGCCTCACGCAGTCGACGCAGAAACTTCCGCGACGTGCCGCGAATGCCGATCCAATCGACGAGCAGCCGGGTGTGAACGCCGCGAGTCGCCGCGCGTATCAGCGCATCGGCCATGCGATCGCCGACTTCGTCCGAGCGGAAGATGTACGCCTCGAGCGCGACGCTCTTCTCGGCGCTGTCGATCAACGACACCATCTGCGCGAAGGTTTCGGGGCCGTCGTGCAGCAGCTTGACGTCGTTGCCGCTGGACACGTCGGCGGCAGCGATGCGCCAGAGTCCGCGGGCAAACGACGGACCCGGGGTGGCGGGCAGATCGCCGCCATCCCGTCCCACTATCCGTTCGCGGGCCGAGATCGTCACGATGTCGCGTACCTGTTCACTAACTGTGCCGAGTGTCGCTCAGCCGCGGGCGAAGCGAACGCTCGACGCGGTACGAATGCGCGTTATTCCGGAAGCCACGTATTGATCATACGCTCGAGCTCGGCGAGCTCGAAGGGCTTCACCAGAACCGGCCGGCCGAAGGCAGCGATGGAACGCTCGATCTCGGAGTCGCGGACGATCGCGCCGGTGACGAACGCGACGCGTTCGACCAGCCCGGGACGATGCATGTCGACCCACTCGAAGAGATCGAAGCCGCTGTCGTGTCCGAGCCAGATGTCGATGAACATCGCGTCCACGTTCTGGCTCTCCAGAACGGTGCGCGCCTCGCCGGTGGAGCCGGCGGTGAACACCGAGTGCCCGCGACGGGTGAGCCACGCCGAGAGGGCGCGGCGGATCGCCTCTTCGTCATCGACATAGAGCACGGTGGCCATGGAGCAACAAGCTAAACCGGTGCGGGAGTGGCGCGTGAGGAGCGGAACCTGAAGCGCCGGATGGCCGCACGCTGCGCACCGGAGAACGTGCGTAATTTCGAGGCGCGCATCTCCCACCCCTGTCCTCCACCTCGGACTATTTTCTCTCATGCTCAAAATCGACCTTAGCGGGAAACGGGCGTTGGTCGCCGGCGTCGCGGACGACGCGGGCTTTGGCTTTGCGATCGCGAAGGCCTTGGGAGAAGCGGGAGCATCGGTCTCGGTCGCCACGTGGCCGCCGGCGCTCAACATCTTCCTGAACCTGCTCGAGCGCGGGAAGATGGACGAGTCGCGCAAGCTGTCGTCGGGCGAGCTGCTCTCGTTCGAGAAGATCTATCCGCTCGATGCGATCTACGACACGTACGATGAGATCCCCGAGGACGTACGCACGAGCAAACGGTACAAGGACGTCGGCGATTGCTCGATCGGCGGCCTCGCGGAGCGCGTCGCGGCGGATTTCGGCGAGCAGGGCCTCGACATCGTCGTGCATTCGCTCGCGAACGGTCCCGAGGTGAAGAAGCCGCTGCTCGACGTGTCGCGCGCCGGCTACCTCGGCGCGGTGAGCGCGAGCGCGTACTCGATGGTGTCGATGGTGCAGCGTCTCGCGCCGGTGATGCGCGAGGGTGGTTCGTTCCTGTCGCTCACCTACATGGCGAGCGAGCGAGTGATCCCCGGCTATGGCGGCGGCATGTCGTCGGCGAAGGCGGCGCTCGAGAGCGACACACGCACGCTCGCGTACGAAGCCGGGCGGAAGTTCGGCGTTCGGGTGAACACCATTTCGGCGGGCCCGCTCGCGTCACGCGCGGCGAGTGCGATCGGCATCATCGAGAAGATGGTGGAGTACGTGTCGCACAACGCGCCGCTCACGTCGAAGTTGACGGCCGAGGAGGTCGGGAGCGCCGCGGCGTTCCTGGCGTCGCCGCTCGCGTCGGGGATCACCGGGACGACGCTGTACGTGGACAAGGGCTACCACGCGATGGGTATGGCGGTGCAGGCGGAATAGAGCAGCCGTTTGCGTAATTCCGGCCGGTCGGCGGCCGGAATTACGCGGTCTCGAAACCCGGTCGACCGTTTCCGCGTACGCGCCATCGCAGCTCCCCCAACCTCGTTTGTGGAGCCCGATGCCCCGCGACGCCAGCGACCTCCTGCACGGCACGCTCGACGTGCTCATCCTCAAGGCCCTCACCACCGGCCCACGCCACGGCTACGCCGTCGCCGAGTGGATCGAGGAACGCGGCCGCGGCGAGTTGGTCATCGTCGACGCCGCCCTCTACAAGGCGCTGCACCGCCTCGAACATGCCGGCGCGATCACCTCCGAATGGGGGCTCTCGGAGAACAACCGGCGCGCGAAATACTACGCGCTCACGTCCCGCGGCCGCGCACAACTGCGTGCTGAATCCGACACCTGGCGGCGCTACGCGCTCGCCGTCGGACGCATTCTCGAGGTGGGTTGAACCACCCCATGCGCATCCCCGACGGCGTGCGGCGCGCCTTTCGACTTCCGACGACGAGCGAACGCATCGCCCGCGAGCTCGACGACGAGGTCCGATTCCACGTCGAGATGCGCGCTCGAACGCTCATCGACCAGGGCTATACCACCGAGGCTGCCTTCGCCGAAGCGCTCCGGCGCTTCGGCGACGTCGGCGAACTGCGCGACTACTGCGTCTCCATCGAGGTCTCCCACATGCAACGTCTCGAATTCCGCGAACGACTCGCGACCATCGGCCGCGATGCGCAGTTCGCACTTCGCCAACTGCGCCGAGCGCCCATCTTCGCCTTTCTCGCGGCGCTCACGCTGGCGCTCGGCGTCGGCGCGACCACGGCGATCTTCAGCGTCGTCAACGGCGTCGTACTCCGGCCGCTGCCGTTTCCCGACTCGGAGCGCATGGTGCGCCTGTTCGGACTGGACTCGAAGGGCCGGTCGATGGGCAACTTCGGCGATCCGACCTTCGACGAGCTGGCGAGTCGCCAGCGCAGCCTTTCAGCGATCGCGAAATATAATTTTGCCACGCTCGCGACCGTGGTGAACGACGAGCCACTGCGCATTCCCATGGCGAGCGTGTCGCGGGACTTCTTCAAGGTGCTCGGCGTGCAGCCGCGGGCCGGCCGGTTCTTCTCGGCGGAGGAGCAGCGGTTCGGGGCGGCGCCCGCGCTGGTGATCAGCGACCGGTTCTGGCAGCAGGCGTACGGCCGCTCGAACACGGCCATCGGCAGCACGCTGCGAATCGAGGGGCTGGTCGGGACGATCGTCGGGGTCATGCCGGCCGGACAGGAGTATCCGGCCACTGCCGATCTGTGGGTTCCGGCGGAGCTCAACGAGAAGCGTACGAGCTATACGGCGCTCAACTGGCAGTTGATCGGCCGCGTGCGCCCCGAGCTCACGGTCGACCAGGCCACCGCCGACGTCTCGGCGATTCTGCGCGATCTGCATGCGCGCGTCGGCGACGCGACCTGGACCATCGACGGGCGGGTGCAGCGCCTGCGCGAGCAGATCATCGGCCGAGTGAAGCCGCTGCTCACGACCCTGTTCGCCGCGTCCGGGGTGCTGCTGCTCATCGCCTGCGCGAACGTCGCCAATCTGCTCATCGCACGCATGGCATCGCGCCAGGGCGAGATGGCCGTGCGGATCGCGCTCGGCGCCGGGCGATCCCGGCTCGCGCAGCAACTGCTGATCGAGTCCGGGCTGCTGGCGGCGATCGGCTGCGCGGGTGGACTCGCGCTTGCCTATGCCGGAATGCGGTTGCTGCTCGCGCTGCGGCCGACGGTCGTCCCCCGGGTCGATGAGCTGAGCGTCGACGGCCGCGTTCTGATCTTCGCGGTCCTCGTCTCGGCCGCGACGGCGATCACGCTCGGCGTGCTGGCGGCGTGGCGCGGCGCGAGTGGCGATCTGCGTGCGGCGCTGGCGCAGTCGCAGCGCACGCAGGGCGGCGGCGGGGCGAGCTATCAGGTGCGCGCGTCGCTCGTGGTCGTGCAGATCGCGATGACGGTCGTGCTGCTGATCGGCGGGAGCCTGTTGGCGCGAAGCTTCGTTCGATTGATGGACGTCGACACCGGGTATCGGTCGGGCGGTCTCGTCGTCGCGGAGCTGGCGTTCGAGCAGCGACCGGGGGCGCCCGCGCTCGATCCGGCGGCGCTGCAGCGGGAGGACCTGATCAAGGCGCGGATGCGGTCCGTCGCCGGCGTGACGTCGGTCGGCATGTCGGACGCGGCGCCGTTCTCCGGTGGCGCGACGAACGGCGGGTTCATCGTCCTCGAAAGTGCCGATGCCAGCCTCGAGATCTCGGCGATGGAGCGACTGTTCGCCGACAAGACCCGGGCGGGCTACGCCACACGACACGTCGTCGATGCGGAGTACTTCCGCACGGCGGGCATTCCGCTCGTTGCCGGCCGGCTGATCACTGACGCGGATCGCGCGTCGATGCCCCACGTCGCCGTGATCAATGCGTCGCTCGCGAAGAAGCAGTTCCCGAACGCGAGTGCGATCGGCAAGGTGATCGAGTACGGCAACATGGACGGCGACCTCACGCCGATCACGATCGTCGGCGTCGTCGGCGACACGAAGGAGACGAGCGTCGCCTCGGACCCGGACGCGGCGGTCTATCTGTCCGACCAGCAGCGACCCGCACAGCGCCCCGACCGCTATCTGGTCATGGCCACGAGCAACGAGGCGGCGACGATCGCCGGCGCTCGGGTCGCTCTGCGCGAGGCCGCGCCCGGTGTGGGTGTACGCTTTCAGACGATCGAGGACATCGTCGCCCGCTCGGTCGCGACGCAGCGGTTCATGCTCATACTCGTCGGCGTATTCGGCGCAACCGCGCTCCTGCTCGCGACGCTCGGCGTCTATAGCGTGATCTCGTATCTCGTCGCGCAGCGCGGCAAGGAGATCAGCATTCGCGTGGCGTTGGGCGCGCGGAGCGGCGACATCGTGGGGCTCGTGTTGCGTCAGGGTGCGACGCTCGCGATCGTCGGAGCGATGGTTGGCGGCGTCGCGGCCGTCGGCGCTACCCGGTTGCTGACGACGCTGCTTTACGGAGTCAGCGCGACGGATCCGGTGGCGTTTGCGTCGGTGATTTTTCTGTTGAGCGGCGTGGCGGTGGCGGCGAGCTACCTGCCAGCGCGGCGGGCTGCTCGGATAGCGCCGATGGACGTGCTGCGAGCCGGATAGCCAGCCAGTCGGCGACGGATTCGACGGCGGAAGGCGGCGGCCAGTGGCCGCCGTCATACCAGCGGAGCTCTTTCGGCTGTCCGGCTGCCTCGAAGAGCGTCGTCGCCTGCGCCGGCGGGATGCGTCGATCGCGCGTGCCGTTCATCAGCAGCAGCGGACGTCCGTTGAGCGCCTGCACCGCGCGCAACGGATCGATCATGGTGCGGATGAGCGGCATGAACGGAAGCCCCGGCGGCAGATCGCCGCCGGCGGTGAGCGCGATCGCGGAGATACGCGGTTCGGACGCGGCGAGGATCATCGAGATGTAGGCACCTACCGAATAGCCGGAGATGGCGATGCGCGAATCGTCGATCGCGGCGTGTCGCGCGAGATACGTGATCGCGCAGCCGGCTTCGCACAGGGCGAGCCGCCAGGTCTCGATCACCGTCATCGGGTTGCGGAATGAGAACGCGCGCGCGCCGCGGCTCCGCGCGCCGTGGAGTGGCAGGTCGATGGCGAGGCTGGCGATGTCTCTGCGAACCAGTGCACGCCCGATCGAGTCCGCCATGTCCTCCTTGCGCGACGTGAGGCCGTGGACCAGCAGCACGGCAGGGACGCGTCGATCGATGCACGGCAACTGGAGAAGCGCCGGGACCGGCTGCGAGCTGCCGACATCGAGATCGATGCTTGACCGAAGGTCGCTCAGGTCGCGCATGTAAGCGTACATGGCATGTTGCGCGCCCTTATCGGGCGGTCGAGCGACGCGCGAGCCGCCAGGGTCTCATTGATAGATGGAAACGCGAATGCCGGCCGGAGCGCAGGGCCGACGAAAAATCCTCGAGGCCGCGCGGGCGGAAAGCGCACGCGGCCGCTAACATGTACGGATGCTGATGACCCCGGAAACGGTGCACCGCCCCGCATGACGTGGAAACGCTGGCTGTTCACCGCGCTGTCGTTCGCGGCGGTGATCGGCGTTTCACTGTTTTTCATTCTACGTTGGTGGCGGGCGGGGAGCGTGATCGTGCTTCCGGCGCGCGCGCACCTGTGGGCGATCGCCGCGGTCGTCATCGAGATTCTCACGCGCGCGTGGAAGATCACGTGGAGCGCGAAGTCGGCGCGCATCGACCTGAGCTTCATGACGGCGCTGCGGACGACGTTGGCGGGCGACTTCGCTGCGTCGATCACGCCCGCCCGCTCAGGTGCGGAGCCCGCGCGCTTTCTCGTTCTCGCCGAGGCGGGCGTGCCGGCGTCGAGCGCGCTGGTGGTGTTGTTCGCCGAGCTGTTCCTCGAGTCGCTGTCCCTGGGAGCCGTGGTGATCGCGGTCGCGATCATCTTCCGCCACGCCGGCATCGTGCTCGGCGCGCTCGTCGGCGTGGTGGGCGCCTACTCGGGGTTCGTAATCGGCATCGCGGTGCTGGCCGTCGTGCTGTCACGCCGCCATGTGGGCGACGAAGCGCCTGGTTGGGCGCGGCGCATCGGGCTGGGCGGCAAGCGCTGGCTGGTGATCCAGCGCTGGTTCGCGCAGGTGCGGTCGACGGTCGACAGCGTGAAGCACATCGAGCTGCGCTGGGCGTTCGGCGCGTTCGTGATGTCGGTCATCCACGTGGCGATGCGCTTGTGCGTGCTTCCCGCGCTCGTCTACGGCGCGGGTGCGACCGCGCCGCTCGCCCCGCTCGCTCTATGGCCGCTGGGTCTGTTGTACGGCGCGGCGGTGGTACCGGCGCCGGGCGGCGGCGGCGCCGTGGAGCTCGCGTTCCGAGCCGCTCTCGGCAAGGTGATCGGTCCGTCGCTCTTCGCAGCCGCGCTGTTGTGGTGGCGCTTCTACACGTTCTACATCTACATCCTGCTCGGGTCGGTCGTCGCTGGTGCGACGGCGATGCGCGCGCTGCGGAAAACCGAGGAGCTCGAGGAAGAGTTGGAAGAAGCTCCTTCGACCTGACAGGAAACGCGAACGCAGAGCACGCAAAGGAACGCAGAGGACTGCGCGACTACGAAGAGACAAAGAGGAACCGACTTCTTGCTTTTCCGTGGTTGCTCAAAATCATTCAGTGGTGGCCCGCAAGCGGGGCTCACTTTGGCGCTTCGTTTTCAGCCTGGAGTCGCGTTTTCCTCTGGGTCCTCTGCGGCCTCTGCGTTCGTTTTTGTCAGGACGACGCCGTCGCGAACGACTGCGCTTCCTCCGGGAAGTACGCGTTGCGCACATACTGCTCGACCATGCGCTGCGTATTGAAGAACGACCCGTTCAGCGCGATCGCCGAGCGCATCACCTCGGCATAGGCGAAGGGCAGACCGTAGTAGAGCGGAAGAATCACCCGCTCCAGCTTGAGATAGATCTCGCTGGCGTCCTTCGACTGATCGCCGTCGGGGTCCATTCCGCCGATCGACCAGCCCGTCACGCCCTCGACGTGGCCCTCGATCCACCAGCCGTCGAGCACACTCAGGCTCGGTACACCGTTGAGCGCCGCCTTCATTCCGCTCGTGCCGCTCGCCTCGAGCGGCTTCATCGGATTGTTGAGCCAGAGATCGACGCCGGCGACGATCTTCCCCGCGATCTCCATCTCGTAGTTCTCGACGTACACCACCGTGACGATGTCGGCGATACCCTTGGCCGCTTCGTGAATCCGGCGGATGAGATCCTTCCCGCCCGAGTCGTTCGGGTGCGCCTTGCCGCCGAACACGATCTGCATCGGACCCACGCCCTTCGCGATCTGCGCGAGACGCTTCGGATCCGAGAACAGCAGGTCGGCGCGCTTGTAGGGCGTCGCGCGTCGCGCGAACCCGATCGTGAACACCTTGGGATCGAGCGTCACGCCGGTGCGCTCGGCGACGGCGTCGATCATCGTCCGCTTCGCTTCGGCGTGCGCCGCGCGAATCTCCTGCAGCGGAATGCCGACGGCGTACCGCAGATAGAGATTGTCGGAGCTCCACTCCGGGATGCGCCGGTCGAACAGCGCGCGGAAGGGCGGCGACGTCCACGTGAGTGCGTGTACGCCGTTCGTGATCGCGTCGATCGGATACGCGGGGAACATCCCCTGCGACACCTCTCGGTGCTTCATCGCGACGCCGTTCACGAACCGCGAGAGGCGCAGCACCACGTGGGTCATGTTCAGCGTGCCGTCCTCGACGCACTTGGCCGACTCGAGGAGCGACGCGTACTCGTCGCCGATCACCGATCGGACGATGTCCATCGGAAAACGATCGTGGCCCGCGGGCACCGGCGTGTGCGTCGTGAACACGACGCGCCGCCGAACTTCCTCGATGTCGCTCTCATCGAGCTCGAACGGCTTGCGGCCGTCGAGCTGCCAGTCGAGCAGCACCAGCGTCAGCAGCGCCGAATGACCTTCATTGAGATGGTAGAGCTGTGCGGGACAGCCGAGCGCTCGGAGTAGCGCAGCGCCCCCCATGCCGAGCAATACTTCCTGGCAGAGCCGATAGCGCGAATCGCCACCATACAGATAGTCGGTGAGCGTGCGATCCTGCTCGGAGTTCTCGGGGAGCTGGGTGTCGAGCAGATAGACGGGAACCTCGTAGCCGGTGTGGCCGCGCACCGCGTATTTCCACGCGCGGATGTGCACCGTTCGGCCCTCGATCTGCACCGATGCGCGCGCATCCACCGGCTCCAGCACGTCCTCCGGACGCCAGGCGACGGGGCGTTCGGTCTGGTTGCCGTTCTGATCGATGTGCTGCTCGAAGTATCCCTTTCGATGCAGCAGCGAAACGGCGACGACCGGCACGGCGAGATCGGCCGCCGATCGGAGGGTGTCGCCCGCAAGGACGCCGAGGCCGCCACTGTAAGTCGGGATCGCGTTGTCGAGCGCGATCTCCATCGAGAAATAGCCGACCGTCGTATTCAACGAAGTCAAGTTCATTCAACGCCTCTAACGATCGTTCACTCGGCAACCTAGCCGCAGAGAACAGCTACAGGAATCGTGCGAAGCAGGGCCGAAAGCGACAGCGAGCCCTGGTACACGAAGGAATCTGGCACCAGCCATTGACGCCAGCGCACCGCGTCGAGCGGCGGTGAAAGCTCCAGCCGCGTGTCGCCCCACCCGGTAGACTGGTCCGCCGGAGCAACACCGGCACGCGACGCCACTGTGAGAACGTGCCGCTCGCCGAACGATCGCGCGAACGCGACCACCTGCGTTGCGCACGATCCAACTGCCGCCAGCGGGACGTAGTCGCCCAACTGGAACAGTTCGCTCCGCTCCCGCCGGAGCGCGAGAAGCCTTTCGACGAGATGCAGTTTCGACCGCACATCCATCGAAAACGTTCCAGATGCGCCAACTTCTTCCAGCAACCTGATGCGTGCATCGTAGTCGACGGGGCTTCGATTGTCCGGATCGACCAGTGTGAAGTTCCAGTGTTCGTCGCCCTGATACAAGTCTGGCGTGCCCGGCGCGGTCAGGTGCAGCGCCACTCGCGCCAGCGTATTCGCGGCGCCGATCGGGGCGATGCGCGCGACGAGCCGCGAGACGTCGGTCAGAAAGGGCGCGTCGTCGGCGGGGGCGAAGATCGCCGCGACGAAAGCGTCGAGAGCGGCCTCGTAGTCCGGATCGGGCTCGACCCAGCTCGTCGACGTCTTGGCTTCGCGCGCGGCCTTGAGTGCGTAGCGAACGAGACGGCCGCGCGCGGCGTCGCGCCACGCCCGATCGGGAAGGTCGTCGACGCGCCGCCCTGGGCGCGGCGGTGGCCACAGAGCAACGAGCGTCTGATAGAGCAGATACTCGGTGTTCGTGTCGGGCGCGAGCCGTCCGTGCACCGTCCCGCGATGGCGGGCATTGAGCTTCCGCCAGCGACGAACGGCACGCGCCCATTCGGGCGCCGCCAGCGAGAGCGCGTCGAGCCGCGCGCGAACGTCGGCACTTCGCTTCGTGTCGTGAGTATTGGTCGCGATCAGCGTTCGCGGCCAGTGCTTCGCGTTCTCGACGTTGCGACGGTGAAAGCGTTCGACCGCATCATCGAGTGGACGATCCGGCGCACCGCCGACTTCGTTGCGCGACGCGAGCGGCACGTAAACGTAGAGTGCGGTGTCTTCCACACCCTTCGCCATGGCGGGCCCGCTGAGCTGCTGAAAGCGCCGGACGAATCGCAACCGCGCCGCCGGATCTACGTGCTCGACACGGTCGAGCAGTAGATCGACGACGCGTTGGATTGCGCCCGCCACGATAGGGGCCACGCTCGCCACGGCAGCATCACGCGCTCGCGCGATGACGTCTTCGTCGGCCGGCTCGATCGATCGTCCGTCGAGGTAGCTGCGGTACACGGGCAGCGACGCGATGAGCTCGACGATCGCCGCGCGGCGAACGGCAGCGGGCTCGGCGTCGTCCGTTCCAGCGGCTGCGTCGAACAGCTCCACGACGCGGGTGACGTCGGAACCGAACGCCCGCGTGAGCACGGCGCGCTTGTGCTCGTGCGCGATCGCTCGAAAGGTCCGACCGGCGGGCAGCCGCCGGAGCCGCCGATACGTCGCTTCGATCTGTGCGAAACCGTTCGGGTCGATGAACAGATCCTCGAGATCATTCAAGAACTCGTAACCCGTCGTCCCGTCGATGGGCCAGTCGCCACGCAGCGCTTCACCCTCGGTCAGAATCTTCTCGACGAACAGCGGCGCACCCGGTGGCAGCGCCGCGCGCAGTCGCTCGAGATACGCGCGCGGATCCGCGAGGCCGTCGACGTGATCGACGCGCACCCCGTCGACGAGGCCCTCGCGAACGAGCGAGAGAGTCAAGGCGTGCGATTCCGCGAACACGCCAGGATCTTCCACGCGCACCGCGACGAGGTCGCTCACGTCGAAGAAGCGACGATAGTTGATCTCCGCTGGCCCCCGCCGCCAATCGATGAGACGATAGTGCTGCTCGGCCAGGAGCGCCCGAAGCTTTCTCGCCCCTTTCTGTCCGTCGTACGACTCGGCCAGCTCCAGCGCCGCACCCGGATCGAAGGTCACGAGCTGGAGCTCTGGAGGAAGCGTCGCGGGATCGATCGGAAACGACTGCCCGAAGTACTGGATGCGCGGCGTCGTCCCGTCTCGCACCGCCAGCGACAGTTCGCCGCGCGCGAGCACGGCATCGAGACTGCCCCCGAGCACCGGCAGCACGACTTTCGCCCCATGACCGCGGTCGGTCCAGTCGATGTCGAACCACTGCGAATATCGCGACCGCTCACCGTGCGTCAGCACGTCCTCCCACCGCGCATTCTCGGCGCCGACGCCCATGTGGTTGGGCACGATGTCGATGATGATGCCCATGTCGTGCGCTGCCAGCTCGACGGCGAGCGCGCGGAGCTCCGCCTCGCCGCCGATCTCCGGATTGACGCGCGTCGGATCGACGACGTCGTAGCCGTGAAGACTGCAGGCTCGTGCCCCGAAGATGGGCGACAGGTAGAGGTGCGAGACGCCGAGCTTCGCGAAGTAGGGCACACGGCGACGAGCGTCCGCGAGCGTGAACGACGCATTCAGCTGCAGGCGATACGTCGCGCGCAGCTCAGCCATCGGTCGGCCGGTGGCGCTCCCCGCAATGAATGGTGAGCGTGGTCTCGCTGCTCGTGGTGATCACTTCGATCGGCTCCCGCATCTTGCGCGTCCAACTGGCGAAGCGGTCCGGCCCCACGCCGGGCACGTTCACCGGCTCCGTCTCGCCGCTCAGATCGTCGAGCGCGAGACCGACCAGCACCGACGGCGAGCGACAGATCAGCGCGTGGACCGCGGCGCGCAGTTCGCCCGGCGTGTAATCGCCGTCTGCATGCAGCACGCCCTCGGCGACGAGTCGCTCGTGGAGCTTGCCCCGTTCGTGCTCGCGCCACTGTCGCGCGTCGTCGGCGCTATCCTCGTCGAGCAGCCCGACCGCCACGCGGATGTCGATGTCGCGCCCCGACCAGAAGCCCGCGATCGGAGCCATGTCGTGCGTGTCGGCCGTGGCGAGAGCAAGCGCCGGATATTCATCGGGCGGCCGGAACGATCCATTCTCCCCGCGCTCGAAGAACATCACGCGCGACGAGAGCACCTGCCACCGCTCGAGCACCGGCGGCACACCCGGCGGCACGGTGCCCAGGTCTTCGCCCACGATCACCGCGCTGTGCCGCACGCTCTCGAGCGCAAGAATCCCGAATAGCTCCTCGGTCGGCGCGCGCAGGTAGGCGCCCTGCTCGCCGCGCATGCCCTCGGGGATCCAGAACTGTCTGAAGAAGCCGAGGATGTGGTCGATGCGGAGCGCACCGGCGTGGCGCAGCGCATTGCGCAGCAACTGGACGAAGTAGTCGTAGCCGACCCGCCGCAGCGCATGCGGATCGATCGGCGGCAGCCCCCAGTTCTGCCCCATCAGCGCGTACGGATCCGGCGGCGCTCCGAGCGACACGGTGCGCACGAACAGCTCCGGATACGCCCAGGTGTCCGCACCACAGAGCGACGATCCGATGGCGAGATCCTGATAGAGCCCGATGCGCATTCCAGCGCTGCGAGCGACCGTCGCCGCCTGAGCGAGCTGGCGGTCGGCCTCGTACTGCAACCAGCGATGGTACTCGACCCGGCTGTGGTGTTCCTCCGCGTAGCGCCGCACCGCCTCGCTGTCGGGATCCCGCAACTCCGCCGGCCAGTTTCGCCAGTCGCTTCCTTCGCGCTCGGCGATGGTCATCCAGGTCGCGAAACGCGTCAGCGCGGGGTCGCTCTCCTCGACGAAACGCTCATAGAGCTCCGCGCGCGGATTGGGCCGCTGGGACGCACGATCGAGAAAGACCCGGTGCAGCGCCGTGAGCACGAGCCCTTTCACGGCCATCACCTGCTCGTAGCGGACATCGTCGCTATCCCGCAGCGCGTCGAGCTCCGCGCGGAATTCCGGAGACGCGATGCGATCGCGGAGCTCGGGCGCGTGCGCCAGCTCCGGCACCTGCATCACGTCGATGTAAATCGGATTGCGAAAGAGACGCGTGACGGGGCTGTAGGGGCTGACGTCATGCCCGCGGTTGAGCAGCGCGTGAAGCGGGTTCACCCCGATGAAGTCCGCCCCCACCTCGCCCGCCCAGTTCGCGAGCACGGCGAGATCCGTGAAGTCGCCGACGCCCCAGTTCGACTTGCTGCGGACGGTATAGAGGTTGACGGTGAGACCGAACGCGCGATCGCCGCCCAGCAGATCGGCCGGCGGGACACAGTGTTCGGGCGACACGATGCGCAGCTGTGGCGCCTCTTTCGTGCGGCCGCCCTCATGGCACGACAGGCGAAGGCGATGATATCCGATCGGCAGCCGCGGAAGGCGCAGACGTTCGCCGAGCGTCTCGCCAGTCTCGATGACGTGCTCCCCGTCGTCGAGATCGATCTCGAGCCGCCATGGTCCGTCGTGACCGCGAGTCTCGAGCACGTGAGTCCGCTCGTCGAACACGCGCCCCACGAACACCGGATCGATCACCTCGCGCTGTGCGTGCTCGTCGAGCGCATCGAGCGTGCGCTGTGCGGCGGCTTCGTCATCCGCATCGAACCCCAGCGCGGCGAGAAGCGCGCGACGGGTCTCGTCGTGCGCGGAGCGCGTCTCGCCCGTCTGATCCACGTACTCCGGAAGAATGCCGACGCGCGCGGCGAGCCGGCGGAGCGCGGTGTCTTCCGAGTTCATCGCACCGGCGAGAGCACGACCGCGCCAAGCGGCGGCAGCGACAGCTCGGCCGAGTGTGAGAAGCCGTGAAAGGGCGACGCCTCGCTCTCGATCGCCTCGAATGGAGCGAAGCCGCTGCCGCCCCACTCGATGTCATCGCTCGACACCAGCTTCTCGTAACGACCGCCGGCCGGCATTCCGATGCGATACCGCTCGCGCGGCACCGGCGTGAGGTTCAACGCCACCACGACATGTCGGTCGCCGGAGCGGCGAACATAGGAGATGACGGAGTTGTCGCGATCGGCCACGTCGATCCAGCCGAAACCTTCCCACGTGTGATCGTCGCGCCAGAACGCCGGCTCCGGGGTGTAGATCGCGTTCAATCGCCCCACGAACGCCATGAATCCCTTGCGCGCCGGATCCTCAGCGAGGTGCCAGTCGAGGCTCGTGTCGTGACTCCACTCGGACCAGGGCGCGAGCTCCGCGCCCATGAACAGGAGCTTCTTGCCGGGCCGCGTGAACATGTAGGCCAGCAGGAGTCGCAGATTGGCGAGCTTCTGCCACTCGTCGCCCGGCATCTTCTGCAGCAGCGAACCCTTGAGATGCACCACCTCGTCGTGCGACAGCGGCATGATGAACCGCTCGCTGTACTCGTAGAGCATCGCGAACGTGAGACGGTCCTGATGAAAGCGGCGATGCACGGGATCGCGCTCGAAGTAGCTGAGCGTGTCGTGCATCCATCCCATGTTCCACTTGAACGTGAAGCCGAGGCCCCCGTCGCGCACCGGGGTCGTCACGCCGGGCCATGCGGTCGACTCCTCGGCGATCGTGACGCAGCCGGGCGCCTCGGCGTGCACGGTCTCGGTGAACTGTCGCAGAAAGTCGATCGCGCCGAGGTTCTCGCGGCCGCCGTGGCGATTGGGCAGCCACTCGCCTTCGCGACGGCTGTAGTCGAGATACAGCATCGACGCGACCGCATCGACGCGGAGCCCGTCGGCGTGGAACTCGTTGAGCCAGTAGAGGGCGTTCGCGACGAGGAAGTTGCGGACCTCGTTGCGCTCGTAGTTGAAGATGAGCGTTCCCCAGTCGGGATGTTCGCCCAGGCGAGGATCGTCGTGCTCGAAGAGCGCGGTGCCGTCGAAGCGCCGCAGCGCGAAGTCGTCCTTCGGAAAGTGCGCGGGCACCCAGTCGAGAATGACGCCGAGTCCCGCCTGGTGGAGCGTATCGACGAGAAAGCGGAAGTCGTCGGGCGTTCCGTATCGCGAGGTCGGCGCGTAGTAGCCGCTCACCTGATAGCCCCACGATCCGTAGAACGGGTGCTCCATGATCGGCATCAGCTCGACGTGCGTGAAGCCCAGTGACGACACGTGCTGCGCTAGGCGCGGCGCGATCTCGCGGTAGCTGAGCGGGCGATGGCCGTCCTCCGGCACGCGCGCCCACGAGCCGAGATGAACTTCGTAGATGCTCATCGGCGACCGCGTCGCGTCGGCCGAGCGGCGACGCTCCATCCAATCGTCATCGGCCCACGTGTAGGTTCCTTCCGCCTGCACGATCGCCGCCGTCCCCGGCGACTGCTCCATCTTCGCGGCGAAGGGATCGGTCTTCACTCGCAGGTGGCCGTCGCGCGTGAGCATCTCGAAGCGATAGAGCGCGTTCGGATGAACGTCGGGAATGAACAGCTCCCACACGCCCGAGCTGCCGAGCATACGCATCGGGAAGATGCGGCCGTCCCACCCACAGAAATCGCCTATCACGCTCACCCGGCGCGCATTTGGCGCCCAGACGCCGAAGCTCACGCCGTCGACGCCGTCGATCGTGCGCGGATGCGCGCCGAGCTTCGTCCAGAGCCGGCGGTGCGTGCCCTCGTTGAAGAGATGCAGATCGACTTCGCCGATCGTCGGCAGAAAACGATACGGATCGATGCGCTCCCAGATCGCGCCGTCGCCGTAGATGAACTTGAGACGGTAGTCGAGGGGCAGGGTCGCGTCCGGGACGACCGCCCGCCACAGATCGCTCAGACCCGTCGCGATGCGCTCCATCTCGACGGCGCGACCGTCCGCCAGCACGCACACCGCGCGCAAGACGTCCGGGACGAGTGCACGCACGATGACGCCGCCGGTCGGAAGCGGATGCGCCCCCAGAAACGAATGCGGGCTCGCGTGCTCTCCGGCGAGCAGTCGTTGCAGATCGGCGCGCGGAATGTCGAGCGGATGACCCGATGGCGCTCCCGCTGCCCCAGCCGGTTTTTTCCGCGGCGCGCGTTTGCGCTTGGGCGCACCCTTGTCGGGCGTCCTGTCGTCAGTCATCGGTCATACGCCGGTTTTCACCGTAGCGAAGCAACGCGAAGGAGAATGGCTCGACGTGCACGGCCCCGGTTCGGATGACGTACAGCTCGCGATGCGCCGCGTCGACCATCTCCGCCCAGATACCGCCGCCGTCGATCTGCGGCATCACGTAGTCGACGCCCTCGGGACCGCCGTTGAACAATAGCAGCAGCGTGTCGCCTGTGACGGGCCGGCCCCGGTCGTCGATCTCATCGGTGCCGTCGCCGTAGATCAGCATCCCGAGCGTGTGATTGTTGCCGTCGTGCCAGTCGGCCTCGCTCATCTCCGTGCCGTCGGGCTTGAGCCAGGTGAGATCCTTCATCCCGCCCTTCACCGACGGCGCGCCGCGGAAGAAGTGGCGGCGCCGGAAGACGGCGTGAATGTGGCGCAGGGTGAAGCACTTTCGCGTGAACGCGAGCAATTGAGCCCGGCGCTCGTCCAGCGTCCAATCGACCCACGAGATCTCGTTGTCCTGCGCGTACGCGTTGTTGTTGCCGCGCTGCGTGCGCGCGATCTCGTCCCCGTGCGACAGCATCGGCACGCCCTGCGAGAAGGCGAGCGTCGCGATGAAGCTCCGCATCAGCCGGAAGCGCATGTCGAGGATGCGATCGTCGTCCGTGTCGCCCTCGACGCCCCAGTTGCGGCTGATGTTGTCGTCGTGGCCGTCGCGATTGTCCTCGCCGTTCGCCTCGTTGTGCTTGTGCTCGTAGCTCACGAGATCGTACAACGTGAAGCCGTCGTGCGCCGTCACGAAGTTCACGCTCGCATAGGATCCGCGGCCGCTTTGCTCGTAGATGTCGCTCGACCCGGCGAGCCGCGACGCGAGCTCCGGCACGTGGCCGCCGTCGCCTCGCCAGAAGTGACGCACCGTATCGCGATACCGGCCGTTCCATTCCGCCCAGCGAATCGGGAAGTTGCCGACCTGATAGCCCCCCGGCCCCACGTCCCACGGCTCGGCGATGAGCTTCACGTTCGCGAGCGTCGGATCCTGATGAATGATGTCGAAAAACGCCGAGAGCTTGTCCACGTCGTGGAGCTCCCGCGCGAGAACGGGGGCCAGATCGAAGCGGAAGCCGTCGACATGCATGTCGGTCACCCAGTAGCGCAGCGAATCCATGATGAGCTGGATCGTGCGCGGATGCTGCATGTTGAGGCTGTTGCCCGTTCCGGTGAAGTCCGTATAGAAACGCTGATTTTCCTCGAGCCGGTAGTACGCGCGGTTGTCGATGCCGCGGAGTGACAGCGTCGGACCGAGATGGTTCCCCTCGCCGGTGTGGTTGTACACCACGTCGAGGATCACCTCGATGCCGGCCGAGTGGAACGTCTTCACCATGCTCTTGAACTCGTACACCTGATTGCCGAGCCCCCGCGCGGCATAGCGAACGTCGGGGGCGAAATAGCCGATCGAGTTGTACCCCCAGTAGTTCGTGAGCCCGCGCTCGGCGAGATGTCGGTCGACGACGAACTGGTGGACCGGCAGCAGCTCGACAGCGGTGATGCCGAGCGAGTGGAAGTACTCGATCATCGCATCGCTGCACAGGCCGAGATACGTGCCGCGTAGATTCGCCGGCACGTCCGGGTGCAGCTGCGTCATTCCCTTGACGTGGCACTCGTAGATGATCGTGCGGTTCCAGGGAATGTGGAGCTGGCGGTCCTCTTCCCACGTGAACGCGGGATCGATCACGACCGATTTCGGAACGCCACCCGCGCTGTTGTTCGGGTCGGGCTCCAGATCCTCGCACCCCCCGGCGATCTTATAGGCGAAGAGCGCGTTGCTCCATTTGATCGCCCCCGTGATGGCTTTCGCGTACGGGTCGATCAGCAGCTTGTTCGGGTTGAAGCGAAGTCCGTTGTGCGGCTCGTACTGCCCGTAGACTCGATAGCCGTAGAATTGTCCGGGGCGCACGTCGGGCAGGTAACAGTGCCACACCTGATCGGTGCGCTCGCGGAGGGCGATCTTCTCCGCCTCGATAGCGTCGGATTCGTTGTCGAACAGGCACAACTCGACGCCCGTCGCGCTCTCGGAGAAGATCGCGAAGTTGACGCCCTGCCCATCCCATGTCGCGCCGAGTGGGTACGGCGTTCCTGGCCAAACACGCATTGATCAGGGCTTTGGCAAGAGGCGCGCCCCGCGAGAAGAGATGACCGACGACCCCACGACCCATACCGCGCACGACGTCCGGCCCGATGCCCGCATCCGCATCGCCACGCCGGCCGACGCCAGTCTGCTCGCCGACCTGGGCGCGCGTCTGTTCGAGCAGACCTTCGGTCCCGAGAACACCGCCGAGGACATGGCGGAATATCTCCGCGATGCGTTCTCGCTCGAGGCGGTCGCCTCGGAGCTCGCGGAGCCCGCGCGGGTGGTGTTCATCGCCGAAGATTCGGAAGATCGCGCCATCGGATATGCCGTGCTCATCCGCGGAGAGACTGTGGATTCAGTACATGGTAACCGGCCGGCCGAGATCAGGCGCATTTACGCGGATCGAGCCGTGCATGGGCAAGGCACTGGCGCGCGGCTCCTCCAGGCCTGCGTAGCCCACGCTACCGAGTGGAAGGCCGACGTACTCTGGCTGGCCGTCTGGGAACGAAACCCCCGCGCGATCGCCTTCTATGAGAAACACGGCTTTCAGCGAGTGGGCCGGAAGACCTTTCAGTTGGGCCGCGACGTCCAGCACGACTTCGTCATGGCTCGGAAATTGTGATTCGCTTCCCGGAAGGCTCGGGTCGCTGAACAGCCCGGGCTCGGATCTGACCGATGACCGGGAGTTGCGATGCGGTGGACGCCAGGGGGCACGAGCAAGAACATCGAGGATCGCCGCGGCTCGTCAGGCGGCGGGTTCGGCATGATCCCGACGACCGGCATCGGCGGCGTCGTGCTCCTGGTGCTGGGCCTGATCTTCGGTCGGGATTTCATCGCCGACTCCGGCGACGAGCGCGCACCGCGCCAGACCTCGAGCGGAGAGGTGGCGCCGCCGACATCGGAATCGCCCGACGAACAGCGCGAAGTGCAGTTCGTGTCGTTCGTGCTCGACTCGGCGCAGGCCGTGTGGGCCCGACTGGCGCCCCAGCGGCTGAACACCGACTGGCGAGACGCGAAGCTGGTGCTGTTCCGCGAAGGAACGCAGACCGGGTGCGGTGTCGGCCAGACCGCGATGGGCCCGTTCTACTGTCCCGCCGATCAGAAGGTCTATGTCGACCTATCGTTCTTCGACGAGCTTCGCGATCGATTCGCGGCGCCTGGAGAGTTCGCGCAGGCGTACGTCATCGCACATGAACTCGGCCACCACGTTCAGCATCTCGAGGGCACCGACGCCGCCGTTCGCCGGGCGCAGCAGCGCAATCCGGGCGTCGCGAACGACCTCTCGGTGCGGCTCGAGCTACAGGCTGATTGCTATGCCGGCGTGTTCGGCCACGAGATGCAGAACGAGAACATCCTCGACCCGCACGATCTCGATGACGGTCTTCGCGCCGCCGCGGCGGTGGGCGACGATCGGTTACAGCGCGAGGCGACGGGCTACGTGATGCCCGATTCCTTCACGCACGGCACGTCGGCGCAGCGGGCGAACTGGTTCCGTCGCGGCTTCGATACCGGGGATCCGAAGGCCTGCAACACGTTCGCGCAGTGACAGTCGATGGTCTGGCGGCCGACGCTCGTTCGTCAGCCGCCTGATCGCTTCGCCGCGAGGAACAGCTTCGAGATGCCGCGCATCGGGATCCACGCCCAACTCGGGCGATTGTTGAGCTCATACGCCAACTCGTAGAACACCTTCTCCGCCTCGAACAGGGCGATGAGCGCGCGAACGTTCTCCGGGTCCTCGGGCAGTAGACTCGCCGCATCCTCGTCGTCGGAGGCGAGATAGCCGGCGAGGAATGCGTCACGCACGTCGCGCTCCCAGCGCGCGACGCGCAGCTCGCGGGTCGCGACGTCGAGCTTGTCCTGAACGGATCCCGCCAGCGTCGCCGCGGCGTAGGCGAAGCTCCGGAGCATGCCGGCGACGTCGCGCGCCGGCGACGTCTTCTCGCGGCGCTCCTCCATCGGCCGCGCCGGCTCGCCCTCGAAGTCGATGACCATGAAGTCGTTCGACGGCGTGCGCAGCACCTGCCCGAGATGGTAGTCGCCGTGTGTCCGAATGCGGAGCCCGGCGTCCTCGTCGAGTTGATCGCCGATCTCGTCGATCCAACCCAGATAGTGGTCACGGCGACGGACGAGCGCGGTGGCTTCGGCCAGGCGCTCCTTCGGGAACGTCGGCGAGCCGATCGCACGCTCGAGCAGCGCCATCGACTCTCCGATCATCAGCTTTGTCCGCTGCGACCACCGGTCGAAGTCCTCGGTGTCGGCCGCCTCGGGCGCGAACGCCGGATCGTCGTCATCGACCGCGAGCGCCTCATGCATCGCCCTGGTTATCTCACCGAGCCGGCGCGCATCCTGGACGAAACGGTTCGGCAGCTCGCGGCCTCTCGGTGCCGCGAAGAAGTCCCGCCCGCGCTCGAGCGCATAGCTCCATGCGTCGCCGGCATTCGGGACGAGCTCCTGCATCATCGCGGCGACGGCGAATCCGTCGACGTCCTCGAAGCGTGCCTCGGCGAGAAGCTTGGGCGTGTTGGCAAAGCCCGCGCGGGTGGTCAGAAATCGCGTCACCTCGACATCGGGGTGAATGCCCGGCCGCAACACTCGGTAGAGCTTCACGATGGCACGGTCGCCGACCGTGATCGACGTGTTGCTCTGCTCCGCCGAACCGAGCTTCGTGGCGCCGTCGAGCGCGAGCGGCGCATGAGTCGCGACGGGCTCCGCGATCCAGCGCACACCGTCCGCCTGAACGACGACCCCGTTCGAGAGCGCGTCGACGAGGCCTTCGCGGAACGCGGGGTCGTCGGTGGCGTCGGGCGACGCGGCGTCCTTCGCCGAGAACGGTACCTGGTAGACCTGCTCCACGTCGCCGACGCGGATCCCGACGCGCGCGATGGCGAACTGGCCGTCGCCCCACGGCGTGACGACGGCGTCGATCACGCGCGCGTCGCTCACCGTCGCTCCCTTCGCGGCGAACCACCTCCGCGACGAGAGATGGCGTTTCAACGCATCGGTCGGCCACGCCCGCAGCGCGGCGAGCACCGGGGCGTGGCCCTTGTCGTCGGATGCGCTCACGTGGCCCGGTGGTACTCCTTCGCCTGCTCGGATGACAGAATTCTGAACCAGAGGAAGTTGTGCGGGCCGAGCGTGAGGAGGTACGGCAGCTCGCCGATTGGCGGAAAGCACTGCTTGCTCCAGAGCTCGAGCGGCATCTTGCCGTGGAATTCCTTGAGATCGAGCTCCACGTACTGCGCGAAACGAGAGAGGTTGTTGACGCAGAGGATCGTCTCGTCGCGATAGCGGCGGATGAAGACGAGCACGCGGCGGTTCGCCGCGTCGACGGCTTCCCAGCTGCCGCGTCCGAAGGCCTGATGCTCCTGCCGCACGGAGATCAGCCGTCGCATCCAGCGGAGCAGCGACGTGGGCACGCGCTCCTGCGCCGCGACGTTCACCGTGTGGTAGCCGTACGGCGGATCGACGATGAGCGGCGCGAACAGCGCGGCGGTATCGGCCTCGCTGAAGCCCGCGTTGCGGTCGGCGCTCCACTGCATCGGCGTGCGCACGCCGTTGCGATCGCCGAGGTAGATGTTGTCGCCCATGCCGATCTCGTCGCCGTAGTAGATGATCGGCGTGCCGGGCATCGACATCAGGAGCGCATTCATCAGCTCGATCTGTCGGCGGCCGCTCTCCATCAGCGGCGAGAGCCGTCGCCGGATGCCGACGTTGATGCGCATCCGTGGATCGCGCGCGTACTCGCGGTACATGTAGTCGCGCTCGTCGTTCGTCACCATCTCGAGCGTGAGCTCGTCGTGGTTGCGCAGGAACACGGCCCACTGGCAGTCGTGCGGGATTTCGGGCGTCTGCCGCATGATGTCGACGATCGGCGTGCGATCCTCCTTCCGGATGGCCATGTACATCCGCGGCATCACCGGAAAGTGAAACGCCATGTGACACTCGTCGGAATCGCCGAAGTACGACCGCACGTCGCTCGGCCACTGGTTGGCCTCGGCGAGAAAGATCCGATTGGGGAACTCCGCGTCGAGCGTGGCGCGCAACTTCTTCAACACCGCGTGCGTTTCGGGCAGGTTCTCGCAGTTGGTGCCCTCGCGCTCGATGAGATACGGAATCGCGTCGAGCCGGAGTCCGTCGACGCCCATCCGCAGCCAGAAGCGCATCACGTTGGTCACCGCCTCGAGCACCTCGGGGTTGTCGAAGTTGAGGTCGGGCTGGTGGCTGAAGAACCGGTGCCAGTAGAACTGTTGCGCTTCGGGATCCCAGCTCCAGTTCGACTTTTCCGTGTCGGTGAAGATGATGCGCGCGCCCGCGAACCGGTTCGGGTCGTCGGTCCACACGTACCAGTTGCGTTCCGGCGAATCCTTGGGAGCGCGCCGCGCGCGCTGGAACCAGGGATGCTGGTCGGAGGTGTGGTTGATGACGAGCTCCGTGATGACGCGAATCCCGCTCTCGTGGGCCGCGTCGAGGAAAGCTCGGAAATCCTGAATGGTGCCGTAGGTGCCGTTGATCTCCTCGTACGACGCGATGTCGTAGCCGTCGTCCTTGAGCGGCGACGGATAGAACGGCAGCAGCCAGATCGTGTTCGCGCCGAGCTGCTTGATGTACGCGAGCTTCTCCATCAGCCCGCGGAAGTCGCCATAGCCGTCACCCGTCGAGTCGCGATAGCTCTTGACGTGCAGCTGATAGATGATGGCGTCCTTGTACCAGAGAGCGTCGTTGTCGATCATCGTGCCGGGAAGGGCGAGAGAACCGCGTGACTCGGGGCGTCGCAACAAGCATTCCGCATTGCCGCGGGCACTACAGCGCTCGACGTGGCGGGCGGACCGGCTCGGGTACGGTCATGCGCTCGACGAGCAGAACATGTCCCGGCTGGTACGCGGGATCGAGACGCACGTAGTTGCGCACGCCGCGCCACGTATATCGCTCGCCAGTCAGGAGGTCGTGCACGACGTACGGCTCGTCGTCGGCAATTCCGAGATCGCCGATCGGAACGTGCACCATCGTCTCCTGCGGCTCGTGCGGGTTCAGCGTTACCGCGATGAGCAGGTCGTGCTCCTCGCTCGCCTTGCGATAGAAGATCACCGCCGGATTCTCGCTGAAATGAAACGTCAGATTCCGATACCGCCGAAGCGCGGGTTGCGTGCGCCGAACCTCGTTGATGAGCGCGATATCCGCCGCGATGTTCCCCTCGGCCTGATAGTCGCGGGGGCGCAACTGATACTTCTCGGAGTCGAGATATTCCTCACTCCCTTCGCGGACCGGCACGTTCTCGCACAGCTCGTAGCCGCTGTAGATCCCGTACAGTGGCAACAGCGTGGCGGCGAGCAGCAGCCGAATCCGGAACGCCGGTCGGCCCCCCTTCACGAGATACTCGTTCAGGATGTCCGGCGTATTGGTGAACAGGTTGCCGCGGTAGTACTCGGCCATCGGGCCCTGGGTGAGCTCCTCGAGATACTGGCGAAGCTCCCAGTCGGCGTTCTTCCACGTGAAGTACGTGTACGACATCGTGAAGCCGAGCTTCGCGAGCGTCTGCATGCGCTTGGGGCGCGTGAAGGCCTCGGCGAAGAAGATCACGTCGGGGTGCGCGCGCTGCACGTCGGCGATCACCCACTCCCAGAAGGCGAACGCCTTGGTGTGCGGGTTGTCGACGCGGAAGATCTTCACGCCGTGCGAGATCCAGTACAGCAGCACGTCGCGGCAGGCATTCCAGAGGTTCGCGCGATCCGGCGACCAGAAGTTGATCGGGTAGATGTCCTGATACTTCTTCGGCGGATTCTCGGCGTACTTGATCGAGCCGTCGGGGCGAATGTGGAACCAGTCCGGGTGTTCCTTCACCCACGGATGGTCCGGCGAACACTGGAGTGCGTAGTCGAGAGCGATCTCCATCCCGAGACCGCTCGCCGCGCGCACGAACCGGTCGAAGTCGTCGATGGTGCCGAGCGCGGGCTCGATCGCATCGTGTCCGCCGTGCTCGTTGCCGATGGCCCAGGGGCTGCCGACGTCGTCCGGCTCGGCGGTCAACGCGTTGTTCTTGCCCTTGCGGAAGGTGTGGCCGATCGGATGAATCGGCGGCAGATAGACCACGTCGAAGCCCATCCCGGCGATGCGCGGCAGATCCGCCGCGGCATCCGCGAAGGTGCCGTGCCGGGGGGGCGCAATCGCTCCGTCCGCGCCGCTCTCCAACTCGTCGTCGGGCGATGGCGCGGCGGCCGTTGGTGTGGTGGCCGACCGTGGGAACATCTCGTACCACGCGGCGAAACCGGCGCGCTCGCGATCGACGATCAGCGTCAGGTCGTGCCGGTACCGCGTGAGGTCCGTCGGCTTGTAGAATTCTTCAATCAACGACAACAGATCGTCGTCGAGCGCGCGCTGAATGCGCTTGCCGAGGCCCGTGTCACGATGATCTTCGAGGAGCTTGGCCGTCATGACGAGCGAGGCGCGCGTGGGCGCGTACTTCGTGGATCGCGACGCAGTGCGCGCGAACTGCGCGCCCTCGAGCAGCTCCAGCTCCACGTCCTGCCCCGCCGCGATCTTCTTGCGAAGGTCCGACCGCCACGTCGCGAACCGGTCGGTCCACGCTTCGACGGAGTAGCTCCACCGTCCGATCTCCGTCGCGGTGAACTCGCCGAACCACCGATCCGCGTCGTGATCGTAGGTCATCGGCGCGGACGACCATTCGGTGTCGGTCGGCCCCCTGTAAACCACCCGCGCGGCCACGAGATCGTGTCCTTCCTTCAGGATGTCGGCGCCGACGCGCACGGTCTCGCCGACGAGGCGTTTCACCGGATAACGCGCGCCGTCGAGCTCCGGCGTGACGCAGTCGATGAACAGATACTCGACGCGGCGCGCCCGAGAGCGTGAATCGGCTTTTCTTTGGGCCATTGAGCTGGAGATCGTGGTCGAGAAGCGGCCTTCAGTTCGTCGCAACAACCATTCCCGCGACGCTTCAGCCTGCTACGCTACCGACTGATCGCGATCGCGACGGTCACGAGAACGAAGGTACTTCGGTAGAAGCGAGAGTGTGATCAGCGCGGCGCTGGCCATGGCGAGCGTGATCAGCGCGTCGCGACGGCCGGTGCCCACACCGGCGACGAGGCTCTCGGCGAAATAGCTGTAGATGACCACCGACGGCAGAATGCCGAGCGCCGTCGCGACGAGATAGGCGCCGAAACGTGCGCGCGCGAGACCCGCGATGAAATTCACCGCGCCGATGGGCAGCACCGGGAACAAGCGAAGACGCAGCAGCCCCGGAAAGTCTCGGGCCTGTTCGACGGCGGCGTCGGCGCGACGGAACCGACCCACCCAGCGCACCACCTCTTTTCGTCCGACCGTTCGCGCGACCCAGTAGCCGAGCACGGCGCCGACCATCGAGCCAACCCAGGCGATCACTCCCCCCGTCACTCCGCCGAAGACGGCACCAGCGACCGAATTGAACGGGAGACCGGGAAGGCCCAGCGCGGTGCCCAGCGCGTAGATCGCGATGAAGCCCGCGATGAAGGCGCCCGCATTCTCCGAGTGGCGGAGCTGCGCGATCACTGCGAGGACGTGCCGCGCGTCGAGCCACCCCATTCGCGATGCGATGAACGTCGCGCCTATGAGCACTCCGATCAGCACCAGCACGCGCGTGACGGCGGTTCGGGTGCGCGGTCGCGCCATCGGCTCGGGCTTCGCTCGGCTCATGAAAGCCGAGAGCGAATTCACATCTCGTGCCCGGCGCGCGCCGGTCACCACGAAGCTATCGATCGCAGGACACGCGCTGCACGATCGCTCGCGACACTCTGCCGGCCGACCGGAGCAGTCCGGAACCGTCGGCGGCGAAGCTCAACGTCGCGGACTCGGGCGCGGCGAAGCGAATCACGGTCGTTGCTTCAGACATGCTCCAATCGACGCCGACGAGTACGCTGTCCGCGGTGATCCCCTCGCCGCGCGCTGCTGCGACGACGGGCTGTCCGCGTTCGTTCCGGCTCAACGCCAAACGCTCCGGAAACGTGCGCGCCCAGGCGGAGTCGAATGCCACGCGATAGCAGCGGATCGATGTCGATTCGCGCGCGTCGGCGGAATTCATCGATGTCGCTGGCGCCGGCGCGGCGACGCCCGACGCGCGGGCACTCATGGCCGCGGTCATTCGCTTCGGCGCCTCCGCACCGCTATCCGGTGCAAGTCCGGCCGATCGTAGCGCGTTGCTCGATCCGGTCGTCGCGCTCGGCTCCAGGGGCGCCGAGGGCGCCGCTGCCACTTGCTCTGCCTTCTCGGCGATGGCCGGGGCCGAAGCTTCCGCCTTCCCCTGGCGTTCCACTTTCGCTGAGGCTCGAGCCGGCGCCGCCGGAACTCGCGGTGGTTCGGTCACCGGCGCGCTGTCGGCCACACTCGGCGCTGGAACGGCCGGCGCCACGTCGCGCGTCCGCTGCCCCCGCACGGCGAACATCGTCGCCACTCCGACGAGCACCGTCGCCGCGATCGCCGAACGAGCCGGCGTCATTCGCAACCGATGCCATACGGATCTCTCCGAAGGGCGTCGATCGGAAGGCGTCGCCAGAACGACGCCCCCGCGCCCGACGTCCAGCGACGCAGCGATGCGCGACGCGCCGGCGATCAACCCGCGCGCCTCGGCAACCATCGCCGCGCATTCCGCGCACGTCTGGGCGTGCGCATCGGCGCGCGCGGCCTCCTCGGTGGTCAGAGCGCCGTCGAGCCACGCGTGGATCGTCCCTTCGTCAAGATGCCGCATGTGAACCTCCACGTCCGCTCTCCGCCGAAATCCCTCGAGCGGTACCGGACTGCAGTGCTTCGTACGCTTCGACCAGCCGCCGACGCGCGCGTGAGAGCGTGGTTCCAACCGATGCGAACGAAAGCTCGAGCGCCGCCGCGATCTCGTGGTAGTCGAGCCCCTCCTCGCGCATGAGCAACGCCTCGCGATCCCGCTCCGAGAGTTGCTCCAGCGCGCGCCGTGCGAGCGCCGCTTCCTCCGCACGTTCCACGGTGAGCGGCTCGGGCTCCACGATCTCGTCGACCTTCGCCTGTTCCCGCAGCAGCTCGAGATGCTTGCGGCGGCGCGCGTCCTTGCGGGCTTCGTCGCGCACGAGATTCGTGGCCACCGCGAACAGCCATGAGCGTTCACTCACGATCGTCTCCTGACGTGCCGCGCGCAGGAACGTCTCCTGCGCCGCCTCCTCGGCCCAATCGCGGTCCCCCAGCCGCCGCGTCAGATACCTGACGAGCGGCTGGTAATACTCGCGGAAGAGGCGGTCGAGGTCGTTCACGATGGTCGCTACCAGGAGCGGGTAAGTGCGGCAAGCGCGGACGGGCTGAGCGTTGTTACCCCAGTATCGGCCAGCTCGATCGCCCGCGCTCGACCCACGACGACCACGCGCGCTCCGAGGGCAAACGGCGAGCGCAGCTCGGGCAGTTCGGCAACGAGAGCAAAGTATGCCGGGCTGAAGGGCCTCACGACCGTCCTTTCCAGACTGGCGCGATAGCGTGAGTCGACCCAGACGCCGTCACGCAGCTCGAACGTGTGTCCGTCGACGCGTCGGATCTCGCTGCCCGCGCCGTCGCGGGCTACGCGATCCACTGCCGCCATCGAGTCGACCGCGACCGCACTCACGACGCTTCGCTGCGCGGAGGCGGCCTTCGCCGCTTCGAAGCGTTGTTCCCGCGCCGGCGCTGGCGACATCGACGACGCGGCAGCGCCCGACGCGCGCCCATTCAGCGCGACGCGCGGTTCGACGACGAGGTACGAGGTGAACTCCGTCGGAATCCCGTAGCGTTCCCCCAGCGATCGAATCTCATCGTCGACCTCGGCGTTCGCGCCGTTCCTACGCTTTTCCGCGCTGAGGAAGCCGACGCGCTGCGTCGCCCACAGTCGCGCGACGAAGGGGTTGGCCCGCTCGCGCTCGGGAAATTCGACCGTCGACGCCCAGCGCACGGCCTCACCGCGGGAATTTCCCTCGACGGTCAGTCGCGCCGTGCCGTGGCCGGAGTAGCGCGCGAAGAGCACGAGGTCGCGATCGGCGAAGATGTCGGCCGGCGCGGCAGGCAGCATGCGCGTCAATCGCACGTCGCCATCGACGTGGATGCGCACATCGGTAAGCACTGGATCGACGAGACGCTCGGCCACGATCCCGACCATGCGCTCGACCGACTCGTCTGGGCGGACGAACTGCGACGTTCCTCGACCATCGAGTGCGAGCTGCTCGAGGAGTGCGACGTTTACATCCGCGCCGAGGCCGAAGGTGAAGATGCGCGAACCGCGGCGCGTCGATGAGGCGATGGCCGCGAGCGCGTCGGCCGATCGTTCGCCGATCGTCGCCTCGCCGTCGGTCACGAAGAGCACGACCGACAGGCGGCCGGTCGGCGTCGACGTTCGCAGTGCCTCGCGCAGCGCGCCTTCGATGTTGGTACCGCCGCTCGCCTCCAGCGCGTCGAAGTAGCGCGCCGCCGCCCGGCGGTTCTCCGGTGACGCCGGCACGAATTCGTCGCGGAACGTGTGCGCGTCGCTCGAGAAGTCGATGAGCCGAAAGCGGTCGATCGGACGCAGCGTCTCGAGCAACTGGCGCCCGGCAGCACGAGCCTGCTCCATCTTGCGCCCGCTCATGGAACCGGAGACGTCGAGCACGAGCGTCACGTCGCGCGGCATCGGAGCCGCGCGGCGCGCTGCCGGAGGGCTCACGGTGATCAACGCGAAGCCCTCCTCATTGCCCGGCGCATGGGGCAGCATCGCGATCGACGCCTCTGCGCTCTTCCGCGCCGGGATGAGGATCGTGACATCCTTCGCGTCGCCGCGGACGGTGACCGACCTGCGACCATCGCGATCGGTGACATCGAGTCCGTGCGTCGGCGAGTACGGCGTGCCCAGTTCGGCGCGTTGGCGGTAGGTGAGAACGAAGCTGCTCGCCGTCGAGTCGTGTCGCGGGTTCGCGGTCTGGTCCGTCCGCGCGACGCTCGGCGCCGCTGCACGGAAGTAGTCGACGCGCAGCGCGTCACCCTCGCGTGGCGCGACGCTCTGAAAGCGCACGACGACGCGTTTGGTCTCGCCGGGATTGATCGGGAAGATGCGCGCTCGTACGAGTCCGTGGCCCATCCATTCCACGAGCGCCGGATCGCGCTGGCGCCGAACGATGTCCTCGTAGATGCGGCGCGCCTCCGACGCGCCCATCATCTCGCCGCTCACGAGCTGTCCGTCGATCGAGAGCTCGAGATCCTGGAACGCCGCGCCGTTCGGCAGCGGAAAGAGATAGTCCGCCTCCCCGATGGTGCCGCCGCGATTGATGAATCGCTCATCGACCTCGTACTGCAGTACACGGTCGGACAGTTCCACACGCACCTGACTCGCCGAGCGCGCGATGTTCGCCTGACAGTCACGCGCCGGTGCGGGAGCGCGATCGTCGACCGGAAGGATCCGAACGGCGCATGGACGTGGAACGATCCGGCCCTGTGCGGCGAGTGAATGCGGAAGTGCGGCGATGAGCGTGATGTAGCACACGCTCGCGAGGAACACGTGGCGCATGAGCGTCTCCGAATCGATACGAACGGGAGACGCTCGAAGCCGCGGGACTTGCACATGGCACGAGGAGCGGCGTCGAAAGCGCTATGGCGGCAGCCGTCCCACACGCGTCGACGGCGGAGCACCGCGCTCCGCCGTCGAGTTCCTCCGTCCTACTTCCCAGGTGCACTTGCATTGTGCGCAACGCCACCACCCATCCGCGACCCGCGGCGGTGGTAAAGCATCGACCGTACCACGGTCGTGACACGTACAAAACCTTCGGACAGCCGATCTGCGTGGCACGGGCCTTGTCTTTAGTGACCTCGCAAGGAGCCCGCACCAGCGCTCAGTGAATTTCAACCGGCTGTCTCATGCGTTCTCGCGTCCTGACCCGCAACACAGTCGCCTTCGGTCTCGGTGTGCTTGCCGTCGGCTTGCTGGTCTCCAGCTGCGCGCACGTGTCACGGTCCGGCCTGACGAGCGAATTCTCATCGCCCGCGGAATCGAGCAGCATCTATCGCCTCGCGTCCAGCAGTGCCCGGTCCAGTGTTCTCTACGAGTCGCGCACCATTTCGTTCGCGCTCGATCGCATCGATCAACGCGAACTCCCACTCGATCAGACGTACCGCCATCCCGGCACGGGGAAGGGTGTGACCGTGTATGTGTTCGACGGTGGCGTCTCACAGACTCATCCCGAGCTCGCCGGGCGCGTGCGGCTCGGCTACTCCGCGTTTCCTGACGATCCCAAGATTTGTAATGCGCACGGCACCGCCGTCGCCGGCGCGATCGCCGGCTCGAACCTCGGCGTCGCGCCCGAAGCCGAGATCGTCGATGTGAAGATGGTGCAGTGCGACAAGCTGAGGGGAACGATCAAGGCCATCGTCGACGGCGCTCGCTGGGCCATCGAGGATCACAAGCGTCACCCCGGCCCCGCGATCGCGAACTGGTCATTCATCGCCGATACGTCCCAGCGCATCGCGGCACTCGACAGCGCCGTGAACGAGCTGCGCGCCGCGGGCATCCCGGTCGTGGTCTCGGCCGGCAATCTCGACATCGACGCGTGCCACGTGTCGCCGGGCAACTCGAAGGGCACGATCGTCGTCGGTGCCTCGTCGGTGATCCGGCAGGTCGCGAGCGACGGCTCGGTCCACATGGTCGACCGGCGCTCGCCCGGCACGGCCTACGGGCAGTGCATCGACGTCTACGCGCCGGGCGATTCGGTCCTCCTGCCGAGCCTCGACCGCGAGATGAATCCGATATCGCAGTTGTGGAATGGGACGTCGATGTCGGCCGGCTACGTGAGCGGCGCGGCGGCGCTCATTCTCGAGGCGAACCCCACGGCGACGCCCGACCAGGTGGCCGGGGAGCTCGAGCGCAGCGCGACGACCAACGTGCTGCGTGATACGCGCACCACCTACTCGCGAATGCTCTACGTAGGTACGCGCGACGCGCGGCTCGTGACGCGGACGGCCGCGCGCCGCTGAACGCATAGATGGCACGATGACCAAACACGCAGAGGATGACGGCGCCGTCATCCTCTGCGTGTCGCGTTGGTACGCAGATCGCCGCGCGCCCGATGGCCCGCCTCACGGGCTCGGCGGAATCCAGCCCTTGGTGCGGTACTTCACCATCCCCAACCGCTCGTAGAGGTATTGTCGGAACGCCTCCATGCGGTCGCGCGACGAGAGCGGGTGCCACGCGACATATTCGTGTTCGCGCGATGGAACGCAGGCGACCTTGAACCCGACCGCCTCGAAGGTCGCGCAGGCGCGCCGCGTGTGCATCGGCGCCGTCACCACGATCACCTCACGAGTGCCGGGCGGCAGTTGGGAAGCCGCCTGAATCGCTTCATCACGGGTGTTGCTGACGCCAGTGAGCGACGTCCACGCCTCCCGCGCCCCGCCGAGTGTGATGAGCCGCTCCTGGTCACCCGTGCTCGACCGGAGCAGCGAGCCGAAGGTGTTCTCGACCGCGGTCGTGAACAACCGGGGCGCGAGCCCGCGCTGGTACAGCTCGATGCCCGTGAGGAGCCGCGCCACTCCCTGATCGTTCAGCATGCCGTCCGCGTTGACCGTCGCCGACAGCACGACGATCGCGTCCGCGGACGCCGGGAGCGGATCGTTCCGGACCCACCGCGCCGCGACGCCGAGCATCGTCGGCGTATCGGCGATGAAGAGGTAGAGAAGGATGCAGAGCGCGTCGAGCGTCAGCATGATCCATGACACCCCGACCGCGCCCAGCACGGCTCCTGCTCCCATGCTCGTGAACAGCATGACCTGCTCGGCGACTGCGCCGAGGATGTCGTCGAGCCCGAAGGTGATCAGAAAGAAGCCGAAGAGTCCGCCGGCTGCGCCGCCTACGATGAGGCCATAGGCGCGGCGACGCGTCTCGGGGCGTGACCACCAGCTCGGCGACGGCTCGGGCGGGCTTGGCGGCGGTTGGAGAAAGGGAAAGGCTGGCACACCGTGAGGACGAGCTTGGGATCGCCCTGTCACCGCGCATGCCGTGTCCGCCTCGTTTCACGGGGAGAATCGCAACCGCATTTCCACACGAAGGCGCGCTAATTTGCCCGTAGATTCATTTCGACTTCTTCGATTGCGCATTCGACCCATGCCGACCACCGATCTCGATCTTCTCGCCATCAATACCGTCCGGACCCTCTCGATGGACGCCGTCCAGAAAGCGGAGTCGGGACATCCCGGCACGCCGATGGCGCTCGCGCCGCTCGCGTACGTGTTGTTCACGCGCACGATGCGGCACGATCCGGCGGACCCCGACTGGCCGGATCGCGATCGGTTCGTGCTGTCGTGCGGCCACGCGTCGATGCTGCTCTACAGCGCGCTCTATCTGAGCGGCTACGACCTCTCGCTCGACGATCTGAAGCAGTTCCGCCAGTGGGAGAGCCGCACGCCGGGCCACCCGGAGTACGGGTACACGCCGGGCGTCGAGACGACCACCGGCCCGCTGGGGCAAGGGATCGGAAATGCCGTCGGCATGGCCGTCGCCGAAGCCCACCTCGCCGCGACGTTCAACAAGCCCGACGCGAAGATCGTCGACCACTACACGTACTTCATCTGCAGTGACGGCGACCTGATGGAAGGCATCTCGCACGAAGCCGCGAGCTTCGCCGGCCACTTCAAGCTCGGGAAGCTGATCGGGTTCTACGACGACAACCGCATCACGATCGACGGGTCGACCGACCTCACCTTCACCGACGACACGGCGAAGCGGTTCGAGGCCTACGGGTGGCAGGTGCTGCACATCAGCGACGTCAACGACCTCGATCAGATCGAGCGGGCCATCGCCGAGGCGCAGGCCGACAGCACGCGTCCCACGATGGTCGTGACGCGGACGCACATCGGCTACGGGAGCCCTCGGCAGGACAGCGAGAAGGCCCACGGCGAGCCACTCGGCAAGGACAATGTGCTCGCCACGAAGAAGGCCTACGGATGGCCGAGCACCGAGCCGTTCTTCGTGCCCGAGGAGGCGCTCGCGCACTGGAGAACGACCCGCGAGCGGGGCGCGAAGCAGCACGCCGAGTGGAAGGAGAAGCTGCAGGCATACACGCGGGCGAATGCCGCCGATGCGGCGGAGCTCGAGCGTCGCCTTTCCGGAAAGCTGCCGGCGAACTGGGCGAGCACCATTCCTACGTTCACGAAGGAGAACGGCAACATCGCGAGCCGCGCGGCGTTCGGCGCCGTGCTGAACGCAACCGCGGAGTTTCTACCGGAGCTCGTCGGCGGCTCGGCCGATCTGACGCCGTCGAACAACACGCAGGTCAAGGCGTGGAAGAGCTTTGCTCCCGACGACTACGCCGCGCGGTACGTCCACTTCGGCATTCGCGAGCACGGGATGGCGTCGATCATGAACGGCATGGCGCTGCACAAAGGGATCATCCCGTACGGCGGCACGTTCCTGATCTTCTCGGACTACATGCGCCCGTCAGTGCGCCTCGCGGCGCTGATGCAACAGCGCGTGATCTTCATCTATACGCACGACTCCATCGGGCTGGGTGAGGATGGACCGACGCACCAGCCGATCGAGCAGATCTCGTCGCTGCGGGCGATTCCGGGCTTCACGCTGCTGCGTCCCGCGGACGCGAACGAGACGGCGGTGGCGTGGCGGGTGGCGGTCGAGCACGACTCGGGGCCGGTGGCATTGGTGCTGACCCGGCAGAAGCTGGGGTTCATCGATCGCGAGACGTATGCGTCGGCCGAGGGCGTGGCGCGGGGAGGCTACGTGCTCGCCGATGCAGCGAGTGGTGCCGTGCCGCAGGTCGTGCTGATGTCGTCGGGCTCGGAGGTCGCGTTGATCCTGCAGGCGCATCAGCAGCTCGCCGCGATGGGGATCGCGTCGCGGGTGGTGAGCATGGCGAGCATGGAGCTGTTTCGGCGGCAGCCGGAGGAGTATCGGTCGTTGGTGCTGCCGGCGGGGGTTCCGCGGATCGCGATCGAGGCGGGGCACCCGATGTCGTGGTACGAGTGGGTGGCGGGGCACGGGGAGGTGCTCGGCCTTACCCGGTTCGGGGAGAGCGCGCCGTACGAGAAGGTGTATGAGGAGCTTGGAATGACGGTGGCGCGGGTGGTGGAGGCGGCGCGGACCTACGCGGGCTCGGCGAAGGCGTAGAGCGCGGAGCCAGGGCGAAGTCGATAGTACGCAGATTCCGTCGTCGTCTTCGCCCGGCAGTCATACCGCCGTCGTCGGGTTGGCTTAGCCCGCGACACCCACTGACGTTCTCGCACTGGCGGCCACGACGTGCTTCGCGGCGTCGACGATCGCGCGTTCGTCCATTCCGTACTGCTGTCGCAGGTAATCCTGGCTGCCGACGATCGCGGAGAAGCCGTCGCGAAGTCCTACGCGGCGGAAGGCTTTCGGAATGACGCCGGCTTCGAGGCAATATTCGGCGACGGCACCGCCAAGGCCCCCGTGAACCGTGTGCTCCTCTACGGTGACGATTCCACCGGTCTCCATGACTGCCGAGCGCACCGCCGCGTCGTCGAGAGGCTGAATGGTGTGCATGCTGAGCACACGTGCCTGAACGCCAAGCTGCGACAGCGTCTCAGCGGCCAGAAGGACCTGTGACAGGATGCCGCCGGTGGAGATGAGCGTGACGTCTGTGCCCGGACGCAACATCCTGGCACGACCGATCTGGAAGTGTTCACCGACCAGAGCGGTGCTTCCGGCGGAGGTGCGATCGAGGCGGATGTAACACGTCCCGGGCCGGTCGGCCAATGCCGTCGCCGCTTCAGCGGCCTCCCAATCACAGCCCGGTGCGACGACCGTGATCCCCAGAGCACGAAGGATCGCCAGATCTTCCGTGGCGTGATGCGACATGCCGAGCGCGCCGTAGCTGAACCCGCCGCCGATCGCCACGATCTTGACATTGGCGCCATGATAGGCGGCGTCGTTCCGGATCTGCTCGAGACAGCGGAGCGTCGGAAAATTTCCGATCGAGTAGGTGAAGACGATCCGGCCATCGAGAGCGAGTCCGGTCGCCAGCCCAGTCATGTTCTGCTCGGCGACGCCGGCGTTGACGAACTGCCGGGGAAAACGCTTCTCGAACGAAGTCAGCACGCCGAAGCCCAGATCGCCCGTGATCAGGAGGATCCGAGAGTTCGCTTCGGCCAGGGCCTCGAGGCGCCCGATGAAGGCGTCTCTCATCCGTTCAGCAACTCAAGTTCGGCGTTCGCGAACTCTTCGCCCCGCGCCGTGCGGTAGTGCCAGAGCACTGAATTTTCCATGAACGAAACGCCCTTCCCCTTCGTCGTGTGAGCGATCACGCACGTTGGCTTCCCTGTCGGATCGGCCGCGGTGTGCAGCGTTTCGAGCAACGCGTCGTGATCATGACCGTCAACCTCCAGGACCCGCCATCCGAATGCGGTCCATTTGTCGGCGAACGGCTCGAGCGCGACGGTCTCGGCGACAGACTTGAGACTCTGAATCTTGTTGTAGTCGATGACAGCGGTCACGTTCGCGAGCCGGTGATGAGCCGCGAACAGAATCGCTTCCCAGTTCGATCCCTCATCGCATTCGCCGTCGCTCATGAGCACCACGATGCGATGCGATCGACCGTCGAGCGCGGCGCCGAGCGCCATCCCGACGCCGACGGGCAGTCCGTGACCCAGTGACCCCGTGGAGAACTCGACGCCCGCGATATTCTTGTGCGAGACATGGCCGCTCAGATTTGACCCGTCCTGGTAGTGGGTCGACAGCGTCTCGAGTGAGAAGAACCCGCGTTCGGCAAGCGCGGCGTAGACTCCGGCTCCCGCGTGACCCTTGCTGAGAATGAACCGATCGCGTTCAGGCCAGTTCGGCCGTTCCGGATCGACACGCAGCACCGCGCCATAGAGAACGGCGATGATGTCGGCCATCGACAACACCGCGCCAATATGGGAGCTGCCGCCCCGACTCGTCATGCGAAGGGCGTGAAGTCGAATACGACGGGCGAGCTCTCGCGTGCCAGCCGCGCGTTCAGGCACGATAGAACTGCCTGACGCGAGACGCGATGTAGTCAACGTCGTCGAGACCGAGTGTCATGTTCATGGGCAGCATGAGACACCGCTCGAACAGTCGTTCGGTGCGAGGGAGCCGTTGCGAAAAGCCCAGGCCGGCGAATTGATGCACCGCCTTGCCTCCCCACTGCAGAATGGTCCCGATTCCCGATGCGGTCAGGAACTCCCGCAGCCCGTCTCGATTCTCGGCCTCGATTTCATAGTTCTGATAGACGTCGAAGTGTGCCGGTGACGCGTCTGGCGCCGGCGGCAGACTTACCGACTCGAGGTCGGCCAGCGCCGCGTGATACTGCGCGGCGAGGTTGCGGCGGTGGCTGATGATCTCGCCATAATCCCGAAATTGCAGATCGAGAACAGCCGCCTGGAGATTGTCGAGCCGGGAATTGAACCCCCATGTCACGACTTCGCCGTCGTGGTTGCGGCCATGATCCCGAAGCAGCAGAACGCGCTCGGCTATCGTGTCGTCATTCGTCACGACCGCCCCGCCATCGCCGAAGCACCCCAGGATCTTCGCCGGATAGAAGCTGAAGACGCCGGCTCGCCCGAACGTCCCCGCATACTGTCCATTGAACTTCGACCCGAGCGCCTGCGCGGCGTCCTCGAGGATGAACAGGCCGTGCGCATCCGCGATGCCTTGGATGCGAGCCATGTCCGCGGTTCGGCCGTTGAGTTGCACGGGCATGATCGCCCGCGTTCGCGGCGTGATCGCCCTCTCGATGGCGTCGGGATCGATCATGTGATCATCGCCGCAGTCGACAGGAACCGGCACGCCTCCCGCGTGCGCGACCGAAGCGGGCGACGCGACCATGGTATGCGACGGGAAGATCACCTCGTCACCCGGCTGGAGACCCACGGCACGCCATGCCATCACGAGACCGTCCGTCGCATTCCCCACGCCGATGACGTGCTTCACACCCAGGTACTCGGCGACGTGGCGTTCGAACTCGGCAAGGTCTCGCTGCTGGATGAATGCTCCGCGGCGGATGATGTCGCGGAAGATCGCGACGTACTCCTCCTCGCGCGCCGTGAATGCCGCCTTGTAGTTGAAGAACGGAACCGTTCGAGGTTCGGTGGATATGCTCATGGTCGACTCGGCGAGGCTGGCTCAGTCCAGAACGGCGAAGGAAATGTAGGGATCGAAATCGTGACGACGGAGGCGCAGATGTCGCAGGCCAACTTCGTCAAGCGCGGCAAGTGTTTCGCCCGGCCACTGCGGATTGTCCAGCTCATCGAACGCGAGCACCGCTCCCGCAGGCATGCGCGGGAGAAAATGCTTGAGCGCGACGCGGGTCGGCTCATACAGGTCCATGTCGAGAAACAGGAGACTCACCACGAGATGAGGATTCTCATCGACGAACCGCGGAATCGTCTCGACCACATCCCCTTTGACGAGATGGACCTTGTCCATGTGCCCCAGGAAACGGTCGCGGTCATACTCGGCGATGAGCGCTGACAGCTCCTCGTGCGAATCGGCGCACAGTTGGCCCGGCGCGACGTCGATGACTGGCGTCTTATCCTGGTCGGCGACGCTCGGAAAGCCGGCGAACGTATCGAAGCCGTAAATCCGACGCATGAAGTTCTCAGGTTCCAGCATCGTGCTGAGCTTCGCCCAGCTCATGGTGCCAAAGCCGCGAAACACCCCGCACTCGATCACTGACCCCTTGACGGGCAGTACGAGTTTGAAGAGCTCGTACAGCGCGAGAAAGCGCTTCAGATGCTGGCGACGGACGTACTTCGGAAAGTTCTCGAGCTTGACCTCGGTCGGATCCGGGCAGGCATCGAAGATGCGCGCATTGTTCGCGCCGACTTCCTGCTCAGCGGCTGTTCGAAATTTCTTCACGGGCGTCTCTATCGGATGATGCCGAGCGTCGCTGCGATCACGCGAAGATCGACGAGAAAGGATCGTTCACGGATGTACTCGAGGCTGAGGCGCATCTTCTCCGGATGAATCTTCTCCATGTAATCCCGATCAGGATCGGTGCTTCCGCGCAGGATCTCTCCTTCGTTGGGAAAGCGCACCGATGCATAGTCGGTGATTCCCGGTAGGACGGTCAACACGTGGCGCTGTTCCGGGGTGTACAGGTCCACGGCCCATTTCACCTGCGGTCTCGGTCCGACGAGACTCATCTCGCCCTTGACCACGTTGAGCAGCTGCGGAAGCTCATCGAGCTTGTATCGCCGCAAGAACTTGCCGATGGGCGTGATCCGCGGATCATCGTCGGGCGTCGACGATCCGCCAATCTTGTCCGCGTTCAGTACCATCGTGCGGAACTTGTACATGCCGAACAGGACGCCATTGCGTCCAACTCGCTGGCCCGCGTAGAGCACGGGCCCGCCGTCATGCTTCTTGATGAGGAACGCGATGAGGCCGAGAATCGGCGACAGGACCAACAGACCGAGCAGCGCGGCGATGAAGTCGAAACATCGCTTGAGAACAGGATACATGACGAAGAGTAGAGAAACGATAGCCGCGACGACCGGCGTCACGGCACACGGACGAACGGATGACGTGACGTGTTTCTATGCCGCCGCTTTCGAACCGCGCCGTCCCCGCCCACCCCACAAGCGGCTGATGTCTTCCTTCGTTGATCGCCACAGGTCGCCAAGTTCCTCGCGTCCGCCCCGATCGTTCTGCTCGAGGGCCGCGAACTGGGACTTGAGCAGCGCGATGATCGCACCCAGCATGAAAGCAGCGATCATCGCGACGATGGCTTGACGCACCAGACCGCGCGGCTGTGGTTCAGCGGGATACGTCGGACGTTCGACGATCGTCACCACCGGTGTGTCGCGCACTTCGTCGATTCGTGCCTGCTCGAACGCCTGTGAGAGAGTGACGTAGAGCTGTTGACGAAGGCTGACCTCGCGTGCAAGACGGTCGCGCTGGAACTCAAGCGCCGGGGAATTTCCTCCGCGATTCTGCTGCAGGAACGACTGGAGTGCGTCTTCGGCATCGCGAAGATGTTGACGCGCCTCCGATGCTCGCGTCTCGGCGAACTGACGCTCGGCTGACGCCTGCGACTGCCGACCCACGAGGTTGAAACGATTGACCTCGTCGAGGAGCCGTTGGTCAATGGCGTAAGCCAGGGCCGGCATTCGCGCATGCACCGCGACCGTGACCACGCCCGTCTTCTTCGAAACGGCCGAAGCGATGGCAAGCTTGAGGCTGTCAATGGCCGCCGCCCGCTTCCGCAGCGTGTCCATCTTCTTCGGTACGAGAAAATCGATCAGGGCGACGGGCGCTGCCCCTGATTCCGCCTGGGGAACGCGCACGCTATCGAGGATGACGTTCAGAATCTCCCGAGACGTTACCAGATCGGCATAGAACGCCGGCGACTCCGCGCCATCGCCGGCATCGAGCGAGACGCCGAACTGCGCGGCGAGGCCAGAGGCTGCCGACATCCCCTTCCGCCCCTGCGGCGTGAACGACGACGTCGACGCGTAAGTTCGCGGCTTGAGCAGCACCGCGGCGATGACCGCGACGGTGACAAGTACCGTGACGGCGAAGATGAGTCGCCGTTCGCGCAGCACGAGGATGAGCGCCCCGAGCAAGGGGCCCCGCTCCAGAGACTCGGCCGGCATGCGTTCGGAGCCAGACGAGTACCGATTGTGGTCGATTACGTTGGTCATGACGCAATGCGTGGCACGGTCCTCAGCGCGGGGGCTGCCACCGATTCGCCGGCGGACGCTTCGCTCCAGACCGCGTGGAGCGAATCCTCGAGGGTGTATCGACGCCGCCAACCGGTCGACGCGAAAAGCTTCGACGAATCTCCGCAGCTCCAACTGTCGCCCCCACGACCGTCCGGCGCCAGGATGTCCGCCGTTCGGCCGATCAGTGCCAAACGCCGTGCCAGATCGCCCACCGAGGTCGGAATTCCCGACGCGATGTTATACGCGCCGGCAGGTTGCGTGACGAGACACGCCAGAGCCGCACCGACATCGCGGACGTCCACGAAGTCCCGGATGCTCTCACTATTGCGCACCGTGAGCGGCGCGCCGGGCGATTCTTTCATTCGCTTCACAAACGCAGCGGCCACGAGCGTCGTCGGTTCGCCTGGTCCGGTGATGTTGAAGGGGCGCGCGAGAATAACCTCGAGATCCAGGTTGGCGTCATTCCATCTGCGCTCCTGGGCAAGTTTGATTTCACCATAGCGCCCCGACGGAAGGAGTGCCTGGTCCTCGGTCACCGCGCCCGGCCCGGATCCTCGCCGGTCACCGTACACTGCACCGCTACTTACCAGGACGACCGCCCGCAGTGAGCTGCACCGACGGCAGGCGTCGATCACGGCACGATCGATCGCCTGGGCCTGGACGTCGACTTCATCGATGGCCGTCGCAAGCAACGTCCGTGGAGGGAAGGCCGCGTGAATGACTCCGCGGACCCCGCGCGCGCGCAGCCAATCGCCGAGTCGCTCTGGATTGTCTGCGAGGTCGATCGCGAAATACTCGTCGTCGTCCGTCGGACAGTCCGATCGGGGTGAGACCGTTCCGCAAACGGCCCGACCCATCGCCTTGAGTTCGCGTACGACCGCGGCGCCAATAAAGCCGCGGGCCCCGAGAACGGCAATCACAAGTGCGACTCCAACCGGCCCTCGCCGGCCGCCCAACGTTGCGCGATCGCATAGTCCTCGGGGCGGCCGACATCGAGCCATTGCCCCACGTGCCGATACAGCCGAGGAGGCAGCCCGGCCGCCATCAGCCGCCGCATGAGATCTGGCATGTCGAGCCGTTCGCCCGGCGCGATGTGCTCGACGATTCCGGCGGACATCGCGTAGACGCCTGTGCTCACCTCATATGACAACGTTGGCTTCTCGTCGTACCGGCAAAGCCGTCGCTCGGGGCTCGCCTGGATTACGCCAAGGTTGATCTGCACTTCCTTGGCGAACGTCACGACGGTGGCGAGCTCTCCACTGCTGACATGGTCGTCGTAAAGCGCTCGAAAATCGATGTCGCTCAGCGTGTCGCCGTTCAGTACCAGAAAGCTGTCCGCAAGGTCGGTCGTGATGCCGACCGGCCCCGCCGTGCCGAGAGGTTCCCGCTCGCGCAGATATCGGATCGGCACGCCGAACTGGCTGCCGTCGCCGAAGTACGCTTCGATGAGCGAGGCCAGGTGATTGACGGAAAGGCAGACCTCGGTGCACCCCGCGGCGCACAGTTGATCGATCAGACGATGCAAGATCGGACGGTCCCCGACCGGCACGAGCGGCTTTGGGAACGAAACCGTGAACGGCGCGAGCCGAGTGCCCCGACCTCCCGCGAGAATCAATGCCTGCACCGGTGATCAATAGCTCCGATTGAGGTGAGCGATACCGCTGGACACGCGCGACTCTGGAGGCCGAGAGAAATCGGAACGACGGCGCCGGCAGAGTTCAGTGTGGGGAGTTCTGTGTGCGTCCTACAATACTACATCAGCAAGCCACGACGCACGCGCGTTCGAACGCAAATTCGCGACGAGTGATCACGCCGACACGAGCGGCGTGCTCACACGCGCCGGAACGCGGAACGCGTTTCAGCCGCCTTGGTCCTGGCCATACCCTCGAGCTGCCGCACCAGCTCGGCCGCGGTTTTGCGCCCATCTGCCCGCTCCAGTATCAGATCGCGATTGAACGACCGCGCCCGAAGGCGAAGACTGTCATCTTCCACGGCGCGCCTGACCGCACGTGCCAGGGCATTCGGGTCGTCGAGCGGCACAAGCATGCCATTGTCCGCGGCGGAATCGATCCAGTCTCGGTTCGCCGGTATGTCCGATAGGATCGGGAACAGACCGCACGACATTCCTTCGAGCAGCGAAATCGACGTGCCATCGGACCGGGACATGGACACGTAGATGTGCGACTCCTGCAGCGTTCTTCTCAGCGTTGCGTCGTCGGCGCCCCCCAGGAAAGAGACAACACAGCGCTCGCGGCCGACGAGCAGCTCGGCGGCAAGTTTCCGGGCCGCTTCGAGTTGAGATCCCGCGGAGACGAAGGTCACCTCGACGGCGCGATCGAGGTCGCCAAGCATGGCCAGGGCTCGAATCAGCGCGTCGTTGTTGTACACCGCCTCGAACCCGCGAGTGCAAACGATTCGAACCGGGTCGGCAGGCGCGTCTCGCGGGCTGAACCGATCAGTGTCGATCCCGATGATGTACGACGAGACCGGGCCGCAGCCGAACGACGATTCGGCAACGGCGGCGAGATCCTTACCGTTTGCAAACACCGCCGAGGCTCCGCGCATCGCAAGGCGTCCCACCATGCGCGTCCCGGGGTTCAACAGGTGCACGTCGCTTCCAACCAGATAGACGGCGTAAGGCCGGAACCCACTCAGATAGGCAATCGCCGCCTGGCTCCCGCCGTACAGCGTGAACAGTGCGTCGGCACGACAGTCTCGCAGCAGCTTTCGAAGGCGAACGCCCCCCGCGACCAGGTTGAGCGGATGGCGATAATGTCCCGAAAGCGTGTGGAGCGCCTCAATGCTCTGCTCCAGCATCGACACACCGTCGCGATGCACCGCGTCTTCTCGGCTCAGGTATCCGAGCTTGCTCGTCAGCTCCCCGAGCCCAATGACTGTGACCGATACACCCATCCGGCTCAGGCGAATGGCGATCTCGCGCGACCAATGACTCCGGACGTTCATGAGAATGGCCAGTCTCATGGCAGCACTTCCGGCGCGGGCGAGGGCTGAAAGACGGATGGCTGGCCGGAGGGGGACCCTAGCGATATCCGACGGAGATTTCGATTCAGGAAGTACGCGAGCACGACGACGTTGGCGATGTAATAGCCGCTGGTGCACACCGCGAGGCCGACGATGCCGACGGCCGCAAAGACGAGGATCTTCAGCGGTATGATGATCGAATAGACGACCCCGGTGACGATCGCCGGCGTGCGAGTGTTGCCAATCGAATAGAACGCGATGTTCGCGAGGTACCCCAGCGAATCGCCCACGAGCAATCCGGTCAGCGAGATGAGAAGGATCGTCAGGCGGTCGATTTGCGCGAGATCCATGTTCTTGTGCGCAAAGACCAGTTGGAGAACGGGACGCGAGAAGGGCACGCAAAGCGCGACGAACAGAACGATGATCCCGATTCGTACGGCGCGACTTGACAGCGCCTTCCGAAAGTTCCCCCACTCGTGACGGTGAGCGATTTGTGCCAGGACGGGACTCGCGGGGGCCACGAAAGTCTGATTGAGGACCTGGCCGACAGCGGAGAGGATCTGTTGCGCGAGATAGAGGAGCGACAGGCTCCCGACTGGGGCGATCGATGCCAGAACCCGATCCACCAGGATATCAGTTCGCGCGTACGCGGCTCCGAGAATCAATGGCCGAGCGTCTCGAAACAACCGTCGAGCGACCGGTCGAAGAGCGCCACCACCGGCGTGCCAGCCCATGATCGGCAGCAGGAGCACGCATTCCGCCAGAAACCGAAGGTCGAACGCCCACGCCGCCGCGACAACGCCGAGACGCTTTACCGACAATATCAGGAAGACGAGTGACACCACGGCGCTGAGAGCGGACGCGATCGCGGGAAACACAAACCGATGCTTGGCGTTCCAGACCGCTCGCGCGGCGCCGCTCAGGCCCTGTAGCACCATTCCGGCAAGAAGCCACCGTGCGAGTGACGCGGCGAGTCGTTGCTGACCTGGCTCGAATCCAGGTGTCAACAACGGGACCCACACGGGTGCGGCAATCCCCAGCGCGACGGCGACCAACCCGAAGAACAAGCCGGTCAGCTGAAGCGTCCCCCAAGCGAATTCACCGAAGCGCTGGTCGGGCGACACGGCCAGGACCGGAATCGCGACCCGGTACAGGGGGTCTGCCACGACGTACAGCATCACCGTCGGAACCGCCAATGCCGCGAAATACGCATCGAGCTGACGACTGGCGCCGAGCTGGGTCAGCAGAAACCACTGTGCTGCGAAGCTGATTGCGATCGTCGCCGAGGCGCTCGTCCCCAAAACCAACTGGCGCCGATTGATCATGGATCGGAGGGTCGTTCCCAGCTCGCGTTCAGAAGGGTGTTCCGGATCATCGGGAGGCAATGTAACTCACGAAACCGCTGAACGTTGCGTGCCTTTTCGCGTATTCGGTTGAGAATTTTGGGCGGCCTCGCGGCGCGCGTCGGTGTCGGCTCGGCGAGCCTGCGCTGCAGCCCGACGTGACGGACTGCCGGCCGAACATGCGCGAAGCCGGATGTCGACAGATGGCAATCGGCGCCGAGTCAGCGACGAATCCCGGTGTATATTCCACGCCTATTTCTTCGGGCTGACAATGGGGATTGCCGAGCTCCGTACGGTGAGACGGACCCGATGGTGATCGGCTGCGATCGAATGAAGCAATGACGAATCCGACGATGTCGATCGGCGGCACGCTTTGGAGAAGCCCGGCCCGGTGACGATCCTCGTCATTGCCCTCACGGCTGGGATTCTCGCGTTCGCGTCGCGCCTGCAGGATCGATCCTGGGTCGGCCCTGCCGCGATCTTCGCGCTGATCTGGGCAGCGTACATGCCGACGCTGCTGTTCTTCATCGATAGCGAAGATGTTTTTGTGCCGGGAATGCTGTGGATTTTGGCCAGCGTCGCGTGCGTCTGGGCGGGGTCCGCGTCCGCAGCGACTCTCTGCCCGGCGCCTCGTGAGCGGCACGTCGTGCCGTCGCCGAAGGCAATCTTTCTGCTAAGGCACCTACTGAAGGTCCCGATCGTCGCCGGCCTCGCCGATATGGTGTGGCTTTTCGTCCAGCGCGGGATGTCGCTCTCCGATCTGGTGTCATTCGCGGCCATCATGGCCGTGAGCGCGGCCAATCGAAGTGAGCAGTATGCCGGCGAGGCCGATACGCCGGTGGGAGAACGCATCGCGTTCACGCTGCTCTTTTTGGGATGCCTCTACGGCGGCATGCTGTTTCGACTGAGCAACCGTCGGAGCGACAAGGCCCTCGCCTTGGGCGCCCTCCTCCTGATTATTGCGATCAACACGCTTCACGGCTCGCGGTTCGGCTCGATCTACGGCGGCGCATTCTGGTTGTCCGGGTACCTTGCGACATACGTCGCCATCAGCAACCCGAAGAAAGGAATCGGCGGAGCATTTCTGGTCCGCTTCGCGACCGCCGGCGTGGTGATCGTCTTCGCCCTCTCCATGGCGACGATGATCGTTCGCTACACGATCTTCGCCGACGTCGATACCAAAACGGTCTCCTTTCAGTACATGTTCACCGACCCATTTGGCTTCGTCGCCGCGTTCGGCATCTGGTTTCGGGACATGCATATGCATCCCGACGGTCCGCTCTGGGGCGCCCGGGTGTTTCGCCGGGTACTGGCATTCTTCGGACGTCAGTACGAGTTGTATGACGCCATCGACGTAGGCTTCAACAGCTCGAACGTTTTCACCATCTTTCGCGAGCTGATCGAGGACTTCTCGCTCCTCGGCTCACTGGTTTTCCTGGCCCTGTATGGATTCCTGGGTCGTGTCGCTTTCTGGAAGGTTGGGACGGAACGTGGGCACATGGCGCTCCCGTGGCTCGCGGTCACCTACATCTTCGCGTTCACCAGCGTGGCATCGAGCGCCTTCGCATACACCACGATCCTCGCTGCGGCGGCCATGTTCGCAGTCGGCTTCGCCTTTCTCCCGCCGATAGCGATTCCTGTCTCGGCCGCAGAACCGCCACTCGAGCCGGCAAAGGCACCGGCGTTGCCGAGCAACCTGGTTCCCGGTTGGGAATAGCCTCGCACGAGCGGAGGCGGCAAGCAAAATTCACCGGTCCGGCGAGCGCCATTCAAGGCGAATCCGGCCATGGGCACAGTTTCCAGGGTAAATGTCGCAACAGTCCATCATGTCGAACACTGAGATGTCGCTGTCCGAAGATCGGAAGACGACTCGGCCGCTGGTCTGCGTCCAGGGTGTGGGATTCGTCGGAGCAGCGATGTCGGTCGCCGTCGCTTCCGCGAAGGATCAACAGGGCAACCCGCGGTTCGACGTCATCGGCGTCGACCTTCCGACCCCCGAGGGTCAGGCGAGAATCGCGGCGCTCAACGACGGCCTGTTCCCGTTCGAGACGACCGATCAGAGCCTGACCGATGCGTTGATCGACGCACATCGAGCTGGAAACCTGCGCGCGACGACAGACCCGGCCGTGTACGAACGTGCTTCGGTCGTCGTCGTCGACGTTCACTGCGACATCTCCGGTATCGCCGACGGCAAGCCCCGGATGGAGCTGGACGGGATTCGGCGCGCCGTCGAGGAGCTCGGCAATCGCCTTCCGCCGGGCGCGCTGGTCATCGTCGAGACGACGGTTCCGCCCGGAACCTGCGCGCGCATCGTAGCACCGATCCTCGAGAATTGTCTTCAGAGGCGCGGGCTGCCCTCGGATGCCATTCTGCTCGCGCACGCGTACGAGCGCGTCATGCCAGGCCCGGCCTACCTCGACTCGGTCGTCCGCTTCTGGCGTGTCTATGCCGGACACACCCCGGAAGCGGCCGATGCCTGCGAGGCGTTCCTCTCGCAGGTGGTCGATGTGGAGCACTTCCCGCTCACTCGATTGAGCTCGACGACCGCCTCCGAGACCGGCAAGGTGCTGGAGAACAGCTATCGGGCGATGACGATCGCATTCATGGAAGAGTGGGGGCGCTACGCGGAGGCGGTCGGCATCGATCTGTTCGAGGTGATCGACGCGATCAGAGTCCGTCCCACCCATTCCAACATGAGGCAACCCGGCTTCGGCGTCGGCGGCTACTGTCTGACGAAGGACCCGCTGTTCGCACAGCTGGGAGCGCGCGAACTCTTCGGAGTTTCCGACCTCAGCTTCCCGTTCTGCACGACCGCGATCGACCTGAATCGCGCCATGCCTCTGGTCACGCTTCGCAAGGTCGAACACATGCTGGGCGGTAGCCTCGCGGGGAAGACGATTCTCCTCATGGGAGTGAGCTATCGCTCCGATGTCGGAGATACGCGCTATTCACCGTCGGAGACGTTCGCGCGAGAGGCGTCCGCGCGCGGAGCTCGCCTCATCTGCCACGATCCACTCGTTTCCCATTGGGCCGAAATGGACATGCCCGTTCTCAAGGATTTGCCAACGCTCGACGGCGTCGACGTCATCGTCTTCACGGTCGGACATCGGGATTATCATCAGCTCTCCCTGACGGAGTGGCTCGCCGACAAGGATGTCGCGGTGTTCGACGCGAACAACGTGCTGTCGAGGGTACAGCGCGACGAGCTGCGGCGGCTCGGTACGAAAACGCAGTACATCGGCCGCGGTGAGGCGATCGCGTGAAGCGTGTTCTCATCACCGGCGGAGCCGGCTTCATCGGCTATCATCTGGCCACCGAGTTGGTCGATAACGGCTACGCCGTCGACCTCGTGGACAACTTTTCGCGTGCCGTGGCGGACCCGGATCTGGACGCGCTCGCCGAACGGCCGCACGTGCGTCTCATTCGGGGCGATGTGCTCGACCGAGCGACGTACGACGCGCTGGGGGACGACTACGCCCAGATCTATCACTTCGCCGCGATCATCGGTGTCGCGCACGTGATGAATCGGCCGTACGACGTTCTTCGCGACAACACCGCGATGCTCGTCCTCGCGCTGGAGTTCGCCCGGCGGCAGGGTTCTCTCGAGCGCTTCGTGTTTGCCTCGACGAGCGAGGTCTACGCCGGAACGCTGCAGCACTTCACGCTGCCGATTCCGACTCCGGAAGAATCGCCACTCGCGCTGACACCGCTGGATCATCCGCGAACGTCGTACATGCTCTCGAAGATCTATGGCGAAGCGCTCTGCCAGCACTCGAACGTTCCATTCACGATCATCCGGCCGCACAACTTCTTCGGGCCGCGCATGGGCCTGTCTCACGTAGTTCCGGAGTTGCTCAAGAAGGCCTACGAAGCCGAACCAGGAACGTCACTGAGGGTCGCATCAGTCGAACATCGCCGTGCCTTCTGCTACATCAGCGACGCGGTGCACATGATCCGGCTGCTCGCTGAGTCCGACGATGCGAAGGGCCAGACCGTGAACGTCGGCAACCAGGAGCAGGAGTTGTCGATCGGCGAGCTCGCTCGACTGGTGATCGAGGTCGTCGGCCGCGACCTGGACATGACACCGGGTCCCCAAACGCCGGGTTCCCCGTCACGTCGGAGTCCGGAGATGTCGCGGGCCATCGGGCTCACTGGATTCTCTCCGCGGGTCGGGCTGAGAGAGGGCGTTACGCGCACCTTCGACTGGTACAGGCACACGATCTTCGACGGCGGCGTTGCGAGCGCTCGATAGCCGCGGGTCTTCGACCGTTCCCCATCGCCCGCGCCGAGTCGAGGCGCGGGCCTGTTCGAACGCTTGCCGGCGCGGCCAGAGTGGCCGGAGTAATCACCGCTGTTTGCCCTTCTTCGCGGACGCTAAGTGACCACGAATTCAAAGAGACGGGGCGGTCCGGCACCGGCCTACGAGGACATCACCGAGACGACCGGTATTCCTGTATCCGACGAAGGGGCGGACATGCTCACGTCGCGATATGAGTACGCCGCATCGCTCGCGTCTGGCCGGCGCGTGCTCGAAGTCGGCTGTGCCGCGGGCCAGGGGCTCGGCCTCCTTGCCGCGGCGGCTCGGTCGGTCGTCGGCGGCGACTACTCGATGCCGCTGTTGGCGAGCGCGAAGGCGCATTACGGCGCTCGAATTCCGTTCACGCGCCTTTCCGTCGAAGCGCTTCCTTTTCCCGCGGCGAGCTTCGACCTGGTCTTGTTCTTCGAGGCCTCGTACTACGTGCCGGACATGGAAGCGGGGTTCGACGAGATCGCTCGCGTGCTGACGCCGGGCGGGATCGTGGTGTTCGTGAATGCGAATCCCGAACGACCAGACTTCATTCGGAGTCCGCACAGCCACCATTATCACACCGGCGACGAGTTTCGGACCGCCCTCGTGAACCGTGGTTTCGATGTCCGCGTCGAGGCGGCGTTTCCGGTCATCGAACAGTCGCCGAGCCTTCGGAGACGCGTGCTGGGTCGGGCTGTTCCCGTGGCCCGTCGGGCGCTCGAATCGCTCCACCTCGTGCCGCGAACCTTACGCGGTCGCGCCAGAATCAAGCGATTGGTGATGGGGAAACTGCGAGTCGTTCCGGCGGAGTTGCCGCGAGGCTTCGGCCGGGTCGTGGATCGTGACCCGGTGTCGCAGGCTCCCGTCCCGACCCACAAAGTGCTCTACGTGACTGGGGTCAAACGCCAGTGATCTGCCGCGGTTCCAGGCTTTGCTGACGATGCGTCGTCACGATGCTCGCAAGCTGATCGATCATCCGGCCATAGACGTGTTCCGCCCGAAACTCACGGTCGAAAAGGGCGCTCGCGCGCTGGCGTAAGAGGGCGAGACGTTCGGGTGTGTCGCGCAGTTCGACCAGCTGTTTCGCGAGCAGGTCAGGATCGCACTGATAGGAAAAGCCGCAGCGATTCTCCGCGAGCAGGTCCGCAATCCTTCCGTGACCCAGATTGACGCCGATCGGCAGGCCGGCCGACAGGTACTCGGGAACCTTGTTGGGAATGGTCGACAGGAAGTCCGCGCGCTCGACATAGGGCGCGATGCCGATCGATGCCATGCGCAGCAGAGTCCATATCTCCGACCGCCGTCGCCAACCTGCGAACAGAATGGAATCGACGCCAGTGGCCGCCTCGCGGAGCTCCACGAGGCGGTCGCCGGTACCGCAGACGACGATTTTGATGCCCGCCTCGGGACCGAGTAAGCGCGCGGTCTTGATCAGCCCCTCGATATCGGTCTGGAAGCCGACGGTGCCGACGAAGCAGGCAATGAACTGTCCGGCTCCTCCGACGATGCCGGCCGAGGACCAGAAGGCTCGTGCATCTTCGAGCTCGCGCGCGGTTGGCATGGCAGCGACATAGCCGAACGGGAAGACCCCGTCGAGCTCCGTCGCCGGTCGGCCGGCATGGTTCAATCCCCATTCCGTAAAGGCGGGGGCGTGGCCCCAGATCGCGGTCGCGCCGCGAAACGCCCGCCGAACTTTCCGCGTCAAGGCCGCGATCGCGAGGCTCCCGGCTGGTCGTGTCCAGCGGGGCACGCCGTCGAGAAAGATGTCAGGCCAGAGATCGCGAACATCGAGCACTACCGGAACGTTGTTCCTCACACCGTACGCGATCGCCTCCGCGCTCAGTTCGATCGGAGGAAAGGAGCAGACGATGACGTCGGGCGGTTCGACGTCGCGACTCTCTCGCTGAAATTCCCGAGCCAAGTTGCGATGGTCGATGAGTCTTTGCAGCGAGATGTTCCGGCGGTAGCCACCGCCGTAGAGCATCCGGATCTCGTAATTGGACCGGATACGCTCATGCCGGTTGGTCGTCGCTCGGCTGATCTTGAGCGAGTGATTGAACGCCGACGTCCACCAGACGACGCGATGACCCGTCTCGCTGAGCATATCCGCGAGAATGCCGGCCCGCAGTAGTCGCTCGTTGCCCTCGTCAGTAGGAAGAGGTTCGCCGACGGTGACCAACCAGATGTGCATTAACCTTCCGACAGGAACAGGCAAGCCGCCGCGAGGGCTGCGCAGATCGTCACGACGAACTGCACAGGAGAGAGGCGCAAACGCTTACGGAGTCTGCGACAGCAGGAATTTCTAGTGCTGAGACATGTTGTCGAAGTGGGCCACCGAGCGGACCACGAGCGGCTCGACGCGCGCGCGTGAGTCCAGCGGGCCGGAGGTCCGAACTCGGCGCGGAAGCGACGGCGTCGAATCGGGCAGGGCGGCGTTCGAGCCAGCCGGCACTTCGGCGTCCTGACCCGACGTCGCGGGTGGGCAGAACTCAGGAACCAGGCGACGGATCAACCCGCGGAGCTCATCGGGCGGAGCGTGTCGATGGGCAGCGACGAGCAGGTCCTGGACGTCGTCATCGACTTCCGTCGACGGATGACCATCGCGAGCCTGCAGGATCTTGGGGTGGCTGGTCGGCGTCGCATCATCCGGCCCGAAGAACAGCTCCTCGTACAGCTTCTCCCCAGGACGCATCCCCGAGTACACGATCTCGATGTCCGTCCCCGCCTCGAGCCCCGACAGCCGGATCAGATCCTCCGCGAGATCCGAGATCTTCACCGGATCGCCCATGTCGAGCACGAACACCTCCCCGCCCCGCCCCAGCGCCGCGGCCTGCAGCACGAGCTGCACGGCCTCCGGAATGGTCATGAAGTAGCGACGCATCTCCGGATGCGTCACCGTCACCGGACCACCGCTCGCGATCTGCGACAGGAAGGTCGGAACCACGCTCCCGCGACTCCCCAGCACGTTCCCGAACCGCACGGCCACGAACGGCTTGCCCGTCCGATCCGCCGTGCACGCCACGATCTCTTCCGCGATCCGCTTCGTCGCGCCCATCACGCTCGTCGGACGCACCGCCTTGTCCGTCGAGATCAACACGAAGTGCTCGACGCCGAACTCGCCGCTCAGCTCCGCCACGTTCTTCGTGCCGAGCACATTGTTCAGAATCGCCTCGTCGACGCTGCGCTCCATCAACGGCACATGCTTGTGCGCCGCGGCGTGAAACACCGAGAACGGCCGCGCGGTCTCGAAGATGGCGCGCATCCGGATCTCATCGCGCACGTCGGCAATCACCGGCTCCACGGGCACCTGCGGAAAGCGGCGACGCAGTTCGTGCAACAACTCGAAGATCGAGTTCTCACCTCGGCCGACGGCTATGATCCGCGCCGGCGAGAGACCGGCCAACTGACGGCAGAGCTCGCTTCCAATCGAACCGCCCGCGCCGGTCACCATCACCGTGCGATTGCACACCAACGACCCGACCTGCTCCAGGTCGGTCTCGATCGGATCGCGCCGAAGCAGATCCTGAATTTCGATCGGGCGCAGCGCGCTGACGGCCTTCGCCCCCGAAAGAATCTCCGACAGGCCGGGGACCGTGCGATTCCGCACGCCGGCCGCGGCCGATGCCTGCATGATGTCGCGAATGAGCCGTCCACGCGCCGACGGCAGAGCGATGATGACCTCACTGACCGAGAACGACGCGACGAACTCGCTGAGATCGGAAAGCGCGCCCAACACCGGCACGCCATGCAAGCGGTGGCCGTGCTTGGTGTGATCGTCGTCGAGATACCCGACCGGCACCAGGCCGAGGTGCGGATTCTCGAGCATCTCCTTCGCGATCATCGCACCCGCCTCCCCGGCACCGGCGATGAGCACGCGGGTCGTTTCGGCGTTCAGGCGCGCGCGCTTGCGACGATCCGAGATCCCACGCGTCCGGCTCCGCCGCGCGACGATCCGCAGCAGGAGGCGGGGCAGCGAGATCACGGCCCCCGTCAACGCACTGTCGCTGAGGAGAACGCTGATCGGAATGCGACCCGGTGTCAGGCCGACGGCCGGGAGGACCACCACGCCGACCGCGAACGACACCACCGCGGCGATCAGCAGCGCTGCCACGAGCCGCTCCAGATCGGAGATGCTCGCGTACCGCCACAGCCGGCGATAGATGCCGACGTGATAGAAAACGGCGATCTTGATGGGGACGGCGACCGCGATGAACAGGAGCGCGGACCGATGCCACTGCGGCCAGAGCGCGAAGCCCTCGAACCGCGCGGCGAACGACACGAAGACGACCGCCGTCGCCAGCAGAATGTCCAGCGCGAAGAAAATCCTGTTTCTCATCGATCCCCGTGGGCCGCGCGACGAACGTCAACCAACCCCTTCGTCTCCAGACGCCGGCGATGCCCTGCGCATTCCGAAATCGTTAAACGATTTTCCGGAATACAGTTGCGGTAACTGAAGTCTCGTGTCGGATACTGTCAACGCACGATCGACCCGACACGCGGAGGCTGGCAATCAGAAGCCTGTATCGAACCCACCGGCGCCAGGCGCCGACCGCTGCATCTGCCGAACAGCCATCCCAGTATCGCGCATGCGGCGTCGCATGGCGTAATCCCGGAACGTGCAACCTAGAACGCATGGGCCGTCAATCAAAGCGTTTGACGACATTGCGGCCATAACGGCGACACAGGGCCGATGCAATTACCGGCCCAGGGCAGGCCGATGCTGCAGCTGCAGACGGTTCAAGCGATGTAGGTCACACAGAGACTGATGCAAAAGCGCCCCACACGGCGACACTGCGGGGTCAGGGGGGATCCCCATATAGACGCAGCACGATCCCCGCGGTCCGGGCGATGATCTGCGCATCGAGCAGCAGGGTGCGGTCTCGGACGTAGCCGAGCTCCAACTCACACCGCTCCGGATAGCCGACGGACTGCCGCCCGTTCGCCGCCCATGCGCCCGTGAGCCCCGGCTTCACCGACAACATCAGATCGCGGTCCTCGCCATACATCGCCAATTCTTCCTCGACCACAGGCCTCGGCCCGACCAGCGACATGTCGCCGACCAGCACGTTCCACAGCTGCGGAAGCTCGTCGAGACTCGTCTGGCGAAGGAAGCGACCGAGCTTCGTCACGCGTGGATCGCGCGATTCAGGAATCTTGAAGTGATTCTGGCGATACTCCTCGTACATCGCGCGGTCCGCGCGAAGTACGGCCTCCGCGTCGGCGCGCATCGTCCGGAGCTTGAGACAGCTGAATTTCCGGCCGCGGAAGCCGATGCGAGTGTGCTTGAAGATCGGCGTGCCCGGCGACTCGATCATCACCAGCAGGCCGAGGACGATCAGCAGTGGAGCGGCGACGATCAGCCCAATCGCCGAGAGCACTACGTCGATGCAGCGCTTGACGGCATCGTGAAAGGGGTGGCGCGGCAGCCGCGCCAACTGAATGAGCGGTCCCTCGTCGGTCCAGACGACGACGGGCTCGTGCTCCGCGAGGACTTCGGTGGGCATGACCGCCAGCACCTCGCAATGAAACGCGAGGGCGACATCGGCCACGCGACGCATGTTCGTCGGACCGATCTGCCCAGCGACGAGGAGCGCATCGACGCGGCCGTCGCGCACCAGTTGCGCGGCTTCAGCCAACCCGGCCAGCGCTCCGTCGGCGTCCTCGATGTCCAGCGCGATCGATTCCACGACGGAGAACCTTCCACCGACGACGGCGGGGTGCAGCAACGCGCGCGGCAGATCCGATGGCGCGCCGAGCGCCACGACGCGTCGTGCTGCACGAGCAATCCTGACCCGACTCTGCGCGGACTTGATCCAATGCGCCGCGCGATTGCGTTGTACCGCACGAAACTCGACAGGTGTCTCTGGTTCCGGCATCCAGTCGCTATTGAATGATTCCGTCGGGCTCCGGCAAGGTAGCCGGTCTCGACTGGTCCAACAACTCCATCGCATTGCGGCATCACATGATACCAACGGCGATAACGACGGCGTCACCACCGCGCACGGAGTCGTTCACGACACAGCACCGTCGCATCGACGGCAGGGTGTGATCAACGCAAGTGTCAGACCCCGCACCGCGTCACAATCCCATCAGCCGCTACAACTTTGTGGGTCGAGATCGTCGGAGTCGCGCGGCTCAACCGGCGACCTGCGCGACGAGTCACGCGGGGTCAGGTCGACTCCGCATCGGTCGGCGCCGCCGGCTCGCTCGGGGCTATCGCCCCTGTCGCCGACGCGATCAGACCGCGCCGACGCGCCAGCCACCCACGAACCAGGTCACGTTCACCGAGATCCATACCGAACCACCACGCACCGCAACTGAACGCAACCGCGACGACGGCCACAGCCACGAGACGCCACTGTGTCGTCGTTAGTAACGAACACGCGGCCGTCACCGCGACGGCGCTCGCCAGAAGCGCGCTCACTCGAAGCAGGAGCGCGCGCGAAACCTCCGCGGGACGCGCCATCAGCGCCATCATCGCCACAGTGTCGGCAGACACGCGAAACGTCCACGCCATCGCGACGCCGACGAGACCAAACGCGTGGCTCAACCCCCAGATCGAAGCGAGATAGAGCGGAAGCTCGATGAGATGGGTCTTCGCGGTCAGATCCGGCCGCCCCACCCCCTGCAGCACGGTGAACGCGACCTGCCCCGCGGAGTTGATCAACACGCCGATGGCCAGCCATTGAAGAATCAGCGTGCTCTCGCGCGCGAACGCCGCGCTGATCCAGATCGTCAAGATCTCCTGGCCCAGCGTCGCCAGCAGGAACGCCGCCGGAAACATCACGAGGATGATCACGCGAAACGCACGGTCGACGAGCTGCCGCGTTCGATTCCGATCGACGGCGAACGTCGCGGCGAATGCCGGAAACAGCACGCCGAGAATGGCCGCGGGAATGATGAACAGGCGCGACACGACCTCGAACGGCGTCACGTAGTACGTCACCGCCGCGAGCGGGAGAATCGCGCCGATCATGAAGCGGTCGAGGTACGTCATGATCGGACTCACGACGTTGCTGACCGTGAGCCAACCTCCGTACGCCAGTAACGGCCTCACCAGACGGCGGTCGAAGTGCGGGCGGCGGAGCAGGGGATACCGCCCGACGCAGACGGCTGCATGCACGATCGCGCCGACCACACGAACCGCGGCCAACGCCGCGACGACCGCGACGATGTCGTGCGAGAACGGCAGTACGGCCAACGGCGCCAGGTAGCTCGCCATGGCGAGCGGGGTGCGCAGGGCCGAAGCGATCCCGAAGTCCTGATAGGCCTCGAGGATGCCGCGAAAACCGGTCGCGATCAGCGTGAGCGGAATGGCGCCGGCCATGATATAGAACGCCGTGCGCGCCGCGGGCTGGTCCGCGGCGTCGACATTCAGAACTCTCGCAATCAGCGCCGGTGTTCCGATCGCCAGCACCGCACCGCCGACCACGCCGAATGCACCGAGCAGCGCGAGACCGGTCCACGTCACCGCGCTCAACTCGTCGGTCTCGTTCCGGCCGACGCGCGTTGCGATCGCGTGCGTCAACGCGCGGCCGATGCCGAAGTCGAACAACCCGAAGTAACCGATTGCCGTCGAAACCAGGGTCAGCAGTCCGAACGCCGTCGGGCCGAGCGCCCGAATGAGAATCGGAATCGCGACGACCGCGACGATCAGCGGGGCGATCTGTGAGCCGAGGTTGAAGAGCGCGTTGCGCGCGAGGGCGCGACCAGTCGTCACGAACCGCGCGGGGTTGGTCGCCCGGGCAAACGTGTGTCGCTACGTTGTAGACGCATGCCCATGCGATTCGGTTCGACGTACGCTCATCGCCGTGGAATAAAGCGAGCCCTTCTCGCCTTAGCCAGCACGATTGCTGCCGCGCCGCTCTCCGCGCAGATCTGGTCGCCGCTCGGCGCCGATCCGTCGCGGTTTGCCGAGCTGACCGGTACGCTCACGCCGCCTCCGGTCCCACCGGCCGGGTTCGCGAGCGGGTTCGTCGGACCGACGCTGTACATCGTGCACAACTCCGACATTCCATATTCACTCAACGACGGCGCGCTCTGGGCGGGGCGCGGCACGAGTGCCAGCCTGACGACCGGCGGCGCCTTCACCTACCGGACCGATCGCTACATCGTGCGCGGCATCCTCGCCCCGACATGGACGGGCGTCGAGAACCTGCCGTTCCAGATCATTCACGGCGCCGATTGGACGCGCTCGAACTTCTCGTCCCCGTGGCACTACGGTCAGCGGTCGGCCGACTTGCCGCTTCGCTTCGGCGACAAGCCGTATCGCGAGCTCAGCCTGGGCGAAACCGGCATCGAGGTCGAATATCGAAACGTCGTGGCCGGGCTCACCTCGGCCAGCGAGTGGTGGGGTCCGGGCATCCGCAACGCCCTCGTGCTGAGCGACAACGCCGCCGGCATTCCGCGCGCGTTCGTGTCGACGGCGCGGCCCATTCACACGCCGCTCGGACTGATTTCGGGGCGCCTCTTTCTCGGCACGCTCACCGAGTCGCGCTTCTTCGACCAGTATCCTGACAACGATTTTCGGTCGATCAACGGGCTGCTCCTCACGTTCCGGCCGGCGGTCGACACCGCGCTGACGCTCGGCTTCGCGAGAACTGTCATCCAACAATCGGTGTCGCGTTTCCCGTCGCCGAAGCGTTCGCTCGACGCGCTCTGGCGCTGGGGCCAGCATGCGCCGCGCAGCACCGACAGCACGGTCGGCCGGAATCAGGTCTTCTCGGTGTTCGCGCGGTGGCTGTTCCCCAAGCCGGCCGTCGAGGTGTATGGCGAGTGGGCGCGGAACGTCGTGCCGCGCACGGTGCACGAGTGGCTCGTCGCGCCATATGATGGACAGGCCTTCACGCTCGGACTTCAGTCGGCGCACCGGCTGCAGCGCCCCGGCCACTTTCTCCGAGGCCAGATCGAGTTCTCGGATCTCGAGCAGACCTACGCGTTCAGCGACGTGCCGGCGCCGGACTTCTACACCGGCACTGTACCGCAGGGGTACACGCAGTTCGGACAGGTGATCGGCGCGGCCACGGGACCGGGCTCCTCGAGCCAGTTCGTCGCCCTCGACTACATCGCGCCTCGCTGGCGGGCCGGCGCGTTCATCGGGCGCACGCGCTGGGAGAATGACGCCATGTACCGCCTTCGCTTCGCCAGCGCCGCGAAGCACGACGTGACGATCTACTCCGGGGTTCGCGGCGGCGTAAAGCGCTTCGGGCTGAACGCCACCGGCGAGCTCACCGTCGGCCGCCGGCAGAATTATCTCTTTCAGAACGACGCATTCAACGCCGGTGAACTGCCGCGCATGGCCATCGACGTTCAGAACATCACACTCGAGTTTCAGCTCTCGCGCTGAAGCAGGCGAAACACCGAGAGCCGGCCGCTCGCGGTGGGCGGATTGAGGACGATTCCGGCGCACGGCACGTCGAGCCGCTTGAGCGTGCCGAGCGCGTTGTTGAGCGCCACCTTGTCGACGCGCGCGGACGAGCTGACCAGCACGACCGGGCGCGTTTCGCGCAGCGCCGCGGCGGCCGTCTGCGTGGAGAGCGGCGGCAACTGGACCACGACCGAGCCGAACTCCTGCTCGAGGCGCTCGATCTGCGCGTTCGCCTCGACGCCCGGCGTCTTGCTCAGGTCGAGCACCGTGGTCGGGATCGCGCGCGCCGTGGTGGTTTCGGCGAGGCGTCGCGCGACGGGCTCCGTCTGGGTGAGCGCATCGAGCGGCAGCAGGAGAATCGTCCGTGCGGTGGCGGTCGGCGCGATCAGCAGCGGACTGCTGGCGTCGAACGACAGCGCGGGCACGCCGGTCACGCGCTCGACCTCGAGCCGGTCGCGCGCCCATCGGCCCATCCCACCCATCAACAGCGCCGCGAAGATGCCCATCGCCAACCCGCCGACGACGCCGATCGCCAGTGTGATGACCGGCTGCGGGAACGACGGATGGAGCGGCGGCTCCGAGAAGTCCAGTTGATGGACGTCCCCGCCTTCGCCGATCGCCGCCAGGCTGGCTTCCACGAGCTGCGCCTGGAGCGCGGCGTAGATCTGTCCGAGGCGCAGCACGTCGCGCTGGAGCCGGCCACTCGCCTGCGCGGTCTTCGGCAGTCCGAGGATCGCCGCCTGGAGCGTATCGAGCTGTGAGCGGAGGTCGCTCGTCTGCCGGGCGACCGCCGCCGAGTATGACGCGGCGATCGGCTCGAGCTGCGACTCCACCGCCTTGATGCTCTGCGTGATCGCGACGACGTCGGGGTCCGCCTCGGTGCGCGTGGCGAGCAGCTTGAGCCGCTGCGCGTCCAGCTCACTGAGCTGCGCGAGCATCTGACTGATCGAGCTGCTCTTGATGAACGACGGGAAGGCGGCGATCTGACGCGTCGACATGGTGCCGGCGCGAACCTGCTCGCGCAGCTGCTCGATGGCCGCGTGTTCGATCTCGAGCGTCGTGACCTGCTGACGCAGCTCGCCGGCGTTCTCCAACTCGAGACGGCCCGCGGTCACCGGATCCAGCACGCCGCTCCGCTCCTGCTCGCGACGCAGGTTGTTCTCGGCGGTCGACAGCGTGATCGCCGCGCTGTCGAGCGCATGCTGGAGAAACTCCACGCGATGCGCGTTGACTCCGCGATCGGTGGTTTTACGGCGGGCGAGATAGAGACCGATGAGCGTATTGGGAATCGACGCCGCGGTCACCGAATCCTTCGCCGAATAGGAAACACTCACGACGTCGCCGGCTACTTTCTCGACGTCGAGACGCTTGAGGAAGACCGAGATCGCGTCCTGCCGCAGGAGACGCTTGCCACGCGAGTAGAACTCGAGGTGCAGCGAGTCGATGACGTCGCCCGCGAGCGCACGGCTGTTCAGGATCGTGATCTCTGTTTCGATCGAACTCCGCCCGGATGACGGAACGAGCCCGCTGACCTGACCGGCCTGCCCGGCGATCTTGCTGAGCAGCGACGAGCCCAGGTCTGACTGGCGGATGATCAGCGTCGCCGGCGCCTTGTAGTGCTTCGGCGCCCAGAGCACGATCGCCGCGGCCGCGACGGTCCCGAACGCCAGCCAGCCGAGCACGTGTCGCCAGCCGCGGCGAATGGCGCGGGCGGCGTCGACGAGATCGATCGTGTCGGTTTGCGCCGAGGCGGCGGAGATGTTGGTCATCGCGTGAGCGCCAGTACGATCGAGGTCACGACACCGGCCGCGCCGATTGCCCCGATGAGATTGAGCGCCAGCCAGCTCTTGCGGCCGACGATGACCTGGTCGCCCGACTGCAGGTCCGCGGTCAGCGATTGGTTGCTTTGCCAGTTCGGCACGTCGATCCGTTCACCCTGGCGGATGATCCAGACCTTGTTGCGGTTCGCGGCTTCGGTGGTGCCGCCGGCGCGAGCGATGGTCTCGCGCAGCGTCGTCGCGACGTCGATGAAGTAGACGTTCGGACGCATCACCTCGCCCTCGACGATGACGCGCCGGAGCACCGAGAGCTGGATGGCGGGTGTCCGCAGATACTTCTCATACCGCACGCGGAGCGTGTCCTCGAGCTCGGCGATCGTGAAGTCCGTCACGTGGACCACCCCGAGCTTGGCGAAGGGCGCGTCGCCGCGGTCGGTGATCATCACGGTGTCCGACAGATACGGTTCGCCCACGATGTGAACGGCGATGCGATCGCCAGGTTGAGGGCGCGAGGCGGCCGCCCGCTGCAGCGGCAGGAGGCTGGTCTGCGCGGACAGCGTCACCGGAAGGGCGGCTGCGAGAATGAACCCGAGCGTTCGCAAGATCAGAGAAGTCGGAAGTCGTGAATGACGAGCCGGGAAGTATGCAATCGACGACCGCGTGCTCGCCACCGACGAACGCGTCCGCGAGCTGTGCCGCGTCACCAGTGGACCAGCGTTCCCACGCGGAAGTTGAAGTTGCCGGCGTCGACGCCCGGCGTGCGATTCAGCTCGATCGACGGCGTGAGCGCAACCCAGTAGTCGGCGTGCCTCCCGAACCACAGCCGCTGCGCGGTGACCGCATAATAGACGTCGGGATCCGTCCGAGACACGCTGTTCGCGAACAGCCGGCTCGCCTCGAACGTCCACTGGCCACGGGGACCGTACATGTCGACGCCGAACTCGATCGCGCCGCCACCACGCCCCGCCGGCGACCCGAGCACCTGGCCAAGCTGAGTGTGGCCCTGGGTCACCGGACTGTGCACGTACATCGGCGTCTGGCGTCGCACGTTGACGAGATGCGTGATTCGCGAATCCATCGCCTCAGCGCGGAACGCCACGAGGCGATTTCCGCCGCGCTTCCACACGCGCTGCACCCCGACCGTATACGCCGCGTCATGATCGGGCTCGGCGATCACGTCGTTGATGTCGGTGCCGAAGTCCTCGCGGCCGAACTCTCCGTACGCTTCGATGCCGGCGTCGGGAAACACCCAGCGTGCGAACACCGAGGCGAGCTGGTTGGTGGCGTCCATTCCCGCCAGGTTCGCCCGCGACGCCGCGAAGTTGTGGAGGGTGAACGGCAGGTTGATGTCCGATCCGCGCGGGCCGCCCCGCGGCCACCGCTCGTGATAGAAGCGCGAGACGCCGACCTCCAATCCCGGAAGGCCGCGCACCGTGACCAGGCCGACCAGCCCCGTGCCGAAGCGACGGTTGTCCCCCTGGGTGAGCGGCGAGTAGCTGGACTGATCGAGCCGTCCCCAGATGACGCGCGTGTGGACCGTGGCGATCCATAGATCCAGCGGATGCGACGTCCCGGCAAAGACGTGCGGAAACCCCGCGGCGTTATTGCCGAGGATGACGGGATTGTCGACCGCCGGGCCCCAGTATTCGTTCGCGGTGGAGAAGCCGAAGGCCACCGGCCCCGGCGCGATCCGCAGCGTCGACTGGCCGGGATCGAAGCGCTGGTACGACCGGTCGCCGAAGCGCTGCGGCTCGTCGATGTTTTTCGGGTTGTACGGATCGGCGAACGGCGACGCCCCCGGCGACGCGATCTGCCTGAGCGGAAAGCCCCGATTCTCGGCGCGGAATGCCTCCGGCGCGACGACCAGGGAGACCGGTCCCGCGCTCGCCCCGAACCCGAATTTGAGATCGGTCGTCAGACCGCGCCCCGCCCAGAGCGCGCCGTCGTTATTGCCGTAGGGAGCGGTCGTGTTGTAGATCCCCTCGACCCCCGGCGCGAGAACATAGAGTTGGTAGCGCGCCGACGACTGCTTCATCCGCGCCTGCCACGGATGCGTGCTGTCGGCCGCGGGCATCACTCGCGCGAGCTCGTCAGGGCCAAAGCCACGCACCGACCAGGGATAGTAGAGTGCGATCCCGGCGACCTGCAGCGCCCGGAGGTAGCGTTCGGTGCCAAAACCGGCCGGCACATTCAGGCGAGTATGCGCGTCGGTGATGATCTGACTGCCCGCGGTGAACGGCGCGGCCAGAGCGGCAACGCCCGCGGCGAACGACCAGAACGACCGCCGACTCACGACGACGCTCCGATCTCGCGCAGCGCGTCCGCGAACGCGCGGCGCACCGCGGCAAGGCGTGGCCATTGCCGGCGGACGACCTTCGGCGCCACGGCGCGATAGGTCCAGTAGCCGATGGCCAGCGGAACCGCTCCGGGCCGCCGCTTGTGCACGAACAGCAATGAGCTTCGAATGTTGTGATAGTCGTTGAATGGTGTGCCTCGCACCGTCGTCGCGCTGCCCTTGTGCCACACGAATGCATCCGCGGCGTACCCGAGCTTCCAGCCGGCCGCACTCATACGAAGGCTGAAATCGGCGTCCTCGGCGTAGATGAAGAATCGCTCGTCGAGTCCGCCGATCTGATCGATCGCTTCGCGCCTCACGAACAGACTGCACCCGCAGACGAAGTTAAAGTCCATCGATCCCGGATCGAGACGTTCCCGCGGAACGCGCCCCTGATGTACTCGCTGCACGGCGCCGGTCCACTCATTCACCGTCGAGCCCGACGCCATCTGCACGATGTGGGGCTCGTGGTATTCCATGAGAGTCGCGCCGATCGCCCCGGTTTCGCCGTCGCGCTCCGCCGTTGCGACGATCGCATCGAGACAGTCGGGCGCCACCACCGTGTCGTTATTGAGCATCCACAGGTATTGCGCGCGGCCGTCGCGCCGCGAGAAGGCAACGCCCGCGTTGTTCCCGACCGCGAACCCGCCATTCCGTCCGACCTGGAGGATCACGACGCGTGCATCGCCCGGATCGAGATCGTCGCCCGCATTCGCTTCGACGTAGCTGACCGGCGTGACACCCTCGCTCGGAAAGAACGCGCGCAGCGGTTCCGGAATCGACGCCAGGTCGAGCGGCGCGCTCTCACCGTTCAACCAGCGGCGGATGTTCGGGAGCGATTCGTCGGTCGACTTGTTGTCGCAGATGATGACCCGAAACGCCGGATACGACATGCGCATCAGCGTCTCGAGGCACTCGACCGTGTGCTGCCCCGAGTTGTAGTTGAGCAGGATGATGTCGACGAACGGAGGCGTCACGGAACCGAATCGACTCGAGAAAGTGACGGCGGCGGCCCATCGCGACGGCCGCCGTCCAACAGTGTATCGAGCGCCGCGACGACGTCGTCCACGGTCACCCCGTTCACGCAGGTCATCGCGGCGCAGCCATCCCGACGATAACAGGGAGCGCACGGCACCGGGTGCTGGAGCATCAGCTGCGCGCCGCGCCCGCCGACCGGATGCCATTCGTGGGTCGAGTTGATCCCGGAAAAGATCACGACCCTCGACGTCCCCCGCGCCGCCGCCAGATGCGCGACGGACGTGTCGCCGGACACCACCGCCGACGCGCCGCTCACGACCGCGCATAACCCCTGCCAGTCGAGCTGGCCGACGAGTGTGACACACCGCGGAATACCTGCCGCGATGCGATCCGCCTGAAGACGCTCGGCGTCCCCCGCTCCGGTCAGGACGATCCGCACGCCGCGCTCAGCGAGCCGGGCGGCGAGAGCTCTCCACGCCTCACCCGACCACTCCTTCTTTCGGAGACCGGAGCCGGCGTGCAGGACGACGTACGAACCGGCGACACCCCTCTCCGCGAGCAGCGCTGCCGTCCGCGCGCGCGCCTCGGCCGGCGGCGCCGGGACCGCCGAAATCGGCGTGGCGTCGGACTCGGCGGGCGCACCCGCCGCGAGACGAATCAGCGTCGCCTGTCGAGCGGCCATGTGTCGTTCGTCGCTCGGCCAGGAGAGTGCGTCGGTGAACAGTGGACCGCGACCGCCCGATGCGAAACCGAAACGGCGCGCCACACCCGCGCGCCAGAGAACGCCGGCCATGTTCGGATAGAACGGATACAGATCGACGGCCACGTCGTAGGCTTGCTCGCGGATCTCGCGGATCGCCTGGCGCGCGGTCTCCGCGTATCGCGCCGTCCTTGCCGCCATGCCGACCGGCGCGCGGTTCACTCGCCAGTGGTCGACGATATGGATTCGCGCGACCCGAGGGTCGTCGGAAAACACCGCGCGCGACCAGGAGGGCAGCACCACCCCGATCTCCGCGTCGGGAGCGAGCGCGCGGAGCAGATCGAGGCTGCCGGTGGCGAGAATGGCGTCGCCGATGTGGCCACCGATCGCAAGCAGCACTCGCCGCATCGGTGGGGTCGACGGCGGAAGTGTGCGCCGATCGGCCGCGAGACCGAGCAGCGCGTCCGTCGTGCGCAGGTACCACCACAATCTCGGATTCTGCACGAGATACCCGCCACGCAGCGCCGTACGGCGCGCCGGTGGCGGTCCCGCGTGAGCGGGTTCCGTCAGTGGACCGCCCCGAGCGTCCATGTCGCGAACAGTGGCGATCCGTCGGAATCGAACGTGTTGAAGGTCGCCGAGAATGTCTGGGCAGCGCCCGTCGGCGGCGTGAGGGTGACCTTCGCGGTGAGTGTGCCCTTGGCGAGGGCGACGAACGGCAGGATCGCGCGCCCCGCGCTGTTCGTCGTCACCGACACCGATGTCGGCCGCACCGCGATCCCGCTGCTGCGAGCGACGTCGACGCGTACGCCGCTGACCGGCCGGCTCGCCGAATCCACGACCGCGACGGCATACGCCAGGCTGGGCCCGATGGCCACCTGCGGAGTGCCCGCCGCCGCACGATACTCGAACGTCGGCTTGAACCCGCCCACGGTCCGGGTCGACGTCCCGAGCGCGTCGGACAGATGGACGGTGACTATCCCGCCGATCTCGCCGGTGTCGCTCGCGTATGCCTGGTAGATGAACATCTGCGCCCAGCCCGTCGCATCGTTCGCCGTGTGGACGATTCCGTCCGGCGCACCGCGCAGCGCCGGTCCGGTCGTCTGCTGGAAGTCGACCGGAATGTTGGGGAAGATCTGCGTCTTGTCGCCTCGCAGATAGAGCTGCATGTAGTACGGGTAGTACGGGTCGACGAGCCACCGGTTGAGCTGTGCGCCCTCCGCTTTCCGGATCGTCGGAACGGTCGTCTCGATCTTGATGTACGGATGCGCCATGAGCGGCGTCCACACGCGGAAACGGAACGCCGAGAGATCGAAGCCGTCGGTCGGCGTCTCGATGTGCCAGAATCCGCCGTTGGACGTGACCACTGTCTGCGAATCCACATCCACCGGCTGTCCGCCGATCCAGACCGCGTCGATCCGAATGCCGTCGACGCCGCGTCCGTCCATCGCGCGCACGATCTGTCCGTCCATCGAGATGCGCGGACGCGGCGAATCGCACGACCCCACGCCCGCGCACGGCGAGCAGGCCGAACTTCCGGCGAGGATCGCCGCCACGATTCCGAGACGCCAGTTCATGCCGTCGTCCCGGGGTTGGCCGCCACGGGATCGGTCCAGACGACGAAGCCCAACGCCCACAGAATCCAGAGCGGCTCCATGAGAAACGGATGCAACAAACTCGAAGTGAACAAGCTGTGAACCACCATTGCGATCGTGACGGCCGGGATGGCGACGGCGATCCCGTGCTCGTGGGGAACCAGATTCGGCCGGCGCCAGGTGCGCCGCGCACGACGAATGACCATGTGCATCGTGCCGAGGTAGAGCGTGAGCCCCACGAGGCCGGTCAGCACCGCGATGAACAGAACGCCGCCCTCGATCCCGAAGGCCGCCGCCGACACGGCTTCCCACCCCTCACGGCGGCTGATCGGTCCCCAGGCGTTGAACCCGATGCCGATCACCGGGTGTTCGCTGAACACCGTCCAGGCTCGAGCCCAGTTGATGAGGCGCCCCATGGCCGACTCGTCGGTCACGGTGAGCTTGTTGTACTGAAGCGCGAAGCGGATCAGATAAGGCAGCGACGCCAACGTTCCGACACTGACCACCGCCAGGACGGCCACGAGCCGCTTGGAGAGACCGCGCGCCAGCACGATACATCCGATGCCGATCACCATCGCCAGCAGCGAGCTGCGCGACAGCGTCACCAGAAGCGCCGCGCCAAAGAGCGCGAGCTTCCACCGGGCGACGCGCGCTCCGCTCGACAGGAGCGCGAGCTGCACCAGCAGCGCCATCATGATCAACGCGCCCGCGTAGTTCGGATCGAGAAAGGTCGAGACGAGGCGATGCTTCTGAAGATCCCAGTCGGCCGTCGTCGCATCGGGATACACGATCATCGCGAAGTCCGGCAGAAATGCCGCCTGCACGAGCCCGAACGCCGAGAACGCGACCACACACCGCTCGAACGCGTTCCACACCGGCCACACGTCGCGAGCGCGCAGGCCGTTGATCGCCACGATGTAGAACCCGAAGTAGAGCAGCCATCGCGCGAGAAACGCGAGCGATACGACGACCTCGCCGCCGGAAAAGCCGAAGCGCGACACGCCGGCGACGGTCGTGAGACCACCAACCGCCGCGAACGCCAGCGCGAACCCCATCACGATGTCGATGCGCAGGCGCTGTCGAAGCAGCGCAGTCGCCGCCCCCAACGCCACGATCGCGACGGCAACGACGTCGTTGAGCAGCAGCGGAACCGAACGCGATCCACCGCCGGTCGAGAAGATTGGAATGCGGACCAGATTCCCGACGCACAGCAGCAGGAGCGCCGCCTGGATCCCGATCGACACTCGGAATTCCACCCGACGCTCCGCTGGAACGACGAGTTGCGGAAGCTGCTCGACGGCCGACGACATCTCGCAGATATCGCCGGACGTCATGGGCTAGACAAGACCTCGCGCTCGATCCCGACCGCGTCAGCGAACACGTCGGCAACGGTCTGCGCGGCGGCATCCCATGTGAACCGCGCCGCGCGAAGACGTCCGCGCTCCACCAGCCGGGCGCGAAGAACGCTGTCGGCGAGCATCGCCCGCAGCTGACGCGCGATGTCGCCCGGCGCGTGCGGATCGCAGTACAGCGCCGCGTCGCCACAGGTCTCTCGCAGCGCCGGAATGTCCGACACGAGCACCGGACATCCCACGGCCATCGCTTCGATCGGCGGAAGACCAAAGCCCTCGTAGAACGACGGCAGCACGAGGACATCGGCCGCGGCGACCAGCTCCGGCAGCTCGGCGTCGCTCACCCGGCCGAGCAACCGGACGCGGTCGCCGAGGGCTTTCGCCGAGTCGATCGCGGCGCTGTCGATCGTGCGCATGCCCTCGTGGTTGCCGGCGATCATTAGATCGTGAGGCACGTCGTTCACGATCTGCTCGAACGCGCGCAAGAGCCCGCCCACGTTCTTGTGCGGCTTCACGCTGCCGACGAACAGGATGTAAGGCCGGACGTTTCGCTGTGGCTGCGGCGACAGGGCTGACGCCGCGCGGGTCCATCCGTCGTCCACGCCGTTCGGCACGACGATCGATTTCCGCGGCACGCCCACCAGTCTCGTGAATTCGCCGCGGCTGAACTCCGAGACGAACATGATCTGGCGCGCTCGAAGCCGCACGTTCTCCATGAGCTGCCGGGCGTATGTCGTCCGCAACATTCCCACGACGCCACCGCGCTCGCGCCGCGCCAGATGCGCCACGTCGTGCACGGTCGCCACGAGCGGCGTGCGCAAGCGCAGCGGAACGTTGTAGTGCGGCGACCAGAAGAGATCGGCATCGCGCGGCGTCACCCTCGGCAGCTCGAGCTGCTCGGCGATCGTGTAGATCGCTGACGAACACCGGACGACGTCGTCGCCGAAGATCGTCGCGTTGGCCGCGTCCGACGGCACCAGCACGGTGAATCGCCAGCCGGCAAGGCGCGCCGTGACGCGCGGCACGAGGTTCCGGATGTAGACGCCGATGCCCGCATGGTTCATCATGCGAGCATCGACGACGACGTGCGCGGAGCGCGTCATGCGTCCACTGAAGCGAGTTGAATCATCCGGGCCATCGCCGGATATTACGCGTCGCAATGAGAAAAGCCTATCCGATCGCCAGGCGTGGCAGCGGGACGCTCAAACTGATCGATCGGTACCTCGGCATTCCATTGGTGAGCTGCCTCGCGCTCCGGCCGAAGCGCTCGCTCCCCGCCGCGATCGCGCACATCGGGCTCATGAAGACGGCCGCGATCGGCGACACGCTGCTGTTGGCCGGCCTGATCGACGACGTGCGCCGAAGGTATCCTGCCGCGCGCCTCACGCTCATCACCGGGACGGACAACGCGTCCGCCGCGCGGCTGATCCGTTGCGACAGCGACGGGCACGTCGTGATCTCCACCGGCGCGCCCGTTCAATCGGCACGCGCGATTCGCGCCCTTGGTCTGGACGTCCTGGCCGATTTCGGCTCGTGGCCGCGCTTCGACGCGCTGCTCGCGGCCACGTCCGCCGCGCGCTACACGGTGGGCTTTCGCACGCCGAACCAGTTCCGGCATCTGGCATTCGATCGCGCGGTAGATCACTCCCGCCAACTCCACGAGCGCGACAACTACGTCCGGCTGCTCGCCGCGCTCGGCGTGGAGGCCCGCACCGATCCGTCGGTTCGCGCGCCAGGCGTGCTCTCGCCCGCGCGACTCCCCGCGACGCCCTTCGTCGTGTTTCACCCGTGGTCGAGCGGGTATCGCCGCGAGGTCAAGGAGTGGGCGGCGGATCGATGGGTGGCGCTGGCGCGGGCCTTTCGCCAGCGTGGCTACTCCATCGTCGTGAGCGGCGGCCCGTCGGAGCGCGAGCGCGGAGCCGCGCTCGTCGCTGCGTTGCGTGCGGTGCACGACGACGTCCACGACGCCTCCGGCGTGTACTCGCTCGAGGAGCTCGCGGATGTCCTCGCCGCCGCGACGGCCCTCGTATCGGTCAACACCGGCGTCGCGCACCTCGGCGGCCTCCTCGGCGCGCGCACGATCAGCCTCGAAGGTCCGACTCCGCCAGTCCGCTGGCGCCCGTTGGGCCCGAACGTGCGACCGGTGACGAGCAGCTTTCCGAACTGTGGCTTTCTGAATCTCGGTTTCGAGTACGCTGGTCAACGTCTCGACTGCATGGACGGCGTCTCCGTGGACGCCGTCCTCGCCGCGTTCGACGATCTCGTCAACGCGTCACGATCGCCGCGACCGCGACCAGCGAGCCCAGAATCGAGCTGAATGCGGTCGCCACCTGCAGCCAGTCGCGCTTGTCGTTCGGATCGCGCTCCGGCACGAACACGGTGCTTCCCGGCTGCGGATGCGGCGTCCGCGGGATGAGATTGAGGAAGTACCGCTCTCTCGTCTCGACCTTTCCGTTCGGCTGCGTGACGTACGCATGCTTGCGGTCGCCCTTGAGCGTCGGGCCGCCGGCCGATCGGATGTAGTAGTCGAGATTCGCGCCGGCGACGTACGTCACGCCCACCTGCGAGTTGACCGCGCCGCGCAGCGTGACGACGGGCGTGAACTTCGGGATGAAGATCGAATCGCCGTCGGCGAGCTGCAGGTTGTCGATGTCGCCCGGGTTCTTCAGCACCCGAGGCAGCTCGACGCCCACCCGTCCGATGCTGTTCTTCCGGCGAATGAACACGATCCCCTCGGGATACGCCGCGGACGTCAAACCGCCCGCGCGGTTGATCAGCGCGGACAGCTTCTCGGTCTTGGAGATGAGCGTGTACGCGCCCGGATACTTGACCTCGCCCTCGATCGCCACCGTCTGCTGCAACTGCCAGTCGGGTTGGCGCTTGATGAGGATTGCGTCATACGGGTCGAGCGGCACGTCGGGCGTCTGTCCCGACGGCACCGTGATCCCCGGCGGACCGACGTAACGGCCATCCGGCCCGCGCTCGAAGAGATAGCTCGAGTCCAGGGGCACCTTGTACGTCACCGCGGTCACGCCGGCGGCGCGATTCTCCGGCAGGCGCGCGATCTCCGCTTCGGTGAGCAGCGCGCCTTCGGTGATGCCGCCCGACAGGATCACCGCGTCGCGCATCGTCATCCCCTCGAAGAAGGGAATGGGACCCGGCTTCTTCACCGCGCCGTTGACCGTGATGAAGCGCTCGGGGCGGAAGTCCGTCGTCGCGAAGACCGCGATCTCGTCCTGATCCTGCAGCTCGAAATCGTCGACCGCACGGCCGGTCGTGTCGAACAGCGCGGTGTTGAGCATGACTCGCGTCGAATCGCTCGGCCGCAGTCTCGTGACGAGCACGCGGCCGAGGTAGCTGTCGGGCTTGAGGCCGCCGACGCTGTGCAGCGCGTCGGACAGGCGCATGCCGCGTCGGAAGCCGACCTGCCCCGGCGTCCACACGTTGCCGGTGACGGTGACCACGTTGCTGACGCGCGACGCGATCTCGAACACCTTCACCACGTCGCCGCCCTGAACGGGTGCCGTGGCGAAGAGATCGGACGGTACGTCAATGACGTGACGGTCGGCGCCCGCGGTCGAGCGTTCATTCGGCGGCACGACCCGATCGATCTGGACGCGACGGCGATCAGCCAGGTCCGAAAAGCCGCCGGCCATGCGAATCACGTCGGCGAGCGTCTCTCCGGGCAGGAGCTCGTAGGTCGCGGAGCGCACCACCTTGCCGGCGACGCGCACCTGCGGACCGCGCGGCGCGACGAAGACGATGTCGCCGCTCTCGAGGCGCACGTCCTTCGACGCGTCGCCGCGGAGGGCGTAGTCGTAGAAGTCGATGGTCGCGACGATCTGGCCGGCCCGCTTGACCTGGACGTTCCGCATCGAGCCGTTGACGGTCGGTCCGCCGGCCCGGTACAACGCCGTCAACGCCGTCGCCGCCCGCGACACGCGATAGCTGCTCGGCTGCTCGACGTCGCCCGTCACGAAGATCTGGTTCGCGCCGATCTGGCTGACGTCGATGTAGAAGCGCGTGGTACCGCCGCCGCGGCGTACGCCGGAGTACACGCGCCCCAGCCGATCGTAGAGCTGATCCTCGAGCTGCGACCGCGTGAGACCCGCGACGTTGATCTGGCCGACCTTCGGAATCACCACGAAGCCTTCGCGCGTCACCGTCAGGCGGTACGATTCCTCGACGTCGCCAGTCAGGAACAACACCAGTTGGTCGCTCGGGCCGAACCTGTAGTTCGGATCCGCGCCGTTGGCGTTGTTCGCGTCGAAGGCACCGCCTTCACTCATGAAGAGCTCGCGCCCGAAGACCTTGAAGCCGCTGTCGGCGAGTTTGCGCGTATACAGCGTATCGCTGATCAGCTTCCGGATCGCCTTCTGGAGCGTGTCGTTCTTGAGGGCTTTCGTCACGCTGTCCGCAAACGCCGAGTCGAGGCGGGCGAAGGTGCGCTCACGCACCTTGATCGTCTTGCGCAGCGAGTCGATGACCAGCGTGTCGCCGACCCCGAGCGACCGCAGTGCCGCGAAGGTCTCTTCGTCGGGCGACGGCGCGAGCGAATCGGGGATCGTGGAGCCGCCCAGGTACTGATCGAGCAGCGAGTCCGGATAGCCCTGCGCGCGCAGCCGCGAGCGAACCTGGTCGGGGGTCAGCCCACTCTGCTGCATCATCTGCTGGAGCCGGACGATCAGATTCGGATCGCTCCGAAGCATCTGCTGGGCCTGCGCGGGGCTCGGGAGCGTGCTCGGAAGCGTTTGCGCGCGTCCGCTGACCGCCGTCAGCGGAATGACCAGGCATGACAGGAGAAGACGCCGGACCGACGTGGAAAGCATCGACGCGAATTGAAGGGCTTTGGAGGGTCGTCGCGCACGGATGCCGTGCCGCAGACCACACGAGCAGTCAAAGATGACTAGGGAGCGAGCGACTGTCCACGCGGCGCCGATAAAGCTTCCGCATTCGACTTTGCCGACAACGACCGCCGCCAGGCGACGAAGCCCGCCGTCACCAGAACGCCGAGCAGCGCGCCGGCCACCATGTCGATGGCGTAGTGATAGCCCGCGTACACGGCGCCGACGCCGACGAGAACGATGAGCGCTCCCATCGCGGGTCGCATCCACCGCGGCTGCAGCCGCCACGAGGTCGCGGCCTGAGTGATGGTCGCCGCCATGTGAAGCGACGGAAACGCCGTTCCATGTGCCGAGCCCGCGGCGAGGATGCGGAGCGACAACGTTCGGAGCGGCCCGTCGGCGATGCCGGCCGGCGCCGGCCAGACGTAGCGCGGTCCCGCGACCGGGAACAGCACGAATACCGCGCAGAAGATGATCCAGGTCACCACGAGCGCGAGCACGCATTCGGCGAATCCGTCGCGATCGCCGCGTGCGTACAACATGAGCGGCGGCACCGAGAGCGCGAGGTAGTACGCGACGTACCCGCCGTGAAGAGTCTCGCTGAGCCATCGCTGTGGATGGTGCGCGGCGAGCGTCTGCGACGGATTGCTCGGAAAGAGCACCAGCTCCCAGCGCTGGACGAGCGCATCGTGAAAGCCCGTGCCGAAGGCCGCGGACATCATCGGGACCTCGGCGTAGGGGACCGCGAGGGCGATGAGATAGGGGCCGAAGTCGACGACCAGCCGCGCGGCCGTCGCCTGAGAGCGCGACGCCAGCACGAGCAGGAGCACCACCGCGAGGTGCACCACTGCAACCAAACCGTGTCCGGCGAGCGCGAGCACAAAGCCGGAAATCAGCAGGTAGCCACCGGCCCACCGAAGCGCGATGTTCGACAGCACGTCACTCGCGCGACGCTGCGCTCCAACGCCTTCGGCTGCTACATTGATCCCGGTGTCCGTCGCCATCATCCCCGTTGCGAGCTCACGCACGCTTCGCCAGTTCGTCGATCTGCCCTGGCGAATCTACAACACGGCCGACTACCCGCAGTGGGTGCCCCCTCTTCGCATCGCCGTTCGCGACGCACTGAACACCAGGTCCAACCCCTTCTATAAGACGGCCGACCGCGCGCTTTTCCTCGCGCTTCGCGACGGCAAGCCGGTCGGACGCATCGCGGCGATCGAGAATCGGGCCCACAACGAGTTCCACCAGGACCGGGTCGGCTTTTTCGGGTTCTTCGAGTGCGCGAACGACCAGGAGGCGGCGAACGCCCTCCTCGAGACGGCCGCCGGATGGTTGCGCGATCGTGGCCTGGACACGATCCGCGGCCCGGTGAATCCCTCGACGAACCACGAATGCGGCATGCTGGTGGGGGGATTCGGGCGCCATCCGATGATCATGACGACCTGGAATCCGCGCTACTATCCGACCCTTGTCGAGGGGGCCGGATTCGCGAAGGCAAAGGATTTGCTCGCGTACTTCTTCCCGATGCAGGGCAAGGGTGCCTTCGAGATGCCGGAGCGCGTCAAGGCGGTCGCGCAACGGGCTCTCGCCGGCAAACAACTCACCTTTCGCGATCTGAACCTCAAGAACTTCGCCGCCGAGGTGGAACGCTGCTGGGAGATCTACAACGACGCCTGGGATCCGAACTGGGGCTTCGTCCCCATGTCGAAGGAGAGCTTTCTCCACGAGGCGCAGGTGTTGAAGTACATCGTCTTTCCGCAGTTCACCTTCATGGCCGAAGTGAACGGAGAGCCGGCCGGCTTCATGATCATCGTGCCCGACTATCACCACGCCTTCAAGGCGGTGGGGAATGGCCGTCTGTTTCCGACGGGGCTGTTCAAGCTGCTCGCCGCGAAGAAGCGGCTCAAAACCGGCCGGATCATGATCCTCGGTGCCAAGGCCGAGTATCGCAATCGCGGAATCTTCGCGCTCTTTGCCGCCGAAATGTTTCGGCGGGGCAAGGAGTTCGGGGCACTCGGCGCCGAGGCGTCGTGGATCCTCGAGGACAACGAGAAACTGACCAAGCCTCTGGAGGCGATGGGGGCAAAGGAGTATCGTCGGTGGCGGATCTACGACAGACCTCTGAACGCCGCGGCCATGCGCTCGCCGAGCGCGGCCGCTGAGGTGCTATGATCTTCGACAAGTGCGGCCAATACACGACGGCGCATGAGACCGAGGCCCTCGGTCGCTATCCGTATTTCTGGCCGATCGAAGAATCGACCACCACGGAAGCAAGGATCAACGGCGAATGGAAGGTGATGGTCGGGTCGAACAACTACCTCGGCCTCACCCATCATCCCGTCGTGCTCGAGGCGGCGCGCAACGCGCTCACGAAATACGGCAGCGGATCCACGGGCAGCCGTTTGCTCAACGGCACGCTCGATCTCCATTACGAGCTCGAGGCAAAGCTCGCCCGATTCTTCCGCAAGGAAGCTGCGCTCGTGTTCACGACGGGGTACCAGGCGAGCGTGGGCGCGATCGCGCAGCTCGTCGGCCGCGGCGAACATCTCTTTCTCGACAAGCTCGATCACGCGTCACTGGTCGACGGCGCGCGTCTCTCGAATGGAGAGATGCATCGCTATCCGCATGGCGACTTCGCGTCGCTCGACAAGCAGCTCATGCGGCTGCCGCGCGACGCAGGAAAGCTGATCGTGAGCGACGGCGTCTTCTCGATGGAAGGTACCATCGTCGATCTGCCAGGTCTGGTCGACGTCGCCCGGCGCCACGATGCGCAAACGCTCATCGACGAAGCACATGCGATCGGCGTGCTCGGCCCCGACGGCGCGGGTACGGCGAGCCACTTCGGCATGCTCGAGGACGTCGATCTCATCCTCGCGACGTTCTCGAAGTCGCTCGCGTCAGTCGGCGGTGTCGTTGCGGGACCAGCCGACGTGATTCACTGGCTTCGGCACTTCAGCCGCGCGCTGATCTTCACCGCGGCGATGCCCCCTTCGTCCGTTGCCGGTGCGCTTGCCGCGCTCGAGGTGATGCAATCGGAGCCGGAGCGTCGTGAGCGTTTGTGGAAGAACACGAACGCCGTCGCCGACGGGCTGCGCGCGATGGGCTTCGACATCGGCGGGTCGCAGACGCCGGTGATTCCCGTGCTCATCGGTGATTTCGATCGCGTGCTGCGCGTGTGGCGCGCGCTGTTCGACGACGGCGTGTTCAGCCATCCGATCGTGCCCCCGGCGGTATCGGCGAGTGCGTGCCGGATTCGCGTGTCGATGTCGGCCGAGCATTCACCGGAACAGGTCGACATCGTCCTCAGCGCGTTCGAGCGCGTGTCGAAGATGCTCGGCTCGGAGCCGGCGGTTCTCTGATCCTCTCGAGTCGCTCGCTACGCGGCGACTTGTTGGTAGGAAGACCCGGGGATACCAGTGCGCTCGCTTGCGTGCTCGATCGTTAACGCGCCGCCTCTCCATCCGCGAGAAGCACCACACGCAAGCAGCGGCCGTCGCGTTCAGGAATTTGTGCCCATCGGCGAATCCGACCATCGGCTTGGACAACCGCCCGAACGGGTGCGTCTATGGCGCGCTGGACCCACTCGTCTGCGAGAACCACTGACAGGTCTCAGCGATTCCGTCGATGAGAGGGATGCGCGGGACGACACCGAGCTCGTGCTTCGCGCGGTCGTTCGCGCAAATCCAGAACGGCGCCATACTCAGCGCCACTTTTTCACTCGTGAGCAGACTCGCCTGGCCAGTCATACGAGCCATCGCGTCGCCGAACAGTGCGCCGAGGCGCACGAGCGGCAACGGAACTTCGACTTCGAGCCGCGAGGATGCGCCCGCGGCCCGCTGCGCCAGCGCGAAGAGCGTGCTCCATTGCACGGGCTCGTCGTTCGCGACGAAGTAGGTTCGCCCGACGGCAGCATCGCACGTCATCGCCGCAATAATCGCCGCGACGCAATCGCGCACGTGGACGATCGAGATCCACTGGGCGCGATTTCCCGGATGAATCGCCAATCCGCGTCGCGCGAGGGAGAACAGCGCGCGAAAATCGCGGTCGCGCGGTCCGTACACGGCGGCGGGCCGCACGATCGTCGCCGGCAAGCCACTGGCTCGCACGAGATACTCGGCGTCGCGCTTCGATTCGCCGTACGCTTCGACCGGTGCAGGTGCGTCGTCTTCACGCACTGGGCGATCCCACGAGAGCGCCGGACCCGCCGCCGCTTGCGACGAGATGAACACGAATCGGCCGACGTTCGCCTGACGAGCCGCACTCAGCGCCCGCTCCGTCAATGCGACGTTCGATGCGCGCAACCCTTCGCGCGTCGGAGCACGTGTCGCCGCGGCCGCATGTACGACGACGTCGGCGCCACGCACGATCTGCTCGAACCGATCGCTCGCGAAGTCCGCACGCACGACGCGACGCACCTCGTCGCCGCGGGCGACGAGTGCGTCAACGAGATGTGAGCCGATGAATCCGTTCGCGCCGGTGACGACGACGATCATCCCCGAAACTACCGAGGATCAGATCGTCGTCCACCTCGCCGCGGCGCGAGCGAGGCCGGCCAGCATCGCCAGCGCGATCGCCGCGCGTCCGCCGAACAGCCAGCTAGAGCGCGCCGCGTGCTTGCTGAACCACCGCTTGCGCACCTCGAGCGCGTCGAGCGCTTCCGCCAGCTCCTCGCCCGTCCGAAAGCGGTCGTCACGATTCTTCGCGAGACAGCGTTCGATGATCGCGCACAACCCCGCCGGGCCCGCGCCCTCGAGCGACGGCGGCGCATCGACGATGTGGCGCGCCGCCAGCGCCTCGAACGTCGACCCGTCGAACGGCAGACTGCCCGTCAGCATGTAGAACCCGAGCACGCCGAGCGAATAGATGTCGCTCCGCCCGTCGATATCGAGATCGCCCGTCGCCTGCTCCGGCGACATGTAGTGCGGCGTCCCGAACGCGTGCGACGAGTCCGCCCGCACCGGATCGAGCGAGCGGAGCAGCGCCACGCCGAAGTCGGTGAGCATCGCGTGCCCCGACGGACCCTCGAGCAGGATGTTCTCCGCCTTGAGGTCGCGGTGCACCACGCCGTCACGATGCGCCGAGTCGAGCGCCAGTGCGAGGTCCCGGAGGATGCGGCGGACTTCGCCCGCCGACAACTTCTTTTCGCGACGCATACGTTCCGCCAACGACGCGCCGTGCACGTACTTCATGACGATGTAGACGAAATCGTCCATCTCACCGAAGGAATGCAGCGGCACGATGTTCGGATGGCTCAACCGCGCCGTCATCCGCGCTTCGCGGCGGAAGCGCTCGCGATGTTCGACGGACCCAGCGAATTCCTGGCGCAGCACCTTGATGGCGACCAGGCGATGCAGCGCGATGTCTCGCGCTAGAAAGACGACGCCCATCCCGCCGCGTCCGAGCTCGCGCACGATCTGATAGTGCGCGCCAAGGTGCTCGACGAGCTGATCGCGCTCCCACATGGGGCGCGGCGCTTCGATCTCGCCGGAAACCGGCAGCTCGAGCGTGTCAGCGAAGGGATCGACGAAAGCAAACGAGGTATTCATGGTACGAGTTACGACTGATCTGAAGCGACGACGGCCTGACTGGTTTTCTGGTGAGACACAGCGACCCACCCAAAAGGTTGCCCGAGGGGCACCGGTGTGGGTGAGCATGCCTTACGGAAATTGTCTCGGAAAGGTTGCTGCGACCTGTGCGAGCCGAGCGAACCGCGCCGCTACTGTCCGCCTATGGGACGATCGTGTCCGATAGCGAGCAGTGTCGCTTCAAAGGTCCTACTCGGCCGCGACGCGCGCGCGCCAGCTCGGCGGCAGGTTTCGCTCGACTTCGATGCTGCCGAAGGTCGAGCTCTCTCGCGCGCCGACCCTGCGCGCCCACTCGGCCATCCGCTCGATGCCATCGGCAAGCGTGACCGGACTCGAATCGCCGAAGATCCGGCGCGCTTTTTCGTGGCTCGAGTATGCGTGCACGACTTCGATGCGCGGCGGCAGATGCGTGACTTTCGGCTCGACGCCGAACGCCTCGCCCACCACGCCGACGAGCTGATTCACCGAATACGGCGTGTCCGCCCCGATGTTGATGACCTGGTTCCACGCCGCCGGCACGTCGACCGAACGCGCGATCTGGGGCGCGACGTCGTCGATGTAGCTGAACGCGCGCGTCTGTTCGCCGTCGCCGAAAATCGTGAGCGGCTGGTCGTTCATGATCTGATTCATGAAGATGCCGATCACGTTGCGATACCGATCGCCGATGTTCTGATGCTCGCCGTAGACGTTGTGCGGGCGGAAGATCACCGAGTTCAAGCCGAACATTTCGTGCGCCGCGTGCAGATCCATCTCGACCGCGTATTTCGCGATGCCGTACGGATCCTCCGGCTGCGGCACCATGTCCTCCGTCATCGGCACCTGGCCCGCGCCGTAGACCGCGATCGACGACGTGAACACGAAGCATTTCACCTCGTGCTTCACCGCTTCGTTGATCAGCAGCACGCTGCCGATCACGTTGTTCGTGTAGTTGAACTTGCGGATGAAGTGCGACAACCCCTCGGCGGCATATGCCGCGAGGTGATAGACGTAGTCGAAATGATGCTGCTCGAACAACTGCGCGAGCAGCGCCTCGTCCGTGACCGAGCCCTGGACGAACAGCGCACCTTCCGGCACGTGATCGCGAAAGCCGCCGCTGAGGTCGTCGAGAACGACGACGCGATGCCCGGCGTTCAGGCAGTGCTTCGCGACGTGAGAACCAATGAAACCGGCGCCGCCGGTGACGAGTGAAGTCGGCATGGGGCGAGGAATTTACTTCATCCCTCCACACGCCGCGCCAACCGGCGTCGCGACACCATAGCGCGAATGGAGCAGCGTCGCCTTGCCGCCCGGCTCGATGGTGACGACGTAGAAGTTGTCGTACGCCTCGTCGCAGATCGCCGCCGGTTGCGGCGCCCCCAGGGCCGCGATGATCTCCGGGACGGTGTTGGAGTGGCCGACCACCAGAACGGTCTGACCGGCATGGCGCGACCTGACCGCTGCCGCGACCGCCGCGGGATGGTTCGCGCCGGCGGTGTTCACGATCTCGGGCGTGATGCCACCATGGCTCACCGTCGGCGCCGCCGTCTGAACAGTGCGGGCATACTGCGTCGTGATCACCGCTTCGACGCCCGCGTCCTTCAACGCCGCCCAGAGCGCTTCGGCACGCTGCTTCCCGACCGCCGTCAGCGGCGGGTCCGCCGCCGGCTGCGCTTCCTTCTCCGCATGACGGACGACGATGACGGTCGTCGCGCGCGTCGCCTGTGCGAGGAGCGGCGCCGGGGCGATGGCCAGGCCGGCCGCGATCAGTCCTGCGACGGCTTTCAGGAATTCACGTCGGAACTTCGGATGGGTGATCTGCATGATGTGCGGGGCTGATGTCACCGCGCCGTAGCGCGAAGGAGGTCGTTGTCGGCGAAGGTCACTTCACGATCATTCCTGGGAAAACGTATTGCTGCAGCAGCACCAGTACACCGACGAGCATCGCCAGCACGATCGAGTGCCAGAACACGAACCGGAGAATGCGCCACTCGTGCCCCTCGTAGCTCGTCGCGGTGCTGGCTACCACGATGCTCTGCGCGTCGATCATCTTGCCCATCACGCCGCCGGAGCTGTTCGCCGCCGCCATCAACACCGGGCTCAATCCGAGCTTCTCGGCGGTGATCCGCTGCAGGCTGCCGAAGAGCACGTTCGAGGAAGTGTCGCTTCCAGTGAGCGCCACACCGAGCCAACCCAGCATCGCCGCGAAAAACGGATACATCATACCGGTCCGCGCGAACGCGATGCCGAGAATAGCGTCCTCACCGGAATAGCGCGTCGTGTACCCCAGCGCGAGCATCGCGGCGATCGTCAACAGCGAACGCCACACGAGGCGTAGCGTGCGGCCGTACGCCCTGATCATGTCGCCGACGGAATACTTCAACACGATCCCTGAGACGATGGCGGCGAGCAGAATCGCCGTCCCCGACGCCGAGAGGATGTTGAAGGTGAACACCGCGGGTTCCGGGGTCGGTACCGCGAGCACCGGCGGCCCGCGGACCACCAGCTTGTCGAGGCCGGGCACGGCGAAGACCGGCTTGAAGATTCCGTCGAGAATGGCCTTTACCTGCGGCGTTCCCCACGCAAACACGATCGCGGTCAACACGACCCACGGAAGGATCGCCACGCGAAAGCCGGTGTCGTACGCGGTGCCGTCCGCGAGTTCGTCCATGCTGCTCGCCGCGGCGAATTCGGGCGACAGTCCGCGACCGCCTCGCCACACCTTGAGAAACGCGGTCAGGCAGACCATCGAGCACGCCGCCGCGATGATGTCGACGAGCCAGGGTCCGTGAAAGTTCGACACGAGGAACTGCGGGATGGCGAAGGTCACCCCGGCGACGAGCAGGGCGGGCCAGAGATCCTTCACGCCGCGCCATCCCGAGTAGGCCGCCATCAACCAGAACGGCACGACCACCGAGAAGAACGGAAGCTGACGGCCGATCATGGCGCTGAGCGCGTGCAGGTCCAGACCGGAAACGCCCTGCAACGCGATCACCGGCGTACCGAGCGCGCCGAACGCGACCGGTGCGGTGTTCGCGATCAACGACAGCGCCGACGCCTCCAGCGGCGGAAACCCGAGCCCGATGAGCATCGCCCCGGTGACGGCGACGGGCGTCCCGAACCCCGCCGCGCCCTCGAAGAACGCGCCGAAGCAGAAGGCAATGAGAAGAAGCTGAAGCCGGCGGTCGCTCGAGATGTTGGTGATGGTTCGCCGCAGCGCGACGAAGACGCCGCGCTTTTCCGTCAGTTGATAGAGGAACATGACGTTCAACACGATCCAGCCGATCGGCAGCAGCCCATAGGCGGCGCCCAGCAGCGCCGAGCGCGTCGCCATCGACGCGGGCATGCCGATGATGCCGATCGCGACCGCGAGCGCCGCGGCGAGTCCGACGAGCGCGGCGACGTACGCCGGAATGCGTCGGATTGCGAGAAGACCGAGAAGTACGACGATCGGCAGCGCCGCGGCGATCGTCGACAGAGGGCCATTCAACGGATCGTAGTTCTGCAACCAGGTCATGCGCGAAACGCCCCGGAAATTGGCGGCGCAATCGTAGCGCGCTCGGCACGGACCCACAATGACGAGCTCTGCTCTCTCAGTTGCCGCACGAGCTCGCGCCGCGGTGGAATCGGACCGCGCCGCCGATATGCGGGGTAGATTGAGCTGGCTTCCCACTCCACCCCGTTTTGCGATGCACTTTTCTCATCAACTCCGCCGCACCGCGGTCGTATCCGGCGCGCTTGCCTGCGTCGCCGTCAGCGCGGCGGCTCAGACCAAGCCGACGCGGACTGTGCCGGCGCAGGCTGGTACGGCGACGCGCGACACCGCTTCGACCAAGCCGGCGAGTTCGACCAAACCCGCGACCACGAGCGCGCCCAAGCGGGCGGCTGCTGCGCCGAAGCGTGTTGCTCCCGCGGCTGCCGCTCCGGTCTGGCCAGTGGCGAATGCGCCGACGCCGCTGCCCGGCGCAATCCTTCCGCAGAAGCGCATCGTCGCCTTCTACGGCAACCCGCTCTCGAAGCGCATGGGCATCCTCGGCGAGCTCGATTCGGCGAAGATGCTCGCTCGGCTGGACTCTGAGGTCGTCGCGTGGAACAAGGCCGATCCCGAGCATCCGGTGCAGCCCGCGCTTCACCTGATCGCGGTGGTTGCGTCCGATCAGCCCGGACCCACCGGGAAGTACCGGACGCGCATGGACAGCGCGCTCATTCGCCGCGTCTACAACTGGGCCAAGTCGCGCGACGCGCTCCTCTTCCTCGACGTGCAGGTCGGCAAGGGAACGTTGCAGGAAGAGTTGCCGCGCCTGCTGCCGTGGCTCGCGAATCCCGACATCCATCTCGGGCTCGACCCCGAGTTCTCGATGAAGGGCGGTCAGAAGCCGGGCACGGTGATCGGCACGTTCGACGCGGCCGACATCAACTATGCGTCCCGGCTGCTCCAGGATCTCGTCACGAAGAACAACCTGCCGCCGAAGGTGCTCGTCGTGCATCGCTTCCGCCGGAACATGCTCACCGGCTACAAGCGCATCGAGCTCGATCCGCGTGTGCAGATCGTCGTGAACATGGACGGCTGGGGCACGCCGAAGCAGAAGGTCGATTCATATCGTGAATACGTCTGGAAGTATCCGGTCGAATTCACGGGATTCAAACTTTTCTATCGCAACGATCGCCGCCTCAAGGGCAGCCGGTTGATGACGCCGGCCGACGTGCTCGCGCTCGATCCGAAGCCGATCTACATACAGTATCGGTGGGGTGGGGGGAAGGGAGAGGGGGGCGGGGCGGGCGCACCGGCGAGAGGCCCTGCCGTTGGTCGGGGGTCGGGGGCAGGGGGCAGGGCGTGCGCACCGTCGAGAAGCGCTGCTGTTGGTCGGGGGTCGGGGGCAGGGAGCAGGGCGTGCGCACCGTCGGGAAGCGCTGCCGTCGGTCGGGGGGCAGGGTGCCGG